>Ga0255096_1000011_pt1 | contig 207733 bp, 195 predicted proteins | sample Colum_Atlam_RepA_2_FD_188563 | JGI IMG/M metagenome (GOLD analysis project Ga0255096, IMG submission 188563) | Freshwater microbial communities from Columbia River, Oregon, United States - Colum_Atlam_RepA_8d | ecosystem: Environmental > Aquatic > Freshwater > River | place: USA: Oregon... | reverse complement strand
ATGCAGGCCGACGCAGACTGCATCGGGATTGCGTCGCGCCAACTCCAGCGCCAGGGTTTTGAGCAGCATGTTGAGCGCCGCCTTCGAGGCCCGGTAGCCATACCAGCCGCCGGCCCGGTTGTCGCTGATGCTGCCCACCCGGGCCGAGAGCGCGGCGAACACGCTGGTCGACCCGCGGCGCAAATGCGGCAGGAAGTAGCGTGCGCAGAGCGCCGGGCCGGTCGCATTGACCGCGAAGAGCGTCGTCAGGGCGTCGGCGTTGAGCGACTCCCAGCGCTTCTCGGGCGCCAGCCCCTCGGCGTGCAGCAGCCCGCTGGCCACCAGCACCAGATCCAGCGGCCCGCCCGTGCCGGCCAGCGCGGCGGCGGCTTCGATGCTGTCTTCTGCCGTCAGATCGAGTGCCCCGCTCCGCAGCTTGGGCAGGGCGAGGCGCGGTGCTTCTCGGGCGAAGGCGTAGACCTCGGCCACCGCCGGGTGGGCCGCCAGCGCCGCACAGAGCGCGGCGCCAATCCCGCCCGTCGCGCCGATGACCGCCGCCCGCAGCGGCTGGTGGAATCGGGTGAAGTCGCTCATCGCGACCCGCACCATTGGGCAATTTCGCGCCGCGCACGCACCTGCGCCTCCTCGTTCGCGGGCACCCCCTTGCGCTTGGCCTCGGCCAGCGCCGCGCGGGCGAGTTCGCACTGCTCCTCGCCCAGCAGATCCGCCTCGGCCTGCGCCCGGTCCTGCAGTTCGGGCCAGGCGGCGCAGTCGCGGGTGAACATGAGCTCTGCGCGGCTGAGTTCCTGTGTGCGTTCCCGGTCGGCCAGATATTGCCGCTCGCCGGTGTAGGCATCGGGGCGTCCCGCGCCCCGTTTGACGCGCAAGCGGCCCGCCTCGTCGCGATACACCGGCCGCTGGGTCGCGAGCACCACGACGTCGCGTCGGGCCTGTTCGCAGCGTTCGCGCGCCGGCACGGGGTCGACCGCCGGCGGTGCTTTACCGCCGGTTTCGCGGGCGGACTCAGCGGGCGGCCGCTCGCCGTGGGCCAGATTGCTGATTTTGGGCACCACGATGTCGGCTTTCACGCCAGCGGGCGGGCGGTCGCCAAAATGGGTTTTACCTTCGGGGTCCTGCCAGCGCAGGATCTCGCCGGCGGTGAGCGGCAGGGCGCAAAGGCTGCCGAGGAGCAGCAGGGCCGTCAGGCGGAGGGGGATCGTCATGGCCGCACTTGAACCCAGCGCGCTTGATTTGTCTATGCACCTACGCCGCGCAGGCACAGCCGGTTTGCCGGCGTAGAATGGCCTTTCAACGGAGGAGGACTGTCGATGTCGCAATCTTTGCGCCTGCTGCTGGTTTGTTTCGCGCTGTGCCTGTGCCATCCCGCGCAGGCCTTCTACGACGATTACGACGACGAGGAGGACGTTGAGGAAGACGGCACCCCTCTGGTGATCCGCGCCGACACCCCGCGTGACCGCTACAACGCCAAGCTCGACATGTTGAACGCGCAGGTCGAGCGCAAGCGGCAGTTCTGCAAGCTCTCGCGGGCGCAGGGCAAGGACTACTGCCTGAAAGAGGCCGACCAGGCCGAGCGTGAGGGCCGCTACAAACTGGCGAAAGAGCTGGAAGACGCGCTCGCTAAAACGGGCGGCGAGTCGAAGTAGTCCGGGTTTAAACGCGGGCCGGATCGCCGGCCTGCAGGATGGCCGCGAAGATCTCGCGGTCCACATTGCCGCCGCTCAGCACCACGCCCAGACGCGCGCCCGGCCGGCATTCCGGCGCGGCCAGCAGCGCGGCCAGCGCGGCGGCGCCGGCGCCTTCGGCCAGATTGTGGGTGTCCTCGTAGTAGTAACGCATGGCCGCGGCGATCCGCGCGTCGCTGACCACTTCAATCCGGTCCAGCCCGGCCAGCATGAGTTGCAGCGCATCGGCAGCGGGAGTGCGGCAGGCGAGTCCGTCGGCCAGCGTGCGCGCTTCCGCGGTGGCGACCGGTCGGCCCGCGGCCAAGGACAGCGCGTAGGTCGGCGCCCCCGCCGCCACCACGCCGATCACTTTGCTGTTGAGTCCCAGTGCCGCGCGCGCTGCCAGCAGGCCGCAGGCGCCGGAGCCCAGACCGACGCCTACGAACACCGCGTCCAGCGTCGGCGCCGCGCGGAAGAATTCCAGCCCGTAGGTCGCCACGCCCGTCACCAGATCCGGGTGGAACGAGGCCACCATCTCCAGATTTTCGCGCGCCGCCAGTTCGACCGCGGCGAGGCGGGCGTCTTCATAGTCGTCACCAATTTCCAGCAAGCGCACGCCGAGGGCGCGCATGGCGGCGTTTTTCTCGCGGCTATTGCCGTGAGGCACGACAATCGTCACCGGCAGGCCGAAGGCGCGGCCGGCCAGCCCGATGCTTTGGCCGTGATTGCCGCGGGTGGCGGCAATCAAGCCCGCGCAGGCTCGGCCACTGGCTTTGAGTTGATGCAGGTAGTGCAGCCCGCCGCGCAGCTTGAAGGCCCCCGTCCGCGTGTGGTTCTCGTGCTTGACCCAGACTTCGCAGCCGGCGCGTTCGGCAAGCAGCGGCCAGGCGTATTGCGGCGTCGGCGGGCACCACGGGCGAATCACCGCGGCGGCCTGTTCGATGTCCTCAAGCGTGGGTAAGGGCATGGGATGGCACCTCCGGGGGCAAACGCGAACGATAGAGCGCGAGATAGGCCTCGGCACTGCGCGCCCAGGAAAAATCCTGGGCCATGCCGCGCGCCTGCAAGGCCCGCCAGGCGGTTTGGTCTTGCCAGCAGGCCTTGAGGCGCACCAGCGCTGCCAGCAGATCGCCGACGAACGGTGGATGAAACACCAGCCCGTTGCCCGTCGGCCCTTCGTGCACGCTGTCGGCCAGTCCGCCGGTATGGCGCACCACGGGCACCGCGCCGTAGCGCAGGCTGTAGAACTGCGAGAGCCCGCAAGGCTCGAAGCGGGACGGCATGGCAAAGGCGTCGATGCCGCCGTAGACGAGATGCGACAGCGCCGTGTCATAGCCAAAGTGCGCGCCAATCCGGCCCGGAAAATCGGCCACCAGCGCGCGCACGGCGTCTTCCAGCCAGGGCTCGCCGCTGCCCAGAATCGCGCACTGCAGGTCGGCCGTTGCCGGGTCGCGCAGCGCGGCCAGCAGCAGGTCGATGCCTTTCTGATCCGTCAGCCGGCTGACCACACCGAGCAGGCAGGCCTCGGGCCGAAGGGCAAGGCCGAAGCTCTCCTGCACCGCCGCCTTGTTAATGGCGCGCCCGGCGAGATCCCCGGCGTGGTAAGGCGCGCGGAGATGCGGGTCGGTGGCCGGGTCCCACACCGTCTGGTCAATGCCGTTCAGGATGCCCTGCAGTTCGCCCGCGCGATGCCGGAGCAGGCCGTCCAGACCGTAGCCGAAGTCCGCCGTTTTGATTTCTTCCGCATAGCCCGGGCTGACGGTGCTCAGGCGGTCGGCAAACACCAGCCCGCCCTTGATGAACGCGCACTGGCCGTGAAACTCGAGCTTTTGCCAGTCCCACCAGTCTCTCGGCAGCTGCAACTGCTCGAAGGTGGCGCGGTCGCAAAGACCGCGAAAAGCGAGGTTGTGGATGGTGAAGACGGTGGCCGGGCGCGGGCTTTGCCCGGCGAGCAAGGCGGGCGTGAGGCCGGTCTGCCAGTCGTGGCAGTGGACCACATCCGGCCGCCAGTCCGCGGCCTGCGCGAGCGCCGCGGCGGCCTGCGCGAAGGCGGCAAAGCGCAGCGGATTATCGTGCCACTCGCGCCCCGCGTCGTCGCTGTAGAGACCGCCCGGCCGGTCAAACAGCGCGGGCGCATCGACCAGCCAAAGCTCAAGGCCCGGCGCCAGCGGCAAGGCCAGCAGCGCGCTGTCCGGTGGCAGCCCCGGCGCGGTCAGCGGCCGCACCCGGCGCAGGGCGGGGTAGCGCGCCTTGATCGAGCCGTAAGCAGGCAGCAGCAGCCGCACCTCGCAGCCCAGTTGGGCCAAGGCCTTGGGCAGGCTGCCGCAGACTTCACCCAAGCCCCCGGTTTGCGCGAAAGGCGTCGCCTCCGCGGTCACAAATAGCACGCGCATCATGGCGGGATTCTAGAGCGGCCCCTCGAATTATTCGCCCCCGGCGGTGCGATCAGCGCTCGCCTTGACCCACGTGCGGTGCGCCCGGCGGCGCGCCAGTAGACTGGGTTCACGCTCTGTCCTTCCTGCCGCCCCGATCTGGAGTAACCCGATGCAGGACGCTATGCCCACCCAGTTTGCGTTCGAGATCCAGCCGCAGGTCCCGCCGGCGCTGGGCCGCCTGCATGAACTGGCCGACGACCTCTCCTACACCTGGGACCGCCGGATTCAGGAACTCTTTAGCAACCTCGACCGGGCGCTCTGGAACGCCTGCGGTCACAACCCGCGCATGTTCCTGCGGCGCGTTGCGCAGGCGACGCTCGATGCCGCCGCCACCAACGCGGTGTTCCTGCAGGAATACGAGACGGTGCTCTCCGCGCACACGAGCTATCTGCAACAGCCGCGCGATGCGCGGGTTCTGGCCTTGCTCAAGGAGGACGAGGACCTGGTGGCGTATTTCTGCGCCGAGTACGGCCTGCACGAAAGTCTGCCGTTCTACGCCGGCGGCCTGGGCGTGCTGGCCGGTGACCACTGCAAGGCGGCCGGCGATCTGCGCCTGCCATTCGTGGCGGTGGGGCTTTTTTATCGCGCCGGCTATCTGCGGCAGGAGATCGATGCCGAGGGCCATCAGCAGCTCCGCTATCTGCCGGTCTATGGCGGGGATTTGGCCTTCGGCGAAGCGCAGGACGCGAGCGGCGCGCCGCTTCGCCTGCACGTGGACCTGCTGGGCAGGGATGCGGCGATTCGGGTGTGGATAGGTCGGCTGGGAGAAATCACCCTGCTGCTGCTCGACACCGATTTGGACACCAATACCGACGACGACCGCCGCATCACGCATGAGCTTTACGGCGGTGGCCTTGAAACCCGCATCGCGCAGGAAATCGTGCTGGGCATGGGCGGGGTGCGCGCGCTGCGGGCGCTGGGGTTTGCGCCCACCGTGTGGCACGTCAACGAAGGTCACGCCGCGTTCATGATGCTGGAGCGCCTGCGCGAGCACGTGCGCCTGGGTCTCGATTTTCACAGCGCGCTGGAGGCCGTGGCGGCGGCCACGGTGTTCACCACCCATACCCCGGTGCCGGCGGGGCACGATGTCTTTCCGCACGGACTGATGCGGCAGTATTTCCCGCAGCTGATCGAAGAGCTCGGCGTCACCGAACACACGCTGTTCGCGCTCGGTGCAAGCCCGCAGAACGCGCTGGGCTTCAACCAGACCGCGCTGGCCCTGCGTGCGTCGCGCTTTCACAACGGCGTGAGCGCGGTGCACGAGGGCGTGGCGGCGCGCAACGAAAGCTTCATCTGGCCCGAGATTACGCCCACCGAAAATCCGGTGAGTCATGTGACCAACGGGGTCCACACCCACACCTATCTCGCGACCTCGTGGGTGACTCTGTTCGACCAGCGCTTTGGTCGGCAGTGGCGCAACGAACTCTGCAACGCAGACTTCTGGCGGCGGATCGACGAGCTGCCCGACCACACCTGGTGGAGCGTGCGCCAGCTGCTGAAGCTCGACCTCTTGCACGAACTGCGCGAGCGTTTGGCTCGCCAATACCGGCGCAACGGGCTCGCGCCGGCGGATATCGAGCGTCGCCTCAAGCGGCTTTCACCCGCGCGAGACCCCTTGATTGTTGGGTTCGCGCGGCGCTTCGCCACCTACAAACGCGCCACGCTGCTGCTCAGCGATCCGGCGCGCCTTGCCGCGCTGCTCAACGACGACGAGCGCCCGGTCATTTTGCTCTACGCCGGCAAGGCCCACGCGCGCGATGTGGGCGGTCAGGCCTTGATCCGCCAGCTGCACGAATACGCCATGCAGCCGGCGTTTGCCGGGCGGCTGTTCCTGATTGAGAACTACGACATCTCGCTCGCCCGGCGGTTGGTGACGGGCGTCGACATCTGGCTCAACAACCCGGAATACCCGCTGGAAGCGAGCGGCACCTCGGGCATGAAGGCGGCCATGAACGGCGCGGTGCATTTGTCGATCCTCGACGGCTGGTGGGCCGAGGGCTACACCGGCGACAACGGCTTTGGCGTGGCGCCGATGGGCCACCAGCTGCCGGAGCACGAGCGCAATCGCCTCGAGGCGGCCGAAATCTGCCGGCTGCTGTTTGACGTCGCCAAGCCGTGTTACTTCGACCGCGGCGGGCGGGGCTATTCGGAGAGCTGGGTGAAGCTCGCCAAAACCTCGCAACGCACGGTGCTGCCGCGCTTCAACGCCGAGCGGCAGGTCATGGAATACACCACGCGCTTCTATGCGCCGGCGGCGCGCCTTGCGCGCGCCCTCGGTGCCGACGACCACGCCGGGGCGCGCGCCCTCGCCGCATGGAAAGCACGCGTCGCCGCCGCCTGGCCCGGTCTTGGCCTTCGCCTGCTGGACGGGCCACCGGCCACCCTACCGGCGGGCGGCAGTTTTGAATTGCAGGTCGCGCTCGCGCTGAACGGTCTGGCGGCGACGGATGTGCATGTGGAGTGCCAGCTCGGCGCGCTCAGCGCCGATGGGATGTTTCAGCCGCAAACCTGCGTCGCCCTTGCGCCGTGCGCAGCGCAGGACGGGGAGACGCGCTACGCCGCCACCGTCACCCCTGCGCTGTCCGGTCTGGCGGCCCTACGGCTGCGCGCCTGGCCGACCCATCCGCTGCTGGCGCACCGCTTCGAGCTGGGCCGGATGCGCTGGCTGTAACGGCTACTTTGGCGGCTGCCAGTCCTTGCGCCAGAAGGGCGCCTGTGGCGCGAGCGCGCCCAACTGCACGCCGACTTCGCGGAAGTTCCAGTGCGTGAACTCGCGCACGATTTTGCGTTCGCGATAGCAGTGAAACGTGATGCCTCGGCACCAGGTGGTTTTGCCCTTGGCCGGCAGTCCGAGAAAATCCATGTTGTGGGTGGCTTTCCACACCCAGTTCATCACCGCCCACTCGTCGTAGTCGTGAGCGGCGCCTTTCAGGGTATCGCCGCTCCATAGCGCCCAAACCTCGGGGCTGTAGTTTTCCGGCGCGCCGCTGCGGGTCACACCGCGTCGGTCCCCGGCGAGACCGCCGTCGTAGCGGATGACGTCGAACTGATGCACGCCGGCCGGTGAATCCGGACCTGCGTTATTGAACGGGAGGAAGGCGCGGTAGAGGTCATCCTTGCTGTCGATGGTCTGGAACAGCGTGACGTCTTCGAATACGAACTCGTCCGCATAGAAGTGGACGATGGCCTCGGCACCGCCGTTGAAGAAGGTATCGATCCAGTCTTCGCCGCTACTCATGTCCATGCGACCGCTGCCCTTAAAGCCCTTGGGTGTCGCCTCCGCCGCGAGCGTACCGCCGGCCATGCTGCCCAGCACTGCCGCGGCGCCGTGGCGCAGAAAACCGCGACGGGCCGGATCGACCGCGGTCTGTTTCATGGTTTCCAGATAGCCTAAATGCATGGGACCTCCAGGTGGTTGTGGCTTGGGCCTACTGCGCGAGGTAGCCCAGCACCAGCGAGCGCACGGTGTGTGCGATCTGGGCGCGGGCGCTGCCGGCAAATTTCATCTGCACAATCATGTGGGCCAGGCTGACGATGACCCGCGCCGCGTCCTTGCTATCAAGCTGACGGGCAATACAGCCCTGCCGCTTGCCGCGTGCCAGCAAGAGACCGATACCTTTCAGCGCGCCGGCGTAAAACTCGAGATAACTTGGCCATAGGTCGCCGCGCACCGCGACGCTCCATTCGAGCCAGATGCGGATGTGATGCGGATGGGTCTCGATGGCGTCATCAAAGCCCAGCATCACCGCGACGATGGCCTCGGTCGCCGGTGTGTGACGCGCAGCCGCCACGGCGAGGACGTCTTCCAGCAGGAATCGCGAGACCTCATCCAGCACGCGGGCGCGCAGGGCTTCGCGGCTGGGAAAATAGTGCAAGGCAGTCGGCAGCGAGACGCCGGCCAGCGCCGCCACGTCGCTGTGACGCGCCGCCGACAGGCCCTTGTCTGCGAACGCCGCCAGCGCGTGCTGCAACAGCAGTTCGCGTCGGGCGTCTGGCGACAGGCGTGCGGCCCGCAGGCGTGGGCTCATGCGCGATGCACGCGCACCGGCAAGTTCTTGGGCCCGCGCAAATAGAAGGCATCGCACCACTCGATCTGCGGGGTGTTGATCTCGACCCGCGCGTAGCGGTCGAACAGTGCGTTCAGCGCGACTTCGCCTTCGAGATTCGCCAGCGCTTTGCCGAGACACAGGTGGATGCCCCAGCCGAACGCCAGCTGATTGCGCAAGTCCGTGCGCCGGATGTCGACCCGTTCCGGGGTGCTGAAAGCGCGCTCATCGCGATTCGCGCTGGCAAAAATCGGCATCACAATCGCGTCCTGCGGCAGCTTCTGGCCTGCGATTTCGGTGTTGGCGGTGGCTCGGCGGAACAGCAGTTGCACCGGTGACTGAAAGCGCAGGCTTTCGTCGATCAGCGCGGGGATAAGACTGCGCTCGCTGCGCGCCAGTTTTTCCTCGTCGCCAAACTGCGCGAGCGTGACCATCGCGTTCGACAGCAGGTTGGTGGTGGTCTCGTTGCCGGCGATGAGCAACAGCACCGACAGCGCCAGCACTTCATCTGCAGAAAGCTTCTGTCCGGTTTCTTCCGCATGCACCAGCGCCGAAATCAGGTTGTCTTCCGGCTTTTTTCGAACTGCGTTGATGCGCGCCAGAAAGTATTCGCGGAAGTCGTTTGCATCGCTGCGAATGACCGCGCGCTGCTGCTCGCTGAGCGCGTCGGCGTTGCCGCCGGCAGTGACGTTGTTCGACCAGCGGCGAAACGCGGCGTGCATGGACGGCTCCACGCCCAGGATATTCCCCACCACCGTCACGGGCAGCGGGGCTGCAAATTCGGTGATGAAATCGTATTCATCGCGGCCGTCCAGATCGGCCAGCAGGCGTGCTGCCGTGGCGGCAATTTCGTCGCGCAATTCGAGAATGTAGCGGCGCGAGAAGGCCTTGTTGACCAGCGTGCGGAGTCGCGTGTGGTCCGGCGGATCGCTGGAGAGCAGATAGCGCGCATCCGGCGCCGGGTTGAAGTCGCCGAAAGCGATGCGGATTAACGGGTCGGAAGAGAACTGCGCGTGGTCCAGCAGCAGCTTGCGCACGTCTTCGTGGCGCGAGACCGCCCACGCGCCCACGCTTTCAATAAATTTGACCGGCGCCTCGTCGCGCAGGTAGGCGTACCACGGATAAGGATTTTCCCGGACGGCCGGGTCGAGCGGGTTGTAGTCGGCGTAGGCACTGGCAGACATGGAAGCTCCCCGTTGCGCGGCCGGTCATTGTCGGCGCTGTTATTGAAGTCGGCTTCAACAGAATTCTGGATATTGAAGCTCGCGTCAATAACGCGCTTGGGGCTCAGGGCTCGGGCAGAGCCGGACGCTCATCAGTGCTGCCCCATTGCACATGCAGGGTCTTGGCCGGCTTGACGCCCAGTTCGACCAGCATCTCGGCCTGGCGGATCGCGCTGCCGCGGCCGTCACGCAGTTTCTTCTTCGCCTCGTCGAAGCTGCGCTGGGCGGTGCCGAGCGCCCCGCCCACCCGCTCCAGATCGTCGACGAAGCCGACCAGTTTCTCGTAGAGATCGGCCCCCTTGCGCGAGATCTCCTTGGCGTTGCGGCTCAGCGCATCCTGTCGCCACAGGTGCGCGATGGTGCGCACGACAAACAGCAGCGTGCTGGGGCTGACCAGCAGCACGTTCTTTTCCCAGGCGTCAGAGAAAAGCTCGGCGTCGTTGGTCACCGCCAGCATGAAGGCCGGCTCGAGCGGGATGAACATCACCACAAAGTCGAGCGTCTGCAGCTCGTAAAGCGCCTGATATTTTTTTTCTGACAGGCCTTTGATGTGGTTGCGGATCGCGGTGAGATGGCGCTTCAGGGAGGCCGCGCGGGCGTCGTCGTCGGCGGCGTCGGCGAAGGCGCGGTAATCGGGCAGCGTGAACTTGGAGTCCACCACAATCTGCCGTTCGCCCGGCAGCCGGATGATGACGTCGGGGATGACGTTGCTGGCGCCGTCTTCGGCCTTCATGGCGTTTTGCCGCGTGTAGTGCTCGCCTTCGCGCAGACCCGCGCGCTCCAGCACTTCATCCAGAATAATTTCGCCCCAGTTGCCCTGCGCCTTGCGGTCGCCTTTCAGCGCGAGCGTCAGGTTTTGCGCGTCCTGGTGCAGGGTGGTGTTCAGCGCCTGCAGTTCTTTCACCTGCTGCGCCAGCGCCGAGCGGTCCTTGCTCTCGTTGACGTAGACCTCTTCAACCTTGCTCTTGAAGTCGGTGATCTGCTGGCGCAGCGGCAGGAGGATTTGGTCCAGATTGCTCTGGTTCTGCTCGGTGAACTTGCGGCTTTTCTCATCCAGCAGTTCGGTGGCGATGGTCTTGAAGCGGTCGCTCAACACTTCCTTGGCCTGTTCCAGCAGGGCCATTTTTTCGTCGTGTTGGCGCCGCTCGTCGGCCAGCGCCTGCTGGTTGGCCGCATGACTGGCGCCGAGCTGGGCAAGCTCGTCCTGGCGGGCGGTGAGTTGGGCGGTGAGCTGAGCGTGTTCCTGCTGGAGCTTATTGGTCTGCGCGGTGCCGGCGTTCAGCGCCGCGCCGAGGCGGCCGTTATGTTCGCGCAGGTCGCCGATGGCGATCTCCTGCTCGCGCAGGCGCTGTTCCAGCTGGGCCAGGCGCGTTTCAAGCCCCGGGATTTGCGCCGCGCGCTCGGCGAGGCGGCTGCGCTCGTCATTGGCCTCTGCCAGTGCGTGCTGCCCGGCGAGCAGGGCGGCTTCCAGCGCCGTGCGGTCTGCTTCGTTTTGCGTCAGCGCCAGTTGCAGGGCGCGGGCGCCGGGGCGTAGCAGCAGCCAGATCAGCAGGGCGCCCAGCGTAAACGCAAGGACGAGCGGGAGGGCGAGCGGCAACAGCGGTAGCAGACTTTCGGGCATGGGGTCTCCCCGGCAAGGCCGGCAGCGTGAGCGAGGTGTGGTCGCATTGTGCCGGATCAGCAGGCTCAATCCTTGCGCCTGTACGATGGCCAATGCGGCACCATGCCGAGGCTCGCGCTGCAGGGAGTGTCCATCCTGATGATGATTGCCGTTGAGGCCTGGCGCGCCGGGCTGTTCGCACGCCGACACTGGTGGCCTAACCTGCTGGCCGGTCTGGTGGTGGGGGTGGTGGCCTTACCGCTGGCGATGGCGTTTGCGATCGCCTCCGGTGCGCGGCCCGAGCAGGGCCTCTACACCGCCATCGTGGCGGGTGTGGTGGTGTCACTTTGCGGCGGCAGCCGCTTGCAGATTGCAGGGCCGACCGGCGCGTTTATTGTCATCCTTGCCGGGATTACCGCGCGCTACGGGCTGGACGGGCTGCAGCTCGCGACCCTGATGGCCGGCGGCATGCTGTGCCTGCTGGGCATGGCGCGGCTGGGCACGCTGATCCGCTTCATTCCCGACCCGGTGATCGTCGGCTTCACGGCCGGCATTGCGGTCGTCATCTGGGTGGGCCAGTGGGCGGCGTTTTTCGGATTGCCGACGCCGGCGGGGGCGCATTTTCACAGCAAGCTGTGGCAGTTGTGGCAGGCGCTGCCGGCCTTGCATCTGCCGACTACGCTGCTGGCAACGGGCTGTCTGTGCGTGCTGCTGACGGCGCCGCGGGTGCCGGGGCTGCGACGGGTGCCCGCGCCGCTGCTCGCGCTGCTGCTGGCGACGGGGCTTGAGCGCTATTTTCATTTCCATGGCGTCGCCACCATCGGCAGCGCGTTCGGCGGCATTCCCGTTGGCCTGCCGTCCTGGCATTGGCCTGACTGGTCGCTGCCGCGGGTGATCGAACTGATCGGCCCAGCCTTCACCATCACCCTGCTGGGGGCGATTGAATCCCTGCTGTCAGCGGTGGTGGCGGACGGCATGGCGGGTAGCCGCCACGACCCCAACCAGGAGTTAATCGGTCAGGGACTGGCGAATCTCCTCGCGCCGCTGCTGGGCGGGTTTGCGGCCACCGGCGCTATTGCGCGGACGGCGACCAACGTGCGGAACGGCGCCACCGGGCCGCTGGCCGGGGTGATTCACGCGCTGGCGCTGGTCGGCGTGCTGCTGTTCCTCGCACCGCTGGCCGCGGACGTGCCGCTGGCGGTGCTGGCGGCGATTCTGTTTGTGGTGGCCTGGAACATGAGCGAGGCCCGGCATTTTGTCGGGATGCTGCGCCGGGCGCCGCGCGCCGACGTGGTGATCCTGCTGGTCACCTTCGGGCTGACGGTGTTTGCGGATCTGGTGGTGGCCGTCAACATCGGGGTGATTCTCGCCATGCTGCACTTCATGCGTCGCATGGCGAGCAGCGTTGAGGTGCGCCCGGCCAGCGCGCTCGAACTCGCGCCGGCGCTGGCGGCGGCGGACCTGTCGACCCTGCCAGCGGAAACGCTGGTCTATACGCTAGACGGGCCGTTTTTCTTCGGTGCGGTTGAGAACTTCGAGCGGGCCTTGAGCGCGAGCGGCGTGCCGCGGGTGCTGGTGTTCAATCTGCGCTGGGTGCCCTTTGTCGACATCACCGCCTTGCAGACGTTTGAGGATGCCGTGCGCGGTTTCCGCCAACGCGGCGTGCAGGTGCTGGTGGCGGGCGCCAATGACCGGGTGCAGCGCAAGCTGGCCCGCGCCGGCGTGCTCGCCTTGCTGGATGGCGGCCAGAGTTTCGCCACGCTGGGCGAGGCCCTGCGTCGTGCCGCCGCGCTCGGTCAGGGCGACTGAGGCTTTATAGTGCGCCCCATGGGGTTCGCCCCGATTCACCAATAACGCATTCGGGGAGAGTCTTGATGGAACCACTGCGCGGTATCCGCATTATCGAAGTCACCACCAACGCCTCCGGGCCGTTGGCGACCGGCATCCTGGCCGATCAGGGCGCGGATGTGATTCGGCTGGAGACCATCGGCGCCGGCGACCCGGCGCGTCACGTCGGTGGCTCGCGGGGCGGGGTTGGCGCCTATCACGCGCAGATGAACCGCAATAAACGATCGATGTCGGTAGACCTCAAAAACCCGCAGCTGCGCGAGCCCCTGCTACGGCTCATTCGCACCGCCGACGTCTTTGTGCAGAACTCGCGTCCCGGCGCGCTGGACCGCAGCGGCCTTGGTTTTGAAGACCTGCACAAGCTGCATCCGTCGCTGATTTACGTCTCCATTTCGGGTTTCGGCGCGACCGGGCCGGCCGCGCACCAGCGGGTCTACGACCCGGTAATTCAGGCGGTCTCGGGCTTTGCCGCGGCCCAGGGCGCGGGCGGCGACCCGCAGCTGGTGCGCACAATCGCCAGCGACAAGGTGGCGGCGCTGACCGCCTCGCAGGCCATCACCGCCGCGCTCTACGCCCGCGACCGCGGCCTCATTGGCGGCCACCATGTGGAGCTCTCGATGCTGGCGGCGAGCCTGCAGTTCCTGTGGCCGGAAGTCTTCTGGAACCACAGTTTCGTGGGCGAGGAAGGCGTGCAGCGCAAGCCGCTGATCGCGGACTTCTACCGCTTGCTCAAAACCCGCGATGGCGCGGTGACCGTGATCGTGGTGGGTGACGGCGAGTTTCAGGGCGCCTGTCGCGGTCTCAAGATTCCAGAACTCATGCACGACCCGCGCTTCCAGACGCTGGGCGACCGTTTTTCACGTTTTTCCGAACTGTTCGACGAGTTTGCCAAGGGCGCGAGCCAGCTCAGCACGGCTGAAATCGTGCAGCGGATGGACGCCGAAGGCGTGCCCTGCGCGCGGGTGAATACGCTGGACGACGTGCTGACCGACGAGCGCTGCACCCATGCCGACGGCATCATCGAGTATGAGCACCCGACCGCCGGCCGACTGCGGCAAGCCCGGCCGGCGGCGGTGTTCAACGGCGAAATCAACACCGTACGCCGGCCGGCGCCGGGCTTGGGCGAGCACACGGACGAGCTGTTGCGGGAGCTCAACTGCAGTCCGGAAGAGATCGCCGCGCTGCGGGCAGCGGGGGCGGTGGCCTGAGGGTTCGTCGCCCGGCGCGAAAGTTGATGAAGCCCCGGGCAAGCGCGGGTTCTCCCAGCATTTTGCCAACGCGGTCACAAATTGGTGCGCAACTTTCGCGAGCCGGCCCGGCCGCGTGGCAGTCTTGCCACCACTCAAAATAGCCCGAAGGTACTTTTTTCATGAGCAGACTGGAAATTGAAAGTTCCGACTGGTCCGATATGGACAGTGCGTTGAACGTGACTATTTCCTCAGCCACCGATACCCAGATCATCGTCGATGTCGTCCTGCCGGCGTCGAGCACCGCGCGCTTCATCATCGACGGCAGCTTTGCCGGACGGGTGGGCACCGATATCAGCAGTCTGACCGGCACGGTCACCGGCGTCAGCGCCAGCCTCAACGGCGCAACGCTGTTCGTGGCGACCGAGCTGGCGCTGGACGCCAGCGAGTTCACCGAAGAAATCTTCGACGAAATCGGCGACCTGCTCGACACCGTGCTGGGCGACGACAGCGGCACCGAAATCGACGGCTCCGACGACGACGACAGTCTGGACGGCTCGCGCGGCGAAGACAGCATGCGCGGCGGCCGCGGCTCGGATCACCTGCGCGGCGGCGATGGTGACGACAGCCTGGACGGCGGCGAGGGCGACGACACCCTGAGCGGCGACATCGGCGACGACTCCATCAGCGGCAGCGCGGGCGATGATTCCATAAGCGGCGGCGTGGGCAGCGACAGCCTGGACGGCGGGCTGGGCGAAGACTCGCTGGCCGGTGGCGCGGGCAACGACATCTACCGCGTAAACGATAGCGATGACATCGTGCGTGAACTGAGCGCGCAGGGTACGGATACCGTCTATGCCAGCTGCAACGACACGCTGGCCGCGAATGTCGAAAATCTGGTCCTGACCGCGATCGCCCGTAGCGGCACCGGCAACAGCGGCAGCAACAAGCTGACCGGAAACGCCAGCGCCAATGTCCTGAAGGGCGAGGCTGGCAACGACGGGCTGCGCGGCATGTCGGGTAACGACACCCTGATGGGTGGCACGGGCGCGGACACGCTGGGCGGCGATCTGGGCGACGACCGGCTGACCGGCGGCTCCGGCCGCGACGTGCTGACCGGTGGCAGCGGCCGCGATACCTTCGATTTCAATTCGCTCAGCGAGTTAAGTGCCTCGGCAGGCTCCTCGGATGTGATCAAGGATTTCCGCCACGGCAGCGACAAAATCGACCTCTCGGGGCTGGATGCCAACAGCGGCGCGGCCGGCAATCAGGCCTTCACCACGCTGATTTCCAGCAGCGCGAACTTCTCTGCCGCCGGTCAGCTGAAGTATGTGGGCGGCATCCTCTACGGCAATACCGACGGCGATTCGTCCGCAGAATTCGCGATCTCGCTCACCGGCGCGCCGGTGGTCAGCCTGAGCGACTTTGTGCTGTAAGCCGCGAGCGGTAAGACGCGGCTCGATCTGGCGCAGTCGGGCAGGAAATCTGCCCGGTTGCGCGTGCCGGTCACGTGATTTGGGGGGCGGCTGGGTTACCCTACGCGCCGGCTGCCTGCCGACTGGCGGCCGATACGTTTTCCAGCCCCGAGGTGCCCCACCATGAATTTGAACGATCTACAGAACACGCCCGTCTGGGACTGGCCGGAAACTGCGCGCGACACCATTTTGCGCTCGCTGGTGAATCGCTCCGCCCCGCTCGACGACCGTCTGCTGGCAGCCGAGCTGGCCTACGATGTCTCGCCCGACCACGATGACGTGGTCAGCGGCCTGACCGAGGTAGTCGGCGAAGCCGGCGCCCCGGAAGAGCTGCGGGCCCGTGCGGCTCTGGCCATCGGCCCGGCGCTGGAAACGGCGCATCAAGGCGTGGCCAGCGACGCCGGCGAAAGCCTCTCCGACGCGGCCTTCCGCAAGGCGCAGAAAGCGCTGAAGCGCATCTACGACAACACCAGCGAATCCAACGAAGTACGCCGCTGCGTCTTTGAGGCGATGGTGCGTGCCCCCGAAGACTGGCACAAGGCTGCCATCCGCGAGGCCTATGACCGGGAAGGCGATGGCTGGCAGCGCTCGGCCGTCTTCGCCATGCGTTTTGTGCCGGGCTTCAAGGACGAAATCCTCGAAGCGCTGGAAAGCGAAGATGAAGAGGTGCTGTTTAATGCCATCTGCGCCGCCGCCGAGCGCGATGTGCGCGACGCCTGGCCGTATATCGAGGAACTGGTGGGAGACGAAACCACCGCCAAGGAAATCCTGATCGCCGCCATCGACGCCACGCCCATGCTGGCGCCGGACGCCGAGGCGGTGAACGAAGCGCTGGAACACCTGCTGATGAACGACGATGAGGAAATCGTCGAGGCCGCGACCGAGGCCATGTCGTCGGTCGGTGAGGCCGGCGAAGACGAGGACTGGGACGAGGACGAAGAAGACTCGCGCTACGAAGACGATGAGGAAGACGAGGACGAAGACGACGACCGCGACGTCGACGATGACGACGACGGGCGTCGCCACTAAACCGCGCCCGGTCTGAGCCCCGCGGCCGTGGACATCACCACCTTTGTCGCCACCGCCGAGGGCGGGTCACGTTTTGAGTCGCTGCGCGTGCCGCAAGACCTGTGGCGCGACGACGGCATGGGCCACCGCATCCAGCACTCGGCGGCCTATGCCTCGCCGGCAGTGCAACTGGTTGAACTGCCGGCCGGCATGGCGCAGGACTGGCACAACGCGCCGGCACGTCAATTGGTGGTGGTGTTGTCGGGCGTGATTGAAGTGGAAACCACCGACGGGCAATGCCGGCAATGGCGGGCGGGCGAGGTGTTCCTGCCGGCCGACGTTACGGGGCAGGGGCATCGCACCCGCTGTCTGGGCGGTGCGGTGACCCTGCTGTTCGCCCCCTTACCCGACGGCTTTGCGTTTTAGCCGGCCTCGTTCAGTTCAACAGCTGCCCGTCGACCCGTTGGGCTGACCACAGCCGATGGCACTTAATGAAGCGTTCGGTCGCCAGATCCGCCAGCGCTAGCGAGGCCCGGGTCTCCAGCAAATGGGCCAGCAGTTTTGCCACAGCCGTGCGCTGAGTGTCGTTGCAGTAGCGATAGAAGCGGTTGTCGACCTCATCGACCTGGAGATGAAACAGGAGCTGCGAGGCGTACCAACCGTGTTCGGGACTGGGCGGCGCCAGCGCAAGCTTGGCCAGCGCGGGGAAAAAATAGCCCAGCGCCTGCGGCGAGGCGACGCAGAAGGGGTCGAAAGCCGCCCGCGCCACGTCTTCAAAACCCACTGCGCGCGGGTTACAGAGCCGCAGTCTGGTGTCCTGTTCGGCGCACTCGTCGCAATGGGAAACGTCGGTGAAATGGGCGGGGCGGTCGAGCTGGCCGAACGCCTGTTTGAGCAATTCAAGAATACGCTGGTCGCCGTGCATGGCTGACCCTCCTTGGCATGACCACGATGTCGCGCGCGGCACGCGGCCGCTTGATCGAGGTCGATGATGCCCCGGCGCCAAGCCCGCTTGCGACCCCAAATGGGTGATACTCCACGCCCTTGTACGCGAGCGCCCCGGGCGCCGGGGAGCTGACGGCATGCGGATCGGGCGGAGCTGGGCGTGGGGCGGGCTGGTGCTGGCGGTGGCGGCGTTTTATCTGGCCGGCTTCGACCGGTATTTGAGCTTTGATTTCCTGCGCGAACAGCAGACGACGCTGACGGCGTTCAAGGCGGCGCAGCCGCTCCTCGCGCCGGCGTTGTTTGTCGGGGTGTATATCGCCGTGACGGCCTTGTCCCTGCCCGGCGCGGCCGTGATGTCGCTGGCGGGCGGTGCCCTGTTTGGGCTGTGGACGGGCGTTTTGCTGGTGTCTTTTGCGTCGAGCATCGGCGCGACGCTGGCCATGCTGGTCGCGCGTTTCCTGCTGCGGGAGGCGGTAAGCCGGCGGCTGGGGCCCTTGCTGAAGCGGATCGATGAGGGCATCGCGCGCGACGGCGCCTTTCATCTTTTTGCCCTGCGACTGGTGCCGCTATTCCCGTTTTTTGCGGTGAATCTGGCGCTGGGCCTGACCCGGATGCCGGCACGCACTTTCTACTGGGTGAGTCAGCTTGGCATGCTGCCGGGGACCGTGGTGTATCTGAATCTCGGCACGCGCCTGGGCGAGATCACGAGCCTTCAGGGCCTGCTCTCGCCCGGCCTGCTGCTTTCGCTCGCGCTACTGGGCGTGTTTCCGCTGTTGGCCCGGCAGGGTCTGCGGATGTGGCGGCTTCGCCGGCGCTACGCCGCCTGGTCGCGACCGGCCCGCTTTGATTACAACCTGCTGGTCATCGGCGCCGGTAGCGGCGGGTTGGTGTCGGCTTACATCGCGGCGGCGACGCAGGCGCGGGTCGCGCTGGTCGAGCAGGCCCGGATGGGCGGCGACTGCCTGAACCACGGCTGTGTGCCCAGCAAGAGCCTGCTGCGCGCCGCGCACCTGATGGCCGAAATCCGCGCGGCGGGCCGTTTCGGCCTCAAAGACGCGCAGGCCGAGGTCGACTTCCCGGCCGTTATGGCCCGGGTCGCCGCGACTGTCGACGCCATCGCGCCGCACGACTCGGTTGCCCGCTATACCGCGCTGGGCGTTGACTGTGTGCAGGGCACGGCCCGCCTGCTGACGCCCTGGACGGTGGAAGTGCAGACGGTGGAGGGACCGCGGGTGCTGAGCGCGGCGCAGATCGTGATTGCCACCGGGGCGCGGCCCAGCGTGCCGCCGCTGCCCGGGCTGGACGCCGTCGGCTATCTGACCTCGGACACCGTCTGGTCGCTGACGCAGCTGCCGCGCCGGCTGGTGGTGCTGGGCGGTGGTCCCGTCGGCTGCGAACTGGCGCAAGCCTTTGCGCGCCTCGGCGCGCAGGTCGTCATCGTGCAGCAGGGTGAGCGCCTGCTACCGCGCGAAGACCCCGAGGTCTCGGCCCTGCTCCGTAAGCGTTTCGCGCGCGAGGGCATTGCCGTTCTCACCGAGTGCACGGCCTTGGCCTGCGAGGAACACGCGGGCGAGAAAACCCTGCTGCTCGACTTTGAAGGCCGCGAACAGCGACTGCCCTTCGATGAACTGCTGGTGGCCGTCGGCCGCACGCCGAATACCGATGGCCTTGGGCTCGCGGCGCTGGGTATTCCGCTGACGCCGCAGCAGACCATCGCGAGCGACGAGTTTCTGGCGACCAATCTGCCGAACATCTTCATCTGCGGCGATGTGGCGGGACCGTTCCAGCTCACCCATGCCGCCTCGCATCAGGCCTGGTACGCGGCGGTGAACGCGCTGTTCGGCCGGCTGCGCCGCGTTCGTGCCGACTATCGCGCCGTGCCCTGGTGCACCTTCACCGACCCGCAGGTGGCCCGCGTCGGGCTGTCGGAAACCGAGGCCCTCGCGGCCGGCGTGGCGTTTGAGGTCACGCGCTACGACCTCGCCGATCTGGACCGCGCAATTACGGACGGCGAGACCACCGGTTTCGTGAAAGTGCTGACCCCGCCGGGCAGCGACCGCATCCTTGGCGTGACGCTGGTCGGCGCCGACGCCGGCGAACTGATCGCCGAATTCACGCTCGCCATGACCCATGGTCTGGGCCTGAACAAGATTCTGGGCACCGTGCACCTCTACCCCTCGCGGGCCGAGGCCAACAAGTACGCCGCGGGGGTATGGAAACGCGCGCAGGTGACGCGCGGGCAGCGGCAGGTGCTGGCCGCCTGGCACCGTTGGCAACGCGGTGAGGCGCCGTTTGTCGGGCTGCTGAAAGCGCTGCCCGCGCTGTGGCGCGCCCGGCAGCGCGGCGAATGAGCGCGATGCGGGCACACCTCTGGCGCAGCCTTCTCAGCACCGTGGGCGGTGGCGCGGCGATCGGGCTTGCGCTGCTGCTGGCGGGGCCCGGCATGTCGCCGTTTTTGCTGGCATCGCTGGGTGCGTCAACGGTGATTCTGTTTGTGTTTACCGAGACCTCGGCCGCGCAGCCGCGCGCGCTGTTGGGCGGACACCTCAGCGCGGCGCTGATTGGCATCGTCTGTCAGCAGCTGTGGGGCGATGCGCTGTGGGTGTACGCGCTGGCGCTCGCGCTGTCGGTGCTGCTCATGCTGCTCACCCGCTGCGTGCATCCGCCGGCCGGCGCCAACGCGCTCATCATGGTCCACCAGCACGCCGGCTACGCGGCGCTGCTGCAGCCGGTGCTCATCGGGGTCTTGAGTCTGGCGCTGGTCGCCATGGTGTGGAGTCGCCTGCTGCCGCAGCAAAAGCCCTGGCCGCAGCGCTGGACCGCAGCCTCGCCGTCGAGCGACGACTGGGGCAGTTGGCGACTGTAGACGCGTTCAGCGCCCTTCGAGCGCCGCGCGCAGCGCCGGCACCGGGTTGGCATCTGCGGCGAGCCCTTCCACGGCCGTCAGCGCGCGCAGCTTGTCCTTGCTGACCGCAAACGCATACGCCGCCAGATAGTTGCCGGTGCCCGCCGAGCGCGCGGTCACGATGACTTCGGGCGCCGCGTCGCCGTCCAGATCGGCCAACAACAGTTTTTCCAGACTGCCGTCCCGGGCGTGCACCAGACCGTCGCTGAAAAACGTGGTGGCGTCTTCCGGTGTGTCTGCCGGGGCGTAAAGCCGCAGGCTGAAGCTGCCCAGCGAACGGGCCTCGTAATCGCCTTCGGCCAAGACCAGCGTTGCTCCGGACGGCAGGCGCTCGCGGGCCAGAAAGCGCTGGGCCTCCTCGGCGATAGCCGGCAGCGCAAGGCTGCAGGCCACGGCGAGGCAGGCGAGGCGGCCGATGTGCGGCCTCATCGCACGGCCCAGCCGCCGCTGACCGGAAACACCTGCCCCACGAAGCAGTCGGCCGCATCGCTGCACAGGTAGGCGGCGAAGGCGGCGTCCTCCTCGGCGCCGACCAGCCGGCCCAGCGGCACTTCCCGCGCCAGCCGCTCCTGAAACTTGGGATTCGCCTGCAGCGCAGGCGGATAGTAGGTCGGGTTAGCGACAAAGTTTTGCGCGATGGCGTTCACTTTCACCTGATGCGGCGCCACCTCTACGCCCACCGCCTGCACCCAGGCGAGTTGCGCCCCGCGGGCGGCGCTGTAGGTGGAGCAGCGCTTCATGCCGCGCAGCGCGCTGGCGCTGCCCATGACGAGGATCTTGCCGGCGCGGCGTTCGATCATCTGCGGCAGTACCGCTTTGGCGAGGCGCGGCAGCGGGTCGACCAGCGTGGCGAAAGCTTCCCGCCACTCCGGCTCGTCCACCTCGGTGGCCCAGGTGGTGGGGGCGGCGAGCGCCAGATTGGCGATCAGCACGTCGATAGCTCCCGCTTCGGCTACCACCCGTGCTGCGGCTTCAGGGGGCGCCAGCGACTCGTGGCTAGCGATGACGGTCGCGCCTTGCGCGGCCAGCACCTCGCAGAGCGTTGGCCCCATGAATTCGCCGGCCTGGGTGATGAGGATGCGTTTGCCGTGAAGTGGGCCGCTCATGAGTCTTCCCCGATGCGTTGGTGCTTGGGGGGAGTGTAGCGTGGCGCGCCGGCAACGGGGCTTGGCCGCGTCCGTTGCCGGCGAACGACTGAACTAGAAAGACATCCGCCAGGAGGCGGCTACCCAGTAGGCCGGCATCTCGCTTTCGGTGGTGCCATTGACCATGACCGAGGCCGTGCCGCGCCAGATTTCGGCCTCAACGCCCCCGCCAAGGCGCAACCAGTCCTGTTCGATCGGGGCGCCGGCGGCACTGACCGCAAAGCCCCCCGGTCCCAGCAGCGTGGCGCTGTTGGCGGGGCCCTGACCATCGAAGCGGTGCGCGCCCTCCAGGACCGCAACCAGTCGCGCCCACCCGGTGATGGGCGCTTCGGCATTCAGGCCGTAGCGAATCTGGTCGAAGCTGTCGCTGCTTTCGCCAATCGCGGCCGGGAAGCCGCCACCGGTTTCGGTGTAGGCGTCGATGGTGCTGTCCAGATGCGCGTATTCAAGGAACGGGTTGGCGGACATCCAGCTCAACTGGAGCAGGCGGTCCCATTCCAGGCGCAGGCTGGCCCCCCAACTCGTGCTGTCAGGCTCGCCGAAGGAACTGTCCGCGACCCCGGCATTGAGGTAGCCGCGGCGAATGCGCCCGTCGCCCCACTGGTGAAAGCCCGACACGACCGCCCACAGCGCGTCGTCTTCGCGCTTCATGACCGGCGCCAACCACTCGGCCAGCAGGTAGTAGCCGTCGGCGGTGGACTTGCCGTCGGCGCCCGCATCCTGCGAGGCCCAGGTATGACCTGCCGAGAGGTTGAACTGGAAGTCGCCAAAGTGATGCCCGCCGCCGATTTCGGCCAGGGCCACCTCGCCGTCGCGGCTGGCGTGGCTGTCATCGCCCCAGTCGCCTGCCACCCACAAGGTGCTGCCGCCCTCAGCCGCTCGCCGCGACAGCGGGCGACTGTGGGCGCCCTGCAAGGCAATCACCGCCGTGCGGGTGGTGCTGCTGGCCGCCCGTGAGGTCTGGCTGAGGGTTTTGATGAAATCGGTGAAGCTGATCATGCCCGAGCCGCCACCGCCGCCGGTGCTGGTGGCCCCGGTGCCTTCCCCGACGCGGGCGAGGAAAGCCTCGCCGGAGCGCAGAAGGCCGACCACCACCGAGCCGTTGCTGTTGGTGGCGGTCGCTTCCTGCGTTTCAAGGCCCGAACCGACGGTGACCCCGTTGGCGCTCAGCCATTCTTCCACCGTTTGCATGCCGCTGGCCTGCGTCCAACGGAAGGCCGTCGGCAATAGCGCACCGGCGGTCGCCGCCACGCCGCCGACGACAACCTTACCGTCGCCCGACACCGCGTTGGCGGTGGAAAAGTCGCCGTCGCGATCGTGGATGTCGACCATGCCGCCGGCCTCGGTCCAGCGGAAAGCGTGCTCATAGAGCCCATCCGGGGCGCGGTTGCTGGCGCCCACCACCACGCTGCCATCGGCCGAGACACCGAGCGCGCTCGAATTCCCGCTGCTGCCCAGCCGACCCAGATCGCTCATCGTGCCGCCAGTCCAGCGGAACGCGTGGTACTCCGAAGCCGAAATATTCGCGAGACCAACAACCACGCTGCCGTCGCTGTTGGTGGCGAAAGCCTGCCCGCCCTGACCGCTTGCCAGTTCGCCGAGATTGCTCATGGTGCCGTCGACCCAGCGGTAGGCCTTGATGACGCTGCCACTGCCGGTATAGCCCACCACCACCCGGCCATCGCCGGAGACACCGCTGACCCGCACGTAGTCGCCGCCGAGGTCCGGGTTGATTGTCTCCACCGCGCCGTCCACCAGCCGGTAGCCGCGGGTGTTGAAGGTGCCCGGCAGGGTGTAGTCGCCGACGATCACCGTGCCGTCATCGGATACGCCGTAGGCGGTAGCCCGGTCGTTGGCCGGCAGGCTGGGGGCGAGATCGGTGAAGCCGCCAGACGGTGACCAACGGAAGCCAACGTTGATGAAATCTGCCCCGTCTTGCCCAAAACCGTTACCGACGACGGTCAGGCCGTCGTCAGACACATCGGCAGGCCGCACGCTCAGGACTGCTGCGGGCGCCAACCGTCGTGCACTGGTCGACCGGCGAAGAAAGCGGCCGTGCCCTGGTCACCCCTGCTGGGCGCAGTCCGGCCGAGCTGCCGCTGGTCTACTGGTTCCAGCTCGCCTACGGCAGCCTCTCCTGCCTGATCGGCTGCTGGGTTTGGCTGTTGCGACCGAGCGAGTGGGGCGCGCGCATGTTTGCGGTCACCGGCAGCTGCTTCGCGCTCTTGACGCTCGGCCCGGCGATTTACAGCGTGCGCGGGCTGGCGCTGCAGGGCGATTTGTTCCGATTACTGTCTTCGCTCAATCATCTGGGCGCAATCCTGTTTGGCTGCGGGCTGGTGGCTCTCATGCTGAGTTACCCGCGCCTGTTGCTCGCGCCGCGGTGGCTGGCGCTGCCCTTCGTGATCTTCCTGCCCACCTTCGTTCTCGACGCTTTACGTCTGGCACCGAATCAGGACTGGGGGATGCGGATCCCCATCATGTCCCAGATGCTGCTGGCAATCGCCCTCGGCGGCTGGCAGTGGCGGCGGGCGCGGGAGGATGCCCTGGGCCGTGCCGCGCTGCGCTGGGTGCTGCTGTCATCGCTGGTCGGCTGTGGCCTGTTTGTATTCTTGATGGTTGGCAGCACCTTGCTAGGCAGCCTGCCGCCCATCCCGCAGGGCTATGCGCTTGGGCTCTTTCTGGTGATGTACATCGGACTTGCGCTGGGCGTCGGTCGCTACCGGCTCTTCGATCTGGATCGCTGGGCTTACCGGGTCTTGATCTGGGTGGCGGGTGCCTTTCTGGTTCTCCTGCTGGATTCGGTCCTCATTGCGGGACTTCACCTCGCGCCTGATTCGGCGCTGGCGGTGGCCTTGCTGGCCAGCGGCTGGATGTATTTTCCGTTGCGGCAGTGGCTGCTGGTGCGCTTGCTGGGTGCCCGTCGCCCACTGGAGGACGCCTTGGGCGAGATCGTGGCGCTGGCGCTGTTACCCGAAAGCGCGGCGCGCGCGCACCGTTGGGAAGCCCTGCTTCAGCAGGTTTTTGCCCCGGCGAACATCGTACCGCTGCCGGACCCCGGCCCACCGACCGCTGCCCTGCTGGATGAGGGGCTGGCGCTTGCCGTGCCGGCCCATGCCGACAGCCGCGCGCTTCGACTCAATCTGCGCGACAGCGGGCGCGGACTCTTCGGCCCGGAGGATGTGCGCTTCACCGATAACCTGCTCAGCCTGCTCCGCCAGACCCAGCTGCAGCAGGCCGGGCTCCGTGCCGCGGCGCAGGGCGAGCGCCAGCGCCTGGCGCAGGACCTGCACGACGATTTGGGCTCCCGGCTGCTGATGCTGATCCACCGGACGCGTGACCGCGAGCTGACCGGCATCGCGCGCGAGGCGATGGCCGACCTGCGTTCCATCCTGAGTGCGATCGATGGCCCGGGCGCTAGCCTGGCCGACGTGCTGGCGAATGGCCGCGCGGAAGCCAGCGCGCGCTGCGAGGCGGCTGGCCGCAAACTCGACTGGCAGGTGAGCGAAGAACTCCCCTTGCACTGGCTGTCCTCGCATACCCGTAGCGTGCTCGAGCGCTGTCTGCGCGAACTGCTGACCAACGCTCTGAAGCACGGCGCAGGCGACCCGGTCGCGATCGATGCCCGCGTGGACAGCGCCGGCTTGCGGCTGGCGGTGACCAATCCCTTGCCCGGGGCGGAGGCCGAGTGGGCGATGGGGCGGGGGCTGCGCGGGCTTGCGCGCCGGCTGGCCGCCTTGGGCGGGCAATTGAACATCGACCGCCAACACCCGTCACAGGCACGGGTGGAACTGGTGCTGCCCCTGTGAATCGGGTGCTGATCGTGGACGACTTGCAGGACGCCCGTGAACTGCTGACGGAGCTCGTTACCGCCGGCTTTCCGCAGGCCCACATCAGCACCGCCGACAGCGTTGCGGCTGCGCAGGCCGCCATCGCCAGACAAGGGTTTGATCTGGCGCTGGTGGACCTGTCGCTCGCCGACGGGTTTGGCACCGAGGTCATCGCCCTTCTGCACGAACAGCAGCCCGACTGTATGACGGTGGTCGCTTCTATTCATGACGACGACGAGCGCCTGTTCGCGGCTCTGCAGGCCGGCGCCAGCGGCTATCTGCTGAAAGACCAGCCGGCCGAGCTGACCTTGCGCCAGCTGCAAAATATCGCTGACGGCCAGCCGCCACTGTCTCCCGCGATGGCCCGCCGTCTGGTTCAGTACTTTCAGGGACGGCAGCAGAGTGACGTTGCGCCGGTGGTCGAAGAGGCACTGACACCGCGCGAGCGCGAAGTGCTGGGCCTGCTGGCGCGCGGCTTTACGTTGAGTGACATCGCGCGGCAGTTGGAGATCTCCCGCCACACGGTGGGCGATCATGTGAAAAATCTTTATCGCAAGCTGGATATTTCCAGTCGCGCGCAGGCCGCGCTGCACGCACAGCGCTTCGGCCTGACCTAGGCCGCTTAGCTTGCCGGCGCTTCCCAGATCCAGCTGACCAGCGTGCGAGAGCCGTCGAGCGCGACAAACACCAGCGCGCTGGCGGTAGCGGGCTTGCCGTCGCGCCGTACGGCAAGCCGCAGGCGGTAGTTAAGCCCCGCCACCACCTGTCGTTCGCAGTCCATTACGTTCAGCAGCTTCAGCTTGCCGCCGGCCTGTTGCCGTTCGGTACGCACCGCGAAGCGCGCGATGTCGCGCACTTCCTCGTCCACCGCCGCCGCCTGATAGCTGCCGGGCATCGGTGGCGCGGGCATTTGGATGACCTCGGCCGCGGCGTTAACCGCGAACAGCGCGCCGACCAGCAAGCCGTGGCGAAATTTCATGGCGTGGCCTCGTAGACGACATAGATTTTGAGGGTTGTCTCCAGCACTTCCCAGGTGCCGGTGAAGCCGCGAGCAATCACGAAGCGGTCGCCGGCCTGCACGGTCCGGGCGTGGCCATCAGCGTCGGTAATCACGCTGCGACCGGCAAGAATCTCGCAGTACTCGTCTTCCGTGTAGGCGACCCGCCACTTGCCGGGCTCGCTCTGCCAGTGGCCGGTCGAGAAGTTTTGCGGCGTGTTCTGAAAGTGTGGCCACAGCGACTGGCGGGGATTGCCGGCCAGCAGTTTCTCGGCCGGCAGATACCAGTGCTCGGGCGCCGGGCCAAGGGGCGGCGCGAGGGGCAGGAATGACATCCGGGACGCTCCGTGAAGGGCTTTGCCCGCAGTCTACGCGCTGAGGCCGGGGCGCCGGTACACTGGGCCAGCCCAAGCCGCCACTACGCCCGGAGTCCCCATGAAAGATTATTCAGCCGCGGAACTGCAGCGCGCCGTCTGGACCCTGCAGCAGCACGAATTGATCACCACCACGCTGATCAACTACTGCGTGTACGTCGACCGTAACGACCCGCTGGCGCTGACCGAGCAGGTGTTTGCGCCGGACGGATGCTTTGAACTTGGCGCGCGCTACGCGGTGGTGGGGCGCGAGGACCTTGCGAAAATGTTCGCCAAGACGCTGGCGGTGTTCAGTGCCACCAGCCATCACCTGTCGAACGTGCGCATTACGCTGCGCGACGAGCACACGGCGGAATCCACCGCCTATGTCTATGCCTGGCACATCGCCGCGGCGGACGGCAAACGCATTGACCTGTGGGGGCGTTACGAGGATCGACTGGTGTTGACCGAGCAAGGCTGGCGGATTGCGAACCGGCGGCTGTCGGCGGCCGGCAGCGACGGTTGGGACAATCCGCCCTTCGACCTCCCGGTGCGCTTGCCCAATCCGGAAAATCCACCGTCGCCGGCGATTACCCGCCGCTGATCCGGCCTAGCCTGCGCGCGGGGCGAACATGATGATTGCCATGCCGGCCAGCGCGACGGCGGCGCCCACGAGATCCCACAGGCCCGGGCGGATCCCGTCGACCGCCCACAGCCAGAGGATGGCGACGCCGATGTAGACCCCGCCATAGGCGGCGTATACCCGGCCGGCAGCCGTGGGATGCAGGGACAAGAGCCATGCAAACAGCGCCAGACTGAGCGCCGCGGGCACCAGCAGCCAGGCCGACTTGCCCTGCTTCAGCCACAGCCAGGGCAGATAGCAGCCGAGTATTTCGGCCACCGCGGTCAGGGTGAAGAGGCCGACGGTCTGGAGCGGGCTCATCTGCGGCCTCCGGGTTTGAAATCGCCGTACGTCGGCCGGTCGGCCGCCGTGTGGTCGGGGCGCGGCGCTTACTAGTCGCCCGGCATACGAGGTCCGGGCGGCGGGCCAGGACCTCGCGGCTTGCACCGATCAGGCGAGCGTCAGGCCCTTCATCTCGCCCTCGTTCCGCCAGTTTTCAATCATGGCGTAGAACTGCACCGGGCCTTCCGGATACTGCCCTTCCAGAAACCCCTGACCACGGCCGCTCTGACCTTCGGCGTTGTAATAGCCGGGCGTGCACTCCGCCTGATAGTTCGACATGAAGCCGGCCTGACTGACGGTTGCCACCCAGGCCGCTTCGGCTTCGGGCGTGGGTTCCACGCTCCGCAGGCCCCGGCTCAGCACTTCCTTGACGATGTAGCTGATGTGGGTGGCCTGACCGTTCAGCATGTAGGTCAGGTTGGGCGCGAGGCCGGTCTGGGTCAGACCCATGTGGAAGCAGTTCGGGAAGCCGTGGCTTAAGAACCCGTGGTAGGTGCGCATGCCGTCGGCCCAGTACTGGCCCAAGGTCTGGCCACCGCGGCCGACGACTTCAAACTCGGAGCGGCGGGTGTAGGACGTGCCAACTTCGAAGCCGGTCGCGAAGACCAGGCAGTCGACCGGATATTCCACGCCCTTCACCACGACGCCCGTGGGAGTGACGCGTTCCACGCCCTGCCCTTCGGTATCCACCAGCGTCACGTTGGGCCGGTTGAAGGCCGGCAGGAACTCGTCGTTGAAGGTCGGGCGTTTGCACCACTGCTTGTACCAGGGCTTGAGGGCGTCGGCGGTGGCCGAATCTTTGATAATGCTGTCAACGCGGGCGCGCAGTTCGTTCATTTTGCGGAAGTCGGCAATCTCGGCCATCACCGCAAAGTCTTCCGCGCTCATGCCGGCATCGGCCGGCGTGCTCAGCAGTTCGCCCAGCGCCTTGAAGAGGTCGGTCCAGCGGTCGGCCACCAGATCCACTTCCTGCGGGATGCCGCTCAGGATAGCGGCGAAGTTGTGATTGCGCTCGTGCTGCCAGCCGGGCTGGAGACTGGCGGCCCACGCGGGGTCGGTCGGCTTGTTGCGCCGTTCATCGATGGCGGACGGGGTGCGCTGGAACACATACAGGTGACCCGCGTCGCGCGCCACATAGGGCACGCACTGGATGCCGGTCGCGCCGGTACCGATGATGCCCACCCGCTTGTCGGCCAGCTTGTGCAGATTGCCGGTGGAATCGCCGCCGGTGTAGTCGTAGTCCCAGCGGCTGGTGTGGAAGGTGTGGCCCGTGAAGGTCTCGATGCCCGGGATGCCCGGCAGTTTGGGGCGCGACAGCGGGCCGCTGCACATCACCAGAAAGCGCGCCTTGAAGTGGTCGCCGCGGTCGGTGAGGACCTGCCAGCGTCCGCTGTCTTCATCCCAGGTGGCGGATTTGATCTGGGTCTGGAAGCAGGCGCGCTCGTAGAGCTTGAACTGCCGGCCGATGCGCTGGGCGTGGGCAAAAATTTCCGGCGCGTAGGAATATTTTTCCTTCGGGATGAAGCCGGTTTCTTCCAGCAGGGGCAGGTAGATGTAGGACTCGATGTCGCACTGGGCGCCGGGATAGCGATTCCAGTACCAGGTGCCGCCAAAGTCGCCGCCCTTCTCGAAAATCCGAAAATTGCCGAAGCCGGCCTGTTCCAGGCGCACCGCGGCGAGCATGCCGCCGAAGCCACCGCCGACGATGGCGACGTCGATTTCCTCCGCGATCGGCTCGCGCACGATCGGCGCTTCGATGTACGGGTCATCCACAAAGCGACGCAGGTCGCCGGTGACTTCGCGGTACTGCGCGTTGCCTTCCTTGCGCAGGCGCTTGTTCCGCTCCTCCAGATATTTGGCCCGCAGGGCGGCGGGGTCAAAACCAAGTTGTTCGACGGTCGGACGGCTGAATTTGGGTTGGATGTCGGAGGGATTGGCGGCCATGGGCAAATTCCTTCTTTGAAAGTCAGCGAGAGATGGTTCTGAGCGCGGCACTCTACAACGGGTGCGCGGCTGCTTGGAACACCGGTAGACGGCCCGGGTTCAGTCCGCGGGCGGGCCGCGCGGCGGGTCTTCCGGGCGCAGGTCGCGCTCCGACTGACACCGGTTGCGCCCCTCATGCTTGGCCATGTATAGCGCGCGGTCGGCTCGCTCGAAGACGTCTTCGATGGTGTCGCCGGCGTGAAACTCGGCCACCCCGATCGAAATCGTCACCGGCACCGGCGAATTCTTGAACCGAAACTTGCTGGCCGCGACATTGGCGCGAAGTTTCTCGGCGGCAATCCGCGCGCCTTCGAGGGCGGTCTCGGGCAGGATCACCGCAAACTCCTCGCCGCCCAGACGGCAGAGCAAATCGCAATTGCGGATCTGCTGGCGCAGCAGCCCGGCCACCGAAGTCAGCACCTTGTCGCCCGCGGCGTGGCCGTAGTCGTCGTTGATGCGCTTGAAGAGGTCCAGATCGCACATGGCAAGCGACAGTTGTCCGCCGTAGCGACGCCAGCGCGCGTATTCGCGCCCCATGCTTTCGGTGTAACCCAGCCGGTTCAGTGCGCCGGTCAAGGGGTCGAGCAGCGTCAGCACATGCTGCTGCTCCAGATCGTTGCGCAGACGCTGGGTTTCGGCCTCGAGTTCGCGCAGCCGCGCCACCACCAATTCCATCTGGGCGCTGGCGCTGCCGTGACGTGACTGCTCGGTGCGCACAAAGTCCTCGAGGCTGGACTCGAGGTCTTTCAACTGGGTGATTACCGCAGGCTTCACGGCGTCGAGGTCTTCGCTCTCGGTGAGGGTCTCGCAGACGTCGGCCATTTGCCCCGCCATGTCACGCTGCAGCGAGCTGGCCGAGGCAATGGCGGCATCGTGCGCTTCCCCGCTGTGAGAAACCTGGCCTTTGAACTCCTCAATGCGGCGCGAGACCACTTTGAGGAAGCTGCTTAGTTCTTCCATTTCCTGCCGCGTGTTGCCGCGCGCGCGGTCCAACAGGTCGACCAGACTTTCGACCGCCAGCTGGATGTCTTCCGGGTTGCCGGCCGTCGCCAGCTGTTGGCGCAATTGCGTTTTGTCGGCAGCGAAGGGCTGCGGCAGGGTCAGCCTGTCCAGCAAATGCTGGAGCTGGGTGCGGGCCAGTCCCAGATCGCTGCTGGCCTGCTGTTGGGTATCGCTGGCGGTTTTCAGCAGTCCGGTAATCGCTTGGCCCAGCGCGCGCGCGCAATCCACCTGCGCCGGTCGGCTTTGCGAACGCTGGAGTCGCTCCCGCATGGGATTCAGCGCGCCCATGGCATCGGCGCCAAGGCGGAGTTCATCCAGCAAGCTGTCGAGCAGGCCAGGGTCCAGCGGGTCGTTGGCCGAGGGTTGGCGATGGGGCTGTTTTTCGGTCAGTGCGTTGATCAGCGCCGCCACCTCGCTGAGCGCACGGTCCGTCTCGTCGCGCGAGTTCGCATCGCGCAGGCGGTTCCGCAAGTGGCGGGTGTGTTCGGAGACGGGGCCCTCAGCCGTCGGCTGCGCGAGCAGGTCGGCGAGGCGCGCGGTGGCGCTCCCGCTGCGCGGCGCGGTTAGCCCCTGAGCGATAAGCACCTCGACGGCGTTTTCGAACAGGCCGGGCAGCGTGTCGTCTTCCGGGCTGCGACGCGCGAGGCTGGTCAGGCTGCGAATGCGCCGATCGAGTTCGGCATGCTGACCGGCATAAGCCGCCAGCAGTTTCAGCAGGCTGCGGCGGTAGCGCTCCGCAAGAACGGCCGGGGGATGAGCACCTTGATCGGGCGGAAGCGGTGACTGGGCCATGGGCTACAGTCCAGTGTTTAGTCGCGCGCCATGTGCGCGGCGATTGGTCCGTCGCCTGGCGGGAGGTCTGCCTATTTCGCGCGCTCCTTGGCGATCAGGAAGTTCACCACGTCCAGCATGGCTTCCTGACTGCCGGCCATCGAGGCGTTTGTCCGGTATTTGCCATTAACAATTACCGCGGGCACGCCATCAATGCCGTAGTCGCGGGTGGCCAGCGTGGCCATTTTGACTTTGGCTTCCACCGTTGGGCTCTCGTAAGCCGCTTTGAACTCATCGGCATCAAACCCGACCTCGGTGACAAACTGCATCAGGGCGAATTCATCAAATATGCGCCGCTTCTCGACGTGAATGGCATCAAATAAGGGCTTGTGGAGCTTTTCCAGTGAGCCTAGCGCCTCGGCGGCATACAGCGCTCGCGCGTGGGGCTTCCACTGCTCGGCGAAGATGGCCGGGACGCGGCGGAAGCTGACGTCGGCCGGCTTGGTTTTGAGCCACTCGGTGACCAGCGGTTCGAAGTGGAAGCAGTGCGGGCAGCCGTACCAGAACATCTCGACCACTTCGATGGTGGCGCTGTCGGCGGTTGGGACGGCCGGGCTGATGAGCTGGTAGTTAACGCCTTCTTCGAATTTTGCCGCCTCCGCCGCTGAGACCGTCAGCGGGGCGATGAGCAATGTGAGCAGGGCAAAAATAAGCTGTTTCATAGTTTCCTCACCGACCACCAAAACGCGCCGTCATCCGGCCCGATGCGATGCATCTGGCCGGTTTCTCCCCGACTAGTGCAGGCCCTCGATGAAGGCTGCCAGTTGCTCCATTTCCTGAGTGCTCAGACCTTTGGCCACTGCCGCCATGATTGACGCCTGACCAGCTGCCCGTTCACCGCTCTTATACGCCTGAAGTTGCGTGACGGTGTATTTGGCGTGCTGGCCGCGCAGCGCAGGCACCTTGGCGGATGGATTGCCCGCGCCGTCTGGCCCATGGCAGGCCATACAGGCGGCGACGCCGGTCGTCTTGTTGCCACCGCGGTAAAGCGCGGCGCCGGGCGCGGCGGCCGCAGCGTCGACGCTCGGGACCTTGACTGACTGTGCCGCGAAGTACGCCGAGATGTCGGCCATATCTTCCGGCGACAGGGGCGCGGCCATAGCGTTCATGTTGACGTTTTTGCGTTCCCCGCTTTTGAAATACCCAAGCTGGGTGACGAGGTACTCGCTGTGTTGCCCGGCCAGATTAGGCCAGTCCGGGTTGACGCTATTGCCATCCGGACCATGACAGGCCGCGCAGGCGGCGGCCTTGGTCTTGGCGTCCTGGGCGTAGACGCCGGATGACGCGGTGAGGCTGAGGGTAAAAATGACCAATGCGCGAATTATTGTTCCAGACATCGCCTTCTGAACTCCGGTAAATCAAGCAGACTTGGGCTCGGCGGATTCCCGAAAGGGGTCGCGCGAGAGCGTCGACCTACTATAGCATCGAACGTCTTCCATCGAGACCGTCTGCACGTTCGTGCAGCAGACCCTACACACCGTGAACCCCGCCCCCCCAGTGCTTGAGTATTTTCGCCGCGCCTCGTTTCTCAAAAGCGTTGAGCAGCTCCACGACCTGCCGCCGGATAAGGGTGCCGAAGTCGCCTTTATTGGTCGCTCGAACGTGGGGAAATCGAGCGTGCTGAACGCGCTTTGCGACCATCAGGGCCTCGCCCGCACCAGTCGCACGCCCGGTCGCACCCAGCATTTCGTGGTTTTCGAACTTGCGCCGGACCGGCGTCTGATCGACCTGCCGGGCTTCGGCTATGCGGTGGTCAACAAAGCAATGCGCGCCCACTGGGATGAAACCATCCCGCAATATCTTGAGGAACGCGCCTCGTTGGCTGGGCTGGTGCTGATTGCCGACGCCCGGCATCCCCTGCGCGCTGAAGAACTGGCGCTGGTGCGCTGGACGGCCGCCGCGCAGGTGCCGCAGGTGCTGCTGCTAAACAAGGCTGACAAGTTGGGCCGTCAGGCACAGGCGCTGGCAGTCCGCGCCGCACGGGAAAGTCTGCGCGCCTGTGGCGCCGACGCGGCCAATGTCAGGACCTTCTCGGCGGTAGAAAAGGACGGCGTGCCGGCATTGCGTCAGACGGTAGACGCATGGTTGGCGCAGGGTCGCTAAAAGAAGAAACCCCGGGGGCGTGGGTTGCTTGAGGGGGAGCGCACGCACCCGGGGCTGTGATGACCGCCACGTGGGAAAACGTGGGCGGGAAACTCCAGCCGGGAGGAGGGCGGAGGCGCTGTAACCAGCGCAGCCCTGCAGACCGGGTGCTAGACGATAAGTTCCGTGCTGCGGATTAGCCGCCGTATTTGCGGCGGAATTTGTCCACGCGGCCGGCGGTGTCGACGATTTTCTGCTGCCCGGTATAGAACGGGTGGCATGCCGAACAGACGTCCAGCGACAGCGACTCAACGCGAGTCGTCGAACGGGTCTGAAAGGAATTCCCGCAGCTGCAGGTCACGGTGATATCACGATAGGCGGGATGAATGTCGGCTTTCATGGCGGTGTCCGGCGCTGTCTAGGCTTTGGGGGGCGGAAGTCTAAAAGCCGGGTGCTGCTAATTCAAGCAGTTCCGCCGCCTACTGCCGGCGGGCGAAGGGCAGAATGGTGGCTGAGCGAGGCTGCACCGCTTGGTTCATTGAGCGTGTTCCCAAGCGCTGCACATTGGCCACTAGTCCGTTTTCACCGATGACCTGACGCCACATCAGATTGGAAATTTTCACGCATGCCCCCATGGGGTGGTGCAGTTCCCGGAGGCGGTCAATCTGCCACTGAAGCCCGCGGAGGCGGGGCTGCAGATTGCTTGGGGCAGAGAGAATGACCTGATCAATGAGCTCGCGGCGCGCGGCCTCAAAGGCCTGCGGGTCGGACTTCGCCAGCGCAGACCAAGTGTCGAAAGCAAAGGTTTCCAGCGGGTTATCGTTGGGTGCCATCTTCAGCGCCTCCTCTAGCTTGCAGGCATCTTGCGCAAAACACGTCGCCGCGGGAAGTGATCTGGCGCAAGCTCAGGGCGCAGGCTCGAAGCGGGTCACCACCGGCGCGTGGTCCGAGGGTTTTTCCCAGCCGCGGGGTTCGCGATCGATCTGACTGCTGTGGCACGCGTCGGCGAGGCTGTTGCTGGCCAGGCAGAGGTCGATGCGCAAGCCCAGGTTCCGGCGGAAGCCCGCCGCCCGGTAGTCCCACCACGAAAAACAGCCGTCGCCCGCCTCGAACAGCCGGAAGGTGTCCTTGAAGCCCAGCGCCAGCAACTGCTGGAGGCGGCTGCGTTCAGGCTCGCTGCACAGGATCTGGTCGCGCCAGGCGGCCGGATCGTGCACGTCCCGGTCATCGGGCGCGATATTGAAGTCTCCCACCACCAGCAATCGCGGATGGGCGGCGAGTAGTTCGGGCAGCCAGGCCAGCAGGGCGTCCAGCCAGGCCAGCTTGTAGGCGTATTTATCGCTGCCGACGGCGGAGCCGTTGGGCACATACAGGTTGAGCAGAAACAGCTGCGGCAGCCGCACGCCCAGCACCCGCTTTTGCTCGTCTGCAAAGCCTGGAATGGCGGTGACCACCTCCAGCGGCACCTCGCGACTGAGTACCGCGACGCCGTTATACGAGGGCTGACCGCTGATTTCGGCGTGATAGCCCAGACTCGACAGCGCGTCGAAGGGGAAGTTGGCGTCGACGGTTTTGGTTTCCTGCAAGGCGAGCACATCGGGGCGAGCGCTCTCGCACCAGCGCACCAGATGGTCCAAGCGGGCCTTGATCGAGTTCACATTCCAGCTGGCGACGGTCAGCATGCGGGTCTAGATCCGGAATCCGCCGTGGCGACGGCGATTGAGATAGTCCACGCAGAACGCGCCGGCGCCGAAAGACAGCGCAATCAGCACGGCCAGACCGAGCATCATCCACGGTGAACCCAGACTGACGGTGCCGCGAAGTCGACCCAGCGCGGTGTCGGTGGCAAGTTGCGCTTCCAGCTCGTTGTTGCGGGCGCGCAGGCTGGTGAGCGTCTCGGTGAGCTCCAGATTGGCTTTCCGCAGTTCGCCGGCGGCGGAGCTGTCGCCGGCGGCGCCGCCGCGCGATTTCAGCTGCTGCTCAAGTTCGCTGCCTTTGAGTTTCAGCGAAGACAGCTGGCTCTTGAGTGCAGTGTTTTCGTTGGTCAGGTCTTCGACTTTGCCACCGTCTGCCTGAGCGGGGCTTGCGCCCGAGGCCTGCCGGCCTTCCATCTGCTTGATGCGCTCCAACAGCATCTGGCGTTCTTGGCGCGCGTCCGCCAGCTGCATGCTGGCCGGCGGCTCCTGCATCAGGTAGGCGGCATCGACCCAGCCTTCTACTCCTTCGGCGTCCTTGACCCGCGCGAGCTGGTCGTTGCGCTCCAGCACCTGCAGCAGGCTGCCGGTGGGTAGGACTTTGATAATGGCGCTGTTCAGGTCGCGGTCGCGGTGCACGCCCACCAGCAGTTTGTCGATGACGTACATCGACTCCGCGCCGGTCGTGATCCCGGGAAGCAGGCTCAGGGCCAGCAAGAAAGTGCGCAACTGCCGCATGACGGGTTTGTAAACTGAATCAGGACGCCAGTCCAGAACGCCGCAAGAGGGCGTCCGGCGCCGGATCCCGACCGCGGAAGCGCCGAAACAGCTGCATGGCATCGGTGGCACCACCGGCTTCCAGAATATGCTGCAGAAAATCCTGACCGGCCTGCGGATCAAACACGCCCGCTTCCTCAAACCGGCCAAACGCATCTGCCGCCAGCACTTCAGCCCACTTGTAGCTGTAATACCCCGCCGCATAACCGCCGCCGAAGATATGGGTGAAGCCATGCTGAAAGCGGTTCCAGGCCGGCACCTTCACCACCGCGACCGCCTGGCGCACGTCGTCCAGCAGGGCCTGAACGTCGAGCGTCGCCGGATCTGCGGCGTGCAGGCGGAAGTCGAATAGTGCGAATTCGATCTGTCGCAGCATTTTCATGCCTGACTGAAAATTTTTGGCCGCCAGCAGGCGCTCGAACAGCGCGCTGGGCAGGCCTTCGCCGGTGTCGTGATGAGCGGCCAGCAGATCCAGCGCGGCCGCTTCCCAGCAAAAGTTCTCCATGAACTGGCTGGGCAGTTCCACCGCATCCCAGGGCACGCCGTTGATGCCGGAGACTGCCGCCTCATCGACCAGCGTCAGCAGGTGATGCAGGCCGTGACCAAACTCATGGAACAGGGTGATGACTTCGTCGTGCGTGAGCAGGGAAGGCTGCCCGGCCACCGGCGGGGTGAAATTACAGGTCAGAAAGGCCGCCGGGTGCTGGAGGCCGTTAGCCGTTTGTCGGCGGACCAGACATTCATCCATCCACGCCCCGCCCTGCTTGCCGGGGCGCGCGAAGAGGTCAAGGTAGAACAGGCCGCGCAGGCTGCTGCTGCGGTCGAAAATCGCATAGCACGTAACGTCGTCGTGCCAGCGGTCAACGTCTGTTAGCGGTTCGACGCGCAAGCCGAAGAGGCGATTAAGCATCGCGAACAGGCCCGCGGTGACCCGCTCGACGGGGAAGTACGGGCGCAGGGCTTCCTGCGAAATGTCGAACGCGTGCAGACGCAGGCGCTCGGACGCGAAGGCGATGTCCCAGGCTTCCAGCTGCGCGAGGCCCAGCGTGTCGCGGGCAAACGCGACCAGTTCCGCCATTTCCTGCTCGGCATGGGGACGGGTGCGGGCGGCAAGCTCGGTCAGAAACTCAAGCACCGCCGGCACCGAAGGCGCCATTTTGGTCGCCAGCGAGTATTCCGCGTAGTTGGCGAAGCCAAGCAGGGTCGCGAGTTCGTGGCGGCACTTCAGGATGTCGTCGATCAGCGGGCCATTGTCGAAACGACCGGCTTGGGGTCCCTCGTTGGAGGCGCGCGTGCAGTAGGCCTGATAGATCTCGGCCCGCAGGGCGCGGTCCTCCGCGTACATCATCACCGCCAGATAGCACGGCCCATCGAGCGTCAGCACCCAGCCATCGACGCCCTTGAGGCTTGCGTTCTGGGCCGCGAGTTGGCGCAAATGTGCCGGCCAGCCGGCGAGCCGGGCCTCATCGGTCAGATGAATGCTGAACGCGCGGGTAGCGTCCAGCACATGTTCCTGAAACGAGGTGCCGAGCTGGTTCAGGCGCTGCTGGAGTTCGAGAAAACGCGCCCGCCGCTCGCCGTCAAGTGCGATGCCGCCCAGCCTGAAATCGCGCAGGGCCTGCTTGACCACCTGTTGCCGCGCGGGGCGCTCGGCCGCAAACCCGGCCGACGCCGCAAAGCGCTGAAACGCGGCGTGCAGGCCGTCATGTTGCAATTGGGCCGACCCGTAGCGCACCACCTCTGGCAGCACGTCGTTGTAGGCCTCACGCAGGGCATCGGTATCCGCCACGCCGTGCAGGTGCCGCACCGGCGCCCAGGCCTTGTTGAGTCGGTCGTTGATGGCTTCCAGCGGCGCAAAGAGGGCGTCCCAGGTCGCGGGCGTGTCCTTGTTCAGCAGGGTGTGGAGCGCGGCCTCGCTGTCCTTGATGAGCGCGGTGATTTGCTCACGCAGCGCCGCCGGATCGACCTTGGAAAAGTTCGGCAACGCGGCGCGCGCCGCCTCGAGTTGCGGGGGGGTATGCATGGAAATCTCGCCTGTGTCAGTCGCTCGCCAGAGTCAGCGAATGTAGCACGGGCGGTGTTTAACCGAAGCGAACCACCAGCGCCCAGACGCCCAGTACGCCCAGCCCCACGGCAATCACCAGGCCTGCCGCCAAATGGCGCAGGTGCCGGGCACGCAGGTCGTCTTCATGGGTCGCCGCGATGGTGAAGGGACGCCCGCCGCCGCGGGGTTTCGCCAGCAGGTCGACCGCTGGCGCCACCGCGGCCGTCGCGACCTGGGCAGCGGCTTCGCGTCGCGCATCGCTGCGCGCCGCTTCCCACTCGTCCATATCGATTTCGCCGTTGCCGTTGCGGTCGTAGCGGGCCTGCAACTGGGCCTTGTCGGCTTTCCATTCGCGCAGGATCTGGGCGACGTCCGATTCGGCCAGCGCCGGCGCGGCACCGCCGTGGGTGATGAGATGGCCCAACGCGTAAAGCGCTGCGCCGAGTTCGATCCGCTCCTCGGTGAAGCGGTAGCGCTTGATTCCCAGCCAGCCCGCCAGCCCGGTGGTCGCTGCCTCGTACCACGGGTGTCGCTCGTTGCTGTACCAGACTTTTTTGAGCGAAGGCGTCACGCGTGCCCCTTCGGGGTCGATACCGCAAATTCCGGTGCCGTCGTCCAATTTGAAAATGGCCGTGCTGGTGTCACTTTCGATGGTGCGCCAACGGTCTTCGTTTTTAAGGTTCCCGCTACTGCTGCGCTCTTCCACCTTGTAGCGGTACCAGCAGCAAGGGGTATTACTGATCGGCGAGACGATGGCCTCGCCTTCAAATACCGCGGCCGTGCCCTGCAGTTCCACAAACCCCTGTGAGACCGAGCGCAAGCGCGAGGTCGGGGTGTCCTCGATCAGCCGCTTGTGGGTGAGCGAGCGGTAGGTCACCACGGCGGCGACCACAAACCCGGCCAGCCCCAGTCCAAAAAATGTCAGGAACTCATCGACCGGCGCGCTGGCGACGGTGTGGGCGAAAGCACCCATGCCGAAGGGTCTGCGCCCTAGTTGAAGAGCTGCCGGAGGTCGAGGTCTTTCGTTTCCTCCGCGCTGAATTCCAGCAGCGGCCGGGTCCCAAAAGCGAACAGCCGGGCGACGATCAGGTCAGGGAACTGCTCAATCCGTACGTTATTGAGGTTCACCGTGTCGTTGTAGAGTTCGCGCCGGTCGGCGATGGCGTTTTCCAGTTGCGAAATCCGGTCGCGCAGCTGCTTGAACTGCTGGTCGGCCTTGAGTTCCGGATAGCTTTCAGCCAGCGCAAAAAGATTGCCCAGACCTGCCCGTAGCACGCCTTCTGCCGCACCGACCTGCGCGACATCCGAGCGCTCGCGCGCCGCAAACACCGCCGAGCGCGCCGCCGTCACCCGCTCCAGGGTGTCTTTCTCGAAGCCCATGTACTGCTTGCAGACTTCAACCAGCTTGGGCAGCTCGTCGTGGCGCTGCTTCAGCAGGACATCGATGTTCGACCAAGCCTTGGCCACGCCGTGCTTGAGATTGACCAGCCCGTTGTAGACCACCATGACGTAAATCAGCACCACGGCGACGATTGCCAGCGCGATGAGAAGGCCAATGCTCATAGACGATTTCCTTATGAAACGCGGTTTGTGAGGCGAAACGCTAGCCGCTTATCGGCGGCAGAGGCGCGGTCTTGACCCCGGACCATACGCGGAGGCGGATGGGCTGGAAGCCCTCGCCGTCGAATACAAAGGCGCCGACTGCGGGCGTCGGCGGCAGCAAGGACACCACCAGATACGCCACCCCAGGGTAGGCCGCCGCCGCCAGATCGCGCGCCGACGGGCTGGCCGGGCCCTGCGGATGGGAGTGGTAAATGCCGACCAGTTCCTCGCCGCGCACACGCATGGTCTGGAAGGCCGTCAACATGGCTTGCGGCGCCATTTCGAAGGCGGTGGCGGGCGAAGGGTCTTCATTGGGGATGCGATAGAGGCTGCTGGCGCAGGCCTCACGGCCGCCGAGCAGGCCGCAGACTTCAAGCATGGGCGTGGCCTGCGCGTGGGCCAGCAGGGCCGCGTGCAGGGGGGCGGGCAGGGTCAGACAGGTGCTGACGGCCCACATACCGGACACTGCGGATCACGTTTGAACCGCATGCTGTGCCACTCCATGCGCAGACCGTCGAGCATCAGGAGCCGCCCCCGCAGCGGTTCGCCGATGCCGGCCAGCACTTTAAGCGCCTCCAGCGCCTGCACGCTGCCGATGATGCCGAGCAGCGGCGCGACGACGCCGGTCTGGGCGCAGGTTTCGACGTTGGCCGGGCTGTCGTCGTACAGGCAGCGGTAGCAGGGGCTCTCGCCCTGGCCCGGGAAATAGACGCTGACCTGACCTTCAAAGCGGATCGCCGCGCCCGACACCAGCGGTTTACCCAGCCGGTGACAGGCCGCATTGATGCCGAAGCGGGTAGGGAAGTTATCGGTGCAATCGAGCACCAGATCGACGCTGCCGACGACGGCATCGAGCGCATCGCCTTCAAGCACTTTCGACACCGTTTCCACGCTCACTTCGGGATTGAGCGCCAGCAGATGGTCGCGCGCTGACTCAACCTTCAGCCGGCCAAGATCGTCGGTGGCGTGGATGATCTGGCGCTGCAGGTTAGAGAGCTCCACCTGGTCGAAGTCCACCAGCACCAGCCGGCCCACGCCGGCCGCCGCCAGATACAGCGCCACCGGTGAGCCGAGGCCGCCCAGCCCGAACACGGCCACCGAGGCATCGACCAGCCGTTGCTGGCCGGTGATGTCGATTTCCGGCAACAGGATTTGCCGGGCGTAGCGCAGGAGGCGTCGGTCGTCCATCAGCGGAGTATGTCGGAAGCCTCGCCGGGGCGTAAATCCGCCGGGCGGCGACCGCAGCTGACGCGCTCGTGCCCGGCCAGATCGCGCAGGGTCTCGATGTGCTCGAAGCCCGCGGTGGCCAGTAGTCCCCGTACCGCAGGGCCCTGGCTGGCGCCGTGCTCCATCGCGAGCCAGCCACCGGCTAGCAGGTAGCAGGGGGCGGCGGTCGCGATCGCGCACAGGTCGTCGAGCCCCGCGGGACCGCTGGCCAGCGCATGCGCCGGCTCGTAGCGCAACGCGCCGTCGGCAGCCAGTGCCGGGTCGCCGGCTTCCAGATAGGGCGGATTGGACACAATGAGCGCGCAGCTTGCCGGCGCGAGCGCAGCCAGCCAGCGACCGCGCAGCAGGCGCACCTGCCGCGGCGCCAGCCGGGCGACGTTGCGGGCGGCCACCCGCAGCGCTGCGCTCGAGTCGTCTATCCCAATCACCACCTGACCCTCAAGTTCGCTGGCCAGCGCCAGCGCCACCGCGCCGCTGCCGGTGCCCAGATCGACAATTGCCCCCGGCGGCGCCTCGCCCAGCAGCCGCAGGCCGGTTTCGACCAGCAGTTCGGTATCGGGTCGCGGGATGAGCACGTGTTCGTCGATTTCCAGCGACAGCGACCAGAACTCGCGCCGACCCAGCAATTGCGCCACCGGCCGGCCGGCGCGGTGGGCATTGAGCAGGTCGGCAAAGCGGGCGGCGGCGAGGGCGTCGACCGACGTGTCGCGTTCGCGCAGCAGGCCGGCGCGGCTGAGCCCCAACACCTCGCCCAGCAGCAGTTCAAGGTCCAGCCGATCCGCGGGCTGTGCGCGCAGGGCCTCGGCCAGCAGGCTGCCGACCGTGGGCCTTGGTTCAGGCATCGGTGCCGAGCTGCGCCATCAGTTCGGCCTGGTGTTCGCTAACCAGCGGCTGGACGACCAGGTCCAGCTCGCCTTCCATCACCCCGTCCAGCTTGTAAACGGTGAGGTTGATGCGGTGGTCGGTGATGCGACCCTGCGGGAAGTTGTAGGTCCGGATCCGCTCCGAGCGGTCGCCCGAGCCGACCAGCAGGCGCCGGGTCTGGGCCTGCTCGGCGCTTTGTTTGTCGCGTTCGCTTTGCAGCAGCCGCGCCTTCAGCAGACTGAGCGCGCGGGAGCGGTTCTTGTGCTGCGAGCGCTCGTCCTGACACTCCACCACCACGCCGGTCGGCAGGTGGGTGATGCGAATAGCGGAGTCGGTCTTGTTGACGTGCTGGCCGCCGGCGCCGGAGGCGCGATAGGTGTCGATGCGCAGATCCGCCGGGTTGATTTCGTAGTCGGTGATTTCATCTGCTTCCGGCAGCACGGCCACCGTGCAGGCCGAGGTGTGGATGCGGCCCTGCGACTCGGTGGCCGGCACGCGCTGCACCCGGTGTGCGCCGGACTCGAACTTCAGCAGCGAGTAGGCCCCGTGGCCGATGATTCGCGCGATGACTTCCTTGTAGCCGCCCAGCTCGCTGTCGCTGCTGCTCAGGATTTCTACCTGCCAGCCGCGGCGCTCGGCGTATTTGCAGTACATGCGGAAGAGGTCCGCGGCAAACAGCGCGGCCTCATCGCCCCCGGTCCCGGCGCGCACTTCAAGAAAGATGTTGGCGTCGTCGGCCGGGTCGCGGGGCAGCAGCAGGACGTTGATGTCCTGTTCCAGCGCCGCGAGGCGCTCGCGGCTGCTGGCCAGTTCGTCATCGGCCATTGCGCGCAGTTCGGGATCTTCGTCCTGCTGCATGGCCAGCGCCTCCGCGCAGGCGGCCTCGACTCGCCGGAAATCACCGAAGGCGCGCACCAGCGGGTCAATTTCGGCGCGTTCCCGCGACAGGGCGCGAAAGCGGTCCTGCACCCCGATGACTTCCGGGGTGGCCAGCAGGGCATCAATTTCTTCGCGGCGCTCGGTCAGCTGTTCCAGCCGGCGCAGCAGTGAGTCTTTCATTCGGGATCTCCGGCGTGGTCCAGGCCCAGCAGTTCGCGGGCGGCCAGCACCAGCTCCTGGCGACCCTCGATGCTCGCTTCACGAATTTTGGCGGTAGGGGGGTGAATGAGGCGATTGGTCAGCCCATGCGCCAGGCTTTTGAGCACGGCGGCGGCGTCTTCGCCCTTCACGAGTCTGGCCTGGGCTTTCTGCAGCAGCTCCTCGCGCACGGCTTCGGCCTGTCCGCGATAGCGCACGATGGTGGCGTTACCGTCCAGCGACTGCAGCCAGTCCAGAAAGCCCTGCGCGTGCAGGTTGACGATCTCTTCGGCCTGCACGGCGGCGGCGGCCCTGAGTTCCATGTTTTCGGTGATGACGTTATTCAGGTCGTCCACCGTGTAGAGGTAGACATCGTCCAGTTTGGCGACGGCAGGTTCGACATCCCGCGGCACGGCCAAATCCACGATGAAAACCGGCGCATAGCGCCGCGCCTTGACCGCCGCCTGCACCGCATCGCGGGTGAGGATCGGCAGTCGGCTGGCGGTGGAGGTGACCACGATGTCCGCCGCCGGCAGGTGCTGCGCGAGTTCCGTAAACGGCACGGCGGTGGCGTTGACCTCGCGCGCGAGCTCTTCTGAGCGGGCGAAGGTCCGGTTGGCGATGATCATCCGCCCGATGCCCTGCCGGCGCAGATGCGCGGCCACCAGACTGATGGTGTCGCCGGCGCCAATCAGCAGCGCGGTGCGGGTGCCCAGATCGCCGTGGATCTGCCGCGCGAGTCGAACCGCCGCATAGGCCACCGAGACCGGTGTCTGGCCGATGGCCGTCTCGGTACGCACTTTCTTGGCCACCGAAAAGGCGTACTGCATCAGCTTGCCCAGCGTCTTGCCGACCGCTTTGCCGCTGACGGAGGTTTCGTAGGCTTGTTTGAGCTGACCCAGAATCTGGGGCTCGCCTAGCACCATGGAGTCGAGTCCACAGGCCACGCGCAGTGCGTGGCGGACCGCGGCGGCGTCTTCCAGCGCATAGAAATGCCCGCCGACCGCCGTGGGGTCGAGGCCCTTGAAGGCGACTAGCCAGCGCCGCATGGCTTCCTGCGACAGGTGCTCGCCCGCCAGATAAAACTCCGTGCGGTTGCAGGTCGACAGAATAACGGCCTCGGCGCTGCCGGCCGCTTCAAGCGCGCCAGCCAGCGCCGACGGCAATTGCCCGGCGTCCAGCGCCACCTGCTCGCGCACATCAATCGGCGCGGTGCGGTGGTTAACACCAAAAACAAGAATGGCCATGCTCGTGCTAGGGTGACACCTGAAGTGCGACACGCCGCCAGGCGCGCGCCCCACAGCGCGCGCCGGGACGCGCTGCCGGGCTGAACAGAAGGATTTCGAGTCGTTTATAGTTTAACCATGAAAGCCCATGCCGTAATTGCCTCATCTGTGCGCCGGTCAGGCTTCCATGATTAAACCCCTGCGCCACGCCGCCGGGCTGGCGCTATTGCTCGGCCTCACCGGGTGTCAGCTGGCCCCGGTCGTCGCGTCGGGCGCCGCTGGCCTCGAACCCTTCCGCACCGAAACCGAAACCGCCGCCGTCCGCGACGTGCCGGTGGCGGCAGCAGACCTCGACCGCGATCCTGTCTATCAGCTCCTCGTTGCCGAGTTTGCCGGCAAGCGCGACCAGTTGCCGCTGGCCGTCACGCATTATCTGGCGATGGCCGAACAGACCCGCGACCGCGACATCGTGGAGCGCGCCGCCCGCATCGCGGTGTACGCCGATGACAACGACGCGGCGCTGAAGGCATCGCGGCTGTGGGTTGCGGTGGCGCCGGAAAACCTCGATGCCCGCCAGTTGCTGGCGGCAAGTCTGATTCGATCCGGGGACGGCGCGGCGGCGCTGGAGCACCTGAAATACGTGCTCGCCAAAGACCGCAGCAACGACGGGAACCGCTTCCGCGCCATCGCCAATCTGCTGGGCAGCGAGGCCGACCGTCAGGTCGCGCTGTCGGTGATGGAAGCGCTGGTGGCGACCCGCGCCGGCGACACCGATGCCCAGGTCGCCTACGCGCTGCTCGCGATGCGGGCCGAGAATCTGCCGAAGACGCAGGAAGCGATGGAGCGGCTGGTCAGCAAGACCGACATCAATCCCAACCTCGCGCTGGCCTACGTTGCGCTCTTGCAGAAGCAGGGTCAGGCGGCGGCCGGCGTCGATTTTCTGGAACGTGCCCTGAAGCGCGCGCCCGAGGATTTGGGCCTGCGCCTGCTCTATGCGCGGCTACTGGCCGACGACCGTCAGTTTGAAGCGGCCCGGCGCCAGTTCGCCCTGCTGGAGCGTAAAGCGCCGGATAACGCCGATGTGCTGTACGCGCTGGGCCTGCTCAACCTGCAGGCCAACAAGGTGCCGGAGGCCGAAGGCAATTTTCTGAAGCTGGCCAAGGTCCCCGATCGCGAAAGCGATGCCGCGTTCTATCTGGCCCAGATCGAGGAGTCGCGCGGTAAGCAGGAGGCGGCGCTGGCGCGCTACCAGTCGGTGACCACGGGCAGCAACGTTTTTCCCGCGCAGCTGCGGCGTGCGGTGCTGCTGGCCTCGCTGTCGCGGCTGGATGAGGCGCGCACGCTGCTCACCGGGATTAAGGCCGAGGATCAGGCCGAGCGCTCGCAGCTGGCCCTGACTCACGCCGAGATTCTGGTCGCTAATGAGCGGTTCGACGAGGCCATGGCGGTCTACGACCAGGCGCTGAACGGCGTCTACGACATGGCCCTGCTCTACAACCGCGCCATGCTGGCCGAGCGGATGGGCAAGCTCGACCTGCTCGAGTCCGACCTCAAGGCGGTGCTGGCGCGGGAGCCCGATAACGCGCAGGCGCTCAATGCGCTGGGCTTCACGCTCGCCGACCGCACGACCCGCTACGAGGAAGCGCGCGGGCTGATCGAGAAGGCGCTGCAAGTCGGACCGCGCGACTTCTACGTGCTCGACAGCATGGGCTGGGTGTTGTTCAAGCTCGGGCAGGCCGAGGCGGCCATCCCGTACTTGGAAGAGGCCCGCAAGATCCGCGACGACCCGGAGGTTGCCGCTCATCTGGGCGAGGTCTTGTGGTCGCTGGGTCGGCGTAAAGAAGCGCGCGAGGTCTGGAACAAGGCCCTTAAACAGCATCCCGGGCAGCCCAAACTGCTGGATACCATCAAGCGTCTGGACCCCTGATGCGCGCGTTCGGACTAGGCGTGCTGTGTCTGTGCCTGAGCGCGTGCGCGATGTGGCGACCCGCGCCGCCGGCAGCGCCGGAGAAACTCAACTGGGAAACGCATCGCGCCGCGCTGGCCGCGCTGGCGGGTTTCACGCTTGAGGGGCGCGTTGCGATTAAGCGCGACAGCGAGGGCGGCAGCTTGAAGCTGCGCTGGCAAGAAGCCGTCACCACCACCGATCTGCGCCTGCGGGCCCCGTTGGGGCAGGGCGGGTTCCAGCTGGCCCGCAACCCGGACGGCGTGACGCTGACCACTGCTGACGGCCAGCGGCACACCGCCGCCAGTTTCGAGACCTTGATGCAAACCCATCTGAAGTGGACCTTTCCGGTCGACGGCGCCCGCTACTGGGTGCGCGGCATTCCCGACCCCGGGGCCCGCATCGACCATCTGGCGCTGGATGCGCAGGGGCGGCTTAGCGATCTGGCCCAGTCCGGCTGGCGCATCAGCGTGCTGGCCTATCAGGACGCGGGCGGCTACACCTTGCCGTCGCGCCTCCTGCTGACTGCCGGCAAAGTGCAAATCCGACTGGTGATTGACCGCTGGGAACTAAACCACGCATGAGCACGACGACCTGGCCGGCACCGGCCAAGATCAACCTTTTTCTGCACGTCACCGGGCGTCGCGCCGATGGCTATCACCTGCTGCAAACGCATTTCCAGTTTCTGGACTATGGCGACGACATCAGCATCGAGGTCACCACCGACGGGCTGATCACACGCGCCAGCGACCTGGCCGGCGTTGCACCCGAACAGGATCTCGTGGTGCGGGCCGCGCGCGCCCTGCAGGCGGCCAGTGGCTGCGCGCTGGGGGCTCGCATCGGTGTGGTGAAGCGCATTCCCATGGGCGGCGGACTGGGTGGCGGCAGCTCGAACGCGGCCACCGTCCTGCGGGTGCTCGATCGCCTGTGGCAGACGGGTCTGGGCGTCGACCGACTGGCCGAGATTGGCCTGAAACTGGGCGCCGATGTGCCGGTGTTCGTCCGCGGTCACGCGGCCTTTGCCGAAGGCGTGGGCGAAGTACTGGTGCCGCTGGACGCCGAGGAGCCGTGGACGCTGGTCATTCATCCGGGTTGCGAGGTGCCCACGGCGGCGGTGTTCGGTGATTCTCAATTGACACGTCATACGCCCCCCATCAAAATCCACCGCCTTTCGTCGACCTCCACCCATAATGACTGCGAGCCGGTCACCCGGCGGCTGTTCCCGGCGGTCAACGAAGCGCTGGACTGGCTCAACGCGTTTGCGCCAGCCCGGATGAGCGGTACCGGTGCGTGCATTTTTGCGAGTTTCCCCTCGCAACAAGCGGCAGAGGACACCGGACAGCAAGTGCCCGACGGCTGGCGCTGGTTCGTGGCCAAACGTGCTAACCGTTCGCCCCTGCTCGTGCGACTCGACGCGCAGGCCTAGACAGTCACCAAGAACATTGGGGAGTCGCCAAGTGGTAAGGCACCGGGTTTTGATCCCGGCATTCCCAGGTTCGAATCCTGGCTCCCCAGCCAATTGAAAGCAGGACCAGCAGACATGTTCCCCAATCGTTCGGCCATGATGCTGTTCTCCGGCAACTCCAACCCGGTGCTGGCCAAGTCGATCGCGGGTCATTTGCAGATCCCGCTGGGCAAAGCGACCGTCAGTCGCTTCAGCGACGGCGAAGTGCAGGTCGAGATTGCGGAAAACGTGCGTGCCCGCGACGTCTTTGTCATCCAGTCGATCTGCGCGCCGACCAACGACAACCTGATGGAAGTGCTGGTGCTGATCGACGCCCTGCGGCGCGCCTCGGCGGCCAGCATCACGGCGGTGCTGCCTTATCTGGGCTACTCCCGCCAGGACCGCCGTCCGCGCTCTGCCCGCGTGCCCATTACCGCCAAGGTGGTGGCCAATATGCTGACCACGGTGGGGACCGACCGCGTACTGACGGTTGACCTGCACGCCGACCAGATCCAGGGCTTCTACGACATCCCGATGGACAACGTCTACGCCTCGCCGGTGCTGCTGGGCGACATCTGGAAAAACGAATATCGCAATCTGATGGTGGTGTCGCCCGACGTCGGCGGCGTGGTGCGCGCCCGCGCGGTGGCCCGGCGGCTCGACAACGCTGACCTCGCCATCATCGACAAGCGGCGGCCGCGGGCCAACGAGGCCGAAATCATGAACATCATCGGCGATGTCTCCGGCCGCTCCTGCGTGCTGGTCGACGACATGGTCGATACCGCCGGCACGCTGTGCGCGGCGGCCAAGGCGCTCAAAGCGCGCGGCGCCATTTCGGTCGCCGCCTATTGCACGCACGCCGTGCTCTCGGGCAGGGCGCTCGACAATATCAACAACTCCGAGCTCGACGAGCTCGTGGTGACCGACACCATCCCGCTGACCGAAGCGGCGGCGGCCTGTGGCCGAATCCGCGCCCTGTCGGTGGCGGGTTTGCTCGGTGAAAGTATCAATCGGATGAGCTCGGGCCAGTCATTGAGTTCGATGTTCATCGATTGAGGCAACAGAGACCCCTGGCGTCTGGTCGCGGACGGCAACGGGTCGGCATTTCATTACTCCAGGAGAAACAACTATGTCCAAAAAATTTGAGGTCTCGGCAGAGCCGCGTACCGTGCAGGGCAAGAGTGCGAGCCGCTGCCTGCGCCGTGACGGCAAAGTGCCGGCCATTCTTTACGGCGCTGGCCAAGCGCCTGTCTCGCTGCAGATCGAGCACAACCACCTGATGCTGCAGTCCGACCACGAGGCGTTCTACTCCACCATCCTCACGCTGAAGGTGGCCGGCAGCGCCGACCAGCAGGTCATCATCAAGGACATGCAGCGTCACCCGGTGCGTCCGGTCATCCTGCACGCCGACTTCCTGCGCGTCAGCGACACCCAGAAGCTGGTGCTGCGCGTGCCGGTGCACTTCATCCATGAAGACACCTGCCCGGCGGTCAAATCCGGCGGCGGCACCATCATTCGCTACCTGAGCGACGTGGAGCTGACCTGCCTGCCGAAGGACCTGCCGGAATACGTGACGGTCGACATGAACACCGTGGCGCTGGGGCAGACCCTGCATCTGGGCGACCTGAACCTGCCCGAGGGCGTACAGGTGTACTCCATCTCCCGTGGTGGCGATCCGCAACTGCCGGTGGTGCACATCCAGGCGCCGAAGATTGTGGAAGAAGTCCCGGCGGCCGCAGCGGCCAAGGGCAAAGGCAAGGCGGCTGCCAAGCCGGCGGCCAAGAAGTAGCAGGTCCCGTCAGGACCTCCGCCGGACGAGCGTCTGGCGGAGGTTCCGGGTCTGGCTTCCATGGCGGGCGAGATCGATCTCATCGTGGGCCTCGGCAACCCGGGCTCGCAGTACGTCCGGACGCGGCACAACGTTGGCTTCTGGCTGCTTGATCGGCTGGCCGAGGCGGGCGCTGACTTGCGCACGGAGTCCAAATTTCAGGCCGAGGTCGGCACGCTCAAGCTCGGCGGGCGCCGCGTGGCGCTGCTCAAACCCACCACCTTCATGAACCTGAGCGGCCAGGCGGTCGGCGCCTATGCGCGCTATTACAAGATCCCGCCGGCGGCCATTCTGGTGGTGCATGATGAACTCGATCTGGCGCCGGGCACGGTGCGGCTTAAACGCGGCGGCGGTCACGGCGGCCACAACGGCCTGCGCGACATCACCGCCCAGATCGGCGCGGAGTTTCTGCGCCTGCGGCTCGGCATTGGTCATCCGGGCAGCGCCGACAAGGTGGTGGAATACGTGCTGGGCAATCCACCCACCGACGACCGGCTTGCGATCGAAGACGCCATTGCCCGTGGCGTGAGCGTATTGCCCGAGGTCGTGGCCGGCCAGACCGACAAAATCATGAATCAGCTCAATCGCCGCGCAGGCGACACAGGAAAGCACTAGCCATGGGTTTCAAATGCGGCATCGTGGGCTTGCCCAACGTCGGAAAATCTTCGCTGTTCAACGCGCTCACGCAGTCGGCCATCGCGGCGGAGAACTACCCCTTCTGCACCATCGACCCCAACGTCGGCCTGGTGCCCATGCCCGATCCGCGGCTGGATGCCATCGCCAATCTGGTGAAGCCGAAGGTCACGGTGCCGACCTCCATGGAGTTCGTCGACATCGCCGGGCTGGTGGCCGGGGCCTCGAAGGGCGAAGGGCTGGGCAACCAGTTTCTGGCGCACATCCGCGAGACACAGGCCATTGCGCACGTCGTGCGCTGCTTCGAGAACGACAACATCATCCACGTGAACGGCAAGGTCGACCCGCTGGCGGATATTGAAGTCATTGAAACCGAACTTGCGCTGGCGGATCTGGACAGCGCCACCCGCGCGCTGGACCGCGCCGCGAAGCAGGCGAAGTCCGGCGACAAGGAACTGAAAGCCCGCGTTGCGGCGCTGGAAGAAGTGAAAGTTGGGCTCGATCAGGTCATCCCCATCCGCGCGCAGGGCTTAAGCCAGGCCGCGCTGGAGGCCATCAAGCCGCTGGCGCTGCTCACCGCCAAGCCCGTGCTGTTTGTGGCCAACGTGGATGAGAACAGCATGGGCGGCAACGCGCTGTCCGCGCGGGTCGCCGAGTTTGCCGCCAAACAGGGCGCGGAATGCGTGGTCATCTGCGCGCAGATCGAAGCCGAACTCGCCGCGCTGGGTACCGAAGAGCGCCTGCTCTTCCTGCAGGAAATGGGACAGGACGAGCCCGGTCTCAACCGCTTCATCCGCGCCGGTTACAAGCTGCTTGGCCTGCAGACCTACTTCACCGCCGGCCCCAAGGAATGCCGGGCGTGGACCATCCCCGCCGGCGCCACCGCGCCGCAGGCCGCCGCCGTCATCCACACCGACTTCGAGCGCGGCTTCATTCGCGCCGAAGTCATCGCCTACGACGACTACATCGCCGGCAAGGGCGAGGCCGGCGCGCAGGCCGCGGGCAAGCTGCGCCTGGAAGGCAAGGAATACATCGTGCGGGATGGGGACGTGATGCACTTCAGGTTCAACGTGTAGCGGCGCGGGCGCGGTGAAACCCCTCGCCCACCATCTCGCCGCCGCCTTTTGCGCCCTGCACGCCGCCGGCCTGCGGGCGCGCGACAGCTATTCGCAACTGCTGCGCGGCGTGCTGGAGGCCAATCCGGCCGCGCTGTCGGTGTGGACGGTATGGGAGCCGGAGGCGCTGGACGGGCAGGACGCGCGCTTTCGCGATACCGAAGGTCACGACCACACCGGCCGCTTCCTGCCCTGCTGGCACCGGGCGGAGGGGGCGCCGGCGCTGATTGCGACCACCGGCTACGAACATCCGGGCGAAGGGGACTGGTACTGGGTGCCGAAGCGGCAGCTCAGCGCCTGCGATCTGGAGCCCATGGAATACCGTTTCGGCGGGGTGGTGCTGGTGATTACCAGTCACATCGTGCCGATCATTCTCGAGGGCCGGTTCCACGGCGCGGTGGGCGTTGACCAGCGCGCGCCCGGCAGTCCGGTGCGCCAGAGCGGCGGTCCGGGGCGTTCGCGACAGCGCGCGACGGCCACCGCCGTGCATGCCGATCGGCTGGCCGCGTTAAGTCCGCGCGAGCGCGAAGTCTTTCACTGGCTGGCGCAGGGCAAGGCGAATGAAGAGATCGCGACCATCCTCGGCATCAGCCCGCACACGGTGAAAAACCACCTCGACCATATCTTTCAGAAACTCGGCGTGCACAACCGCGTCGAGGCCGTGCGGCTGGGCCACGCGAGCGCATAGGACGGATTTCCTATTGGTGGATGGGTGGCGCTGCGGAAGATAGGCGCATCTGGCTCGGCCCGACCGGCCTGCCCCTATCGCGGAGTCCCCCATGACCCTTTCCCTCGATACCAACCTGAAAATGGACGCCACCATCGTGCCGACGGTGGCGGCCGTGGCCGAACCCGAACCGCTGTTCCGGCTGGCGCGCACGCCGCGGCCGCTGGCGGAGACGCTGGCCGATCTCGAGGCCACGGCGGCGCGCCCGCTGCCGCAGGCGATGACCCTGCCGCCGGAGGTCTACACCGACGAGGCCTTTCTTAAATGGGAGCTCGAGCACGTGCTGCGCCCGGGCTGGCTGTGTCTCGCGCATGTCTCGCAGGTGCCGAAGGCGGGCGACTTCATCAAGCTCGACCTGCTGGGCGAGCCGCTGGTGCTGGTGCGCGGCAAGGACGAGGTGGTGCGGGTGCTCTCGCGCGTCTGCGCGCATCGCGGCGCCGACATCATGCCGCCGGGCTACACCTATGAAGGACAGCGCGCTTGCGCGGAAGCCGAAGGGCCGGCGGGCTGCGGGCACGCGCGATTTTTCATGTGCCCCTACCACTTCTGGAGTTTCGACCTGACCGGGCAGCTAAAAGCCGCGCCGGAAATGCAGCAGGCCGAGGGCTTCTGCCGCGAAAACATTCAGCTCACCGCCTTCCGCACGGAAATCTGGCACGGCTGGGTGTTTGTGAATCTGGACGGCAAGGCCGCGCCGCTGGCGACCCAACTCGCCGGCATGGCGGCAGATCTCGCGCCCTGGCAGCCGGCGGAGATGAAGGTCGCCATCTATCGGGAGTGGGACTGTCCCTTCAACTGGAAGGTGCTGGTGGAGAACTTCATGGAGGCCTACCACCATCTGGGCGCGCACAGTCAGACCTTCCAGCCGCTGATGCCGGCGCAAGACACCTGGGCCGAGGCCGAGCGGCCGCATCACATACGGGTGAACCTGCCGTTCAAGCAGCACTACACGCCGAACCCGGCGACGGATTTTCCGACCATCGAGGGCCTGCGGCCGGACGACCAGCAGCAGATGTCGGTGTTCCTGGCTTATCCCGGCTTCATGCTGTTCACCGGGCCGGATCGCCTCTTCTGGTACCGGATCGATCCGCTGGGGCCGGACCGCAGCCGCCTCGTCACCACCATGCTGGTGCCGGCGAGCCTTGCGGCCGAGCCGGACTACGCGGCCAAGATTGCCGCCGCCGATCAGATGCTGATCGACTTCCATCTGGAAGACATGCGGGTGTGTACCGGCATCCAGCGCGGCCTGCATGCAACCGGCTACCAGCGTGGGCGCCTGAGCCACCTCGATATGCCGGTGTGGCTGATCCAGCGCTATCTGGCGGCGCGGGCGCGGGGCACGTTCCCCACGCTTGACCGGCCGGCAGCGCCGGGGCAGCGCTAGGGCGGTTCAACGCCAGACCCCGCCACGCCCGGCGCTGCCGGGCATGGCGATTAGTCGCTCAGGCGAGCGCGAAGCCCGGATAGCCCTTGGTCTTCACCTCGTCGCAGATCTGCCGGTACTTGGCCGCACCCCCGATGTAGGACAAGAGCCGAATCGGTTTGCCCTTGATGTTGGCGCCGGTGTACCAGGACTTGGTGCGCACCAGCAGCGTGGCGTTGGCGATTTCATCGTGGTGTTTCACCCATGCGTCCTGTCGCGCCACCGTGGGCTCAATCACCGTTTGATGGTGTTCACGCAGATACCGGATGGTGTCGGTCACCCAGTCCACCTGCTGCTGCAGACAGGTCGTCATATTGCAGAACGCGGTGGACGGCGCGAGCGGCCCGGCGATGGTGAAGAGGTTGGGGAAGCCGTTCACCTGCAGGCCCAGCGTGCTGCGAATGTCCTGCCGCCATTCCTCGGTCAGCGAGCGACCGCTGCGGCCGTGGATGTTCATCTGCGTCAGCGAGCCGGTGCCGGCGTCAAAGCCAGTGGCGAGAATGATGACGTCCAGCGGGTATTCGCCGGCGGCGGTTTTCAAGCCGTTTTCGGTGAAGGCCTCAATCGGCGCCTGGCTCACATCAACCAGTTCCACGTTCGGCTGGTTGTAGACGTCGTAGTAGCCAGTCTCCAGCGGCACGCGGTAGGTGCCAAAGCCGTAGCTGCGTGGAATGAGCTTCTCGGCGACCGCCGGATCTTTGATGCGGGCGCGGATTTTCTTGCGCACGAATTTCGAAACCTCGGCGTTCACCTGCTCGTCCGTCAGCAGTTCCGGAAAGCTGCCCACCCAGAAGCTTAAAGATCCGTCGGCCCAGATTTCTTCGAGGATCGCGAGGCGCTGCGCGGGCGTCTTGTCGTACCAGGAGCCGTGGTCCAGATCGAAGTCAAAGCCGGCGAAGGTGCTGTTCACCCGCTGGTAGAGCTCGCTGGCTTTGGCGCGCCAGTGCGCGCGGTCTTCGTCGTTGTACTTCGGGTTGCGCATCGGCACCGCGTATTGCGGCGTGCGCTGGAAGACTTTGAGCTCGGCCACGTCCTTGGCGATGGTCTGAATGACCTGGATGGCGGTCGCGCCGGTGCCGACCACGCCCACCCGCTTGCCCTTCAGGTCGATGCCTGCGCGCGGATAGCGCGCGGTGTGGGCGATGATGCCCTTGAATTTCTCGTGCCCGGGGAAGGGCGGCAGCATCGGTGCCGAGAGCATGCCCGTGCAGCTGATGAGAAAGCGGCAGCGGAGCATCTCGCCCTTGTCGGTGCTCACCGCCCAGCACTGCTGATCCTCAAGCCAGTCGGCGCCGGTCACCCGCGTGTTGAACGTGATGTCCTTGCGCAGGTCCAGCTTGTCGGCCACGAAGTTGAAGTACTTCTCGGCCTCGCCCTGCCCCGGAAACCGCTCGCTCCAGTTCCATTCGTTAATCAGGTCCTGCGAGAACCAGTACTGGTAGATGTAGGACTGTGAATCGACCCGCGCGCCCGGGTAGCAGTTCCAGTACCAGGTGCCGCCGACTTCGCTGGCCGCGTCGATCGAACGAACCTTGAGCCCCAGTTCGCGCAGCCGGTAAAGCTGATACAGGCCGGCCACGCCGGCGCCGACGATCACGGCATCAAAATCAATCCCGGCGGTCGCCGGTGCGGTTGCGGATGCGTTCATGAGCGTTTCCTCCAGATTTTTGTTTCAGTCAACTCGGCCAATGCCCGCCCGATGCGAGCGGCAAGCTGCACCTTCAGGCCGATCTTTTCTGTCCGCGCATCGGCGGTATTGAAGGAAACGGTCCCTCTATTGAATAAAACCACAAATTTTTTATTGGAAAATGCGTTGCGTCATCCAAACCACGTAGCCCGCTCGGGTCGACCTCGAGAAGCATTGGCTGGCTTGCACGGGTACTTTCGTGCTCGAGCCCCTTGTACGGCTGACATCATCAAGCCACAAACCGTTTTTAAGCCGAGCAGGTGTCCTAAGCCGCTGTCGCCGCAAGGCGGCCGCATGACACGGCGTATACATTCAATTTCTTGGGAGGGTTCAATCATGCGAACAACGCAGGCCACACGGCCGCATCGCGCGACGTTCATGCTGCTGATGGCGCTACTTTTGGGGACGAGTCTGCCTGTGATGGCGCAGGCGATATTCCCGCCCGGCGCTGGTGCACCGCGAGGCCCCGCAACGACTTGGGACGTCGGCAACTGCACGGCGCTGGTCGCGGTGCTTGCGGGGGCCATGCAAGTGGGCGCCGCCGGGGCTGTTTGCGAAGCAGGCGGCGCCGCGGCGGCCGCAACCGAAAACCTGCTGATCGCCCAGCTTGCGAGGCTGGGCATCACGGTGACCGCAAACCAACTAAAGGGAGCAGGAATCATTGGCGCCGGCGGCTTGGGCACGTCCTGCCCGACCACGGTATCTTCCATCTTCAGCAAACTCGCGGAGACGGCAAGTCCCGCTACTAATCCAATTGCCGCCGCAGCCCGCTCTTGTCTGGCGGTGGGCGGTGACTACCTCGGTGCCTTGGTCGATTGCACATCGGCCGTCTACGCTTGCGTCACCGACCCGATTTCGCATCCCAACCCTGGTGATCTGGCAGGGGTCGCGATGGGCCGCCAATGCCGCGCGAACAGCGGGACCTGGAATCCTTTCGGGAGCTGGCGGATTCAGTGCGAAAGTTGCTGTATGGAGGCTTATTCCAGCGGCAAATTGCCCCTTGATGAGGTGCCGATGTGCAAGGCGGTCTGCAAATAAGGCGACGGCCGGCGGACCGGGGCGCGAGCGGGCTCGCGCCCTAGAACATCACCCGCACGCCGACCCAACCGGCGCGCGGCGCGCCTACGCCGAGGAAGCGCGGTGAGGCGTCGGCGAGATTGGGCAGCACTTCGGTCGGGTCTTCGCCAAGCAGCCCAAAGTTGGCGTAGTCGGTGTCAAAGAGATTGCTCACGCGCGCGAATAACTCCAGATGGTCGCCCACCAGGTAGGCGCCGCGCAGGTTGACCAGCGCGTAGCCGTCTACCGGCGCCAGTTGGTTTGATTCATCGCCGCGCAGGAATTGCTCGGCGTTGAATAGCAGATCCGCGCCCACCGACAGCCCAAACGGCAGCCGATAGTCGGCGCCCAGTTTCAACTGATGGCGCGGCACGCCGGGCACGTAATCGCCCGCTCGCACCTGGATTTCGCCGTTGGCGTCGGCCTGCTGATGATTGGGGCTTAGCGCCTTGAAGCTCGTCTCGAACGTGGCCTCGATAAGGCTGTAGGCGGCGAACCAGTCAAGGCCAAACGCACGACCGGAGAAGGCAAGCTCTAGCCCCTCGCGTCGCGTCTCGTCCACGTTGGCAAAGAGACCGGTCGCGCGCCCGGTCGCCTGAAAGATGATGTCGTCGAAGTTGCTGGTGCGGAAATAGCCCAGCCGGTGCTGTACACCGTGCCAGACCCCGCGCACGCCCAGTTCCACGCCTTTTGCCACGACCTGATCTAGCGGCGGGTCGGCAAGAAAAGCATTCGGCAGGCGGCACTCAAACGGGATGTCGTTGGGGTCTTCGCCGTCTTCAATGGCGATGCGTCTGGCAACTTCAAATACGCCTTCGTTGCAGGAGAGTTCGATGGGCGTCGGCGCGCGGGCGGACTCGCTGTAGCTGACATAAAAGTTGGCCGCTTTGTTGAGCTCGTAGGTGCCGCCCACGGTGGGATTGAAGCGGCTGAAGCTGTGGTCGCCGTTCAGCTCGCGGCGCTGACCCGACTGGTCGCGAATGCGAACGTCGGTGTGGTTGAAGCGCCCGCCAAAGGTCAGCGTAAAGCGCTCGGTCAGCGCGAAATTGTCGAGAAAATAGAAGCTCCAGGTTTCATTGCCGGTGCGGATATCGGCCGCGCCCTCGGCCAGAAAGCTGCCCAGCCCCAGGCCTTCTGTGCTGCGAGTGACGGGATTGAGTCTGGCAAGTTCCACCTTGCCCACGAAGTCGCCGTTACCGCGGAAATAGTTGAAACCGGTCACCAGGTAGTTTTCCCGTGCCCAGAGGCTGCGGGTGAACACCAGCTGCAGGTCAGACCCGTAGGTTTCCTGTTGGCGGGTGCTGATGTTGTTAAGCGCTTCGTCAGACAGCAGTCCGCTGCCGCTCACTTCGCCCGTCAGGTCGTCGAGATTGAACGCCTGCGGGTCGCCGGCGAGCGCGTTCAGCGCCGCTTCAAGCGCTTGTGGGTCGTTCACGCCCAGCGAGTTGCTGGCGCACACCTCCTCATCAAGCCCCAAGGACTCCAGGCCGTCCTCGTCGATTTCATCCAGCAGAAAACTGCCGCCACCGAGTGCGCAGACCGACAGGTCGGAGGTGTCGCCGTTGAAGCTGTCGGTGGTGTTCTGGCGGTAAAACCCGTTGGCGACGAATTCCAGCTGTTCGGCCAGCTGATGCGAGAATTCGAGCGACACCATGTGCATGTCGTTCCGGGTGATGTCGGGCGCGGTGAAGACCTGCGCCCGATCGAGCGCCAGCAGCCCCTCGGGCGCCGGCCCATTGCCGCGCAAATCCGAATTGCCGAACTGATAGTCGACATCCAGCGAGCTCGCCGCACCGCGCCAGCTGCCGCTGCCGTAGACGTTCACCGCGTCGGACGCCGAGTCATCGCGCCAGCCGTCTTCGCGAAAATAGCTGGCGTTGACGTAGTAGCCGAAGGTGCCGTTGTTGTTGCCGCTCTCCACGCTGGTGACCGCACGCCCCCAGGATCCGCCAGACGCCTCTGCCTGATGGCCCTGAAAGTTGAAGCCGTTTTTCATCGTGATCGACAGCGCGCCGCCCAGCGTGTTGAGGCCGAACAGCGGGTTGGCCCCGCCCACCAGCGTAATGCTGTGGACGGCCGATTCCGGGATCAGATCCCAGTTCACCGCATCTCCCAGCGGCTCATTGATACGCACGCCGTTCTGATAGACCGACACGCCCATCGGCAGGCCCAGCAGGGGCGAGGCCGAATAGCCGCGGAACTGCACGTCGGCCTGCAGCGGGTTGTTCTGCGCCGAATTGACCGAGACGCTGCCGAGGTTCTGGTTCATGTGCTCGGTCAGGTCGAGGCTCTGCGCGCGCGTTAGCGCGTCGGCGTCGGTCGACTGCGTGCTGAAAGGGAGACGTTCGGGCTTGATACCGCCGTGCTGGCCGAGCGGGGTGGGGGCGACGATGACGATTTCGGCGTCGAAGCCGGCGCCCTCCGCCGCGTGGGCGGGTTGGCTGAACGCGGCGCCTGACACCAGTGAGAGCAGGGTAAGCGGCAGGCAGGCGCTGGCTTTCATCGTCAAGGTCCTCGGGGAGCGGTAGGAGAGGCTGCCGGACGGTCGCCTTGCCGTGGCGTGCGCGCCGCAACGCTTGCATCCAGCGCTGGGAATTATAAGAGCGCCGGCGGGACAAGGGCCGGTCCGCGCTCGCTCGTGTTCCTCGCTTATGCGAGGAATTTTCCTCATTCAGCGGCGGCGGCGCGGGGTGGGGAAAGTTCCTGCACCGGGCGGGGAACGGAGCCCGGTGCGGTGAGGATGCTTGCTCACTGCAGCGCGGGCGGGCAGCCCTGGACTGGGCCCAACGCATGACCTCTCTCGATAAGTGCGCTGCAGGCTAAGCCAAGCCCCGGCCGGTTCGCCCCGGCCGGCCCTTTTTCTGCCCCTTGACCGTCAATCGCCCGAAACCTCCTCGATGTCGAGTCCTCACGACTGGTTGACCGGTGAGCTTGCAAGCTATCTGCTGCGGGTGTGGGTTTGCGCCGTGGCCGGTGCGACGCTGTTGGCGATGTTTGGCGCGTGTGGTGTGCTGGCGCTTCAGCGGCGCAACTGCCACCCTGAGCAGGGTGATCCGGCTCAATCCCCGGCACCCGCGCGTGCCGCTAATCTCGCCAGTGCCACCGACACGCAGATTTCCGTACCCGGTTCGACGCGCTTGATCTGACAGCTCCCGCCAAGTCGGCGTGCGCGCTCCGCGATGCCAAGCAGCCCGTAGCCGCGCGCAGCGCCCGGCGCGATGCCACGGCCGTCATCCCTGACGGCGACCCTCAACGCGCCAGCGCTGGCCACGACGCTAACCGATGCCCGCCGTGCCTCGGCGTGACGGGCGATGTTGGTCAGACCTTCCTGCACGACACGGTACAGGTCGGTGGCTATCGTCTCCGGGACCTCGAGGCCGGGGGCGTGGAATTCGAGTTGCCACTCGATATCCGGCGCGCGCTGTTGCCAGGACGCGACCAGATCCGCCAGCGCGTCTTCGAATCCGAACGCCTGCAGCGCGTATGGGCGCAGGCGCGCGAGCATCCGCCGGACCTGGTTCTGGAGCGCCACCACATCGGCTTCCACGGCCTCAAGCTGGGCGCGGGCTGCGGCAGGCAGTTCAACGCTACGCAGTCCCGCCAGCCCCACACGCACGCAGAACAGCTGAGGTGCCATTTCGTCATGCAGATCGTGCGCGACGGTTTTCCGCTCGTCCTCCTGGACCGACATCAGCGTCGCGGTGAGGCGGCGATTGTCGTCCACCATGCGTTCGAGCGCGCTTGCGACGTGGTTAAAGCCGCGATGGATCCTTTGCAACTCGGGTGCCGCCTGTTCGTCCACCCGCACCGCAAACTGGCCGCGTTCCAGTGCCTCGAAGGCTCCCAGCAGGCGCGAAAGCGGCTGCAGGCCAAGGCGCAGGGCGGCGAACAGCAGCGCCAGCAAGAGACCGGCGCCACCCAGCGCAAAGGCAAAGGTGACGCGTGCATCGCTCCAGATTTCGCGCAACTCGTCACCCGGGTCGGCCTCGATGACGAAACTGTGCTGCCCGCCTGCGTCGGGCAGTACGACCGCGGGCAGCAGCGCCTTGGACGGCACCACATGGCGCGCAAACCAGTCCGGGACATCGTCGGGTATCGCGTGGGGCGGGCGTCGCGAGTCCAGACTAAGCGACACCCGCACATGCCGCATCGCATCCAGCGCTGCGCCAAGGTCGCGCAGTTCTGTCTCCGCGCTGGGCCCTCCGGTGCGCATGAAGGTGACAAGCAGGGAAGTGGCGAATCGCATCGAGGAACTGACCTCCGAGACGATTGCCTGTCGAGCGTTGTGCAACTGGAAGGCCAAAGTGCCGACCAGCGCCGCCAGCATCACGATGCCGGCCAGCAGTAAGAGGCGCGCCTCCAGAGAAATCCGGCCTGACGGGGTTTTGAGTATCATCGCCAGATATTGCCACCAAGCCGTGCGAGACGCCCAAGGTGAGTGTGACCGAGCGATTTTCTGATCTGTCTGTTTTGCTGGTGGACGACCATGCGCTGATTCGGCAGGCCTGTTGCGAGCTGTTACAGCGGGCGGGCGTTGCCCGCTTTTTCGAAGCCGCCGACGGCGAGCAGGCCTACCGGATTTTTGTCGAGCAAGCTCCCTCGCTGGTGGTGCTGGATCTGTCCATGGCACGCCTCAGTGGGCTCGAATGCCTGCGCCGGATGCTGGTTCGCAAACCGGCGGCCCGGGTGGTCGTCTTCTCCATGCATGACGATCCCCTGTTTGCGGCCCGCGCGCTGCGCGCCGGTGCGTGTGGGTATGTGACTAAAACCAGTCCACCCGAAGATCTGGTCACGGCCGTCCGGGTTGCCGTGGAGGGTGGACGCCATCTCAGTCACGACGTTGCGGTGGCGCTGGTCAACGCGCGACTCGATGCGCACCAGCGGCCGCTGGAGGTGTTGAGCGTGCGGGAGTTCGAGGTCTTCCGGCTCTGCGTGGAAGGGCGCAATACGGCGGAGATCGGCGAATTGTTATCGATTACCGCCAAATCGGCGGCCAATCTGATCGGCAGAATCAGGGACAAACTGGGGGCGCGTAATGCTGCCGAACTGGTCAAGATCGCCATCGAGTCCGGCATTGTCTCGACTGTAGGTCAGGCCGAGGGGCATTGAGGCGGGCGCTATTCCTGCGACAGGATATGCCGCCACGCCGCCGCGCTGACCGGCATGACAGACAAGCGGTTACCGCGGCGGACCAGAGGCATCTCGGCCAACGCCGGATCGTCTTTCATTTCTGCGAGGGTGATGGTGCGCGTCAGCCGCCGCGTCAGTCGCACCTCGACCACATACCAGCGCGGATTGTCCGCGCTGTGCTTGGGATCGAAGTATTCGCTCGTCGGATTGCCGGCGGTGGCGTCCGGGTAGGCTTCGCGCACGATTTCGACGATGCCGACGATGCCCGGCTCGGCGCAGTTCGAGTGGTAGAAAAACGCGAGGTCGCCCCGCTTCATCTGGTCGCGCATCATGTTGCGCGCCTGATAGTTGCGCACGCCGTCCCAGGCGGTGGTCTGGGCGGGCTGCGCCGCCAGGGTTTCAATCCCGAATACGTCGGGCTCTGATTTCATCAGCCAGAACTGCTGCGGCATTGCGGTCCGAATCCGAGGCAAGAAGAAGAGGGGTGTCCTCCAAAGTGCCGCTGGAGTTTGTAATCTTGAACCTAGGGCTCAAGATTGGAACCTCTCGGCGCGACGAAGGCTTTCCGCGACGGGGCGGACCTGCACACGGTCACAATCCAGATCGGTTCCTTTGGATGCGAATATTGGCTCAAGGATTTCAAACCCCTGGCGAACACTGCAGAGGACACCGAGGCCATCATAACGCGATTGACTCAGTTTGTGCCCGAGCTCGACAAACTGCCGGTGCGCGCCAGCGCGGCATCAATTTTTTGCTGAATTCGTTCAAGTCCATCGCCCACACCGGCGGCGGTGGCTTCCAGTTGCTGCCGATTCGCCAGCAGCTCGTGCGCGATATTCAGCGCTGCCATCACGGCGACGCGCTCGTTGCCGATTACCTTGCCGCTTTCGCGCTGCTCTTTCAGTTTGTGATTCAGAAAATCAACGCTGGCAAAGAGTGCGATGCGTTCTTCTTCGGTACAGCCAACCACATAGTCCTTGTCCAGGATGGTCAGCGTGATCGGTTTGACGGCCGAGTTCATGCGTTTGTTGCCTCCGGGGCAGTAGCGGTTGCCGGGTACTGCGCGGGTTTGCCTCTGCGCCGGATAATCAGCGGGTTTCCATGGCCTTGAGGCGCGCGATCATGGCCTCTACCCGGCTGCGCGCCTGCTCGGTTTTCTCGATCAGCGATGCGCGGTCGGCGGTCAGCGTGGCCTGCTGTGAACGCAGGGCGTCGTTCTCGTGCTGTAGCGTATCGATCGTGCGGATGAGGGCATCCACCCGCGCTTCCAGAGCGGCGATGTCTAACGTGTCGGTGGGATTGTTCGCCATGAAAACTGCGCGCCGCCATGCTGAGACTGCGGGGCAATATAGAGCCGCCCTATGACAGGGTCAACGGGACTTGCCCGCAGCTTTTCGGCGGTTCCTGCGCCCGCAGCGCCCGTGTGATAATCCGGCCTGATCTGCAAGGAAACTCCCTATGACGAGCCGCGCGTCGCGCCCTCTTTATCCCGCCGTCAGCGAGGCGCTGGCCGCGCTGACCAGCGATCTGGAAGCCGCCGAGGCCCACGGTCTGCTGTGTGGCCTGTTATGCGATCCCGCCCGCTTCGAGGTTGATGTCTGGCTGGCGCAACTGACCGATGAGGCCGAGGCGCCGCGCTTCAGCGAATTGCCGAAAGACAGTCCGCTGGTGCAGATGCTGGCCGGCACGCTACGCGAACTGTCCGATGAGGGATTCAGCCTGCGTTTGGTGTTGCCGGACGATGACGCACCGCTGGTCGAACGCACGACCGCGCTAGGCGCTTGGTGTCGCGGCTTTTTAAGCGGCTTCGGCATGCAGGTCGGGGACCGGGCGTTGACGGAGGATGGGCAGGAGTTACTGCGCGACCTGATCAACATCAGCCGCATCGATCCCGATGACCGTGCCGATGATGTAGGCGAACGGGATTTTCTCGACGTATTGGAATACGTCCGCCTCGGCGCCTTGATGCTGCAGGCGGAGAATCGCAACCCGCTGGAAGGCGAATCTTCCAGCCTCCATTGAGCAAGCCATGAACAAACGTGAATTTGCCCGCCGTCGCAAACGGCTGATGGATATGGTCGACCGGGGCGGGATTGCGATCCAGCCGACGGCGCCCGAGCAGGTGCGTAACCGGGATGTGTACTACCCCTTCCGCGCCGACAGCGACTTTCACTATCTCACCGGCTTTCCCGAACCCGAAGCCGTGATGGTGCTGGTGCCGGACCGCCCGCAGGGCGAGTTCCTGCTGTTTTGTCGCGAGCGCGACCCGGAAGCCGAAACCTGGCACGGACGACGCGCCGGTCTGGAAGGGGCCTGCGAGCTGTATGGCGCGGATGACGCCTTCCCCATCTCGGATCTGGACGACATCCTGCCGGGTCTGCTCGAAAACAAGACCCGCATCTTCTACACCATGGGCCGCTACCGCGACTTCGACCAGCGGCTGGTCGGTTGGCTGAACCGCGTGACCAGCAAAGGTCGCGCGGGCGTGCATGCGCCGGACCAGTTCCACTCGCTGGCGCATCACCTGCACGAGATGCGCCTGTACAAGAGCAAGGACGAGGTGCGCACCATGCGGCAGGCGGCGCAAATTTCCGCCGTCGCGCACCAGCGGGCGATGGAAGTCTGCCGGCCAGGCATGTACGAGTACCAGATTGAAGCCGAGCTGCTGCACACTTTCACGCAGCAGGGCAGCCGCTCCCCGGCCTATCCGAGCATCGTGGGCGGCGGCCCCAACACCTGCATCCTGCATTACCACGAAAACAATGAAGCCCTGCGCGACGGCGATATGCTGCTGATCGACGCCGGCTGCGAACTCGACCACTACGCCAGCGACATCACCCGCACTTTCCCGGTCAACGGCCGCTTCACGCCCGAACAGCGCGCGGTGTATGAAATCGTGCTCGACGCGCAGCTTGCCGCGATCGCCAAGGTGCGTCCGGGCAACCATTGGAACGACCCGCACATGGCTGCGGTGGAAGTGATCACCCGCGGGCTGGTCGATTTGGGCCTGCTTAAAGGCCGCTGGAAGACGCTGGTCAAAGAAGAAGCCTATCGCCCGTATTACATGCACCGCACCGGGCACTGGCTGGGCATGGATGTGCACGATGTGGGCGATTACAAAATCGGCGACGAATGGCGCCTGCTCGAACCCGGCATGGTGACGACCGTCGAGCCGGGTCTTTATCTCGCGCCCAGCATCAAGGGTCTGCCCAAGCGTTTCTGGAACATCGGCGTGCGGATTGAAGACGATGTGCTGGTCACCGCCAATGGTCACGACGTGCTGAGTGAAGGCGCACCGAAGTCGGTGGCGGAAATCGAAGCGGTCATGCAGCACGCCCGTGCCGCGTGAATTTGACTGTGTGGTGGTGGGCGCCGGACTGGCCGGCGCCGCGCTTGCCATTGGGCTGGCCCGCTTTGGCCTGAAGGTGGCGGCGGTCGATGCGCGCAAGCCGGTCGCGCTGGTGCAGGGCGGCGACGTACGCGGACTGGCGCTGGCAGTGTCCTCGCAGCGCCTGTTGAACGCGTTGAACCTGTGGCCAAAGCTGGCGCCACGTCTGACGCCTATCCGCCGCATTGAAGTCAGCGCCCGTGGGCATTTCGGCGGTAGCACGCTGTGCGCGGAAGACGTCGGCCTGCCCGCGCTGGGTCACATCTGCCCGGCGGATCATCTGCAATCCACGCTCGATACCGCGCTGCTTAACACGCCCGGGCTGACGCCGTTTTTCGGCGCGGCGCTGGCGCAACTCACGGTCGACGAGGCCTCGGTGCAACTGCGGCTGGCCGACAGCGAGCCCGATGCCGCGCTCAGGTGCCGGCTGGTGATCGCGGCCGATGGCAGCCAGTCGGCGGTGCGGCGCCATTACGGCATCGAAGCGACGCATCACGATTACCAGCAGACCGCCATCGTGGCGAATGTCGACATCGCGCGGGCACAGCCCGATACCGCCTGCGAGCGCCTGACCGCGCACGGCCCCTGCGCCTTGCTGCCGCTGGGCGGCACGCGGCAGGTGCTGGTGCGCACGGTGCCGCGCGAACAGGCAGACCGCTGGCTGGCCGCGTCGGCAGACAATTTTCTCGCCGATGTGCAGCAGGATTTTGGCTGGCGGCTGGGGCGATTCTCAGGTTTGGGCGAACGCCGTGCGCACCCGCTGGTATTGAATCGCGCAAACGCGCTGACCGCGCCGCGCGCGGTGCTGGTCGGCAACGCCGCGAACACCATCCACCCCAACGCCGCGCAGGGGCTGAATCTCGCGCTGCGCGACGTGGCGGTTTTGCTCGAAAGCCTCAAAGACTGCAGCCGTACGGGAGAGGATCCGGGTGAGGCGACGCGGCTCGCCGCCTACGCCGAGCGCCGGCGCGCCGACCATGCGCGCACCGTGCAATTTTCCGATGGCCTGGCGCGGCTCTTCGCGCTGGACTGGCCCTTGCTGGGCGTCGCGCGCGGCGCGGCGCTGGTGGCTTGCGATGCGCTGCCGGGCTTGCGGCGGGCCGTGATGCGTCGCCTGATGGGACTGGGCGCGCCGCCCCCGGACTGGCTGCGCGCGGCCTATGCGCACGACTGACTGGCTCATCGTCGGCAACGGCGTGGTAGGGGCGACGACCGCCTGCCTGCTGGCTGACGCCGGCTTCAGCGTCACCCTGCTCGACACCCAGCCGCGCCCGCTACCGTCCGGCGAGGACTGGGACCTGAAGACCTATTCGCTGACCCCCGCGTCGCGGCGGATTCTGCGCGCCATTGGCGTTTGGTCGCGGCTCGATCCCGCGCGCGTCGCGCCGTATGACCGCATGGCCGTGTGGGAACAAGGCGAGGAGGCGGGCATCACCTTCGATGCCGCGGCCAATGCGCGGCCGGCGCTGGGTTACATGCTTGAACAGTCGCGCTTGCTGGGCGCGCTGCACGCCGCCCTGAGCGCGCGGCCGTCGATCGAACGCGTGGCCGGCACGCCCGCCGCGCTGCAACCGACCGACGACGCGCTCGAACTGCTGACCACCGACGCGCGCCGCTGGCGCGCCCGCGCGATCGCGGCCTGCGACGGCGGCGACTCGCCGCTGCGCGTGCTGGCCGGCATCGACTGCGAAATCCTCGCCTATCCGCAAACCGCGGTGGTGGCGAACGTGCAGACCGCTCTTCCGCATCAGGCGACCGCCCGCCAATGTTTTCTGCCCACCGGCCCGCTGGCTTTCCTGCCCCTACCGCCGGCGAACACCTGTGCCATCGTGTGGTCCACCACGCCGGCGGAAGCGGCCGACGCGGTCAACGCGGATGACGCCAGTTTCTGTGCGAGTCTGGGGCGTGCCTTCGAGCATCGGCTCGGGGCCATCCTTAAGACCAGCCCGCGGCTTGCCCTGCCGCTGGTCCGGCGTCACGCCCGTCGCTACAGCGAAGGCCGCGTGGTGCTGGTCGGCGATGCGGCCCACGGCGTGCATCCGCTGGCCGGCCAAGGCCTGAATCTGGGGCTGCTGGACGCCGCCGTGCTGGCCGAACAGGCCGCCGCCGCGGGCCACGCGGGGCTCGTCGAACCCCAGGCCCTGTTCCGCCGTTACGAGCGACAGCGTCGCGGCGAAGTGCTGGCAATGTTGAGCGCGACCGATCGCCTCAATCGCCTCTTTCTGTACCATTCGCCCTGGGCCGGCCGTTTGCGCCGCGCGGGGCTGCGCCTGACCGATCGCATAGACCCGCTGAAGCGCTGCCTGATGGCCTATGCGATGGGTGACGTTGGCGATCTGCCGCGCCTCGCCCGCCCCTGAATCCGCGCCCCGTTTCACGAAGCCGAGTAGCCCCGATGTTGGAAAGCCCTGTTCGTCCGCCCTTGTTTGAATCGACCATCAAAAGTCTGCCCCTGCTTGGCCGGGGCAAGGTGCGTGACATCTACGCCGTGGGCGAAGACAACCTGCTGATCGTGACCACCGACCGGCTGTCCGCTTTCGACGTGATCCTGCCCGACCCGATCCCGGGCAAAGGCGAAATCCTGACCGCGATGTCGCTGTTCTGGTTCCGGCATTTCGAAGACGCGGTGCCGCATCACCTTTCGCGCCTCAGCCTCGAAGAGGTGCTGCCGGATCCGGTCGAGCGGGCAGAGGTGGAAGGCCGCGCCATGGTGGTCAAGCGCCTGCGGCCGCTACTGGTCGAAGCGGTGGTGCGCGGCTATTTGATTGGATCTGGCTGGAAGGACTATCAGGCCGGCGGCGAAATCTGTGGCATCGCGCTGCCGCCGGGCCTGCGCCAGGCCGAGCAGCTGCCGGCGCCGATTTTCACGCCTTCGACCAAGGCCGAGTTGGGCAGCCACGACGAGAACATCGATTTTGCGCAGGCCGAAACCATCCTCGGCCGCGACTATGCGCACAAGGTGCGCGAACTGGCGCTCCGCCTGTACGGCGGCGCGGCGGCCTACGCCCGCGCGCGCGGCATCATCATCGCGGACACCAAGTTTGAGTTCGGCGTCGACCGCAACGGGGAAGTTGTGCTGATCGACGAGGCCCTGACGCCGGATTCTTCCCGCTTCTGGCCGCTGGAGGACTACCGCGTGGGCAGCAGCCCGCCGTCCTTCGACAAGCAGTTTGTGCGCGACTATCTGGAAACGCTGGACTGGGACAAGCGCGCGCCCGGCCCGCGCCTGCCGCCCGAGATCATCGCGAAGACCGCTGCCAAATACCGCGAGGCGCTCGAGCGCCTCACGGCCAGCGCCTAGTAGAACGTCGCCCAGTCCGACAGCGGCGCGCGCTCGGTGCGCAGGCTGTTCTCGACCGCGCTGGTATCTTCATAGCCCAGCGCCATCCCGCAAATGACTTTGTGTTCCTCGCCCAGTCCCAGCGTCTCGCGAATGATCGTGTGGAACTGGGTAAACGCGAACTGCGGGCAGGTGTGCAGGCCGTGGCCGCGGGCGGCGGTCATCAGATTGCCCAGAAACATGCCGTAGTCGATCCACGCCGCGTAGCCCAGCGAGCGGTGGATGGTGAAGATGAAGCCCACCGGTGCGTCAAAGAACGCGTAGTTGCGCGCGTGCTGCCGGTGGGTGCGCTCGAAGTCACCCTTGCCGATCCCCAGCAAGCCGTAGAGATCCCAGCCCACCTTGCGCCGGCGGTCGATGTAGGGCGACACCCATTCGCTGGGGTAAATCGGAAACTCCGACTGATGCGTGGCCGCCACCGCCGGATCGTCGAACGCGGCGATGATTTTTTCCGACAGCCGCGCTTTGGCCGCGCCGGTCAGCACATGCGCCTGCCAGGGCTGGATATTGGTGCCGGAGGCGCTGCGGGCAGACACCGTTAGCAAATGCTCGATCGTGTCGCGCGGCACCGGGGTGGGCAGGAACGCGCGGACGGAACGGCGTGAAGTGAGGGCCGCATCAACGGCGGCAGCAGTCTCGCTCATGGGAAAGGCCCTTGTGGCTAGTATTCGTTGGGGTCGAGGATTTCTGGCTGCGGCGGTGCCGCCGGCGTGGTCGGCGCGGGCGCGGCGACGGCAGGCGGCACGGCGGGCGCCGGACTTGGCGTGGGCAGGGCCGCCGGGCTCAAGCCCGGCAGACCGTAGTGCGCGAGTTCAAAGTTCCAGCGCTCGGGATCGCGGGCGTGGACTTCTTTCACCACCGCACCAATCGCCGGCGCGTACCAGCGGGTGGCGTGCGAACTGCCGGTCTTTGGTCCTACTCGCCAGCCGTTCTCGCATTCAATGCGCAGGGTGTCGAACTCGCCGGCGGGCACGGTGATTTTTTCTTCGGCCTCGGCCTTGCACGTGGTCTCGCCGTCCCACACCAGATTATTGAAGGCCGTGAAGCCCGTGTACTGACCGCGCCAGCGTTTGCCCACGCTGAGCGGAAAAGACAGCGAAGGCGTGTAGGGCTTGAACTCGACCAGCGTCTTGCCGGCGGCGTCGCGCAACCGCACGGGGTTCATGTCGTGCGCGTGGTCAGACTCAATGGTGTAGCCCTGACAAGTGGTGAGCAGCAGGCCGTCCTCGGTCAAGGTGCCGGTGGTCCAGCGGGGGCAGTCCACGCTCATCAAGGCGCCGGTGTAGCTTGTTTCGGTGCCAACGACGGGCGTGGGCCGCTGCAGTTCCGCTGCCGTGGCCAGCAGCGCGCAGCCCAGCAAGCACCCGCCCAGCGTCAGGCGCAGGCTTGCCTCGGGTCGTTCAAGACGGTACCGTACGGCGACTATACGCCTGCGTACGGAGGGATTTTCGTCAGCCATCAAGCGGACGACAAATCAGCAATTTGAACTGGCGTTCGGCCAGTTCATCGCGCAGGCCGGGGTCGATCGCGAGCGAGGTGGTGTACTCGCCGACCTGATAGAAATAGAGCGCACGGGCGCGGAGCAGGGCCTCCTGCTCGGTGAAATCAGCGGCCCGAAAGAGGCCCGCCAGATAGTCCACGCGCTGCTGGTCAACGGTGGCCACGGCCTGCGCGGCGACTTTGTTGAAGCGCGCGAATTCGCGCATCGCGACATCGTGATGAGAGTCTTCAGTGTGCTGGGTGAAATCGATAACCGCCTTGATCTGACCGGCGGGATCGGCTACTTGCCGGGCGGCAAGGGCGGCGAGGAAAGACAGCTGCTGGTCGCGCCACCAGTCGACCATGGAACGCAGCAGTTCGTCGCGATTTTTGAAGTGCCAGTAAAAGCTGCCTTTGGTCAGCTTTAGTTTGCGGGCAAGCACCTCCACCTTGATTTGGGAGATGCCACTGGCAAACAGCACGTCGAGCGCCTTGCGCAACCAGGCATCGCGGTCGAGAGGTTTTTTAGTGGTCGTCCGTACCATGCGCCAATTCTACGTGGCGATGAGCCGGATGCCAGCGCAGGGAAATGCCTGATCGCACGCCGGGGAGACGGCGATGAGCGGCGCCTGAATTGAGTTATTCATCTCCTGCAACACTGGCCTAATAGCGCGACGCCATCGCGCTCCTCCTGTGGCAATAGCCCCGGGGCGGTCTCCGCCCCGAAATTTTTTCCCCCGTTGTATCGCCCCCGGCCAGCGCTTAGGCTCGCCCGTACCATAAAAAACAGCACGGGGGAGACGCGCATGACTGCAGCCGCTAACAAGGAAACTGTCCGCCACAATTTTGCCGAACTGGCGAAGGGTAACGGCGCGCCGCTGCTGGAGAGTCTGGATGACGACGTGCAGTGGACCATCATCGGGACCACCTGCCTGTCCAAAACCTTCAAGGGCAAACAGGATGTGATCGACGGCCTGCTGGTGCCGTTTCGAGAAGCGCTGGTCGATGGGCATATCCATATCCATGTGGACAACCTGCTGGCCGACGGCGATTTCGTGGTCGTGCAAGGTCATGGCGTCGCGATGACCAAGCGGGGTGTGGCCTACAACAACACCTACTGCTGGGTGTACCGCTTCGAGCAGGGGAAGATCAAGGCGTTGACCGAATACCTCGACACCGAACTGGTCACCCGCGCCTTCGGCTAGACGCGCCCTTCAGGTCAGGAGCAACGGCAATAGCGCGTCCATGCGGTCGACAAACGCATCGGGCGCGTAATCCCGCAGATCGACGTTCGGCGAGTAGCCGTAGCTGACGCAGAGCGCCCGGACCCCGGCCGCCTTGGCGGCCTTCAGATCGGCCAGTGAATCGCCCACCATCGCCGCGTGTTCGGCGCGGCCGCCCAGTCGTTCGATGGCGGTTTGCAGCGGCAGCGGGTCGGGCTTTTTCACCGGCAGCGAATCGCCCGACAAGGTCACCTCAAACCACTGCGCCAAATCGAGCGCGGCCAGCAGCGGCAGGGTAAAGCGTTCCGGCTTGTTGGTGACCACCCCCAGCCGAACGCCGGCCGCGCGTAGCGCGCGCAAGGTCGCCAGCACGCCGGGATAAACCACCGTGCGCGTGGTCAGACCGGCTTGGTAGCTCAGCTGCCAGGCGGCATAGGTCCGGGCGAAATCCTCGGCCTTGGCCTGCCCGTCCATCTCGCCGGTCAGACAGCGGTGGATCAGGCGCTCGGCGCCGCTGCCGATGTAGCCGCGAACCGCTTCCGCACCCCGTGGCGGAAAACCGCAGGCGACCAACGCGCTGTCGGCCGCGTGCGCAATATCCGGCGCGCTATCGACCAGCGTGCCGTCGAGATCGAACAGCACGACGCGCGTTGAGGTGTTCACGCGCTACGACCCTTGGCGATCGCGGCGCGCATGGCGGCGATGGTGGTGGCGTAATCCCCGCCGTTGAAAATGGCCGAGCCGGCGACGAAGGTGTCGGCCCCGGCGGCGGCAATCTCGCCGATGTTGTCGACTTTGACCCCGCCGTCGATTTCCAGCCGAATCGGTAAGCCGGAGGCATCAATCAGCTGCCGCGCCTCGCGCAGCTTCGGCAAGGCCGATGGAATAAAAGACTGCCCGCCAAAGCCCGGGTTGACCGACATCAACAGCACCATGTCGAGCTTGTCCATCACGTGACGCATGGCGTCCAAGGGCGTCGCCGGATTGAACACCAGCCCCGCTTTGCAGCCCAGATCGCGTACCAGTTGCAGGCTGCGGTCGATATGCCGGCTGGCTTCTGGATGAAACGTGATATAGCTCGCCCCGGCTTTGGCAAACTCGCCGATCAGATGGTCGACGGGTTCGACCATCAGGTGCACGTCGATGGTCGCCGTCACGCCGTGCTTGCGCAGCGCCGCGCAGACCATTGGCCCGATCGTCAGATTGGGCACGTAGTGGTTGTCCATCACGTCGAAGTGGATGAACTCGGCGCCGGCGGCGACCACCGCGTCGACCTCTTCGCCGAGGCGCGCAAAATTGGCAGAAAGGATGGACGGCGCAATGACGTCGGCTTGCATGGGGATTCGATCCGTAATGAGAGAAAGGCGCCGCACTGTACCCCAAAGCGCGCGCGCCGGTCAGCGCGCTCCAGAAGCGCGCTGGCGGGTCGATAGCCCGCGCATGCAAGCACTCATTCTTGTCCTCTGCGGTCTGCTGGCGGTGAGCTTGCCGGCGCGTGCGGCCGAGCCCGCTGCCAAGGCGACGGCGCCCGACAGTGCGCCGGCCGAGGTCGCGCCCGCCGCCGAGGCGACAGCGCCAGTGACGCCGGAAGCGGATCCGGCGGCCGCGGCGCCGGTCGCGACGGCGGTGCCAGAAGACAAAGGGCTGCCCGGGCGCGAAGGGGAGCTTGTGCCGCGGCTGCCGGCGCTCGTGGGCGACGAGGAACTGGTCTGGCTGAACGCGCCCGACGGGCGCTTTTTCGCGTTCCGGCGCAGTCCGGCCGACGGTCAGCCCCTGCGCGGTGCGCTGCTGATCGTGCCGGACCCCAAGGCCTTTATTGATCAGCAGGCGGTGACCCGGGCGCTGCGCGAGATTCCGGCGCGCGGCGCGTGGCAGACGCTCGCGTTGCAGGTACCACTGACGGCTGCGATGGCGGCGCCGGCCGCGGTCACACCGCCAGCGACCGATCCCGCCAGCCCGCCGGCCACTGCGCCAGCCGATGCCGCCCCGACGCTCGACCCGCTTTGCGCGCGGGTGGCTGCGGCGCTGGCCCTGCTGCAATCAACCTCGCCGCCGCTGATCGCGCTGGTGGCGCAGGACGACAACGCCGCCCGCGTGCTGGCCTGCTACGCCGACGGCCTGCCGGCCGAGATTCGCGCCTTCGCCAGCATCGGGCGCTGGTCCGGCAAGCTCGCGGCGATCAAGGTGCCGAGCATCGAGTTTGTGGCGAGTCTTGATCCGGTTGCGCGCCGGGAAGCCGCGCGCCGCGCCGCGGCCCCGCGCGAGGCGAAAGCCCCGCCCCATCGGCTGGTGGAACTCGACGCCGCCACGCGGCAGTTTGGCGGCGCCGAAGCCGAACTCGCGAAGCGCCTGCGCGGATGGCTGGAAAAACTCCCGGTGCCGCCGCCCCCGACCGACAAGCCGCCGAAAGTCTCGGGTTAGCCTGCATTAAGCCGCTGCGCGGAGCCGCGCCAGCGCCCAGTCGATGTGTTCCTGCACCAGGGGGGACGCTTGGGGCCGCTGCCCCTCAAGGGCGTTGATGATGGCGGCATCCGGCGGGGCATTGCCCAGCGCGACGGCCAGATTCCGCTGCCATTGTTCAAAGCTCACCCGACGCATCGCCGAGCCTTCGGTCCGTGCCTCAAATTCGCTCGCGGTCCACGCGAACAGCGTGAGCAGGCTTGCGCGGTCCAGCCCGTGGCGGGGGTCAAAATCGGGCAGGGCGCTGCGTTTGGCGTAGCGGTTCCAGGGGCAGCAGAGCTGGCAGTCGTCGCAGCCGTAGATCCGGTTCCCGATCAGCGGTCGCAGTTCGCTTGGGATCGCGCCTTTCAGCTCGATCGTCAGGTAGCTGATGCAGCGTCGGGCATCCAGCACGTAGGGCGCAACGATGGCCGCCGTCGGGCAGATGTCGATACAGCGCTGGCAGCTGCCGCAATGGTCGGCCGTCTGCGGCGGGTCGGCGGGCAGCGCGAGGTCGGTGTAAATCTCCCCGAGAAAAAACCACGAGCCGTCGTGCCGGTTGATGAGATTGGTGTGTTTGCCAATCCAGCCGAGGCCGGCGTTGCGCGCCAGTGGCTTTTCCAGCACCGGCGCGCTGTCGGTGAACACGCGGTGGCCGAACGGGCCAATGGCCGCTTCCAGCCGGCGGGCCAGCGTGCGCAGCCGTCCGCGCAGGGTCTTGTGATAGTCGCGGCCCAGCGCATAGCGCGAGATGTAGGCGCCGCGCGGGTTTTCGAGCTGGGCCTGCATCGCGTCCATCGATTCCGGCAGATAGTCGCAGCGCGCGCAAATGACCGACAGCGTGCCCGGTACGAGCGCGTCGGGCGTGTAGCGTTTCTCGCCGTGGGCGGTGAGCCAGTGCATCTCGCCGTGATACTGCCGGGTCAACCAGTCCTTGAGCCGGCTGGCGTCGGCGCCAAGTTCGAGCCCGGTCACGCCAATTTGCTGAAAGCCGAGCTCAAGCCCCCAGCCCTTCAGCGCGGCGACCAGTTCGGCCGGATCAGGCCTCATCCGCCGCCGGCAGACCGTCGTCCAGCCCAACCCGCGCGCACAAGGCCCGCCACAGCGCCTGAAAGGCGCGCGCGCCGGGGCTGCCGGGGGCAAAGGTCTGGACCGGCGCCCGCTGCTCGCCCATTTTTTCGACCTGGCTGGTGTAGGGAATGAAGCTGCGCAGCACTTCCGGGTGCTCGGCGGCAAAGCTGGTGATGAGCTCGCAATGCAGCTGGCGCCGGCGGTCGACCATCGAAAAGAACGGCAGCAGCTTGTCGCGGTCGAGGCCGTGCGCGCCGCAGAACTCCCGCAGCTGGGCGTAGGCCCGGACCGACAGCGGGGTGGGGATGACCGGCACCAGCAGGTGGTCGGCCATATCGAAAATGTTTTCCGAGACCAGCGACAGATGCGGCGCGCAGTCAACGAAGGCGAGGTCGTAATCGTCGGCCAGCGCGTCCAGCATCTTGCCCAGCCGGCTGCCCGGCTTGCGAAACTCGGCCAGCGCGATGTCGAGGTTCCGATGCCCCAGATCGGCCGGAATAAGGTCGAGTCCGGGGTAATTGGTGCCGCGAACGGCGGCCTTGAGCCCGCGCTTTTTTTCCAGAAACGCCGCCGGGTCGGTGGTGCTCTCCGGTTCGATGCGGAAGTAGAAGCCGGCCGCTCCCTGCGGATCGAGGTCCCAGACCACGCAGCGATAGCCGGCGCGGCTGGCCAGATAGCTCAGATTGACCGTGGCGGCGGTTTTGCCAACCCCGCCCTTGACGTTGTACGTGGCGAATACCTTCACGCCGCTTTCTCCTGCAATCGGTCAAAAATCCGCTGCACTCGCCGGCTGCCGAAACGCGCCAGCGCGGTGGTGACCCGGGCGAGCTGGGCTTGTTCCAGCGTCCGCAGCCGCGCGCGGAGTTGCTGCAGCAAGGCGTCCAGTGCCGCCGGCTCATCATCGCCATCCCGGACGGTCTGCGCCAGTTGTGTGAGCAGGCCAAGATGGACGTGCAGGTCCTGAATTTCGCCGGTCGCGCTCTGCAGGGTTTTGAGTTCCAGTACCGCGCGCTCGCGGGCGGCGGGCTCAAACAGAGACTGAAATCCTTCCAGCAGGTAGCGCAGCTTTTTGCATTCCTTGCGCAGCTCGTGCATCACCGTGGCGTCTTCCCGCGCTTTGTCGGCGTCGAAGGCAAGAATGCTGGCGCGCCGTCGGGCCAGCGCGCGGTCCAGCACCCCATCCACCCGCTCACGGCCCCGGCGGCCGGCGTGCTCACCTTTGGTCAGTGCGCTCAGGAAGTCCGACCAGCGGGCCATGGCGGCGACATAGCTCGCGCTCTGCAGGTAGTCGACGAGGTCCGCACGGGCATCGGCGCGGGCGGCCTTGGCCCGGACCGCGAGCCGGTGAGCCGCAGCCCCGACGTTATCGCTCACATAGTCCGGCAGGCGCGCGCAGAGCACGTCCAGATCGCGCAACGCGCCGGTCATTCGGTTGAGGTGCGCCAGACTTGCCTTGACCTCGCGCCGGGCCACCGGCTCGATGCAGGATTTAAGCTCGCCCAGCCAAGACCGGATGCTGCGTAAGGCTACCCGGTAATCGTGCAGAAACTCGCTGTCCCAGTCATTGAGGATGCCGGGTTCGTTGGCGCGCAGCGTTGCCGTGTAGGCCAGCAGCAGATGGGCCAGTGCCCGTGCGGCGCGGTTGCCCGGGCGCAGGCGAACCACCGGTTTGGCCGCGTAGGTGGGCGGGCTCAGGCCCAGCGGCACGGCGCAATCTACCCGCAAGGGCCGGAGCAGACCGCTCGCGCGCAGCTGCCTTGTGATCCGTCGCGTCGCCCCTTCAAACCCGGTAATCGCGTGCACGCGGAGCACCGCCGCGCGCTTCGCCGCCACCGGCTGTTCCAGCCTCAGGATGGCGACCAGCTTGCCGTGCGCATCCAGACACTGAAACGCTTCGATGCGCAGCACGCCGATCGATTCCACCAGCAGCGCACGACCCTCCAGCAGGCGCTCGAGCCGCGCGCGCAGACGCGGGCGCGAGCAGTCGCCCGCCGTGCGCGGCAGCGGCGGGTCGCAGAGGAGGGGTTCGTCATTTTCTCCCCGGCACGGGCGCAGCCGCAGATTCGTGCTGCCGGCGTCGCTGCGATCGGCTTCCATCACCCAGCCGGCAGCGGCCAGTCGCCGGTCGAAGCTGTCCAGGTACAGTCGTTCCAGCCGCTGCGGCGTGCTGTCGCTGTTACCGGCGATCTCACGCAGCGCGGCGCGCAGCGTGGTCACCCGGGCGCCCGGCGCGAGTTGGAAGTGACAGGTCAAGGCATTGCTCCGGGCGCTGCGGACGGTTGGGTATCGCGCCCGATGGTAGCCTGACAGCCTGCCTCGCTGTCACCGCGCGGGATCAGGAGAAATCGGGCTTTCGCCCTAAAGATTCTGCACGGCGAAATCGGCCAGTCGGGAACGCTCGCCGCGCATCAGCGTGATGTGTCCCGCGTGTTCCCAATGTTTGAAGCGGTCGACGATGTAGGTGAGCCCGGAGGTGGTTTCGCTTAAATATGGCGTGTCGATCTGGGCGATATTGCCGCAGCAGACAATTTTTGACCCCGGCCCGGCGCGCGTGATGAGCGTGCGCATTTGCTTGGCGGTCAGGTTCTGCGCCTCGTCGATCACGATATAGCGGTTGAAGAAGGTGCGGCCGCGCATGAAGTTCATAGAACGCACCTTCACCCGCTTCGCGAGCAGGTCGGCGGTGGCCGCGCGGCCCCACTCGCCGCCTTCCTGCGTTTCCGCCAAGGCTTCCAGATTGTCCATCAGCGCGCCCATCCAGGGCGTCATCTTTTCTTCTTCGGTGCCCGGCAGGAAGCCGATGTCTTCGCCCAGCGGCACGGTTTCGCGGGTGACGATGATTTCGCGATAGCGCTTGTCGTCCAGCGACTGGGCGAGGCCTGCCGCCAGCGCGAGCAGGGTTTTGCCGGTGCCGGCCGCGCCCAGCAGGCTCACGAAGTCGATGTCCGGATCCATCAGCAGGTTGAGCGCGAAACTCTGCTCGCGGTTGCGCGCCACCATGCCCCACACCGCGTTGCGCGGGTTGCGGAAGTCGCGGGCCCGCTCAAACACCACCCGCTCGCGCTCCACCCGGCGGGCAATCAGTTCCAGATCGGTGTCGGTCGGGCCGTAGACGAATTCGTTGGGATAGAAATGTTCGTAGCTGGCGGCGGGCACCGCGTACCAGGTGCGGGCGTCGGCCTGCCAGCATTCCAGCCCCTTGCCCTGCGCGGCCCAGAAGCCGGGCGGCAGTTCGCGGGTGCCGGTGTAGAGCAGATTGATGTCGTCCAGCACCTTGTCGTTGTAGTAGTCCTCTGCCGTAACGCCGACCACCCGCGCCTTGATGCGCAGGTTGATGTCTTTGGACACCAGCGTGACGTCCCGCTTCGGCTGCGCGGCGCGCAGGGCGAGCGCGGTGCCGAGAATGCTGTTGTCCGGGGTGTTGCCGGGCAGGCCGGCAGGCATCGCGTTGGTCAGCGGGCTGGTTTGCAGAAAGAGCTTGCCGCTGGCGGGGTGGGCCCCGGTGGTGTTGATCGGGGAGGGCAGGTCGAGACCGGCTTCGATCGCCTCGCGGTCCGCGGGGCCGATGAGATCGTCAAGCGTGCGGCTGACCTGACGGGCATTGCGAGCCACTTCGGAGACGCCTTTCTTGGCGGCGTCGAGTTCCTCCAGCACCATCATCGGAATGAACAGGTCGTGTTCCGCGAACCGGAACAGGCAGGAGGGATCGTGCAGGAGCACGTTGGTGTCGAGGACGAAAAGTCGCTGCGCGGACCTTTTCTTGTGCTTTTTCCCGGGACCAGACATCGGTTTGCTCCAGCGCGGTCAGGACTTAGGAGAGCACGGTATGTCGGACGCTTACTTGACCGGCTCCATGATGGCGTCAAGGTTCAGATGGTCGCAGAAGTCCATGAATTCCCCGCGTAGGCCCGCAATCGAGAGGTTGGTCGGCACGCTGATGGTCATGTGCAGCGAGAACATCGGGGTTGCGGTGTGCGCGGCGGCATAGCTGCCGGAGTACATGTCTTCCACGCCAATGTCGCGCTGGGCAAAGAACTGGGTGATTTCGTGGACGATGCCCGGATGGTCGACCGACACCACTTCTATCGCGTAGGGCATCAGGTCGCCCTGACGGCGGCGGGGTTCGGTGCGCTGGGCCAGCGCCTTGACCTGCAGCTGGTTCTCGAGCCGCGGCAGCATGCTTTCGATTTTGGCGATGGCGTCCCAGCTGCCGGAGAGCATGAGCATCAGGGTGAAGCGGTCGCCGAGGACCGTCATGCGGCTGTCGCCGATGCTGCAACCGCAGTCCTTCACGGCTTTGGCGAAAGCTTCCAGCAGCCCATGCCGATTAGCACCCATCACGGCGACCGCGATGTGGTTCTGCATGGGTTCGGAGGAGGGCCGGCTGCTTGATCTCATGGACGGCCGCATTGTGCATGTTCACTGCAAGGCGCCGCAAGCTGCGTCGATCAAGCTCTAAATTGCCAGCCGGCTCATTGGCTTGATGTAGATGCAGGGGTGAAGCTACCATGCACGACCGTTTTGGAAGGGTCCGGCATGAGCGAATTTCACGGCAGCATCGTTGCGATCGTCACCCCGATGCGGGGTGGAGTTGCAGCCGACGCCCCGCTGGCCTGGGACCAACTGGCGAACCTGATCGAATTCCACATCGCGGAAGGCACCGACGGTATCGTCGCGGTCGGTACCACCGGGGAATCGGCCACGCTGAACGAGGCCGAGCATTGCGAAGCCATCCGGCGCACCGTCGAGATCGTCCGCGGTCGGGTCCCGGTCATCGCCGGCACCGGCGCCAATTCCACGACCGAAGCCATCGAACTCACCCGCCACGCGAAGGAAGTGGGCGCCGACGCCTGCTTGCTGGTCACGCCTTATTACAACAAGCCGACGCAAGAAGGCCTGTTTCTGCATTTCAAGGCGGTCGCCGAGGCGGTGGCCATTCCGCAGATTCTGTACAACGTGCCCGGCCGCACCGCCTGCGATATGCAGCCGGCGACCATTGCCCGCCTGTCGCGGGTGCCCAATATCATCGGGGTCAAGGAAGCGACCGGCGAAGTCGCCCGGGTCGCCGCCCTGCGCGAACACTGCGTGGACAACTTTGTGCTGTTGAGCGGCGATGACGCCACCGCACGGGAGTTCATCCTGGCCGGCGGTCACGGGGTAATTTCGGTCACGGCCAATGTGGCGCCGCGCGCCATGCATGAGATGTGTGCCGCGGCCGCCGCCGGCGACGCCATGCGTGCCGCTGCGCTGGATGCCCCCTTGGCGGCGCTGCACCGCGACCTCTTTTGCGAGTCCAATCCCATCCCGGTCAAATGGGGCGTGCACGCCATGGGCCTGATTGACGCGGGCATCCGCCTGCCTTTGACCTGGCTGTCGGCGGCTGCCGAGCCCAAGGTCCGGGCTGCCCTGCAGGCGGCCGGGATCAAGATCCATATTTGATGACCGTGCAGGGAACCAGAGCCGGCACAGTCAGTCCTCTCCGTTACGCAATTACCCGCCGAACGCCTTTCGCCGTGAGGTCCGAACCGCTTATGACGCACAAACTTCTGCTGCTGGCCGCTCTCGTGGCGCTGGCAGGTTGCTCCAAGATCATGCCCAAGCTCGACAAGGTTCTGCCCGATACCCGCACCGAGTATCGCAAGAGCCGGAGCATGCCCGATCTGGAAGTCCCTCCCGACCTGACCACCGATGCCATCAAGGACCGGATGGCCATTCCGGACGGCGGCGATAGCGCGACCTACTCCTCCTATCAGGAGCGTGTTGCCAAGCGCAAACAGCAGCGCGAACTCGAACGCTCGGCCAATGACGCCATCAAGGTGCTGGATAACGAGCACATTCTGGCGGTGGAAGGCGCACCCAAGCAGGTGTGGCCGCAGCTGCAGAAGTTCATGAGCGGTGCCAACTACAAGCTCGAGCTCGATGACGAAGAACTGGGCGTCGTCGAAACCGTGTGGGATGAAGACGCGGAAGCCTTGACCCGCCAGAAGTTCAAGATTTTCGCCGAGCCCGGGCAGGAAACCGGCACCACCGTGCTGTACGTCTCGCAGCGGGTCGAGGGACTGGTCAAGAAGGGCGACCAGATGGTGTGGCAGTCGCAGGACCGCGATCCGGCGCAGGAGCGCGAACTGGTCAGTCGCCTGCAGGCCTTCCTGGTCGGCGCCCGCGCGCCGGTTGCCAGCGCGGGCGGCACCGTCGAGCCGGCAGCGGCGTCGCAACTCACGGCCGACGAAGCCTATGGCGCGGGCGCTGCGGCGACTGCGGCGGGCACCGGACTGGCCTCAATCGTCAGCGCCGGCGGCGAGAAAATCTACCTGTCGATCAACCGTCGGCTTGAGGACTGCTGGAGCGACACCGGCGTGGCGCTGGAACGCGCAGGCTATGCGGTGGATGAATCCGACCGCAGCAAGGGCACCTACTACCTCAGGGTTTCGCCCGAGAAGGGCGGGGTGAAAAAGCGCGGCTGGCTGTCGAAGATGAAGTTCTGGGGCGGCGACGAGGACCATCGCCTGCAAATCAACCTGACGGAAGTTGGCAGCCACACCGAAGCGGTGGTGCTGGACCGCGAAGGCCGTTGGGAAACCGGCGACATTGCCCGGAAGATTCTGGATGACCTGAAGCGCGGCCTGGAGGCGCGGGCCGAAGGCTGAGGAACCCCGTGCGCTGTGCGGTTCTGGGCAGCGGCAGCGCGGGCAACGCGCTGCTGGTGTCGACCGGCCAGACCACGGTGCTGGTCGACAGCGGATACTCGGTCAAGGCGCTGGAAGCCCGCGCGGCGGCACTCGAGTTTGACCTCGCCGCGCTCGACGCCATTCTGGTCACCCACGAACACGACGACCATCTGGGCGGCGTGCTCCCCCTCTCCCGCAAGTACGACCTGACCATTCACTGGACGCGCGGCACCCGGCTGGCGGCGCTTGAGCGCCACAGCGCTGCGGCGCGTGAGGTCGAGTTCTCCCCCCACACCGGGTTTGCGATTGGCGACCTCGATATCCTGCCGGTCGCCGTGCCGCACGATGCCCGCGAGCCCGCGCAGTTTGTTTTTGCGCATGAAGGCGCCCGCCTTGGCCTGCTGACCGACTTGGGCAGCATCACCCCGCATGTGGTGGCCGCCTATGCGGGCTGTGATGCGCTGGTGCTGGAGTTCAACCACGACCCCGCACTGCTTGAAGGCAGCGTGTATCCCACCTCGCTGAAGCGCCGGATCAGCAGCGCCTACGGTCATCTCAGCAATGTGCAGTCGCTGGATCTGCTGGCGCGGCTGGATACGTCCCGGCTGCAATGTCTGGTCGCGGCGCACTTGAGCGAGAAGACCAATCGGCCGGGGCTGGTGGCCGACTGTCTGGCGGCGCAGCTGCCGGCGGTGCCGGCGACGATAGCGCCGCAGGAGGGCGTGGTGCCCTGGTTTGACGTGAAGGCGGCCTAGCCGCCCCGTTTCCGGATGTGTTCCCGCAGGCGCTGACGTTTTTTGACCTGACGCGCGGTCAGCACGTTGCGCCGCCCCTCGAAGGGGTTTTCGCCCTGACGAAGCTCAATGACCACCGGGGTGCCGACCAGCTTCAGAGACTTGCGGTAGAAGTTCGACAGGTAGCGTCGGTAGCTGCCGGGCACTGATTCGGTCTGGTTACCGTGGATGATGATGGTGGGCGGATTGCGCCCGCCCATGTGCGCATAGCGCAGCTTGATGCGCCGGCCGTTGATCAGCGGCGGCGTGTGCGCTTCCAGCGCCCGATAAAGCAGGTCGGTCAGCAGACTGGTCGGGACTTCAATCCGCGCCGAGCGCCAGGCGTCGTCGATGGCGCCGAAGAGTTCCCCCACGCCGGTGCCGTGCAGCGCGGAGATGGTCCGCACTTCGGCGAAGTCTACAAACTCGAGGCGCCGATCGATTTGGCGGTGCATTTCGGCCCGCTGGTCTGGCGGCAGGCCGTCCCATTTGTTGACCGCCACTACCAGCGAACGGCCAACTTCCAGCACCGCGCCCAGCACCGTCAAATCCTGCTCGGTCAGGGAATCGCGCGCGTCCAGCACCACCACCACGACCTGCGCAAGGTCGATGGCCTGCAGGGTTTTGACCGCGCTGAACTTCTCTACCACGTCCGTCACCCGCGCCCGGCGCCTGATCCCGGCGGTGTCGATGATCGTGTAATTGCGGCCGTGCCGGGTCAGCGGCACCGTCACGCTGTCGTGGGTGGTGCCCGGCATGTCGCAGGTGATCATTCGTTCCTCGCCCAGCATGCGGTTGACCAGCGTGGACTTGCCGACGTTCGGGCGGCCGACGATGGCGACCCGGATGGTCTCGGGGTCGTGTTCGACCTCGGTCTCTTCGCGGCGCGGCCAGGTGGCGGTAACGGCAGCGACAAGCTCGTCTACCCCCAGCCCGTGGGCCGCTGAAATCGGCCAGGGCTGGCCGAGACCAAGACGCGAGAACTCCGCGCGTAGCGTGCTGGCGTCGCTGCCTTCCGCCTTGTTGACGGCCAGAAACAGCGGCTTGCCGCTCCGCCGCAGGCTTCTGGCCAGCGCTTCATCGGTGGCGTTCAGGCCTTCGCGGGCGTCGACCACGAAGACGCCGGCGGCGCATTCTTCCAGCGCCTGCATGGCCTGCCGGCTGACCATCTCGCCCAACTCGCCCTGATCGTTGGCGATTCCGCCGGTGTCGACCACCAGATAGCCGGCGCGGCCCACGCGGCCCACGCCCAGTTGGACGTCGCGGGTCACGCCGGGCACATCGGCGACCAGCGCGTTACGGGTGCGGGTAATGCGATTAAAGAGGGTGGATTTGCCGACGTTCGGCCGGCCAAGAATGGCGAACGCCGGTTTGGCCTGATTGCGAAGTTCCTGGGTCATGTGGGGTGGCGAGCCGACGGCGGGGCCGTCCTGGCGGCTTACTGCACGCGCCAGACGGCAAGTTCGCCGGTCGAGCTATAGCCCGCCAGCGCCCCGCCAATCTCGAGCGGCGGGGTGATGATGCGCTCGTCGTCGATCCGCTCGCGGCCCACCACTTCACCCGTGTTGGTATCCATCCAGTGCATATAACCTTCGAAATCGCCGACTACCACGTAGTTGTCGTAGCGGGCCGGGCCGGTGACCTTGCGGTTGCGGAAAGCTTTCTGCCGCCACACCGTGGCGCCGTCGCCGCGCGCCAGCGCCCACACGGTGCCCCGGTCGTCGGTGACGTACACGTGTTTCTCGTCGACCGCCACGTTTTCATGGGAGGAGATGTCGCGCGTCCATTCGAGGCTGCCGTCGTCCAGCGAGACCGCCGCGACCTTGCCCTGAAAGCTGTCGATATAGGCGGTGTTTTCGCGGATCACGGGCTCGGCATCCACATCGATCAGGCGTTCGAGGTCGGTGCGTCCCGTAGGCTCGGCGAGGCGTGCTTCCCACAGTTCCTGACCCGTCTGCAGGTCCAGCGCCGACAGGCGGCCGTTGTCGAAGCCTGCCAGCACCATGTCTTCATGGATGACCGGCGTCGCGGTACCGCGCAGGGTGAGGGTGGGGACCGTGCGGTCAAGCACCCATTTCTGAACGCCGGTGGCGCTGTTCAGCGCATAGAGCTTGCCGTCCCCGGTGCGGATGATGACCGTGCCCTTGGCCGCACGCGGCGCGGAGAGCACTTCGCTGGAGACTTCTGCGATCCAGACTTTCTTGCCGGTGGCGGCATCCCGGGCCACGACCTGGGCATCGGACGTGCCGACGAACACCATGCCGTCGCCCACGCCGGGGCCGCCGGAAATCGGCCGCTTCTTGTCGCGCTCTTCCCATACGACCTTGCCGTTTGCTGCATCCACGGCCAGCACGCGGCCGTCGCGGTCGGCGACATAGACGCGGTCCTCGGCGGGCGCGGGCAGCAGTTTCAGGTAGAGCTTCTCGTAGCCTTTGCCAAACCGGCCAGACCAGACTTCTTTCAGCGCGATTTTGGACTCGAAGTCCTTGCTCAGTTTGCGTGGCTCGGCGGCTTTTTTGATTGTCGTCGCCTGTTCGTTCTTTTCGTCAAGCACGCCGTCGAAGGTGTTTTTGAGAGAGGCGCGTTGTTCGGCACAACCGGCAAGGGTGAGAGCGGCTGCCAGCAGCAGCAAGGCGGGGCGCGTCATCATCAAGCTCCGTCGCCCGTGTGTCCCAGGCGTTCAAGTTTCAGTTCCAGCACGGCCGGATTGCCACCGCTGGCCAGTGCCTGCTGCTGCGCCTTGAGATAGCGCGCGACGGCCTCATCGGTTTTGCCCCGCGCGGCCAGAATATCGCCCTGCAGTTCGGCGTAATCCTCGCCGGTGGTCAGACCGCCCTGTTCCAATAAACGCCAGGCGTCGTCCGCTTTGCCTTCGGCCAGCGCCAACTGGGCAAGGCGCGAGCGCGCGACCGCCTCAAGATGGTCCTTGCCCGGATGATCCAGCACCCACTGCAGCCGCTGTTTGGCGGCGTCGGGCTTGCCGTCGGTGATTTCGGTTTTCGCCATCAACAGCGCGGTAAGTCGCGCGTAGGTGGTGTCGGCGTAGTTGTCCAGGATGGTCTGTCCGGCCTTGCGGGCGTCGTCCACCGATTTTTTCTCGGTCAGGGCGAGAAATTGTTCGTAGTTGACCGACGCGCTTTCCGCTTTCAGGTTGCGGGTGTCATCCCAGTAGCGATAGCCGGCGAGACCCGACAGGCCCAGCGCCAGCCCGAGCAGCAGGGACTTGCCGTTGTCTTTCCACCATTTGCGGATGACTTCGACTTGTTCACTTTCGGAGGAGTAGCCTTCCACGTCAGTAATCCTTTTGGGTGATTCGGTCCGGATTCGCGCCGGGCCGGGGATTATAGCCTTAGCGCGCCGGATTCCCGGTCAGGCCGTGAGCAAGGCGGCGAGTTTCGTCGGCAGCTCGGTCAGCGCGATGCGCTGCTGCTCGCCCTGGCCGCGCATGGGTTTGACGCTGACCGTGGCGGTCGCGACTTCGTCCTCGCCCAGAATCAGCGCAATCGCCGCGCCCGTGCGGTCGGCCCGCTTCATTTGTGACTTGAGGCTGCCGCCGCCGCAGACGGTCACCACGCGCCAGCCCGGATGCGCATCGCGCAAGCGTTCGGCGAGCAGCAGGGCGGCCTGCGACTCGGCCTCGCTGGCACTGACCACGCAGAGTTCGGCGCTCGCTTCGCTGCGTTCGCCGGCCTGCACCGCCAGTAGCTCTACCAGCCGTTCGATACCCATCGCGAAGCCGATGGCGGGCACCGGCTTGCCGCCCATCAATTCCACCAGCGCGTCGTAGCGCCCACCGGCGCAGACCGTGCCCTGCGCGCCGAGTTCGGTGGTGATCCATTCAAAGACGGTCCGGGAGTAGTAGTCGAGGCCGCGCACCAGGGTCGGGTTAACGACATAGGCAATGCCGGCGGCATCCAGTGTGGCGCAGACGCTTGCGAAGTGCGCGCGCGATTCGGCTTCAAGAAACTCGTCCAGCCGCGGCGCGTTGCTGACCAGCGCCTGCATCGCCGGGTTCTTGGAATCGAGGATCCGCAGCGGATTGCGCTCCAGTCGCAGCAGGCTGTCGGCGTCCAGCGCGTCGCGGTGGGCGCTGAAATAGGCGGTGAGGGCCGCGCGGTAATGCTCGCGCTCGGCCGCCACGCCCAGGGTATTGATCTCCAGTCGCAGCCCCGACAGGCCCAGCGCCTGCCACAGGCGCGCGGTCAGGAGCAGAATTTCCGCATCAATATCCGGGCCGGCCATGCCGTAGGTTTCAACGCCAATCTGGTGAAACTGCCGGTAGCGGCCCTTTTGTGGCCGCTCATGCCGGAACATCGGGCCGTTGTACCAGAGCCGCAACTGGGGCTGCACGTTCAATAGTCCGTGTTCCAGCACCGCACGCACGCAACCGGCGGTGCCTTCGGGACGCAGCGTCAGGCGGTCGCCGTTACGGTCGGCGAAGGTGTACATCTCTTTCTGGACGATGTCGGTGGTGTCGCCGATGGAGCGCTCGAACACCGCCGTCTGCTCCACGATGGGCAAGCGGATTTGCTGGTAGCCGTAAGCCGCCAGCACCTGGGCGACGGTCTGCTCGAACTGCTGCCAGCGCTCGCTGGCGCCGGGCAGGATGTCGTTCATGCCGCGGATGGCGCGTAACTGTTCTTTCACCTGAGTCTCCGGGCGCGTGCCCTTCAGCGCACGTCGCCAACGGTCAGCCGGGCCACGCCATTGATTGAATGATTGGACAGATTCTGATTTTCGCCGCGGAAGCTGACCGCCACAAAGGGCGCGTTGCCGATTACCAGATCGAGCGGTGCGCGGCCGTTGAGGCCGATGCTGCGACCGGCTTTGAGCACGCCGGAAAAGAGTTCGCGGCCTTTGACGTCCCTGACCCGCACCCAGGAGTCCTTGCTCGCCTTGACGATCAGGTCGCCGGTGGGCGTGGGCTCATTGACGGCGACCGGGGCGGGTTCCGCCGGGGCAGGCGGCGGCACGACGGCGGTAGTTTTCGCGGGCGGCGTCTCAGGCGCCTTCGCCTCGGCAGGCCCGGATTCGGCCGTCGCGTTCTCCGTAGGCGGCGGGTTGAGCGGTGGCGGTGCCGAGCCATCGGTCTGGCGGCGCCAGCTTTGCGGTGCTTCCAGCGGCAGCCCGGCATGTTCGACCACCGTCCAGGCGTAGGGCAACGGCGTCCCCGGGTCGGCGGCAGGTGCGCCGGCCTGATTAAGACCCTCGGGGCCGGGCGGTGGCGCCGACTGCACATAGTTATGCTGCCACCACAGTGCGATCAGGACGACCACGACCACCGCCAGCGCGTAGCTGGTGGATTTGATCCAGCGGCTGGCGCTGGTCAGTTCCAGCGGCGCGCGGGATTCAAAGTCGCTCAATACCGGCTCACCGGTATGGAACTGCGCGTTGTATTCGGCGAGCGGCACGGCCGGATCCATGCCCAGTTCGCGGGCAATTCCCCGAATGTAGCCCTTGATGAAGGCGGGACCGGCCAGACGCTCCCAGGTCTCGGACTCGATTGCGTCGAGCACCTTCAATTCCAGACGGGTGCGTCGGGCCAATTCCTCGCGCGACATGCCGGCGGCCTCGCGGGCTTTTTTCAGCATCACCCCGGGGCCGGTGGCGACCCGGGCGGCGCTGGGCTCGTGCTCGCTTGAACTTGCCATGGGCTAGAGTTCTCCCCGCTGGAGCTGGCCGGTTTCGGGTGAGTCTGGAAACTGGTTGCGCAACATCATCTCGTAGCTGGCCTGACGGTCATGGTTGGCGGTTTGCTTTTCGATTTGCACACCGAGCGCGAGTGCGCGTGCGCTGGCACCGGCGCTCTTGAGGTGCCGGTTAAGGTACTGGGCGGCGCCTTCGGCATCCCCACGCTTGAAGCTGAGTTCGGCCATACCAAACAGCGCGGGCCCGATGTTGGGGTTTATTTCCAGCGCCTGCCGGAAATAGTCTTCGGCGGCTTTCGGGTTGCCGGCCTGTTCGGCGCACAGCCCGGCATTGGTGTAGGCGATCGCCGGCGCGGCGTACAGCGGGTTCTTCACCGCCTTCAACAAGGCCGCTTCGCCGTCGGCATAGCGCTTCTGCTGGCACAGGAACATGCCGTAGTTGTTGAGCGTATTGCCGTTATTGGGGGCCACCCGCAGCGCGGCCTGAAAATTTGCTTCGGCCTTGGCGACTTCGCCCAGCCGGCTGTAGAGCAGGGCCAGCGCGGTATAGGCGGGCGCGTGCTTGGGGTCGGTCTCAACGGCTTTTTCTAGTCTTTTCAGCGCGGTTTCGTTGTTGCCGTCGCGCATGTACTCCAGCCCCAGCTGGGTGTTGAGGTCCGCCACCCGGGTGCGTTCTTCGGCGCGCGTCTCTCCCGGCTGGGTCTCCGGCTGGTTGGCGCAGGCAGCGAGCAGACCAAGCGCGAACAGGCCGGCGCCTAGCCTCAGCCCGGGGCTAGGCATCGAGCGCCTCCGTTGGCCGTCGATGGCGGGCGGCCCGTGCGGCCACCTTGCCCACCAACTGACCGCAGGCGGCGTCAATGTCTTCGCCACGCGTCTTCCGCGTAATCGTCAGCAGCCCGGCGTTGGCCAGTTCACGGCGGAAGGCGTTGATGGCCTCCGGGGTGGAGCGGCGATAGTTCGCGCCCACCACCGGGTTGAACGGGATGAGGTTCATCTTCGACGGGATGCCGCGCAGGATGCGGGCCAGCTGGCGCGCGTGCGCCGGGCTGTCGTTGATGCCGTCCAGCATCACGTACTCGAAGGTGATCTGGTCGTGCGGGTTGTTGGAGACATAGCGCCGGCAGGCGTCCAGCAACTCGGCGATGGGATAGGTCTTGTTGAGCGGGACCAGTTCGTCGCGGAGCGCGTCATCCGGCGCGTGCAGTGACACGGCAAGGCTGACCGGGCATTCCTCGCGCAAGCGGTCGATGCCCGGCACATGGCCTGCCGTGCTCAGCGTCACGCGCTTGCGGCCCAGGTTATAGCTGTTGTCGTCCATCATCAGCCGCATGGCGGGGATGACGGCGTCGAAGTTCAGCAGCGGCTCGCCCATGCCCATCATCACCACGTTGGTGATGCGGCGCTGGGTTTTAGGGTGCTGACCCAGATGGCGCGCCGCCACCCACAGCTGGCCGATGATTTCGCCGGTCGACAGGTTGCGGCTGAAGCCCTGCCGCGCGGTCGCGCAGAAACTGCAGTTCAGCGCACAGCCGACCTGCGAGGAGACACACAGCGTGCCGCGGTCGATTTCCGGGATGAACACGGTTTCGATGGCGTTGCCGTTGTCCACCCGCAAGAGCCATTTCAGCGTGCCGTCGTTGGACTCGTGCGCGCTGATGATTTCAGGCAGACGGAACTCGCCGGTTTCCCGCAGGAGTTCCCGCAGGCCGCGCCCGAAATTGGTCATCAAATCCAGATCGAGCACGCCCTGCTGATGCACCCACTTGATGAGCTGGGTGGCCCGATAGGCCGGCTGCCCATGCGCCGTGAAGAAGCCGGCCAACGACTCGGCGTCGAAGTCGAGCAGGTTGGGGCGCTGGGCAGTCATCGCAGGGCGCGGTGCGGCTTAACGGGACTGAAGCTCGGATTCAGCGAAAAAGAACGCGATTTCGCCGCGCGCGGTGTCCGGGCCGTCCGAACCATGCACCGCGTTCTCGCCGATGCTGGCGCCGTAGGCGGCGCGGATGGTGCCGGCCTCGGCCTTCGCCGGGTCGGTGGCGCCCATGACTTCGCGGTTGCGCAGGATCGCGTTTTCGCCTTCCAGCACCTGGACCATGATCGGGCCGGAAGTCATGAAATCCACGAGTTCCTGAAAGAACGGACGCTCGCGGTGGACGCCGTAGAACGCACCAGCCTGCTCGGGCGAGAGTTTGATCAGCTTGGCCCCGATGATGGTGAGGCCGGCGCCTTCGAGTTTGGCAAGGATGCCACCGATGTGATTTTTCTTGACCGCGTCAGGTTTGACGATAGAGAGGGTGCGTTCGCTGGCCATGGCCTGAGAGACTCCTGAAATGAAATTAGGTAAGGGCTTGAAAAGTGGGCGGAGATTATATTGGCTGCGGCGTGCGAAAGCACGGTGCGCGCGGGGTTTTGTGACCGCCCGGATTGCGCTCGGTTCAATACATCCCGGTCTGCAGGCGCGCGGCCTCGGACATCATCTCGGAATTCCACGGTGGGTCGAAGGTCAGCTCGACCGCCACCGAGCTGACGTTGGGCACCGTGCTGACCTTGCCGCGCACGTCGTCCACCAGAATCGGGCCCATGCCGCAGCCGGGCGCGGTGAGGGTCATGTCGATTTCCACGCGCTTGCCGCCCTGTTCGTCCGGCACGACTTCGCAGCGGTAAATCAGCCCCAGTTCCACGATGTTGATCGGGATCTCCGGGTCGTAGCAGGTCTGGAGTTGCGCCCAGATCAGGCCTTCATCGACTTCGCCGTCGCTGCTGTCGCCCTGCGCCGGGCCGCGATCGGGCTCCATGCCCAGCGCGTCCACGTGGGCGGCGGCGATCCGCGCCAGATTCCCGTTCACATTCACCGTCACCGATCCGCCCAGTGCCTGCGTGATGTAGACCGCGGTGCCTTCGCTCAGCGTGACGGGCGTGCCTTCGGGAATGAGCACCGCCGGGCAGTCGTGTAACAGGGCGATGGGCGTGTGGCTATCAAAGGTGGGGAGAGTCATGGCGGCGGCTCTTTCAGGCGAGGATTTGGCAGGCTTTGGCGAGCGCGGCGTAGAAGCGGTCGACGTCTTCATGGGTGTTATAAAACGCGAACGACGCGCGCGCGGTGCCTGACAGGCCGTAGCGGCTCAGCACCGGCATGGCGCAATGGTGGCCGGTACGGATGGCGACGCCCTGACTGTCCAGCAGCACGCCCAGATCTTGTGGATGCAGGCCGTCGATCACGAACGACAGCACGCCGGCTTTCTCGCGCGCGGTGCCAATGATGCGCAGGCCCGGGACTTCGGCCACCCGCGCCGTGGCGTAGGCTAGCAAGGCGTGTTCATGACGCAGCGCGCCGTCAAAATCGAGCGCGGCGAGGTAATCGAGCGCCGCTTTAAGGCCGATGCCGCCGGCAATATCCGGGGTGCCGGCTTCGAACTTCCACGGCAGGTCGTTCCACTCCGAACGCTCGAAGCTGACGGTCCGAATCATGTCGCCGCCGCCCTGCCAGGGCGGCATCGCTTCCAGCAACTCGGCCTTGCCATACAGCACGCCAATGCCGGTCGGCCCAAACAGCTTGTGGCCGGAGAAGGCGAAGAAATCGCAGTCCAGCGCGGTGACGTCGACCGGCCCGTGGGCGACCGATTGCGCGCCATCCACCAGCACTTTGGCGCCCCGGGCATGGGCCAGTTCGATGATCTGAGCGACCGGATTGATGCTGCCCAGCGCGTTCGACACGTGACCAATTGCGACCAGTCGGGTGCGCGCGGTCAACAGGCGCTCAAAGGCCGCCATGTCGAGTTCGCCGGCCTCGTTGATCGGCGCAACTTTCAGCACGACGCCCTGCAGATCGCGCAGCTGCTGCCAGGGCACGATGTTGGCGTGGTGCTCGGCCTCGCCGATCAGGACTTCGTCGCCGGCCTTGAGATTCATGCGGGCGTAGGTCTGGGCCACGAGGTTGATCGACTCGGTGGTGCCGCGCGTGAAAATGATTTCCCGGGTGCTGCCGGCGTTCAGAAACCGGCGCACGGCTTCGCGGCCGGCTTCGAACTCGTCGGTCGCGCGCTGGCTCAGGCTGTGCACGCCACGGTGGATGTTGGCGTTGGTCGTTTCGTAATAGCGCGAAAGCGCATCGATCACCGCGCGCGGTTTTTGCGTGGTCGCGGCGTTGTCGAGATACACCAGCGGTTTGCCGTGCACCTGGGTGGCGAGAATCGGGAAGTCGGCGCGTACCTTATCGACCGCGAAGGGCGCTACCGGGGGCTGTACCGGGGCCGTCATGACGCCACCTCGACCCGTTCGGGCAGGGGAACGTCGGCGCTGCCGGCCAGGGTTTCTGCCAGCCAGTTGCGCAAGGGTTCAAAGGCAACCTGCTCTACCACTTCCTGCGTGAAGCCGAACACCAGCAGCGCGCGGGCCTCGGCTTCTGCAATGCCGCGCGAGCGCAGGTAGAAGAGCGCCGTGTCGTCCAACTGACCGACCGTCGCACCGTGCGCGCAGGTCACGTCGTCGGCGTAGATTTCCAGTTCCGGCTTGGTGTCGATTTCGGCCAGCGGCGAGAGCAGCAGGTTATGGCTGGCCTGACGCGCGGCAATTTTCTGCGCGCGTTTGCGCACCAGCACCTGCCCGCGGAAGACGCCGCGGCCGTCGCCCCCGGCGAGGCCTTTGTAGAGCTCGTGGCTGGTGGTATGCGGGGCCGCGTGGTCGATGCGGGTCTGGTGGTCGATGTGCTGGCCGGCGCCGGCCTGGAACAGGCCGTTCAGCACCACCTCGCCACCCGGCGCCGTGAGCTCGGCATTGATGTCGAGCCGGGCCAGACGGCCGCCAAAGGCGAGGGAATGACTGGCGACGCGTGCATCGCGGCCAATCCCCAGCCGCAGATTGCCGATGTGTACCGCGCCGCTCGCCTCAGCCTGCAGGCGGTAGTGCTCGACCCGGCTGCCGGTGTCGGCCTCGATGTCGCAGAGCGCGTTGCTGTGATTGGTCGCACCGGCCGCGCCGTAGTGCAGTTCAAGCAGGCTCAAGGCGCTCTGCGCGCCGGCTTTCACCACCACCAGCGGCAGCGTGAAGAGCCGCGTGGCTGCGGCGGTGTTCAGGAAGGCGACGACCAGTGGCTGCGCCAACGTGGCGCCGGCGGCCAGTTCAACCACCGCGCCGTCGCGCGCGCAGGCGGCGTTGAGCGCGGCAAAAATCTGCGCGTCTTCGGCCGTGTAGCGCGCCATCGCCTGCGCTATGGCATCCGGCTCTTCGCGTAGCACCTGCGAGAGCGTTCGGACCCGCACACCGGCGGGTAAGGCGGAGAGCGACGAGCGCGCGGCATCCAGCACCCCGTCGACAAATACCAGCTGCGGTCCACCGGTCTCCAGCAAGGCCAGCGGGCTTGGCTGGGCTTGTGAACGGGCGGCGTCGGCGGCGCCGTCGTAGGGCTTAAGGTCGGTGTATTTCCAGGCCTCTTCACGGGGCGTGGGCAAGCCGCGCGCGCCGACGCGGCGCAGGGCCGCTTGCCGAAGTTCGGCGTAAGGCGCGGCGGCGTCGGGTGCGAACTCGCGCGAAAGGGCAGCCAGCCAGTCCATCACGCCACCGCTTGGAGGAGCCAGTCGTAGCCGCGGGCTTCCAGTTCCAGCGCCAGTTCGCGCGGGCCGGACTTGATGATGCGGCCCTGAGCCAGCACGTGCACCACGTCGGGCACGATGTAGTCGAGCAGGCGCTGGTAGTGCGTGACAACCAGAAAGGAACGCGCGGGGTCGCGCAGCTGGTTCACGCCTTCCGCCACGATGCGCAGCGCGTCGATATCCAGCCCCGAGTCGGTTTCGTCCAGCACCGCCAGCTGCGGTTCCAGCACGCTCATCTGGAAGATTTCGTTGCGCTTCTTTTCGCCGCCGGAAAAGCCCTGATTGACCGGCCGGTTCAGCAGGCTTTCTTTCAGGCCCAGCGCGGCGGTCTTGGCCTTCACCTGCTGCAGAAACTCCACCGCGTTGATTTCCGGCAGGCCACGGTGCTTGCGAATCCCGTTCAGCGCCGCCTTCAGCATGTAGACGTTGTTCACGCCCGGGATTTCAACCGGGTACTGAAAGGCCAGAAATACGCCTTCGCCGGCGCGTTCTTCCGGTGACAACGCCAGCAGATCGCGGCCGTTGAAGTGCACCGAGCCGCCGGTAACGGTATAGCCCGGCTTGCCGGCCAACACGTGGGCCAGCGTGCTCTTGCCCGAGCCGTTGGGACCCATAATGGCGTGGACCTGACCCGCCGGTACGTCCAGATTGAGCCCGCGCAAAATGGGTTTGCCGTCGACTTCGACCTGAAGATTTTCGATTTGAAGCATGGTGAGGGATCCGTATCGTTCAGCCGACTGCGCCTTCAAGGCTCACACTCAGCAATTTCTGGGCTTCCACCGCGAACTCCATGGGCAGTTCCTTGAAGACCTGCTTGCAGAAGCCGTTGACGATGAGATTGACCGCGTCTTCCTGACCGATGCCGCGGCTGCGCAGGTAGAACAGCTGGTCTTCGCTGATTTTGGAGGTCGAGGCTTCGTGCTCGACCTTCGCGCTGCTGTTTTTCACTTCCACATAGGGGAAGGTGTGGGCGCCGCACTGGTCGCCGATCAGCAGGGAGTCGCACTGGGTGTAGTTGCGGGCGCCTTCGGCGCTGCGCGCGATACGCACCAGTCCGCGATAGGCGTTCTGGCCGCGCCCGGCCGAAATCCCCTTGGAGACGATGGTGCTGCGGGTATTGCGGCCGAGGTGAATCATCTTCGTGCCGGTGTCGGCCTGCTGACGATTGTGGGTCAGGGCGACGGAGTAGAACTCGCCCACCGAGTTTTCCCCGCGCAGCACGCAGCTGGGGTACTTCCAGGTAATCGCCGAGCCGGTCTCGACCTGCGTCCAGGAGACTTTCGCGTTGCGCCCACGGCAGTCGGCCCGCTTGGTGACGAAGTTGTAGATGCCGCCGCGGCCTTCTTCGTCGCCCGGATACCAGTTCTGCACGGTGGAGTATTTGATTTCGGCGTCGTCCAGCACCACCAGTTCGACCACCGCCGCATGCAGCTGGTTGTCGTCGCGCTGGGGCGCGGTGCAGCCTTCGAGGTAGCTCACATGGCTGCCGGCATCCGCCACGATCAGCGTGCGCTCGAACTGCCCGGTGTTGCGCGCGTTCATGCGGAAATAGGTCGACAGTTCCATCGGGCAGCGGGTGTTCTTCGGGATGTAGACGAAAGACCCGTCGGAAAACACCGCCGAATTGAGTGCCGCGAAGTAGTTGTCGTGCTGCGGCACGACCGAGCCGAGATATTGCCGGATGAGTTCCGGGTGTTCGCGCACGGCTTCGGAGAACGAGCAGAAAATGACCCCGGCCGCCGCCAGTTTGTCCTTGAAGGTGGTGTGCACGGAGACGCTGTCGAATACCACGTCGACCGCCACACCGGCCAGCATCTTCTGCTCTTCGAGCGGAATGCCCAGCTTGTTGTAGGTCTCGATCAGCTTGGGGTCGACCTCGGACAGGCTTTTCGGGCCGTCACCAGCAGATTTTGGGGCTGCCCAGTAGGAGATCGACTGGTAGTCGATCTTCGGGTAGTCGACGTGCGCCCACGCCGGCTCCTGCATCTCCTGCCAGCGGCGGAAGGCCTTGAGGCGCCATTCCAGCAGCCAGGCGGGTTCGCCTTTCTTGCCTGAAATGAAGCGGACGGTGTCTTCGCTCAGCCCCGGCGGCAGGTGCTCCTGCTCGATATCGGTAATGAAACCGGCCTCGTATTTCTGGCCGATCAGGGACTGGACGTCGCTCGAAGTAGCAGCCATGGGTCTAGACGCTGAAGCTCTCGCCGCAGCCGCAGGTGGCGGCCACGTTGGGATTGTTGAACTTGAAGCCTTCATTCAGGCCTTCGCGGGTGAAGTCCACTTCGGTGCCGTTGAGGAAGTCGAGACTCTGGTCATCGACCACCACCTGCACACCGTGCGAGACAAACACCTGATCGTGCTCGCCCACGTCCTGCACCGGCTTCACCACGTAGGCGTAGCCCGAGCAGCCGGTGGGTTTGACGCCCAGCCGCAGGCGATTGCCTTCGCCGCTGGACGCCAGAAAGCGCTGCACGTGTTGTGCGGCGCGTTCGGTAAGCGTAATGGACATGGTCTTTCTCCTTCGCGCGATCAGGGCGAGATGGCCGCCGGCTGCGCGCTGGTCATGGGCCACTTCTTCAGGATTCGGACTTCATCTGGCGCGTCGGCTTTGTCGACCACGTTCTCCAGACTGACGCTGGCCAGATGGTGGCGAATCTGGTCGCTCAGTTCGGCCCACAGGTTGTGCGTGATGCAGCCCTGTTCGCCTTTGCAGTTCCGCTTGCCGCCGCAGCGCGTAGCGTCGACCGATTCGTCGACCGCGTCGATGACGTCGGCTACCGAGATCTCGGTACGCCGGCGGGCCAGACGATAACCGCCACCCGGGCCGCGGGTGCCGTCAACCAGACCGCGACGCCGCAAGGATGCGAAGAGCTGTTCCAGATAGGACTGCGAAATGCCGTGACGCTCGGCGATTTCCGCCAGAGAGATACGGCCTTTGTCCTGATGTAACGCCAACTCCACCATGGCGGTGACGGCGTAACGACCTTTGGTAGTAAGTCTCATGTGTGTCCTGCCGGATGATTACCAACAATTGAGGTCGGGAATTGTCCGTGATCCCTAGTAAAAGGGTCAACTATTTTTTCCGCTGCTTTTACGGCCTGTTTACGTCGTCCGACGGCAGCAGGTTTTCCAGGCGGGCCAGCTTTTCTTCGAGCGCGCGGGTCTGGTTGGCGAGCTGTTCGAGTTTGATGAGCAGCGGGTCTTTGAGGTCCTGCGCTTCGCCATAGGCGTTGAATGCGCAGCTGGCGGGCGCGCCGGGGCCGGCTTCGCCGAGCGAGAGATCCGCGCTGGCCGTTTTGCTGCTGGCCTCGCGGGCCGGGATGCCGACCACGGTCGCCTCGTCGGGCACATCCTTGACCACCACCGCATTCGACCCCACCCGCGCGTTGTGGCCGACCCGAATCGGGCCAAGCACTTTGGCGCCCGCCCCGATCACCACCCCGTTACCCAGCGTGGGATGGCGTTTGCCCTTGTTCCAGCTGGTGCCGCCCAGCGTGACGCCGTGATAGAGCGTGCAGTCATCGCCAATTTCCGCCGTCTCGCCAATCACCACGCCCATGCCGTGGTCGATAAAAAAGCGCCGGCCGATGGTGGCGCCAGGGTGAATTTCGATGCCGGTGAGAAAGCGGCCCAGATGCGACAGCATGCGGGCCGGCCATTTGAAGCCGCGTTGCCACAGGGCGTGGCTGGCCCGGTGAAAGATCAGCGCATGGACGCCGGGGTAGGTGGTCAGCACTTCAAACAGGTTTCGCGCCGCAGGGTCGCGGGCAAAGATGCTGTTCAGGTCTTCTTTTAGTTGTCCGAGCATGATGTCAGCATGTCCTGATTGCGGCGAGGTGGCCGCGTACGCGGCGAGCCCACGATGAAAGACCCGAATTCTCCCGAAAACGAACCCAAGATGACACTCTGGCAGGTCGCGCAGAGCGTAATCGCGGCCGCCTTCGGCGTGCAGAGTTCGCGCAACCGCGAGCGGGATTTCCGTCGCGGCTCGGCCAAGGCGTTCATCATTGCCGGGATTATCGGCACGGTGTTGTTCGTTGCGACCGTGGTGCTGGTGGTGCGCCTGGTGCTGGGCGCCGCCACCGGCTAAGTCAGCGCGGCCTCAGCCGTCCGGTCGCAGTCGGCGCAACTGGCTCTGCAGGCGGTCGATGGCGTCCGCGTTGTCGGCGGCGCGTTTCCGTTCCTTGTCGACCACCTCGGCCGGCGCGCGCGCGACGAACGAGTCGTTCGCCAGCTTGGCGCTCACCCGCGCCAGATCCTGTTCCAGCCTGGCAATCTCCTTGGCCAGTCGGTCGGCTTCGACCGCCGGGTCGATAAGGTCCATCAAGGGCACCAGCAGTGTGGTTTCGCCGGCCAGCGCGGTGGTCGCATCGCTCCGGGCGTGGGGGACGCGCTCGATTCGTTCCACCCGCGCCAACTGCTGAATAAACGGGGCGCACTCGTCCAGCCACTGCTGTTCGTCGGCGCTGCCACCTTTAACCTGCAGGGGGATCCGGCGCGCCGGTTCCAGATTGCTTTCTGCCCGGATCCGGCGCACGCCGAGCACCACCGTCTTCAGCCAGTCCACTTCGGCTGCCGCCTTGGGGTCCAGCGGATATTCGGCGGCCCGCGGATAGGTCTGGGTCATGATGGTTTCGCCGGCCTTACCCAGCAGCGGCGCGATTTTCAGCCACAGTTCCTCGGTAATGAAGGGCATCAGCGGATGCAGCGCGCGGAGCGCCGCTTCCAGCACCTCCAGCAGGGTGCGCCGGACCTGCAGCTTGTCGGTCTCGCTGGCCGTGCTGTCGTTCAGCGTGACCTTCGCCAGTTCGATGTACCAGTCGCAGAACTCGTCCCAGATGAACTCATAAATGGCCTGCGCCGAGAGGTCGAAGCGGTAGGCGTCAAAACCGTCGCGCACCGCGGTCAGCGCCTGCCCCAGCCGATGGCGGATCCAGCGTTCGGCCAGACCGCCGCGGGCATTGCCGCTGGCGGGCAGGGGCTCGCTGCCGACCGTCATCAGGACGTAGCGACTGGCGTTCCAGATTTTGTTGCAGAAGTTGCGATAGCCCTCGATGCGGCCGAGATCGAAGCGCACATCGCGGCCCTGGGTGGCCATCGACGCGAAGGTGAAGCGCAGCGCATCGGTGCCGTAGCTCGGGATACCGTCGGCGAACTGGCGGCGCGTGGCGGCCGCAATTTTGGGCGCGTCTTCCGGGCGCATCAGGCCGCTGGTGCGCTTGCCAACCAGCGGTTCCAGCTCAATGCCGTCGATGAGGTCGATGGGATCAAGAATGTTGCCCTTCGACTTCGACATCTTGTTGCCGTCGGCGTCGCGCACCAGCCCGTGGATGTAGACCTCGTGGAAGGGCACGTCGCCCATGAACTTAAGCCCCATCATGATCATCCGGGCGACCCAGAAGAAAATGATGTCGAAGCCGGTGACCAGCACGCTGGTCGGGTAGAAGGTCTCGAGCTCCGGCGTTTTCTCCGGCCAGCCGAGGGTAGAGAAGGGCCATAGGGCGCTGGAAAACCAAGTGTCCAGCACGTCTTCGTCCTGCCGCAGGGGCACGTCGGCGCCGAGGCCAGACTTGGCGCGCGCCTCGCGCTCCGTGCGGCCGACGTGGATGCTGCCGTCCGGCGCATACCAGGCCGGGATGCGGTGGCCCCACCAGAGCTGGCGGCTGATGCACCAGTCCTCGATGTTCCGCATCCATTCGAAATAGGTTTTCGACCAGTTTTCCGGCACGAAGCGGATACGGCCGTCTTCCACGCAGGCAATCGCGGGCTCCGCCAGCGGCGCGATGCGCACAAACCACTGGTCGGTCAGATAGGGTTCGATGACCGCCTGCGAGCGGTCTCCGCGCGGCACCATCAGCTTATGCGGGTCAATTTTGTCGATCAGACCCAGCGCTTCCAGATCGGCCACCACGCGTTGGCGCGCGACCACCCGGTCGAGGCCGCGGTAGGCCGCGGGCGCGGCGTCGTTGATCGCGGCGTTGTCGGTGAAGATGTTGATCTTGGGCAGGTCGTGCCGTTCGCCCACCGCGTAGTCGTTGAAATCATGCGCCGGGGTGATTTTCACGCAGCCCGAGCCGAACGCCGGGTCGACGTAGGTGTCGGCAATCACGGGGATGGCCCGGTCGCAGAGCGGCAGCGCGACGCGCTTGCCGATCAGTGCCTGATAGCGCTCGTCGTCAGGATGGACGGCCACCGCCGCGTCGCCCAGCAGGGTTTCCGGGCGGGTGGTGGCGACCACCACGTAGCCGGAACCGTCTTCCAGCGGATAGCGGATGTGCCACAGGTGACCCTGCTCTTCGGTCGCCACCACTTCCAGATCCGAGATGGCGGTGTTCAGCACCGGGTCCCAGTTCACCAGCCGCTTGCCGCGATAAATGAGCCCTTCGTCGTGCAGGCGCACGAAGACCTCGGTCACGGCCGCCGACAGACCGTCGTCCATCGTGAAGCGTTCGCGCGACCAGTCCATCGAGGCGCCCATGCGGCGCAGCTGCTGCGAGATGGTGCCGCCGGATTCGGCTTTCCAGTCCCACACCGCGTCGACAAAGCGGTCGCGACCCAGATCGTGGCGCGAACTGCCTTTCAGGCCGAGCTGGCGCTCGACCACCATCTGGGTCGCGATACCCGCATGGTCGGTGCCGCACTGCCAGAGCGTGCGGAAACCCTGCATGCGGTGATAGCGGATGAGCGCATCCATCAGGGTGTCCTGAAACGCATGCCCCATGTGCAGGCTGCCGGTCACGTTGGGCGGCGGCAGCATGATGCAGTAGGGCGCGTCGCGGCCTTGCGGCTTGAAGTGGCCGGCCGCTTCCCAACGGGCATAGCGGGCCTGTTCGATGGCGTGCGGGTCGTAAGTTTTGGCGAGCGCGGGTTCGGGCGTCATGGTCGCTTCGGGTGTTGCGGAAGGTTGGATCAGGTCGGCCAGCGCGGGCGTGGTCGGTGGCAGCGCCGGGGCGCGCAGGAAAATGGCAGGGTCGATGCCCCGCACCCGGTCAATCAGTTTCGGTGGCGAAAGGCCCGCTGGCGGGCGCAGGCCGCGGACGATCTCGTCCTGCGCCCGGTGGCGCTCGTCGAGCGCTTCGGCCAGGCGCGCCAGCGGCGCGTCGAGGTCCGGAGTCTTGGCATCACGCGGCTCGGTCATGTCAGCTCAGACCTTCACCATCTCAAGCGGATAGCCCCGGTCCTTATAAAAGCGGTAGCGCAGCCGGGCGGCGGCGCGCGCGGCCTCATCGGGGCCGGTGGTCTCAATGACCGTTTCGAACTGGCTGAAAAACGCCGGCACCTCAGGCTGCAGGTTGACCAGCACCTCGGCGCTGGCCGGGCGCGCTGTGCCGCAGCCCAGCGTCACCGCTGCCGCGTCTGCTTCCGGGGTACCGGTCGCCGCGTGCGGCAGGAAGCTGGTGTCGTTGAAGGTCCAGAGCAGCTCATCGAACGCGGTTTGCATGGCCTCGTCCGCGCAGTGCAGATGCACCTTCCGGCCGCCGCGCCAGAGCTGTTCCACCATCTGGCACAGGTAGTGGTCATGCTGCCGGCGGCCGCCGTCTTCGGGCAGCACGTGGAAATCGATGCGGGTCATCCGCCAGCCCTGCTCAGCTTCCGCGCCGCGCCCGGTTGAGGATGAACTCCATCAACAGCGGTACCGGTCGGCCGCTGGCGCCTTTGGCCTTGCCCGAGTGCCAGGCAGTGCCGGCGATGTCGAGATGCGCCCAGCGGTAGCTGCGGGTGAAGCGGGCGAGAAAGCAGGCGGCGGTGATGGTGCCGGCTTCGCGGCCGCCGACGTTCGCCATGTCGGCGAAGTTGCTGTCGAGCTGCTTCTGATAGTCCTCCCACAGCGGCAGACGCCAGGCGCGGTCGCCGCTACGCTGGCCGGCGCGGAGCAGTTCCTCGGCCAGCGGGTCGTGATTGCTCAAGAGCCCGCTGGCGTGGCTGCCCAGCGCGATCACGCAGGCGCCGGTCAGCGTGGCGATATCAATCACGACATCCGGCTCGAAGCGCGCGGCATAGCTGAGCGCGTCGCACAGGATGAGCCGGCCTTCCGCGTCGGTATTGAGGATTTCGATAGTCTGACCCGACATGCTGGTAACCACGTCGCCGGGCTTGATGGCGTTGCCGTCCGGCATGTTTTCCACCGCCGGGATCACGCCCACCACGTTGATTTTGAGCGCCAGCGTGGCCACGGCTTTCATCACGCCCAGCACGCTGGCGGCGCCGCACATGTCGAACTTCATTTCGTCCATGCCGGGGCCCGGCTTGATGGAGATGCCGCCGGAGTCGAAAGTCACGCCTTTCCCCACCAGCACCACCGGGCGCGATTTCGCGACGTCGCCCTGATATTCCAGCGTAATGAGCTTGGGCGCCTCGGCGCTGCCCTGGGCCACCGCCAGCAGCGATCCCATGCCCAGTTTCTGCATCTCGGCGCGCTCGAGGACGGTGACTTTCAGGCTCTTGTGCGCCTTGCCGAGCGCGCGGGCAGCCTCGGCCAGATGACGCGGCGGGCAATGGTTGCCGGGCAGATTGGCCAGATCGCGGGTTAGCGCGAGGCCTTCCGCCATGCCCAGTGCCTGCGTCACGGCGGCCTCGGCAGCGCTGGTCCGGCTCGCTTCGGTCAGCAGCGTCAGCTTGGCCAGCAAGGGCTTGCGTGACGGCTTGCTTTTCATTTGATCGAAACGGTAGGCGGCGCCGGTGAAGGCCAGCGCAAGCTGCGCGGCTTTCCAGCCGGCGTCCCGTTCTTTCACTTCCAGATCGGCCAGACAGGCCACCGCATTGCGTAACCCCGCATCTACGACCGTGCGGGCGGCCTTCTGGGCCAGCGACTGGAATTCGGCGGCTTCGATGCCTTCGGCCTTACCGCCGCCAATCAGTAGAACGCGTTCCGCGGCAGTGCCGTTCGCTTCGTGCAGCATCAGCGTCTCGCCCACCGCGCCAGTCAGGTCGCCCCGCTTGCAGAGTTTGCTGAGCGTGCCGCCGAGCGCGGTGTCGATCGTGGCGGCGGCTGAACTGAGTTTCTTGCCGGCATGCACGGCCACGATCAGGCAGGCGGTTTTCTGTTCGGCCGGATGACCGCGTTTGACGGAGATGTCCATGTATCGCTCCGGAGGAAATGAGGACTTGCGGGGATAAGGATCGGGGCCGGGGCGGCCACGCACAGCGCGGGGCAGTGTATGCGGACGGATTTAGTGGCGTAAAGCATGGCTATACTGTGCGCGCGCCATCATGAAAATCCTCGATCGCTACATCGGCTGGACCATACTCACTGCCACCTTCACGGTGCTCGCGGTGCTGGTGGCCATCTTCACTTTTTTCGCTTTTATCGATCAGCTTGAAGACGTCGGGCGCGGAACCTACACCCTGTGGAAAGCCGGCGCCTTCGTGGTGCTGTCGGTGCCCACCTTGACCTATCAGCTGTTCCCGATGGCCGCGCTGATCGGCGGTTTGATTGGCTTCGGCACCTTGATGCGCAACGGGGAAATCACCGTGGTGCGGGCCGCCGGGGTCTCGAAAGAACGGCTGGTCGGCGCGGTGCTCAAGGCCGCCCTGCTGATGGTCGTGCTGGCGGTGCTATGCGGTGAACTGCTGGCGGCGCCGGGCCTACAGCGCGCGGAAGATCTGCGCAGCAGCGCGCTCAACAGCGGCGCCGCCTCGCGGTCAAAAACCGGCTTCTGGGCGCGTGATGGCCGCAGCTACGTCAATATCCGGCAGATTCTGCCCGGCGACCGGCTGCGCGACGTGTTCATTTATGAGTTCGACGATCTCAACCGCCTGCAGTCGAGTACCTACGCAGAGTCCGCCCATTACGAGGGCGAAGGCTGGGTGCTGCAAAACATCGCCCGGACCGAACTGGACGACGAAGGCATGCGCGCGCGCCACCTGGAGGAAGCGGACTGGGACTCAACCATCAAGCCGGACCTGTTGGCGATGGTGGCGACCAATCCGGACCGATTGGGCGTGATCAGCCTGATGCGCTACATCCGTTTCCTCAATGCAAACGCCGGCGATGCCCAGCGCCACGAGCATGCGCTGTGGCGCAAGCTGAGTTATCCGCTGGCGCTCGTCGCGATGGTGGTGCTGGCGGTGCCGATGGTGCTGCGGGCGGACCGCTCGGTCTCGGTTGGGCAGCGGGTGCTGGTCGGCGCCATGATCGGGCTGGCCTTTCACTTGCTGAATCAGGCAGCTGGCCATTTGGGTGTGGTTTACGAGGTGATGCCGATGTTCTCGGCCGGCGCGCCCACATTGATCATGTTGCTGGCCGCGGGCTTGATGCTGGCGCGAACGCGCTAACGCCCGACGACCCGAATCAGGCGGGATGCCGACGCCCGGTCCGTCCAGGTGCGTCCTTGTGGGTCGGCCAGCGCCCACCAGTAGCCAAACGCCAGCGGCAGCCAGGCCAGCAGTCCCACGCCGAAGCGCAACAGGGTTTGGCCCCATCCGAGCCGCGCCCCTGAGTCATTCACCACCCGCAGTCGCCAGCTTTTCATGCCCAGCGTCTGACCGCCCCGTCGCCAGCAGAACGCAAAATAGAGATAGCTCGACAGGATCAGTACCCCTTTGAACAGCAGGCTGTCGGCCGGCACGGCCACGCCGTGTTCCAGACCCACCGCAATACCGCCGGCGACGAACCAGATCCCGATCAGGGCCAAGGTGTCGTAAAACATGGCAGCGAAGCGCCGCCACAGGGCAACCGGGGGCGGCAAGGAAGACAGGTCGGGGGCAGCGATGGACATAGGGCAGCGGAAAAAACGAGTCAGGATCGAATCTGGCACACTAGCTCTGCGCGCCGCAAGCCGGTGGCGCCGAACCTGCCTGCTGGAGAACAACACGATGCGTCGATTGATGGCATTGCTGGTATTGCTGTGGGGCTGGTCGCTCGGGGCCGGGGCCCATCCGATGGGACCGCCGCCGGGCAAGATGGTCGATGTCGGGGGGCGGCGGCTGCATCTCAATTGTCTGGGCAAGGGCCAGCCAACGGTCTTGATCGACATCGGGCTGGGGGCGGCATCGCTGGAATGGAGCGGTGTGATGCAGCGTCTGGCGGCCCATCAGCAGGTCTGTGTGCTGGAACGGGCCGGCTATGGCTGGAGCGAGATGGGGCCCTATCCGCGCACCAGCGCCCAGCAGGCGGATGACCTTTACCTGCTGCAACTCTCCGCGGAACTGAAGCCGCCCTATGTGTTGGTCGGGCATTCTTACGGCGGCTATGGCATGCAGATTTTTGCCCGTCGCTATCCGTTTCTGGTGGCGGGTCTGGTGTTGGTCGATGCCTCCCATCCCGAACAGGCCGAGCGCTTCGAAGCCCCGCCGTATGGGGTGCAGGTGGCGCCGTCTAGCCGGGTGGGGATCGTGCGCTTCGGGGACGGTCCCCGGTTGCATCCTCTGATGACCGCCGCCGCCCGCCGACAGGCCGAGTTCCAGTTCGAGAACTGGCGACCCCGTCGGACGATTTCGTGGGAACTGCTGGGCTTCCGCGACAGCGAGGCCGAATTACGCGCCGAGCCGGCACTGCCCAGCCTGCCGCTAGTGGTGCTGACGCGCGGCAAGCGCGTGTGGCCGGTCGGGCAGCACGGCGACCTGCTGGAGAAGCTGTGGCTGGATCTGCAGTCCGAGCTGGCACTGGAGTCGCCAACGGCGCTGCACCTGGTAGCCCCTGACGCCGGTCATCAACTGCATCTGGAGGCGCCGGAACTGGTGAGCTACGCGGTGCATCTGGCCACCGATGCCTGGCGTGTGCGGGCTGACGAGCCCTATCAAGGCCCGAGGCTGGCGCAGACGCCGACGGCCAAAGTTACTCGCCTGCGCGATACGCTGGGGCTACCCGCCTCGGCGGGCAGCGTTTCGAGCCTGCGGGCAGACGCGCACCCTCAATGACGCAGGAACTTCGCACCGCCGCCGCCACGGCACTGGCCTGCCCCGATCCCGCACAGAAAGTGGCGCTGAGCCTGCGCTTATCAGGCGCAGACTGGTGGCCCGATCCCGACCTGACACTCGCGCCCGGTGAGGTGCCCGGACGCCCGCTGCAACCGACGCTGGTCCCGCCGCAGCGGGTGCCGCGGCGCCGGCCTGGCAGCCCCGCGGGCCGCGCAGCGCTGATCCACGCCATCGCGCATATCGAGTTCAACGCCATCAATCTTGCGCTGGATGCCGTGGCCCGGTTCGCTGGCATGCCGGTCGATTTTTATCGCGACTGGGCGCGGGTTGCCGCCGAGGAGGCGCGGCACTTCGCGTTGTTGACCACGCATCTGGCCACGCTGGGTCACGCTTACGGCGATTTCGTCGCCCACGACGGCCTGTGGGAGGCGGCGCGCAAGACGCGCGACGACGTGCTGGCCCGCATGGCGCTGGTGCCCCGGATTCTGGAAGCGCGCGGCCTGGATGTGACGCCGGCGATGCAAACCCGGCTGAGGGCGGCAGGCGATGACGCCGCGGCCGGCATTCTGGAGATCATCCTGCAGGACGAAATTGGTCACGTGGCCGTGGGCAATCGCTGGTTTCTCTGGCTGTGCGCGGCGCGGGGTGTGGCGAGTGACGCCACCTTCACAGGGCTCTGCAGAGCGTACGGCCAAGCCTTGCCGCGGCCCCCGTTTAATGTGGCTGCGCGCCTTGCGGGTGGGTTTTCGGCGGTAGAACTGGCTGACTGGGAACGCGGAGACGGCTCAAGGATCGTCGAGGGGAGAGACCTCGTTGGGTGAACGTAGCAATTGCTTCGGCAGTTCCAGCGTGCCCTCAAGGTCGAATTGGGCGCGCACCTGAAAACTCGAGATTTCCCGGTCCGCTTCCAAATCTGCCACGACCGTCTTGGCCAGATCTGACCAGCGTCGTTCAGGGATCTCCGGGTATTCCAGCCAGTCGGTATTGCGGGCCAGAATCCAGCCGTCCCAGAAGTTCATCGCCACCAGCAGTTTCTGATAGCGATGGTCACCGCCGTGCCGGAGCAAGGAGCGGAGGTTAAGAAAACCTTTCCCGATGTCCAGATATTGCGCGCGTTCGTGCAGCACGGCATCGCGCTTCAGCGCTTGCGCGAGGCCGGTACGGATGCGGTCGTAGTCAGAGTCAACCATGGCGTTCAGTGTTCCGCATGGCGCCGGTGCAGTTCGACGATCTCTGCGCGCGATAAGCAGGTTGCTCACCCGTTGACGGATGGCGCTTACAAATCGATTTCCATGCCGTCATAGGCTGTGATGACTTCCAATGCCGGGCTCGCGCCGCGGGTGATTTCCTCGAAACGCCGGGTTTCGGCCTCGATGGCGACCAGTCGGGAATCATCGTGTATGGGCTCGTGGTGAAACAAGGCGAGCTTTTTGGCTCCCGCCTGTTGGCACAGCTCAACGCCCATGACGTTACTTGAGTGTCCCCAGTCTTCCTTGACCGAAATCGCTTCGGCAAAAGAATACATGGCATCGAAGCAAACGAGATCGGCATCTTTGAAAAATTCTGCAAAGCCGTCGCGGTCTTCTGGCCGTTCCAGCTTGTGCTCGGAGTCGGTCGAGTAGACAAACGATTTACCACCGCGTTCGAAGCGATAGCCGTAGGAGTCGCCGGCGTGGAGCTGAAGCTTGGGGGTGACGGCATAGCGGGCGACCTCGGTGGTCTCACCGGGTTTGAGCGGGATGAACTCAATAGTCGCGCCGAGTTGCTTGAAGTTCACCGGGAACGACGGCGCGCCATGCTGGCGTTCCAGAGCTGCTTGCAGTTCGGCATGGCAGCCATAAATCCGGATGCGATTGCCCGGCATGTAGGAGGGCGCGAACAGCGGGAAGCCCATGATGTGGTCCCAGTGCACGTGCGAGATGAAGATATGAAAGGTGTTGGCAGCGCGTGCGCCGTGGCGCGCCAGTACGCTGCTGCCGAACGGGCGCAGGCCCGAACCCATGTCGCAGAGGACGTAATCGTGATGGGGGCCAGCCGGCGGGGCCGCTTCCAGTTCCACGCAACTCGAGTGCCCACCGAAGGTTTGGGCAACGTCAAAGGGCAGGCTGCGAGCGAAGCTTAGCGCGTCATCAAGCCCCGTAAACTCGCGGCCTTTGGCGGCAAGCAGGGCCTTGGCGACTTTCTGGAGCACTTGCGGCGCCGTCAGGGCGACGGGCAGGGAGCCACGGGTGCCCCAGAATCTGACTTTCATGCCGCACCCGGTCGGCGTGCGCGCGACAGGATGGACACCGGTCGTGCCGTCGGTCGCATCCTGCCTAACGAGAAGACGTGTCCCATGGATTTCCGATTCCGGTGCTCGAGCCGACGACTCTTGTGCGGATTCTAGGCAAGGCCCCACACGGTGTCACGATCATGACATCAGCGGGCGATGATTTTCGCCCATGCCCGCTATGCTCGGCGGGCCGAGGCGCCACAACAGAGGGGTAGCAGACATGTCGACCAGCGGTCCAGGTCGCCGGTGAAGGATTTCTTGACCCGTCGGCGTCGCCCGGGGTGGCGTCAGCATCCGCTGGCGCGCGTGGGGCCTGGGCTGATTACCGGCGTAGCCGACGACGACCCGGGCGGGATCGCGACCTATTCGCAGGCAGGCGCTGCGTTTGGCCTGCAGCTGCTCTGGACCATGCCTTTCGCCTTCCCGCTGATGGCGGCAATGCAAAGCCTGTGTGCGCGGATCGGCCGGGTTACCGGCAAGGGGTTGGCCGCCAACATCCGCGCCCATTTTTCGCCCGGGGTGCTCTACGCCGTGGTGGGGCTGCTGGTTCTCGCCAATACCCTCAATATCGCGGCCGATGTGGCGGCCATGGGGGAGGCGGCCGCGCTGGTTACCGGTGTCGACCGGCACTTGCTGACCACGCTGTTGGTGGTACTGACCGTCGTGCTGCAGGTGTTCGTGCCCTATCACCGCTACGTCAAATTCCTGAAATGGCTGACCTTGTCCTTGCTGGCCTATGCCGGCGTGCTGTTCACGGTGGAGGTGCCGTGGCGCGCGGTACTGGTCCACAGCCTGCGGCCACAGCTGGCCCTGACCAAGGAATCGCTCGCCATGGTGGTCGCGCTGCTCGGCACGACCATCAGTCCGTATCTGTTTTTCTGGCAGGCCTCGGAAGAAGTCGAAGACCTTGGCCGGCGGCGGCACGCACGAGCGCTGGTCGATTCCCCCGCCGCCGCCCCCGCGGAACTCCGCCGCATTGCCTGGGATACCTGGAGCGGCATGTTCTATTCCAACGTCACGGCCTGGCTGGTGATGCTGGTCACCGCGGTGACGCTGCATGCGGCGGGCATCACCACCGTGACCACCGCCGCCAAGGCCGCCGAGGCCCTGCGTCCGCTGGCCGGAGAGTTTGCCTTCGGCCTGTTTGCGCTGGGTATTGTCGGGGTAGGCTTGATTGGCGTGCCGGTATTGGCCGGTTCGGCTGCCTATGCGGTCGCCGAGGCGCTCGGCTGGCGCTTCGGGCTTGAACGCCCTGTGCGCGAGGCGCCCGGGTTCTATGCGGTACTTGCGGGCAGCGTCCTGCTTGGCCTGTTCGCGCAGTTTCTGCCGATCGCACCGTTGACGGCGTTGTTTTACAGCGCGGTGATAAACGGTGTGGTGGCGGTGCCGCTGATGGGGGTCATTCTGCTGCTCGCCCGGCGTCCTGCGGTAATGGGGCCGTTTGTGGCGCGCGGCCTCACCCTGTGGCTGGGCTGGCTGGCGGTACTGGTTATGGGCGCGGCCGCAGTCGCGATGTTCGTGCTGGCATAAAGGCTTCAGCGCCCCGCCGCTGGCAGCGGGCGCCCGGGCTTACAGGCTCTGCAGGAAGGCCTCCAGGTCTGCCCGCTCGGCGGGTGTTAGCTGCAGGCGGAAACGTCGTTCGTAGAAACCGATGACCTGCGCCAGGGTGGCGGCGGAACCGTCGTGAAAGTACGGCGCCCGGGCGGCCAGATTGCGCAGGCTCGGCACTTTGAACTTGCCGACGTCAGCCCATTTACCGGTGACCAGCGCGCGGCCGGGGTCGGTCGTGCGGAGGCTGGCGCCGGTGGTTTTGTGGATCAGCGTGAAAACCGGCAGCTCGGTGCCTGCACGGTCGGCCTGCGCAATCCCGATGTTCAGGCTGAGCGGGGTGGAGTGGCCGCCGCCGTTCGGTGTGTTGTGACAGGTGCCGCAGGTGCCGACGATTTGGGTCCGCGGCAGGCCGTTGGGACCGGGCGCGTCATTCAGGCCGGCCACGCCCCGGATGAGCACTGGACGGGTATTAAAAATCCGCTCGCCGCGGGCGATCGAGGCGCGTGCCCGGGACACGGCGGTAGCGCCATTCAGGCCTTGCCAGGCCAAGTACAGGGAGAACACCGGCAAGGGCGGGACGCCGCCGCTGCCGTCGGCGCGAAACGGCGGGTTGCTACCGGCCAGGAACTTCTCCGTGGCCAGCGCGGCCGGACCGCCTTTCGCGCCGGCGCCGACCAGACTGCCGGCCAGCGTGTCGACCTGCTGCGCGGCGAATTGCCCGGACTCGAAATTCACCAGCGCGTTGAGCGTGGCGTTCGCGGGCGAGGAAGTCGCCGCTGCATGGCCGGTTGTCGCATGGCTCGCCTGCAGAACGAGTGCGTTGCGGGTACTGCGCCCGGGGGCTGATTCCCGCCCGTCCCACATGACTTCCGACAACAGATGAAGATTGGCCGACATCGGGATCCGTCGATAAAGCGAGAGCAGGCTGGTCGAGCCGCAGCCGTAGGGATTGGCCGTGCGCGAGACTGCGAATTCGGCGTTGGCCGGAACCGGCATTTCCACCCGAATCAGTCCCCGGCCGAGCAGCAAACTCGACGCTGCGGCATGGGCGATGGGGGTTTGAATGTCTAGCGAGGGGCAATTGGTGCCGTCAATTGCGGCGAAGATCGGGTCGGCGCCGGCGCTGTCTGCAAAGCGCCGCTGAAGCTGGCGAGGCGTGGCGGTCCAGCCGTCGTTGGCCGCGTGACAGCTCGCGCAGCTGCGGCCGTTGCTGCCCAGCGACTGAAAGAAAGGGCCCTGACCGGCCGCCTGGCCGCTGAGGTTCAGGTTCGACCAAATGCCTGTGCGGTCCGGAAAATTGACCGGCGGCGTTGCCGCGCTGGTGGCGCCCGCAAGCAGCGGCCCGACGAGCGCAGCGAGGATCGAGATACGGCGGGTAGAAGGGCTGAGGCGAGAGCGGGGCATGGCGTTAGGCGTCCAGAACGAGTGGCTGGACGCAGCCTGCGAGGGTTTCGCTCGCCCTCGTGAGCGCGGTGATCGCGAACTATGACCCGCTGCCGAAATTGGCGCGGCGCAGGGGGGGCTAGCGGCTTACTTGGCCGCCCGCTCGATGGCTTCGCCGCCTTTTTTCAGGTCTTTGCCGATGCCGCTCAGCGTGTTGCAGGCGCTAAGGTTGAGCACCAGCAGGCTCAGCACAGAGAGTAGCGCAAGGCGTTTCATCAGGGCGGCTACGGGAGGGCGCTTAGCCCTAGATCCCGAAGTAGTCGAAAAACCGGATGGTCGGCGGTCCGGCCATCATGGCGCCGAACACTTCCATATCGCCGCGTTCCGCGCGCCACGCGAGATAGCGCTCATAGTGCTGGCGGGTTGCCCATTGCTCGACGATCAGAATCACGTCCGGGTCGTCCTGGTTCTGGATGCAATGCAGGGTCTCGCAACCCTCGAAGCCGCGGGTGTCCGGCAATACGCTACGCAACCAAGCTTGCGCATCGGCCACCCGACCTGCCGCAGCCCGAAATTCCAGAATGACCTGACAACCCATGGCGATGCTCTCCGTATCGAGGGGCGGGACGCCTTGGCGGCAGGCCCTGCCCGGTCGCGTTACGCGATGTGCGTTGGTACTCCCAAGGGGAATCGAACCCCTGTTTACGCCGTGAGAGGGCGTCGTCCTGACCGCTAGACGATGGGAGCAGCCTTGAACAGGCGGTCAGTATAGGCGGCGTGTGGCGCCGCCGTCAGCCCATCGTGCCTGATCCAATGGGCGGGTAATGCGATTAAGATCCGGCTGCTACCCGATTTGCACGCCCCGACCGTACCGGGGACTGGCGCCCGCCGCATGATCCAGAGGAACACCTGCCTTTGACTGAGCCCGCCGAAAACCCGCACTCCACCGATGGGGCGCCACGCCCGCAGCCCCGGATCTACACCCGGGACGAGCATGCGGTCTCTCGCAAATTCATTTCCGACGCCGCGCTGAAGGTGCTTTATCGCCTCAACAAGTCGGGCTTTCAGGCCTATCTGGTGGGCGGGAGCGTGCGCGACCTCCTCCTCGGGCGAGAGCCCAAGGACTTCGATATCGCGACCGACGCCCTGCCCGAGCAGGTGCGCGAACTGTTCCGCAATTGCCGCCTGATTGGCCGGCGCTTCCGGCTGGCCCACGTCCAGTTCGGGCAGGAAATCATTGAAGTTGCCACCTTCCGTGCCCAGCACGACGGCGATGCCGAAGGCGCGGCGATAACCGACGAAGGCCGGATTCTGCGCGACAACGTCTACGGCAGCATCGACGACGACGTCTGGCGCCGCGACTTCACCGTCAACGCGCTGTACTACAACATCGCCGACTTCTCGATCGTCGACTACGTGGGCGGGGTGGAAGACCTTCGCGCCGGACGCCTGCGGCTGATCGGCGACCCCGACAAGCGCTACCGCGAAGATCCGGTACGCATGCTCCGCGCCATTCGCTTCGCGACCAAGCTGGGGTTTTCGCTCGACGACGCCACGCTGGACGCCATTCCGCGGCTACGCCAGCTGCTGGAAGACATTGCGCCGGCGCGCCTGTTCGACGAAATGCTGAAGATGTTCCACGGCGGCATGGGCCTGCAGACGTTTGAGGCCTTGCGCCACCACGGCCTGTTTCACTGCCTGTTTCCGCAGACCGATGAACTCCTCGACAGCCCGGAGGGTGAATTTGCCGGCGCCCTCATCGCGGCTGCGCTGGCCAGTACCGATGCGCGCATCAGCGAAAGCAAACCGATTACGCCGGCATTCCTGCTCGCCGCCCTGCTCTGGCATGTGGTCGAAGAAGAAGCGGCGTCGCTGACCGCCAACGGCATGCCGGCGGCCGATGCGCTGGAAACCGCCGCTGACGCCATCGTCGCCCGTCAGGTCGCGCGCATCGCCATGCCGCGTCGGTTCACCAACGTCACCCGCGAAATCTGGTCGCTGCAGGCTCGTCTGCAAAAGATCGCAACGCGCCGCGTGGAAAAAGCGACCGAGCATCCGCGGTTCCGCGCGGCCTACGATTTTCTGCTGTTGCGTGAGAAGGCAGGCGATCCGGTAGAGGAAGCGGCCGAATTCTGGACCCGCTACCTCAGCACACCAGAGGGCGCCCGCCAGCCGCTGGTGGACAGCCAGCGCGCCGCCGATCCCGAGCGCGCTACGGGCGATGGCCAGCGCCGGCGGCGTCGGCGTCGGCGCCGCAAACCCGCCGCGGGCGCCTAAGCCCTTGGGCGAGGCGGTGTCTGGCGCGCCGACGCGGGTGTACGTCGGACTCGGGAGCAATCTCGACGACCCGCAAGCGCAGGTTCGGCGCGCGATCGATGAACTAGCGCAGCTGCCCGATACCCGCCGCGAGGCAGTATCCGGCCTCTATCGCACGCCGCCAATGGGACCACCGGGCCAGCCGGACTACATCAACGCGGTCGCCGCGCTAACGACGCGGCTAGACCCACATCGCCTGCTCGATGAACTGCAGGCCATTGAACGGGCGCACGACCGGGTTCGCGCCGAGCGCTGGGGCCCGCGCACGCTGGATCTGGATATCCTGCTTTACGGTCAGCGGGTGCTGCATGACGAGCGGCTGGTCGTGCCACATCCCGGCATTGCAGCGCGGGCTTTTGTGCTGCTGCCGCTCGGCGAAATTGCGCCCGACCTGCTCATCCCTGGCCTTGGCGCGCCGGCCGCGCTGCTGGCGCAGGTCAATCTCGAAGGAATCAGCCGTCTGTGACAACCGAACCCCCTGAGCCCGCGCGCCCGGCGCCCGAGAACACCCGTTTCGTCGCAATCGAGGGCCCGATCGGCGTCGGCAAGACCAGCCTCGCCCGACGTCTATCCGCGCGCTGGGAAAGCGAACTGCTGCTCGAGCAGGCCGACGACAATCCGTTTCTGCCGCGCTTTTACGAAGATCCGGCGCGCTACGCGCTGGCAACGCAGCTGCATTTTCTGTTTCACCGCTCGCGCGAACTGCAGGCGCACCGTCAGGGCGATTTGTTTGCTCCCCGGCTGGTCTCCGACTTTCTGTTCGAAAAAGACCGCCTGTTTGCGAAGGTGGTGCTGGACGATGAGGAATACCGGCTCTATCACGATATTTATCAGCGCTTTGTGGCCAGCCTGCCGCGGCCGTCGCTGGTGATCTACCTGCAGGCCTCGGTGCCCACCCTGCACCGGCGAATCGCGCGCCGGGGCATAGGCTATGAGCAAGGCATCGACAGCGACTATCTCGGCCGCTTGTGCCAGGAATACGTGGAATTTTTCCACTACTACAGCGACGCGCCGGTGCTGATTGTGAACGCAGAGGAGATCAATCTGGTCGATAACCCGGCCCACTTCGAGCTGCTGCTGGCCGAGATCGAGCGCGGCGTGGTCGGGCGACGTTATTTCAACCCCGGGCTCGGGGTGCCGGCGTGAGCACGAGCATGGCCGTGATCCTGCGCTACACTGCCTGCCCCTTGTTTCTGATCCGCTAGTCCGCCCATGAAAATTGCCTATTCCGTCGAAGAACTTCGCGCCGAAGTCGCCGCCTGGCGTCGGACCGGCGAGAGCATCAGCTTCGTGCCCACCATGGGCAATCTGCACGACGGACATATCTCGCTGCTGACCAAGGCGCGCGAACTGGCAAACCGCTCGGTCGTCAGCATTTTCGTCAATCCGATTCAGTTCGGACGTGGCGAGGACTACGCCAAATATCCCAGCACGCTGGAAGCGGACAAGCAGAAACTCTCGGCCGCAGGCCTCGACCTGTTGTTTGCGCCCAATCTCGACCAGCTCTATCCGGGCGGCATTGAAGAAGACACCCGCGTGAGCGTGCCCGGTCTGTCTTCGATCCTGTGCGGCCAGTTCCGCCCGGGGCATTTCTCCGGCGTAGCCACGGTGGTGACCAAATTGCTGCTGAACGTGCAGCCGGACATCGCCCTGTTTGGGGAGAAGGACTATCAGCAGGTGCTGGTCATCAAGCAGATGGTGCACGACCTGTTGATGCCGGTGCAGATTCTGGGTCAGCCCATCGTGCGTGAGTCTGACGGGCTGGCCATGAGCTCGCGTAACGCCTATCTCAATGCGCGGGAACGCGAACTCGCCCCGCAAATCTATCAGGCCATGATCCGGGCCCGCGAAAAACTGCTGCCGCAGACGCTGTCGCTGATCGCGATCGAAACCGCCGGCATGGCCGAACTCGCGGCGGTTGGTTTCCGGCCCGAATATTTCAGCATTCGCCGCGCGCAGGATCTGGGCTTGCCGCAAGCCGGTGATACCCGCCTGCAACTGCTCGTCGCCGCCTGGCTGGGGCCGGCACGCCTCATCGACAACCTGCGGATCGAATTGCCGGAACCGCTGAAGGCGTCATGAGCCCCACCCCCGACAGCGCGGCCGTGCTGGTTATCGGCAACGAGATCCTCTCCGGCCGCACCCGCGACGCCAACGTGCAAACCATTGGTAGCGCGCTGGCGGCGATGGGCATCCGCTTGCGCGAAGTGCGCATCGTCGAAGATCGGCCGGAGGCCATCATCGAGGCGGTAAACGCGCTGCGCGCCCGCCATCAACAGGTGTTTACCACCGGCGGCATCGGGCCGACGCATGACGACATCACCACCGACTGCATCGCTGCGGCCTTCGGGGTGGAGGTGCAGCATCACCCGGAAGCGGTGCGGCGTCTGACCCACTATTACGGGGAAGCGGAAACCACCGAGGTGCGTCTGCGGATGGCGCGGATTCCGCTGGGGGCAAGCCTGATTGATAACCCGGTCAGCGCCGCTCCCGGATTTACGCTGGAAAATGTCCACGTGCTGCCCGGCGTGCCGCGCATCCTCGCGGCCATGCTGCCGAACGTGCTGGCTACCCTGCCGGGCGGCCCGCCCATCGTCAGCCGCACCGTCACCGCCTGGATCCGGGAAAGCGATATTGCCAACGAACTGGCCGCCGTGCAGGCCAACTACCCGACGCTCGATCTGGGCAGCTATCCCTTCATGCGCGAAGGTCGTTTCGGCACCTCGCTGGTGGTGCGGGGTGGCGACGAGCAGGCGGTCAACGCCGCCGCGGCGGCGGTCGAAGCGTTCCTGCGGGCGCGTAACGCCTCCTTTGAGCCGCCGCTCGACTGAGCGCGCGCCAGCGGGCTGTTTTGAACTGTCACGAATATCTGTTGTAGCTTTAGTTTCCGAAGAGAGCCCGGTTTGGCCATGAGCAGACGCGTTTACATCAAGACTTTTGGCTGTCAGATGAACGAGTACGACTCCCGCAAGATGGCGGAGGTACTCGGTGCGTCTCATGGCTTCACGCCGACCGAGCAGCCCGAAGAAGCGGATCTCCTGCTGTTCAACACCTGCTCGGTGCGCGAGAAGGCGCAGGAAAAACTGTTTTCCGAACTCGGACGCTGGAAGGAACTGAAAGACGCCCGCCCGGGCGTGCTCATCGGGGTCGGCGGCTGTGTGGCGAGTCAGGAAGGCGATAACGTGTTTACCCGCGCGTCCTATGTCGACCTCGTTTTCGGTCCGCAAACCCTGCATCGGCTGCCCGCGCTTTACGACGCCGCGCTGGCCGGCCAGCGCCGGGTGCTCGATATCAGCTTCCCGGAAATTGAAAAGTTTGACCGGCTGCCGGAGCCCCGCGCCGAAGGCCCCACCGCGTTTGTTTCGATCATGGAGGGCTGCAGCAAATACTGTACGTTCTGCGTGGTGCCCTACACCCGCGGCGAAGAGTTCAGCCGGCCCTTTGACGACGTCATCACCGAAATCGTCGCGCTGGCCGAACAGGGCGTGCGCGAAGTCACCTTGCTGGGGCAGAACGTCAACGCCTATCGCGGCCGGATGCACGATGGACAGCTGTGCGATCTGGCAGCGTTGGTCGCGTTCGTGGCGGCGGTCGACGGCATTGAGCGGATTCGCTACACCACCTCGCACCCGGTGGAATTTAGCGACCGGCTAATCGCCGCTTACGGCGAAGTGCCGGCGCTGGTCAGCCACGTTCACCTGCCCGTGCAAAGCGGTTCGGATCGTGTGCTGTCGCTGATGAAACGCGGCCATACGACGCTCGAATATCTCTCCAAGATCCGCCGCCTGCGGAAGATTCGCCCGGACATTTCCATTTCTTCCGATTTCATCGTCGGCTTTCCCGGCGAGACGCAGGCAGATTTCGACGCCACCATGGCGCTGGTTGAGCAGGTCGATTTCGACCACTCCTTCAGTTTCATTTACAGCCCGCGGCCGGGCACGCCGGCAGCGAGCTTTCAGGATGACGTCACGCCCGAAGAAAAAAAGCACCGTCTGGCGATTTTGCAGCGGCGGCTCGAAGAACTGGCCCAGGCCAAAAGCCAGCGCATGGTCGGCAGCGTGCAGCGGGTGCTGATCACCCGCGCCGCGCGCAAGGATGCCAGCGAGTTGTCTGGTCGCACCGAGAACAACCGCGTGGTGAACTTTGCGGGTCCCGCGACGCTCATCGGCCAGTTTGCCGAGGTGCGCATTACCGCCGCGCTGCCCAATTCGCTGCGCGGTGAACTTATTACGACCGCAGCCCAGGCCGTCTGAATTGAGCGAACCCACTTCCAGCGAACTTACCCTCGAACCCCTGCAGAACGAACGCTTGGCCAACCTCTGTGGCCAGTTTGATGAGCACCTGCGGCTGATCGAACGCCGCCTCGGGGTGGAAATCAGCAATCGCGGCAACGTGTTTCACATCACCGGCGCGCCGCTGGAGCGGAGCACGGCGACGGAGGTCATTCGCGATCTCTACGCGACCGCCGGCAACAAATTTCTGGCACCGTCGGACGTTCATCTGCGTTTGCAGGATTCCGCCGCCACGCTGGCGCGCCACGACGGCGCCGCCGACGATGACGAAGCGGTGGTGCAGACCCGGCGCATGGTGGTGAAGGCACGCGGTACCAATCAGCGGCTTTATCTGCGGAATATCGAACGCTGCGACATCAGTTTTGGCGTGGGCCCGGCCGGCACCGGCAAGACCTATCTGGCGGTCGCGGCGGCGGTGGCCGCCCTCGAGCGCGACCGGGTCCGGCGCCTGTGTCTGGTGCGCCCGGCGGTGGAGGCCGGCGAGCGACTTGGTTTTTTGCCCGGCGACATGGCGCAGAAAATCGACCCGTATCTGCGCCCGCTCTACGACGCCCTGTATGAGATGCTCGGCTTCGACAAGGTCGCGAAACTCATCGAGCGCAACGTGATCGAAGTCGCACCGCTGGCCTTCATGCGCGGGCGCACCTTGAACGATGCATTCATCATTCTCGACGAAGCCCAGAACACCACCATCGAGCAGATGAAGATGTTCCTGACCCGCATCGGCTTTGGCGCGAAAGCGGTGATCACCGGCGATATCACGCAGGTTGATCTGCCCCGCGGCAGGGAGAGCGGTCTGCGCCACGCGATCGACGTGGTACGCGAGGTCGAAGGCATCAGCTTCACCTTTTTCCGTTCGCAGGACGTGGTGCGCCACGCGCTGGTCGGCCGAATTCTCGATGCCTACGAGGCTTTTGAAAGTCCCCCGGCATGAGCGTGACGGTCGAGATTCAGCGGGCCACCGCGTTACGCGGATTGCCGACCAATCGTGAGATGAAAGCCTGGCTGGCGCAGGCGCTGGCCGGCTTGCGGCCGGTGGCAAGCCTGACGGTGCGCGTCGTCGACGCCGAGGAGGGCGGCGCCCTCAACGCCCGCTGGCGGGGCAAACAAGGCCCGACCAATGTGCTGTCGTTTCCGGTCAGCGGGCTGGAAGCCGTTGCGCCGGAACTGCTGGGCGACATTGTGCTGTGCGCGCCGGTGCTGAAAGCCGAGGCCGCTGCACAGGCCAAAACGATCGCCGCGCATTGCGCCCACCTGCTGGTGCACGGTGCTCTGCACTTATTAGGCTACGACCATCTAAACGATAAGGAAGCCGAGCAGATGGAAGCGCTGGAGCGCGAACTGCTGGCTGAACTCAAATTTCCCGACCCCTATGCGGAGCGTGAGATCCCGTCATGACCGACGAACCTCCCGAGTCGACGCCGCGCGCGTGGCTCAATCGAACCCTCGATCCCCTGCGTGCGCGGCTTGCGCATTGGTTGAAGCCTCCGGCGCGAACCCGGCAGGATCTGATCCGGCTGTTTCACGACGCCGAGCGCCAGAACCTGATCGACAACGACACCGCGGCGATGCTGGAAGGCGCGCTGCTGGTGTCTGAAATGAAAGTGCTCGACATCATGATTCCGCGCGCGGAAATGGTGTTTATCGAGGCTGATGCGACGCCTGAAGAGTTCCTGCCGGCCGTTATCGAATCTGCCCATTCGCGTTTCCCGGTGCTGGACGCCGGCCACGAGCGCGCGGTCGGCATCCTGCTCGCAAAAGATCTGTTGCCCCTGGCCGCCGACCCCCAACAGGCGTTCAACATCCGGGATGTGCTCCGACCGGCGGTCTTCGTGCCGGAAAGCAAACGGCTGAATATCCTGCTGCGTGAATTTCGGCAGAGTCGCAATCACCTCGCCATCGTGGTCGATGAATACGGCGGCATTGCCGGGCTGGTCAGCATTGAGGACGTGATTGAGCAAATCGTGGGCGAAATCGACGACGAGTACGACGTCGAGGATGAGGCCTTTGTGCGCAGCCACCGCGCCAACCGATATACGGTGAAAGGCCGCACCCCCATCGCCCACTTCAACAGCTACTTCAAAACGCGCCTGTCCGATGCCCAGTACGACACCATCGGCGGGCTGGTGGTGCATGAGTTCGGGCGCTTGCCCGAGCGCGGCGATGAAATCGAATTTGCCGGCTTTCATTTCAAGATTCTGCGTGCCGATCCGCGCCGGGTGCAGCTGATGCGGGTGATGCGCACGGTCGACGCGCGCAGCGCTGCGCGCGACGCCTAGGCAGATGCCCGCGTTGTTCAGGGCGCGCGCTGGCGTGGCGGCCGCCGCTGCCCTGCTGCTGGGACTGCTGCTGCCCTTCGCATTTGCGCCTTACGCCCACTGGTGGCTGGCGCCGCTCGGGCTAGCCGCGCTGTTTGTGCTGTGGCATGACACCACGCCGCGGGCCGCCGCCTGGCGCGGCTACCTGTTTGGGCTTGGGTTCTTAGGGCATGGCGTGGGCTGGGTGCAGATCAGCATCCATCAATTCGGTTTGCCGCTGTATGTCTTCTCGGTCTCGATGACCGCGCTATTCGTGATGTTCATCAGCCTGTATCCGGCGCTGGCGGGCTGGCTGCTGCGCCGCTTGCCGGCGCGCGGCGAAGTCTGGCGACTCTGCGCCCTCGCCCCGGTGCTGTGGACCGCGAGCGAATGGGCGCGGGGCTATTTTTTTTCCGGCTTTCCCTGGCTCCTGCTGGGTGACAGCCAGCTGGATTCGCCGCTGGCGGGCTGGCTGCCGGTGTTAGGCGCCCAAGGCGCCAGCCTGGTCCTCGCGCTGTCGGCGGGGGCGCTGGCCACGGCGGTCGTGCAGTCGCGCCGGCGGGCGTGGTTGCTGGCGGGGGCGGTTTTACCCTGGCTGCTCGGAGCGGTCCTGATGGATATCGAATGGACCCGGCCCGATGGCCCGTCCCGGACGGTGGCCATCGTGCAAGGGGCGGTGCCCCAGTCGATGAAGTGGTCGCCAGAGGCGCGCGCCGCCACGCTTGAGCGCTATGCGAGCCTGACCGCGCCGCACTGGGGCGCCGACATCATCGTCTGGCCGGAAACCGCCTTGCCGGCGTTTCCCGCCGAAATTCCCGAGTTTCTGGCCGAGCTTAAGGCCCGTGCGCAAGCCGCCGGCAGTGTGTTTTTGCTGGGCCTGCCCACCGCCGAGACCGCCGAGCGCTACTTCAACAGTCTGGTGCTGCTGGGTACGGCCGACGCGCGCTACGACAAGCATCATCTGGTGCCTTTCGGCGAATATCTGCCGTTCGACGCCCTGTTGCGCCCAGCGCTCGATTTTTTGTCGATTCCGATGTCCGGCTTCACCCCGGGACCGGCGCAGCAGGCGGCCCTGCGTGCTGGCGAGTTACGCATCGGCGCCACCATCTGCTACGAAGACGCCTATGCCAGCGAGGTGCGCAAAGCGCTGCCGGCGGCCAACCTGCTGGTCAATGTCAGCAACGACGCATGGTTTGGCGACAGCGCCGCGCCGCATCAGCACCTCCAGATCACCCGGGTAAGGGCGGCTGAGGCGGGCCGGGAGTTTCTGCGGGCGACCAATACCGGCATCTCCGCCATCATTGACCATCACGGTGGTTTACGGTCGCGCTCGCCGCAGTTCGAGCCCTATGTGCTCAAGGGGGAGGTTACGCCGCGCACCGGGAGCACCCCGTTCGTGCGTCTGGGCCACGGGCCACTGGCCTTGGCCTGCTTGCTGTTGCTGCTCTGTGCCATAAAACGCTCGACGCAATCCTTATGCTCAGACTAAAGTACACGTCATAAGGTATTGATCAACGTGGCCCGAGCGGCCAAACGCAGGTGGGGGACTTGATGCGGGGATGGGGGTTATTGCTGGCGCTGGGGCTGGTTCTGAGCAGCCATGTGGCGCTGGCTCAGAAACCGGTTGTGGGCCAAGAGCGCAAGGCCGTTGCGCAGGCCCAGACCGCGGGCAAAGCCAAACCTCGCGTCGTCCGCAAGGCGACCGCACAGGCGCCGCGCAAGGCGCTGCGTAAAGCTCAGGCCAAGGCCAAACCCCGTGCGCATGCCAAGCGCAGTGCCCGCAAGTCGCCGAACACGCGGCGGCCGGCTGCCCAAGCCGCCAATACCCGCGCCAAAGCACGGGTTCAGGCCCCGCGGCGGGCCCTGCAACCGGCACAAGTCGCCGCGAAAGAAGCTGGTGGTTTGCGCCTGCAGTCGTCGTCAGTGCTGGTCATCGACCGCGACCGCAATACCGTGCTGCTGGCGCGGAACCCGGACGAACAGTCTTCAATCGCTTCCATTACCAAGCTCATGACGGCGATGGTGACGCTGGATGCCGGCCTGCCGCTGGAGCAGACGGTCACGATCAGCGACGGCGACGTCGACCGGCTCAAAGGCACCCACTCCCGACTGGCCGTCGGCACCCGGCTGTCGCGACGTGACATCCTGCGCTTAGCGCTGATGTCCTCCGAAAATCGCGCCGCGGCCTCGCTGGCGCGAACCTATCCGGGCGGGCGCCAGCAGTTCATTGCCGCGATGAACGCCAAAGCCGATGCGCTCGGCATGCGTAATACCAATTTTGCCGATCCGGCCGGACTCAACCCGCGCAATGTCTCTACCGCCAACGATTTGGCCAAGATGGTCCGGGCGGCCAGCAACTACGCGCTGATCCGCGAGTTCACCACGACCACCGGACAGGTGGTCAGTATCCGTAACGGTCGCGCTCAGGAAGAATTCAATAACACCAACCGGCTGGTGCGCTACAAGGATCCGGACTGGAAAATTGAACTCTCGAAAACCGGCTACACCGCCGAAGCCGGGCGCTGTCTGGTGATGCAGGCGCGCACGGCCAACCGGCCGCTGATTCTGGTGCTGCTCGATTCGCCCGGCAAACTCACGCCGATTGGTGATGCCAACCGCGTACGTCGCTGGCTTGAATCCCAGCGCATCGGGCGCGGGCTCGCCAGCAACTGAGTGCCGAGTCGCCAGATCAGACCGTGCTGAGCATCACGCCCGCAACGCCCTCTGACCTCGGCGACATGGTGGCCTTGCTAGGCGAGTTGTTCGCGCAGGAAGCCGAGTTTTCTCCCGACACCGCCGCGCAGGCGCGCGGTTTGCAGATGATCCTCGATGCCCCGCAAACCGGCCTGCTGCTGATTGCACGGGATGGACCGGCCGCAGTGGGCATGGTGGGTTTGCTCTTCACCGTTTCCACCGCACTCGGGGCGCGGGTTGCGCTGCTGGAAGACATGGTCGTTACCGCCGAACGGCGCAACGCCGGCACCGGCAGCGCGCTGCTGAAAGAGGCCCTGCGACAGGCGCGCGCGGCCGGCTGTAAACGCGTGACGCTGCTGACCGATGACATCAACACAGCCGCGCAGCGCTTCTATGCGCGCCACGGATTTATGCCTTCGCCCATGCGCCCGCTGCGCTGTTTGCTCGACTGAAGTACGACGGCGCCGTTCACACGCGCCGCTGATTGTTGACCGGCCTCAAGCCCGCCGCAGATTGCGGCGGGCCCTGCGTCCGCCTGCACCTACACTGTTCTGGCAGCTCTTTGCTGACTTCAGGGAGGCGAACTCATGCAAGGAATCCCATCCAACGCGGGCGATTACACGCCGCAGTCAGGCATATTCACGCTTGGTCCGGATGCCTGTGTCCTGAGTCTGGACGCCGCCGCCGAGCAGCTGCTGGGGACCGGCGCGGCCGAACTGCTGGGTCGATCGCTGCTTGAGCGTTTCGCGTCTGCGGCGTCGCGCAGCAGGTTGCAGCTCAGCGACTGCTTGCGCGAGGGGCAGCCACTCGCCGATGTGCCGGCGACCTGGGTGGACGCTGCGGGTCAGGCCCTGCCGGTGTTACTCAACCTCGCGCCGATGCTCGGTCCCGCCGGTCCATCTGGCCTCGCGGTGCTCAGCGCCTGCCGCGTGCACGGCGCGGCGGGCTTAAGCCACTTCAAGTCCATCGTCCGGTCCAGCGCTGAAGCCATCCTGAGTTGCGATGAGGACGGCGCGATTGCGAGCTGGAACGAGGGCGCCGAAGCGCTCTACGGCTATTCGGAGCGCAAGATGCTGGGCCAGCCGCTAGGCGCGCTGTATGCGCCGGAGCGTCGCGGTGAAGCGGCTCAATTGTTGGCCCACGTGCGTAACGGCGGTCAGTTGCGCGACTTCGTGACCTGCCGACAGCATCGCGATGGGCACGAGGTCGAAGTCTCGCTCAGCCTGTTCCGTCTGCAGTCCTCTGCGGGCTTCAGCGAGTTCACCCATGATACGGGCGCAATCCGGCGCCGGATGGGCGTGCTGTTATCCTGGGCGCTGGAAGATCCCCTGACGCGTCTGGCCAATCGCCGCGCGCTCCTCGACCGGCTGGGCGTCGCGATGCGCAAAAGCGAGCGCACGGGCTTGCCGGGGGCGCTGCTCTTTATCGATCTGGATGATTTCAAGCAGGTGAACGACTGTCAGGGCCATGAGGCCGGCGACGAGGTGTTGCTCGAGGTCGCGCGACGCCTGCGCGTGCTGGTGCGCGACGCCGACACCGTGGCCCGGATCGGCGGCGACGAATTTGTGGTTCTGCTGGATGCGCTTGAATCCGACTTCAACGCCGCCCAATCGCACGCCGAAGCCGTCGCCGCCAAGCTGCTGGACGCGTTGGGCAGAATCGAAGCGGGCGCGGCGGTCTGTTCGGCCAGCGTGGGCGTGACCCTGTTCGCAGGCCAGACGCTCAGCCGGGAACAGCTGATGGCACGCGCAGACACCGCCATGTATGAGGCAAAAACCAGCGGTAAGAACCGGGCGCATGTGCTGGCGCCCTTTATCTCACCCCGGGCTTTGCCGGCGCTGGCGTCCTGAGCCTTAGCGCCGTTCCCTGGCGGTTTTCAGGAGAAATTGTGCAGATGGACGCCATGCTCACGCGCAACGCCGATCCGCTGGCGACTGCCGTGGTCGACTATTCGCGCGAAGCGATCATCTCGCGCACGATGGACGGCCTGATTACCGGCTGGAATCCCGCCGCTGAGTTCCTTTTTGGCTACGCCTCCAGCGCCGTGCTTGGCCATCGGGTCGACATCCTGGTGCCGGCCGCGTTCGACGCCGAGCAGCAGCGTATCGACAGCCAACTGGCGGCCGGCCACACGGTGGAGGCCTTCGACACCCTGCGGCAAACGCGGGCCGGGGAGTTGGTCCATGTCGCGCTGTCCGCTGCTCCCATCTTCGACCGCGGGGGCAATACCCTGGGCGCGGTGCTCGTGCTGCGGGACATCCAGCAGCGCAAACGCCTGGAGGCCAGGCTCCGCTTTTTCGAGTCGGTTATTACTGGCAGTAACGATGCCATCACGACGCGCGACTTGAACGGCGTCATCACCAGCTGGAATCCGGCCGCTGAGCGGCTCTACGGCTACAGCGCGAACGAGGCGATCGGGCGACCGCTGGCCATGATGCTCCCGCCCGAACACCTGCAGGAGCTGGATGCCATTCTCGATCAGATCAAAAGCGGTAAAAGGGTTGAGCACTTCGAGACGGTGCGGGTGCGCCGGGACGGTACCCGCGTCGCGATCTCCCTCTCGGCCTCGGCCATTCTGGATGAATTTGGGCATCTGGCCGGCGTCTGCGCAATTGCGCGCGACGTTTCTGTGGCCCGGACGCGTCGAGCGGAGATGGAACGCTGGGCGCTACAGGATCCGCTGACCGGCCTGCCCAACCGCCGCGCATTGCTGGACCGGCTGGCTGTGGTGATGGAGAAAACCCGCCGCAGTGGGGTTCAGGCCGCGCTGCTGTTTATCGATCTGGACGACTTCAAGCGCATCAACGACCTCGCCGGCCATGCCGGCGGAGATGCCGTGCTGGTTGAAGTCGCCGCGCGAGCCCAACAACTCCTGCGCGCCGCCGACACCGTGGCCCGCATGGGCGGCGATGAATTTGTGGTGTTGCTGGACGATCTGGGCTTCGACCGTCAGGCCGCGCTGCTGCACGCCACGGCCGTTGGCCAGAAGCTGGTGGAGGCCTTGGCGGCGGTGCAGGTGCTGGGGCTGAGCTGCTCGGCGAGCGTTGGCTTGTTGATGTTTTCGGACGGAGAGAGCCCGGTGGAAGAGATGCTTCAACGCGCCGACCGGGCGATGTATGCCGCGAAAAAAGCGGGCAAAAACCGCCTGTGTGTAGTGCCGGTGGTGGGCGAGGCGACGCCTAGCCAGCGCCCCGATGAACTGCCGCCACCAGCGCCGCCACATGATCCGGATTGATGTCGGGCGTAATGCCGTGCCCGAGGTTGAACACATGGCCCGGCGCTGAGCCGAAGGCGGCTAGGGTCGCCGCGACTTCCCGTTCGATCACGGGAATTGGCGCGCGCAGCACCGCCGGATCAAGATTGCCTTGCAGGGCCACGCGATGGCCAATGCGGCGCCGCGCCTCGGCCGGCGGCACGGTCCAGTCCAGTCCCACCGCGCTGCAGCCGGTGTCGGCGATCGCTTCCAGCCACGCGCCGCCGCCTTTGGTGAACAGGATTACGGGGACTGCATTGCCCAACTCGGACACGATGCGCGCCATGTATTGCAGGGAGAATTCGCGATAGGCGTCAGCAGCTAGCGCACCGCCCCAGGTGTCGAAAATCATCAGCGCGTCCACCCCGGCGGCGCGCTGGGCTTGCAGATAGCCGCTGACCGAGCGTGTGACCACCTCGAGCATTTGATGCAGCAGCCGCGGCTCGCTGTAGACCCAGGCCTTGGCCCGTTTGAAGTCATGGTCCCCGCCGCCGCCTTCAATCATGTAGGTGGCGAGCGTCCATGGGCTGCCGGCAAAACCAATCAGCGGCACACGTCCGTGCAGTTCCCGCTTGATCAAGCGGACGGCATCCATGACGTAGCCGAGATCGTCCACTGGATCCGGCACGCCGAGCCGTGCGACATCGGCGGCGCTACGGACCGGATGCGCCAGCCGCGGGCCCACGCCCTCGTCAATCGACAGGCCAAGGCCCATCGCATCGGGAATGGTCAGGATGTCGGAAAACAGGATCGCTGCGTCCAGCGGGAAGCGGGCCAGCGGCTGCAGCGTGACCTCGCAGGCCAGTTCGGGCGTCTTGCAGAGCGTGAGGAAGTCACCGGCGCGGGCGCGGGTGGCGCGGTACTCCGGCAGGTAGCGCCCGGCCTGGCGCATGATCCAGACCGGCGTGCGGTCTACCGCTTCCCGGCGCAAGGCGCGCAGGAAGCGGTCGTTAGCGAGCGTACTCAAGGGGCCGGAACCGCTCAGGCGAGCGGCGCAGGCAGGTCGGTTTGACCCATCAGGTAGGTATCGATGCTGGCAGCAGCGGCCCGGCCTTCGGCGATGGCCCACACGATCAGCGACTGACCGCGCTGCATGTCGCCGGCGGCAAACACGCCTTTCTCCGAGGTCATCCAGGCCTTGTCGCGCCACACGTTGCCGCGGTCGGTCAGCTTCAGGTTGAGCTGGCTGGTCACCGTGCGCTCGGGGGCCACGAAGCCCATGGCCAGCAGCGCCAGTTCGCAGGGGATTTCGCGCGTGCTACCCGGCACTTCCTCGAAGCTCATCCGGCCGTCTTGCTGTTTCACCTCCACCGACACGATTTCCACCGCGCGCACGGCGCCCGTGCCATCGTCGATGAAGCGCTTGGTCGAAACCGCATAGACCCGCTCGCCGCCTTCTTCGTGCGCCGAGGCGATGCGATACACGCGCGGGTATTCCGGCCAGGGGTTGTCGCCACCACGAGTGCCGGGCGGCTTGGGCATGATTTCGAGCTGCGCGATGTGGCGGGCCTGCTGCCGGTGGGCGGTGCCCAGACAGTCGGCGCCGGTGTCGCCGCCGCCAATGATGACGACGTGCTTGTTGTTTGCGTTGAACTCCGGCTCTTCCGGCAGTTGGTCGCCTTCGAGGCGGCGGTTTTGCCGGGTCAGGTAGTCCATCGCGAAATGCACGCCACGGAGGTCGCGACCGGGCAGCGGCAGGTCGCGCGGTGCGGTCGACCCGCCCGCCAGCAGCACGGCATCGAAGTCCTTGCGCAGCGACTCGACCTCGACATTCACCCCCACGTGCGCGTTGGTGCAGAACACCACGCCCTCGGCGGTGAGTTGCTCGAGGCGGCGGTCGAGCACGTTCTTTTCCATTTTGAATTCGGGAATGCCGTAGCGAAGCAGACCGCCGATGCGATCGTCACGCTCAAAGACCGTGACCGCATGGCCGGCGCGACGCAACTGTTGCGCGGCGGCCAGTCCGGCCGGGCCGGAGCCGACGACCGCGATTTTCTTGCCGGTTTCTTGGGCGGGCGGCTGCGGCTTGACCCAGCCTTCGGCGAAGGCACGATCAATGATCGAAAGCTCGACGGCCTTGATGGTCACCGGGTTGTCGTTGATGCCGAGCACGCAGGCGCCTTCGCAGGGTGCCGGGCACAGACTGCCCGTAAACTCCGGGAAGTTGTTGGTGGCGTGGAGGCGCTCAATCGCCTCTTCCCAGCGATCGCGGTACACCAGATCGTTCCAGTCAGGAATCAGGTTACCCAGCGGACAGCCCTGATGGCAGAACGGAATGCCGCAATCCATGCAGCGCGCCGCCTGTTCGTTCAGCGTTTTCGCTTCCCAGGGCTGCATGACCTGCGACCAGTCGTGCAGGCGCTGCTCAACCGGGCGATAGGGCTGCTTTTCGCGGCCAAACTCGAGAAAACCGGTCACTTTAGCCATGGGCTGCCTCCATCACGGCCTCATCTTCGGGGAGGCCAGCCGCACGGGCACGCGCAATCGCGGCCAGTACATGTTTGTAATCGCGGGGCATGACTTTGACGAACAGGGCTTTGCTGGTGGCCCAGTCGCGCAGAATCGCCTGTGCCACCGTGCTTTGCGTGTAGCGCACGTGGTTATTGAGCAGACGCTGCAGGCAGACCTCGTCTTCTTCGGAATCGGCCCGATCCAGGTCCACCATTTCGGTGTTGCACCGGGCCGGCAGGCGGTTGTGCGGGTCGTACACGTAGGCGATACCGCCCGACATGCCGGCCGCAAAGTTGCGTCCGGTGCCGCCGATGATGACTGCGCGACCGCCGGTCATGTATTCGCAGCCGTGGTCGCCGACGCCTTCCACCACCGCCTCGGCGCCGCTGTTGCGTACGCAGAAGCGCTCGCCCGCCACGCCGCGGAAGTAGGCTTCGCCCGAGGTGGCGCCATAGAGCGCGACGTTGCCGATGAGAATGTTTTCTTCCGGCACAAAGGTCGCCTGACGCGGCGGGAACACCATCAGCTTGCCGCCCGACAGACCCTTGCCGATGTAGTCGTTCGCGTCGCCTTCCAGGCTCATCGTGATGCCCTTGGGCACGAATGCGCCAAAACTCTGCCCGGCGGAGCCGGTGAAGTTCAGCCGGATGGTGTCGTGGGGCAGGCCCTCGCCACCGTGACGGCGGGTCAGCTCAAAGCCAAGGATGGTGCCCACCGTGCGATTGATGTTGCGCACCGGCACGTCCAGCGTCACCGGCGTGCCGTGCTCCAGCGCTGCCTGGCAGGCGGGCACCAGCACGCGACGGTCCAGCGAGCGGTCGAGGCCATGGTCCTGCCCGCGCGTATTGCGCAGGGCGGTGTCGGGCGCGACCGGCGGCTGGTAGAGAATCTTCGACAGGTCGAGGCCTTTGGCTTTCCAGTGGTCGACCGCGTGGTTCACTTCAATTTTGTCCGCGCGGCCGATCATCTCGTCCATCGTGCGGAAGCCGAGTTTCGCCATGTATTCGCGCACTTCCTGCGCGATGAAGCGGAAGAAGTTCTCGACGAACTCGGCCTGACCGCCAAATTTGGCGCGCAGTCGCGGGTCTTGCGTGGCGATGCCGACCGGGCAGGTGTTGAGATGGCACACGCGCATCATCACGCAGCCCATCACGACCAGCGGGGCGGTGGCGAAGCCGTATTCTTCCGCGCCCAGCAGCGCGCCAATGACGACGTCGCGGCCGGTTTTCATTTGGCCATCGACCTGCACCACGATGCGGTCGCGCAGCTTGTTGGCCACCAGCACCTGCTGGGTTTCGGCGAGGCCGAGTTCCCAAGGCACGCCGGCGTGCTTGAGCGAGGTCACCGGCGAGGCGCCCGTGCCGCCGTCGTAGCCGGAGATCAGCACGACGTCGGAGTAGGCCTTGGCCACGCCCGCCGCGACCGTGCCCACGCCGACTTCAGCCACCAGTTTGACGTGGATGCGCGCGCCGGGATTGGAGTTCTTCAGGTCGTGGATCAGCTGCGCCAGATCTTCGATGGAGTAGATGTCGTGGTGCGGCGGCGGGGAAATGAGCCCCACGCCCGGCGTGGAATAGCGCACTTTCGCAATCCACGGGTACACCTTGTGGCCGGGTAGCTGGCCGCCTTCGCCGGGCTTCGCGCCCTGCGCCATCTTGATCTGGATGTCGTCGGCATTGACCAGATATTCGCTGGTCACGCCGAAGCGGCCGGAGGCCACCTGCTTGATCGCGCTGCGCCGGGAATCGCCGTTGGCGTCCCGTGTGAAGCGGGCCGGATCTTCGCCGCCTTCGCCGGTATTCGAGCGACCGCCGATGCGGTTCATGGCAATGGCGAGGGTCTCGTGCGCTTCGGCGCTGATCGACCCATAGGACATGGCGCCGGTCTGGAAGCGCTTCATGATCGACTCAATCGACTCGACCTCGTCCAGCGGCACCGGCTGCGCGGCTTCCTTGAGCTGGAAGAGGCCGCGCAAGGTGGCCAGATGTTCGCTCTGCTGGTCGACCAGCTGGGTGTACTCACGGAAGATGTCTTCGCGGCCGGCCCGCGTGGCGTGCTGCAGCTTGTAGACCGTGTCCGGATTGAACAGGTGATATTCCCCGTCCCGACGCCATTGGTATTCACCGCCCCATTCGAGGTCCGGCTGGTTGACCTTGCGGTCCGGGAAGGCGTGATGGTGTCGCAGGTTGATTTCGCGTTCGATTAGATCAAGACCCACGCCGCCGATGCGGGTGGAGGTCCAGGTGAAGTAGCGGTCGACCACGGTCTGGTCGAGCCCGACGGCTTCAAAAATCTGCGCGCCGCGGTAGGACTGGACGGTAGAAATGCCCATCTTGGACATCACTTTCACCAGACCTTTGTTGACCGACTTGATGTAGTTGCGGACGGCGGTGTCGTGGAGTGATTCGCCGTCTTTGCGTCCCTTGATGGCGCCGGGCTTCAGCACGCCCTGCTGGATCAGGTCATAGAGGGTTTCAAACGCCAGATAGGGGTTCACCGCATCCGCGCCGTAGCCGAGCAGGGTGGCGAAGTGATGCACCTCGCGCGGCTCGCCGGATTCCACCACCAGGCCCACGCGCATGCGGCGGCCGTTGCGCACCATATGGTGATGCGTGCCGGCGGTTACCAGCAGGGCAGGGATGGGCGCGTGGGTGCCGTCCATGCCGCGATCGGACAGGATGACAAAGGAGTTGCCGTCGTCGATCGCCTTGTCGGTCTCGGCAAACACCCGCTCCAGCGCGGCCTGCAAGCCGGCGACGCCCTCGGCAATGGGGTAGAGCGCGGTGATGGTGTGCGAGCGGAAGCCGTGCTGGTCGAGATGGCGAATTTTCGCCAGATCTTCGTTGTTAAGCGCGGGCGATTCCAGCTTGATCCGGCGGCAACTGGCGGCGGTGGGCGCGAGCAGATTGCTCTCCGGCCCAATCGGGGTGGACACCTGCGTGACCAGTTCTTCGCGGATGCCGTCCAGCGGCGGATTGGTCACCTGCGCGAAAAGCTGCTTGAAATAGTCGTAGAGCAGTCGCGGCTTGTTGGACAGCACCGCGAGCGCGGCGTCGGTGCCCATCGAGCCGATCGGCTCTTCGCCTTTCTCCGCCATCGGCTGGAGAATGATGCGCAAATCTTCGTGCGTGTAGCCGTAAGCCTGCTGGCGACGCAGCACGGTGTCGTGGTCGATGGCATGAACGTGCGGCGGCTCGGGCAAGGCGTTCAGGGGCAGGTAGTGCTCCTTGAGCCACTGCGCGTAGGGATGCTCTTCGATATAGCGCTGCTTGAGTTCGGCATCGTCGATGATGCGGCCGGCTTCGGTATCGACCAGGAAAATGCGGCCCGGGTGCAGACGCTCCTTGATGGCGATGTTTTCCGGCGGGAAGTCGAGCACGCCGACTTCCGACGCCATGACGACCATGTCGTCCTTGGTCACGTAGTAACGCGAGGGACGCAGGCCGTTACGGTCGAGCACCGCGCCAATGATGCGTCCGTCGGTGAACGCGATGCAGGCCGGGCCGTCCCAGGGTTCCATCAGGCAGCCGTGGTACTCGTAGAACGCCTTGCGGGCGGCGTCCATTTCCTTGTGGCCGCTCCAGGCCTCCGGAATCATCATCAGCACCGCCAGCGGCAGCGGTCGGCCGGCCATGTGCAGGAATTCCAGCACCTGATCGAAACTCGCCGAGTCAGAGCTGCCTTCAATGACGATCGGCAATAATTTTTTAAGGTCGTCGCCAAACAGCTCGGACTGGCACAAGGCCTCGCGGGCGCGCATCCAGTTGATGTTGCCGCGTAGCGTGTTGATTTCGCCGTTGTGTGCGATGTAACGGAACGGGTGCGCCAGCGGCCACGACGGGAAGGTATTGGTCGAGAAGCGCTGGTGCACCAGCGCCAGCGCGCTTTCCACGAGCGGATCGGACAAATCCGGGAAATGCATTTTCACCTGCACGGCGTTCAGCATGCCCTTGTAGACGATCGTGCGGTGGGAGAGGCTCGGCACGTAGAACAGGCGCTTTTCTTCCAGCGACGAATTCCACACGAAATGTTCGATCCGCTTGCGGATGACATAGAGCTTGCGCTCGAAACTGTCGCCGTCGGCAAGCCCGTCTGCGCGGCCGATGAAGATTTGCTTGAAGGCCGGTTCGCAGGCCAGCGCGGTCGGTCCGATAGCGCCGTTGTCGGTCGGCAACGTGCGCCACCCGAGGAGTTTTTGGCCTTCTTCGGCCACGATTCGCGCGAATTCGCCTTCAACGCTTGCGGATTGCGCGGGGTCGTGGGGCAGGAACACCATCCCGACCGCGTAGTGGCCGGCGGGCGGCAGTTCAAAGCCGAGCGTGGCGCATTCGCGGCGCAGGAAGCGGTCGGGTATTTGAATGAGGATGCCGGCACCGTCGCCGGTATTGATCTCAGCCCCTGAGGCACCGCGGTGTTCCAGATGGTCGAGAATGGTCAGCGCGCGCTCAATCGTTTGATGCGATTTCCGACCTTTCATGTCAACGACGAAACCTACCCCGCAAGCGTCGTGTTCGGTGGTGGCATCGTACAGTCCGCCGTCAGGCCGACCGTGGTACGGAAAGGTAGTGCGCTCGCTCGACATCTAAGAGATACCTGTTCTGATAACCCCTTGGGCAAGGGATGAAAACTGAGCCAAAAAGGGCGGGAAGTATAGCCTTCGCGTTGCGGGGGTGTCACCCGCGCCGGCGGCGCCCCGTCGTCACCCCGGCCGCGCGTATCTTTGCGGTGCGGGGAGGCGCTGAAATGAGTCGGCCGCGCTTTTTCATGGTTCAGCGCGGCAGGGCATTCAGACTTTTTACGTCGCGCACCCACGGCTGGACTTCGCGCCGCACGGCGGGCGGCAGACGGCCAACGGCGTTCTGGGCGGCTGCGCGCGTGGGATAGGCGCCGTAGACCACGACGAACCACGGCTGGCCCGCGCGCTTGCTGTCGATAATCCGCGCGCGGTCACCCAGATTGTGACGCGCGATGAAGTTGGTGGCGGCCTTGCGTTCGGTGACCCCGAAGAACTGCAGGGCGTAGCCCGTACCCGGCTTGACCAGGGCCGGGGTTGCAGGCGCGACCTTGGCCGTGGGTTTGACGGTGGCCTTCGGTTTGACGGGTTTGGCGACCGGCTTCGTCGGCTTTGCCGGTGACTTGCTGGTCGCGACGGTCGGTTTTTTATCCGGATTGGTGTGAATCGGCGTGGCTGTTGGCGGCGGCGCGGGGACTTCCGTCACCGTCGGCGCTGCGGGTATCGCGCTCGCTACGGCGGCGGCCGTCGCCCCCGCCGCAAGGCCGTTGTCTGCAAGCGCGGGAGCGCTGGGCGGCGGTGCATCCGGCACGGCGATCGGTGGCGCAAGCGCAGCGGCGGCGGCGGGCTCGTTGACGACGTCGCTGTCCGAGGACTCGGCGGGGGCCGACGGGGTCGGCGGCAGGGTGATTTCGATTCGCTGTGAGCCGCTGCTGGACGATGAGGCGGCCAATGGCGAGTCCGTGGTCGTCGACGCCGATTCCATGGTGCTGACGGTCGGTGGCGTCTGCTCGGGCAGTAGTTCGGGCACTTGAGGCGTGGCGGGCTTGAGTGCGAACCACACCAGCAGTCCGAGCGGGACCAAGGCCAAGGGGGCCCAGCGCCGGAGGGGCGACTGGTGCTCGCCCGCGCCAAGCAGGGCTTGCAGCCGGCTTAAACGCGAGCTGTCGCCATGGGATGAGGCGGGCCGAGCGTCGCCGCTGACCTCGCGCGCCAAGGCAAGCAAGGTGGCGGGGTTCCCGTTGGCCTCCTCGGCGAAGCGGGCCAGCGTGTCGGGCGTAAACCAGTCATCCAGCGTGCCCAGCGCGCCCCCCAGCCGCTGCTTCAGGAAATCTGCGGTCTCGTCGTCGGCGATGCCGGGAATTTCCACCACGTGCACCAGTCCGTGCTGCTGCCGGTCGCGTTGGAGGGCGGCAATCAGTCCGCTGTGCTCGGTAGCTGCGGTCATTAACACCCGGGCTTCCGCAGACTGGTCTTCGGTGCGGGCTAGCGCCAGCAGCGTGCTCAGCGCATCAGACGGCAGCTGGTCGGCATCGTCGAGCAGCAACACGACCGGCTTGCCGCTTTTCTCCAGCGCCCCGATCCGCTGTCGAACAGTTTCGAGCCGCCGCTGCTGGCCGTCCGGATCCTCGTCGTCCTCGGGGCTCGCGCAGTCCAGCGCGTCCGCCACCTCGGTCAGCAGGCCTGCGCCGTCTAGCGTCGGCCCGCCGTGGAGCGGAATGGCCCGCCAGCGCTCACCGGCCGCTGCCGCCATGAGCGCCAGCGCGGTGCTTTTGCCGGCGCCCGGACCGCCGCTGAGCAAAATAAGCTGGCGACCAAACTCCAGCAGATGTTCGATCAGATCGAGTCGTTGTTGCAGGACGGTCCCCACATACAGCGCCTCGGCGGGTGCATCGGGGCCAAATGGATTGCCGGAGGTGTCGGAGCGTGCGCGCATAGAGGTCATGGCCCTTGTTTGGCATCGCCATGCTGCAGCCTGGCGTGCTCGCTGATGGCGTAACGGTCGGTCATCCCTGCCAGATAATCGGCCACTGCCTGTGCCCGTTCGCGAGTCCCCGCTGGCAACTCGCCCCGATTGCCCGGCCAGAGATGCCCTTCCTTCATGAGCGAGGAAAACAGGGCCGTCACAATCTGACGCGAGCGCTCGGCCATGCCAAGGACTTGCGGATGTTCATACAGCGCGGTTCTCAACAAGCGCTTAAGTGCCAGATGTTCTTCGCGCATGGCGGGGCTGAAAGCTATCAGCGGAGTATTCATGGCCCGAACCTCGTCGATGCTTGCGGGGCGCTTGGCGGCAATCGCGGCCGCACTATGCTCGATGAGGTCTATCACGTAGCGATTGAGCATCTCGCGGATGACGGTGTACCGCAGGCGCTTTTCGTCGCATCCGGGCCAGCGTGCCCGCGTTTCCTGTTCGGTCGACCGGAACAGGGGCAGCGCGCGCATTTGCTCGATGTTGAGCAGATTGGCGCGCAGACCGTCGTCGATGTCGTGATGGTTGTACGCGATTTCATCCGCCACGTTCGCCAGTTGGGCTTCTAGCGAGGGCTGGCGATGGTCGATGAAGCGGCGACCCAGTGGGCCCAGTCGCAAGGCATTCTCGTGGCTGCAGTGTTTGAGAATGCCTTCGCGGGTGTCGAACATCAGGTTTAGTCCGGGGAAGTCCGGATAGCGCTGCTCCAGCAGATCAACCACGCGCAGGGAATGCAAATTGTGTTCGAACCCGCCGAATTGCTGCATGCAGGCGTTCAGCGCGTGCTGCCCGGCGTGCCCGAAAGGGGTGTGTCCCAGGTCGTGGGCCAGCGCAATGGCTTCCACTAGGTCTTCGTTTAGTTGCAGGGCTCGCGCGACGCTTCGCGCGATCTGGGCCACCTCGATGGAATGGGTCAGCCGTGTGCGGAACATATCGCCTTCGTGGTTCACGAAGACCTGCGTCTTGTATTCCAGCCGGCGGAAGGCCGAGCAGTGGATGATGCGGTCGCGGTCGCGCTGGAACTGGCTGCGCCACCGCGGCGGCGGTTCCGCCAATTGGCGCCCGTGGCTGGACGTTTCCGTCACGGCGTAGGCGGCGAGGACAGCGGTCACTTAACGCACCGGCGGGCAGTCGGCATTGACGAGCGAGGTCAGGCCGCCAGCGGGTCGGCGCCCGGGGACAGTACAGCGCGTAAAGCCTCCGGGTCGTAGTCGTCGCGCAGTGAGGCGTGCCCAATGGCGTCGAGCAGCACGAGTCTGATGCGGCCATCACGGTTTTTCTTGTCCACGCTCATGGCGTCCAGCAGGCTCTCGGGTGAATTGGTCGAGGGCGGCTCCGTCGGCAGTCCGGCCTTGGCGACCAGCCGAATGATCCGGTCCCGGGTGGTCGGTGCGATGGTCCCGAGTCGCGTGGACAAGCGCGCGGCCATGCAAATCCCGGCGCCGACCGCCTCGCCGTGCAGCCAGTTGCCGTAGCCCTGCGCGTGCTCAATGGCGTGTCCGAAGGTGTGACCCAGATTCAGCAGGGCTCGCTCGCCGCTTTCGTGTTCGTCAGCGCCGACGACAGCGGCCTTGTTTTCGCAGGAGCGGCGGATGGCATGGCTGAGCGCGGCGATATCGCGCGCCAGCAGTTTGTCCAGATTACTTTCGAGCCAGTCGAAGAACTCGCGGTCCCGGATCAGCCCGTACTTGATGACCTCGGCGAGACCGGCGGTGAACTCCCGTGGCGGCAGCGTGTGCAGCGTCTCCAGATCGGCGATTACCGCCGAGGGTTGGTGGAACGCGCCAATCATGTTCTTGCCCAGCGGGTGGTTGACGGCCGTTTTGCCACCAACCGCAGAATCAACCTGCGCGAGCAGCGTGGTTGGAATCTGCACGAAATTTACGCCGCGTTGGTAGCACGCAGCGGCGAACCCCGCCACGTCGCCCACCACACCACCACCCAGCGCTACCACCGTGCAACTGCGGTCGAACCGAGCCTCGAGCAGGGCCGTCATGATGAGATACAGACTATCCAGCGTCTTGTGGGCTTCGCCGTCCGGAAGCACCACCTTATGCAGACGCCGGTCCGCCAGTGCGGTCTCCAGGGTCGGGCCATAGAGCGGATCTACGCGGTCGTTAGTCACCAGCAAGACCTGCTTGCTCTTGACTGCTCGGGCGATGACCGTCGCATCCCGTAACAGCCCGGTGCCGATAAAAATCGGATAGCTGCGTTCAGCGAGGTCCACTTCAACTCGGATCATGATGCTCTTGCCTTGATAGTACTGACGATTTCGCCCATCGCCATGGCGCCGGTGTCGACCGTGAGGTCGGCAATTTCGCGGTATAGCGGCTCTCTCTGGAGCATGATTTCTCGCAGGCGCTCCGCCCGGTTGCCCGTTTGAAGCAACGGCCGGTTGGTATCGTTACGCGTGCGTGCCACCAGCAGTTCAACTGGCGCGTAGAGAAAAACCACCAGCCCCCGCTCGCTTAACCGCTGCCTGTTCTCCGGATCGAGCACTGCGCCGCCCCCGGTTGCCAGCACCACGCCTGGTTCCAGAGTCAGGTCGTCGATCACGCGTTTCTCGCGGGCCCGAAATCCGCTTTCACCCTCAATTTCAAAAATGAGCGGGATGCTTGCGCCGGTCTTTTTCTCTATTTCATGGTCACAGTCGACAAAACGTCGCTTCAGGGCACGCGCCAGACGTTTGCCTATCGTGGTCTTGCCGGCGCCCATTGGGCCGATCAGGAAAATGTTGTGCGCTTGCTCGGTCACGGCCGAATTGTTGCAGAGCGCGACGGGCCACGCAAAAGCGCTGCCCGGCCCGACTGCGGAACGTACCGAAACCTTGGCTGACGCCCTAGCGCTGGGTCGACAAGGTGTCTTTCAGAATCTTGGGCGTGACGAAGATCAGCAATTCGCGTTTTTTGCTGCTGACTCGGCTGTTCTTGAACAGGTTGCCCAGATAGGGAATTTCCCCAAGCACCGGCACGCTGCTTCGGTCATTGTTGTTGCTCGAGGTGAAGACGCCGCCCAGCACGACGGTTTCGCCGTTCTCGACCAGCACCTGGGTTTCGACTTGTTTGGTATCGATGCTGGGTACACCCGCAAAGACCTGACCGATCGAATCGTTGTTCACCGTCAAATCCATGATGATGCGGTCGTCCGGGGTAATTTGCGGGGTGACTTTCAGGCTAAGCACGGCTTTTTTGAATGACACCGACGTTGCCCCGCTTGCGGCCGCTTCCTGATACGGGATTTCCGTGCCCGACTCGATCGTGGCTTCTTTCTGATTGGCGGTGATGACCTGCGGGCTCGCGATCACCTCGCCCCGACCCTCGGTCTGTAGCGCGGACAGTTCGAGCTGCAACAGGTAACTGCCGACGCGTCCGATCGACCAGCGGAAGGCGCCGGCGGGGTTCGCGATCGGCAGGTCCACCATGTAATTTTCGAGAGCGTTGGTGTTGAAGGTGGTGGTGCCGGGGTACAGCACATCGCCCGGGGACGACCCGCCGATAGCGTTCACTTCTTGTTTGCCCGTTGCCGCCAGGTTCTGGCTGTAACCGAATCTCACGCCGAGGTCGCGGCTGAAGTCTTCGTTTGCAATGACAATTCTGGATTCAATCAGCACCTGCTTGACCGGGATGTCTAGCGCGGCGACTACCTTGCGGACATCGGTAAGATTTTCCGCCGTATCCTGCACCAGCAGGGTGTTGGTGCGCGTGTCAACGGTGACGTTGCCGCGCGCCGACAGGAGGTTGTTTTCCTTGGCTTTAATGAGTGCCGCGATGTCGCTTGCCTTGGCGTAGTTCACCTGAACGAACTCGGTGCGCAGCGGGGCAAGTTCCTGAAGCTGCTGCTGGGCTGCCAGTTCAAGCTTTTCGCGGGCGGCCACCTCGTCCTGGGGGGCGATCATGACCACGTTGCCAGTTTGCCGTTTAGCCAGACCCTTGGTGCGCAGGATAAGGTCGAGCGCCTGATCCCAGGGCGTGTTTTTCAGCCGGAGTGTCACATTACCGCCCACGGTGTCGCTGGTAATGAGGTTGAAACCGGTGAAATCCGCGATCAGCTGCAAGACCGCGCGGACTTCGATGTCCTGAAAGTTCAGCGAGAGGCGCTCGCCGGTATAGCCAAACTTGTCTTTCTTGAGCTGCTCTTCCTGCGCTTTGCTCAGCGGCTTCAATTCCAGCGTAAAGACATTGTCTGATTGATAGGCCAAATGCTCGAAGAGCCCGGTGGGGGTGACCACCATGCGGGTACCGTTGCCGCGCGGAAAGGTATCGAGCTCTAGCGCTGGCGTCGCGAAATCCCGCACGTCCAGTTTGCGGTCAAGTTGTTCGGGTAAGGCCGTGTCCATGAAATCCACCAGCAGTTTGCCGCCTTCCTGCTGAATGTTGATGCCGATGCCGGGGTTGGAAAGGTCCACCACGATCTGGGCCTCGCCTTGCGCGCCGCGGCGGAAATCAATGGCCTTGATCTGCTCGCCCTGCGCTGTGCCGGGCATCGTGATGCCGGCCGACGCCGGCTTGGGGGCCTGTGACTTAGCGACGAGGTTGGATTTTGCAGTCGTGGTCGTCGTGTCTGCTGGAATGCCTTCAAGCGTGATTTTAACAGTCTTGCCCTCAGCCTTAACCGAATAAGGCACGATTTGAACAAGATTGACCACAACGCGCGTACGTTCCCCAGCCTCAACGGCGCTGACGCTCTCGACCTTGCCGATGCCGATGCTCTGATTCTTGCGCGGCACCTTCAGGCTGACGCCCGGGAAATCCAGCGCAACCCTGGCGGGATTGTCGATAGTGAAGCTTAAGGGATCGGAGGCAACGGGCTCCGATAATTGGAGTTCAACCTGAACGCGGTCGCCGGGCAGGGCGGTGAAGTTGATGTTCTCAAGCGAGGCGGCAAGCGTGTCTGCCACGTGGCAGACCAGGACAATGCCCAACGAGAAGGGCAACGCCAGACGCCGGCACTGGCGCAGCACGGGGGGCTTGGCCCTGCCGCGAATCGCGTTGTAAATGGCAGATATCATTCTCGTTTACCCCTGCTGGGTTTTGCTTGAACCGTTACTGTTGTTCGGCCAACGCCAGCGAGGCGTTGCGCTCTTCCCAGTTGCCGTCCGCATCTTTGACGATTTCACGCAATTCCACGCGGTCCTCCTGAATCTCGAGCACCTTGCCAAAGTTGCGTCCCATGTAATTCCCGACCTGCACGCGATGTACCGTGCCGTCGTTGTCGATGATGATGGCCCAGAGCGCACTTTTACTCTGAAGCGTGCCAACCATGCGCAGGCTGTCCAGTTCGAAAGCCTCTAATTCCTCACTGTTGTGAGCCATGATTTCGTCGTTGAATTTGCGCTGCTGCTCGCTCGTGCCGGCGACAACTACCTGCGTTTTGTTCTCTTGTTGGAGGGCAGGCTGGAACGGATCACGGGCGTTCTTGTCGGCCGCCTGATACACGTATCGCTCATACGGCTTGATGGCAGGTAAGGCTTCAACCTGCCCGCCCTTGCGGTCAAGTACGGAGGCCACGTATTGCTCAAGATCGGTCAGGCCCTCGTTGCCGCAACCGCCCAGGGCGAGCGTGAGACAAAGCATGCCGAGGCCAAGAAGCTTGGGAGCGCTTTGCGTCATTTGGCGGGCGCCTTTGCCTTCTCGGCCGCTTCTTCTTCTTCGTCCATGTACCGGTATGTTTTTGCCGTGGTCTCGAGGACTAACTTACCGCTTTCGCGCAGCGGCGTGATGGAAATATTGTGGTTAGTGACGATGCGCGGCAGGTCAGACATACCGCTAATGAACCTGCCGAAGGCGTGATAATCGCCCAGTACGCGAATCTGAATCGGCAATTCAACGTAGAAATCAGATGGTGTTTCGCTGCCCGGCTTGAATAGCTCAAATTCAAGTCCGGCGCCGAGTCCTTGCTGGGAGATATCGACCAGCAGCGCTGCCACCTCCGTCTTGTTCGGCAGGCGCTTCAGCAAATCGCCAAAGGTTTGCTGGATATCCGCAAGCTGTTCTTTGAGCCCACTGAGGTTGGCCGCTTTGCGCTGCTTGGTCTCGAACGCCTGTTTGAGCTGGGTTTCCGACTCAACCGCCGCGGCGAGTTCGTCCTGCAGCGTGCTGATGTCTTGCAGATATGCGGCGCCTAGCAGCACGGCGAAGAGCAATGCGGCAACCACAATACGAACCGGTAATGGCCAAGAGCCGAGATTCTCGAGATTGAGGTTGTTCAATTCCGACAGCTTCATGACATCGGCTCCCCGTCTTTTCCGGACTGGGGGCTGGCCTGCTTCAAGGTCAGCGTGAAGCGGGCAATGCGTCGACCGGAGTTGTCCGCGGACTCGATAATCTGGAGCTTCGGCGTGGTTAGCCAGGCTGACTTTTCGATGTTGCGCATGAGGCTCGAGACGCGGGCGTTTGATTCGGCGACACCGGTGATTTGCAGCGAGTCGCCGGTTTGGGTGACCGCGGTCAGATAAACACCTTCAGGTAAGGTGTTCACGATTTCATCGAAAATACGCACGATCATGGGGCGCGATGATTGCAAACTCTCGATGGCTTTCATTCTGGCGATCAGGCGCTGCTTTTCTTTCTCAAGCTCCTGAATTTCGCGAATTTGAGCATCAAGTTTGGCGGTTTCCGCTTGAATGTAGGCGTTGCGGCTGTTCTGGTACTCGAGATGATCGGTATAGAACAGGTGGATTCCGACCCACACGACCACAGCCAGTACGGCGACCACGCCGAGTGCTGAGAGGAACTCCAGCTTGCGTTGTTTACGTAAGGCTGCCCGCCACGGCAGGAGATTAATTCTGGCCATCAGTCAAAGCTCCGGAGTGCGAGCCCGCAGGCAATCATCATGGCCGGTGCATCGTTGGTAAGCGCTTGAGCCCGTACGCGCGGCGAAATCGACATATGGGCGAACGGGTTGGCGATTGTGGTGGGCGTATCAACCTTCTGTTGCACTAACGCGTCAATGCCCGTGATAGATGAACAGCCACCAGCCAGCACCACATGATCGACGGCGCCGGACTGATTTGCCGCGTAAAAAAACTGCAGCGCGCGGTTGATTTCCTGCGCCATGGATTCCATGAATGGCCGCAACACCTCGGGCTCGTAGTTGTCTGGCAAACCACCTTGCCGTTTGGCGAGGCCGGCTTCCTCGTAAGACAAGCCATAACGGCGCTGGATTTCGTCCGTAAGCTGCCTCCCGCCAAAAAGTTGCTCGCGCGTATACAGAATTTTTGACCCCTCCATCACGCTCAGGGCAGAGGCGGTGGCGCCGATGTCCATGACCGCGATGATATTGGCATCGTTCAGTCGCGCGTCTTCGGCGCTCAGCAACGCCATTGCGTTTTCGAGGGCGAACGCCTCGACGTCGACAATTTTGGCCTGTAATCCGGCAATTTCTAGCGCTGCGACTCGAATATCGACATTGTCGCGGCGGGAGGCAGCGAGCAAGACGTCGACGCGTCCGGGGTCGAGCGGGGAGGCGCCCAGTGTGGCGTAATCGAGGCTGATTTCATCCAGTGAATAGGGAATGTACTGGTCGGCTTCCAGCTGGATCTGCGCCTCCATTTCGTCTTCCGACAAATTGGCAGGCATCGGGATGACTTTGGTGATGACGGCGGAGCCCGCGACCGCGCAGGCCGCGGCGCGGGACTTGGTGCCTGATTTTTTCCAGGCGCGGGCGATTGCCTCGCCGACCGGATTGGGATCCGTGATAGTCTTTTCGATGACCGAGTTCGGCGGGAGAGGCTCTACGGCATAGCTCTCCACGCGGTACCGCCCTCCCGAGCGCGACAGTTCCAGCAACTTGACCGAAGTCGAGCTGATGTCGATGCCCAGTAGAGGGACCTGCTTTCGTCTGAGAAACGCCACAAAAATTCCCTTAAAACATTGCGTTAGGGCGCTTAAGTTCCATTAGCGGTCGACTATCGAGCCCAACTATAGGCAGCGTCAGCCAAAAACACAAACTAATAGCGCAAAAATCTCTATATGAAACCGAAAGTTACTTCTCCTTCTTAAAATGAAATCGAAGCATATCTTGTAGCCCGGTCGGTCATCCCACCCCAGATGTTGCGTCCGCTTTTCTACACCCTGCTCGCCCTCTTCGCACTCGCCGTGGTCGCTACGGCAGCGCTACTGGCGCGTGTGGCGCCGCAGTTACCCGATATCAACAGCCTCAAAGAGGTCAAGCTTCAGATGCCGATGCGGGTGTTTACCGTCGACGGCAGCCTGATCGGGGAGTTCGGTGAGAAACGCCGCAACCCTGTGGCTATCGACGAAGTGCCGCTGCAACTGAAGCAAGCGTTCATCGCCGCCGAGGACGAGCGCTTCTATGAGCACCCGGGCGTCGACTGGATGGCGATCGTGCGCGCTGCCGTTGAGTTACTGAAATCCCATCAGAAACGGCAAGGTGGAAGCACCATCACGATGCAGGTGGCGCGTAATTTTTTTCTGTCCAGCGAGAAGACCTTTGACCGCAAACTGCGTGAGGTCATGCTGGCGATCAAAATTGAGCGCGAGTTGCGGAAAGATGAAATTCTCGAGCTCTATCTGAACAAGATTTTCCTTGGGCAGCGCGCTTACGGCATCGGTGCAGCCGCGCTGGTGTACTACGGCAAGCCGCTGGCGAAACTCACGTTGGCCGAGTCCACCATGATCGCAGGGCTCCCCAAGGCACCGTCGTCGCTTAATCCAGTCGCCGACCCGGCCGCGTCTCTGGCGCGCCGGGGCTATGTGCTGCGCCGCATGCTGGAACTGGAGTTTGTGTCTCGGGAAGCATTCGATCAGGCCATGGCTAGCCCGGAGACCGCCAGCCTGCATGGCCAACCGTCAGAGACCGACGCTCCCTACCTCGCCGAGATGGTGCGGACGGCGATGGAAGAGCGCTACGGCACCGCCGCGTACACGGAAGGCTTCCGCGTCTACACCACCGTCACCAAGCCACTACAGGACGCGGCCGTGCGTTCGCTACGGACGGGGCTTTCAGACTACGACCGGCGCCATGGTTATCGTGGACCTGAAGCGCAACTCGCACTGCCCGCCAACGCGCCAACCCGATGGCCAAGCCTGCTGGCCTCCTATCAGACCATCGGGGGGCTACCCGCCGCGCTCGTAACGGCGGTCTCGACACAGTCCGTCACGGCTGTGACTGCGGCCGGGGAGTCGATTGAAATACCGTGGTCGGGTCTGGTCTGGGCCCGCCCCCAACGAGGAAACGACGCGGTCGGGGCTGCCCCGCGCACGGCGTCCGAGATTCTGAAAACGGGTGACGTCATCCGAATCCAATATCACGTGCCGGTACCGGCCAAGGGGAAACCGGCAGCCGAGCCGTACTGGCGGCTGACCCAGCTGCCGGTGGTGGAGGGGGCGTTGGTGTCGTTGGCCGCGGCCGATGGCGCCGTGCAGTCGCTGGTTGGCGGTTTTGATTTCGCGCGGAGCAAATTCAACCGGGTAACGCAGGCGATGCGTCAGCCGGGTTCAAATTTCAAGCCGTTTGTTTATTCCGCTGCGCTCGACCACGGGTTCACGCCGGCCAGCTTCGTCAACGACGCGCCGATTGTGTTTGATGCGCCAGGTCTGGAGTCCGTATGGCGCCCCGAAAACTACACGGGAACCTACTATGGGCCCACACGGCTGCGCGACGCGCTCGCTAATTCGCGAAACCTAGTCTCGATCAGGTTGATGCGTGAACTGGGCGTGGAGACGGTTATTTCGCACGTTTCCCGGTTCGGCTTCGACGCCAAATCCCTCCCGCAAAATCTGTCACTGGCGCTGGGCACGGGCGAAACCACACCGCTGACTATCGTGAGTGCTTATGCGGCTTTTGCGAATGGTGGCTTCCGCATCACGCCGTATTTCATTTCACGGGTGGAAGGCCCTGATGGCCGCGTTCTCGAAACGGCCTCGCCGGCGCGGGCCTGCGATGAATGCACCGAAGGCACGGTCGCAGAAGAGGAGCCGCTGGATATCGATGCCCTGAAGCAACAACAGGCCAAACCGGCCGCGCCGCGCGCGATCGATGCGCAAAACGCCTTCATGATGTATTCCATGATGAAAGACGTTATTGCGCGCGGCACCGCGCGGCGCGCAACGCAACTGAATCGGAAAGATTTGGCCGGCAAGACCGGAACCACCAACGATCAGAAAGACGCCTGGTTTTCCGGATTCAACGGCAAGATTGTGACCACCGTGTGGGTCGGTTTCGATATCGTCAAACCTTTGGGCGGGCAGGAGACCGGCGCGCGCGCGGCACTTCCCGTGTGGATCGACTACATGCGCGAAGCGCTGCAAGACACGCCCGAAACCGAGCTGGTCCCGCCACCCGGGATTGTGACCGTGCGAATTGACCCCGACAGCGGCGCGCTCGCCGGGGTTAGCAGCAAAGGCGCCGTGCTCGAGTCATTTCGCGAGCGCGATGTGCCGGGCAGCAGCGGGGCTGGTAGTGCGGGCGGACAGGCCCCGCAGGGCGAAGCGCCGCCGGCGGATGCGGAACAACTTTTCTGAGCCCATGGTGCAAATCGCATGAACGGTGGGGCTCGACGCTCGGGCGGACGCGGGACTGAGACTGGCTTCAGGCGGACCACCGAGCTCGCCCAGTTAGCGGCGCGCATTCTGGGCGACGGTGAGGCGGATGATTTTGCCGAGGCCAAGCGCCGTGCGGCCGAGTATCTGGGGAGCCCCGATTCCCGCGATTGGCCGGATAACCTCACGGTGTTGGCAGCCGTCATTGAGCAACAGCGGCTTTTTGATACCGAGGAAACGGCCGAGCGGGTCCGGCGTAAACGCGCCGTGGCGCTAACCGCAATGAAGGCGCTCAAGGCTTTTGAGCCCCGTTTAACCGGCCCCGTGCTGTATGGCACAGCGTTCGAGCACTCGCCAATTACCCTGCATGTTTTTTGCGACGAGCCGGAAGCGGTCTCGAGATGGTTGATGGAGCGGCGCATTAAATTCAGTTTTGACGAACAGGAACTGCGGATCGGTGGGCGCAAAACCGAACGCTACCCCCTGCTGGCGACCGAACTGGAAGGCGAGCCGGTCGACATCCTGGTCATGCCGCTTGCTCGCCTGATTCACGCCCCCTTGTCGCCGCTCGATGGCGCGCCGAGCCGGCGCATGAGCGCCGACGCGTTGGAGCGGCTGCTGGCATCACCCGAGGCCGCCGGGCTGCATCCGGAGTTGGCGGAACTCAAGCTGCCGCCTCTCTGATGGGGTTCGTGGCGCCTTGCGTGAAGGTCGCGGTCCTTGCGCCGGTCCGACAGCTGTTTGACTACCTTTTACCTGCCGGGCTGTCCGCGTCCGCACAGGTCGGCTGCCGGGTCCGGGTGCCGTTCGGGCGTGGCATCCGGATCGGCATTATCGTCGCGCTTGAAGCAGAACCTTCAACCGGCGCGAAGCTGAAACCCGTCATCGAGGTGCTGGATGACGAGGCACTGGTCCCGCCGGAGCTCATGGCGCTCGCCCGCTGGGCCTCGGAGTATTACTGCCACCCGCCAGGCGAAGTGTTCGCGACAGTTTTTCCGCTCGAGTTGCGACGAGGCGAGCAGGCGCGAGATGCCCTGGAGGAAGCCTGGAGCCTGACCGACGAAGGCGCGCAACAGCTTGTCGGTGAGGCGCGCATTGGCCAGCGCCAGCGCCAGGTATTGCAGCTTGCGGTGGCCGCCCCGCTGCGCGCGAGTACCGTGCGCGATTTGCCCTTCGATGCCCGGCGCGTGGTGCGTGAACTCGTCGGTCGTCAGTGGCTTGAAGTCCAGCGCTTGGCCGCTCGACGCGCGAGCGCCGGGGCGCCAGAGGATTTTCTGGATTTGAACGAGGCGCAGGCAGCCGCGGCGGCGGCGGTCATCGCCGGGCTGAACAAGTTCTCGCCCAGCTTGCTGGAAGGTGTCACCGGGAGCGGCAAGACCGAGGTCTATCTGCATCTTGCCAGGACACTGCAAGCAAGCGGGCATCAGACGCTGGTCCTGATCCCCGAGATCGGTCTTTCCGAGCAGCTGGTGCAGCGTTTTCAGCGCCGCTTCGGCGACGCTGTCGCGCTGCTCCATTCGGAACTAAGCGACCGGGAGCGTGCCCTGATCTGGGAGCGCTGTCGCAGCGGCGAATCTGGGGTGCTGGTCGGGACTCGCTCTGCGCTGTGGACACCGCTACCCCGGCTCGGGCTCATCATCGTTGACGAAGAGCACGATGCCTCCTTCAAACAACAGGAAGGTTTTCGCTATTCGGCCCGCGATGTCGCCGTGATGCGGGCGCGGCAGGCGGCCATTCCGGTGCTGCTGGGTTCGGCCACACCGTCGCTGGAAAGCGAAGCCAACGTTGCGCGGGGTAAATATCGACGCTTACGGCTGCCCGAGCGTGCGGGCGGCGCGGTCCCGCCGACGCTGCGCGGCCTTGATGTGCGCGGTTTGCCATTGAGCGGCGGCCTGAGCGACGCCCTCTGTCAGGCGATGGACCGGACGTTGGCGCGCGACGAGCAGGTGCTGCTTTTTCTTAATCGCCGTGGCTATGCGCCGGTCGTGCTTTGCCACGCCTGCGGCTGGATTGCGCGTTGTTCGCGCTGCGATGCGCGACTCGTGCTCCATCGGGAGGCCGGCAAGCTGGTGTGTCACCACTGCGATACCACGCTGGTGCTGGCCCGCCAGCCGCCCCGCTGTTGCGAGAACCCGGCGCTGATCACGCTTGGGGTGGGCACCGAGCAGCTTGAAGAGGTGCTGCGCGTCCGCTTTCCGGAGCGTCGCGTCCTGCGGGTGGACCGTGACAGCATGCGACGGAAGGGGCAGTTCGAGGCGGCCTGCGCGGCCGTGCGGAACGGTGAAGTCGATATCCTGCTCGGAACCCAGATGCTGGCCAAAGGGCACGACTTCCCGTTGGTCACGCTGGTTGGGGTGGTCGACGCTGACAGTCGTCTCTTCGCAACCGACTTTCGGGCGGCCGAGCGCTTTGCCCAACTGATTATGCAGGTGGCCGGCCGTGCCGGGCGTGGTAGCAGGCCCGGGCAGGTGCTGGTGCAGACGCACCACCCCGAACACCCAATGTTGCAGACCGTCCTCGCACACGACTATCCCAGCTTCGCCCGCATGGCGCTGGATGAGCGTGAGGCCGCCGGCCTGCCGCCATTCGAGGCGCTTGCGGTGCTGCGCGCCGAGAGCACGCAGGCCGAAACGCCGACCCAGTTTCTGGCCGCGTTGCGTCGGGATTTGAAACCCGGATTGCCGGCAGAGGTGCGCCTGGCTGGTCCGGTGCCGGCGACCATGGAGCGCCGCGCGGGAAAATTTCGTGCCCTGCTCATGCTGTCTGCGGTGCGGCGCTCGGCACTCGCCCGCGCTTTGCACGAATTGCTTTCCCTGATCGACGCGGCCCCCTTACGTAACCGGGTGCGCTGGCACCTCGATATCGACCCTGAAGAGATCGGTTAAGTCAGGGAACAGAACCTGCCGGAAGCGCCACCCGGTTGTTGGCTCGATACCGCCGAAAAAAGCAGGCACCTGGACCTGAAGCGGCTCATCCGACTGCCCGGCGGTGCATGAATAGGCGCTGCCGACGGCCCAATCTTCATGATCTGGAAGCGATTTATCGCGTGGGCGCCTGCTAGTCGCGGTCACCCTGTGTAGAATGCGCCCCTGCTTGATCTGGGCGATTCTGCGTTGAAAGACCAACTCCATAGCCTGCTCCTCGCGCGCGTTGTCACGCTTCGTCAGACCGGCGAATTGCCTGACGGTGAGCTGCCGTCCTTTGTCATTGAACCACCGCGCAACCCGGCGCACGGCGACCTGAGCGCTAATCTGGCGATGGTGCTGGCGAAGTCCGCCAAGCGGGCGCCAATGGCGGTTGCCAGCCTGCTGATGGATGGTTTGCCGCTGCCCGAGTTTGTGGCCGGGTTTGAAGTTTTACCGCCCGGTTTCATTAACTTCCGGGTGCGCGCCGAGGCGGTGCTTGATGTCATCGCCGACATTCTGGCGGCCGGCTCAGCCTACGGCAGCTCCCGTTTGAACGCGGGCCAGCGGGTGCAGGTGGAGTTTGTCTCCGCCAATCCGACCGGGCCCTTGCACGTCGGGCATGGGCGCGGTGCGGCGTATGGCAGCGCGCTGGCCAGCTTGCTGCGGGCCAGCGGTTGCGAGGTCCAGACCGAGTACTACGTGAACGACGCGGGTCGGCAGATGGACATCCTCGCGCTCAGCGTCTGGGTGCGCTATCTCGAGGCTTCGGGATTTGCCGCCACGCTGCCCGATAACGCCTATCGCGGCGCCTACGTGCGCGACATTGCGGCGGCTATGGCGGCGCAATTTGGCGATTCACTGAAGCCTGCGGCGCTGCCGGTCATCCCGGAAAATGAAGACCCGGAAGCGCGCCTTGATGCGGCCATCGCAGCCGCCCGCGAGGCGCTGGGGCCTACCCGTTATGCGACGGTCCATGGCTTTGCCTGCGACTCGATTCTGGCCGGCATCAAGGAAGATTTGGCGGTCTTCGGCGTCACCTATGACAACTGGTATTCCGAACGCAGCCTGTTCGGTAGCGGCCAGATTGACCGTGCGCTGGCGAGTCTGCGCGACGCCGGGTTTATCGAGACACGAGACGGCGCGCAGTGGTTTTTGTCACGCCAGTTCGGGGACGAGAAGGACCGCGTGGTGGTGCGCGACAATGGCGCGGCCACCTACTTCGCCTCCGACATCGCCTACCACGCCGATAAATTCGCGCGCGGTTTCACCACGGTCATCAACATCTGGGGCGCTGACCATCACGGCTATATCCCGCGGGTCCGCGCCGCGCTGACCGCGCTGGGGCTGGAACCAGCGCGCCTGGAAATTTTGCTCGTGCAGTTCGCCGCCCTATATCGCGGTGGCGAGCGCGTACAGATGTCCACGCGCTCCGGCGAGTTCGTTACCTTGCGTGAACTGATTGACGAGGTCGGCGTCGACGCCGCCCGGTTTTTCTACATCATGCGGCGCTCAGAGCAGCATCTCGACTTTGATCTCGATCTGGCCAAGTCGCAAAGTCAGGATAACCCGGTGTATTACCTGCAATATGCGCATGCCCGAATCTGCAGCGTCCTGCGGCAGGCGGCGCAAACGGAAGCCGGCTGCGATCCGCAGCGCGGACTCGCCCACCGTGAACTGCTGGTCGAAAAGAAAGAACAGGCCTTGGCGACGCTGGCCGGGCGGTTTCCCGAAGTGGTCGCCACGGCGGCCCGCGAGCGCGAGCCGCATCAGGTGGCCAATTACCTGCGCGAACTGGCGGTCGAGTTCCATGCGTACTACAACGCCCACAAGATTTTGGTCACCGAGGTCGCGTTGCGTGATGCCCGAATTGCGTTGGTCGCAGCGGTCAAGACGGTGATGGCCAATGGTCTCGAGTTGCTTGGAGTCAGCGCACCGGAGGAAATGTAATGGCCAGAGACGTCAGACGGGGCAACGAGCGCTCGGGCGGGCGATCGCCCGGGAGCACGATTTCGTTCATTACCGGTGTGTTGGTAGGCCTGACGGCGGCGACTGTGTATTTCAAGCTGAACGGCGCCCCGCTTGTGCCTCCCTCGCTGAGCAAAGCAGCACCGGCGGAGCAAGCCGCCGCCACAAATCCATCCGCCAAGCCCGACGCGGCGCCGACGGCGACCGAGCCCGCGCCACCAAAACCGACTTTCGATTTCTACAAGATTCTGCCCGGCTCCGAAGTCAAAGTACCGGATAACGAGCTGACCGAGCCGCAGCCTGCGCCTGATTCAACACCAGAGCCGGCGTCTTACCTGTTGCAGGTCGGGGCTTATCAGAAGTTCGAAGAGGCCGACCAAATCAAGGCGCAGTTGGCCCTGCAGGGCATTTCCTCCACCATCCAGAAGGTGGTGAACAAGGGGCATGAGGTCTGGTACCGGGTCAATGTGGGGCCGCTCACGGGCCTGGAAGAAGTGCAAAGCATGCGGGCGCGGTTGGTCGAGGGCGGCGCAAAAGTGGTGGTCGTGAAACAGGGCGCGGGTCAATAGGGTAAAGGCCGCTGAAAAGCCTGTTTAACCGGTCCTTTTGCGAGCCAGGGTCTTGTGCTTATGCACAATCCCGGATCCGGTGCAGTGCAAAATGACCGTTTAGCGTAAAAAGATCAAAAATCCCAAAGATAAGCATCGTAAGCACCTGAAATATAAATCAATAATGACAATTGATTAATTTCTGAGCATTCCGTTCAATCGCCTTGATTCACGCCCTTAGATCTCGCTCGAACGCGCGTTAACCACAGACTTATCCACAGTTTCTGTGAATAAGTGATCTCGCACAGCTTTTTGCAGGACATCGGCAGCGGTAGGTCGCTTAAGCGGCCAATCAGGCGCCAGCGATGGCGTGGAACTGGGACGCGAGCGCTCGGCGCCCGAACGAGGCCGTGGGCCGGGTAATCTACTTGGGATGTGGAAATGGAGCGGGTGATGGGAATCGAACCCACGCTCTCAGCTTGGGAAGCTGATGTTCTGCCATTGAACTACACCCGCGAGGGGGCTGGCATTCTAGCCATACGGCGCACTGGCGGCCAAGCAGCAATGCGTAGCGTTCAGATGCGCGGGCCCTCAGGGGATGGGTGGCGGGGTCACGCGTGCTGGCTAATAATGCGGGCAGATCCTCCGGCTGGTTGCCTTTGACCGCTTGGAATCTGGCGTCAGGCACCCGCTGCGGGAGGCCCGGTACACGCGGGCCCGCTGCGCACAGCGGCCCGCCCCATTTCAAGCGGTAAGACCGGCGCCAAAGCGCCGTTGCCGCAGGCGGAGCGATTGCACGTGCAGGTCATCGTCAACGGGACAGAACAGGAACTGACAGCCGACTGTTCGCTGGCAGCCCTGCTGCTGCTGCTGGAGGTGAGAGGACGCTTCGCGGTGGAAATCGACGGCGAGCTAGTGCCTCGGAGCCAGCATGCCCAGCGGCGCCTCCAGTCCGGCGAGCGCGTCGAAATTGTTCAGGCCATCGGCGGCGGCTAAGCCGCTCCCCCAGAAAATCAAGCAGGTTCTTTTAATGGGCACTCCCGCACCCGCCTCCGACGACCCGTTCATCATCGCCGGCAAGCCATATGCCTCGCGCTTGCTGGTCGGCACGGGCAAATACCGCGACATGACCGAGACCCGACTGGCGATTGAGGCCAGTGGCGCCAATATCGTGACCGTCGCCGTGCGACGAACCAATCTTGGCCAGCATCCGGGAGAACCCAATCTGCTGGAGGTCATCGATCCCGCGCACTACACGATCCTGCCAAACACCGCCGGCTGTTATGACGCCGATTCCGCTGTGCGCACCTGTCGTCTGGCGCGCGAACTGCTCGACGACCACCGTCTGGTCAAGCTTGAGGTTCTCGGCGACCAGCGCACGCTTTATCCGAACGTGATCGAAACCCTCAAAGCAGCAGAAATTCTGGTGCGCGAAGGCTTTGAGGTCATGGTCTATACCACCGACGACCCCTTGCTCGCGAAACGCCTGGAGGAAATCGGCTGCGTGGCAGTGATGCCGCTGGCGGCGCCGATTGGCTCTGGCCTCGGCATCCAGAATCGCTACACCCTGCGCGAAATCATCGAGCAGGCGCGCGTGCCGGTGATTGTCGACGCCGGCGTCGGTACCGCCTCCGATGCCAGCATTGCGATGGAACTGGGCTGCGACGCCGTCCTCATGAACACCGCCATTGCCGAGGCGGGGCAGCCGATCACCATGGCGACTGCCATGCACCATGCGGTAGTGGCCGGGCGACTGGCCTACCGCGCCGGACGCATGCCGCGCCGGATGTACGCCTCCGCTTCTTCGCCGATCGATGGCCGATTCTTCGTCTGAGGCGCCGGCATGCCCGGATGCCCCGCCACGCCTGCGCACGCTGCGCAGTTTCGTGCGCCGGGAAGGTCGGCTAACTGACGGGCAGCGGCGCGCTTTGGAGAGCCGGCTTGCCGCCAGGGCGTGGCCGGAGGGCGCGGTCAACCCATGGACGATTACCGGCCGCTACGCGCCGCTCAGTCTTGAGATCGGCGCCGGCGACGGCGAGAACGTGGTGGCGCTTGCCGCCGCGCGGCCGGAGGAAGATTTCATTGCCTGTGAAGTACATGGCCCCGGGGTCGGCCATCTGTTGCTGAAGGCCGAATCCCTGCAGCTCACCAACCTGTGGGTTGCCCAGCGGGACGTGAACGACGTGCTGGTCGGCTTGCCGGAGGGCGCGCTAAGTACCGTCTATATGTTTTTTCCCGACCCATGGCCGAAAGCACGGCACCACAAGCGTCGCCTGTTTCAGCCCCCCCTGTTGGCGGCGCTGGCGCGCGTGGTGGTGCGCCATGGCCACCTGTGGGCCGCCACCGACAGCGAAGACTATGCGCGCTGGATGCTCGAAGCTGCGGCGAGTGCGCCGGACTGGCGCAATCTGGCGGGCGCAGGGCGGGCCGGCCCGCGTTTGCGCCGTCGGATTGTGACCAAATTCGAACGCCGGGCGGTTAACGACGCGCGGCAGATTTTCGACTTCGGATTTTCCCGCGCCTGATGGCTAGCGCGCTTGCTGGCAGCGCTGATTCAGTTCATCCAGCCCGTTAATCGCCGGGAAATCCGGATACTCGCGCGGGGCGCCGCTGCTGCTTGGCTGCAGTACGCCGTAGTTTTCGCTGATGCCCCAGTCGCGGGCGGCGCGCAGGACCGACAGGTTGTCGTCTACAAAAAGCGTATGGGCGGGGTCAAAGCCCAAATCTGCGTGTAGCGCATCCCAGAACGCGGCTTGCTCTTTCGGGCTGCCGTACTCATGGGAGCTGCGCAGGGCGGTGAAATAGGGCGCCATGCCGGTTCGTGCCAGCTTGAGTTGCAGACTGCGTGGGTGCGCGTTCGTCGCCAGAATGAGCGGAATTGCCCGTTGCCGCACATGCGCAAGGAAATCTGCCGTGCCGGGTCGCATGCGAATCAGCGCCGCCTGCTCCGCTTCGACTTCGTGTAGCGGGGTGTCGAAGACCCGACTCCAATGCTCAAGACAGTACCAGCGGAGGGAACCCTGTTCGCGTGCGATGGTTTGCGCCACGTGAGCGCGGGCCTCGGCGTGCGGCATACCGGTGCGCGCCGCGAGCCGCCGCGGCAGGGCGTGGTTCCAGACCTGGTCGTCGAAGTGCAGGTCAAGCAGCGTGCCGTCCATGTCGACGATGACCGCCGAGAGGGGACTGGTCATGCGGGCAGACCCGATCGACGACGGCGCGTAGTTGATGATCCCGGCGTTGTGAACGGACGTAGGTGAGGCATGAGGGCATTCTTTCAGAAGCTGGCGATATCGGCATCCCTGCTGCTCGGCACCTTGAGCGGTAGCCCGGCAGTCTACGCGCTGGACCCTGCGCGGCTGATACCGCCAGGGCACTTCATCGACCTTGGCACGCATCGGCTCTATTACGAATGTATGGGCACCGGGCGTCCTGCGGTGCTGATTGACTACGGGATCGGCAGCAGCGCAATCGCGTGGCGCGACCTGCAGCGCCAAATCTCCCGTGAAACCACCGCCTGCGCCTACGACCGGGCGGGTTATGGCTGGAGTGATCCGGGCCCCGCGCCGCGGACCACGCAACTGGCGGCCGAGGAGATCCACGCGCTGCTGGACCAATTGCCGGTGGACGGCCCCGTGGTGCTGGTCGGCCATTCCTTCGGCGGCTTCAACACACGCTATTTTGCCGCGCGCTGGCCCGACCGGGTTGCAGGTCTTGTGTGGCTGGACTCTTCGCATCCCGCAGAAGCGCTGGGCGCAAAGCCGAACGCTGGCAGTCGTTTACGCAACCCCATCGACGCCTCCCGGCTCGGCGCTGAAGGCGGTGACGACGATCAGGCAATCGGGGCCTACCTCAACACGCGGCGCAAGGCCATCTTTACGCAGATGGATGAACTTACCCACTTCGCCGACAGCGCGAGGCAGGTGCTGGAAGCGGGCGCGCTGCCGCCGGTCCCGCTGCTGGTGTTGGTGCGAGACGCCGCCAAGGGCGAGCCCAGCGAGGCGACTGAAGCCCGTTGGCACGCCAATCAGGCCACCTTGGCCGCCTTATCACCGCAGGGCAGGCTGTGGCCCGCTACGGGCAGTGGACACGATATTCACCGCGACCGACCCGACCTGGTCGTCAAGGCGGTGCACGAGGTGCTTATCACCGTGCGTCAGCACCGCGACGTTGCCGCAGTGGCCAAGCCCTAAGGGGCTGGCGTGGCCGCGGCGGGTGCCGCTTCCGGGTCCAGCGCTTTCAGGCGCGCTCGGGCCTTCTCCCGATTTTCGGGCGTCAGTTCTTTCATCACGGCTGCTGCGCGCTGTCCGGCCTCATCATCGCCCTGGGCCGCACCGAGGGCATACCAAGCCTGCGCCTCCACCAGATCCCGCTCGCCGCCCACGCCCGCGGCGTGCAGGTCCCCCAATTGCCGCTGAGCGGGCGCAAAACCCTGCCGTGCGGCTTCGGCGATCCAGAAGCGGCCTTCTTCCGGATCGGCTTTGAGTCCGGTGCCGGTGACATACATCATGCCCAGCGCCGCCTGCGCTTCAGGCCGGCCGTTTTCGGCCAGTTTGCGAAACAGGCGGAGGGCGGCGGCTGCACGCGGTGCGTCTTCCCCGTGTTGGAGGTGGATGCGCGCGAGGACCAATTCGGCGTCTGGGTGCGATTCGCCCAACTGCTCCAGCAGGCCCACCGCGCGGGATTCATCGGGCTGAAGCCCTTTGCCCTCCAGTAACAGTAGCGCCAGATTGAACTGGGCTTCCTTCACCCCCTGTGCCGCTGCCAGCTCGAACCAGTGGCCGGCCACGGCCGGGTTGCCGCCGCCACCGGTGCCCCGGTAATGCAGCATGCCGAGATAGAACTGTGCTTCCGGGTCGCCGAGCTGTGCCGCTTGATCCAGCCACCCGGCCGCGGTGACGCGGTCAACCGCGGTCCCGTAGCCGCGCAGAAAAATCATGCCGAGGTTGTACATGGCGCCGCGCAGTCCTTGGGCGGCTGCTTTTTCAAACCAGCCCCGGGCCGCGACCGGGTCTTTGCTGACCCCCTGCCCGCGAAGCAGGAGCACGCCCAGATTGTTCTGGGCCACCGCCTTGCCCAGCCGCGCATCTGCCTCGAATACGGCGGCCGCGCCGGCATAATCGCCCCGCGCCAGCAACTGCGCGGCAGATGCTGCGCGGGCCGCCGGGCACACGGCACCAAGTACCAGCGCCAGCAGGGCCGCACGTCGCCAGGGGCGCCCGTCTGATGCCGTCCGCAGCCGACATTCGACCGGCTTGTTGGGAGCGTTGCGATACATTTTTTGTGGTCCGCGCAGGGAGAGCCAAGGTGGCCCGTAGACTTGTAAATGGCCCAGTAATACCATCGATTTGCCTGTGTCAAAAGGCGTTGTCCGGCCTTTCCGGGGTTCGCCCAGGCGGGGTAAGACGGGCACAGCGCGAGAGACTTTTTATAACACTAAGGAGGTAGGTCAGATGAAGAAAAATACCCTCAAGCCGGTGGCCCTTGCCCTCGGTTCATCCGTCGTCCTGGCTCTCTCTGCGGCGGCCAGTGCGGCTGAAAACCCGTTCCAGATGGTGGAGTTCGGGGCCGGTGTCACGGTCGCTGGTGAGGCGGTCGACATGAAGGGCAACAAGGTCAAGATCAACGACGAAACCGGCTTCACCTATGGCGGTGATCAGCAGGGCAAGTACTCGGGCGGCAAGGTCGGCACCGGGACCAAAGACCCGGCCGTATGCGGCACCTTCGGCGGCGCGAGCTGCTCTATGCCCCACCTCGAGAAGAAGTAAGTCAACGCTTGAATCAGCGTGAGGCCTGGAAGACCTTGCACGGGCATTTCCCGGTGCAAGGTGCTGGTCTGGGACTTCGGCGGGCCCATCTGGGCCCGCTTTTACGTTCAATCCCCGACATTGTTCAGTTCATGGAAGTCGCGCCGGAAAACTGGCTTGGTGCCGGCGGCCGTCTGGGACGAGCGTTTGAGGAAATTGCCGAACGTGTGCCGCTTGCCTGTCACGGCTTGTTGCTTAACTTGGGCGGGCCTGACCCCATCGATCTCGACTTTCTGAAGCGTCTCAAACCGTTTCTCGACCGTTACAAGGTCCGTTGTTACAGCGACCACCTGGCATTCTGCGGCGAGAGCGGGTTGCTTTACGAATTACTGCCCATTCCGTTTACGGCTGAGGCCGTGCGCCATACCGCGGGCCGAATTCGCCTCGTGCAGGACGTGCTGGAGCGGCCAATCGCGATCGAAAATGCCTCCTATTACTGTGTGCTGGCGCAGGACCTGTCTGAAGCGGAGTTCGTCAATGCGGTGCTCGCCGAGGCCGATTGCCGCCTGTTGCTCGACATTAACAACGTCTACGTCAACAGCCAGAACCATGGCTACGACCCGCTGAGCTTCCTGCGCGCGTTGCCGGCTGAGCGCATCGTCTATGCCCACATCGCCGGCCATCTGCGACCTGAAGAAGGGCTGATCATCGACACGCATGGCACCCTGGTGGTCGACCCGGTATGGCAACTGCTGGCACAGGCCTTCGATTTATTTGGCGTGTTTCCCTGCTTGTTGGAGCGTGACGAGCACATTCCGCCGCTAGAAGACCTGCTGCCCGAGCTCGAACATATCGCGAGCCTGCAGCGCCAACAGCTTGCCGGTGATCAAGCCGTAGTTCGTCATGCCTGAGCCGGAGTTCATCCAGCTCCAGCGGGCATTCACCCGGCATTTGCGGGACCCGGCGCGGGTGCCCGCGCCAGCGCTGCCCGAGGCCGGGCTGGAGATTTACCGCCATGCGGTGTTCTTCAACATCGAACGGTTCATGCGAGACAACTTTCCGCGCGTGGCTGAGGTGCTGGCGCCAGCGGTCTGGACGGCGCTGATCCGTGACTATCTGGTCAGGCACCAGTCACACACCCCGCTGTTCGTGGAACTTCTGAATGAGTTTCTGGACTACCTGCGGCATGAGCGTGCCGTCGCCGAAGATCCCCCCTGGCTGTTTGAGTTGGCCCACTTCGACTGGCTCGAAAACGCGCTCGCCAGTGATCAACGGGTGGTCGAGCGGCCGAGCACTGCGCCGCCCGCAGACCTGCTGGCCCACTCCCTCAGGCTCAATCCGGTCCATCGGCTCGAGCGCTATGAGTACCCGGTGCACGCCATTGCCCCGGCGTTCATGCCGGCCGGGCGCCCGCCGCGGCCGACCCGGCTGCTGGCCTTTCGCGACCTTGCCGGCGAATTTGCGGTCCTCGATCTCAACGACGTTACGGTCGATCTTTTCGAAGGCGTGGCCGGCGGCCGCCCGGCGCGCGCCGTACTGGCGGACATTGCCCTGCGGCTGGGCCATCCGGAGCCGGCCAAGGTCGAGTCGGGCGGCGCGGACATCCTGCAGCGATGGTGGGCGCTCGGACTGGTGGTCGGCGCCCTCGACGTGGAGGCTACGACGAGCGGAAAAAACTCATGACGCGCCGTGCTCCCGACTTTCGCTGCACTGTGGCATGATCCCGCTCAAGCATGAGAGCCGCAGACTGCGGTTCGAGTCGATGCCGGTGACGAGCCGGGGCGGAAAGTCTTAACAACCCCTCAAGGCGAAGATGTCGGAATCAAAGTTTCTACTCAGCGAGCGCCCGGCCTTCACGGTCGAAGGCTATCTGCCGCAGAAGCTGCAGCTCCTCCGTCGGCCCGTGGTCCGACTCATTGATGGCCTGCTAGGCCTGAGCGAGTTGACCAGCCGTTACCGCCGCCTGCCGCAAGCCACCGACGTACAGGAATTTGTGCGTCTGGCCTTGCGTGAACTGAACATCAGCACCGAATTTGAAGAAGAACATCTGGCCCGGATCCCGAAAACCGGGCCCTGCGTGATTGTCGCCAACCACCCGCATGGCGGGCCGGATGGCCTGCTCCTCATGGACTTGCTGTTACGGGTGCGCCCCGACGTGCGCTTTGTGGCCAATCACTTTCTGGCCGGGTTCATGGAACTCCGCTCGCTGCTCTTGCAGGTCGACCCTTTCGGCGGCGGTCGCGCGGCGCGGTACAACATCGCTGCGGTTCGTGCCGCCCGCCGCTGGCTTGAACAGGGCGGCATGGTCGTGATGTTCCCTGGCGGTGAGGTGTCCAGCCTCAAGCTCAGCACCGGACAGGTCACTGATCCGGAGTGGACCACGGGTGTCTCGCGGCTGCTGCGGCAGACCGGGGCGCCCGCGTTGCCCATCTACATTGAGGGCCGTAACAGTACCCTGTTTCAGATTGGCGGTTTGCTGAACCCGCGTCTGCGCACGGTCATGCTGGTGCGAGAACTGCTGAAGGCGCGCACCGTGCGGCTGCGAATCGGGCGCGCACTGGCGCCATCGGTGTTGACGGAGATCGGTGACGACGAAGTCGCCGCCCAATACTTACAGTACAAGACCTACCTGCTGCGGGTCGCCGACCGCGCCGGCAAAGCCCCCGGCAAGCAGTCGCCACCCCGGACGTTCAGTCGCAAGCCGGTCCCGATCGCCGAAGCGCCGGGCGAAGACGTGCTGGAGGCAGAGGTCAATGCGCTGCCCCGCGAGCAACTGCTGCACGCGCATGGCTCGCAGGAAATCTGGTTGTTCACGGGCCGTGAGTGCCCCAATCTACTGGCCGAAATCGGACGCCTGCGCGAACTCACCTTCCGCCGGATCGGCGAAGGCACCGGCAAAGCGACCGATCTCGACGAATACGACGATTACTACCAGCACATGTTTCTGTGGGACCGAAAGAGCCGGCAAATTATCGGCGCCTATCGGATGGGCCCCAGCGATTTGATTCTCGCCGAGCACGGCCCACGCGGCCTCTACACCCATTCGCTGTTCCGGATGTCCGGGCGCTTGCTCGAGAAGCTCAGCTGCGGCGTGGAAATGGGCCGCTCCTTCGTGCGAATTGAACAACAACGGAGTTTCGGCGCGCTGCTGATGCTCTGGCGCGGCATCGGTTGTTACGTCGTTCGTAATCCTCGCTACCGCTACCTTTTCGGGCCGGTCAGCATCAGCAACGACTACCATCCCTTGTCGCAGCAGATTCTGGTCACCATGCTGAAGCGCCATAAGTTCGATGCCGAACATGCCGGCGAAGTGCGGCCGCGCCGGCCCTTCCGCTTGCGTGAGCATGAAATCCCGAGCTTCGATGCCATTGAGGATCCGGATTCCCGCGTGCTGGCCGATCTGCTGGGCACGCTGGAAGAAGACGAAAAGGGCGTCCCCGTCCTGTTGCGGCAATACCTGAAACTGGGCGGACGGATTCTCGGCTTCAACGTCGACCCGGCGTTCAACAACGTTATCGACGGGCTGCTGGTGGTCGACCTGCTGCAAACCGAACCGGCCATTCTGGCCAAATACTTCGGGGATGCCGGCACCGCCGCGTTTCGCGCCTTTCATCTCAAGCTGCCGCCCGTCGAGAGCGCCGCGTAAGGCTGTTCCACCCGCCGCGCCGGAAATGCTGCACTGCTCTTTCCTGCGCTAGCCCCCTCTTGTAGAGTCGAACCATTCCTTTAGCGGGCGCTGATGCCCCGAGCCAAAGCTATGCGAAAAATCCGGAAACTGCTGGTTGCCAATCGCGGCGAAATCGCCATCCGCGTGATGCGCGCGGCGGCTGAACTCGATATCGAGTCGGTTGCGATCTACTCCCAGGAAGACCGCTTCTCCCTGCATCGCTTCAAGGTCGATGAGGCCTATCTGGTCGGCAAGGGCAAAACCCCGGTGCAGGCCTATCTGGACGGAGAAGACATCATCCGCATCGCGCTGGAAGCCGGCGTGGATGCGATCCATCCGGGCTACGGCTTTCTCTCTGAGCGACCGGAGTTTGCTGACGCCTGCGCCGAAGCCGGCATCATCTTTGTCGGGCCACCCGCCGACGTGATGCGCACGCTGGGCAATAAGGTCGCGGCGCGCAAATTGGCCGAACGCTGCGGCGTGCCGGTGATGCCGGCGACGGGACCTCTGCCTGAAGATCCGGCGCAGATCACCGCCTTGGCCGCTGCCATTGGTTACCCGTTGATGCTGAAAGCCTCCTGGGGCGGCGGCGGCCGCGGTATGCGCGTTATCGAGGACGAGGGCAGCCTGCTGGAACTGGTCGCGCTAGGCCGCCGCGAAGCCGAACAGGCGTTCGGCAACGGCGAGGTCTATCTCGAGAAACTCATTCGTCGTGCCCGTCACGTCGAGGTGCAGATCGTGGGCGACCTCCACGGCAACATCGTTCATCTCTTCGACCGCGACTGCACCGTGCAGCGTCGCAATCAAAAAGTGGTCGAACGTGCGCCCTCGATGTTTCTGGATGAAACGGCACGCGAAGCCGTGTGTGCGTCGGCGGTCACCTTGTGTCGCGCGGCGGGTTACCAGAACGCGGGCACGGTCGAGTTTTTACAGAATGCAGACACGGGCGATGTTTATTTCATCGAAGTAAACCCGCGCATTCAGGTCGAGCACACCGTGACGGAAATGCTGACCGGCATCGACATCGTGAAGGCGCAGCTGCGGATCGCGCAGGGCGGACGAATTGGCGAGGACGACAGCGGCGTGCCGCAGCAGGCCGACATTTACCGCCACGGCTACAGCATGCAGTGCCGGATCACGACCGAAGATCCGGAAAACAATTTCATCCCCGACTACGGCACGATCACCGCCTATCGCAGCCCGGCCGGCTTCGGCATTCGCCTTGATGCCGGTACTGCGTATACCGGCGCTCGCATCACGCGCTACTACGACTCCATGCTGGTGAAAGTCACCGCCTGGGGCTCGACGCCGGATGAAACCACCGCGCGCATGCTGCGCGCGCTGCGCGAGTTCCGCGTGCGTGGCGTGGTAACGAATCTACGCTTTCTCGAACAGCTGTTGATGCACCAGGACTTCACGTCCGCCCGCTACTGCACCACCTTCATCGATACCACGCCGGAGCTGTTCAACTTCCAGCATCGGCAGGATTACGGCACGCCGCTGCTGCGTTACCTCGGCGACGTCATCGTGAATGGCAACGATGCGGTGAAAGGGCGTGCCCGTCCCGGCGTGCTGGCGACGCCCGAGCCGCCGGAGGTGTCGCGTGCGGTGCCGCCTGCCGGTACCCGTCAGCTGCTGGAGGCCATAGGGCCGCGCAAGTTTGCCGAGTGGATGCTCAGCGAACAGCGCGCGCTGGTGACCGACACCACCTTCCGCGATGCCCATCAGTCCTTGCTCGCTACCCGCATGCGGAGCTTCGACATGCTCGCCGTGGCGCCCGCTTACGCGCGAATGCTGCCCACGCTGTTTTCGGCGGAGTGCTGGGGCGGGGCGACCTTTGATGTCGCCATGCGCTTTTTGAAGGAATGCCCCTGGCAGCGCCTGCGCGGCATGCGTCAGCGTCTGCCAAACACCCTGCTGCAGATGCTCTTGCGCGCCTCCAACGCGGTCGGCTACACCAACTATCCGGACAACGTGGTGGATTTTTTCGTGCGTCAGGCGGCTGCCGAAGGCGTCGACCTGTTCCGCATTTTCGACTCGCTGAACTGGGTCGAGAACATGCGCGTGGCGATCGATTCTGTGGTCGCGACCGGCAAACTCGCGGAAGCCGCGATTTGCTACACGGGTAACCTAAGCGATCCGCGCTGTACGAAGTACGACCTGAAGTACTACGTCAAACTGGCCAAGGAACTGGAACGCGCCGGCGCGCACATCATCGGCATCAAGGATATGGCCGGCCTGTGCCGTCCAGCGGCTGCACGCGATCTGGTGCGCGCGCTCAAGCAGGAAATTGCGCTGCCTATTCACTTTCATACGCACGACACCAGCGGCATCGCGGCGGCCAGCGTGCTGGCGGCAGTTGATGCGGGAGTGGATGCCTTCGACGCCGCGATGGATGCCATGAGTGGTCTCACCTCGCAGCCCAATCTGGGTTCGATCGTTGAAGCCTTGCGTCACAGCGAGCGCGACACCGGACTGGATCCGGAAGCCATTCGTCAGCTCTCAAGCTACTGGGAGCAGGTGCGTTCGCTATACCTGCCCTTTGAAAGCGACATTCGCGCGGGTGCTTCCGAGGTCTACGTGCACGGTATGCCCGGTGGCCAGTTCACCAATCTGCGCGAACAGGCCTTGTCGCTGGGTATTTCAGCGCCGCGCTGGCCGGAAGTCGCGCGTGCCTACGCCGATGTGAATGAGATGTTTGGCGACATCGTGAAAGTCACGCCCAGCTCCAAGGTGGTCGGCGACATGGCCTTGATGATGGTCACCAGCGGCCTGACCCGCGACGACGTGGAAAATCCGGCGGTTGATGTGGCGTTTCCGGAGTCTGTGGTGTCGTTTTTCAAGGGCGATTTAGGCCAGCCCTATGGCGGCTTTCCGCCCGAGTTACAGCGCAAGGTGCTGGGCGGTCAAACCCCGCTTGCGGGTCGACCGGGCGCTGTCCTGCCGCCCGTTGACCTGGCCGCCGAGCGTAAAACGCTGGAGCAGCGCGTTGAGCGCACGGTCAGCGATCCGGAATTTGCGTCTTATCTGATGTACCCGAAAGTCTTCACGGACTACGCAAAGACCCAGCGCAGTTACGGTGACCTGACCGGCCTGCCCACGGCCGCTTTTTTCTACGGCATGGTCGCCGGGCAGGAACTGAATGTAGAACTCGGGCCAGGTCGCAGCCAGGTCGTGCGCTATCTCGGCACCAGCGATCCGCATGACGATAACCACCGCACCGTCTTTTTCGAACTCAACGGTCAGCCGCGCGCTATCAAGGTGGGCGATGGTGCAGGCGTCCAGGCCAGAGCGCCGCAGCCCAAGGCCGAACGCGACAACCCGCGCCATTTGGGCGCGCCGATGCCGGGCGTGATTACGCAGATTGCGGTGAAGTTGGGCGACCGGGTGGCGCGCGGCGACGCCATGATGACCTTGGAAGCGATGAAAATGCAGACCGCGATCCGCGCGGAGAGCGACGGCACCATCAGCGCCTTGACCGTCCACGTGGGACAGCAGGTCGACGCGAAAGATCTGCTGGCTGAAATTACGCCGGACGTCGCAAGCTAGGCTAGGCGCCCAACAGGGCGCGGAGCTTGTTCAACTCCTCGGCCGCTTCGCGGACGACCTGCAAGCGGCCGGATTCGGTAAAGGCTTCAAGCGGGAGGAAACGCAACACCGGCGCGTCGTCGTCGGGCAGCGGTTCGCCCCACAGCAGATGCGCCTCCGGTTCGTGCCAATGCGCAAGCTGCAGAATTTCGGTCACGCCATAGGGCGTCTCGGCCGGACGCAGCCATTGCTCGGCGGCGCAGCAGGCTTTAACCATTTCCTCCGGCAAGCGCCATGCGCGCAGCACCATTGCCGAGACCTCGTAACGCAGGTCGTGCAGCACGGTGCGCAAGGTTGCTTCATTTTTGAAGAGCTGCGGAAAAGCGTCGAGTTGAGAGACCAGCGCCATGATGCCGATGTCGTGCAAAAGCCCTGTTAACAAGGCCTGCTCGGCGTTTAGCCGGGTCATGCGTCGCGCCAGCACGAAAGACAGCGAGGCGATGTTGGCGCTATGACTCCACGCCGATCGCATCAGCGTGGTACAGCGCGGATCCTTGGACTTGAACAGGTTGCGGATCACGTGCGCCATGATGAAATCGCGCGTGGAATTGACCCCCATGCGCATCACAGCGGCGGCGACGTTGCTGATTTGGGCCCCGCCGGCATAACCCGCGCTATTGGCGACCCGAATGCAGTAACTGGCGAGCGCGGGATCGGTCAGGATGATGCCGGCCATATCCTCGATGCCCTTGTTCGGGTCGGCGGCCGCCGCGCGAATCCGTAGCGCCACATCGGGCAGGGTGGGCAATACCAGCGTTTCATCCCGCAGCGCCTGATAGACCGCGAACAGCAGTTCGTTATCAATCTGATCTTCGCCGGCGGCAGCTTCATGCACCTGAATGCCACCGCGCGCGCCCGCTTTTTTCTGGGCCGCAAAAATGCTGGCCGGCAGGCGCACAAAGCGAACATTCGTGGTGGCCATTGCACTGGCGCGCGCCTTTGGGTGCGGTGACAGCGGGTGCAAGGCTTCCAGCGTGCCGGCGGAGAGTTCAAAACTTTCGCCCAGCGCGTCGGTTACGCGCACCGTGCCATCGAGCAGATAGAACAACCAGTCATCGTCAGGGCCACACCGGAACAGGTGTTCGCTTGTTTTGCGCTGTTCTACGTCGATGTGGCGCGTCAGTCCGTCAAACTCCGCTTCGCCGAGATGGCGTAGCGGCAGCAGGCCGCGCAGGCGGTTGAGATCGGCGCTACGGCTTTCGCTCATCGTTGTGCTTCCCGTGCGGCCAGAGGTTTAGCGAAGTGCATGGTCACCCACAAACGGATTGGTTTGCCGCTCGCGGCCAAAGGTTGAGGCGGGACCATGTCCGGGCACGAAAGTCACTTCGTTACCCCATGGCCACAGGCGTTCCGTGATTGAGCGAATCAGCGTGGCATGGTCTCCGCGCGGAAAATCTGTGCGTCCGATAGAGCCCTGAAAGAGCACATCGCCCACGAACGCGATTTGACTGAGCGGTTCGAGGAACACCACGTGGCCCGGTGTGTGGCCCGGGCAATGCGCGACTGTCAGGGAGAGTTTGCCTACCGTCACCGTATCGCCCTGTGTTAGCCAACGGTCGGGGGTAAATACTTCCGCCGGCGGGAAGCCGTAGCGTAGGCCCTGTTCGGGAAGCAGATCGATCCAGAACTGGTCATCCTGATGAGGACCTTCGATTGGCACCCCGAGTTCCCGAGCCAGCCGGGCGGTCGCACCGGCGTGATCAATGTGCGCATGCGTGACCAGGATTTTTTCGATCGTCACGCCCGCCTTTCGTGCTGCCGCCAGCACTTGGTCGGTATCGCCGCCGGGGTCCACGACGGCGCCGCGCAGGGTGTCAGGACACCACAAGAGGGAGCAGTTCTGCTGGAAGGGGGTGACTGGCGTGATCAGCACTTGCACGGAAATTTAAAGCTTCTTTTTGCCCAAGAAGGCGGTCGAGTGTAGCGGAAAATCGCGCCTGCGCGACAGGCGCGCGGACCCGCGCAACCCCTGCCGGCACACCACGGGAATCCATCCCGCCGGGTGATGCGTAAGCACACAACACCCGGCAAACGCCGCCTACCGACGGCCGGCGCTCCCGCGCGTTTGCACCCGTCGGGCGACAGAGGCTTTACCATCCGGGATGGCCCGCCCTTGAGTGGGGGCCGGCCATTCGACCCCGAACCAGACAATAAGGAGAACATCACGATGAGCATTCAAGAGGGCAAGGCCGCACCGGCCTTCACACTGACCGACGCCGACGGCAAGCAAGTCTCGCTGAAGGATTTCAAGGGCAAGGACGTGGTGGTCTACTTTTATCCCAAAGACGACACGCCGGGTTGCACCAAGGAAGCCTGCGGCTTTCGCGACCACTGGTCGGTGCTACAGGCGCGCGGGGTGGTACTGATCGGCGTCTCCCCTGACGATGCCGCCTCCCACACCCGCTTTGCCAGCAAGTACCAGTTGCCCTTCCTGCTGCTCAGCGACCCGGCGCGGGAGATGATGGCCGCCTACGGCGCGTACGGTGAAAAGACCATGTACGGCCGCAAAACCATGGGCGTGATCCGCTCCACCGTGTGGATCGATGCGACGGGCAAAGTGAAAAAACACTGGGCGCGGGTGGCGAAAGCAGAAACCCACCCCGAAGCCGTACTGGCCGCGTTGACCGCCGCTTAAGCCTGTCCGGCATCCTCGGGCGGCGCGGCAGCCGCCCAGGGTGCACGGGATTCATCCAGACTTTCGTGATACCGCACGATGCGGTTGCGGCCCAGACTCTTGGCCTGATAGAGCGCGCGGTCGGCGCGCTGGATAAGTTGGCTGGTCAGCGCCTGCGGCCGAAAGCCCACCCAGCCTAGACTGACCGTGACGTGTTCGACCTCGGGAAAGTAGTGCGCGGCCACGCGTGCGCGGAAGCGCTCCAACGCATGCGCCGCGCCGGCACTGTCGGTGTTGTTGAGAATGATCACGAACTCTTCCCCGCCATAGCGGAACAACAAATCTTCCGTGCGGAAACTCTCGCGCAAAAGGCTCGCAAACTGCAGCAGGATTTCGTCGCCCTGGAGATGGCCAAAGGTGTCGTTAATCCGCTTGAAGTGGTCAACGTCCGCGACCGCGAGCCACGGGCTGCTGTCGACCCGCACCCGGTGCGGGTTGCGCCGGCTCCGTTCGAGGAGTTGTTCGAAGCGGTAGTCGAAAGACTGGCGATTGAGCAGGTCGGTCAGGGGGTCCCGCTCGAAGTGATCCATCAAGGTCAGCAGATGGACGAAGATCGTGGAGATACGTCGCACACCCCGCAGGACGCGGGTCTCCACCGGGCGCTTAAGCACTAGAAAGCGGTCTAGCCCGGCCAGCCTTCCCAAACAGATCACCGCGCCGCCGTCAGGCAAGCGGATGACGGCCGGGGCATCGCTCGCAGGCTGGGACCCTAGCGCAGCGGGCAGCCAGTCGGGCGTCGCCACTTCCTGCCCATCGATGATCTGGCGCACCGCATAGGTCGGTGCCTGATCCGGGACGGCCTGACCGTCGCTGGCGTCGAAGGCTTCGAGCAACGCAGCGTCCGCGTCGCCGGTCATATCCCGGACCGCTTCCAACTGGGTCCGGCACAGGCTCTGGAAGTCGGCCTGCCTCGTCAATTGGGCAATGGCGCTGAACTCATCCATTAGTTTGTGCTGGCCTCGACACGGAGGGCTCTATCTTAGAGCGCTAAACCCGTCGGCCGACAGCCCTGAGCAGAAATCGGTGCCTGAAAGCCGATTTAGACCTGTCCTGACCAATTGCGCGTGGCCAGCCCTCGCTGGCTATACTCGCCGCACCGCAGACAGGGTCGCCCCGTTGCACGTCGTTCTGAAATATCTGCTGCAACTTCGTTTGGTGCTGATCGCCGCCGAAGTGCTGGGTCTGGCGATCGTTGATCTGGCCTTTGGCATTCGTCTCGCGTGGCCGGTAGTCGGCGGGGTGCTGGGTGCTTTGGCGGCTTTCAGCCTGTGGTCCTGGCAACGCTGGCGTGGGGTGCGCGATGTGCCCGCCGCCGAGTTTTTGCGCCAGTCGGCGGCCGATCTGCTGGCCTTGTCGCTGCTCATTTACTACACCGGCGGTCCGGTCAACCCGTTCATCTCGCTGTTCTTGTTGCCGATCGTGTTCGCTGCCGCGACCCTGCCGCTGCGGACCACCAGCGTGGTCGCGCTGATGGCCGGCGGCAGCTACACCGCGCTGATGTTCTTTTATCAGCCCCTTTCCAACCACCAGCAGCACATGCACGGCATGGGCTTGCACCTGTGGGGCATGTGGTACGGCTTTCTGGTCAGTGCGGGCTGCGTGGCGCTGTTTGTGGCTCGCATCGCGCGCAGCCTGCGCCAGCGCGATCGGGATCTGGCGGCCGCTCGCGAGCAGGCTCTCGAGGCGGAGCGGGTGATCGCGCTCGGCACGCTGGCGGCCGGCACCGCGCATGAACTGGGCACGCCGCTCGCCACCATCGCCATTCTGGCCAAGGATCTTGAAACCGACCTGCTCGGCCAACCCGCCCAGCACGCGGCGATGGTGACGCTGCGCGCCCAGGTGGCGCGCTGCAAGGAGAGCCTGGCCCGTCTTGCCGCCGACGCCGGCGCCCTGCCGGCGGACAGCGGCCACCCGCAGGATGCCGAGCGCTTTCTCCGTGGTCTGATGGAGGAATGGCAGCGCAGCCGCCTGCCCGTGCAACTGGACACCCGTTTTGACGGCCGAGGCACGCCGCCGCAAATCGTGGCCGACCGCACGTTGCGGCAGGCCTTGTTCAACGTGTTGAACAACGCGGCGGATGCGTCCGGTGCGCGGGTGGAAGTCACTGCCGGCTGGACCGAGGACCTTCTCTGGCTGCAGGTGCGCGATGACGGGCCCGGGGTAGCCGAGACCGTGCGCGAGCGGATAGGCCGTGAAGTTGTCAGCACCAAGGGTGACCGCGGGATGGGGCTTGGCCTTTATCTTGCGCAAAGCGTGCTGCGCCGGCTGGGCGGCACGGTCGAGTTTCTGCGCCCAAGCGACGGCGGGACGCTGGTGAATATCGAAATTCCGCTGCTGGCGCTGCGCGCCGTAGAGATCTGAGATGAACGACATTCTGCTTATTGATGACGACCCCACCCTGCTGTCCGTGATGGCGCAGGCGATGGCGCGCCGCGGCCAACGCACCCTCCTGGCCAGCACTCCGGATCAAGCGCTGAGCCTGGGCGCAAGCGCCGGGGTCACCCGGGCCGTCCTTGATTTGCGGCTGGGCGAGAGCAGCGGGCTGCGGCTGATTGCGCCGCTCTTGCAAGAAAATCCCGGCCTGCGAATCGTGGTGCTGACCGGCTACGCCAGCATTGCCACGGCGGTCGAGGCGATCAAACTGGGCGCGCATCACTATCTGACTAAACCCGCCGACGTCGACGATATTCTCGGTGCCTTCGAGGACGGGGAGGGCGCCGCCGAGGCGGCGGCAATCGACGATCGGCCTACCTCCCTGGGGCGCGCCGAATGGGAGTACATCCAGCAGACCCTGCAGTCCTGCGATGGCAACGTCTCGGCAGCCGCCAAGCGCCTCGGCCTGCACCGACGCACGCTTCAGCGCAAGTTGCAGAAACGCCCGTCGGGCCTCAACTAAAGGAAAGGGATTCATGTCGGCCAGTTTTCCCACCGCTCCGGGCTATCACGACCTCACGTGCTCTCTCGCACCGAATGATGACGCCCGCTACACGCTGAAACTGCCGGCGGGCGACCTCACCGGTCTGCCGCTGGTGCTGGTATTGCACTACGGCGGCGAGCCAACAGGGTTCTACGGTCGGCCTTTACTGGAGATGCTGGTGGCTGCGGCCTGGCCGGAACTGCCGGCAATTTATCTGGCACCGGTGGCGCAAGGCGGAGACTGGCAGGTGCCGCGCAACCGTGACTTGGCCTTGCGGCTCCTTGATGAGACCGCGCGCGCCTATGGCGTTGAAGACGGACAGCGACTGCTCGTCGGTTACAGCATGGGGGCGATCGGGGTCTGGCATCTCCTGACGGTGGCGCCGGCAAGCGTTGCGGCGGCGATCGCCATGGCAGGTCCACCGCCGCCGGCAGACTACGTTGGTCGCGTGCCGGTTCACGCGATCAATTCCGATGCTGACCGTCTGTTCCCGATTAAGACCACCAGCGAGGCCGTCGCGACACTGGCCGCGCAAGGCGCGCCCTGTGAGATCAGCGTGATTAGCGGCATCGACCACTTCAACGTCCCCGGCTTCAAGCCAGCGCTGGCGGCTCTTTTGCCGTGGCTACGGACGCAACTCAAAATCACCTGAGCGCAGCGCAGATGCCCCTGCGTGCGCGGGGGAAAATTTTCTTGCAATCAAAGTCGAACCGTGTACATTGCGCGCTCCGCAGCGGCCTGGGGGCTTTGTGAGTTGTTCCACTAAGAACACATCGTTGATGTTGAGGAGAGCCCTCCAGGTCTAGCGCCATCGTTATCCGCGGTGCGCCCGACTTGAAGGCGCACTCCTCGTGGTTGTTGTCACACACAATTTCACGCGAGGAATACCGGAGAGATGGCCAACAATTTGCCGAATCGGGGACTGTCCCCCCTTCAGCCTTCCGCGGGCCCGGCCCGCAACCCTTCTGAAATCGCGGCCCTGCTGGCCTTCGCGGCCTGATGACCGTGGCGCAGCGTATTCAGGAAACCCTCTACGGCGACGAAGTCTTTCAAGGCTTCACCGCCGACGCCCATCTGTTCCACGGGCAGACGCCGTTCCAGACCGTCGACATCTACGCCAGCAAGCGCTGGGGCAAGGTGCTGGTTCTGGACGGCATTTTCCAGACCACCGAAAACGACGAATTCGTCTATCACGAGATGCTGACGCACGTGCCGATGTTCGGCTGTGCCAATCCGCGTCGCGTGATGATTGTCGGCGGCGGTGATGGCGGCATTCTGCGCGAAGTGCTCAAACACGATATTGAGCACGTCGACATGGTCGAGATCGACCGCACCGTGGTGGAGTACTGCGTCGAGCAAATGCCCACGCTGAATAACGCCGGTGCCATCTACCAGGACCCGCGGGCAAGCCTCGTGATCGAAGATGCCTTCGAGTTCATGAAGCGCGAGCAGAATACCTACGACGTGATCCTCGTCGACTCCACCGACCCTATCGGGCCGGCTGAAGTGCTGTTCTCGCACACCTTCTACGACCTGTGCCGCAAGGCGCTGAACCCCGGCGGCGTAATCGCCCTGCAGGGCGGCGTGCCGTTCCTGCAGCCGGACGAAGCGCCCGGCGTAATGAAACTGCTGCGCGGCCTGGGGCTTAAATCCCGCGTGTATCTCGCGGCGGTCCCGACGTACTACGGCAGCAGCATGTCGCTGGGCTATGCCAGTGACGACCTCGCCGCCATGACGCCGAATCTGGAAAACATACGCGCGCGTTTTGCGCGTTCGAGGGTGGAAACCCGTCACTACACGCCGGAGCTGCATGTGGCCAGCTTCGCGTTGCCACGTTGGCTTGAAGACACTACCGGGGGGTTGGCATGAACAACGAACAGCTGGACCACTTCAAATTCGGCGACGACGGCGAACGCTATGCGGGCGACCATTTGCTGATCGAGTTCTGGGGTGCGACGCGCCTGACCGAACCGGAGTACATCTGTCAGGCGCTGGAGGACGGCGCGCGGATCGCCGGCGCGACGATCCTCCATTCGCACTATCACCACTTTGGTGAAGGCTCGGGCGTGAGCGGCGTGACGGTGCTGGCCGAAAGCCACATCAGCATCCACACCTGGCCGGAAGTGGGCTATGCGGCGATCGACGTGTTCATGTGCGGGGATGCCAAGCCCATGGATTGTCTGGCGCTCCTGCAGGAACGCTTCAATCCAGACACCGTGTCGGCCGAGAGCTTCCGCCGCGGCCGACTGATGCCCCAGATGCGCGCGCACCGCGTTGCCTGAGTAAACGCCCGCCGGACCGGCGTCTGACGCTGGTCCGATGCGGGTGCTTTGCGCCCGATCAAGCGCCTCTTCCCGATGACCGTCAGGCTCTGCCTCTCGCTCAGGAGGTAGCGCCTGATGACGTCTGAAATCTGTCTTGCCCCTCGCCAGTTGGCTGCCCTGCGCGCGGAACTCGCTCGCCTGCACGAGGCGGGCGTCGACCTGCCGCCCACGCTGGCCGCCGTGGTGCGCGAAGTGGAAGCGGCATCTGTGGTCGCCGCTGGCCCCGACACCGACCAACTCGCCCGGCTGCGCGACCAAGTGACCGCCTTCGAAGCGGCCCATCCTCGCCTGACCGGCATCGCCAACGATCTACTCATGCAACTCGCCGCGATCGGGATCTGAAAAAAACAAACGGGCCCCGCAGGACCCGTTTGCTATCCCGAGCGCGCGATCAGGCGGCGGCAGAAGCCTGCTTCGGCGGCGCTTCGGCCGTCCAGGTTCGCAGCACCGGCAGCACTTCGGCCGAGAACAGCTTCATGCTGCGCTCCACTACGTCCATCGGGGTGCCGGCGAAGCGGAAGCAGCCCAGCACGCCGTAGGGGCCGAAGTAGTTCCAGCGTTCCTCGAACTTGCGCAGCATCTGATCCGGCGTGCCCCAGATCTGCTGTTCCACATAGGCCTTGGCGATGTTTTCCTTGCCGGCGGCTTTCATCATGTCGACCGCGTCGCCGTAGGCCTTGTAGCCTTTGGCTTCCTTGTAATGGTCGCCCAGCATTTCATAGTGGTGCAGCACGGAGGCGCAGTAGCCGGCAATGTACTTCTCGGCGTTTTCACGCGCGCGCTTGCCGTCGTGATCGCAAATGGTTATTTCGGTCAGCAAGGGCGGGCGCGGCGCGTAGCCGTGCAGCTTCTGGAACAGGGCCGCGTAGTCGTCGAGTTCCTGCTTCTGCTTTTCCGGCGCCTTGTAGTTGAAGGCCATCATCTGCACGCCAAGCTTGGCGGCCTGTTCGGCGGAGTCGGGGCTCATCGCCACCTGCGTGACGCGGGTCTTCCGCCATTCCTTCGACAGCGGCTCCGGCCGCAGCGGGGCTTCGGGCTGCTTATAGTGCTTGCCGTTGAGGGTGGGGAAGGTGCCGGTTTCCAGCGCCTGGATGATCGCCGGTGACGCTTCGTCAAAGCGTTCGCGGGAGTCGTCCATCGAAATCCCGAAGCGGTCGAACTCGCGGCGGGACAGCCCGCGGCCAATACCCAGAATGGCGCGACCGCCGGACAGCTGGTCGAGCAGCGCGGCTTTTTCCGCGATCCGCAGCGGTTGGTCGTTCCAGGGAATGATGCAGGAGCCGGTGGCAAGCTTGATGCGCTGGGTCTTGCCCGACAGATGGGCGAGGTAGACAAAGTTGTCCGGACAGAAGGAATAGTCTTCGAAGTGATGTTCGACGACCCACAGATGGTCGTACTCCAGTTCGTCGGCCAGCACGCCGCAGCGCAGTTCCTGCGCGTACACCTCGGCGTCCGACATCCCCTCAAACATCCAGCTCTGGACGACCTGAACAATACCGACTTCCATTAGAGACTCCCCTTCATTACGTTGACCCGGCGCGGGCTTTATTGGATGGGCCTGAAACACGCGACGCACGAGCCGGCGGCGGGCGCAGGATATTACCGAGTGTAGCGCCGGTACGTGCCGCGCGCGACGCGCAAATTGGGGTAAATGGCGATGCTTTTGATGCTGCGGCGCGCCAAGTGAAGCGCCCTCAGACAATCGACACGAGCGGCCTTGATGCGGCAATCTGCGGACCTCCCTTGGCGACCCAGAGCATCCCATGAGCAAGCACTATCCCGGCCTACACCTTTGCGAAATGACCGTGCCGCGCGAGTGGCTGGACTACAACGACCATATGAATGTGGCGTACTACACGCTGGCCTTCGATAACGCCGGCGAGGAACTGCTGAAGGTCGCGGGCATGGGCCACGACTACACGCAGGCCACGCAAAACTCCTGGATGGTGCTCGAAGGCCACATCACCTACCAGAACGAGGCGCGCCTCGGCGACCTGTTGCTGATCAAATCCCGGGTGCTCGACTGCTCGACGAAAGCCGCACATCTGTATCAGGAGATGTATCGGGACGAGACGCTGCTCTCCACCCAGGAACAACTGATGCTGCACGTCAGCCTGGCCACCCGGCGCACCACCGCGTTCGAAGCGCCGGTGCTGGCTGCCCTGCAGGCGATGCAGGCCGCGCAGCAGGATTTGCCCCGACCCGAGTGGATCGGCCGGCGCATTAGCATCCGTCGCAGCTAAGGAGTTCAGCATGAATCAGTCTCAGGGTTTCCAGCACGCGGTCGCCTTGATTACGGGCGGCGGCGCTGGCATCGGTGCGGCACTGGCCAAGGCATTGACCGCCGCCGGCGCCAAGGTGGTGGTGGCCGATATCGATCAGGCGCAGGCCAGCGCGGTGCAGGCGCGGGGTGAGGCGCTGGAAGCGCATGCGCTGGACGTCACCGATGCCCGCGCCGTGCAGGCGCTGGTTGATGAGATGGTGGCCCGCCACGGACAACTCGACCTGATCTTCAACAACGCCGGTATTTCGGTCTGCGCCGATGCCCGCGATCTGGAAATCAGCCACTGGCAAAAAGTGATTGAAGTAAACCTGATGGGCGTGATTTACGGCACGCATGCGGCATATCAGCAGATGGTGAAGCAAGGCCACGGCCACATCGTCAACATCGCTTCGCTGGCCGGGCTGGTGCCCTTTCCGACTAACGCACCGTACGCGGCGAGCAAGCACGCGGTGGTCGGCTTGTCGCTGTCGATGCGCACCGAAGGCGAGGCGCTGGGGGTGAAGGTCAGCGCCGTGTGCCCCGGCTTCATTCAGTCGAACATCTTCACCTCAACGCCCTTCATTAACGTGCGACGCGACGCCATTCTCGCCGCGATGCCGTTCAAGCCCGTCACCACCGATCTCGCCGCGGCGCGGATTCTGGAAGGTGTGCGCCAGAATCTGCCCATCATTTCCTTCCCCTTCTACGCGCGGCTGTTGTGGCGGCTCTACCGCCTGTGGCCCGGTCTTCTCAATGTGTTGGGCCGCCAGCAAATTCGAGACCTGCGCAAGCAGCGCATTCAGTCATAGCCAACCGGCTGACGGCCGGCCGTCCTATCGATTACCATACGCCAACGTATGGTCTGGCCGCTGGTCAGGCTTCCCGCCCGTTGCTGACCGAGGAGACGATCTTGGACTCGCTTTACCATCACAGCTTCAAGGACATGATGAACGACGTTGTAGCCGCCGGCTCCTGCTGCGAATGCGGGACCTGCGTGCTGGTCTGCCCGCACAACGTCATTGAGTACATCGACGGCAAGCCCAAGCAGACCGCCAAGGAATCCGCCGCATTCGACTACTGCGGCATCAGCGAAGGCGTGGGCTGCGACGTATGCGCCACGGCCTGCCCGCGCCTCTGGCCGCGCGAATCGCACCTCAAGCAGGCGGTGTTTGGCGACCAGCCGGAAGGCTATGAAGGCATTTTCGGCAACTACCGGCACATTTTTGTGGCGCGTACCAAGCAAGAAGGCCTGCTCGACCGCGCGCAGGACGGCGGCGTGGTCACCGGCCTGCTGGTGTGGGCGCGCGAACAAGGCCTGATCGACGGCGCCGCAGTGTCGACCGTGACCGACGCCGACAAGCCCTGCTTCCCCAGCCCGCAGATGGCGACCACGGTCGAAGAAATCAAAGCAAGCTCGGCCAGCTGGTACACCTATGTGCCCAACAACCTCGCGCTTGAACAAGCCAAGGAAAAAGATCTGAAGTCGGTCGCCTTCGTCGGCGTGCCCTGTCAGATCACGCCGCTGCGCAAGATGGAATACATCGACCCCAGCATCCTGATGGCCGCCAAAAAGAAGCCGCAGATCGTCAGCCGCCAGCGCGGCTTCATGAAGGGCTACTCGGAGCGGGTGTCGTTCAGCATTGGTCTGTTCTGCACGGAAGTGTTCCGCCCGGAGCTGATGACCGAGCGGATCGAGCAGCAGATGGGCATTCCGCTGACTGACGTCTCGAAGTTCAACGTCAAAGGCGAAGTGCTGATTTACAAGAAGGACGGCGATATCGCGCGCATTCCGCTGGAAGAAGCGATGCACGAATACCAGCGTCCGGAGTGCAAGCACTGCGGCGATTTCTCCGCCGAGATGGCCGACATCGCCTGCGGCGGCGTGGGCACCGACCGCGCCACGATTGTGGTCTTGCGCACGCAGAAGGCGGTCGACATCTGGAAGCAGTACGAAGCGAGCGGTCAGGTCGAGGTGTGGCCCATCGCGCAGAACAAGAAGGCCTGGAACATCCTGCAGCGCCTGGCCCGTCGTCAGCGCGAGCGGCCGCCGGCCGGCCCGCTGCGTGGCGCCTCGGCGCCCGATCTGCCGCAGTATTCGGCGACGCGCGAGGCCGAACTCTCGGCCGCTGCTATTGCGCAGACCGCGAAGGCCCCGGCGGAAATCGAAGCCTGCCTGGATGCGGCCTATGTGAACCTGCCGCGCCCGAGCGGCATCGTCGGCTACATTGCCGGCCAGCCCATTCCGGGCGAGCCGCCGGATGCGGGCGACGGCGAAAAGCGCAAGCTGCCGCCGCCGCCGAGCCCGGAGCAGGGCGGCGCCTCGCCCCTGTGGCAACCGCCGGCTGCCAGCTGAAGTCCGCCCCGGGGCGCGCGGCCTGCTGGCCGCGTGCCCCGCCGGCCGTTTGCGCGGGGTAGGATGCGGCAGGCCACTCCCGGCCGCAGCCGCAGGTTAACGCCCATGAGCGACGAGCTTTCCGCAATCCGTGACACGGTCCAGACCTATCTCGACGGCCTCTACGAGGGCGACATCGAAAAACTGGGTCGGGCTTTTCATCCCACCAGCGCGCTGACCCATGTGGTCGACGGCGAACTCAAAATCCTGCCGCGTGCGCAGTGGTTCGAGGCGGTCAAGAACCGGCCCTCGCCGCAAGCCTCGGGCCTGCCGCGCGAAGACCATGTGCTGACGATAGATCTGATTGGGCCAACCATGGCCCATGTGAAGCTGAAGTGCGCCATTCCGCCGCGCTATTTCACGGACATCCTGTCCCTGCTGAAAGTAGACGGCCGCTGGCAGGTGGCGCAGAAGGTCTTCATGACGGAGACCCGCGCCGGCTAAGCGGCGCGTCTGCCGGTTTGCTGTGAACGCGCGACCCGTGTGGGTCGCGCGTCGCGCTTAAGCCCGCCCTGAACGCAACACCTGACCCGGCCGCGCGCCGGTGTCGCGGCCGTGTTCGAACAGCGGCACGCCGTTGACGATGGTGTATTCCATGCCGGTCGCCGGCATCACCAGACGCCGCCCGCCACCCGGCAGGTCGTTGCGCATTTCGCCGCGCTTTTTCGAGCCGACGCGTGTCAGGTCGAAAATGGCGAAGTCGGCCGCCAGACCCGGTGCAATCCGGCCGCGCTGTTCAATGCCGTAGAGCGCGGCGGGTTCGGTGGTGATGCGCTTCACCGCGTGCTCCAGCGTCATGACTTCGCGCTCGCGCACCCAGGTGCCGAGCAGGTAGGTGGCGTAACCCGCGTCGCAGAACATGTCGACGTGCGCGCCGCCGTCGGACAGGCCAATCATGGTCCGCGGATCCTTGATGAGTTCCGGAATGCGGCTCTCATCCGAGTTAAACAACTCGTAGGTGAACTGCATGGCGAGGCTGTCTTCCAGCGCCAGATCGAGGAAGGTGTCGACCGGATCCTTGCCGCGTTCGCGCGCCACGTCGGCCACGCTGCGGCCGAGCAGCGGGCGCAGCACCGGGTTTTCCACTTCGTGAATGATCGCCAGCCGCCAGTCGCCGGTGAAAATGTTGGGCGTTTTAAGAGCCTCGCGGAAACGGTCGCGGAAGCCGGTATCGCGGTAAATCGCGGCCTGCTCTTCCGGCGGGCGATTGAAGGCCGGATTCCAGCAGGCCATGTTGGCAAACATGAACGGCTTGCGGAGATCGATCTGCACGATCAGCGGCCGGCAGGTGGTCTGCGGCAGGCCGCCGCGGGCCAGCAGCGGCGCGGTGCGGGCCAGCGTCTTCTGCGCGGCTTCCGGGTTGTCGACGCGGTTCAGCAGCGCCAGCCAGGTCACCGGGCGTTGGGACTCGGTCAGCAGCATGTCGAGCAGTTCGTATTCGGCGTCGTCGACCACCGACACTTCGTTGGTCAGGGCAATTTCAATCGCACCGCGGCCCAGATCGCGCAGCACGTTGGAATAGGTTTTCAGTTCGTTGCGGCTGGCGTTGCGGCAGGCCAGCGGGCGGCCGTGATAGCCAATGTGCTGGGCGGCGTTGGTGCTGGTCCAGCCGAAGGCGCCGGCTTCCATGGCCTCGCGCAGCAGGCCGGCGATGGCGGTGGTTTCGGCGGCGGTCGCTTCACGCTCCATCGATTCCTCGCCCAGCACGTAGTGGCGGAAGGGGGTGAGCGCAGCCAGAAAGCCCAGGTTCAGGCCCGAGCCGCGGCGGGCGGCGGCATCCATGTATTCGGGGAAGGTTTCCCAGTCCCAGGTCACGCCCTTGCTGAGCACGTCGAAAGGGATGGCCTCCACGTTCACCAGATCCCAGGCCGCAATTTCGCGCGTTTCCGGCTTGCAGGGCGCGAGACCCACGCCACAGTTGCCCATCACGACGGTGGTCACGCCGTGCCAGCAGGAGGGGGTGGTGATGTCGTCCCAGCAGATCTGCGCGTCGTAGTGCGTGTGAGGATCAACAAAGCCGGGCGCTACGATGAGGTCGCTGGCGTCGATGGTGCGCGCGGCGCTGCCGCTGACCTTGCCCACTTCCACAATTTTGCCGTTGGCAACCGCGATATCGCCGTGAAAGCGATCGGCACCCGTGCCGTCCACAATGGTGCCGTTCTTGATAAGCAGGTCGAAAGCCATGGTGCAATCCTCCGCGCGCGTTGGGGCCCCATCATAAGCAAGCAGGGGGGAATCGCCTATGCGCGCAAAGCCGTCGCTTGCGGGGTGGTGCGCGTGCTGCAAAGGCTGCACCATGGGCAAGCTCTGCATAAGACAGGGTTAAGGAGCAAGACCCCCGATGACACGGATGTTGAATCGTCGACGTTTTCTGCAACTGGCGGCGACCGGCGCCGCGGCTGGGGCGCTTGGTGCCTGCGGTAGCGGTGAAGCCCTGCTGCAGGTGGGCAGCAATACCTGGCCGGGTTACGAGTTTCTCTACGCCGCCAACCGCACCGGCCTGCTGCCAAAGCAGCGGGTGCAGATGATGCGCATGCCGTCGGCGACGGTTGTGCAGCAGGCGCTGGCCGGCGGCAATATCGAGGCGGGCGGCCTGACGCTGGACGAAACGCTGGTGGCGCGCGCGGCGGGGGTGCCGCTGCGCATTATCGCGATGCTCGATATTTCGCTTGGCGCCGACGTGGTGCTGGCCCGCCCCGGCCTCGACAGCGCCGACAACATCCGCGGCCAGCGGGTGTGCAGCGAACGCTCGGCGGTGGGTGCGGTAATGTTGGCGGCGTTTCTCGAGGCCTACGGGCTGGGTCCGCAGGACATCGAGATGCTGTATGCCCCAATCGACCGGCACCTGGCCGAATACCGCAACGGCAACGCCGCCATCGTGGTGACTTTCAATCCAGTCGCGCAGGCCCTGATGGCCGAGGGCGCGGTTCGTTTGTTCGACAGCGCGCAGATCAACGGCCGGATCATGGACGTGCTGGTGGCGACCGAGTCCGCCATCAAGGACAAGCCCGCCGCCCTGAAGCAGCTGGTCGCCAGCCATTTTTTGGCGATGGACAGCTTCAACCGCGACCCCGAGACGCTGCGCGCGCCGATGGCCGAGGGCTTGGGCGTGGCGCCCGGGCAACTTGAGGACGCCTACAAAGGGCTGGCGATGCTGTCGGTTGCCGCGAACTACGAGTGGCTGAACGGCAAACCGCCGGCGGTGGAGAAATCTGCGGCGACGCTGGCCGAAGTGATGGTGAAGGCGGGCTTGCTGTCCGCGCCGCCGACGCTCAGCGATTTGGTCAGCACTGCCTTTCTGCCGCCCAAAGCCCGCGCCTGACCGCGCGCCGCGCGCTCAGTCGCTGCCGAGCAGCAGGTGGCCGTCGGCGCAGGCGTTGTGGTCCATAAGGTCTTTCAGCAGGACCTCAAAATTGAGATCAAAACGCGCTTCCAGCGCACCGGTGCGAGCCTTTAACTGCTCCAGCGGCCAGCGACGCACCGGGCTGCGGAAGGCGAGGACGACGGTATTGGCGCGGTCGCCGGTCGGCATGATCAGCACGCGGCCGTCGAAGGCCGCCGCCAGACGCGCCACGCCGACGTCCAGCTTGGGATCCGCCGCCATGAAGTTCACCGCCAGTATGCCGAACCGGCGCAAGGCGCCGAAGCAGGCCGCGCAGGCCCGTTCGTCGCGCAAATGCGCCGGCGCTTCGTGGCCTTCGAAGGCGTCCATCAGGAGCAAATCCGCGCGCTGCGGGCGGGCTTCCAGATAGTCCAGCCCGTCGCCTACCGCCACCCGTAGCCGGGTGTCGTCGTCGGGCAGGCCGAACCAGGCCCGCGCCGCCGCCACCACCTGCGGCTCGAGTTCCACCACCGTGATGCGGGTGTCGGGCATGTGGGTGTAGGCGTAGCGGGCCAGCGTGCCGCCGCCCAGTCCGATCATCAGCAAATCACGCGGTGCGTCGTTGAACAGCAGCACCGCCATCATCGCCCGCGTGTAGTGCAGCTCCAGCCGCTCGGGCGTCGCCAGACGCATGGCGCTTTGAATGGCCTGACCGCCCATGTGCAAGGACCGCACGCCGTTACGGTCGAGGATTTCAACGCTGGGACCGCGGCCTTTGAGCCAGTTTGAGAGGGACATGGCCAGATGGTACCGCCTGCTTCGGGCCGGCCGCGAGGCGCGCGTTGGATTTATTTTTATTAAGACACTTGATTAAGACAGTAATAATGATCAAATATGCCTCAACGCATCAGCGACGAGATCCATGAACCCGCGCAGCTTCACGCTCGACGAACTCTGCACCCTGACCGATCTGCCCCGGCGGACGGTGCGCTACTACGTGCAGATTGGTCTGGTGCCGCGGCCGGCGGGCGAGACGCGGGCGGCGCGCTACGGCGAGGGACACCTCGCCGCCTTGCTGCGCATCAAGCAGCTGAGCGCGGACGGCGTGTCGCTGGAGCGGATCCGCGAGGTGCTGGACGGCGCGGACGCGCCCCTCGCCGCGCGCACCCGCCAGCCGGGGCAGGTCGAGGTGCGCAGTCATGTGTATCTGGCCCCCGGGTTGGAACTGGTCATCGCACCGGCCGAGGCAGGCCTTTCGCCAGAGCAGGTGCGGGCCTTGATTCGCGAATTAGCGCGCGCTGCCGCGCAAGTGCTGGGTCAGGACCCCCAGCCATAAAAAACGATCCGCCGCCCGTGGTCTTGAGGCGGCATCTGCCAGGAGGGACAAGGCATGACATCAATCGCACGGGACTACCCCACGGAAACGCTGGGCGAGATTTTGCAGGGCGTTCACGCCGAGGGTCGGCTGGACGGGCTGATGCTCGCCATGACGCTGCGCCAGCGCTATCGCAACGACAGCCGAGACAATATCGAGGCGGTTTACACCTTTCCGCTGGCCCATGGCGCCACGCTGCTCGGCCTGCAGGTCGAGCTTGGCGGCAAGCGCCTGCGGGCGCAGGTCATCGCTGCGCCCGAGGCGCGCGAGCGCTTTGAAGACGCTATCGACGCCGGCGACTCGCCGGTGATGGTCGAGCAGACCGGCAGCGGGCTCTACACCGCCAATCTGGGCAATCTGCTGCCCGGCGAGTCGCTCGATATCGAGCTGGAATACGCCCAGTTGCTGCGTTTCGAGCAGGGCCGCATCCGCCTCACCGTGCCGACCGTGATTGCCGAACGCTATGGCAATCCGCAGGCCCCTGGCCGGCTCCGGCCCCATGAGACCACCGCCAGCAGTGCCTCTGCGGACTATGACTTCAGCCTGCGGCTGCGGCTCTGCGGGGCGGTGGCGCGCGCTAAAGTCTCGAGCCCCAGCCATCACATCAGCACCGCCCTTTTTGCGGAGGGCTGCGAGGTGACGCTGGACCACGGTGGCCGGCTCGACCGGGATTTCATTTTGAATCTCGAAGGCCTGTGGGGGCTTTCCTTCGCGGCGCGCGCGGCGGACGGGGACACCACCGCCGTGCTCGCCAGCTTCTGTCCGGCGCTGCGCGAAACGCCGCAGGCGCCGGTGGCGCTTAAGGTATTGGTCGACTGCTCGGGCTCCATGGGCGGGGACAGCATCGCCTCGGCCAAGGCTGCGCTGCACGAAATCTTCCAGCAGCTGGGACCACGGGACTACGTGGCCTACAGCCGCTTCGGGGGCCATCTCGTCAACCATCACCCGGCGCTGATTCAGGCCGGGCCGGGGAGCCAGGCGGCGCTGGCGAAGCTGGTGGTGAGGACGGAGGCGGATTTGGGCAGTACCGAGATGGAGTCCGCGCTGCAGGGCGTGTTGACCGGCGTGCGCGTGCCGCCGGCGGCAGCCGAGCTGCATCCCGCCGTGTTGCTCATTACCGACGGCCAGGTGTGGGCGGTGGACGAGATGGTCGCGCTGGCCAGAAAAAGCAGCCATCGGCTGTTTGTGATCGGGGTGGGCGTCGCGCCCGGCGAAGGCCTGCTGCAGCAACTGGCCGAGGCGACCGGCGGCGCCTTCGAGGCCGTCTCGCCCAACGAAGACATGACGGGCGCCATCGTGCGCATGTTCCACCGCCTGCGCGGCGCGCCGGCGGCGCGGGTCACGGTGGATTGGGGCGCGACGCCGCTGTGGCAGACGCCGCCGCCGTCCGCCATTTACGACGGCGAAACCCTGCATCTTTTCGCGCTGTTTCGGCAGCCGCCGCTGGTCGCGCCGCGTCTGCGCTGGGTCAGTGGCGGTCAGCCGGTGGACTGCGCGGCGGAGGCGATAACCCAGCCCGCCGGCGACAGCTTGCGCCGGCTCTGCGGCGCGCGGCAGCTGGCGCTGTGCGAAGACCCGCGGGCGGCGACCGCGCTCGCGCTCAACTATCAGCTGGTCAGCGCGCACACCACGCTGTTCCTGGTCTACGAGCGCGCGGCCGGTGAGAAGGCCGACGGTTTGCCCACGCTGCATCAGATCGCGCAGATGCAGGCGGCGGGACAGTTTGGGGTGGGAACGGTGCGGGATATGCCGACGGTTGCGCGGTTTAGTCTCGCGCTTATGCAGGTAGATATGGCGCAAAGCGAAGCGAGTTACCTCGCTGCATCCTATCGTCCCGTCGTCGATCGCCTCGACCTGTCGGCGCCTTGCGGCATGGAGGCGCCGTCCAGCGCTTGGGCTGACGCATCGGTGGCGCACGCCGCCGTCGCAGCCCTCTTCGCCTGCTTCAACCAGTTCGCGCCGGCCATGCCGGATCTGGCGACGCTGGTCGCCCGCCTCATCCTGCGCCCGGAGGCCCAGCCCTTTGGTGAGGCCATCGGCCGCCTGCAGGCGCTTGGTTTCGAGCACGTCGCCGCCTGGGCGCTGCTGCTTAACTGGCTGGAAGGCAAGTTCATCGGGGCGAGTCTGGAACGACATGCGGCGCGCCTGCTGCGACAGGCCATGCGCGAGGCACCGCGCAGCAACCGGCGCCGAGCGGAAACCGAACTGGCCGCCCTGTTCTAGCCGCCTGTAACAAGTTTCAAGGGCGGTGACCGGCGGCCTGCGGTGAGCCACGCTCACGGCAGGATGCCGACCCGCAGGGGCGCCGGTCGCCCGCCCTTGTCTTGCGTCTTTCAGCGTCTTTTCCTTCACTCGGGGTATGACGCAATCCCCACCCTGTGGCGTAGTCTTGCGAACCGCCCGTGACGGGCACCGGACTACAACGAGCCCCGCACAGACAACGCGGGGCGCAGCGGGGAGAGACTTCATGCAGCAGCGTTACGACGCGATCATCGTGGGCGCGGGAATGGCCGGCATTTACGCCGTTTATCACCTGCAGCGGCTTGGCCTGTCGATCAAGCTTTTCGAAGCCGGCAGCAGCGTCGGCGGCACCTGGTACTGGAATCGCTATCCGGGCGCGCGGGTGGATATCGAAAGCATGGAGTACTCCTACGCGTTCTCGGATGAACTGCAGCAGGAGTGGTCGTGGAGCGAGCGCTACGCCGGACAGGCCGAACTCTCGCGCTACTTCGAGTTTGTCACCGACCGCTTCGATCTGCGCCGCCACATGCAGTTCAACACGCGCGTCACCGGCGCCCGCTTTGATGAAGATGCTGCCGAGTGGGTCGTCACCACCAGCGACGGGCAAACGCACCGCGCGCAGTACTGCGTGATGACGACGGGGCTGCTCTCTGCGCCCAACAAGCCGGAAATTGCGGGCCTTGAACAGTTCAAGGGCGAGGTCTACCACACCGGCCTGTGGCCGAAAGAGCCGGTCGATTTCAGCGGCAAGCGGGTGGGCGTGATAGGCACCGGCTCGTCTGCCGTGCAGGCCATTCCGCTGATTGCCGAGCAGGCCAGCCATCTCACGGTGTTCCAGCGCACGCCCGCCTACGCCGTGCCTTTGCGCAATCACCCGATGCCGGCCGAATACCAGCAGAAAGTGAAAGCGGACTATGCCGAATGGCGGCGCAAGGAGCGCTATGAATCTTTCGGCGGGTGGGTCGCCATGCATTACGAGGCGTCCGGGCTAACCACCGCCATGGCCCTGGACACCCCGCCCGAGGAACGCCGCGCGCTGTATGAGGACCGCTGGCAAAACGGCGGCCTCGCCTTCTACAACGTCTATCCGGACGTCTACGTGAACCGCGAAGCGAACGACACGCTGGCCGAGTTCATCCGCGAAAAAATTCGCGCGCGGGTGAACGACCCAGCGCTGGCCGCGCTGCTGACGCCGGACTATCCGATTTTGATGAAGCGGCTGATTGCCGACACCAACTACTACGAGGCTTATAACCGCGAGAACGTCTCGCTGGTCGACGTCAGCAAGCGTCCCATCGACACCATCACCGCCAGTGGCGTTCAGGCCAACGGCCAGCATTACGAATGCGACGCGCTGGTGCTGGCGACCGGCTACGACGCCATGACCGGCGCGTTGACCCGCATGCATGTGGAGGGGCGCGGCGGGCGCCTGCTGACCGATCATTGGGCCGAGCGCGCGCGAACCTATCTGGGCCTGATGTGCGCGGGCTTCCCCAATTTCTTCATCATCGATGCAGCGGGCAGCCCGTCGGTCGTGTTTCAGCCCATTTTCGTGGCCGAAGAGCAGATCAACTGGGTGGGCGACTGCATCCAGCAGCTCGCAGGCAGCGGCCGGCGCAGCATCGAAGCGCGGCCGGAAGCCGAAGACGCCTGGGGCGATGAATGCGAACGCGCGCTGCAGGCCACACTCTTCCCCACCGTCAACAGCTGGTATGTGGGCGCCAATATCGCCGGCAAGTCCCACAAGGGGCTGATTTATCTCGGCGGCATGGCGGAGTACCGGCGCTGGTTCAACGGCGAGGCCGCCGAGGGCTATCCAGGATTCCTGTTTGACGGGGGCTTGAAGCGAGACGCCGTGGCCTGAGCCGGCTTGCGAGGGAACGCCGATGGATGAGCAATTTGAGACCCGCAGCCTGCTTTCGCCGGCCGAACTGCAGCCGCTCTTGAAGCGGCGCACCTGGCCGTCGGTGCTGCGGCTCGCGCTGCATCTGGGCGCGTTCCTCTGGCTGGGCGTCGCGCTCACCCAGCACGCCACCCACTTCTGGCTGGCCTTGCCCCTGTCGATCGCGCTGGCCTGGGTGTGGAGCGGGATCTTCGCGCCGTTCCACGAATGCACCCACCGCACGGCGTTTCGCACGCTGCGTGGCAATCAGCTGGGCGCCTGGCTGACCGGCATTCCGTTTGGCATGACGCCGCTGTTGTATCGCACGTTTCACTACGAACACCACCGGCATACGCAGGATCCGGAGAAAGATCCGGAGCTCACCAATCCAGCCTATGCGCACTGGCCGGACCGGCCGCAGCACTGGCTGCTGGCGGCCAGCGGCTATGGCCTCATCCTGCTGAAACTGCTGCCGCTCCTCGGGTTTGCGTTCAAGCCGCGGGACGAATGGACGCGCTTCGCGCCCTGGTCGGCGCGGGTCGACGATCCGGCGCGGCTGGTTTTCGAGTGCCGGGTGTTTATCGCTATCTGGGGCAGCTTTCTGCTGGTTACCGCACTCTTGGTGCCGGGCGGACTGTGGTGGTGGGTGGCGGCCTGGTTGACCCACAGCTTTCAGGCGCTATGGGTGATGGCCGAGCACACCGGGCTGCCGCACACCGGCAGTATCCTCGCCCGCACTCGCAGCGTGACCAGCAATGCCTTCGTGCGCTTCTGGCTGTGGAATATGAACTACCACGCCGAGCATCACGCCTGGCCGGCGATGCCCTGGCATCAGCTGCCGGCCGCCCACCGGCTGGCCGCGCCGCATCTTGGTTCTTTGGTGCCGGGCTATGCCGCGCTCCATCGCAGCGTGCTGGCCGGCCACAACTTCCCCAGCGGCGATCCTTAAGCGCCGCGCGCGCCGATTTTTCTCTCAGCTACCAAGGACTTTCTGCTCATGTTGTCTCTGCTTCGCGCGGTGCGTCCGCGCCTTACTGCGGGCCTGTGCGCCCTGTTGTTGAGCCCCGCTGCGTTCGCGATTAACGGTTACTTCCTGCTCGGCTACGGCGCGAAGCAGCTTGGCATGGCGGGCGCGGGCGTGGCCCTGCCGCAGGACCGGGTGGTCGGGGCGCTCAATCCGGCCGGCATGGCGCTGGTCGCGCCGGGCTTTGATATCGGGATTGGCGTAATGCACCCCATTCGGGGCGCGGAGATCGACTGCCGCGGAATCGGCGCCTGCGACCGTGACGTCGCCGAATCTTCACGGCGCGAGATTTTTGCCGTGCCCACCATGGGCTACACGCGGCGCCTCGCCAACGGCGCGACGCTGGGCGTGACGCTCTACGCCAACGGTGGCCTGAACAGCACCTACGACCGCGCGCTGTACGACGAAACGATTGGGCGGATCACCGGCGCGGTGCGCGGCTCGACCGTGCAGGTGGACAAGCTGGGCGTCGACTTTGGGCAGTTTGTGATCGCGCCCAGCCTGTCGAAAAGCGTCGGCCCGGTGGCGCTGGGGATTGGTCCGCTGATCCAGCTACAGCGCTTCAAGGCCTACGGCTTTGGTTCTTTCACCGCTCTGTCTACCGCGCCCGACAGCGTGACCGACCGGGGCTCTGAATATCTCTTTGGCGGCGGCGTGCGCGGCGGCGCGATTTGGACGGTGTCGCCCGTCCTGCGCCTCGGGGTGTCGGCATCCTCGCCCATCTACATGGAGAAATCGGTCAAATACAACGGACTCTTTGCCGAAGACGGCGGCTTCGACGTGCCCGCGCATTTCACCGTCGGGCTGGCGCTGCGGCTGGTGCCGTCACTGACGCTGGCCTTCGACTACCAGAAAATTTTCTTTGCCGAAGTGGGCTCGCTGGGCAACCCGGCGCCAACGGCGGCGGAGTTTCTGGGCAATATCAGCAACGAGCGGCGTTTTGGCGGCAGCAAGGGCATAGGCTTCGGCTGGCGCAATCAGGACGTCTACCGCATCGGGCTCTTGTGGCAGCAGAGCCCGCGCCTGCATTGGCGCGTGGGCTATTCGCAAAACATCAACCAGATCACGACCGACGCGGTGCTGTTCAACATCCCGACCCCGTCGGTGATGGCGCAGAAAGTCACCGGCGGGGTGACCTACGAGTGGGCCACCGGGCGGGCGTTTTCGCTGGGCTTCATGCACGGCTTTGCCAATGAACTGCGGACGACGCGCAGCGTGCTGTTCGGCGCGCCGGTCAAGCTGGAAGCGGGCGGGGAAATTGTGGAACTGAGCTACCACCACGACTTCTAGGCGGCTCGGCATCTGCGCCCCGCCTGACGTGGCGCAGTCGTGCGGGGCGACTCACGGGCTAGCGTGTTTATCCCACGCAGCCCCGAGGAGTTCACCGCCATGCCCCTTTTTTGCCGAGCGCCGCGGGTCTCCGGTCTCGCGCTCGTCCTGATGCTTGCCATGCGGATGGCCGAGGCCGCGGGCGATCCGCAGGCGAGCGTGCAGTGTCCGCCCGAAGCACGAGCCGCCGAGGCCTGCGTGGTGGATGCCGACACCTTTGTGGGCTGGCGCAACTTTGCGCTCAACTGCCAGGTCTGCCACGGCGGTAGCGCGCTGGGATCGACCTTCGCGCCCAATCTGCTCGACCGCCTGAATCAGCGCGTGGACTACGCGCGTTTTCTGCTGGTGGTGGAAAACGGCTACACCGGACACGTCGGCGTGATGCCGGGCTGGCGCGCCAAGGCCGACGTCATGGCGAACCGCGACAATCTTTACCGCTATCTCCGCGCCCGCGCCGACGGTCGCCTGCCGCCGGGCCGGCCGCAAAAAGGCCCGCCGGCGGCGTCGCCCACGCCGTAACGGTTGCGCCGCCCGACAAGTTTCACGATCCTCCGGTCATGCCCTGATCTGACCGGAGAGTCGAGACCATGCCCGATTTATTCAGCCCCTACACGCTGAAAGGCGTGACCCTGCGTAACCGCATCGCCATGTCACCCATGACGATGTACCGCTCCACCGACGGCCTGATGAACGACTTTCACCTCATGCTGCTCGGCTCGCGCGCCGCCGGCGGCTTTGGGCTGGTCTTTGGCGAACAGCTGGCGATCGTGCCGGAAGGCCGCACCAGCGTGAGCTGCGGTGGCATTTACGACGATGCGCAAATCGAAGGGCTGGCGCGGATCAACGCGCTCATCAAGGACATGGGCGCGGTGCCGGCGATACAGCTGGGGCACACGGGCCGCAAAGGCAGCGAAACGCGGCCCTGGGAAGGCGGCGCGCAGCTGGCGCCCGACCATCCGCACGGCTGGCAGGTCTCGGGGCCATCGGCCATTCCCTACGGCGGCAAGTACAAATATCCCGTCCACGAACTGAGCCGCGACGAAATCAAAACCCTGCACCAGCGCTACGCCGACGCCGCGCGTCGCGCGCTGGACGCCGGCTTCGAGTGGCTGGAGCTGCATTTTGCGCACGGCTATCTGGGGGCGAGCTTTTTCTCGCCGCTGGCCAACCAGCGCAGCGATGAATACGGCGGCTCGGTGGCCAATCGCGCGCGCTTTCATCTGGAGGCGATCGACGCCGTGCGTCAGGTGTGGCCAGAGCGCCTGCCGCTGACCATGCGTCTGGGCAGCGACGACCTCAACCCGCGCGGCACGCAGTTCGACGACGCCGTCACCGCGGTCGGCATGATGAAAGACCACGGGCTCGATCTGGCCGATTTAAGCCTGGGTATCAACACCGACGAGATGTCGGCCAAGCCCTTCGATGAACTGGGCTTCATGCTGGAACGCGCCTCGCGTCTGCGGCGCGAAGTCGGCATTCCGGTAGCGACCAGCTGGAATCTCGGCCTGCCACAGGTGGCCGACCGGGTGGTCCGCGAGGAACTGATTGACCTCGTCATGCTGGGGCGCCCGGCGCTGTCGAACCCGCACTGGCCGGTGTGGGCCGCGCGTGAGCTGGGGCATGCCGATCCGTTCTCGCTGGTGCCCGAAGACTGGGCGTGGTGGCTGCGCAACTTCCGCGCGCATCAGGCCTGCATTGGCTGGCCGAGCGGCGAGGCAGCGACGGCCTGAGCGCCTAGGTCGCGCCCTCGGCGACCTTCATCAGGTCAATTTTGATCTCGAGAGCGTCCACCGTCTCGAAGGGCATGATGCCCGCCGCGCGCACGATGTAGTCCATGCGGAAGATGGCTTCCCGGTCGCGCGCCTTGAGGCAGGTACAGCGCAGCATCAACGGCGGTTTATCGGGGGCCGGACTGAAGCGGATGTTGGCCAGCCGGCCTTTGTCGAAGCGCGGCCATTTGGCGTCGTCGTGATCGAGCCGCAGACGCATGGACGACTCGGAATAGTCGAGCACCGTGGCCGCCCACAGCTGCTCGCTGTCGTCGCGCGTGACCTCGGCCGGGCAGTGACAGGGAATGCGGGTCTGCTTGCGCGGCTCGTGCTCTTCCAACGTGCCCAGCATGACGTCCAGCACCGCGACATGCATGCCTTTGTGCGGCCCCTCGGTCAGCAGGGTGTGGCGTTCCACTTCCACTTCAACTTTCTGGTTGGATTCTTTCAGGGCGGTGGAGACCAGCGTCAGGCGGGTGCCGCGGCCCAGCGAGCCACGCCCGCCGAGTGCGGCCCGTGCATTCAGATCGAGCTGGCGGTCGGCGGCTTTGGTGTCGCCGGGGATCAGCAGCTTGATTTCTTCGATGCGGGTCAGTGTTTCGGGTCCGTGACGGGTGTTGATCCTCAGCCGCAGGCCCGGTTCATCGTGGAAAAATTCGACATCCCGCGCGCGGAACACGGCGTGCTCATTGATGCGATAGCCGATGACCAGCGTTTCGACCCGAAACTTGGAGTCGGTGTATTCCGGCAGATAGGTGATCCGGCTGCCGATGGTCAGCGCATCGAACATGCGCTGCAGGTATTCGATCTTGCGGCGGGTGGGGCGCGCGGCGTCGTCGTCCGGGGGGCTACCGGCGCGCTGGCCGCGCCGGGCGGGCGTGGCAGATTTTTTCTTGAATAAACCGAACATGCATAGACCCTCGCCGGGAACGCGCCGCAAATCCAGATGCTGGCGACGATTCTGCCGCAGGCTTACCCGCTCCCGCGAGCGGATGCCGGGCGAAATCACGAACCCTGTGTCCTGATGTCGGCCGCCGGCGGATCTTCTTCAGCGATAAGCGAGAATTTCAGCGCTGGGCCCGGTCAGGTCTCCCGTGAGTTGTCCGGCGCCAGCGACGGCACAGCCCGTCAGGGCTAGCGCTACGGCTACACTGTCCGCCATCGACGCCGTCTTCAGGAGCCCGCCATGCCTAAGCCCCCCGTACCGCCATCGGTCGATGCGCTACTCCGCCATCCCAACGCCGCCGTGATGGCGAGCACCCGCCCGGATGGCAGTCCACACACCGTGGCCACCTGGTACGACTGGGAGGACGGCCGCGTGCTGCTCAACATGGATGCGAGCCGGGTGCGGGTGAACTATCTGCAGGCGCGGCCGGCGGTGGCGCTGACGGTGCTCGATGAGCAGTCCTGGTACAAGCATGTCTCGCTGATCGGTCGCATCGTCGAGATCCATGACGATGTGGACCTGGCCGACATCGACCGGCTCGCCCTGCGCTATACCGGCAGCGCCTACCCCGAGCGTGCGCATCGGCGCGTCAGCATGTGGATGGCGGTGGACGTCTGGCACGGTTGGGATGCCACCGGCGCTATCGCCACCCATGCCGACTGGAAACCCTAGGCCGCCCGCAGCGCGGCGCTACTCGAACTTACACAAACTTGCGAAAAGGAGGCCCCACCATGCCAATCATCGAAGTGAACATGCTTGAAGGACGCAGCGTCACCCAGAAGCGGGCGATGATCGCCGCCATCACCGACGGCGTGGTTGCCACGCTCGGCGTAAAGCCGGACTCGGTGCGCGTGCTGATTCGGGAAATGTCGGCGGAACATTTCGCCGTGGCCGGTGTGACGAAAGCGGAGTCGGCCGAGCAATCGGCGAAGACCTGAGCGTAAGCGGGACGCGCGTTGCTGCCGCGCAGCCTTGGCAGACCGCGTGCTGTCGACGATAAGATTTTGAGAACGAAGATGGTGGCCAAGGACGGAATCGAACCATCGACACGCGGATTTTCAGTCCGCTGCTCTACCAACTGAGCTACTTGGCCGGCGCGAGTGCAGACCGTCGGGCAGGCCCGACGGGAGGCGCAATGTAAGCGGCGCCTGCGGGGGCAGTCAACCCGCACGCTTGCGCGGGCGCAGGTAGCGAGTGACTATCCCCGCTCAATCTGGCGGTCTGTTCCGAGGAGTAGCTGATGTCACAGTCCTGGAAAATCGACGGTGAGTACATCGAAGCCTGCAGCTGCGACTTCCTTTGCCCCTGTATCACGCAGAACTCGACCACCCCGGCCACGCATGAGTTCTGCAAGGTCGCCATGAGTTTCGCCGTGGAGCGCGGACATTTTGGGGACACGACGCTGGACGGCGTGGTGTTTGCGGTTATCGCGCAGTCGCCGGCCATCATGTCGCAGGGCAACTGGGCGCTTGGTCTTATCGTCGATGAAACGGCAAGCGAGGCGCAGACCGCGGCCATTGCGGCCATCGCGAGCGGGCAGGTCGGTGGGCCTCTGGCCGCTTTTGCAGGCCTGGTCGGCGAGTTTCGCGGCGTGACCCGCGCCCGCATCGAGTTCTCGGCCGACGGGCATCGGCGCGCGGTCCATATCGACGGCCAGCTGACGCAGGAAGTGGAAGGCATTCCCAGCCTCAGCGCGCCCGGCCAGTGTCTGGCCATCGACAACACCCTGCATCCGGCCAATCCGCGGCTCAATCTGGCGCTGGCGGTGAAGAACTTCATTCGCAGCTTTGGCATTGAGTGGGACGCGCCGCCGCGTAAAACCAACGGGCATTTCGCGCCGTTTTCCTGGGCCGGCGCCGCGTCCTGAACAAGGCGAGCGTGAGCCGACAGCTGCCGCGCGCGATTTGTGCGGCGGTAATGCTGGTGCTGGCCGCGCTGGCCTGGGGGCTGTTGTGGGCCAGCGCCGATCGCATGCTGGCCATGGAAACAGCCGACACCAGCCCCGGCCTCTTGCCGCCGGCCCTGGACTCGCTGTTGCGGGAAGCGGCCTGGCTGATGATGAAACCTGCCGCCGTCGCCCCCTATCTCGCGCTGTCAGCCCTCATGTGGGTCTTGATGATGCTGGCAATGATGATCCCGGCGGTCTTGCCGGTGGTGCTCCTGTTTGGCCAGACCGCCGGCGGTGGCGCGGGGCGGATGCTGGCTTTCGCGTCTGGCTATCTTGGCGTGTGGAGCCTCTACGGCGTTGCGCTGGCGCTGGTGCAGTGGGGTCTGCATCAGGCGCTCCTTTTGCACGGCATGGCCCTGCGCACCGACCAGCGCCTCGCGGCCGGCCTGCTGCTGGTGGCCGGGGCCTATCAGTTCACGCCGTTCAAGCAGGCCTGTCTGCGCCACTGCCAAAGCCCGCTCGCGTTTCTGCTCAATCACTGGCGCGACGGCCGCTACGGCGCGTGGCAGATGGGCGCGGCGCACGGGCGCTATTGCCTCGGCTGCTGCTGGGTCTTGATGGGTTTGATGTTTGCCGGCGGGGTAATGAGCATCGGGGCGATGCTGCTGCTGTCGGCGTTCATTTTGCTCGAGCGCCTGCTTCCTGCCGGCTGGCTCGCCACCGCCGTGCCCGGCGTCGTGATGCTGACGGCGGGCGCGGCGCTGTATGTTGCGTAGAGACTGGCCTTAAGCCGGCGGGCGGAACTCGGCCGGCGCGGCGGAGCCTTCGCCGAAGAAGTATTTCTCCATTTCCGTTTCCAGAAACTTGCGGTCCTTGGCCTCGATCGGGGTCAGGCGATATTCGTTGATGAGCATCGTCTGGTGTTTCAGCCAGCCGCCCCAGGCCTCCTGCGACACGGCGGTGTAAATCCGGCGGCCCAGTTCCCCGGGATACGGCGGCGCGCGCAGACCTTCGGCTTCGCGGCCGAGCTTGATGCATTGAACGGTTCTGCTCATGGGGTTCCTTCCAGAGGCGGGGCGAGTGAGTGGATGAGATCTGCTACCGGCCGAGGCAAGCCGACCGCCGCAGGGGCGAGCGCGTTATACCAAAGCAGGTCGGGTGAATCCATGCAGCGGCTGCCGCGTTCGCGGACGGCGGCGGTGAGCGGCGTGATCTGCAGATGGAAGTGCGTGAAGGTGTGGGTAATCGCCGGGCCGGGGACGGGGTCGGTCAGCAGGTCGAGATCGGCACTGGCGCAGAAGTCTGCGCAGTGGATGGCCTGCGCCACTTCCGGAAAACTCCACAGCCCGCCCCAGATGCCGCTGGGCGGCCGGCGGGCCAGCAACAGCGCGCCGTCGCTGGCCCGTTGCAACACCAGCATCACGGTTTTTCGCTGCGGCAAGGCCTTGCGCGGTCGCGCGGTGGGGAAGGCGGCCTGTTCGCCGCGGGCGCGGGCGACGCAGTCTTCGGCCACCGGGCAGCGCTCGCAGGCCGGCTGTCGCCGCACGCAGAGCGTCGCGCCGAGATCCATGATCGCCTGCGTGTAATCGGCCGCCCGCGCGGCCGGCGTCAGTTGTCCGGCCAGCGGCCACAGGAGACGCAGGGTGGCGGGTGCGTCCGGCCAACCTTCGACCGCGCGATGACGGGTCAGCACGCGCTTCACGTTGCCGTCCAGAATCGGCACCTGCAGCCCGCGCGAGAGCGCGAGGATCGCGCCGGCCGTCGAGCGGCCGATGCCGGGCAGGCTGGCGACTTCGTCGACCGTGGCTGGAAACTCGCCGCCGTGCTGGCTCATCAGCGCACAGGCCGCAGCCTGCAGGTTGCGCGCGCGGGCGTAGTAGCCGAGGCCCGACCAGTGATGCAGCACTTCATCCAGCGGCGCCGCGGCCAGCGCCGCGACGCTCGGAAACCGCGCCATGAAGCGCTCGAAGTAGGGGATGACCGTCGTCACCTGCGTTTGCTGCAGCATGATTTCTGACACCCAGACCCGATAGGGCGAGCGGTCGCGCTGCCAGGGCAGGTCGTGCCGGCCGTGCTGGTCGTACCAGGCCAGCAGGCGCTCAGCGAAGCTCGGCATGGGCACGGGCAAGCCGCTCGATGTTCACGATGGTCTCCTCCACTTCGCGGGTAAAGGTGCGCTTCATGATCAGCGGACCGATGACCGGCGGAATCCAGAAATCCGGCTCCTGTCGCGACTCCATCACCATCCGCGTGCCGCCGTCGGCCAGAGGCGTGATCTGCCAGACGGTTTCGCCCTGCCGGAAGTTACCCCGTCCTGGCAGCACGCTGGTCCGCAGGTCGCCGTTGGGGGCTTCCTCTACGCGCTCGACGAAGTCGATATCGAAGCAAAAGACCAGCACACATTGCCGTAGCCGCAGCTGGCGGACCCAGGAGCCGTCCGGGTTGGTCGACAGCACCCGGCTCAGGCGAATGCTGTCGTTGGTCTGCGCCAGCTGATCCACATCATTGACCACCGCGCGCACCGCCGGCGTCGGGGCCGCGAGCCGCGCGCTGAAGCGGTAGTGATACTGCGCGCCGGCAAAGTCGAAGGCGGTGCTTTCCAGCGTGCTGCCGCAGGCGAGCGCGCTCCACAGCAAGCCCCAGACCACGCTGCACCGGGCGACCCCTGTGCCGCGGCGGGCCTTCACGGCTTCTGGCGCTTCTCGCGCTTGCCTTCCAGCGCTTGCTTGAGGGTGGCGGTGAGCTTCTTGCGGGCGGCGTCGCCAGCGAGGGTTTTCAGCAGGGCTTTCAGGTCGGGCTGGCAGCCGGCCGGGCGCAAGGGACCACGGCATTGCAGCGGCAGGTCGAAGGACTTGCCGCCGGGGCTCTCCGGGTCAATCGCGAGCCGCGCATCGTATTTCATGCTGCGGTCGGCGAGCTTGAACAGCATGCCTTTGCCGCTTACGCGAAAGCCGTCGCCATCAAGGCGTAAGTCCTGATTGAACACCGCGCCGTTACGCACTTCGAGCGTCCCCGTCAGCGCCCGGAAGGCGGTGCTGCCGCCGCTCGGCAGTTTGCCGACGGGTTTGCCGTTGAGCGCCTGACGGGCGCTCCGAATGAGCGCTGTAGCGTCCAGCCCGCGCAGCTCGCCGTTCTGCACGGCAAAGGTGGCCTGCCCGCTCAGGCTCTCGAGCAAGGCCTGCGGTTGCGCGCCGGTGGCGCTCAGCCGGGCTTCAAAATTGATGTTGCCGGCCAGATCCCGGTTGCCGGCCAGATCGACCAGCAGCGGTTCCAGCGCAATTTTGGCCAGGCTGGTGTTGAGCGACAGCTGCGGCAGCTTGCCGGTGGCATCGAGGGTGGCGACGCCGCTGTAGCGGCCTTGATAGCCCTCTGCGCTGACCGGGTCGAGCCGAATCAGGCCGTCAGCGCCGGCCACCGTCAGATGGGCCTGACTGAGGTTGAGGCCGGCGATTTGCAGGCGATCGAGGCTCAGATCTCCGGCCACTTTTAACTGCCGCAACACCTCGACCGGCAAGCTGGCAGCACCAGCGAGCGCCAGCTCGGGCGTCGTCACGGTGGCGCCTCGCTGTGGCCTGCCGGCGCTGGCGGGCGGCAGATAGCGGTCGAGGTTCAGCGCATCAGCCCGCAGCGAAAAACCAACATCCGGCGGCGCCAGTCCGGCGACCGACACTTCGCCGTTAAGCTGCGTTTGGTCAATGTGCAGATTGAGTCGCGACAGGGCGAGCCCGGCCGGGCCGTGTTGAAAGACCGTATCCAGCGCGACCGCGCGCAAGGCTTTGGGGTCGGTCGTCTCCGGCAGCGGCAGGCCTAGCGTCGGCAGCAGCGTGCGCAGGTTGGTTTCGGTCAGCGTGAGCTGGCCGTTCCAGACGGGCGCTGAGCGCAGGTGTACCGCTTCCAGATTGCCCGTCACCTCCAGCCCCGGTCCGCGTAGCGCCAGATCTTTCGCGCTGAGGGTGTCCCGTTCCGGATAGATTTCGATGCCGCCGGCTTCCAGCATCAGCGCGACCGGCGTGCGTGCCAACGGGCCCTGCCAGCGGGCGTTCGCCGTCAGCGGCCCCAGCACCAGCGCCGAGGGCGAGCCGGTCAGCTTTAACTCGGCGGTGAGATCGCGCAGGCCGGCCGCCAGCGCCGGTTGGCCCAGCGCGCTCAGCAGCGGCGCTGGCGCCGGGCCGGCGGCGCGCAGGCTGGCTTCCAGACTGCCATCGGCTTTCTGCGCGTTGACCGCGTGTAGTTCGCCGTCCAGCGTCACGCCCAGCCCCGTGAAGCGCCAGGGCGCGAGATGCAGCGTGCCCGCCAGCGGCTGCGCCTTGAACTGCGTGCTCAGGCCGAAGCTGGTATCGGTGCCGGCCGGCAGCGGCATCAGGGGCGGGGGCTGGCCGGCGAGCCGCGCAGCCTGCGCGAGCAAGCCGGGTAAATCGGTGCCGGCGCCGGTGATGTCGCCGCTGACGACGGGCGTGCCCGCCTGCAGCCCGATGACGCTGAACTGGCCGCCCAGCGTGCCGCCCAGCAGTCTGGCGTCCAGCCCGGTCACGCTGAGGCGGTCCTGCGCGAAATCTGCATCGATACCAAGCGTCAGCTGCAACTCGCGCGCCGGTGCCTCGCCCAGGGTGGCCAGATCGTCCAGCCGTGCACCGACCGCGCCGCGCAGGGTTTCGTACAAGGCGACCAGCGCCGGCAGATTGGGGCTGACGGCCGTCACACGGCCGTTGAACGCCGGCTTGCCCGGTGCGCCGCCGGTCGGTGTCAGGCTGGCCTCGAACGCATGGTCCAGCACGTGGGCGTGGCATTGCGACAGGGCGACTCGACCGCTGGCGAGGTCTGCGTCCAGCATCAAATCGAGGCCGAAGTCGCGCGCCTTGGTCCCGGCCAGCAGATTTTCCAGCGCTTGCGCGGTGCGCCGGTCGCCGCCCGTCCAGTCGTTGGCAAACATCAGCAAGCGCGGCAGGTCTTCGGCTTTGGCGGTGAGCTTGGCCTTGACTGCGGGGGCCGCGCTGCCCCACTGGCGCGCCGTCAGCGCGCCGCCGAGAGTAAGTCCGGGCAACTGGGCCACCAGATCGGAGACGGTCAAGGCCTGATGGTCGGCCTGCAGTTCGGCCGTGCCGTGGAAGTCGAGCGCGCGATTTTTGAAGCCTGCGAGTCGCTGGCTGGCCGGCAGGTCGAGCGCTTTGAACACCACCGCCAGATCTTTGCTTTCCAGCGCCCAACGAGCTCGGCCGCCCGGGCGTGGGCTGTGTAATTGCGCCAGACTCAAGTCCGCTGCCAGCTTCAAACCGAGCCCTTCGGCTTTCAGCGCCGACAGGCTCAGGCTGCCCTGGGCCAAATCGAGTTCAACCGCCGAGTCGAGCGAGAGTGTGGCTTTGCCGCCCGGTAGGGCCTTGCCCTGCAGGCTGGCGGTGGCATGGAAATCCGGCACCCGGTAGCGCTGGGCCTGCGGACTGTAGGTGACGGTGCCGGTGAGCTTCGCGTCGCCGTCCAGCGCCGGCTGCGCGGCTTCGAGGCGGGTGCTGAGGGTGAAATCGATCGGGCGGTCAAAGGCCAGCGCGCCGGTGCGCACATCAAGCTGGGTAAGCGTCACCTGTTGGCCCGAGCGTGCATCCAGCCAATGCAGCGTCGCGTCGCGAACGTCGACCCCGCCGAGTGCGATGGCCATCAGGCCACCGGAGGTCTGCCCTTGCCCGCGCAGGTCGTCCCAGTTGGTCTGGCCGGCCGCATTGCGCGCCAAGTGCACCACCAGCCCGTGGATTCTGGCGGTATCCATGGTCAGCCGTCCGGCGAGCAGCGGCAGGGTCGCCACCGAGAGGTCCAGTTCGGCGACTTCGAGCATGCGGGGCGCGCTGTAGCCCGGCGCATTGCCCAGCGTGAATCCGCTGGCGCGCAGGCGGATTTGCGGCCACCAGAAGATTTCGATCGGGCCCGTCAGGCTGAGCTCGCGCCCGGTCTCGCGCCGCACGGCGGCTTCGATCTGGGCCTTGTACTGGTTGGGGTCGAGGTGGCCGATGAAGGTCGCCAGCAGACCGGCGGCCAGCAAGAGCAGGCCGAGCAGGGCCAGAAGGAGGCGGCCAAGCCGTTTCATGCCGAGGGCTTACCTTACGTGAACTCAGCCGCCCAGTCTGGCGCGCGCGGCCTGACAAGCCGCACGAACACGGGCCGGCGCGGTGCCACCACGATGGTCGCGCGCCGCCAGCGCGGCATCGATGTCCAGCGCCTGAAACACCGCGTCAGTGATGCGGGGCTCAAGCTGCTGCAATTCCGCCAGCGGCAGGTCCTGCAGTTCGCAGCCCTTGGCGATGGCGCTGCGCACCGCGGCCCCGACCACCGCGTGCGCATCCCGGAAGGGCACGCCGAGGCGCACCAGATAGTCGGCAAAGTCGGTCGCGGTGGTGAAGCCGGCGCGGGTGGCCTCGCGCATCCGCGCGCGCTTGACCGTAATGCCGGGCACCAGATCGCCGAAGGCCCGCAGGCAGCCGGCCAGCGTGTCGACGGTGTCGAACAGCGGTTCCTTGTCTTCCTGATTGTCCTTGTTGTAGGCCAGCGGCTGGCTTTTCATCAGCGTCAGCAGCGCGATCAGGTGACCGATCACCCGGCCCGACTTGCCGCGTACCAGTTCTGGCACGTCGGGGTTTTTCTTCTGCGGCATCATGCTGGAGCCGGTGCAAAAGGCATCGTCCAGTTCAATGAACGCGAACTGCTGCGAACTCCACAGCACCAACTCCTCGGCCATGCGCGAGAAGTGCACCATCATCAGCGCGCCCACGCTGCAAAACTCGATCGCGAAGTCGCGGTCGGCCACCGCATCGAGCGAGTTTTCGCAGATCCGCGAGAAGCCCAGCAGCTCGGCGGTCATTTCGCGTTTGATCGGGAAGGTGGTGCCGGCCAGCGCTCCGGCGCCCAGCGGCAGCGCGTCGACGCGTTTGCGGCAGTCGGCCAGCCGCTCGCGGTCGCGCATCAGCATCTCGAACCAGGCCAGCAGGTGGTGGCCGAAGGAAATGGGCTGCGCCGCCTGCAAGTGGGTAAAGCCGGGCAGCACGGTGTCGGCTTCACGTTCCGCCAGATCGATCAGGGCCTTGAGCAGGCGCTCGAGGCCGCCGGTCAGCACATCAATTTCGTCGCGCAGCCACAGGCGAATGTCGGTGGCGACCTGATCGTTGCGGGAGCGCGCGGTGTGCAGTTTTTTGCCCACCTCGCCGATACGCGCAGTGAGCACGCTTTCGACATTCATGTGGACGTCTTCCAGCGCCACCGACCACTGGAACTGGCCGGCGTCGATTTCAGCCCGGATTTGCTGGAGCCCTGCGACGATTTGGTCGCGCTCCTCAGCGCCGAGCACGCCAGCAGCGGCCAGCATGGTAGCGTGGGCAATCGAGCCTTGAATGTCGTGGGCATAGAGCCGTCGGTCGAACTGGACCGAGGCGGTGAATTCTTCGACGAACTTGTTGGTAGGACCTTCGAAGCGTCCGCCCCAGGGTTTGTCGGCAGATTGATCGCCCGCGCCGGCGGGGCTGTGTGGTGCGCTCATGAACTTCAGACTCGGGCTGGAAAGTGCCGGGAGTATATCGTAGGGGCCACCGCCACGGCCCGACGCAGGGACCGTTTTCAACGGAGCAGGGCTCAGCCGAGGAGTGAATTGATGACCCCGCCAACGCGCGCCTCTTTCCTGCCCGACCTGTGCGGTGTGCAGGCGCTGTTCACCGTGGTGATTGCGGGTCAGTTGCTGGCGTTTGCACTGACGCTGGCGCGGGGCGCCAGCGGGCTTGAAGCACTGGCCGAACTCGCCCTGTTGTCGCTCTACATTCAGTGGATAGGGCTCTCGGCGGCCGCCACGCTGTGTCTGTCGCGGCGGCATTTGCGGCGACTCGGCGAGCGGCGGGAAGCCAGCCTCGCTTATGTGCTGGTGCTGTTGGTGTCGCTGCTGCTGGCGGAAAGTGCCTGGTGGCTGATGACACCTTTCGGCGGCGAACTCCCGCTGCTGCAAATTAGCCACGCCCGCCTGCTGCTCTGCAGCCTGGGCATCACCGCCATCGTCGCTGCCGTGGTGTTGCGCTATTTCTACGTGCAGCACCAGTGGCGCGAGCGCACGGCGGCGGCGGCCGCCGCGCAGTTGCAGGCGCTGCAGGCGCGCATCAGGCCGCATTTTCTTTTTAACTGCATGAACACCATCGCGAGTCTTATCCGCGCCAATCCGGCGGCCGCCGAGCGGGCGGTGGAGGACTTGTCCGACCTGCTGCGTGCGAGTCTGGCCAGCACCCAGCCGATGGTGCCGCTGGAAGCCGAGTTGACGCTGGTGCGGCGCTACCTGGCGATCGAGGCCCTGCGACTGGGTGGGCGTCTGCAGGTGGTGTGGGCGCTGCCGGTGTTGCCGGCGGCGCTTGAGGTGCCGCAACTGAGCCTGCAGCCGCTGGTGGAAAACGCCCTGCGTCACGGTATCGAACCGCTGCCTGCCGGCGGCGTGGTGCGGATCGGCGCGGCGCTGGAAAACGGTCGGTTGCGGCTGTGGGTCAGCAATCCACTGCCGCCTGCTGGCCAACTGCAGGCGCATGGCAACCGGCTGGCGCAGGACAACCTGCGGCAACGCTTGCAGGCCCGCTACGGGGAGGCGGCAGAACTGCAGATCGAGGAAACCGGCGACGAGTATCTGGCAACGATGACGCTACCCTGCGGGACGGACGACGATGCGCATCGCAATCGTTGACGACGAGCCGCTGGCGCGCCGCCGCCTCTGCGACCTGCTGGCGGCCCTGCCCGACTGCGCGGTCTGCGGTGAGGCCGGCACGGGGCAGGAGGCGCTAACGCTGTGCGTCGACGCGCAGGCCGAGGTGGTGTTGCTCGACATTCACATGCCCGGCATGGACGGGCTTGAAACCGCGCGCCATCTGGCCCGGCTGGCGGCACCGCCTGCCGTGATTTTCACCACCGCTTACGACGAGCACGCGCTGGCCGCATTCGACGCCGGCGCGATCGACTATCTGCTTAAACCCGTGCGGGCCGAACGCCTGCAGGCTGCGCTGTTACGCGCCTCGCAGTGGACGCGGGCTCAGGCCGCGCGGCTCACGCAGGCCGCGCCGCGGGCGCGCAGTCATTTCAGCGCGCTGGTGGCGGGCAGCCTGCGCCTGGTGCCGGTCGCCGCGGTCCGCTATCTGCACGCGGACGGCGGCTATGTGACGGTCAATCATGCGGGCGGGGAGTTGTTGATCGAAGACGCACTGCGCGCGCTGGAAGAGGAGTTTGCGCAGACTTTTCTGCGCATTCATCGGCACACGCTGGTGGCGGTGGCGCAGGTCGAGCATCTGAGCCGCGACCGGCTGGGCAATACCAGCATCACACTGCGTGGTGTGGCGACGCCCCTGCCGGTGAGTCGACGGCTGGTGGGCGAGGTTAAACGCCGGCTTCGTCAGGGCACGCCCTCAGGCCAAGTCCCCGTGCCCGGCCTGTAGCAGCGCCAGCGCCACCAGCGCGGCAGTCTCGGTGCGGAGCACCCGCGGCCCGAGGCGTACCCGCTGGTAGCCGGCCGCGCTCAGTAAGTCGCGCTCGCCCGGACTGAAACCGCCTTCAGGGCCAATGGCCAGCGCGATCTCGCGGGCTGGCGGCAGGCTCATCAGACTGGCCTCCGCGGCGGGATCCAGCAGCAGACGCAGCGGCGCACGCTGGCGTGCGGCCTCGGTGGCGACGCTGCACACGGCCTCGAGTTGCGGCAAGCGGGTGCGGCCGCTTTGCTCGGCGGCGTGGCGGATGATGCCCGCCCAGTGCTCGTGGCGCTTCTGCGCGCGGGCTTCGTCAAGGCGCACGGTGCTGCGCTCGGTGGCCAGCGGCACAATCAAGCCCACTCCCAGTTCAACCGCCTTCTGGATGGTGTAGTCCATGCGCTCCCCGCGCGAAATGCCCTGCGCCAGCGTGATGCTGAGCGGGGACTCGCGGTCGGTCTCATGCCATGAGCCCAGCGCGAGCGACACTTGCTGGCGGTCGACGGACTCGACGGTGGCGGCGTACTCGCCGCCCTGACCGTCAAACACCACCACCGCGTCGCCGGTGCGCACGCGCAGTGCTTCGCGGAGGTGGCGGCTGCCAATCGGGTCGAGGACAATGCGGCGGGCTCCCGCCAGCGCCTCTGAGCTAAAAATTCGCGGGGGCACGGATTTGGGAAAGCACAATTGGCATGTTCAGACGATTAACCGAACTTCTTGCCGGCTGGCGCGAGGCCGCGCCGGCGGCAGCGCCGCTCGATTTGGCCATGATCGCCCTGCTGCTGGAGATTGGCCGTGCCGACCACGAGGTCGCGGCGGTCGAACAGCAGCGCATTCTGGCCACCGCGACCCGCGTATTCGGGCTCGACGAGCCGACGGCCGCGGCCCTCGTGGCGCGCGCGGCCCAGCGGGTCGAAACCTCGATCTCACTCGACGAATTCACCGGCGTGCTCAATCAGGAATGCTCGCTGGCCGACAAGCGCCGCTGCCTGGTCGCCCTGTGGCAGGTGGCGCTGGCCGATGGGCGCCTCGACCGGTTCGAGGAGTTTTATCTGCGCAAGATTTGCGACCTGTTGTATCTGTCGCATCAGGATTTCATTCAGGCGAAGCTGGCGGCGAGCGCGGGCTGAGCGCTCAGGCCGCTGTATCGCTTGAGGGTTCGCCGTCCAGCATTGAGGTAATGAGCTGGTCTTCAAGTTCAATGCGGGTGGTCAGGTGTTCACCGAGGCGCGAGAGATCATGGGTCAGTTGCTGACGCAGCGTGAGGTCGTCGGCGCCTTCGTAGCGTTCCAGAAAATCCACCGCCACTGCCGTGGTGGTCGCGATTCGCGGATAAACATCGCGCGCGGTGTCGACGATCTGGCTGCGGCGCTCCACCCCGGCCGAGAAGCGCCCGTAAAGACCAAAGTGGCCGGTGGCGATGTAGTCGACCAGCAGGGTCAGAAACTCGTCCAGCATTTCCCGCGCGGCGTCGTCCGGCGCGCCCAGATCCTGCTTCGACAGTTCCCACAGCAGCACCAGCATGCGTTGGCGCTGCTCCAGAATGTCTTTCACCATGCGACGCGTCTCGACGCGCGGATACCGCGGGGATTTGGTAGTTGAACTCATGCCGGCGCCGTTCCCTGCTGTTAGCGATAGCCCGAACTCTACACGCTTGGTGTGGCAGTTCGCACATCGACGCCGCGCAAACGCCGCGATGAGCGCCTGCCGGGCGCGACCCCGACGCGGGGGAAGGACGTGACCTCGCCAATCCCGACGCCGCTGGTGGTGCAGGGCGCGCGCCTCGGTGGCGCCTTGCGCCGGGCCGCCGCGCGTCGGGCGGGGCAGGCGGTCTGGTTTGCGCCGGAACTGCTGAGCGTCGACCGCTGGCTGGAGCGGCTGTTGCTGGACGCGAGCCTGCGCGGTGAGCCCGCGCTGCCGTCCGGCTTCGTGCTGTCGCCCACGCAGGCGCGAGCCCTGTGGCTGGAAGTCATCGGTCGCGAGCGTGCGTTGGCGCCGCGACTGCAGGAACAACTGGCGTCGCGGGCGCTTGAAGCGCATGCGCTGATCGCCGAGTGGCAACTTGAAGCCGCCCTGCAGCCGTACGTCGGCGGGCTCCCGGCCTTCGACGCGCTGGTCGACTGGCGACGCCGGTTCCGCGCCCGTTGCCGCGAACTCGACGCCCTCGCCGCGCCCGATTTGCTGCGCGTGGCGCAGGTTGTCGAGCGGCATCACCGGCCCGCGACGTTTGTCGGCTTCGGGCGCATCGGTCCGGCCTTGGCCGCTCTGGGCGTGCCGGTGCCGGCGCCGGTCGACGCCGTCCTGCCCGCCTCGCTGCAGGCCTTGCCAACGCGTGAGGATGAATACCGGGCCGCCTGCGAGTGGGCGCTCGCGGCGCGCGCGCGCGGCCTTGGCACGGTCGCCGTTGTCTTGCCGGATGCGGCCAGTATGGAGGCCTGCGCGGCGCTGGCGATGCGTGAGACGAGCCTGCATGAAGACGCACCCCTGCTGATGGCGGGCGGCGGTGCCGGCAGCCCGCTTCACCTGCCGATGGTGGTGTCGGCGCTGCAGTTGCTGGCGCTGGCGCGCGGCCTTGAACCGCTGGAGGCTGCTGCGCTGGTACAAAGCCCCTATCTCGCCGGGCACGCCGCCGAGGCGGGGCCGCGCGCCCGGCTGGCCGCCGAGCTCTTGGCCCTGCGCAAGGATCGCTGGCCGGGGGAAGCCTTGCTGGCCCGGGCCGCTCCGCGCTGTCCGCGGCTGGCGGCGCGCCTGCGCGCGGTGCTGGTGGCGACCGCGCAAAGCCCGCGCCGGCAGTCGCTGAATGCCTGGATGCAGCAGGCCCAGCAGTGTCTGGCGGCCGCCGGTTGGCCGGGCGAGCAGGCCTTGAGCGCGCTCGAGAAAGCCGGCAAGGAGGCGCTGGCGCAGGCTTTCGACTTGACCGCCAGCCTCGACGCCGTTTGCGCACCCCTCAGCGCGGCGGAGGCGGAGACCAGCTTGCGCAGAATCCTCCGCGAGCGCCGGCTCAATCTGCCGGTGGCAGCCGACGCGGTGGAACTGCTTACGCTGGAAGAAGCCGCGGCGCTGGCGCCCGACGCGGTGTGGGTGCTGGGCTTGAACGAGGGCAGCTGGCCGCGCGCGCGGGCGCAGAATCCCCTGTTGCCGCAACGCCCCTTGTTGGAAGCCGGCGCACCCGGGGCCAACGGTGTGCTCGATCTGGCGTTTGAGCGCGCCTGCCTCAGTCGGCTCGCGGCCGGCGCGCGGGAGATGGTGCTGAGCTGCGCCCGCCTTGAAGGCGAGACCGAATTGCGGCCGGCGCCGGGCTTTGCGTGGGCGGCACAGACGCCAGTTGCGATGCCAATCGCGCCGGCAGAGGCAGAGGCGGACTGCTTCGAAGCCATGCCAAGCTTGCAGCCGGTGCCATTGGCCCCCGCACGGGCGGCGAGTCTCGCGGGCGGTGCCCGGGTGTTGACCGACCAGGCGGCCTGCCCGTTTCGGGCGTTCGCCGCGCACCGTCTGCACGCTACGGGGGTGGCATTAGCATCCGCCGGTCCCGATGCCCGCGAGCGCGGCAACCTCTTGCACGAAGTACTGGCGGCGTTCTGGGCCGAGGTGGATTCGCAGGCCATGTTGAAGGGCCTGAGCGAAGACGCGCGTGAGGCCCTGATCGCAGGCGCCGTAGCGGCGGGGCTGGCGAAGTCGCCGGCGCTGGCCGAGCGTCTGCACGGGCTGGAACATCATCGGCTGAAGGCGCTGCTGCGCCGCTGGCTCGCCTACGAAGAAGCGCGCCCGGCTTTCTCAGTGCTGGAAGTGGAATGCGAGCGCCGGCTTGAACTGGGCGGGCTGGCGTTCAAACTGCGCATCGACCGGATCGATCGGCTGGCCGACGGGCGCTTGCTGGTGGTCGATTACAAATCCGGTCAGGTCGCCGCGCGCGACTGGCAGCCGCCGCGGCCTGATGCGCCACAGCTGCCGCTGTATGCGCTGGCCGAGCATCCGCAGGAAGTCGCCGGAATTGCGTTTGCCTCACTCAAGCGCCAGGCCATGCGCTGGGTCACCGCGCCCAGGAACTTGTTCAAAGCTGCGCCTGACGCGGCCAGTCTGACCGATGCGCTGGCCGCCTGGCGCGACGCGCTCACCATGCTGGCCGCCGAAGTGATGGCCGGCGAGGCGCGGGTGGATCCCAAGCACGGCAAGCCGACCTGCGCACGCTGCGAGTTCGCCCTGCTGTGCCGGGTTCACGAGCAGCCGCCGCAGCCCGATGAGGAAGAGGCCGATGAGCCTGTCTGACGAAGACGCGCAAGCCCGGCGTGAGGCGCTCGATCCCACGCGCTCGTTTGTGGTCGAAGCGCTGGCCGGCTCGGGCAAGACCTCGCTGCTGACCCAGCGGCTGCTGGTGCTGCTGGCGCGGGTCAAGGCGCCGGAGAGCGTGCTGGCCGTGACCTTCACCCGCAAGGCGGCGGAGGAACTACGCGGGCGGGTGCTGGCCGCGCTCGCGAGCGCCAGAGGGCCAGCGCCAGACGACGCCCACGGCCATGCCACCTGGACGCTGGCCCGCGCGGTGCTGGCGCAGGACCTGCGCGAAGGCTGGCAACTGGAATCGCAGCCGGGGCGTTTGCGGCTGCAGACCATCGATGCGCTCGCCGCCGGCATGGCCCGCCGGGCGCCGCTGGATGCGGGGCTGGCCGCGGCGCTGACCCCGGTAGACGACGCCACGCCGCTGTATGCCCGAGCTGCGCGTGAAACCTTGCAGCGACTTAACGACGAACGGTTTGGGCTGGCGGTCGAGCGCGCCCTGGCGGTGCTGGATAACGACTGGGCGCGGGCCGAAGCCTTGCTGGTGGACATGCTGCCGCGGCGTGATCAGTGGCTGGCGCGGGTCGGCGAGCGCACGCCGCGCGCGCTGGCCGAGCATACCCTGGCCGCCGCGGTGAGCTTGTCGCTGCGGGCGCTGGTCGCGCTGTTGCCGATGCGGTTCCACGCAGAACTGAGCGAGTTCGCCCGTTGGGCTGCGGGCGATGACCCGGATGGCGCGTTCGCAGCGCTGGCGGACTTCGATTTGCAGACCCTGCGCCCGGCGGCCTGCACCGCGCTGGCGGCCCTGCTGCTGACCGGAGCCGGCGAGGTCCGCAAGGATCTGGGCCGGGTTAAAGGTCTGCCGGCGGCCCAACTGCCGGCCTTCAAGGCGCGCTTCGCCGATCTGCGAGAACGTCTGGTCATAGACGCGGCGACGTTCTGCGCCCGGCTGCATGCCGCGCGCGCGCTGCCCGAGGGGCGCTTCGACGACGCCGAATGGGCCGCGGTGCAGGCCTTGCTCGACCTGCTCACGCTGGCGGCAGTGCAATTGGATAGCGTGTTTGCCAGCACCGGTCGCTGCGATTTTCAGGCCGTCGCCCAGAGCGCGCAGGACGCGCTCGGCGCGCCGGACGAGCCCACCGAACTGACGCTGGCGCTGGACTACCGGCTGGAGCATCTCCTGATCGACGAATGCCAGGACACCTCGCGCAGCCAGCATCAGTTGTTCGAGACGCTGGTCAGCGGCTGGAGCGAAGGCGATGGCCGAACGCTGTTTCTGGTGGGCGATCCCCGGCAGTCCATCTACCGCTTCCGGCAGGCAGAGGTCGGGCTTTTTACGCGCCTTATCCGCACCGGCCAGTTCGCCAGCGTGCGCCTGCATTGCCTGCGCCTGTCGGCCAACTTCCGCACCTGCGAGCCGCTGATCGGATGGCTCAATCAGACCCTGCCCGAAGTCTTTGCTACCGACGGCGACGAACTCCCCGCCTTTGGCGGACTGCTCGCCACCCGCCCGGCACTGGCCGATCCGGCGGTCAGCGTTCACGCGCTGCCGGACGGCGACCCGCTGGCCGAAGCCAGCGGCCTGCTGGCGCTGATCCAGTCGGTGCGCATCCGCCGGCCGACGGCGTCGATCGCGGTGCTGGTGCGCGGTCGCAGCCACCTCGGCACGCTGCCGGCAATGCTGACGGCGGCCGGGATCCCGGTGGCCGCTGCCGAAGTCGCGCCGCTGAGCGAAGTGCCGGCGGTCGGCGATTTGCTGGCGCTGACGCGCGCGCTATTGCACCTGACCGATCGAATCGCGTGGCTGGCGCTGCTGCGTGCGCCCTGGTGCGGTGTCTCGCTGCCCGGGCTTGCGGTGGTGGCGGAAGCGGCGCCGCAAGCGCTGATCCGCGAGCGACTGCGCGAGTCTTCAGTCCTGGACGCGCTTACCGACGACGACCGGCAGCGCGTGGTGGCGCTGCACGCCGTGCTGAGTCGCGCCTTGCGCTTGGTGCGGCGCGTGCCGCTGGCGCGCCTCGTTGAGCAGACCTGGCACGACCTCGGCGGGCCGCTAGGGCTAGCGGCCAGCGACCGCCGCGCGGCCGAACGCTACCTTGCGCTGCTGCGGGACTTCAGCGAGGCCAATCCCGAGTTCGCCCCCGACGATCTGGCGGCATATCTGGCGACGCGCTATGTGCCGGTCCCGCGCGAAACAGGCAACGCGGTCCAACTGATGACCATCCACAAGGCCAAGGGCCTCGAGTTCGACGTGGTGATCGTGCCGGCTCTTGATCGCAAGGTGCGGTCGGACGATGCGCCGCTGGTGGTGTGGCACGAAATGGCGGCCCTGCCGCCACCCGCCTTGCTGATGGCGCCGCTGCCCACGCCGGGCGCCACCGACACCCGGACCTACGCGTTTGTCCGGGACCGCGAACAGGCCGAGCAGGCCGCCGAAGCGCGGCGTCTGCTGTACGTCGCCCTGACCCGGGCGCGGGATGAGCTGCACTTATGCGCCAGACGCAAGCTGAACAAGGACGGGCTGGTGGCAGCGCCTTTCGCCAGCAGCTTTCTGGCGCTGCTCTGGCCGCAGCTTGAATCTGCTTTTGTGCCGACGCCGACCACCGCACCGGTGGGGATGAGGCCATCGTCAGCGCCCGCCCGTCGCCGCCGGCTGGCGACTTTGCCCGTCTCGCCGTCACCCCTGACGCCGCAGGCGCGCGCGGCCGACGCGCTGGCGTTCGACTGGGCAAGTCCGGTCGCGCGGCATGTGGGCACGGTCACGCATCGCTTGCTGCAGACGGTGGCGGAACAAGGCCTCGACGCTTGGCCGCCGGCGCGTGTGTCGGGGCTGCGGGCGCTGGTGACCGGCGCTTTGCGTGCCGAAGGCGTGGCTGGTCCTGCGCTGGCCCCGGCCTGTGAGCGGGTTCTGACGGCGCTGCTGCGCACGCTGGAAAGTCCGCGCGGGCGCTGGATTTTGTCGGATCAACACCAGTCAGCCGCCAGCGAGTTGCGTCTCGGGACGCAGCTCGACGGGGTGGTGACCGACGCCGTGCTCGACCGCAGCTTCGTCGACGCCGACGGCGTGCGCTGGATTGTGGACTTCAAGACCGGCGAGCATCAGGGCGGGGCCCCGGAGGCGTTCATGGATTCCGAGGTGGAGCGCTACCGCGGCCAGCTGGAACGTTACGCCGCCTTGCTGACGGCGATGGATCCGCGGCCGGTGCAGCTGGCGCTGTATTTTCCGCTGCTGGACGGCTGGCGGGCGTGGGCGT
>Ga0255096_1000007_pt1 | contig 218912 bp, 184 predicted proteins | sample Colum_Atlam_RepA_2_FD_188563 | JGI IMG/M metagenome (GOLD analysis project Ga0255096, IMG submission 188563) | Freshwater microbial communities from Columbia River, Oregon, United States - Colum_Atlam_RepA_8d | ecosystem: Environmental > Aquatic > Freshwater > River | place: USA: Oregon... | reverse complement strand
GTCTCCCCGGCGACCTAATGGTTTTGGCGAACAATCAGATCGCCTGACGCCATGCATGTTCCCCAACACTAATCCGTTGGTTTAAGGAATTATTTTCTGGGGAGCCGACAGGGTCAGAGTAAAAACTCGAATAAGCATGCTGGGACGGCGGGAGTGCGATTAATTTTTACGCTGACCCAACATATCGGCCTCAGCGCTCCCACCAGAGCAAACCGGCCAGCGAGCACTCCATCACCAGAAACACCAACGGCCAGCGCCCAGCGCGCTCAACACACAGGCTCACCACCCGCCCTGCGGCCATGCCGAGCAGGGCTACCGCGACGGTAAGCAACACGCCGGAACGAAGCCCGACATCTTGAGACGCGATGGCGAGCAGCGCGGCGATCGCAATCCCAAACCCACCATACACAGCCCTGATCTCGTTCCGTGCATCCGCCGTCTCAGGCACCAGTTTGACGAACGAGACGACGAACTGCGGCCGCAGGATTGCGCAGATCCCCATCCCTAAAAAGAACACCACGTTGATCAGAATGCCGATGCTCATTGCCGGACTCTCCCTGATTGCTGTGAGGGCCACCGAGAATTTGAGAACTTGGGGTCAGAGTAAAAACCCAGAAGCAAACGTTTTTAATCGGCGGACGTTCGATTAGTTTTTACTCTGACCCCAATTATCACCAATTATCCGTCAGCCTTTCCCCAGCGCGGCTTGCGCTTCTCCAGGAAGGCCGCGATGCCTTCATCCAGATCGCCGTTGGCGACCGTAAGAATCTGGTTGCGGTCTTCCATTGCGATCGCCGCGTCCAGGCTCTGGGCATCAACGCTGGCCCAGAAGGCTTCCTTGGAAAGACGCAGACCGAGTGGCGCGGTGGCGACCATGTCCTCGGCCAGAGCGCGGCCCGTGGCCACTAAATCAGCCTCGGGCACCACATCGCTCACGAGTCCCAGACGCAAGGCGCGGGCGGCATCGATGAAGCGTCCGGTGTAGAGCAATTCGGCGGCGTTCGAGGTGCCGATAAGCCGCGTCAGATGGTAGCTCGAGCCCATCTCACAGCCCGACAGCCCAATCTTGATGAACGCGCAGTTCATCTTGGTGCCCTCGGCGGCAATGCGCACGTCGCAACCCAGCGCGATCGAAAAGCCACCACCGGCGGCGTGGCCGTGCAGCAGCCCGATGATGGGTTGCGGCGCGCGACGCATCTTCATCACGAGGCCCGAAAAACTACGCTGGCTTTTCATGCCTTCATTGGCATTGCGCATGGGGTTGCGCTCGGGGTCCTTCATGTCGAGACCGGCGCAGAACATGCGGCCAGCGCCGCGCATCACCACCACGCGCACATCGTAGTTGGCCTGCAGGCTGTCGAAGTAGTGGTGCAGTTCCGCGACCATGCGGCGGGAAAGGGAATTGAGGGCCTCGGGGCGATTCAGAACCAGCCAATCTACGGGGCCGTCTTTTTCGATCAGCAGCGTGGTGTAGGTCATGCGTGTCCTCCCGGATCTGTCCGCCTTATTCGCCCTTCAGCGCCTTCATGAACATGCCCTTGTCGAAATAGTCGCGCCAGAAATTGATTTTGCCGTCGACCACTTCAAACACGCCGCTTACCGGCAACGCCACCTGCTTGCCGTTCATCACGAACCGGTCAACGCGTTCGTTCATCACCAGCTTCTCGCTGGCGACCTGGCGCAGGACCTCAAACTTGACCGGGTCGTTGCCGCCCATCATCGGGGCGAGAAACTCGCGCATTTTCTCGCGCCCGCGCATGTCCCCCAGCGGGACGTTGTCGTAGTAGCAGTCGTCGGTGACCAGCGCGAGTGCGCCGTCCAGATCCTTGCGATCGAAGGCTGCCATGAAGGCATCGACTACTTGTTCAGCATTCATATCTAACTCCCTCATTGAATGATTTGCACAAGCCACTATGCGCCGCGGGCTGCGATATCCCGGACAGACATCGTCTTATTCTGGGACGGAGGCACTTCGAGAAATTTTTACTCTGACCCCAAATTGGCGAAGGGCTGGTCTCCTCGTTGGGCTCGCGGTGACTCCAGCAATTCATAGCCCGGAAAGCCGCCCTCAAGCTCGCGGTAGCAAGTCTCGTTGTAACGCTTGAAGCCGCCGGTATACACCATGAAGACCCGCGGCTTGCCCGGAATGTTTGCGCCGGAATACCAGCTCTTGGTGGTCAGCGCGCCGGGCCGGCGCTGGGCGTAACGCAGGGTCTCCTCGCGCCATTGTTCCTGCGACGCCGGCAGCGGATGCAGTAGCGGACGACCGTGCGCATCGAGCCACTCGATGGTGTCGAAGATGAAGTCCACCTGCTGCTCGGCCAGCGTCGCCATGTTTGAAAGCACCGAGGGCGACATGGCGCTGGAGGGCAGGAAGAGATTGGGAAAGCCGTGGACCATGGTGCCGAGATAGTTGAGCGGGCCGTCGGCCCACAGGTCTTTGATTGAGCGCCCACCAATGCCCGCGATGTCGATCGCAAACACCGGCCCGGAGATGGCGTCAAAGCCCGTCGCATAGACGATTACGTCCAGCGCGATGGTCTCGGCGGTGGTTCTGATCCCTTCAGCGACTATCTGCTCAATCGGGGTCTCGGGCAGCGAGATCAGGCGCACATGCGGCTGATTGAAAGTCTTCAAGTAGACGTCGCTCTGGCACGGTCGTTTGCCGCCGTAGGGGTGGTCCCAGGGCACCAGATGATCCGCAGTCCACGCATCGTTCACCTGCGCCCGCATCTGCTGGCGGATGAAGTCCGAGATGGCGGCATTTGCTTCAGGCAGGTAGGCATCCCTGAACGCCAGTCCGACGTACTTGCCGTCCCAGGCTTCCTGCAATACCCGCTCACGTTCCGCCGCATCGAGGTCGTAGTAACGCTGGTCGCCCATGCGCAGCGGCGTGTGGCCACCGTAGGTTTCGCGAAAGGCGCGGCGGATCGCTTGTGGGTCCTCGCGTAGCGCCGCGACCAGTTCGGGCTTCATCGGGCCCGAGCTGGTGGGGGTGACGTAGTTGGCGGTGCGCTGAAAAACGGTGACTTCGGCCGCGACTTTGGCGATTTCCGGGATAACCTGCACGCCGGAGGATCCGGTGCCAATCACGCCCACCCGCTTGCCGCGAAGGTCGACGCTGCCGTCTTTGGGCCAGCTGGATGTGAACCAGGACTCGCCGGCGAAGTCGGCCACGCCCGGAATGTCCGGGGCCTTGGGATCAGACAGCGCGCCAATGGCGAGCACCGCATACCGGCAGACAATGGTCTCGCCCGCGGACGTCCGCACCGACCACCAGCCCGTCGCCTCGTCGTAGCGCGCGGCGACCACTTTGGTGTCGAAGGTGATGTCTTTCAGCACATCGCAGCGCTCGGCCACGAAGCGGAGATAGCGCTGGATCTCGGCCTGTCCGGCGCAGGCGTCGGACCAGTTCCAGTCGCGCACGATGTCGTTGTTGAAGAAGTACGCGTAGTTGTAGCTCTCGACGTCGCAGCGCGCCCCCGGGTAGGCGTTCCAGTACCAGGTGCCGCCGACATCAGACCCGCGCTCGAAGCCGCGTACGCTGTATCCCCGCTGGCGGGCCTGCGACAGGGCGTAGATGCCGGCGAAACCGGAGCCAACCACGACTACATCGCAGTCGGGCTGTGTGTTGGGGCTGTGCGTGACGGTCATTGATGGGCTCGCAAAAGGTCTGGGCGTGATCAGGGGGACAGGATTCGGAAGCGATGCGCCCCCACGTCTGCGGGCGATTATAGGCGCCCGTGTCGAGCGGAACAGAACACGGGCGGGCTCGATGCGGCCAGTTTCCGTCTCGCGCGCGTTCGCCTAGCGCGGGCCCGATGGACCCACGGCGCTCGGAGCGCGCGCGACACCCCGTGCGACACCGGCAGCCGTCCAGCGCTGACGCGCAGCGCCGCCGATGGCAGCCGCCCGCTACTGCCGGGGGCCCAGTTCGATCGCGGTAAGCCGGTCACCTTCGAAATCGAGGATGCGCAGGAACTGGCCGGCCCCGGGACTGTATTCCCGGCGGACCATCGGCAGAAGCTGGCGCTGCGGATTTGCATGGTCCCCAGTGCTCTGCAAAAATGCGAATCATTCTTATTAAACCTTTTCCGACGGATACCGATGAGTCATCCCCAAGCCCTCTTGCGCAGCCTTGGTGCTGTTGCCCTCGCGCTGTTTGTGCTGCCCGCCGCGCCGGCGTTTGCCAGCGAGAAACTGGTCGTTTACTCGGCCCGCATCGAAGCGCTGGTCAAGCCGATGTTCGATGCCTACACCACAGCAACCGGGGTCGAGATTCAGGCGGTTACCGACAAGGAAGGCGCGCTGGTCGAACGTTTGAAGGCCGAGGGCGCCAATACGCCCGCCGATCTGCTGATTACCACCGATGCCGGCAACCTGTGGCAGGCGGCCGAAGCGGGCGTGCTTCGACCGGTTGAGTCCGCGACGCTAGAGGCCGCGGTGCCGGCCAACCTGCGCGACCCCGGCAAACAGTGGGTAGGCCTGACCATTCGAGCGCGCACGATGTTTTTCAACACGAGTTTGGTGAAGCCCGCGCAGCTCTCGACCTACGAGCAGCTGGCCGACCCCGCGTGGCGCGGCAAGCTCTGCCTGCGCTCGAGCAAGAAGGTCTACAACCAGTCGCTCGTGGCCATGCTGATCAGCGAGCACGGTGAGGCAAAAGCCGAGGAGATCGTCCGCGGCTGGGTCGCCAACCTCGCCACCGAACCGTTCGCCGATGACACGCGCATGCTTGAGGCGGTCGCCGCCGGCCAGTGTGCGGTGGGCATCGCCAATACCTACTACTACGGCCGCTTGATAGAGAAGAAACCGGACCTGCCGCTCGGCATCTTCTGGGCCAATCAGTCCACGGGCGGCGTGCATGTCAACGTCACCGGCGCTGGATTGACCCGCCACGGCAAGCAGCCGGCCGCGGCCCAGAAACTGCTGGAATGGCTAGCCTCCCCGCAGGCGCAAAACCTGTTCGCCGACGTCAACTTCGAATCACCAGTCAACCCCGCGGCGGCGCCGAGTGCAGCCGTGCAGGCCTGGGGAAGCTTCAAGGCCAGCCCGCTGAACGTGGTCGAAGCCGGCCGCTTGCAGGCGACGGCGGTGCGACTGATGGACCGTGCCGGCTATCGCTGACGCCGGGCTCGGCGGGACAGCCCCGCCCGCTTTGACGGGCGCGAACAGCGGCGAGCGGCAGCGCCTCTTCTGGCGCGCGGTCGCGCTGCTGGTAGCGGCCCTCGTCGTCGCGCCGCTTATCGTGCTGCTGACCCGCATCGGCGACGCCGACGCAAGCCTGATCGAGCATCTTTTCGAGCACGTGCTGCCGCGAGTTTTCGGCCACACCCTGTTGCTGACGACACTGGTGGCGGGCGCTACCGCCACGCTGGGCGCGGGTCTGGCCTGGCTCATTAGCCGTTACCGCTTCCCGGGACGCGACATTTTCAGCTGGGCGCTGCTGCTGCCGCTGGCGCTGCCGGCCTATGTGCTGGCGTTTGTGGCGGTGGGGCTGCTGGACTTCGCCGGGCCGCTGCAAACCGCGCTCCGCGCCCTGTTCGGCCCGGACCTGCGGCTGCCGCCGGTGCGCTCGGTAGGAGGCGCCGCGCTGGTGCTGTCACTGTCCTTCTACCCCTACGTCTACCTGCTCTGCCGCAGCGCCTTCGACAGTCAGGGCCAGCGCGCGATGGAAGCAGCCCGCAGCCTCGGCCTCAGCCGGCGGCAAGCCTTCTGGCGCGTCGCGCTGCCGATGAGTCGACCATGGCTGGCGGCCGGCCTGCTGCTGGTGGTGATGGAGACGCTGGCCGACTTCGGCACGGTGTCGGTATTCAACGTCGACACCTTCACCACCGCAATTTACAAAAGCTGGTTTGGTCTCTTTTCGCTGGGCACCGCCGCGCAACTCGCGAGCCTGCTGTTGCTCATCGGCTTCGCCCTTGCGATGACCGAGCACCGCCTGCGCGGCCGCGCCGGCTACTGGAGCACGGGGCGCAGCGTTGCGGCGCCCGGCGAGCCCATCGACGGTGCACGCCGCTGGCTCGCGACCGCCGCCTGTCTCGGCGTGCTGCTACTCGCCTTCCTGCTCCCACTCGCGCAACTCATGGTGTGGGCGATGTCGGGCTGGACCGGCGCCGATGTGGTGAGCCTGCGCGCCGCCGGCCGCACGCTGCTGCTCGGTCTCGCGGCGGCGGTGCTGGTGGTCGCCACGGCCTTGCTGCTGGCCTACGCCCGGCGCGAATCTCCGGGCCGCCTGACCGAGATGGCGGCAAGGCTGGCGACGCTGGGCTACGCCATCCCGGGCGCGGTGTTGGCGGTCGGCGCGTTCGTCGCGTTAAGTCTGGCCGACCGCGCGCTGCCGGCGCTCACGGGCGTCGACTGGCGGATCGGGGGCACGCTAGTGGCCATCCTGCTGGCCTATGTCGCGCGCTTTCTGGCGGTGGGCTTTGGGCCGGTCGAGGCCGGCATGGCGCGGATCGGCCGTTCACTCGACGACGCCGCGCGGGTGCTCGGCGCCGGCAGCCGCCGTCGCCTGCTGCGCATCCACCTGCCACTGCTCGCGCCGTCACTGTTCACGGCGGCCGCGCTGGTGCTGGTCGATGTGATGAAAGAGATGCCCATCACGCTGATGACCCGCCCCTTCGGCTGGGACACGCTCGCGGTGCGCATTTTCGAACTTACCTCTGAAGGGCAATGGGAAGCGGCCGCGCTGCCGTCACTGGCGCTGGTCGCGACCGGCCTGTTGCCGCTCAGCCTGCTGAACCGTCAGGCCGAGACCAGCCCCGTTCGCCGCAGCACACCGCCGCCATGACGCCACAGCTGGAACTGCGCGCGGCAAGTCTCGGTTATGAGGGACGGAGCGTGGTGCGCGAACTCGATCTTCGAATCGAGCGCGGCAGCATCGCCTGCCTGCTGGGCCCTTCCGGCTGCGGCAAGACGACCGCCCTGCGCGGCATCGCCGGCTTCGAGCCGCTGCTGGCAGGCGAAATCCTGATCGCCGGACGCAGCGTCAGCCGGGCGGGTCACACCCTGCCCCCGGAAGCGCGCCGCATCGGCATGGTCTTTCAGGATTACGCCCTCTTCCCCCACCTGCGCGCCGGCGACAACGTCGGCTTCGGCCTGCATCGGCTGGCGGCGGCGGAACGCGCCCGACAGGTGTCGTTCTGGCTGGAGGTGGTGGGCCTCGGCGGCATGGAGCGCGTCTGGCCGCACGAACTCTCCGGCGGGCAGCAGCAGCGGGTGGCGCTAGCGCGGGCGCTGGCCCCGGAGCCCGACCTCATCCTGCTGGATGAACCGTTCTCCAATCTCGATCCCGAACTGCGTGACAGCCTCGCGCGCGAGGTGGGCGATCTGCTGCGCGAGCGTGGCGCGACCGCGCTGCTGGTCACGCACGACCAGCGCGAGGCCTTCGCCATGGCCGACCACATCGGCATCCTCAACGCGGGCCAACTCCAGCAATGGGATACGCCCTACGACACCTATCACTGGCCGGCCAACGCCGTGGTCGCCGGCTTCATCGGCGAGGGCGTGATGGTGGACGCGCAACTGCTGCCGAACGGCGCGGTGCAACTGCCCTTTGGCCGCGTCGAAGCCGCCGGCCGGGACGATCGACATCCGCTACCCGCGCCGGGACCGGTGCGGGTACTGCTGCGGCCCGACGACGTCATCCACGACGATGCGAGCCCCCACACCGCGAGGGTCCTGCGCAAGGCCTTTCGCGGGGCGCAAATCCTCTACACGCTCGAACTCGACGGCGGGGTCACGGCCCTGTCGCTGGTCCCGAGCCATCACGACCACGCCATCGGCGCCCGCATCGGCATCTGCATCGCCGCCGATCACGTGGTGGCGTTTCCGCCGGATCGTCACGAATAGACCACTCCCGCGCCGACGGCAGGGCGGCAGGGGAAATTAGCCGCTGGCTTGCCGGCACCCCCGCGATTTGCGCGTGATGCAGCGAACCTGCGGCGGGGCATGGGAGGAAGCGCCTTAGGAACGCCCCCTGAGATCGCATGCCGACCAGAGAGGCCTCGCGCGCCGCTACACCGGCGTGAACATCGCCACCGGCGGGCCGCCCTCCGACGGCTTGAACACCACGCGCACGGCCTGTCCGATTTCCAGCGCGTCCAGATCGCAGTCGACGATGTTGGTCATCATCGACACACCCTCGGCCAGCGTCACGTAGGCGATGGCGTACGCCGTCGGCAGCACGCGCCGCGAAACGCTAACGGTGTAAATCGTCCCCACGCCTTGCGCCACCACCCATTCGGTTTGATCGCTAAAGCAGTGCGGGCAAATCGCACGCGGATGGTAGTGATGCTCGCCGCAAGCCAGACAACGCTTGATCAGCAACTCGCCGCGCGCGGCGGCATCGTAGAAAGGCTGGTTTTCCGGGGTGGCGACCGGTGCGGTAATGACGCGGTCCTGATAGATGGTGGCCATGTTCAAGCCCTTTCCATGATGAGGGTGGCGCTGCCGTGACGGGAAGAAATCACCCCGCCCGTCCCATGCGCGAGCGCGAGGCCGCAGTTCGGCACCTGCACGCGCGGATGCGCTTCGCCGCGCAACTGGCGCACGGCTTCGATAATTTTGGTCATGCCGCCGCGGTTGGCCGGGTGGTTGTTGCACAAGCCACCCCCATCGGTGTTGAAGGGCAGCTTGCCAACGCCGGAGATGAGATTGCCGTCAGCCACAAACTTGCCGCCCTCGCCCTTCTTGCAGAAGCCGAGGTCTTCCAACTGCATGATCACCGTGATGGTGAAGCTGTCGTAGATCGAGGCGTACTGAATGTCGGCCGGCGTCACGCCCGCCTCGGCAAACGCGGTGGGGCCCGAGAAGCGCGCGGCGGTGTAGGTCAGGTCAATGTCGCCGCCGTTAAGCCCTTTGATGGAACTGCCGGCGCCCAGCAGGTTAATCACCGGCTTGTTCAGCGAACGGGCAATTTCAGGTCGCGCCAGAATGACCGCGCCGCCGCCGTCACTCACCACGCAGCAGTCAAGGCGATGCAGCGGGTCGGACATCATGGGCGAATTGACCACATCTTCGACCGTCACCACCTCGCGCAGCATGGCGTGCGGATTGTGCTGGGCGTGGTGCGAAGCGGCGACTTTCACCCAGGCCAGTTGCTCGGCGGTGGTGCCGTATTCGTACATGTGGCGCTTGGCGGCCATCGCGTACTGGTTGAGGGTGACGGCGTGATACGGCAGTTCAAACGGCACGTCGGGCGCATTGGCGCCGAAGTTGCGCGGCACGGTGCCGCTGGAGCCTTCTGAGCGCGGCCGGCCGGCCAGCGTCACCAGCACGATGTCGGCTTTACCGGTGGCAATGGCCTCGGCGGCGTGCATCACGTGGATGAGGTAGGACGAGCCACCGGTGTCGGTGGAGTCCATATGCCGCACGCGCAGGTTCATGTAGTCGATCATGGCCAGCGGCCCAAGGCCGGGGGCGTCGCCGGCGCAGGCGTAGCCGTCGATGTCGCGAAAGCTCAGGCCAGCATCCGCCAAGGCCCCGTGGGCGACTTCGGCGTGGAGCTGGGCGATGGTTTTATCCGGTGCCTTGCGGGTGGGATGTTCGTAAATGCCGACGATGCATGCTTTTCGGTTGAGACTCACGCGCCTTGTCCTGTAACAGAGAGGCCGTGGAGTCTACGACGTTGGGGGGCGGAATCGAAGGTTTTGCAGACCGGCCGCAGCCGCGCCCGGGATGTTGGAAAAAACGCTGCGGCCTGCACCAGCAAGACCGCAGCGTTGGCGTGTGCCGAGGCTAACGCGCTAACGGCCGGCCAGATCGAAGCGATCGAGGTTCATCACTTTGGTCCAGGCCGCCACAAAGTCGCGCACAAACTTCTCCTGCGCATCGTCGGCCGCGTACAACTCGGCCACCGCGCGCAGTTCAGCGTTCGAACCAAAGATGAGGTCGACCGGCGTGGCCGTCCACTTCAGCTTGCCGCTGCTGCGATCCTTGCCCTCGTAGAGCCCCTCGCCGCTCGACGACTTGCCCCATTGCGTCGACATGTCGAGCAGGTTGACGAAGAAGTCGTTACCCAGCGTGCCCGGCCGTTCGGTCAGCACCCCGTGCCGCACATGCGCCGTGTTGGCGTCCAGCGCGCGCAGCCCGCCCACCAACACCGTCATCTCCGGCACGGTCAGGCTAAGCAGACTCGCGCGCTCGATCAGCGCCTCGGCCGGTGACCGCTGCTGCCCCGGGCCGTAGTAGTTGCGGAAGCCATCGGCGGTCGGTTCCAGCACCGCGAAGGAATTGACGTCGGTCTGCGCCTGACTGGCATCCGTGCGTCCGGGCGCAAATGGTACGGTCACCGGGTGACCGCCCTTTTTCGCCGCCTCTTCCACCGCCGCCGAACCCGCCAGCACAATCAGGTCGGCCAGCGAAATCTGCTTACCACCCTGCTGTGCGGCGTTGAAGGTCGTCTGAACTTCCGTCAGGACTTTCAGCACCTTGGCCAGCTCTGCCGGATCGTTAACGGCCCAGCTAGCCTGCGGCGCCAAACGCACGCGGGCCCCATTGGCGCCACCGCGCTGGTCCGTGTCCCGGAAGCTCGACGCCGACGCCCAGGCCACCCGCACCAGTTCGGCGGTCGTCAAGCCGGATTTCAGCACTGTGGTCTTTAACTGCGCGACGTCCGTCTCGTTCACCATGGCGTGGTCAACCGCGGGCACGGGGTCTTGCCAGGCCAGCGCCTCGGCCGGCACCGCGGCGCCCAGATAGCGCGCGCGCGGCCCCATGTCGCGGTGGGTCAGCTTGAACCAGGCCCGCGCAAAGGCATCTTCGAAAGCCTGTGGCTTTTCCTTGAAGCGCAGCGCGATTTCGCGATAGCTGGGGTCGGTCTTCAACGCCAGATCGGTGGTGAACATGATGGGCGCGTGGCGCTTGGCCGGATCGTGGGCATCGGGCACCAGACTGGCGGCGGCATTGTTGGCCGGCACCCACTGAATCGCCCCCGCCGGGCTCTTCGACTGCACCCACTCATAGGCAAACAGATTGTCCAGATACTGCGTGGTCCAGGCCGTCGGATTGGCCGACCACGCGCCTTCCAGCCCGCTGGTAATGGTGTCGCCGGCGTTGCCCTTGCCGCACTTGTTGTGCCAGCCAAGACCCTGCGCCTCGACCGCGGCCGCCGCCGGCTCAGGGCCCACGCACTTCTCCGGACTGGCGGCGCCATGCGCCTTGCCGAAGGTATGACCGCCGGCGATCAGGGCCACGGTTTCCTCATCGTTCATCGCCATCCGCCCAAAGGTCTCGCGGATGTCCTGAGCCGCCGCCAGCGGGTCGGGCTTGCCGTTTGGCCCTTCCGGATTGACGTAAATCAGCCCCATCTGCACCGCCGCCAGCGGCTTCTTCAGCTGGCGTTTGTCGCCATGGCGCTGGTCGGCCAAAAACTTGTTCTCGGGGCCCCAGTACACGAGATCCGGTTCCCAGTCGTCCTCACGCCCACCGGCGAAACCGAAGGTCTTGAAGCCCATGGACTCCAGCGACACATTGCCCGCCAGCACCATCAGGTCGCCCCAGGAAATCTTCTGACCGTATTTTTTCTTGACCGGCCACAGCAGGCGGCGCGCCTTATCGAGATTCGCGTTGTCGGGCCAGCTGTTCAGCGGCTCGAAGCGCTGCTGTCCGCCCACCGCACCGCCACGGCCGTCCGACACCCGGTAGGTCCCGGCGCTGTGCCAGGCCATGCGGATGAAGAACGGGCCGTAGTGGCCGTAGTCCGCCGGCCACCAGGGCTGCGAGGTCGTCAGCACCGCCTTGAGGTCTTTCTTCACCGCTTCGAGGTCCAGCGTCTTGAACGCCGCCGCGTAGTCAAAAGCCTGACCCTGCGGATCAGACTCCGCCGCGTGCTGGCGTAGCGGCTGCAGGTTCAACGTGTTGGGCCACCAGTCGTGATTGCTCATCGGCTTGTCGGTGGCGCGCAGGGCCGGTGCGGCGCTGAGCAAAGCAAGGCTGATGGCCGAGGCCAGCACCGCATTTCTCTTCTTGTTCAACATGGAAACCTCCAGATTATGTTCTTTACTACCGCTGCACAGCGGCCTTGTGATCGTGTGCGCTGACGGCTCTTGCTCAGGCGGCAAGCGCCGCCGGGCGCACCAACGCCTTGTCGAAGGTCAGCGTATCCGCCACCGCTTTCACCACCGCCGCAATGCGGCCAATGTCGGCGATGTTCTGCGCGCTCAGGCCTTCCTGACGCAGCGTCGCGGTGTGCGAGGTAATGCACACCGGGCAGGCATTGACGATGGAGGCCGCCAGACTGAAGGCCTCGAAGCTGCGTTTCGCGACGCCGCCGTGGTTGACCATCACCTGCATGCGCAGACGCGGCGGCACCTGCTTGACCTCGGCGTCCTCGTGGATGCCGGCCAAATTATACCAGACGTTGGTCATGCCCATGATCGCCGCCGCACTCGCCACCGCGTCGATTTCGGTCGCGTTGAGGTGCTGCTGAGCCTCCAGGCTGACCGCCGTAATGACCTCGGCCTGCTTCGATACCAGCGCACTCGCCAGCACGCAGCCCCAGGTTTCAAGCGGCGGCAGCGTGCTACTGCTGATCACGTTGCCCAGGTTGATTTTGAGATCTTTCGCATAGTCCGGGATGCGCTCGCGCAATTGTTCAATGCTCATCAGCGGTACTCCTCGCGGGACCGGGCCTACCCGGCCCCGCGCTCAGGGTTAAAGTCAGGCTGCTTTCAAGGTCGGGCCACCGACCGATCGATTGCAGGGGCAGAGTTCGTCCGACTGCAGGGCATCGAGAATCCGCAGAATTTCATCCGGATTGCGCCCCACCGACAGGTTGTTCACCGACACGTGCTGGATAACGTTGTGCGGGTCGACGATAAACGTTGCGCGCAGCGCCACGCCCGCCGTCCGCTCCCGCACGCCCAGGCCGTCAACCAGCGAACCGTTGGTGTCACCAAAGGCCCAGTGGTTGAGGCGATTGAGGTCCGGGTGGCCGCGCCGCCAGGCCAGCTTGCAGAACTCGTTGTCGGTGCTACCGCCCAGCAACACCGCGTCGCGGTCGGCAAACTCCTTGTTGAGCTTGGCGAAGGCCACGATTTCGGTCGGGCAGACGAAGGTGAAGTCTTTGGGGTAGAAGTAGATGATTTTCCACTTGCCCGCGAAGCTCGCCTCGGTGAGGGTTTCGAACGCGCTGACGCCCTTCTCCTCGTGGTCGTTGAAGCCAGGCTTTACGCCGGTGACGGAGAAAGCGGGAATCTGTTCGCCTACGGTTTTCATGCAAGGTCTCCTTCAGGGTTAGGGATGACACGCCGCCGATCGCTGGACCGTCGGCTTGATTTCACGGCGCACATGAAACGACGCCGCCCCCGCCTGCGTACAATGAGTTGTCCCGATGACAGCGATGGAAAAAACCGATGAAGCACCTGCCCACCCTGCGCTCGCTGCAATACCTGATCGCGCTGCACGACGAAGCCAACTTCGGTCGCGCGGCCAGCGCCTGCGCGGTCAGTCAATCCACGCTCAGCGCGGCGATTCTCAATCTGGAAGAGCAGCTGGGCGGGGTGCTGGTCGAGCGCACCAACAAGACCCTTAACTTCACCGCGCTGGGCCTCGCGCTGGTCGAGCGCGCCCGCCCGCTGTTGCTCGCCGCCGGCGAGTTGACCGACATCGCGCGCGGCTGGAGCGGCGAACTAAAAGGCCCCCTCAAGCTTGGCGTTATCCCCACCATTACGCCGTTTCTGCTGCCGCAGTTGCTGGCCCGCACGGGCGCGCGGTTCCCGCTGCTGGAGCCTCGCATCAAGGAGGATTTCACCCACCGGCTGCTGGACGATTTGCATCAAGGGGTGTTGGACGTGGCGTTGATCGCGCTGCCCTGGACCGCGCCCAACATCGCCAGCGTGGCGATTGGACGCGACCCGTTCCGTTTCATCTGCCACCGGGATAACCCGCTGGCCGCTACACCGCCGCGCGACTACAGCGACATTCCGGACGGGCGCATCCTGTTGCTGGAAGAAGGGCATTGCCTGCGCCAGCACGCGATCGACGCCTGTCGGTTACGCGAGGCGTCCAAGGTCAATCAATACTCGCTGGCCAGCCTGCACACGCTGGTGCAAATGGTGAATCTCGATCTGGGCGTGAGCTTTCTGCCGCAGATCGCGCTCGACGCCGGCATTCTGCGCGGGACCGATGTGGTGGTCAGCGACGGTGCAGCGGCGGGCGCCTATCGCGAACTGGGTCTGGCCTGGCGCCGCTCGAGCGTGCGCAGCAGCGAGTTTCTGGCGCTGGCCCGCGAGGTTGAAGGCCTGTTAAGCCCCGCCGACTAGCGCGGCGGCACGTAACCGGCGTCGCGCATCAAGGCCTCGCACGGCGGTGCGTGGTTCCGATCGAGCACGTTAATTTTCTGCCAGTCGCGACCCATCTCATCCATCATCACGGCCGAGGCTTTTTCCATCATGCGGTTGCCTTCCTGCGCACCGTGCAACAGCACGGCGGCGTTGAGGCTGAACTCACCGGCCGAGTAATAGCTGTCGTAGAAGGGGGCGGAATGACCGCGGGCGGCGGTGAAGAAGTAGGCCGCGCAGGCGCCGAAGCTCGGGCGATCGGGTGTTTCAAGGCCTTTGATGGCGGCCAGCTTGGGCAGGCCGTCGTCGTCGTCCAGTGCCGCCAGCACCGAGGTGCTACTCAGGCAGCAGGCCGCCAGCAGCAGTCCAAAAATCGGGGTTTTCATCAGCAATTCTCCAGTGCCTGTAGCTGCGGCAAGGCCGTGCGCAGCGAATCAAATGCCAACATATCGGGCTGCACCTCGTGCGGTGACAGCCAGCGTAGCGCGCGCGCTTCGTCGTTCAGCGAGACCTGTGGGCGGGTGCCAAGTTCAAACGCGAAATAGGCGTCCAGCGTGTGATAGCGCACGCCCGCATAGGGGTAGTGATTGGGCGCCGAAAACAGGTAGCGCCCACGACCCACGTCCAGCGCCAGTTCTTCGCGCAGTTCACGCGCCAGCGCGGCTTGCAAATCTTCATCAGGATCCACAAAACCGCCGGGCAAATCGAGCAGGCCGAGACCCGGCTCGCGCGCCCGCACCAGCCACGCAATCTGGCCCTGGTGGCGCAGCACCGCGCTCACGGCGGTGGCCACGTTCTGATAGAACTCGAAGCCGCAGCGCGCGCAGTCAAGCCGCCGGCCATCGGTACAGCCGATGCCCGGCGCCCCGCACGCGGCGCAGTAGCGGGCCCAGTGCACGCGGTGCGCTCAGCGCTTGATTTCAACTTCGATGAAAGCAAGCTCATCGGGGCCTGCGTTAATCACGTTGTGCTCGACGCCAACCGGCCGGTTGTAGGACTGACCCAGCGTCAGCACGGCTTCGATTGGACCCTCCGGCGTCTCAAGCTGCAGCACGCCATTCGTTACCGGCACCACGACATAGTCGTAACCGTGTCGATGCCAGCCGGTTTCCGCCCCTGGCGCAAAGCGCCATTCGGTGACGCGGAGGGCGTCGTTATCGATCTGAACCGTAGGGACGGCGGCGGGGCGTGGGGTCATTGAAGAGCTCCGGAGAAAAAGGATTAGCCGAGTCTACTGCGAAACGTGAAATACACCGCACCCAGCAGGCACAGCCCGGCCCAAAGGTAATCCCAGGTGAGTCGTTCACGCAGATAGAACACGGCGAACGGCACAAACACGGTGAGCGTGATGACTTCCTGCAGCAGCTTCAGTTCGGCCACCGTCATCACGCTGTGGCCGATGCGATTGGCCGGCACTTGCAGCAGGTACTCGAACAGCGCAATGCCCCAACTGACCAGTGCCGCGATCAGCCACGGTCGGTGCGCCAGTTCGCGGAGATGCGCGTACCACGCGAACGTCATGAAGACGTTGCTGAGGCTCAGCAGCAGGATGGTCTGGAGCGCCGGCGGCACGGCGGGCTCTAACGCGAAGGCCCAGCCCGGACATTGCCGGGCCGGGCTTCGCAGGCAGGACTAGGCTTTCGGCGCGTACGCGTTGCACCAGCCCTTGGCGGCCACGGCCTGACCGGCAAAGATGCCGCAGCCGCCCCACTCGCTACCGGCCGCTCCCTGATACAGGGCGCAGTTGCCGCAGTTCTGGCCATCGGCAAGACGCGGGTACTTGGCTTTATCAATAGTCGCCACGTCGTGCTTGTAACCCAGGCTCACGGCCTGCGGCGAGGCTTCGTCGACGTGCGCCATATCGGCGGCGAAGGCGATGCGATGGGCGGCAAGCTGTGCCACCGAAACGGCCGCAACCGCACCGAGGCCGCGCTTGAAGAAATTGCGTCTGCTGGTATCCATGTCGAAGTCCTCATCTAGGGTTTGGAAAGCTGCGGGCAGGATAACCGATGGCGCTGCCCGTCTGGATCGTTGTGTTGGCGCTGTCCCCTGTACGAGAGCCCGCCCGCTGCGGTTCATCGGCGGCCGCTTACGCCGCCTTGAGCGCGCGCACGATGTCTTGCAAGCGTTCCGCCACGGCCGGCCCCGTCACGGGAATGCTGAATTCAAGCCGGGTTGCCAGGCCCGCATAACGCTCGATCAAGCGCGCGGCGACGTGGTCGTGGTCGGCGACGATGGCGTAGCGGTCCAGCACCTCGTCGTCGATCAGGCCCGCCATCTCACTCCAGCGCTGGGCGCGCGACAGGCGGTTGAGTTCCTCAGCGAGCGCGTCGAGACCATGCGCGGCCAGCGCCGCGGCATAGGCCGGCGTAGACCCGTAAAACGCAATTCGACCGCGAATTTCTTCGCGTTTACGCAGCACTGTTTCCTCGTCAGGGCCAGTGGCGACCAGCGGGGCGACGGCCACCGCGAAATCCTCCAGCGCCCTGCCCCGCCGGGCCGCGCCGCGTTCAATGGCCGGCCACATCACCGTGCGCACGTAGTGCGGCGTACAAATCGGGTGGACGCAGACGCCGTCTGCAAGTTCCCCGGCCACCTGACACATATACGGATTGACTGCCGCCAACTGCAGGCGAATGCCACCGGCCGTCAGCGGCGCCGGGGTGAAGACCGGGACATTCAGGTTGATCTTGTAGTGCGCGCTCTCGTGCGCCACCGGCTGGCCCTGCTGCCAAGCGCCCCACAGGTCGCGCAGGGCCTGCAGGTAGTCGCGCATCCACGGACCCGGCGCCGACCAGCGCATGCCAAAGCGACGCTCGATATGTCCTTTGACCTGACTGCCTAGGCCAAGCACGAAGCGCCCGCCGGACAGGCGCGCCAGACTCCAGGCCGCCATCGCGGTCACGGTGGGGCTGCGCGGAAACGCAATCGCAACCGCGGTGCTGACCTGAATGCGCGAAGTGGCCTGCAGGGCAAGCGTCGAAAGGATGTAGGGATCGTCCTTGTTGTCGCGGACGGTCAGGCCGTCATAGCCCAGACTTTCGACCAGCGCGGCGTCGGCGGGCACCTTGGCGATGTCGATCGCCCCGTCGCTGGTTTTAAGGCCCGAATCGGCCTTGCCGAGCGGTAATACGGTTTCAACGAACATGCGACCTGCCTCCCTCAAAACACACTTAAATCAACCCGCGCGCGGCCGCCTCGGCGGCGGCTTCGCCGCTACGCCAGGCACCGTGCGCGTCCCCCATCGCCGTCAGCGAGGTGGCCTCGCCGGCGAAGAAAATTCGTTCCCCCACGGGCTCGGCCAGCCACGCGCGGGCATCGGCATCGCCGGCCCCCGGCGCCGCGACGTAGCCGCGCACCCAGGGCGCAGCATCCCAGTTGACCAGTCGCTGCGACGGGGCGAGCGCGCGCGTGATTGCGGCGCCGAACAGGCTGACGAGTTGCGCCAGCACCAAGTCGCGGGCCGCGTCCAGTCCCGCCGCGGCGAGCGCGCGGCCAAACTCGCCGCTCACGATCGCCACGGCGAGTGCCTGACCGGCCGGCCGCAGCAGCAGTTCCAGCGGCGCCGCGTCAGCCCCGGCGGGTACCAGTAAGACCGGGCCCAGATCGTCGAAAACCGGCTGTTTGAACGCCAGCGCCAGCTTGTTGCAGTGACCCATGGGCAGGCGATGGATGGCCTCCTGCGTGCGTGCCGGCAGCGTCGGCAGAAACTGCAGGACCCCGCTGGCCAGCACGCCGGTCGAGGCGGTCACGATCACACGACGCGCCCGCAAGGTCCCGCGCGGCCCGTGGACCTGTACGCCCCGCGCATCGCGCCAGTCGACCTGCGTGACGGGGCTGTCGAGCGCGATTGGCAGCCCATACGCCAGCCGGCGCAGCAGTTCACCGAAGCCGTCGACGAGCGGCAGATCTTCGCCCGTCCACTGATAGCGTGCGAAATCACGGCATGAACCCAGCGCCGGCGCCACGCCCTGCTTGGCGGTGAACTCGGCGGCCATGGCTGGCGCCCACGGCGCATCGGGTGCCAGCGCGGCGGCGGCCGGCCGATCGGCTGCCGCCTTCCCCAACGCCGCGATGCGCGCAAAGCCGTCCTCGATTGCCTGCGCGCAGTCGGCGTTCTCGGCGGCCGATAGCAGCGCCCCGTCGCGATACCAATGCGCCGGGTAAGGCCTGTTCGCATAGGCCACGCCGAGCGCGTCGGCCGCTGCGCGTAAAGGATTGTCCGCCGGTGAATGAAACCAGTGAGCACCGCAATCGAAGGCGTAGCCGAAGCTCGTGCGCTCGCTGTGCGCTCGCCCGCCGAGTTCACGGCTTGCTTCAAGCACCTGCACCGCCAGCCCCTGCTGCTGCAGGCAACGGGCGGCGGCGATGCCGGCCGCGCCCGCGCCAATCACGAGGACGTCGTAATCGCTCACACGCGGGGCTCAGCGTCTGGCCAGCGCTTCCTCGCGCAGCTGACGCTTGAGAATCTTGTTGGTGCCGGACAAGGGCAGCGCTTCCTGACGGATCTCAAGACTGCGCGGACACTTGTAGCCGGCGATCAGCCGCCGGCAGTGGGCGACAAGTTCGTCGGCCGTGACCACCGCGCCTTCATGCGGCACGACGATGGCGTGCACGGTCTCGCCCAAGTCATCGTGCGGCAGGCCGATGACCGCGCATTCGCGCACCGCCGGGTGTTCGTGCAGGGCGTTTTCCACTTCGCCGGAATAGACGTTTTCGCCGCCGGAAATAATCATGTCCTTTAAGCGATCGACCAGATAGATGAAGCCTTCTTCGTCCATGTAGGCCGCGTCACCCGTGTGCATCCAGCCGCCGCGCAGGGTCTTTGCGGTGAGTTCGGGCTGCTTCCAGTAGCCCTGCATGACCATCGGCCCGCGCACCTGGATTTCGCCAATTTCACCCGGCGGCAGCTCGACGTCGTCTTCATTCGCAATACGGATTTCGGCGGTGTGGATGGCCTGTCCGATCGATTTGATCTTGCCGGCCAGCGGGCCGTCCAGCACGTGATATTTGGGCTGCAGCCAGGCGGCGGACGGCGAGAGTTCGGTCATGCCGTAGGACTGCGTGAACCGCACCTTGGGCAGCAGGCTGAGCGCGCGGCGCAGCAGCGCCTCGGGCATGATCGACGCGCCGTAGGAGATATTGGTGACGCTGCTGAAATCGGTCCGCGCAAAGTCCGGGTGATTGAGCATGCGATTGATGGTCGTCGGCACCATCAGCAAGTGCGTGACACGGTCGCGCGCGACGGTCTGAAACAGGCTCTCCACGTCGAAGCGCGGCATGATGACGCCGGTGCCCAGGGCCGTCACCGTGCCGTAAATCCGCGCAATGCCCGCGGTGTGGAAGACCGGCATGGAGTGCAGGTAAACCATGTCTTCCGTGAACTCCATGTTGGGGATGGCCGCCAGCGTGTTCGCGACGAGATTCGCATGCGTGGTGGCGACGCCCTTCGGTCGCCCGGTGGTGCCGCCGGTATAGACGATCGCCAGCAAGTCCTCACCGCCGCGGCGGACATCCGCCACCGGCGCGCGCGCGGCGAGCAGCGTCTCGTAGTCGAGGTCGATGCCGGGCACGCCGATGCCGATGACCACCCGCAGGCGCGGTGCGCCGGCCTGCAGCGCGGCCACCCGCTGGGCGTACTCCGGCCCCACGATCAGCACTTCGGTCTCGGCATCGTTGAGGATGTAGATGAGTTCGGCGTCTGACAGCCGCGTGTTAAGCGGCACGATGACGCCACCCGCCCAGGGCACGGCGAAGTGATAGTCGAAGTACTCGATGCCGGTGTCGGCCATCATGGAGACTGCGGTCCCCGGCCCAACGCCGAAGTCCTGCAGCACGCCCGCGAAGCGCGCGATGCGCTCGACGAAATCGCCCCAGGTGACCGTGCGCGGCCCGAGCCGCAGGGCCACCTGATGGCGTTTCAGACGTGCGCCGCGCACCGGCGCCTGGGAAAGGTGAAGCTGGGTCATGAGCGTAACCTGTAGCCAACGGGAACGAGGGCGCAGTCTACACGCTGCCCCTTGGCTTTCGCCCCGCGCATTCCCCCTGCGCGGGAATGCCCCTAAACTCCGTTAATCGCATTTCGGGGGCCGGCATGAAACAGCTTTTCCGCACTCGCACCCATCGCCACGAGGACTATGCCAACAGCGGCCTGAAGCGATGCCTGTCAGCCTTCGACCTTACGCTGCTCGGCATCGGGGCCATCATCGGCACCGGCATTTTTGTCCTGACCGGGGTGGCAGCGGCGACGCAAGCCGGGCCCGCCGTGATCCTCTCTTTTGTTTTCGCCGGGCTCGCCTGCGCCTTCGCGGCCCTCTCCTACGCCGAACTGGCCGGCAGCCTCGGCGGCTGCGGCAGCGCCTACGGCTACTGCTACTCCGCCTTCGGAGAATTCATCGCCTTCCTGATCGGCTGGGTTCTGGTGCTTGAGTACGGCATGTCGGTGGCGGCCGTGGCCAACGGCTGGTCGGGCTACTTCGGCAATGCGCTGCGCGCGGTCGGGCTTGAACTGCCGCACGCACTCACCACTCAGCCGGCCAACGGCGGTCTCGTCAATTTGCCCGCGATGCTCGTCGTCTTTCTGCTCATGGGTTTGCTGATTGTCGGCGTGAAGGAGTCCGCCCGCCTCAATGCTGTGATGGTGGCGGTCAAGATTCTCACCATCGGGGTGTTCCTCATCGCGGCGTTCGGCGACATCGACCCCGCCAACTGGTCGCCCTTCATGCCCTTTGGCTGGTTCGCGCGTGGCCCGGAGGGACACACCATCGGAATTCTGGCTGGCGCCTCAATGGTGTTCTTCGCCTACATCGGCTTTGATGCCGTGACCACTGCCGCCGAGGAGGCCAAGGACCCGCAACGCGATCTGCCGCTTGGCATCGTCGGCTCGCTGGCCTTCTGTACCATTTTCTACATTGCCGTCGCCGCAGTGCTGACCGGGGTCGTGAGCTATAAGGAGTTGAACGTGGCCTCGCCGGTCGCGCACGCGCTGGAGCTGCTCGGTCATCGCTGGGCCTCGGGGCTGGTCGCCGCCGGCGTGATCGCAGGCCTGCTGACGGTCATGCTGGTGCTCTACTACGGCCTCACCCGCATCATCTTTGCGATGTCGCGCGACGGCATGTTGCCCGGCCTCTTCAGCCGCGTCAGTCCTAAAACCCAAACTCCGGTCAGCACCATTGTTATCGTGGGCACGGTGTGCGCGCTCTTTGCGGGGTTTATTCCGCTCGGCAAGCTGGCTGAGCTGGTCAACATCGGTACCCTGTTTGCGTTCGTGATGGTGTGCATCGGCGTGGTGGTGCTGCGCCATTCGCAACCTGAGCTGCACCGACCGTTCAAAACGCCGTGGAATCCGCTGATCCCGGTGCTGGGCACGCTCTCCTGCGGCGCCCTGATGGTGTTTTTGCCGGCCGATACCTGGCTGCGTTTCCTTGGCTGGCTGGCGCTGGGTGTGGCGTTCTACTTCAGCTATTCAATGCGCCACAGCGCGCTGGCGGCCAGTCACAACGCCGCATGAGCGACGTTCGCCGCGCACTGGTGACCCTGAAGGGGGTGACCTCCCCCTGTCTTGAAGCCGGTGTCGGCCCCGAGGGGGTGGTATTCGTCCATGGCAATCCGGGCGCCGCTGCCGACTGGCGAGCGCTGGTGGGCGCGGCTGGCGAATTTATGGCCGCGGTGGCGCCCGACATGCCGGGCTTTGGCGAAGCCGACAAGCCCGCCGATTTCAACTACACCATCGAGGGCTATGCCCAGCATCTGCACGCGCTGATCGAGCATTTGAAACTGCAACGCGTCCATCTGGTGCTGCACGATTTCGGTGGTCCCTGGGGGCTGACCTACGCGGCGACCCACCCGGAGAAAGTGGCGTCGGTCACCCTCATCAACACCGGCGTGCTTAAAGGCTATCGCTGGCACATCATGGGCCGCCTGTGGCGCATGCCCTGGCTGGGCGAACTGGTGATGGCGACCACCTCGAGCTTCGGCTTCACCCAGATGCTCAAACGCGGCAACCCGCGCGGACTCCCGGCCGAGGCCATCGCGCGGATGTATCGGGATTTCGACGCCGGCACCCGCCGCGCCGTGTTGCGCTTGTACCGCGCGAGCAGCGATGTCGACGGCTACTCGGACTTTGTCCGGCAGGCACTGCTGCCGCTCGACCTGCCGGCGCTGGTGCTGTGGGGTCGACACGATGTGTACATTCCGAGCGTTTATGCCTGGCGGCAGCGCGAAACCTTTCCTAACGCCGAAGTGCTGATGCTGCCGGATTCCGGTCACTTCCCGCACCTGGACGATCCACGCGCGGTGCAGGCGCCGCTGATGAGCTTTTTGCTGGAGCAAATAAAACCCTGAAGCGCCCGTCGAATGCCTGCGCCTCGCGCAGTACACTGCGGCGTCTGTACCGTCCCTCAACCACAACCCATCAGGAGCCCACCGCAATGCTGCCCGTAGGTTATTTCCCCTGTACGCAAGACCCGCCGCATGGCGAACACGTCGCCCGCATGATCGACGAAGTGATGGAGCAGGCGCAGGTCTGCGAAGACGTGGGCTTTGACGGCTTCTTCTTCACCGAACACCACCAGCAGGACGACGCCTATCTGCCGAACCCGGTGCTGATGGCCGGCATGGTCGGCATGCGCACCAAGCGCATCAAGGTGGGCACCTGCGTGCTGCTGGCACCGCTCTATCATCCGGTGCGCCTCGCCGAAGACATCGCCATCGTCGACCAGGCGACCAAGGGTCGCTTCATTACCGCCGCTGGCATCGCCTATCAGCCGGCCGACTTCGACCAGTTCGGCGTCAACATCAAGCAGCGCGTGGGCCGCACCGAAGAGGTGGTGGAAGTGCTGCGCAAGGCCGCATCCGGCGAGCGCTTCAGCCACGCCAGCAAGTACCACAAGATCGAGAATGTGCGCGTCACGCCGCGCACCTATCAGCGCGGCGGGCCGCCGATCTGGATGGCCGGTTGGGTGCCCGAAGGCATCGCCCGCGCCGGCCGCATGGCCGATGGCTGGATCGCCGACCCGATCCAGTCGCTGCCGGTCATCAAGCAGTTCACCGACCAGTACCGCGAAGCCGCCCGCGCCGCCGGCCGGAAGCCCTTCGTGTGCCTGATGCGCGACTGCATCATCGGCAAGGACTGGGAGCATGTGGTCAGCAAAAACGCCATGACCATGCAGACGCATCGCTGGTACCACAGCTTTGGCGCCTACTATCCGGACAAATACATGGAAGGCGTGAAGTCCTCCGATGAACTGACCTTCGAGCGGGTGGCGGAAGATCGCCTCATCGCCGGCTCGCCCAAGCAGTGTCTGGAACAGCTCAAGAAGTGGCAGGACGTGATTCAGCCCGACTACCTGATGGTGCGCATGCGCCAGATCGGCGAGCCGGACCAGCCTGAGTCGCTGGAAGACATCCGTCGCTTTGGCTACGAGGTTATTCCCTACCTGTAAGGCCCTGCGCAGCGCCGGATGCTTCATCCGGCGCTGCCGCTCCCCGATTTCCCTGTGCTGGAACCTGTCCTATGAGTCTTCTCGAAAGCGTTGAAATCAATCCTGCCGGGCCGGCCGATGCCACCGTCATCTGGCTGCACGGTCTGGGCGCCAACGGCCATGACTTCGAGCCGATCGTGCCGGAGCTCAATCTGCCGCGCGGGCATCGCCTCCGGTTTGTGTTTCCCCACGCGCCGCATATTCCGGTGACGATCAACCAGGGCTATGCGATGCCGGCCTGGTACGACATCCTGGCCATGGACCTTGACCGCAAGGTCGATGAGACGCAGCTGCGCGCCTCGGCGCGAGCGGTGCACGCGCTGATCGATGACGAAGTCGCCAACGGCGTGAACGCCGAGCGCATCGTGGTGGCCGGGTTTTCGCAGGGCGGTGCGGTGGGCTACGAGGCCGCCCTGACCTGTCCGCAACGCCTCGGCGGACTGCTGGCACTCTCCACCTACTTCGCGACCGCCCAGACCCTGATTGCCGACCCGGCCAATAACGAATTGCCGATCGAAATCCATCACGGCAGCCACGACCCCATGGTGCCGGAAGCCCTCGGCCAGCGAGCGGCGGAGACCTTGCGCGCGCTCGGCTATCACGTGAATTACCGCCGCTATCCGATGGAGCACGCAGTGTGTCCGGCGCAGATTGCCGACATCGGACGCTGGCTGAAGTCCCTGTTGCTGTAGGCCAGCGCCCCGGGTGCCGCCGGCCCTGCGGCCTTGCTAGCATGACGGCCTGATCCCCAACCAGGCGGCGCCTCGCATCCGCCTCATCCGGAGTTCCGCATGACCGACGCCCGCCCCGCCCTTTTTGCCCACCGTCTGGGCTTTACCGAACAGCCCGTCGGCCTGCGCTGGCGCAGCGGCCGACGCACCGTCACGGAGTTCGACCTGATGAACTTCGTCACCACCTGCGGCTTCAGCGAAAGCCTCTTCATGGACGCCGAGGCCGCCGCCGAAATTGGCTTTACCGGCCGGCTGATTCCGGGCGCGCTGACCATGGCGCTAGCCGAGGGTCTGGTCATTTCCAGCGGTGCACTGAACGGCACGGGCATGGCGTTTCTGGGCGGCAGTATCGAAACCAAAGCCCCGGTGTTTGTGGGCGACACGCTGGAAGTGTGGGTGGAAGTGACCGCCGCCCGGCTGACCTCGCGCGGCGACCGCGGCGTGGTGACCACCCGCAACGAAGTGCGCAACCAGCGGGGCGAACTGGTGATGGTGTTCACCCCGTCGCGCATGATCAAAAAGCTGGAGGCCTGAGTGAGCGGCGCAGACGACATCCGTTTCTGCGCGGCCCGCCGACGGGCGCTGGAGAATCTGGCCGGGGTGGCGCTGTGCGCCGCGCTACCGGCCGCCGAGGCCGCGCCGCCGCCGGCCAAGCTGCCGCCGCAAGTCGGCGACCTGCTGGCGACGCCTTCGTGGGATGAGCAGCCGCGTGTGATCGGTCCGGCCGATGTCAAAGCCGGCGCTGCGCCGATCACCGTCTTCCCGCAGGACCCGGCTAGCGGGGTGACCCGCGAGAAGCTGCGGCTTAACCAGATTCTGCTCGTGCGCCTGGATCCCAAGGCCCTGGACCCGGCCACCGCGGCCTTATCCGCCGAGGGCATCGTGGCCTATGCCGGCACCTGCACCCACACCGGTTGCGGGGTAACGGACTGGAACGCGCAGTCGCGTCATTTCATCTGTCCTTGTCATTCCTCCGAATTTGACCCGGCCAAAGGCGCGGTGCGCGTGGCCGGCCCGGCGCCGCGCCCGCTGCCGGCACTGCCCCTGAAGATCGAAGACGGCAAGCTGCTGGTCGCGGGCGGCTTCAGCGCCCGCGTCGGCGGCGCCAAACCAGCCTGAGGAGAAACACCATGCATCGTCTGCTGCTGCCCTTGCTGCTTGTGACCGCCGCCGTGCCGGCGGCCGAACCGGCGACCTATACGCCAATCACCGCCCAACGCCTGGAACAGCCCGAGCCCGGCAACTGGTTGATGTATCGCCGCACCTACGACAGTCAGGGCTACAGTCCGCTCGACCAGATCAACGCCGGCAACGTCGAGAAGCTGGTGCCGCTGTGGACCATCTCCACCGGCATGGAAGAAGCGCATCAGGCACCGCCGCTGGTGAACGACGGCATGATGTTCATCAGCACGCCGCGTAACCAGGTGCTGGCGATCGATGCGCGCACCGGCAATATCCGCTGGCGCTATCGCCGCGAACTGCCGGAAGACCTGTTTCAGCTCCACCCGACCAACCGCGGCGTCGCGCTATACGGCGACCGCGTCTACATCGCCACCGTCGACGCCTTTCTGGTCGCGCTGGACGCCAAAACCGGCGAGCTGCTGTGGGAGCAACAGGTCGAGGACTACCTCAACGGCTACTACATGACGCTGGCGCCGCTGATCGTCGACGGCAAAGTGATGGTCGGCACCTCGGGCGGCGAACTGGGCGTGCGCGGCTTTATTCAGGCCTTTGATGCTGACAGCGGCAAATCGCTGTGGAAAACCTTCACCGTTCCGGCGCCTGGCGAGCCCGGCAGCGAAACCTGGAAAGGCGATACCTGGAAACACGGCGGCGTGCCGGTATGGATGACCGGCAGCTACGACCCGGCGACCAAACTGAGCTACTGGGGCACGGGTAACGCCGGCCCGTGGATGGCCGACGTCCGCCCGGGCGACAACCTGTATGCCACCTCGGTCATCGCGGTCGACGTCAACACCGGCGCCATCAAAAGCCACCATCAATACCACTGGAACGACGCCTGGGACTGGGACGAAGTGGTCGCCCCCATCCTGGTCGACTTCAAGCACGACGGGCGCATGGTCAAGGGCCTGATTCACGAAGGGCGCAGCGGCTATCTATGGATGTTGGAGCGCACCGACAAGGGCATTGGCTATCTGGACGCCAAGCCCTTCGTGAAGCAGAACGTCTTTACCAGCATCGACGCCAAGACCGGCCGCCCGAGCTACGACCCCGCACGCATTCCGCACACCGGCAAGCGGGTGGAGTTTTGCCCGAGCTTCTGGGGCGGCAAGGACTGGCCGCCCTCGGCGTACAGCCCGCAGACGGGTTATCTCTACCTCCCGGCTAACGAAAACCTGTGCAGCGCGCTGACCGGCGAGCCGGTGAAGTACGTGCCCGGCCAGCTCTATATGGGCGTGCCGATTCCGAAGATGGAAGTCTTCCCCACGCCGGAGGCCAAGGACCACATCGGTGAACTGCAGGCCTGGGATCTGGCGGCCGGCAAAAAAGTCTGGACCACGACGTTCAAATCCCACAATTGGGGACCGGTGCTCGCCACCGGCGGCGGGCTGGTCTTCAGCGGCGGCACCAACGACCGCAATTTCCGGGCATTTGACGCCAAAACCGGCAAAATCCTGTGGCAGCAGCGGACCAACTCCGGCGTCGTCGGCATTCCGGTCAGCTACGCGATAGACGGCAAGCAGTACATCGCCGTGCAGTCCGGCTGGGGCGTCGACGCGCAGCGCAAGCAGGACTTTCTCGACAAGGCGTTTGGTACCAAAACCAACGTACCGCAGGGCGGCGTGCTGTGGGTGTTCGGCTTGCCCGAGACCACCCGCTGACATAGGCTGCAAGCAAGGCTGGCACCGCCGGTGCCGGCCGATTTTTTCCCCACCGCAAGACCAAGGAGCCGCGTCATGAGTATGACGACCGTGCTGTACGACGAGCGGGTGACCGAACTAGCCAATGCGAAAATCGTGGGCGAGCACCTGTGGCTCGCCCCGGACGACATGAAGGCGGCCACCGGCTGGAAACTTGAAACCGAAGGACTGTGCAAAGGCGATGCCTGCGTGCGCGCCCAGACTGCCTGGGTCGACGCCGATGGCCGGGTCGATCTTTCCGCCTTCGCCGACTACATGGGGCAACCCGTCACCCGCGAAGCCTCGCAAAACGCCTGGGCCTTTGGCGAAAGCCTGAACGCCCGCCGCGACGCGCTGTTCTCGCTGCAGGCGCCGGATTTCACCCTGCCCGACCTCGACGGCAAAATGCACTCGCTGTCAGATTTTCGCGGCAAGAAAGTGTTTCTGTATTCCTGGGGTTCTTACTGAGGCTGTAGCTTCGACTTGTCCGTGTGGCAGGCAATCTACGAAGACCTCAAAGACTCGGGACTGGAAATTATCGCGGTTGCGTTCGACACCGGCGGCAAGGCCGCAGTCGAGGCCAGCATTCGCGCCGAAGGCTGCCGGGAACGCCCCGAAGTGCTCGCGCGCCTGATGGGCTGGTCGGCCGATTTGTGGGCGCGGCAAGCACCGCCGACCTACACCTGCGTGATCGACGAAGGCCATTTGCTGGCCGAACTCTACGGCATGGTGAACGTCCCGCAGGGCGTGTGGATCGACGAGCAGGGGCGCATCGTGCGGCCGCCGGAATCGGCGGGCACCAGCGACATGGTGCGGCATATGAACCGTGAAACCTTCGAGATCCCGGATGCCCCGGTGGCCGAAGGCGTGGCGGTGCGCAACACCTATGTCGAGGCCTTGAAAGACTGGGTCAAGCACGGCGCGGCCAGTCGCTATGCGCTGACGCCCGACGAAGTCCGCAAACGCATGCGCGGACCCAGTCAGGATGAAGTGCTGGCGGCCAATCACGTGCGGCTGGGGCGTTACCTGTTCGCCAAAGGCGCACTGGACGCGGCCAAGCTTCACTTCAAGGAAGCCTCGCGTTTGCATCCCGACAGCTGGAACTACCGCCGGCAGTCGATGATGCTGGACCCGGAGAGTATCGGTCAGCTGAACGCCGGACCGGATTTCTGGGCCGCCGTCGACGCGAACGCCGATCGGCCGTACTACCCGGCACCGGACTTCAGCCACGCCGGTTAAGCGGTCGGTTGAAGCGCCTGAAAAGCCCCCGCAAGGGGGCTTTTTTTATGCCGATCGCGGCGGCACTGGCCCCGTCCAGTTAACAAAGCTGCCGCGCGCGTGATGAAGCACCACCACTGACAGCGCCCGCCTCAGTTCAATCAGGGCTTGCTGCGGGCAAAGGCAGCGGAAAAACACAAGGCCGTGTCCGGGATTCGTTGACCACCGGAGAAACCCCTTTCTACACTAGGTCCGAAAAGACAGGTGGGATGCAGATAACGCCGGAAGCCGTCTTCTGCGTGACTGCCAGCGTCGACCGGCGCGCGGAACCTTGGGCTTGCGTGCCAGGCGATGACGCTGCGACAACATCCCGGGGCTTCTAGCAGCGCCGATGGAAGCCTCACGGCTAGACGCACCTGATCTTTCGCTAGCCCCTACCACCAGCGGCGCGGACCATTGACGCGCTCCGCTGCTTGTTACGCTTCGCCGCGCCACTTGAACGGAAGGACCCTCGTGACATGCAGGAAGGCCTAAAACTACTGCTCTTCGGAATCGGCATGGCCCTCGCCGCCTACTTGATGTTGGCGTGGGGTAAAGCGTATTGGAAAAAACGAATCACCCAGTGGGCCAGAAGCCGTGGTTTCTGGTTGATTGAGTATCGTGGCGCACGTGCTTTTGAAGGACCAGGGGGAGTCCTCAGGAGCGAAAATCAAACCGCGTTCAGGGTTAAGGTCAGAGACCGTAGCGGAAAGACTTCTGCAAGGCTGGCTGGTCTTCGGGAAAAATTGGAATCCATTTTCTGCACCAGATGAATTGGTGGATGAAAGATGGGACTGATTTTTTTGAGACAGTTCGCCCCTGACTGGCGCCGTGCTCGCGTTCTTGCTGCTCGTCGATTCTGGCGTTGGGCTTCAGGGGCGCAAGGGGCTTAAGCTCGAGACCAGCATTACATTTGGCGCGGCCGACGTTGTGGTGTCGCCGCAGCCGTTTTGCGTCGGGCCACACGATTTCTGCTTTGCCCTCGTAGGAGCGGCGCGTGCGCCGCGATTGGGCTGGCGATAACGCCGGGAATTGCGCGGCGCACGCGCCGCCATTCCAGACGAGGCGCCTGAAATTCTTGTCGGCGCGCCCGCAGACGACGCAATGGGTAAACCTTGTGCGCGGAACCTAGGCGTCCGACAGTTCAAGCAGGGCGGCGAGGCGCGCCGGATCCACCGGCTTGGAGAGATAGTCATCCATGCCGGCTTCCAGACAACGCTCGCGGTCGCCGGTCATGGCGTTGGCAGTCATGGCGATGATCCGCACGCGACGGAGCTGCGGGTTGACCCGCTCGATCTCGCGCAGCGCCCGGGTGGCATCGAACCCGTTCAACACCGGCATCTGACAGTCCATCAGCACGGCGCTATAGCGCTCTCGGTTTGCGCTGATGAGGGTCAGGGCCTCCGCGCCATTGCTGGCCACCTGCACCAGACAACCCAGCTTGCGCAGAAACGCAGTGGCTATTTTCTGGCTGACGACATTGTCTTCGACCAGCAGCACCTGCCGGGCTTCCTGCAACACGGGCGCCGTTTCCGGGATCGCTATCGGCCGCATCGGGGGCGGCGGCGACGGCGGCGCCACCGGGACCGTGGGCAAGCAGCCCAGCCGCGCGGTGAACTCAAAACACGAGCCGGCGCCCTCCGTGCTCGTCGCCCAGATTTCGCCCTGCATCAGCTCTACGAGTTGCTTGCAGATACTGAGCCCGAGGCCCGTGCCGCCAAAGCGACGAGTAGTGGAATCATCGGCCTGGGTAAAGGGTTTGAAAATCTTGGCGAGCGCCGCTTCGCTGATGCCGATGCCGTTGTCGGTCACGCTAAACCGGAGGACCGCATGCTCCGCTTCGCGGTCCTGCTCGACCACCCTTACGCGAATGACGCCGCCACGCGAGGAGAACTTAATCGCGTTGCCGACCAGATTGCTCAAGACCTGGATGATCCGCCGGTCATCACCCAGATAGCCGTCGATCGGCGGGAGTTCACCGCCGACATCCAGCTGCAGGTCGGCATCCGATGCGCGCAGGCTGAACTGTTTTTCCAGCCGGCCCAGCACCTCGCCCAGCCGGAACGGCTCGTTGGCCATCGGTAGTCGACCCGCTTCAAGCCGGGAAAGATCCAGGACGTCATCGACCAGATGCAGCAGGGTCTCACCGCTCAGCATTGCCATTTCCAGATACTCGCGCTGCTCGTCCGACATTTCGGTCTCCATGAGCAGCCGCGTCAGCCCCAGCATGCCGTGCAGCGGCGTGCGGATTTCATGGCTCATATTGGCCAGAAAACGTGACTTGACCTCGGAGGCCCCGCGCGCTTCCTGTTCGGCCCGCTTGAGCTCTTCCTGCTGGTTGCGCAGTTGCTCCGACAGGCGTCGGAAATCGCCCAGCGCGGCCTCGTTGGTTTGCATGATGAACAGCGTTTCGACGAGGCCGTAATGCGCCGGCAGGCTGTCCATGGTCAGCCCGTGCGCGGCAAACTCCTTCGCCTGCTGAAACCAGGGCGCACCCAGAAACACACCCCGGTCGCCAGCCGGGTCGACCACAAACTGCCCGCGTAATTTGAGCTGGCGAGGCAGGTATTCAAGGATTAGATATTTGCCCGTCAGGCCAGCGAGACTGCTGAAACTCATCGCCATGCCCGACGGCCGCAGCGCTTTCAGCAGTTCCGCTGGACGCAGGGTTTCGCCGGGCGCCGGGTGCAGCCGGACCAACGCAGCGCCACGGCTGTGGATGACATCGTCCGCGCCAATCAGCAGATGAAAGGTTTCGGCGGCGAGGATGCGGCCCAGCAGGCCGGGCTCCAATGGGGCTAAGGCGTCGGTCATCAAATCACTGCAGGACGACTTCAAAGAGGTCGTGGTCTGCGCCTTCGTCCTTGCGCTGCAGACGGGTGACCGTCACGGGCTGGCCGTAGACCTCGGCCATGCCTTCCAGCAGGCCGTGCACCATGGCGGCGAGACCGCTGCGTTCCGAACGATAGGCCACCTGCAGGCGGCGCTCGTCGAGGGCCACGGTTTCAAACCGGGGCATCACCATGTCGGGGAAGACCAGCGTCAGGTGGTCGTGCAGCGAGGGCAGGTTTTGCAGAAAACTAAACAGGTCGTTGCCGAGCATGCTGAACATGTGCGCATAGCCCTGCTGCCCGGTGTAGCGGCTCCAGTAGCGGCCAAAACTCACCAGCACCTCGTCGGCAGAAATACCCAGCACTTCCGCACAGGCCCCGACCAGCTTGAAGGTCAGGGTGTCGTCGTAACGTTCGAGCGTGACGAAGGTGAAGGGATCGATCTCAGCCAGCGCACAGACCTTGTTCCAGCCCTCCGGTCCGCTGAGGGAGAGCACCAACTCTTCGATGGCTTTGTTGACAATTCCGTACACGGGGAGGTTTCCGCTGATAGCCCTGAGGCCGACCGCCGCAGTATAGCCTCCGGCCCGCGAGGGGTGTCACGTTAGTGACAGCCCGAACAGATGATGTTCGAGGTGGACCATGCCGCGCTCGCCGTCTGGCCCTTCCAGCCAGCACGGAAACTCCGTCGGACCTAGGCGCTTGCCGGCGGGCAGGCGCGTCAGGCCGGCACGGCCCAGCGCGGCGCCCTGAGGATAGCGATCGACTTCCACCACCGGGCCTGCTCCCCGCCACACGCCGGCGCTGCCGCCATCCTGCCAGCCACCGTAGTAGCCCAGCCCCTGCACATCAGCCGGGGTCCCGGCGGCGCGAAGCCGGTACTCCCGCCAATGGCCGCTGCCGTCCATCAAGGCAAAGCTGCCGCCGACCACGTTGTGTGTGCCGGGCGCATATTCCAGCGCGTGTCGTATGGCGGTCAGCCGCACCCGACGCCCGTCCGGAAAATCGAGGCAGCCCTCAAAGTCCAGCGTCGTGCCATCGCGGGCTTCGTGCGTGTTGAAGAACCCGGTGTAGGCATCGGTGGCGAATGGCGCCCAGAGGCGGAAATGACGATGGTCGATTTCATCTTCGTCCCGCGCCACGCCGCCGCTGGCCACTTTGGGCCCCATCCCGGCGCGCACGCCCCAGCTGTGGTCGCGCAGCGCCGTCCAGTCGGTCGCGGTCACCGTTTCATCATCACGCGTCACGGTGCCGCTGACGCGGCAGATTTGCGTGTAGCGCAGCATGTCGTGGATCAGTTGACCGTAGCGCCGAAAGCGATAGGGCGTCTCCAGAAAAGGCGCTGCGCGCGCGGTGAAATGCAGATCAAAAGTAAAACCGGCGCCCGCTTCCTCAAGGTGCAGGCTTACCGCCTGCAGCGGCTGGTGAATCTCCATGCTGAGCGGGCCGACTGCCAGTTCGTTGCTGTGCGGCCGGAGCACGCGCGAGACCCGCAGCACCCGTTGCTCGCCGCGCCGGGCAAGCCCGGCGAAGCCGTCGATGACGTTCATGTTCGGATGCAGGCGCAGGCCTGCGACCACGTACCAGTCCTCGGCAAATGCCGCGCAAAAGTAACCGTCGTTGAAGTGAACGTCCGAGGTGTAAGGAATGTTGAACGGCGTGGGATGCTGGTGGAACGGGTATTCGTCCGCAGCGGTGATCTGCATGGCCGGTAACTCAGGGCAGGCCGGCGCGCGCGGCGCCGCTGCGCAGCGCCAGCGTGGCGACCAAGCCCACGATTGTCCCGAATACCACGTAGTAAGCCGCGGCGATGGGCTCGCCGGTCACGCGAATGAGCCAGGTCACAAAGAACTGGGCGAAGCCGCCAAAGAGCATCACCGCGAGGTTATAGGCCAGCGACAGCCCGGTGGAGCGCACGCCGGTGGGGAACTGGTCGGCCACCGCGGTCGCGATCGGGCCGTAGTAAATGCCGATCAGCGAACAGAAGGTGACCTGCACCACCACCAGCCGCATCAGTGATGGCGCGGCGTGCAGCCAGTGGAACAAGGGCAGTAACACGACCAGCAGCAACCCGATGCCCAGCAGCATGGGCAGTTTGGCGCCGATGCGGTCCGAGAGGTGCCCGACGGTGGGAATCAGCGCGGTCATGCACAGCAACGCGATGACCTGCGCAAAGAAGGCCTCGCCCAAGGGCAGGTGCAACTGGGTGCGGGCAAACGTCGGCATATAGATGAGCACCACGTAGTAGGTGATGGTGCCGCACACCGTAAGCCCGAAGGCGATCAGGGCGCCGCGCCAGTGCGTGCGCAAGACCTGCCCCAGCGACTGGCGCGCCGGCGCGCTGGCTTTGACCTCGAGGAACTCGGGCGTCTCCTCAAGATGTCGTCTTACCCACATGCCGACCGGTCCGATCAGCAGGCCCACCGCAAACGGCAGGCGCCAGCCCCAGCTCTCCAGTTGTTCAGGGCTCAGAACCAGCGTCACAAACATGCCGGCCAACGCGCCGCCGAGTGCCGCAAGACTCAAACCCACCTGCTGCAAAGAACCATAGAAGCCGCGCCGGCCCGGCGGCGCGCTTTCAACCAAAAAGGAAGTGGCAATCGCGTACTCACCGCCGGTGGCGAAGCCCTGCAGCAGGCGAGCCAGCACAATTGTCAACGGCGCGCCGATGCCGATCGCCGCAGGCAGCGGTGCGAATACGATCAGCGCCATCGCGACCGTCATCATGCCGATGATGATTTGCAACGCCGCTTTCCGCCCATGGCGGTCGGCATACATGCCCAGCACCATGCCGCCTACCGGCCGCATGAAAAAGCCCACACCGAAGGTCGCGGTGGTCAGCAACAGCGCGGAGTATTCGTGCTCTGCCGGGAAAAACAGTTTGCTGATGATGACGGTCATAAAACCGAACACCACGAAGTCGTACCACTCGAGGGCGTTGCCAATCACCGCAGCGGCGACTTGGCGGGAGCGTGTCGGATTGTTGTTCATGGATCTTCTTGAGTAAGCGCACCGGCGCGCGAGACGCCGGCCCGGGGATCAGGTTGCGAGATGGGATTGGGCTTCCGGTCGCTGCGCCAGCGCCTGCGCTTCGCGCGCGAGAAAGCGCGCCACCCGCGCGGGCGGGAAACCAATGCTGTGCAAGCCAACGGCGGAATTCGCCACTTCCCGATAGGACAGCAGGCGCCCGTCGCGCAGTTCGCAGATCGACACGCCTTCAAACAGCGCGCGCTGGCCTTCGCAGCCCGGGAGTTTCGACTCGTAGCTAAACACATAACGCGCGTAGCCCAGGCTGCCGTTATCCACCACATCGTGCAGATCCCAGCGGAAATCCCGTGCATCGCGGTGGAAATAGTCTTCCACCATGCGGACGATGTCCGCGCCGGCAAACGCGCCGTAGAAGCAGTCGTGGTAGACCCCATCGGGGGTAAAGCAGGCGGCGGTCGCCGCGCCATCGCCGCGGCAGGCCGCAACGGTCATCGCAGTAAGCAGACTAGCGAAGCTCATCGGCATTCACCTCGAAATCACAACGTTGACAAGGCCCGTGCCGCCGTCTGACGGCACGGGCGAACGGACTAGCCGAGTTGCCGCAGCAGCAGGGCGTTGACGGCATTGGCGGCCTCAAGATGCAGCAGGTGTCCGATCCCTGGCAGCACCTCGGTCCGCACCGACGCCGGCAAGCCTGAGGCCTGTTCCGCCGGGATGATCGCATCGCGGTCCCCCCACAGCACCTGCACCGGACAGGCCAGCGTCGCCAGCGCATCGCGCAGCACAAGCGTTTGCGTCTCGCCGCTGCAGAAGCCCTCGGCAATGGCGGTGAGCGCAGCGGGCACCCCGTCTACCCTTTTGAACTTCAGCATGTCGTCGACCATCTGCCGATTGACCAGTTCCGGATTGGCGACCAGCTGCTGCAGCAGCGGCTTCAGTTCCTTGCGCGACTCAGCGGCCACAAAGCCCCGGAGATAGGCCCCGTTGATGGACTGACCCAGAGCGGCCGGCGCGAGCAGGGACAAGGAACTGACCCGACCGGGCGCACTGACCGCCGTCTGGAGCGCAATCGCACCGCCCAGCGAGTGGCCGACCAGATGCGCCGCACTCACGCCCACCGCATCCATAAACGCGAGCACGGCCGCCGATAGTCCCGCCACCGAGGCATCAGAGACGGCTTTCGAGGACTGCCCGTGACCAGGCAGGTCCAGCGCATAAACCCGCGCCCGGGCCGCCAGCGCATCGTGGTTGAAGAGGAAATTGTCGAGGTCGCCGCCGAAGCCGTGGATCAACACCACTGCCGGTCCCGACTCACCGCGCACCGAATATCGCAAGCGGTACCCGCCGGCGTCGGCCCACTCATAGACCGGCCCGCTCTCGCCCTCTTCGGCCACCGGCGGCACATAGCTGGCGAGAAACTCGGCGACGAAGGCGTCGACCGCGTCATCGCTGACGCTGTCGTCGGCCAGCACGCCGAGCAGCGCGCCGATGGGCAGCACGTCATCGACGCCCGCCACCCGCCGGCGCAGCGTGCCGGCGTCCAGCGCCTCGAAGGTGTTGGCAATTTTCTCGGTTTCGATATCCATCACCGGGTCGCCGGCGCTGAGGCGCTGGCCCTCTTCGGCCAGCCATTCGACGACCTTGCCTTCGGTCATCGAGAGCCCCCACTTGGGCATGGTGATTGGGGTGATCTGGCTCATCAGGCGTACTCCATCAGCTTGCGCACGGCGGCTTCGATCCGCGCGGGACCGGGGATGTAGAGATCTTCGAGCACGCCGCTGAAGGGCACCGGCGTGTGCGGTGGCGTGACCATCTCGATCGGCGCCTGCAGGAAGCCGAAGCCCTTCTGCGCCACCATGGCGGAGATATCCGCCGCCATGCCACAGCGCGGCGAGGACTCATCGACAATCACCAGCCGTCCGGTGTTTTCCACGCTTTCCAGAATGGTGTCTTCATCCAGCGGTGAGGTGGTGCGGGGGTCAATGATTTCGCAGCTGATGCCTTCGCGGGCGAGCGCCTCGGCGGCCTTCTTCGCGTAACTGACCATGCGCGCCAGCGCGACGATCGTCACGTCGCTGCCCTCTCGCACCACGTTCGCCTCACCGAAAGGAATGGTGTATGCCTCTTCCGGCACTTCCCCTTCCATCGCATAAAGCGCCTTGTGCTCGCAGAAGATGACCGGGTCGTCGTCGCGGATGGCCTGAATCAAGAGTCCCTTGGCGTCGTAGGGCGACGACGGAACCACCACTTTCAGGCCGGGAATATGGGTGAAAATGGGATACAGGGTTTGCGAGTGCTGGGCCGCCGCGCGAAAGCCGGCGCCGATCATGGTGCGGATTACCACCGGCGTTTTCGCCTTGCCACCGAACATGTAGCGAAACTTGGCCGCCTGGTTGTAGATCTGGTCGAAACACACGCCGAGGAAGTCGATGAACATGAGTTCACACACCGGCCGCATGCCGCAGGCCGCGGCACCGACCGCCGCGCCAACGAACGCGGATTCGGAAATCGGCGTGTCCATGATGCGGTTGCCATATTTGCCGTAAAGGCCTTTGGTGACCCCGAGCACCCCGCCCCAGGCGTCCATTTCGCCGTCGCCGCCGGTACCGCCGACGACGTCTTCGCCCATCACGATGACCGTCGGGTCGCGCGCCATTTCGTGGTCCAGCGCTTCATTGATTGCTTGCTGAAACAAAATTTTTCGTGCCATGACGTGCGCTCCTCAATACTTGATGTAGACGTCGGTCAGCAGATCTTCGGGTGTCGGATCCGGCGCGCTGCGCGCGGCGGTCACCGAGTCGTCGATCAGACGCTGTACTTCGTCGTCAATGGCGGTGAGTTCTTCCTGAGCGATGTTGTGCTCGGTCGTCACGCGCTTGATGAAGCGCTTCAGGCAGTCTTTGACCTCGCGGATATTCTTTACTTCATCCGGTGCCCGGTAGTTCTGGTTATCGCCTTCGAAATGACCGTAGAAGCGGTCCAGTTTGACCTCGACCAGCGAAGGACCTTCCCCGCGACGCGCGCGCTCGACGGCCGTCTGCATGGCGTCGTACACGGCAAAGAAGTCGTGCCCGTCGACCGTAACCGCGGGCATGCCGAAGCCGGCCCCACGGGTGGAGATGTCTTCGCAGGACACCGAGAACTTGGCCGACGTGGCTTCGGCATAGCCGTTGTTTTCCGCCACAAAAATGGCCGGCAGTTTCCATACGGTGGCGAGATTCATGCTCTCCAGCGTCGTGCCCTGATTGGACGCACCGTCGCCGAAAAACGCCACCGCCACGCCGCCCTTGCCCTTGAACTTCGCCGCCAGCGCCGCGCCGCAGACCAGCGGTGAACCGCCGCCCACGATGCCGTTAGCGCCCAGCATGCCGGTATCCAGATCCGCGATGTGCATGGAGCCGCCCTTGCCGCGACAGGTGCCGGTTCGCTTGCCGAAAATCTCGGCCATCATGCCGTTCACTTCCACGCCCTTGGCGATGCAGTGGCCGTGGCCGCGATGCGTGCTGGCGATTTTGTCGTCGTCGTTCAGATGCATGCACACACCGGTCGCTGAAGCTTCTTCGCCAGCGTAAAGATGCACGAAGCCCGGGATGCCGCCTTTGGCGAACTCCACATGCACGCGCTCTTCAAACTCGCGAATCGTTTTCATGCGCCGGTAGGCTTCAAGCAGGTCTTCTCGGGACAGAGCCATGGAACCTCCCCTCTGGAACTTTTTATTGCGAGTGGCCACCGCGCCAACGGCATCGCCGATTGCGGGTTTGTCGCCCGTCGAACAACCGGCGACGGGCTAAGGTTAACACTCAAAAAGGCGGCACTACCCGCCACTTTTGATGCTGCATTTGCACATTCAAAGTCGCGTGGATCGCGACCCTCGCCTGCGTCCGGCGCCGCCTCTAGAATCGGGCCTCACGCCGACCCGACGGCGCCTGTTCCGGATCTGCTCAACCCCTTAGCTGGAGATTTCCCATGCCCTTGTCCGCCGAATCGCTGGCCGTGCTCGATGTGCTGCAAAAAAATGGCGTGCAGCCCCTGACCGCCTTCCCGCCGGCCGAAGGCCGTGCCTATTTCAACGCCGTGTTTGCTACCAGACCCGAAGATCAGGAGCCGGTGGCGAGCGTGCGCGAGCTGACGATTCCCGTCGCAGGCGGCGAAATTCGCGCCCGGCTTTACGCGCCCAAGGCCGGCAAGTTGCCGGTGCTGGTGCACTACCACGGCGGCGGCTGGGTGCTGATGGGACTCGAAACCCACGACGGCTACTGCCGCCAGCTGGCCAACGCCTCCGGGGCTGCGGTCATCGCGGTGGAATACCGCAAGGCGCCCGAGTTCAAGGCACCGGTGCTGGCCGAAGACTGTTTCGCTGCGCTCAAGTGGGTTATCGCCCATGCGGCGGACTTGAACGTCGACACGGCGCGTCTCGGCGTGGTGGGCGACAGCGCGGGCGGCAATCTGGCCGCGGCCGTTACCCTGATGGCGCGCGATGCGGGCATTCCCATCAAGTGTCAGGTGCTGACCTATCCGGCCGTGGACGCCACGCTGTCGGCGGCCTCCATTCAGGAGAACAAGCAGGCGCCGCTGCTGGGCGAGGCTGAAATGAAGTGGTTCTACGGCTACTACCTCGACGGCGCCAGCGTCGACGCCCGCCATCCGCTGGTCTCGCCGCTGTTCGCGAGCAGCCACGCCGGCCTGCCGGCAGCGTTTGTGTCGACGGCCGAGTTCGATCCGCTGCGGGACGAGGGCGAGGCCTATGCGAAGCAACTCGCCGCGGCCGGGGTGACCGTCGAAGCCAAGCGCTACAACAGCGTGTTTCACGGCTTCATGCTGATGTCGAAGATCATTCCTGAAGGTCGCCAGCTGCTGGCCGACCAGGTCGCGTTCCTCGCCCGACAGCTCTAAACGAGATCGGTGATGCCGTGGCCCCGGCGACCACCGGGGCCACGGCGCTGGCGTCACGCTGCATTGCAAAAATAAATCGGGCCTCAGGCCGCGGGCTCTGTTATTCTGCCGCCGCGACCTGTTCTCCAGTCTCTCTGGTCGCGGCCATTCCGGCCTACGCTTTGTGCTTACATTCGATCTGCCTGCCCTCGCGACTGGCGTCTGGGGCTCCCCCTGACGACAGGCTTATCACGTTTACTTTCGTTCTGGAGTTTCATGTCTGATTTTTCTGACCTCGGTTTGCCCGAGGACTTGCTGCGTGCCGTGCGCGAACGCGGCTACACCACCCCTACCCCCGTTCAGGCCAAGGCCATCCCGATCATTCTGGACACGCGCGACATCATCGCCGGCGCCCAGACCGGCACCGGTAAGACCGCGGCCTTCGTGCTGCCCTTGCTGGCCCGCCTCGGGACCCAGTTCAGCGGCCCCGCGCGTCGTCCGCCGCGTGCGCTGGTGCTGACCCCCACCCGCGAACTCGCCGCTCAGGTTGAAGAAAGCGTGCAGATCTATGGCAAGTATTGCCGACTGCGTTCTCTAGTGATGTTCGGTGGCGTTGGTATCAATCCGCAGATCGACGGCTTGCGCCGTGGTGTCGATATCCTGGTCGCCACGCCGGGCCGCCTGCTTGATCACCTCGGTCAGCGCACGGTCGACCTCTCGGCGGTCGAGATTCTGGTACTGGACGAAGCCGACCGCATGCTCGACATGGGCTTTATCAAGGACATCCGCCGCATCATTTCGGTGTTGCCCAAGGTGCGGCAAAACCTGCTCTTTTCCGCGACCTTTCCGCCGGAAATCCGGGAACTGGCGGGCTCGCTCATGCGCGATCCGGCGCAGGTCGAGATTGCCCCTCAAGGCACGACGGCAGAGCGCATCCAGCAGCATGTGATCGTCTGCGATCGCAGCCGTAAGAAAGATTTGCTGGTCGAGCTGTTCCAGACCCGGCAGTGGCAACAGGCGCTGATCTTCACCCGCACCAAGCACCTCGCTAACCGGCTGGCCGAACAACTGGATGCTCAGGGCATCACGGCCATGGCGATTCACGGCAACAAGAGCCAGACCGCGCGCACCAAGGCGCTGTTCGAGTTCAAGAACGGGCGCCTGCAGGCGCTGGTGGCCACCGACATTGCGGCGCGCGGCATCGATATCAGTGAACTGCCCACGGTGGTGAACTACGAGTTGCCGATGGTGGCTGAAGACTACGTCCACCGCATTGGCCGTACGGCGCGAGCCGGCGCGAGTGGCGCCGCCTATTCGCTGGTCTGCGTCGATGAGTATCGTTTGCTCGAAAGCATCGAGCGGCTGACCCGGCAGCGCTTCACGCGCGAACGGGTGGAAGGCTTTGAGCCGGACCCGAATGCAAAACCGCAGCCGATTGAAACCGGCCGCGGACCGCGCGCACCAGGGCACCACGGCGGTGGCGACGCGGTGCGCCGCCACGACGCGCCACGGCGCCCGGAACCGGGTAACGAAGCGCCCCGTCGCAGTGGTCCGGCGCCGGACGGCCAGCGTCGCAGCAGTCAGCCGGTGGACGGCAACCGACGACCAGCCCCGGGCGGTGACGCCCAACGGCGCGCGCCGGTAGACGGTAACCGGCGCCCGGCCGGCGGCAACAACGGTAATGCCAACGGCAACTACCAGCAGCGGCAACGCGGTCGCTAGCAGGTCCTGATCCGCCGACGGCAGCCCCTGCCGTCGGCGGTCAACTTCCGGTCCACGCTAGAACACAATCTCCACGCCCGCCTGCACCAGCAGCGGCATGCCCACGCGGATTCCTCGCGTGCGGTCCACGATGTAGTCCCGGTCCAGCAGATTCTTTGCGGTCACAAAAACGCTTGCGCCCCAGCGCCCCAGCGGCGCGGTCGCGGCGGCGTTAAACACCAGCGACGGCTTGATGAGGCCCACCTGTCCGTTGCCATTCGCCGCCGCCGCCGGGGTGTTGGCGAAATCAGAAAACTGCTCGTCCGTGTAAACCGCTTCCAGCCGCAGATCGACGCCTGTTTCGTGGGTAAACCCGATGCCCGTGGTCGCGAGATGCCGCGGCGCGTAGGGCAAGCGATTACCCGCCAGCGAGCCCGCCACCACCGAGCCGTCCGTCACCTGCCGCACCGGCGTTTCCTGATCGGCCGTCGGCAGCCAGGTCCACGCTGACTGCAGATAAAAATTGTGGCGCGTGCCGGTCAGCTCGCGGCTGTCGAGCCGGCCTGAGAGTTCCGTCCCTTCATACAGCGTTTCGCCCTGCGCGAGCGGCGTGCTGCCGCCGGCGATCGAACCGACCTGAATCTGATTGTTGAAGTCGTTGCGGAAGAACGTGAGCTCCAGTCTGGCACCGGGGCGCGGCGTGCTGCGGAGGCCGAACTCGGCGTTCCAGCTGTCCTCAGGGTCGACCTCGGTAAACGTCGCCGCGGCGGCACCGCTGGCGGTCACAATCAGGTCTTCGGTGCGCGGCGGCGCGAAACCACGGTGCACGCCGGCAAACAGGGTGTACTGCGGGCGCGGGTTCCAGGTCGCGCCGAGGCCCGGGATCACTTCGGTAATGTCGGTGTCGCCGCGCGCGCCGGTCAGGCGATTGACCCGCTGGTTGTCCACGTATTCCACGCGCAAGCCCGGGGTCAGCGTAAATTCACCGAGATGCAGCCGGTTCTGGATGAACATCGAGTAGGCGTCGACGTCGCGCGCATTGTTTTCCGACAGGAGGCCGCCGCGGTCAGTCGCGAACAGGCCGTTGCGCTGCTGGCGGTCCTGCGTTTCAAAGTGCGCGCGTACGCCTACCTGAAGATCATTGGGGATACCGAATGCGTCGTAATGGGCCAGCAGCCGGGGTTCAAATCCCCAGGTGTAATAGCTACGCAGCCGCCCCTGCGTCGACGCACAGTCAACCGGGCTGACGCGGGCACCCGCAAGGCGAGCGTTGGTGAACGCAGCGCCACACTGGCCATCGCTGGTGCTGCTGGACTGACGCCACCAGTCGCGGTTGAAGTGGGTGAAATAGGCGCTGGAAATGAGCGTTACCGCCTCACCGAGAAAAATTTCATGGCTCAGCGAGGCGCCCGTGCGATCCAGCGTGAAGGCATCTTCCTTGAACGGGTTGTAGCGATAGCCAAAATTGCGCAGTTCGGCATCGGTAATGCCGCTGTAGCTGAGCATCGAATCTTCGCTGTAGTAACTGGCTTTGAACGTAATGGCCTGATTGCCGGCAATCGGCAGCACGGTCTTGAAGCTGAGGTCATCCAGCGCGGTGCTTTCGTTATCTCGCGCGCCATCGGCCTCCTTATGGTGATAGTCGAAGAGCATGCGTTTGCCACCGAGACGCAGGCCGCCGTTGAAATAGTCCTGGTTGCCGCCCGCCAGCGTCAGCCGACCGCTGAAAGCCTCTGGCGGTCGCGGGGTGAGGTAATTGACCACCCCGCCCACGGTTTGTGGGCCGAACAGGATCTGCTCCGAACCTTTCAGCACCTCAATGCTGTCGAAACGCTCAATGGGCGGGTGGTAATAGCTCGCATTGTCGCCGTAGGGGGCGTACGCCAGCGGCAGGCCGTCTTCCAGTAACAGCACCTTCGTCGAGCGATTGGGGTTCAGGCCGCGCAGGCCGATGTTGGGGCGCAGGCCGACGCCTTCCTCGTCGCGCACATGCACGCCAGGCGCCTTGCGCAAGGCCTCATTGGCGGTAAACACCCGACTCAGGCGCATTTCGCGCTCGTCGATCACGCTGGCAGAACCGGCAATATCCGGCAGGCGATCGGCACCGCCGACCACTTCGACCGTCGGCAGTACGTCCTTTATCGGTGGCCGGGTTTCGCCGGTGGATTCAGCGGCTAGCGCGCTGCCGAAAAGCGCGCAGGAGAACATCGCGTAAGCGGAGAACGAGAGACGGGGCATGGGGAGATTTTCGCAGGGAATTACTAATGCGAATTATTCTCAATAAGATTTATCGCCGTCAAGCGATGGTCGGGGGCCCGCCATGGCCCTCAGGTCGAGCAGGGTTAACTCAGGGTGTCGCGCGGGAAGGTAATCCTGACCAGCGCCATCAGACGGCAGCGGTATCTCGCAATCGCCAGATGAAGATTTAGCTTGATATCAGCCGCCGGCGAGCTCGTCGTCAGTCGCGTTAGCTTGTGCTTGACGACGCGCCAGCACCTTGTCGATGCGCGGTCCATCCATGTCGAGCACCTCAAAAACATGCCCGTCGAAAACCACTTCTTCACCTTCGACCGGCAGGCGTTCAAGTTGCCACAACAGGAACCCGGCAAGGCTGTCGAAGCTGCGTTCTGCCGGCAGCGAGACCAGGCTCAGTCGATCGGAGACCACGTCGATCAACATGCTGCCGTCGATGATCCACACACCGGGCTCGCGCTGGCGCATGGTTGGCTCAGCCGGGTTTTCCTCGCCTAGATCGCCAATGATGGCTTTCAACACGTCGGCCACGGTCACAATGCCGGCCACCTCGTCGGCGTCGTCGACGACCAGCAGCAAATGGGCGCTGGTATTGCGCAGCAACTGCAAGGCCTCGGTCGCCGGGAGGTCCAGTCCCACGCGCGGTGGCTGGCACAGCACGCTCGCGAAGTCAGGCTCCCCCCCCGCCAACTGCAGCGCCAGCAGGTCTTTGGCCTGCAATACACCAACGACTGTCCCCGGGACGCCGCGCAACGCGATAAGGCGCGTGTGGCGAGTCGCCGCGACGGCGGCCCAGATCTCTGCGGTGTCGAGGTCGAGATTGACCGTAGCCAGATCTTCGCAGGCGGTCATGATGAGTTCGGCCCGCCGGTCAGCCAGACGCATCACGCCGCTCAGCATTTCCTTTTCAAACTGTTTGAGCACGCCGGCTTCGGCCCCCTCGTGAATCGCCGCGCGGACTTCCTCTTCGGTGATGGATGGCGACGCGTTTTCGCTGCCACCGGCCAACCGCAGCATGAAACCGGAAGCCACATCCAGCACCCGCACGGCGGGTCGCGCAACCCTCAGCAACCACCGCAAAGCCGGCGCCACGGTCACGGCGATGCGCTCGGGCTGCCGCAGCGCGAGCTGTTTAGGCACTAATTCGCCGACCACGATCGACAGCAGGGTGATCGCCATCACCACCAGCACCATGGCCACCGCTTCGCCATGCGGCGCCACCGCCGGAAACCGATCGAGCAGGGCGCCGATGCCCTCAGCCAGGGTGGCGCCGCCGACTGCGCCAGCAAGGACGCCAATCAGCGTGATGCCAATCTGGATAGTCGACAAAAAGCTGGTGGTGTCCTCCGCCAACGCCAGCGCCGCACGCGCGCCGCGCGAGCCCCGGTCCGCAAGCAGCTTCAGGCGCGGTTTGCTGGACGAGACGACCGCTAACTCCGCCATCGACAGGACGCCATTGAGCAGAATCAACAGCAGCACCATCAGGGCCTGCAACCAAATCAGCATGGGCGTCTAACGGCGCGCAAGGTGGGCGCGGTGGATGGCCGCCGCCAGTTGGTAGCAAAGCGCCAGCGTGGGCATTTCCAGGCCAAGTGCCTGCCCTTGACGAAGCGCGTAGCCAGCAGTTTCGTCAACCTCCAGCGCCCTGCCCCGCTCAACGTCCTGCAGGCTCGACATGCGGTGCCCGGGCGCCTTCTCGGCGAAGGTGTCGCCCAGTTGCTGCACCACCGCCACGGCGGCTTCCTCATCCCCCGCGGCCACCGACAAAGCCGGCACCGGCGACTGATCGCGCAGCGCGATGCCCCGCGCCTTGGCCAGCCGCGCCATCTCGCGCGTGATCCGGGCCACCACCCGCGCACTGTCGGGATCGCAGAGGTAGGTCGCCGTGCCCTGTCGGGTCAACACCGCCAGCAACATCAGCGCCACCCAACCGACATACTTCGACCAGATCACTTCGGTAATCGCGCCGGTCTCGCGGGTCGTGATGCCCGCCGCGTCCAGCGTCGCCACCAGTTCGCCGACCCGTGCGGAGTGACCGCCGGCCATTTCGCCGAGGTGCAGGCAGACATTACGGGTAAAGGCGACGGTGTCGTCATCGCAGAGTTCACCGCTGAAATCGGCCATCGCGCCGACCACCGCAGCCGGCCCAAAGACCGCCGTGAGCGCGTCCTCTTTCATCACGCCGTTCTGCACCGAGAACGCGAGCGCGGGCCGCAAATGCGCAAACGGGCGCAAGGCCGCCTCGGTATCGAAAGTCTTCACGGTATTGATGAATACCGCCGCCTCGTCGATGGCGGCCGGATCGGTCGCGACCGGACAGGCAATGCGCAAGTCCGATAGCCCACTCAGTTGCAGCCCATGTTGAGCGAGAAAGGCGGCCCGGCGACCACGCGCCACCACCGTCACGGCGTGTCCCGCGGCCAGCAGGTGGGCGGCGAGAATGCTGCCCAATGCCCCTGCCCCCAGAATGACGAATCGTCCATTCATGACTATTGCGACAAGCCCGTTTCCTGCGCGGCCGACACGGCCGCTTCAAGCAATACCTGACGGAGCGGCGCTTCGAGCGCGGCGGCCGCGGCCCCTTGCACTTCCACGTTGGCCCGGTCGACGCCGTAAGCCGCCTGCCACTGCTCGGCGGGTAGCGCGAGGCTGGCGGTGCCGGGCGAGGTCCCGACCACCGCGCCATTGCGGGCCTGCACCGCCTCGACCGCCAGCGCAGCATAGGCATGAACCTGCCCGTCGCGGTGCTTGACCAGCCCGTAGCCGACCAGATTTTCGTTGGAGGTCCCGACGAAATCCCGCACCATCTGACGATAGACCAGCATTACCAGATCCACCTGCTGCGCGCTGGCCAGCGCGCAAATCGCGTCGCGGATTTTGGCAGGATTCGGGTAGGCCGCGCTGCTGTCATAGATTGCCGCCAGATCTGCCGGCTGGTAATCGAGCGACACCACCTTGAAGCCTTTCCCGTCGAGCCGTTTTTCCAGCGGTGCGGTCAACAGCCGGCGCGCGTCCCACGCCGCCAGACTAACGGTGGCGCGAGTGCTCAGGTTAGGTTCGCTAGAGATGGCGTGGAGCCGGGGCGCTACATCCTGCAACACCAGCACCGCCGCGCGCGGATTAAGCTGCCGATGGTCAGCGGTGACCCGCGTGCTGGGAGGCGCGGCACAGGCGCTCAGCAACAGGAGAAACGCCGGCAGAAGAGTACGTCGCATAACGAGTGAGTGGTCTGCGTGAGGCCTGGCCGCACTATACTCGACCTCGTCGACGTGTTGATAAACTGACAACGCCTCAGGAAGGAATACCGGGTATGGGAATCGCGCCCGACTTACACCACAGCGCCTGCCCGCATGATTGCCCCTCCACCTGTTCGCTGGTGGTCGAGCGCCTTGACGGCAACCGCATCGGCAAAGTGCGCGGCGCCGAAGACAACAGCTACACCGCCGGGGTCATCTGCAGCAAGGTCGCCCGCTACGCCGAGCGCATCCATCACCCCGATCGACTCCTCCACCCGCTCATTCGCCGTGGACCGCGGGGCAGCGGGCAGTTCGAGCGCATCAGTTGGGATGAAGCACTGGACCATGTCGCGCAGCGCCTGCTGACGGCGGAGCAACGCTACGGACCAGAAACCGTCTGGCCTTATTTTTACGCCGGCACCATGGGGCTGGTGATGCGCGACGGCATCAACCGCCTGCGGCATGCCAAACGCTATTCCGGCCAGTACTCCACGATTTGCACCACCCTCGCCTGGACCGGCTGGATGGCCGGCGCCGGCCGCATGTCCGGCAGCGATCCGCGCGAGATGGCCGACAGCGACTGCGTTGTGATCTGGGGTACCAACGCCGCCACCACCCAGGTCAATGTCATGACCCATGCCCTGCGCGCACGCCGCGAGCGTGGCGCCAAACTGGTGGTGGTCGACACCTACCGCAACGCGACCGCCGAGCAGGCCGACCTCTTCCTGAACGTCAAACCGGGCACCGATGCGGCACTGGCCTGCGGCGTGATGCATGTGCTGTTTCGCGAGCATCTGGTCGACCGGGACTATCTCGCCCGCTTCGCGCGCGGCACCGACGCGCTGGAAGCGCATCTCGCCTCACGCACGCCGGCCTGGGCGAGTGCCATTTGCGGCGTGCCGGAAGCGGACATCGAAACCTTCGCCCGCTGGGTCGGGACGCAGCCACGCAGTTTTTTCCGGCTGGGCTATGGCTTTGCGCGGCAGCGAAACGGCGCGGTCAGCATGCACGCTGCCTCGTGCATTCCGGTGCTGACCGGCGCGTGGCAACACCGCGGCGGCGGTGCGTTTCACAACAACGGCGCAATTTTTCACTGGGACCGCACGCTGATCGACGGTCTCGATGTGCGCGACCCCGGCGTGCGCATGCTGGACCAGTCCCGCATCGGCGCGGTGCTGACGGGTGACCCGCGCGACTTGGGCGATGGCCCACCGGTCACGGCGCTTTTCATCCAGAACACCAACCCGATGGCGGTGGCGCCGGATCTCAATCTGGTGCATCAGGGCTTCGCGCGGGAGGATCTGTTCATCTGCGTGCACGAACAGTTCATGACCGAAACTGCCGCAATGGCAGATATCGTCCTGCCGGCCACCATGTTTCTGGAACATGACGACCTCTATCAGGCCGGCGGGCAGCAGCATATCCAGTTCGGGCCGCGCATCATCTCGCCGCCCGGCGAATGCAGAAGCAATCACGAAGTCATTTGCGCGCTGGCCCAGCGCGTGGGCGCGACGCACCGCGGGTTCCAGATGTCGGCCCGCGAAATTGTGGAATGGACGCTGGAGGCCTCCGGCTGGGGCAAGCTGTCCGCGCTTGAGCAGCAACACTGGATCGACGCCCAGCCCGCCTTTGAAACCGCGCACTTTCTGCACGGCTTTGGTCATGCCGACGGGCGCTTCCATTTCGACCCGGACTGGTCCTCGCTAGGACCTGCCCGCTTTGGTCCGGGTCTGGCGCCGCCGTCACTGCCCGACTACTGGCCGGTGATTGAGGAAGCAACGGCAACGCATCCCTTCCGTCTGGTCACCGCGCCGGCGCGGCATTTTCTGAATTCAAGCTTCACCGAAGCCCCCACCTCGCGCCGCCGCGAGGGACGCCCCAGCGTGATGGTGCATCCGGCAGACGCCGCGGCGCTTGGCATTGGCGAAGGCGACCTCGTGGCGTTGTCGAATCCGCGCGGCAGGGTGCGCCTCCACGCCACGCTGTTCGACGGCGTTCAGCGCGGCGTGGTGATTGTGGAAAGCATTTGGCCGAATGCGGCTTTCGATGGCGGTATCGGCATCAACGCGCTGACCGGCGCAGATCCCGGCGCGCCGGTCGGCGGCGCCGCCTTCCACGACAGCCGCGTGCATCTTGGTTTGGTCGGCGCTGCGGCGGCCGCCTGACCCCTCCCCGACACGACAAGGCGACACCCCATGCAGAAAGCCGAACAACTGGCACTCGCTGACCGCCTGCTCGACTACATCGACCGGCAAACCCTGCAACTTGGCGAGTCGGTGTATCGACAACCGGTCAGTGAATACACGTCGCCCGCACAGGCGTCGCGCGAGCAGCAGCAGCTGTTCCGCCAGCGCCCGCTGTGCGTAGGCATGAGCGGCGACCTGCCGGCCCCGGGTCACTACCTGACCCACGACGCCAGCGGCTTGCCCTTGCTCTTGACCCGCCATACCGATGGCCGCTTCCGGGCCTTCCTTAACGTGTGTCGGCATCGCGGCGCGCGGGTGGCGGAAGCGGCCGGCGAGGGTCGCGGCTTTGTCTGCCCCTACCACGCCTGGCGCTACGGGCTGGACGGCCGGCTGGTCAGTCGACCCGAGGAGCAGGCCTTTCCCGACTGCGCGCGCGAGGAACACAGCCTCACGGCACTTGCCGCCGACGAGCGCCACGGCCTGCTGTGGGTCAACCCGACGCCCGGCGCGCCGCTCGACTTCGCGCCCGAATTTGCCGCGCTGGAAGCGGAGTTCGCCCACTACGCGCTCGACAGCTTTACCCCCTTCGCGACCCGCGAGCTGCGTCGGCAGATGAACTGGAAGCTGGCGCTGGACACTTTCCTCGAGTCCTACCACTTCTGCGTCCTGCATAAAGATTCCATCTGCGCCATCTTTCATCACAACCTCGCCACCTTTGATACCTACGGCGAGCACTTCCGGCTGGTCTCGCCGCGGCGGAGCATTAGCAGCCTGCGCGAGCAGCCGCGGGAGCAATGGAATCTGCTGCCGCATCTGGTGGTGATTTACGTCTTGTTCCCCAACACCGTGCTGGTGTGGCAGGGCGCGCAGGTCGAAATCTGGCAAATTTTCCCCGACGGCGACGACCCCGCCCGCTCGGTGCTGCGCCTGACGCTTTACGCGCCGAATCCGCCGGACAGCGACAAAGCGCGTGCCCACTGGCAGCGCAATCTGGATCTGGTCCTGCATGTGGTCGAAAACGAAGATTTCCCGGTCGGCGAGGGCATACAGCGCAGTTTTAGCTCTGGCGCCCAGTCCCATATCGTGTTCGGCCAGAACGAGGCGGCGCTCGCGCATTTCCATGCCGCCATCACCCGCGCGACCGCCGCCTAGATGAAGAACGCGCCCACGCCGTGGGGCGCAAGTTTTGGCGGCCCTCGCCGCTACCGGCAGAAGATGCCCTAACGCCTGTCCTGGATCGATGAGCGCCCCTGACAATATCCTCGTGCTGGTAATCGACGACGACCCCATGGTCCGTTTTCTGACGGACGAGGCGTTGACGCCGCATGGGTTCAGGGTCGTCGAGGCCGAGACCGGCGATGCAGGCCTGCGCCTGATTGAGGAATTGCGTCCGGACATCGTCCTGCTTGATGTGATGATGCCCGGCATCGACGGCTTCACCACCTGCTCGCGCCTGCGCGCCCTGCCGCAGGGGCGGCACACCCCTGTGCTCATGATGACCGGCCTGGAAGACGCCGAGTCGATTCGCCATGCCTACCAGGTTGGCGCCACCGACTTCATCACCAAGCCAATCAACTTTGGCCTGCTTGAGTTCCGCCTCGACTACATGCTTCGCGCCAAAATCACTGCCGACGAATTGCGGCAAAGCGAAGACCTGTTGGCGAGCGCCCAACGGCTGGCCCGGCTGGGTCATTTTGTGCTGGAAGAGAACTGCCGGTTCAGCGTCTGGAACAACCAAACGCAGACCGTGCTGGGGCTGGAAAACGAAGCCCCGCCCGAAACCCTCGATGGTCTGGTGCAACGGGTGCACCCGGACGACCAAGCTCGCCTCGCAAAGGCACTGACGCCGCCCGCGGTCGCCACCGAGATGCCGCCGGTTGAATACCGGGTCATCCAGGCCGACGGTTCGAGCCGCACGATTCTCCAGCAGGGCCGGGCGGACGTCGCCGAGAACGGCATCCACATCACCGGCACCGTGCAGGACATTACCGCCCAACGGCGCGCCGAACGCACCATTCACCAGCTGGCCTACTACGATCAAATCACCGGGCTGCCCAACCGCATTCAGATCGAACAGCGACTGGCCGACCTGCTGCGCGATGCAGAATCCAGCGCGCAGGGCCTGTCCGTACTCGCCATTGACCTTGACCACTTCCAGCGGGTGAACGACAACCTGGGCCACGATATTGGCAACGAGTTGCTGAAAGCGGTGTCGCGACGCCTCATTCAGTGCCTGCGTCAGGGATTGGGTAATCCCGGTGCGCGCCCGGCGGAACTGGTCGCACGCAGTGGTGGCGACGAGTTCTGCATCCTGCTGCCGGGCCTCGATTCGCACGAGCAGGCGCGCGGCATGGCCGAGCGGATCCACCAGATATTCCGCCGCCCTTTCACGGTGGGCAACGAAGAACTGGTGCTAACCACCAGCATCGGCGTGACGGTCTTCCCGCAGGACGGACGCGAATCGGAAATCCTGCTGCGACATGCCGAAATGGCGCTGGCGAACGCGAAACGGCGTGGCAGGGACTGCACCGAGTCTTTCCATAGCGGCCTGAATGAGCGCTCTCAGGGCCGCATGACGGTGGAAACCAATTTGCGTCAGGCGCTCGGCACCAGCCAGCTCGCCTTGCACTATCAGCCTAAAATTGACTGCACCACGGGCGCTGTGACCGGCATGGAAGCCCTAATCCGCTGGCGCCACCCGACGATCGGCCCGATTTCACCAGCCGAATTTATTCCGGTCGCCGAGGAATCCGGCCTCATCCTCCCGCTTGGCGAATGGATTCTGGCCGAAGCCTGCCGGCAAACCGCGGCCTGGGCCCGGGCGGGCTTAACCGGCCTGACTTGCGCGGTAAACCTGTCCGCGCTGCAGTTGCGGCAGAACGATTTTCCCGTGCTGCTGCGTCGCGTGTTGAACGAAAGCGGGCTGGCGCCTTCGGCGCTGCAGCTCGAGCTGACCGAAAGCGTGGTGATGGATAACAGCGACCACATCGGCATTCTCGATGAATTGAAAATGCTGGGCGTGAGCCTCGCGATCGACGACTTTGGCACTGGCTATTCGTCGCTCAGCTATCTGACTCGCCTGCCGGTGGATGTCCTGAAAATTGACCAGTCTTTCGTCCGCGGCCTGGGCACTAACGAACAGGGTAGCGCCATCGTCGCCGCCGTAATCGCGATGGGGCACAGCCTGGGATTAAAAATCGTGGCGGAGGGCGTGGAGACGGCCCACCATCTGGCGGTGCTGAAGCAACACCATTGCGACGAACTGCAGGGTTGGTTGTTCAGCAAGGCGCTGCCGGCGGCCGAGTTTGAAACCTGGGTTCTCCAGCATTGTTCCCCACCCGTAGATGGAGCCCCGTCGACCCATGAATGAACGCATCCGCAGCGACTGGCTAGGGCCTACGATTCCAGAGGGGCTGGAAGACTGGAACGACAATCTGGTCGCCGAATGGCGGCTGGCGGTCGCCGAGAAAGCCTACGACAACGCCGGGCTGGCGGGACTCGCCAATATCGCCGCCGCGCTTTTGCTGGTGGCGGGCCTGCGTAACACCCTGCCGCTAGCCGCCCTCGGTGGCTGGTTCGTGCTCATCATCGTCACCACCCTGACCTGGGGTCGCCTGATTAGTCAGTGGCGCAAGGCGCCCAATACCGCAGCGGTTTTTTTCCGATACTGCCGCGCGTTCACCGTACATTTTCTGGTTTGCGGTGCCCTATGGGGGGTGACTGCGGGCGCCTTGCCTTTCATCTCCGAAAACAGCGGCCTGCAAATTTTTCTGTCCTTCGCGCTGCTGGGCGTCAGTTCGGGCGGCGTCGCGCTGTACACCCTGGCCAGCGCGCCAACCCGGTTTTTTCTAATGTCGGCGGTGCTGCCAATGGCGGTCATGGCCGGGGTTTTTATTCCCGACGTGGGCCCGTTGCTGACGGCAGGGCTGATCGCGCACCTGGCCTACACCATGCAGGTTGCGTCCAAGATGCATTACACCAACGTCACGTCGCTGGCCCACCGGTTTGCCAATGCGCAGCTAGCGGCCGAGATCCTCGAAGCCAAGCGGCAGGCCGAGTTGCTTAACTCACGGCTGGCAGAACAGCTGGCCGTGCAGAAAGACGTCGAGAAAAATCTGGTTGCGGCCCGCGATCAGGCCGAGCTCGCAGCGCACTCCAAATCCGAATTTCTGGCCAATATGAGCCACGAAATCCGCACCCCCATGAACGGCGTGCTCGGCATGACCGAGTTGATGCTGGGCACGGATCTCAATCGCAAGCAGCGGCACTTTGCCCGGACCATTCACCGCTCGGGCGAAGCGCTGCTGGGCATCATCAACGACATTCTCGATTTTTCGAAAATTGAAGCCGGCAAACTGAGCTTGCAGTCGCTGCCGTTCGACCTGCAGCAGCTGATGGAAGACATTGGGGTGATGTTTGCCGAGCGCGCGCATCGGGCCAAGCTTGAGTTGCAGGTCGTCTTTCCGCCAACAGCACACGCGATCTACCGCGGCGACCCCGACCGACTGCGCCAGATTTTGACCAATCTGGTGGGCAACGCGGTGAAGTTCACCGAGCGCGGCGACGTCACCCTGCGCCTGAAAGTGGACCCGCCGGTCGACGAAGTCAGCATGCTGCACTTCGAGGTGAAAGACACGGGCGTGGGCATTCGTGCGGAGCACATTGACGAGATTTTTGATTCCTTCGCCCAGGCCGACAGTTCGACCACCAAAAAATTTGGCGGCACGGGTCTCGGCCTTGCCATCTGTAAGCGCCTGACCGCCCTGATGGGCGGTCAGATCGGGGTGAGCAGCCAGTTCGGCCGAGGCAGCACCTTCTGGTTTACCTGTCCCTTGCCGGTGGCCGAGCCGTCGATGCTCGGGCGTCGGCGCTCGGTGCGTCCGCCGCTGACCAACCGGCGCATCCTGATTGCCGACCAGCACGTCGAAAGCCGTGAGGCCTTGGTCGCCCAGTTGGAAAACTGGCAGGCAAAAGTGGTGGCGGTCACCGCTGGCGACGCTGCCGAGGCTTATCTGGAGCGCGCTGCCAAAGCCGGCCAGCCGGTTGAACTCCTGCTGTTTGACCGCAAGATCGCCGAGGATCCGCTGGAGTTCTCGCTGTCCATTCGCCGCAATCCACGCATTACGCGGCCGCATATCATCGTGCTGGGACAGGTCGACAGCCTTGCCGAAACGGGCCAATGGTTTGATGCCGGCATCTCGAGCTATCTCAGCAAGCCGGTGCGGCAGTCCGAACTCTACGACGCCATCGCCGACGCGCTGGACATGACCCGGCCGCTTAGCCCGTTGGCGCAGGAAACGGCTGAGGCGAAAAACAACACCGAGTTGCCCCGCTTCAACGCCCGCGTGCTGGTGGTAGAAGACAACGCGGTGAATCAGGAACTGGTGCGGCTGCTGCTGGAAAATCTGGGCTGTCGGGTCACGCTGGCGGGCAACGGGCAGGAAGCCATTGACACCTTCACGGGTACACCGCTGGACGAACTCCACGACCCCTTCGACGCCATCCTGATGGACATCCAGATGCCTATCGTCGACGGCTTCGCCGCGACTGCGGCCATTCGCGCCTACGAAAGCGAGTTCGTGCTGACCAAGCGCATTCCCATCATTGCGCTGACCGCGAACGCGCTGGAAGGCGACCGCGAACGCTGTCTGGATGCCCAGATGGACGATTACCTCGCCAAGCCGTTCTCGCAGCGACAGCTCGCCACCACGCTCTCGAACTGGCTGGCGCCGGTTAAAACGGGCGAGACGCAGGAAGTGCCCTACCTGCCCTCGCTGGACCAGACCCAGGAGTTACCCCTTCCGCCGGCGCAAATGAGCCCGCTTGATCAGACCGCGCTGGCCAGAATCTCGGCCCTCCAACGACCAGACAAACCCTCGGTGCTGGGGCGGGTGATCGATCTCTATCTGAACGCCGCGCCCACGCTCGTCGCGCAGATCCGCGATGCGGTAGAGAGTTGGAACCCGGGGCAGCTGGAACACGCCGCGCACAGTCTTAAATCGAGCAGTGCCAATCTGGGCGCTCAGAAAGTGGTTGAACTGTGCCGTGAGCTGGAATTAATGGGTCGCGAGCAGCGCGTGGAAAACGCGAAGCCGACGTTTCAGGCCTTGCAAACGGCGTTTATCGCCGCGGCCGCGGCGCTGGACGCCGAACGGGCGAAGCTGCTGCCGCCGGTTGCCAGCGCTTAAGTCCGGATAAACGCCGCCACCGCCGGGTCGGCGCAAAGCTCGCCCATGGTTTCGGCGTCGGGCAACTGGGGCCGATCGCGCACGGCGTTGACCATGCACAGAAAACCCAGCGGCTCGTCGGTATCGGCTCGAAACTGATGCCAGGCCAGCGCCGGGACTTCCACCAAATCGTGCAGCTCAACGGCAAAGACCTGCCCGCCGACCAGCGCCCGCCCTCGCCCTTTCAGGACCATCACGGCGTGCACGTGCTCGTGCCGCTCCAGCGTGCTGTGGCCGCCGGGCGCGACTTCGAAATACCGTAACTGACAGCCTAAGGCCGCGTGCTCGAACAGCACCTGCCGCGTGACGTCGCGAAACGGCGCCGCGCCGTCCTGTTTGTAGGCCAGCACCGGCACCTCGTCCCATAAGCCTGCGGCACGCTGCCGCCGATGAATGTGCTCGCTCATTGCTGCAACTCCTGACGGCCGGCACTGGCGACCGCGTTAACAAATTCCCGGCTGCGTTCGAATAGCGCCGCGCCTGCCGTCAGCAGGGCGCCGCCAATCAGCAGGATGGTGTCGGGCCCATAGACGTTCAGCATTTCCGGCACCCGGGCGACGCTCATGCCCCCGGCTGGCACGGGAGCAATCGGCGCCAGCCTGCCCCAAGGCTCACGCGCAGCCTGCGCCAGCGCCAGACAGGTCTCCGGGCTATAGCTGAAGCGTCCGCCGTAATTGGGAAAAATCGTGGCGTCGGCGCCAAACAGACGAAACAGGCGGCCCAGCAGCAACGGCGGCGCAATTCGCGCCGCGCCGGCCAGCGCGGGGTGGGCGATCAGCGCGAAGTCCGTGGCGTCTTGTGCAATGTCGTGAAAGACCGGAAGGCCCAGCAACATGGGACAGGCCAGCAGGATGCCGACGCCCTCGTCGCGCGCAATCCGCAACTGCTCCGCCAGCTGGCGCGGGCTGCCGGAAATCGACGGGGCATACGCGCTATGGCCCCCGGTGGCGGCGTTGGCCGCCCGCAGTTCGCGTTGGCAGGCACGCACCCGTGCCGCGAACGGGGCATACCGCTGATTGGCGATGCCGTGGTCGTCCTTGATGATATCGATGCCGGCGCGGGCAAAGCTGCCACACAGCGCGCCGAGCGCCTCGGCGCTCAGCCCCTGCGGCTTGAGCGCGGTCATGGTCAGCGCGCGGTGTTCCGCTTGCACGAGGCGGCGCAGGCCCGGCAAACCGTGGCGTGGGCCGGCAAAGGCGTCGCAAGTCGCGGGCGGCAATTCCACGTCCACGAGTTGCACGTCTTCCTGCAGGGAACAGTTTCCAAACAGCATGTTCATCAGCTGTCCGGGTTCCGGGCCGGTGGTGGCTTCTGCGATGCCCAGCGTGACCGCGAAACGGCCGGGCGCCAGCGGTCTGATGTTTTCAACGCGGGCCAGGATCTCGTCCCGGACGTAGGCGTCGGTAATTGCAGCGGGCGGCATTTCGACGCTTTGCTCGGCGGCCAGCGCTTCGGCACGGGCCTCGATCGCGCTGCTGTCGGCTTCGAGGTGATAGACGGCTTGGATACGACTCATCCCAGCATTGTAGCCGGCCCGATGGTTCATTCGCGATTCAGCGCAGCGCGCCCAGAGTCAGTCCCGCACCGGGCCTTCCGATCGGCGGGACGCCCGCGTTGTCTTCAGGAGCAATCGCATGACTGCATCTGTGCATTTGAACCCCGTCTGGCGCCGTCCTCTCGCTGGCCTCGTCATCGCGCTCGCGCTGTGCGTCAGCACTGCGGCGCATGCCGACCGTTACCGGCATCACGGTTACGGGCAGGCTTACGGCCACGAGCGGCACCACTGGCGTGACGGCGGTCCTCGGGTCGTTCAGCCCTACTACTACGCGCCCGCGCCGGCCTATGTGGTGCCGCCCCCGGTGTATTTGGCGCCGAGCTATCCGGTCTACACGGCGCCCCCCGTTTACTACAGTCCGCCGGCCTACTACAGCGCACCGATCTACGGCGGTACGGTGTACTCGCAGACCTATGCCTACGATCGCCCTTACTACCGTGGCGGCTACGCGAACGGTGAGCGCCTGTTGCCACGCGCGGTGCTGGGTGCGGCCGGTGGGCTACTTGGATCGCAAATCGGGCACGGCGACGGTCGCGCGGCCGCCACCGCCGCCGGCGCGATTGCGGGCTGGGTGTTGGGCGGCAATCTGGCCGACTGAGGCGGCGGGCGCCTCGCGCAGGTCGCGCGGCGCGGCGCCGAACCAGCGACGGAAGGCGCGGCTGAAGTTGGCGGGATCGCGATAGCCCAGCGCTGCTGCGATATCGCCAAGCTTACGGTCGCGCTCGGCGAGCAGTTCGCTTGCGCGCTCGCGCCGAATCTCATCCACCAGACGCTGATAGCTGAACCCGGCATCGGCCAGCCGCCGATGGAGCGTGCGGACCGACATGTGCAGGCGACGCGCGGCCTGTTGCACGGTGGGTGGCGTGCGCTCGCCGTGGTCAGCGTCAAAACACGCCAACAGCATCTGGCGCAGCGAATCGACCAACGCGCCCTGATAGCCGTGGCGCTCGGCCTGCGCGCAGCGACGCAGCGAGGTCCGCCACACAATGGCGTCGTAGCCAGCATGCGCACCCGCCAACCACGACGCGGGCAACACCAGCGCGTGGCTGGCCTGCTTAAAGTGAAACTCACCGCGGAAGCGCTTGCTGTAACGCTCGGAGGCCACGCAGGGCGGGTGGCGCAGGCTCAGGTGCACGCCCTGCACCCGACCGCCGCGCAGGGTGCGCACGTAGGCCAACAGCGCGAGCAGCGGAATCTCGACCAGAATCGGCCCGAGAGGGCCCAGCTCAAGCAGCGGCGTTACTTCAATCCGGCACTCGCCAGCGCTTAAACGCTGCTGCCAGGCGAGGTAAGGAATCCGCATCGGCAGATAGCGCACGTAGGCGTTCAGCCCCTCACCCAGGGTCGGCGCACTGAAGAGCGCGCTCGTTAGCGGCCCGTGAAAATGCTCGCCGATGGCCTCTGCCCACTCGAAATGCCAGTCCGGACGGCGCGTCATGGCGGCGGCATTGGCCGCGCAAATCAGTTGCTGCCGGACGGTGATAGGCGCGTCTCTGCTCAATACTTCGGCCACGCCCAGTCCGCTGCCCGCCATCAGTCGCGCCGGATCGGGCGAAGACTGCGCCATCAGCTTCAGGTAGGTGTTTGGCATCAAGGATTGTTCTAGCCCATGCATGACGCGAGTCTGGCATGAAATGACAAATACATGGCAGCATCCAACCTCACTTTTCTTATGGTTGCTGGTTAGCCTTCGGGCAACGGTCGGTACAGGCCGCAACTCAGGAGCAATGTCAGATGAAGTTTCACTGGTTCAACCTCATGCCCTGGCCCTATCTGCCAGACGATTTCACCGAGAAACATCGCAGCGTCTGGGTGGATGTCGATTCACGCCTCTTTGATCCGGTGAAAGCCAACCGGGTCTACAACGACTACCTTGACCTGCTCGAGTTTGCGGCCGACCTCGGCTACGACGGCGTGGGCATCAACGAGCACCACCAAAATGCCTACGGGCTCATGCCGTCACCGCAGTTGATGGCCTCGACACTCGCACGCCGCACGCGCGACGCCTCGATCCTGCTGCTCGGTCAGTCGCTCGCGCTCTACGACCCGCCGACGCGGGTGGCCGAGGAAATGGCGATGATCGACTGCATTTCCGGCGGCCGGCTGATTTCCGGCTTCCCGGTCGGCAGTTCCATGGACGACAACTACGCCTGCGGCGTTAATCCCGCCACGCTGCGCGAAAAATACATGGAGGCCCACGACCTGATTCGTCGCGCGTGGTCCGACCCGGATGTGTTCGCCTGGAACGGCAAGCACTACAAGCTGCGCTACGTGAACCTCTGGCCGCGCCCCATCCAGAATCCGCCCCCGATCTGGATCCCCGGCGGCGGCTCGGTAGAGACCTGGGATTTCTGCGCCCAGCACAACTACAACTACAGCTACCTGTCGTTCAGTGGCTACATCCGCGGTGCGCAGTTGATGGAAGGATTCTGGCGCCGGCTGGAAGAACTCGGCGCTGAGTTCAATCCCTATCAGGCGGCCTTCGCCCAACAGATCTGCGTGGCCGAGACCGATGCCGAAGCACAGCGTCTGTATGAGAAACATGCGCGGTATTTCTTCTCGCGGTGTCTGCACGTCCATCCGGGTTTTGCCGATGCGCCGGGCTACCGCACCGAGGCCACAATTCGCGCCGGTCTGCAAAGCCAGATGGCGGGCCAGTCTTCCGCGCTCAATCAGGCTGCCTCGCTCAGCTGGCAGGAAATGATCGACAAGGGCTTCATTATCGCCGGCAGTCCGGACTCCGTTGCCGAGCAAATGGAGCGCGTCGCCCGCACGCTGAAAGTGGGTCACGTGGTCTGCCTGCTGCACTTCGGCGATATGCCCAATGAGGTTTGCCGCTACTCCACCGAAATGTTCGCCCAGCGAGTCATACCGCGCATTCGCCCGATCTGGGGCGAATACGAAGACCACTGGTCGCCGAAACCCATGCCGCAGGCCGACCGCGCGGTGCCGCGCGATTGCCCCGGCACCGCTGATCCGTCTGCCGCCGCCCGGCCGACCTTGGCGAGGGTCGTGTGATGGAACTGAAAACTATCCACGTGGGCCACGAAGGACGGACCGTTCACTACTACCGCGCCGGACAAGGAAAACCGCTGCTCTACCTGCATCACCTGCTGGGGATTCGCGGCTTCGAGCCGGCGCTGGCGCAACTGGCCGAGCACTACGACCTGATTGCACCCTTCGCGCCGGGCTGGGGTCCGGCGAAAGATGATCTGCCTGACATCGATCCGGGTGCGCTTGATCTCACCCTGCACTATTGCGACCTGCTGGATGCGCTGGGCGTTACACAGGCCGACGTGGTCGGGATCAGCATTGGCGCTTGGATGGCGGCCGAACTGGCGGCGATTTCGCCGCAGCGCGTGGCCCAGCTGGTGCTGGTCAACCCGCTAGGACTGTGGCTGGACGAAGTGGGTGGCGAAGACGCCTTCGCGCAACACCCGGGCTTTCCGTCGCGGGTGCTGTTTTCGGACCGCTCGATGCGCGAGAAGCTGTTCATCGCCGGCCGCGACAAGATGGAAGCGCATGTGGAGGAATTGCTGAACCTGCGCGCGGGCGCCAAGTTCCTGTGGCCGATTCCGGATACCGGCGTCAAACGCAGGTTGCCGCGCATCAAGGCCCGCACCCTCATCGCCACCAGCGAGAAGGACACCATCGTCCCCGCGGCCTACGGACCGGCTTGGCAGGCGGCGATCCCGGGTGCGCTGCTGACCACGCTGCCTGACGCCGGCCATATCGCCGAACTGGAACAGCCCGATGCATTCTCCGCGCTAGTTCGGGGTTTTCTGAACTGACTCCCCTTTGATTACCTCACGGGAGCTCGGTGCTCCCGTGAGGACACCCTCTACTTCCGAATCCCTTCGATCCCAAGCTCAAGCTCGACCGTCGTCGACGCCGGCCCCAGCTCGTAGTTGAGCCCGAAATCCTTGCGGGTCAGCACGTAAGTGCCGCTAAAGCCCGCGCGATAACCGCCCCAGGGATCCTTGCCTTCACCAATCTTCTTGATGGCGATGTCGACCGGCTTCTCGATCCCGTGCAACGACAACACCCCGGAGAGCGTGCCGCCGTTGGCATCGCCCTTGTACGCGGTGCTTTTGAACGTTGCTTTCGGGAACTGCGTCACGTCGAGGAAATCGCCGCCGCGCAGGTGCTTGTCGCGCTCGGCATGGTTGCTGTCGACGCTGGTGGTCTCGACCGTCACGTCGATCGCGCTTTCCGCCGGCTTGTCGGCGTCGTATTTGAAGTTGCCCGACACCGCGTTGAAGCGACCATGCAGCCAGCTATAGCCCAGATGCTGCACGCGAAACTGCACGAACGAATGGGTAGGGTCGATTTGATACTCCGCCGCCTCGACGGCCGCGCTGCCCGCGACCAACAACAAACCGGACAAAAACAGGGAACCAGAACGCATAACGAACTCCTTTGACGTTGCCTAAGAAAAAGCCGGCTGGCATGAAGCGCCAGACGACGCAGAAAACAGGTAGTGATCCATCGCCAAGCCTTCGTGCATCACGCTGGCATGGACACGCTCGGAACTCCACGACACACCGGCTGCGCCGAGTGCGGTGAAGAGCGGCAGCAGATGCTCGTCGGTGGGATGCGCACGGACCGCGCCCGGGGCCCGCTCGCGATAGCCGAGCAGGGCTTCCAGCTGACCGTTCGCGAGTTGCGCCGCGAGCCAATCGGCAAAGTCCGTGACATAGGGCAGACCGGTCGCGTTGTCGCGCGCGCCGTGCAGGCGACAATCCGCCAGATTGTGCGTAATGGACCCGGAGCCCACGACCAGCACGCCGCGCGAACGCAGGCTGCTTAGCGCGCGTCCCAGACGCCAATGGTAGTAGGGCGACTTGCGGGCGTTGATCGAAATCTGCGTGACCGGCACATCGGCCTGCGGGTACATCAGCAAGAGCGGCGTCCACACGCCGTGATCAAAGCCACGCTCGACATCGAGTGCCGCGTTAAACCCCGCCTCCTTCAGCAAGTCGACGATCTCGGCCGCGAGGCCGGCGGCGCCCGGCGCCGGATACTGCAGTTCGTAGAGCGCGCGAGGGAAGCCGTAAAAATCGTGCACCGTTGACGGCGCCTGCCCGCCCAGCACGCCCACCTGCGGCGAGTCCCAATGCGCCGAAATCACCAAAATAGCCGCCGGCTTGCCCAGCCGCGCCGCAAAGCCCGCCAGAAATTGCCGCTCCGGGGAGACCTCCAGCGCGAGCGTCGGCGCGCCATGCGAAATGAACACTGCGGGTAAGGGCTGGGCCAACTCGGGCATGCACCATTCCTGAAACGAGGGTCGATGGCTGCCAAGTATCTAGGCCACCCATTTCTCATACAATCCGTTTAAATCGAAACTCACTGTCCCTGATAAAGGAACAATCGATGGACAGACTGGCGGCAATGTCTGCCTTCAAGGCGGTCGTGGACTACGGGGGCTATGCGGCGGCGGCCCGGGGCAGCGGGCGCTCAAAAACCGCCTTGTCGAAAGCAGTCGCCGATCTGGAGGCGCATCTGGGCGTGCGCCTGCTCCAGCGAACCACCCGCCGCCTCTCCCTCACCGAGGCGGGCCGCCAGTACCACGCCCGCTGCACCACGCTGCTGGCCGAACTGGACGAGGCCGACGGCGAGGCGCGCGACAACCAGCGCAACGTGCGCGGTCTCATCCGGCTGGTGGCCCCGCAGACGTTCGGCGAACTCTACCTGCTGCCACTGCTCGCCCGTTTTCTGGCAGACACGCCGGAAGTGTCGCTGGACCTCCAATTGACCGACCGCTTCGTAGACCTGATCGAGGAGCGCTTTGACCTCGCGGTGCGCATTGCCGACCTGCCGGAGTCGAGCCTCGTGGCAAAACGCCTGGGCGACATGCGGCTGGTGGTCTGCGCGGCACCCGCCTACCTTGCCCGTCGCGGCCGCCCGCAAGCGCCAGATGCGCTTGCCGGGCATGCCTGCCTGATCGATACCAACTTTCGTGAGCCGGGCGTTTGGACGTTTCGGACAGGATCAGCCACGCGCCGCGTGCCCGTACGCGGCGCCATCACGGCCAACAGCGCAAGCGCCATCCGCACCATGGCGATCGCAGGTCACGGGATTGGGCTGTGTCCAGATTTTGTCGTCGCACGCGATGTGCAGGAAGGTCGGCTGGAAGCGCTGCTGAGCGATTACGCCACGGCGCCGCGCGGCATCTACGCGGTCTATCCCAATCGCCAGCATCTGGCCCGCCGCCTGCGCCTGCTCATCGATTTTCTGGCGCGGCATCTCGCCGACGGCCTGCCGGCTCAGGCGCTGGCGGTCGGGTCGAACCCGGGATAGTCAGTGCGCTCGATCACAAAACGTCGGGCGTAGGGTTTCCAGGGCTGGCCGGTCGCCAGCGCGGCGATTGCGGCATCCGCATCCTCCAGCCACATCCCGCCCATGCTGCTCACCCCGCGGGCAAACAGCGGGCCCGGGAAGAAACCGGCGGTAGGCCCGATGATCGCAATCTCGCGCGCCGCACGGCAGTAGGCGAGCGTCGTCTCCAGGCTGTCGTTCAGGCACATGGTGGCGGTCGCCAACACCACGCTGCAGTCGCTCAGTGCCATCGGATCGCCGGTCACGCGCAGTCCGGGCGCCTCGCGCCACAGCTGTGGCTTGCGCTCAAGCACCACGACCGGCCGCTGGTCCGCTAGCAGGCGTTCAATCAGGGGTTGGAAGTTACCCACCATGCCAACCCGATCGGTCTGCGCAAAACTTGCGCCGAAGGCATCCCTGGCCACCGGTGGGACATAGCCGTGATGTCGCCACCACCACGTGGTCATGGCGTTAATCGCCGCCAGACCCAGCGAGCGGGACGCTTCGTCCTCGCGCAGAAAATAGCGCGCGAGTTCCAGCGCGGGCAGCCCTTCCAGCGTCGCCGGCGGAAAACGTTGCGCCATGCCCCGCTGCCCCTCGCCGAGCCAGGCGTAGTAGAGCCCCGCACTGCCGTCGGCCAATTGAACCGCACCAAATTCAGGGTCGCGCGCGGGATCGGGTTGCGGTTCCGGCATGAACACCCGGCGCACCGGCGGCGGCGTCAGCCGCGCCGCCACGCGCGCCGCTTCATGAAACAGGTCTGCCCGAAAGTGCTGCTCCGTCATCGACCTCGCCCCTTGCGCTGAAATCGGTTTGTTATAGTCGCCGCCGCTTCATTGTGACCGGAGAATCCCGCCGTGCATCGCCCGCTCAACGCCATGTTCAACCAGAACGCTTTCAAGCTGGGGCTGTTTTCGCCCAACTGCAGCGGCGGGATGGCGGTGACCACCGTACCCGAGCGCTGGGACGCCAGCTGGGCCAATAATCTTCAACTGGCACAACTGGCCGACCGGGTGGGCATCGAGTTTCTGCTGCCGATCGCGCGCTGGACCGGCTACGGTGGTGAGACCGATTTTCAGGGCGACTCGCTGGAAACCGTGACCTGGGCCGCCGGCCTGCTGGCGCACACCCGACGGCTGTCTGTCTTCGCCACTGCCCATGCCTCGTTCATGCACCCGCTGCTGGCGGCCAAGCAGTTCGCCACGATTGACCAGCTGTCGGGTGGCCGCTTCGGGCTGAACATCGTCTGCGGCTGGAACCAGCCTGAGTACGCGATGTTCGGTCTTAATCTGCCGGGCGACCACGCCACCCGCTATCGCTATGGTCAGGAGTGGTGGCAAGTCATCAAGAAAAGCTGGGAAACCACGGCGCCTTTCGACTGGGACGGCGAGTTCTTCCAGTTGCGCGGCGCCCGTTGCAGTCCGCAGCCCATCGGTCCGGGGCTGCCGCCGTTGATGAACGCCGGCTCTTCACAGGAAGGTCGCGAATTCGCGGCACGCAACTGCGATTTCCTGTTCACCGTGATGATCAATCCTGAACAAGGGCGGGACGAAGTCGCCCGCATCAAGGCCCTCGCCAAGGCGCAGTTTGAGCGCGAACTTGCCGTGTTCACGACGACCTACGTGGTGTGTCGCCCGACGCAGCGCGAAGCCGAGGAATATCACCAGCACTATGCAGTGGCATGCGCGGATACGGCCGCGGTTGAACGCCTGATGCACTTGCAGGGCATGTACGCGCAGTCGTTCCCGCAAGACATGATCGACGCCCTGCGGGTGCAGTTCGCCGGCGGTCACGGCGTGTATCCCTTGATTGGCGACCCCGATCATGTGGCGAACGAACTGGCCCGCATCCACGCCGCCGGCTATGCCGGGGCGACGCTCGCGTTTGTGAACTATCTGGAGGAGTTGCCCTACTTCGCCGCCGAAGTGCTGCCGCGGCTGGAAGCGCGCGGCCTGCGCATGCCCGCCACTGCTCTGCCCGAATAGGCGGGCTACAAAAGAAAAGGCCGGGTTTCCCCGGCCTTTCCAAAGGACCTTGCGAGGTTTGGGTTTAGGTACCCAGACGCTGCATGGCCTGCACGGTCATGTACTTGTTGATCAGGTCGTCGTGCATGTTCCACTGGGACTTCCAGCCGCCTGCGCAGCTTTCGGCCTGGTGGAAACGGGTAATACGCTGCGACTGGATGTCGTTGGAAATTACCCAGCTCCAGCTCCAGCACACGTCGTTGCCCGCCATCATGACCTTGTCGCCCTTCTTGTACTGGCTGAAGCCAGGCTCGAAGGACTTCCAGATCTCGCCGCGACGGTCGAAGGTGATCATCTGCGGGAAGGTCAGCATACGAGCGTCAATGTAGACGCGCTTCTTGCTGACCGGCGCACGCGGGTAACCGGTCGGCTCGGCCTCGAGCACGATAACTTCCGGAATCAGCGACTTGCCGACGTACATGAAGGTGTTGTTCTTCGGACCACCCACCAGCGGCAGTTCCCAGTTCGGGGAGTCTGCGTGCCACTGACCGTGCATCGAGCCGAGGAACGGCTGACGGCCCACGATCTTGTAGTTGCCCCAGGTCAGCATCGGGTCGCCCGCGGCCCATGCGTCGGACAGGAACAGGTTGATGCCGGGGACCAGCGGCTCAAAGCGCTGGTTGGTCGGGAAGCGACGCACCCGCTTGAACGCCGGGATGTAGCCGAACAGATCGGGATATTCGCGCTGGTCATACGGCCAGATGTTCACGAAGGCCGTGCCCTTGACGTCGTTCGGCGCCGAGAACCAGGTGGACTGCAGACGGGTCTTGTCTTCATAGCCCTCGAGGTACGGGTTGCCGCCGTTGTCGACGAGGCCCGTGCACTGCTGTTCGGCCCACACGAAGTCGTAGCTGTACAGCACGTTGCCTTCGGCATCGAGCGCGTACATCGGAATGGCGTACATGGTCTGGTCGTGACGACCCCAGGCAAGCGTCAGGTTGGCGATGGTCTGCATGCCGTCCTGCGGGTTGGGGAACGGCAGACCGCCGATCCAGGGCTTGCCGTCCTTGGTGCGGACGTTGCCGGTTTCGTCGAACACGGCCTGACCCTGGTTCTTGACGGTCGCTTCGAGGAACTTCGGCGGGAACATGGTCGACGGGTCTGTGTCCGTCGGCATGATGTAGAACTTGCGGCCCTGCTGCTTCACTTCCTGATAGAGCATCGGGTCGACGATGTCTTTCACGACATCAATGTTGTCGGCGTTGATTTCGTCGCCGACCTTGATCTTGCCCTTGGTGAAAAGGGAGATGTCGAGCAGCTCGTCCGGATAGGCCTTGCTGATGTCTTCGCCGTTCGAGATCAACGGCCAGAGGGAGGTCAGTACCCCGGCGCCGCCGATCCCACGCGCGACCTTCTCCATGAAGAAGCGTCGGCTGTAGTCAAAATCGTATTTTCTGATATGCATGAACTCCCCCTGATGTCTTTTAAACACACGCAACCCTGCCCCGTACGCACTTGTTCATATGCGGGAGGCCAAGTCTGACAAGCCTTGTAACACCACTGCGGTTGGTCTCGCAATGCCGCTTGAGAACTGTGTTCCGATGCTGCACTGCGACGGTTCTAAGTATTTTTCACTTGCCTTGCCGCTGCGCCGAGCGCGCGGCCTCAGCCCGTGCCGCCCGCACCTTCTCGTTGGTCTGATTGAACAGTAATGCGCGACGCGCGGCTTCCTGTTCATCGGTGAGCTGGCGTTCGCCCCACTCGCGCCGCACGTTGCGTCCGGCCTGCACCGCCGCGCGCGCGGCGACTTCATCGACCCAGCGCTTGAGATGCGGAAAACGCGCCCAGACCGTCTCATCAATGAGGCGCTCCAGCAGCATTGCCCACGGCCAGCTGACGATGTCGGCAATGCTGTAGTCGGCGCCAGCAAGGAACGCGTTGACCGATAGCTGCGCGTCCATCACGCCGCACAAACGGTCAACCTCGCCCACGAACCGGCGCTGCCCGTAGGCCAGCTGGGCGGGGTCATCGACCAGTTTTACCGCGTAATTCTTGAAGTGATTGGCGTTGCCCATCATCGGACCCAGATTCGCCATCTGCCAGTACACCCACTGCAGCACGGTGTAGCGCGCGGCGCCGCTCGTCGGCAGGAAGCGCCCGGTCTTGTCGGCCAGATATTCGACGATGGCCGCCGACTCAAACAGCGCCAGCGGCCCACCGCCGCCCAGCGGGGCGTGGTCGATGATGGCCGGCATCCGGTTGTTGGGAGAGATGCGCAGGAAGTCGGCCTTGAACTGGTCGCCCGCCCCGATATCCACCTCCAACACCTGATATTCGAGACCGCACTCCTCGAGCATGATGGTGACTTTCCAGGCGTTGGGCGTGGGCCAGTAGTAGACGTCAATCATCGGGTTCCTCCGGAGGCGCTTGGGACGTGGGCGCCCATGCTAGCGAAAAAGAGCCCGATGGCGCCGCTGCCGCGTAGGCACCCGGCAGGTCCTCGGCTATGCTCCGGGCTCCTCGCCTGCAGTTGGAGCCCCCGATGAAATACGACCTCCTCATTCGCAACGGCGTGCTGGTAGACGGGTCGGGCGCGCCGCGCTTTCCGGCCGATATCGGCATCATCGGCAACCGCATCGCCAAAATCGGCCGCATTCGCGCCCCCGCCGAACGCACCATCGACGCCGAAGGTCATATCGTCAGCCCGGGCTTCGTCGACGGCCACACCCACATGGACGCGCAGGTCTTCTGGGATCCGCTCGGCTCCTGCTCGTGCTATCACGGCGTGACCACCGTGGTCATGGGCAACTGCGGCTTCACGCTTGCGCCCTGCTCGGCGGCCGAATCCGACTTTGTGTTCCGCAATCTCGAACGGGCGGAAGATCTGTCACGCGACGCCATGCGGGCGGGCATCGACTGGCGCTGGGAAAGCTTCCCGGAATATCTCGACGTGGTCGATGCGTTACCCAAAGGCATCAACTACGCCGGCTACATCGGACACTCGCCGCTGCGCACGCATGTGATGGGCGAGCGCGCGTTCTCCGAGCAGGCCACCGAAGACGAGGTTCGCCGGATGCAGCATCTCGTCCGCGAGGCATTGCAGGCAGGCGCGATTGGCTTCTCGACTTCGCGCACCATGAATCATCTGACCTCCGACGACCGCCCGGTCGCCAGCCGCGTGGCCGAATGGAGCGAAGTCCGCGCCATCGTCAACGCGATGGGCGAAGCGGGCGGTGGCGTTTTTGAGCTGGCCAGCGAAGAGCCCGGCCGCAGCCCGCGGCGTCAACGCGATTATTTCGATCGACTGAAAAATCTGGCGGTCGAATCGGGTTGTCCGGTGACCTTCGGCATGCCCAGCATTCGCATCGCCCCCGAACTCTGGCCAAACTATTACGAACTCGCGAACGAGACCGTCGCCGCCGGTGGCCGCATGTTCGTGCAAGCGCATAGCCGGCATCTGTCGACGCTGCTTTCTTTCAAATCGCACACGCCCTTCGACCACTGGGAGGGCTGGAAAGACATCCGTAGCCGCCCGCTGGAGGAGCAGAAGCGCCTGCTCCGCGACCCAGCGATCAAGCAACGGCTGGTGGCCATTGCCAGCGCCGAATACGGCGGTCCCAAAGTCGTTGGCGCCGAAGCGCGTCCGCCCGAGTGGGACTGGTTCTATGTCTACAACGGCGTGCGCAACGAAGAACTGATGAGCGAGGTGGCGGCAAAGCGCGGTGTCCATCCGGTCGAGGCGATGATCGACCTCGCACTGGAACGTGACTTTGACTGTTTCTTCCGCCAGCCGCTGGCGAATGAAGATCAGGAGGCGGTGCTGAAGATGATGCGCCACCCGCGGAGCGTGGTGACCTTCTCCGACTCTGGCGCGCATGTTGCGCAAATCATGGATTCCTCGCTGCAAACCCACTTGCTCAGCCACTGGGTGCGCGAGCGGGAAGCCTTCACGCTGGAAGAAGCGGTGCGGCTGATTACCTACGACACCGCGTCGGCCTGGGGCTTCCACGACCGTGGCCTGTTGCGCGAAGGACTTAACGCCGATTTGGTGATTTTCGACCCGGTCACCATCGACCAGAACATGCCCGAGTTGGTCAACGACCTGCCCAGCGGCGCCCAGCGCCTCAAGCAAACCGCGCGCGGCATTAGCCACAGCATCGTCAACGGCCGCGTGCTGCTCGAAAACAATCAGCCGACGGGCGAACTCCCCGGCACGCTAATCCGCAAAAAACCCTGAGATTCGCCGTCCGGCCCGCGGCCGGGCGGCTAAACTTCGGGCGACGGCCGCCGATTCACAGCGGCATGAAGCTTGTGATCATCGATACCTCGCCCGTGTGGATGGCTGACGTCCGGCGTGCGCTCGCGCAGGTCTTGCCGGACATCGAAGTCACCGCCTACGACGCCGATCAGGCGGGCATGCCGGATGACAACTTCTGCTGGGCCTGGTACGACGTGGCCCTGCTTAGTCACGAACTTGGCGACCAGCCGTCAGGTTTGCACTGGCTGGCAGCGTATGTGGGCCGACCCGGCTTCCCACCCACGGTGCTGGTGAGCCAAAGCGCCGACCCTTATCTGGCGGCGGACGCCATCAAGGCCGGTGCCGCCGACTACATCCGCCGCGACGACGCGCTGGGTCAACGCCTGCCGGCGCTGCTGGGTGCACTGGTGAGCCGTCACCCGGTGAGCGAGCGCACCTTCAGACTGCCACCCGGCGCGCCGGTAAACTCGCGCGCGGCGCGGGTGCGTCGCTCGCCCACCATGGACGACAGCACGCATCGCTTTGTCCGGCTAATCGGGCAAGGCGGCTTCTGTCGCGTCTATCTTGCCGAACGCGTCGCCGACCAACGGCCGATGGTGCTCAAGGTCATGGAGCGCGGCACTGGTCCCAATGGCGGGATGCTGCGCCGGTTCGCCCGCGAAGCCCAGATCCTTTCCAACATCGACGACCCGCACGTCGTGCGGGTCTACGACCGCGGAATCACCGCCGAGTACGGGTATATTTCCATGGAGTTTTTCGCCGGCGGCGATTTAAAGCAGAAAATCGAACGCGGCGTGTCGCTGGACGAGGCCATCCGCTGCATGCGCGGCATTGCCCGCGGCTTGCAGGCCGTGCACCGGGAAGGCGTCATTCATCGCGACGTGAAGCCGGGCAACATCATGTTTCGCGGCGACGGTTCGCTGGCGTTGGCCGACTTCGGCATTTCACGCCGATTGCATGAAACCATCGACCTGACCACCCATACCGGCACCTTGGGCACCCCGGGCTATCTCAGCCCGGAGCAGGCGCTGGGCACACCGGTCGACCACCGCACCGACCTCTATAGCGCGGGCGTGGTGTTCTACGAATTATTGACCGGCGGCAAGCCGTTTCGCGCAGACACACCGGCGGGGGTTGTCTACCAACACATCCACACGCCGCCACCCCGCCTGCCGGCCAGCCTAGGCTGGGCCCAGCCCTTGTTAGACATGCTGCTGGCGAAAAGCCCGGAAGCGCGGCTCAGCAGCGCAGACGAACTCTTGCAGGGCATCGACGAATGGTTACCGCCGTGCCTCGAGGCGCGGACGCCGCAGGCCATCGCAAACTCCCCGCAAATTTCCCTGCACTAACTGCGCCGCGCGGGCTGCGCCGTAAGCCGCGTTCCGTATAATCAAAGCACTCCCGTAGTTCAGGAACCTGCACCCATGGCCGGCATTTTCAAGGCATATGACATCCGCGGCCTCTTCGGCAGCACGCTCACCGAGTCTATCGCCACCGATATTGGCCGGGCGTTCGTCGATTTTCTGGGGGCGCGCACGGTGGTTGTCGGGCGCGATATGCGTACCCACTCCCCGGCGATGTTTGACGCGCTGGCGCGCGGCATCACCCAACAGGGCGCGACGGTAATCGACGTCGGCCTGTGCAGCACACCGATGTGCTACTTCGCCAACGGCACGCTGGGCGCGGATGGCAGCATCATGATCACCGCCTCTCACAATCCGGGCGAATGGAACGGCATGAAAATGTGCCGCGAAAGCGCGATCCCGATTAGCGGCCCCACCGGCATCGAGACCATCGAAGCGCTCGTTCAGGCCGGCAATTTCAAACCAGCCGCCGACACGCCCGGATCCATCACACAGCACGACATTGCCCCGGCCTACGCTGCGCATATCAAGTCCCGCGCCCGCTTCGCGCGCCCGCTGCGCATCGCCGTCGACTACGCCAATGCCATGGGTATTGTGGAAGCGCGCGCGCTGGCCGGGCTCTATGCGGAAGAAGCCCTGTTCGGCGAACTGGACGGTAGCTTCCCCAATCACGAAGCCAACCCGCTGGACCACGAGACGCTGGAACCGCTGCAGCACCTGGTGCGCACGCATGGCCCATTTGATTTCGGTATTGCCTTTGACGGCGACGCCGACCGCGTCGGCTTCGTCGACGAGCGAGGCGACATCGTCCCGATGGACCTCATCACGGCGCTCATCGCCCAGACCATGCTGAAATCCGAATCCGGGCGAATTTTCTACGATCTCAGGAGCAGCAAGGCGGTCAAGGAAGCCATCGAGGAGGCGGGCGGCGAGGCGCTGATGTCACGCGTCGGCCACGCCTTTATCAAGCGCCAGATGCGCGACGCCAATGCCCTGTTCGCCGGCGAACTCTCCGGGCACTACTACTTTCGGGAAAACTTCTTTGCCGAGAGTTCGGCGCTGGCGGTGATTGCTATTGGGAATCTGGTGAGCGCAAGCGCGCAGCCGCTGTCGGCCCTGATTGCGCCGCTCCGCCGCTATGCCCCGAGCGGCGAGATCAACTCAACCGTCAGCGATGTGGAAAGCGTTTTTCTCGGCCTTCGTGCGGCGTTCGCCGATGCCCGTTTCACAGAACTCGATGGCTTGATGGTTGAATACCCCGACTGGTGGTTCAACGTGCGGGCGTCAAACACCGAACCGCTGGTCCGCCTGAATCTGGAGGCTGCCGATGAGGCCTCGATGCGCGTGCACCGCGACGCGGTGCTGGCGATCATTCGCCGCTAGCCGGTCAGGTCTGGTGCTCGCGGCAGATCTCCGCCGCGATCAGGGACAGGGGCACGCTGCGCTGGACCGCGCCGCGTTTAACGGCTTCTTTCGGCATGCCATAGACCACACAGCTGGCTTCGTCCTGCGCCAGGGTCCGCGCGCCGACGTCGAACATTTCCTTTAAGCCCGCAGCCCCGTCATCGCCCATCCCGGTCATGATGATGCCGAGCGCGTTGCGTCCGGCCGCCTTGGCGGTCGAGCGAAACAGCACGTCGACCGACGGCCGGTGCCGGCTTACCGGCGGACCGTCTACCACTTCAACGAAGTAATAGGCGCCGCTACGTTTGAGCAGCGTGTGCTTGCCGCCCGGCGCAATCAGCGCAAGACCGGGAATCACCCGGTCGTTATGTTTCGCCTCGCGGACTTCTATCGCGCACACGCTGTTCAGGCGCGTGGCAAAGGCTTCGGTAAATTTTTCTGGCATGTGCTGGACCACCACGATGCCCGGCGCGACCCGCGGCAGCGCGGTCAGCACGACTTCCAGCGCCTGCGTGCCGCCGGTGGAGGTGCCAATGGCGACGATCCGTTCGGTGGTCTGCGCCATCGCCTGGGCAGTGGCGGCCGGGATAATGGCGTCCGCCGTCAGCTTGGGCGGAATGGGACGCGTGGGCGCCGGCGCGGCTCGCACCCGCGGCACCCGCGCCTGCGCCGCCGCCTTGATGGCATTGACCAGCGCCGCCGCGCTTTCCTCAAGAAACCGTTTGAGCGCCAGTTTGGGCTTGACGATGATCTCCACCGCGCCGGCCGCCATAGCCTGCATGGTGGTGTCCGCGCCTTTCTCGGTCAGGGTCGAACACAACACCACCGGGGTCGGGTGTTCATCCATGATTTTGCGCAGGAACGTGATGCCGTCCATCCGCGGCATTTCAACGTCCAGCACGATGACGTCCGGCCACTCGCGCTGCATCTTTTCCAACGCGTAAAGCGGGTCGGGGGCGACCGCCATCACCCGTAGGCCCGGCGTCTTGTTGATGATGTCGGCCAGCACCTGCCGCACGACCGCCGAGTCGTCGATGATCATCACGCTGATGGGCGCGGTCACGGTGGCGTCACCTTCGGCTGGTGCTTGACCCACACGCTGCCGTCCCACAGGTCAAACATCACAATGCGATGCCCCTCACCGCCCACATGGCTGGCCTTCACCGGCTGACCGTGCAACGCGAGAATGCCCAGCCCGGCCTGCACGTTCTGCTTCCCGATGGCCTGCCGGTTATCCGACTTGTTGACGCCCGGAAACATATCGCCGCCGCCAAACAGTTTGATTTCATATTCGTTGGGGTCAGTGCCAAAGCGAATCGCTTCGTTCAGGAACATCAGGTAAGCCTCATCGCCGAAGCGACCGTCGAGTTCGGCGGTGCGCCGCGCGCCGCGGGTAGGCAGCATGTAGTGGCACATGCCGCCGTAACGGCGCACCGGGTGCCACATAGTCATCGCCACGCAGGACCCAAGCAGGGTTCGCATGCGCACATCCGGATCATCGCTGAACTGGAACTCGCCCGGTTGCAGGAAGTACTCAAAGTATTCGCTGGCCTTGCGCATAAGGACTCAAAAGCTCATTGACGCTGATAAATCGCCGGATGAATCGTGGTCAGCGGCAGGTTCATGCCGTGCAGGCTCTCCGAATGTCCGCAAAAGAAGTAGCCGCCCGGCCGCAGCGCGGTGCAGAGTTGGCGGACCACCTTGGCCTTGGTTTCCATGTCGAAATAAATCAGCACATTGCGCAGAAAAATAAGGTCAAACACGCCCACCTCGGGCAGCGGCGCGATCAGATTAACCTGCAGAAATTTCACCCGCCGGCGCAATTCCGGCACAACGCGAAAAGTCCCCTCCTGAGCACGCACGCCCCGCAGACAGTAGCGCGTTAGCAGCGGCCGCGGAATGTGCTCGGCGCGCTCCATGGCGTAATGCGCCGTCTGGGCCCTGGCGAGCACCCGCGTGCTGATATCCGAGGCGAGCATTTCCCAGCCGTTCTCGCCCAGCAAGGGTGCCAGCGTCATCGCAATGCTCCAGGGCTCCTCGCCGCTGGAGCAGGCCGCACTCCACACCCGATAGCTCACCCCGGGCCGCCGCTCCGGCACGGCACGCTCGCGCATAAAGTCGAAATGCTTGGGTTCGCGGAAAAAATAGGTTTCGTTGGTGGTCAGCAGGTCCAGCGCAATCTGCGCTTCCTGCTGCTCGCGGGCGTCGATAATCAGCCGGTAATAGTCGCCAAAGCTGTCCAGACCAAAGTGCATCAGGCGCTTTTGCAGCCGGCTCATGACCAGCGGCTTCTTGGCCGGCGACATGCTGATCCCGGCCTGCTCGTACACCCAGTTACGCAGCAGCCCGAAATCCTGATCGCTCATCGCGGTGACGGTCATGGGCGCGGGCCTGCCTTGCGCCAGCGCGCCAGCACCATCACGGCGCTGTGCCAGCTTCGGTCACCATGCCCAGTGCCGCAATTTCGTGGATCGACAGCACGGTCGAGCTGTCCAGAATCACCACAAAGCCGCCGTTTACCTTGCCCATGCCGCGAATAAAATCTGTGCGCAGGCGCGCGCCAAAGCTGGGCGGGGGCTCGATATCGGCTGCCGGAATGTCGATGACCTGGTTCACGCCGTCGACAATGATCCCGACGTCCAGCTGCTCTTCCGCCGTCTGCACTTCGAGTATCACCACGCAGGTCCGGCGCGTCGGCTTGCTTGCCGCCCGCCCAAAGCGCACGGCGAGGTCCACCACCGGCACCACCCGACCGCGCAGGTTCAGCACCCCGCGCACGCAGGGCGCCATCATCGGCACGCTGGTCATCTCCGGATATTCGAGGATTTCCTTGATCATCAGGATGGGCATGGCGAAGGTTTCCTCGCCCAGCCTGAAGGTCAGGTACTGCTGGTGTTCAGCGCCGACGCCAGTCGTCTCCTTGAGGACAGTCTGCATGACGCCCCCCTAGAACTTGATGAAGTCGGAATCGGACAAATCGTTCTCGACCAGACGAGCCCCGCCGGCAATGCGTGCGGCTGGTGCCGCGCGGCGCGCTGGCGGCGCCGGGCGGGCCGAAGACAGCGACCGCACGTCGGCCGATCCTCGTCCACCGGCGCGGCCTTCAAGCCGGAAAAAGGCCATCAGGTCGCGCAGCTGGGCTGCTTTCCCATTCATCTCTTCAGCGGTCGCGGCCAACTCCTCGGCCGCCGAGGCGTTCTGCTGCGTGGCCTGATTGAGCTGGTTGATCGCGGAATTAATCTGCGTTGCGCCCGTCGCCTGTTCGCTCGAAGCGGCGGCGATCTCCTGCACGAGGTCAGAGGTCTTCTGAATCGCCGGCACAATTTCGACCAGCAGCGACCCCGCCCGCTCGGCGAGCTGGACGCTGTTGCTGGCCAGACCACTGATTTCCTGCGCCGCCACCTGGCTGCGTTCGGCAAGCTTGCGCACTTCGGCTGCGACCACCGCGAAGCCACGACCATGCTCACCGGCCCGTGCGGCCTCGATCGCCGCGTTCAAGGCCAGCAGATTGGTCTGGTAGGCGATGTCATCGATGATGCCGATCTTCTGGGCAATGGTCTTCATGGCCTGCACGGTGTCGCGCACCGCGACGCCACCTTCGGACGCCTCCTGCGCGGCCTTGCCCGCCATGCCATCGGTGATCTTGGCGTTTTCGCTGTTCTGGTTGATCGACGCTGCCATTTCCTCAATCGACGCGCTTGATTCCTCCACGCTGGCCGCCTGTTCGCTGGCCGCCTGGCTAATCGACTGCGCGGTGGCGCTGACCTGTTCGGCCGCGTTCAGGATGGCTTCGGTGGTGGTGCTGACTTCCGCAATCGTGGTTGATAGCCGGTCGACAGTGTCGTTGCAGGCGTCCTTCAAGGCGCCAAACGTGCCCTGATAGTCGGTCGTGATTTTTTCCGTCAGGTCGCCGCTGGCCAGCGCCGACAGCACGCGCAGCACTTCGCTCAGCCCGGTGTCGCAAGTCCCCACCAGCGCGTTGATGTTGTCGCAGAGTTGCTTGAAGAAGCCCTCCTTGTTCGACGAATCCAGCCGCCGGCCAAAGTCACCGTCAGAGGCCGCGCTGACCACGCCGGCCAGTTCCTTCTCCACCGCGACTTCTTCGGTGCGGTCTTTCCACTCGACCACGGCGCCTAGCCGCTCGCCTTTCTCGTCAATGATTGGCGACGCCGTTAAAGAGAAGGTCCGGCCGCCAACCATGATCTGCGCGCGATGCGCAGCCCGGAGCTGCCCGAGCAGATTGCGCTGGTGGGCCGGGTTCTTGTGGAAGGTGTCGAAGTTAACGCCCAGCAAACGCTTGGCATCAAAGTGCGGCAGTTCTTTACGGATATCCGCTTCGGCGTTGACCAGCATGGCCCCAACCGAATGATTCAGGTAGCGGATGATTCCGTCGCGGTCGGCAATCATCACGTTGGTCGTGACGTTGTCCAGCGCCTGTTTGATCCGCAGGTTCTCGGCCTGCTGGGCGTCGCCTGTGGCCATTCGCTCACGGACGTCGTCCATCGCCGCAGTGATGACCGCTTTGCGCCCGGGCAGGCGCTCGAACTCGAAAGCCAAATCGCCGCTGGTATAGCGCTTGATCGCATCTACCACCTGCATCTTCACCGCGATATGAGATTCAACCAGGGTGTTCACGGCATCCGCAATTTTTTGCTGCGCGCCTTCCAGCCCGACCAGTGGAATCTTGTAGTCGATTGCGCCGGCCGTGTGTTCCTGCTGCAGGCGGGTCACCGCTGCAAGCAGTTGTTCCAACTGCCGTGCGCCCTTGTTCATGTCGAAAATACCCATGACTGCCTACCTCCGGTTGATGTGGCTGGGCGGCATCACGCCACCACGATGCCTGTTGGGCGTGCGCCTTCCACCCGTTTGATGAGTCCCGGCACATCGAGGATCAGCGCAACTTCGCCGCTACCCAGGATGGTCGAGCCACTAATGCCTTGCAGATAACTGAACAGTTTTCCGAGCGGCTTGATAACCGTCTGGAGTTCACCCAGTAATTCATCGACGACCAGTCCCGCCTTAATCTGCCCAAAGCGGACGACCACAACATTCTCGCGCCGCGCCGCGCCTTCGCTGATGCCGAAGGCATCCCGCAGGCGCAGCACCGGCAGGACCTCGCCCCGCACGTTGATGAAGCCCTGCTCGCTCACAGCGTTGCGATGGGACTCGGAGAGTTCCATGCACTCCACGACCACATCCAGCGGCAGCACGTAGCGTGCCGCGCCCAGCCCCACCATGAAGCCGTCGATAATCGCGAGCGTCAGGGGCAGCCGAATCACTACGGTAGTCCCGGTGCCCTCTTCGCTCTGAATCTCGATCGTGCCGCGCAGCGTTTCGATGCTGCGTCGGACCACGTCCATCCCTACCCCGCGACCGGACAGATTCGACACCGCGTCTGCGGTCGAGAAGCCCGGCTCGAAGATCAATTGGCGAATTTCCTGCGGCGTCGGGTTGGCGCTCGCCGCGAGCAGCCCGCGCTCGATGGCTTTACGACGAATCTTTTCGACATTCAGCCCGGCGCCGTCGTCGCCCACTTCAATCACGATGCTGCCCGAGTCGTGGTAGGCGTTGAGCGAGACCTGCGCGCGCGCTGACTTACCGGCAGCGACCCGTGTCATGCCGGACTCGATCCCGTGATCCATGGCATTGCGCACCAAATGCATCAGCGGGTCGCCAATACGCTCGACCACCGATTTATCGAGTTCGGTCTCGGCGCCGGAAATCGCCAGTTCGATGTCTTTACCAAGTTCGCGACTGACGTCGCGCACCACCCGCTGGAAGCGCTGGAAGGTCGCGCCGATCGCCACCATGCGCAGGCCCAGCGCGCTGTCGCGCACCTGCTCGACCAGGCGCAACAGCGAGGCCGCGGACTCGACGACATCCGGAATACCGGCTTTGGCCGCGAGCGCCTGCGTACCTGAACCGGCGATCACCAGTTCGCCAACGATGTTGATCAACTGGTCGAGTTTGTCGGCGTCGATGCGGATCAGGCGACTGTCCTGGGCCTTCGCCTGTCGACTTTGCTGTTGACGTTCGACCGCCGCGTCGACCACCGCAGCCGGTACCGCCGAGTCTTCGACCAGAATCTGTCCGAGGGGCCGCTCGTCGCTCGCGCTCGCCTGTTTGGCCAGGGCCGTGCTGAGTTCGGGCGCAGCCACCGCGTGTACCGCGCTCAGCACTTCGCCCAGACGCCCCGTGCTTTCAGGCAGGGCGTCGATGGCTTTCAACTGTGCGTCGACGACCTGCGTGGGCGGCGCGATGCGCACGACGCAGTCGTCACGCACAAAATCAAAGACAGCCTCAATGGCGGTCCGGTCGGCGCTGCTGTCCAGTTCTATTTCAAGGTCGACATAGCAGGACTCCGGGTCCATTTCGGCCAGCGGCGGCAGCCGGTCCCAGCCCGTCGCCAAGCTGTGTACATCCCCCAGCGTGGCGAGATAGCGCACGAACGACATCGGGTCCATGCCATTGCGCAGCACGTCCGTGCCGAACTGCAGGGAAATGCGCCAGTACCGGGTTATCGGACTGGCCGACTCGTCCGCAGCGTCGCTGTGCAGGAACACCGCCAGATCGTCGGCCAGCGACCCATGTTTTGGGGCGGCCGACGTAGCGGGGCCCGAGGCTGACTTGCCCGCGGGGGCGGCGACCGGTCCGCCTAGCATTGCCGCTAATTCAGCCACCAGCGCAGTGCCACGCGCCTGAAGCTCGCTGCTCAGCGGCTCTTCGGCCACCGAGGGCGCAATCATCGACTGAATATGATCGCCGCTCCGCAGAAGCAGCGCTGACAAGCTGCTGCTGAAGGGCAACTCGCCGGCGCGCAGCTTGTCGAGCAGGTTCTCCAGATGATGCGTGAACGACACCATCTGGTCGAAGCCGAACATGCCGGCGGACCCTTTGATGGTGTGGGCGGCGCGAAACACCGCATCGAGCAGTTCCCGATCACCCGGCTGGTCTTCAAGCGCCAGCAGCGACTGCTCCATTTGTTCGAGCAGTTCGCGGCATTCGGCAACGAAGGTATCGAGTGCGGGGTTCAGATCCATGGCGTGAAAACTCCGGATCTCAGGCTTGAAAAAGCTTGCGCAGGCCAAGCAGCGCGAGGGTCTCGTCGACCGCCGGACTGCTCGCGGCCAGCCGGAGCGGCCGCCCGGAATGCACACATTCGCGATGCAGGAGCAGCAACTGCTGCACGCCCGCCGTGTCGAGTTCGCTTACGTCCGAGAGGTCCAGACTCAAGGCGCTACCGCCCTCCAGCAAGGCCTGCTGTACCGCCTGCTGGGTCTCCGCGGCGGCGTAGATATTCAGCTCGCCGCTTAGCTTGAGATTGGTGATGTTCATGGGGTCTGGATTCCGGCCGCGGCGCGCACTGGGTTCAGGGCAGAACGAGCTTGGCCACGGCGGCCAGCATCTGTTCGGGCTTGAAGGGCTTGACGACCCAGGCCTTGGCGCCTGCCGCCTGCCCTTCCTGCTTTTTGTCTTCCTGGCTCTCGGTGGTGAGCATGATGATTGGCGTGAACTTGTAGTTAGGCAGTTGCTTCACCGCTTTCACAAACTCGATGCCGTTCATGTTGGGCATGTTCACGTCACTGATGATGAGGTGAATCTTCTGCCCGCTCAGTTTGCCCAGCGCGTCTTTGCCGTCGCAGGCTTCCAGCACGTCGTAGCCGCCGCCCTTGAGCGCAATGGCCACGACCTGCCGCAAGGAGGCGGAGTCGTCCACAATCAGAATTGTCTTTGCCATACCGGTTCCTCAGAAAAACGTGATGTCGTCGGCGCCGCCCTGACCGCCGCCCGGGACGCCCGAGGCGCTCGCACTGCGCTCCTCGGTCATGGTGTAGGAGCGCTCCATCTTTTGGAGCAAGCGGGTGATGGCCGCCACGTCCGGCGACTGGCCAGAGGCCAGCTGGTCGCGCAGGTTCATCAGGCTGTCGGTCACATGCATCAGCAGCTGGTTGATGCGGTCCTGGAACTGCAGCTGCTCGAGCGCGCCGGAGACCGCGCTGGTGATGGCCGCGCTTTCGGTGCGTAGCACGTCCGCCGATTGGGTCAGCCCCTGCATGGCCTGCTGGAACTCATTGACCACGCCCGAGAGCTGGGTTTCGCAATCGATGCGCGCCTGACTGTCGCGCGTCGCCGCCGCCTCGATGAGGTCGGAAGAATCCTTGATGCTGCGGTTCACCGCGTCGATTTTCTGGCTAATGTTTTTGCCGATGGCGCCCGAGCGCGTGGACAGCGTGCGCACTTCGTCGGCCACCACCGCGAAGCCCCGACCGGCCTCACCGGCGCGCGCCGCTTCAATCGCCGCGTTAAGCGCAAGCAGGTTGGTCTGGTCGGCGATGCTGGCGACGTCGGCCGCCATCTTTTGCAGTTCGACGGTGAACTGCACCAGCCGCTGGCTTTCTTCCAGCATGTGCTGTTTTTCGGACAGGGTGGTGTCCAGAATTTGTCCGACCAGGTTCAGCCGACGCTCGCTGTTGCTAACGACCTGCCGCAACCCTTCGCCGGACGCGCCTTGCTCCACGCCAGCCACCCGGTACGACGCGCTGACCGCATCGTTCAAGCGATCGACGATGCCGGCGAAGTCACGCGTGAGGTTGACCACTGCGCCTTCCAGCTGCTGCCGGGCCGTGCCGATGTGGCGCACCCACACGGGCACCACGTCGCTACCGAGCACCGCCAGCGCCGACTGGTGGCGCTGGTTCAATGCGGCAAGTTCCTGCTGATGCGTTGCCGACAGGCGTTCCACGGCGGCTTTTGTCAGGCCGCTTGCCAGCGCTTGCGCGCGCTGGTCCAGCACCAGGCCCACCACCACCAACACCGCCGCAGCGGCATAGCTTGCGATGCCTGCCGGCGCCCAGACTACGGCCGCAGCGCCGATTACCGCGAGAGGCGTAGTCCCCCAGGACCACATGCTTGATTCCGTTTTCATATCTCTTCCGCGCTCAGATTGCTGTGTATCGGGAGGGCGCGGTGTAAACGCCGCAGCTGGCAAAGCCGGCCCCCGTGTGGGAGAGCTATCGACAAGCCAATGAGCGACTTGAGCGGTTTCTTTGCAGAAACCTCCGGAAAACCCGGGCTAAAGTCCGGGTCGAAGCGGCCGGGCGGGCTGGCGCCGGGGGTGGCGCCAGCGGTTTTTTGCCTAATCCACAACCTTGCGAGCAGTCGCGAAGAGCAGCCAAACCAGCGCGCCAAAAATGTTGACGCAGGCGGCTAGTACGAAGGCCGAGGTGTAGGTGCCGCTGGCATCCACCAGCGCCCCCGTGACGGTCACCCCAATCACACCCGGCAAGGTGCCGGCAGTGTTGGTGATGCCCATCAGCACATCGGCGTAGCGGGGCGCGATGTCGAGGTGATTGGAGACAAAACCACCCCAGGTCATGGCCAGCGCGCCGAGCGCGCCGCACATCAGGGCAAGCGCGGTGTCGGGCGAGGTGACCGCGCGGGCTTGCCACATGAAAAATGCGGCGCCCAGCAGACCGGTAATTTGCATGAACTTGCGCACGAAGGTGGCGTCGGTGCCGCCACGGATCCAGCGGTCGGCCAGCCAGCCGCTGGCCACACCGCACACCAGCATCGCCAACCAGGGCGCCGCGGCGTAGAGCCCTGCGCTCTGGATGCTAAGCCCCAGACCTTTGCGGAAATAGCTCGGCAACCACGCCAGCAACATGTACAGAATCCAGTTGCTGCAGAGGTGGTTGATGATCAGAGCCCAGACCGGCGCCGAGGTCAGCAGCTGCCGCCACGGCACTGGCGGCCGGTCCTTGGCGCTACGCGGCGCGGCTTCCGGCAGCAGGCTGCGCTCGGCCGGGGTCATGCGCGGGTTGTCATCCGGGTAGTCGTAGCTGTAGCGATTCCACAGCAGACACCACGCCAGCCCAATCAGACCGAACAGATAGAACACCGAGGGCCAACCCAGATGCGATACCAGCACGCCGCTGCTCATCAGCGCAAACAAGGTGCCTAGCGGAACGCCACCGATCATCAAGGCAACGGCACGCGAGCGTTCCGCGGCCGGCACCCAGCGGCTGTAGAGGTTGTAGACGGCCGGAAACATCGCAGCTTCGCCAGCGCCCATCGCGATTCGTGCCGCAATCAGCAGGGCAAAGGAGACCCCGGCCGCAAGCGGCGTAAGCATGGTGAAAATCGACCACCACAGCACCGCGAGCCCGAGCACGCGTTTGCCACCAAAGCGATTAGCCGCCCAGCCGCTAGGCACCATGAACAGCAGATAGCCGACGAAGAACGAGGACAGCACGATGCCCTTCACGGTCTCGCTCCAGCCGTAATGCTCCTGCATGGCCAGCGCCGCCACCGAAATATTCACCCGGTCGATGTAACTGACAAAACTCGCGGCCACGCATAGCGCAACCAGCTTGTGGCGTTCCTGCATGATGACTCCCCGGTCGAGAACACGTTTTTGATGTTTTTGTCGTGTACGCGGCGTCTGCGCGCCGCGCCCCCTGCGCCGCATTGTTGCCCTTCCCCATCCGGATTACAGCCCGCTACGCGGCAGCGCCGGCGCGGGTTACATTCCGCAGTCCGCGCGCGCATTCAGGCGTGCGTTCACCGTCGCCCCATCGCGCAGGAGTTGCCCATGGCCGAGATTCTGTTCCACCACTATCCCTTGTCCCCCTTCTCCGAAAAGGTCCGTCGGGTGCTGGCCTACAAGCAGCTGCCATGGCGCGCGGTGGAGCAGCCGATCATGGCGCCCAAGCCCGAGTTGACCCCGCTGACCGGCGGCTATCGCCGAATCCCGGTGCTCCAGATTGGCGCGGATATCTACTGCGATACGGCGCTGATCCTGCGGGTCCTTGAACAGCGCCATCCCACGCCTGCCTGCCTGCCCGCCCCGCTCGCGGGCGCCGTCAGCCTGCTGGAAGACTGGGCCGACCATCGCCTCTTCATGCAGACGGTGCCGCCCACGATCGTGCGACTGCTCGACCAGTTGCCGCCGGCGTTTTTCGCCGATCGGGCGGCTATGACGCCGGCCTTTACCCGCGAATCCCTGATCGCCGGCGCCCCGCATGCGCTCGGTCAGGCGCTGATTTCGCTGGACCGGCTGGACACCCAGTTAAAGCAGACGCCCTTTGTGCTGGGCGACACCTTCACGCTGGCCGACGCGGCCTGCTTCCATCCGGTGTGGTTCATGCAGCACGGCGGCGATTTGTTCGACGTGGTGCGGGCGCGCCCTGCGCTCGCTGCGTGGTTCGACCGCATCGCGGCGTTCGGGCCGGGCATGGAGACGACAATGGCGGCCGGCGAGGCGCTGGCCGTGGCGCGTGCGGCGCAGCCGGCCGACGTGCTCGGCGGCGACGCCGACCCCGACTATCCGGTGGGCGAGGAGGTCAGCATCGTGCCGGACGACTACGGTCTGGAGGAAACCCGCGGTCGCATGGCGCGGGTCAGTGCGGACGAGATGGTGGTCTTACGCGCCGACCCCGAAGTCGGCGACATCGCCGTGCACTACCCGCGCGCCGGTTACCGCATCAGCCGCGTCTGAGGGTTTGCGGCGGCTCAGGCCGCGGCCGGCTGCGACAGCGTCGCGCGCACGTCCATGGCGAGCTCAAAACTGCGCAGTCTGGCGCGATGCTCAAAGAGCGACGCGGTGACCATCAATTCGTCAACGCCGGTCATGGCCAGAAAGTCGGTGAGCTTGGCCCGCACGCTGGCCGGTGAGCCGACACAGGCGTAGCGCAGCGTGTGGTCCACCCCGGCCTGCTCCTGCGGCGTCCAGTAGTCGTGCATGGTCTCGCGCGGCGGCTGCAACTGCAGCGGCGTGCCGCGATACAGATTGGCAAACTGCTGCTGGATAGAGCTGAACAGGCGCTCGGCCTCGCGGTCGGTATCGGCCACCACCACATTGACCACCGCCATGGCGTGCGGGCGGGCCAGCGTGGCCGAGGGCTGGAAGCGGGCGCGGTAGATCTGCAGCGCCTGCAGCAGCGCGTCCGGCGCGAAATGCGAGGCGAAACCAAACGGCAGCCCATAGGCCGCCGCCACCTGCGCGCCGAAGAGGCTGGAGCCCAGGATCCACAGCGGCACTTCGAGCCCGGTCCCCGGCACGGCGAACACCGTCTGCCCCGGCTGCGCGGGCCCGAACAGGGCCTGCAGTTCCAGCACGTCCTGCGGGAAATGGTCTGCGTTGCTGCTCAGGTCGCGGCGCAGGGCCCGCGCCGTGCGCTGGTCCGATCCCGGTGCGCGTCCCAGCGCCAAATCAATACGCCCGGGGAACAGCGACTCCAGCGTGCCGAACTGTTCCGCGATCACCAACGGCGAGTGGTTGGGCAGCATGATGCCGCCCGCCCCCACCCGGATGCGCTCGGTGCCGGCGGCCACGTGCCCGATCACCACGGAGGTCGCGGCGCTGGCGATGCCGGGAATGTTGTGATGCTCCGCCAGCCAGTAACGCGTATAGCCCCAGCGTTCGGCGTGACGCGCCAGATCCAGCGTATTGCGGAAGCTGGTAGCCGCCGTATGACCTGCCGGAATGGGCGAGAGATCCAGCACCGAGAAAGGAATCATCTTGGCCTCGTAGAGCGAGTGGGAGCTGGGTGGATTATGGCCGCTGTTGGGCGCGCCGTCTCATCCGGTAATCGCGGTGGCCGGCCACAGCCTTTAAGCTCTCGCTCCGCTTTGATGTTCTGGTACAGGAGTCTCCGCATGGCCCTCAGCGCCAATCGTTTCCAGCTGGCCGTGTTTGGCAGCAACGTCAGCCACGGCTGCACCATTTCCTCCGCTGCCGGCGGCATTGCGGTTGAGTGGGCCGAATCGCTGCGAATCGCGCAAACCGCCGACCGGCTGGGTCTGGAGGCGATCATTCCGGTCTGTCGCTGGAAAGGATTTGGCGGGCCCAGCGAGTTCAATCACCGCAGCTTCGAAACCTGGACATGGGCCGCCGGGATCGCGCAGGCCACCGCCCACATCCACGTCTTTGCCACCACCGCCGTAGCCTCGGTGCATCCGGTGATGGCCGCCAAGCAGGGCGCGACGATCGACCATATTTCTGGCGGCCGTTTCGGGTTGAACGTGGTCGCAGGCTGGAATAGCCACGAAGTGGCGATGTTTGGCAAAGCCCAGCTGCCGCACGCCGCGCGCTATGCCATGACCGACGAGTGGATGAGCCTCATCCACGCGCTGTGGACGCGCGAGGGCGAGTTTGATTTCGCCGGCGAGTACTTCCAGGCCCCGCGCTGTTACGCCGAACCCAAACCCGTGCAGCGCCCGCGGCCGCCGGTGATGAGCGCCGGCGTCAGCCCGGCCGGCCGGCGCTTCGCCGCCCGTCATGCCGACATGAACTTCATCCTTGCACCCAATCTGGCCATGGCGGCGGCCACCGTCGCCGACGTACACCGGATTGCCCGCGAAGACTTTGGGCGCACGGTCGAGGTCTGGGGCAATGCGGCCGTGTTCTGCGCGCCCACCCATGCCGAGGCCGAAGACTATTACCGTCACGTCATCCACGAACAGGGCGATTTGGAAGCCGCCGGCAACTTGCTGGACACCTTCACCGCCGAGTCGGGCAGCCAGTTGCCGGATCCGGCGCTGCGCGAAAGCTATCTGCGCAACATGATGGCCGGCTATTCGGGCTTCCCGGTGGTGGGCACGCCGGCGGAAGTGGTCGATTTCCTGCAAGAAATGGCCGCCTGCGGCATGGCCGGCGCGACGCTATCGTGGCCGGATTACGACGCTGGCCTGCAGCAACTGGCGCAGGCCATCCTGCCCGAGATGGAGACGCGTGGCCTGCGCGCGCCGCGGGCAGTCTAAGGCTCACGCGCGCTTTCATCCCGATAACGGCGCAGCGGACCAAGCAGAAAATCGAGCGCCCGGCGCTGCCCTAGCGCGAACTCGACGGTCACCGTCATCCCGGGCGTGAATGGCACCTCCTGACCGTCGATCCTCAGGCCTGGCGCGTCCAGCGCAATGCCGGTGTTGAAGCGGAGCTGGCGGTCCGGCCCCTCTGCCGCATCGGCCGCCAGCCGCGCCACCCGGCCGGCCACCGTGCCGTAGCGGGTAAAGTTGAAGGCGTCGGCCTTCACCACCACCGGCAGCCCCAGTCGCACCAGACCAATGTCGCGATTGCCGACCAGGGCTTCAACCATCCTCGGCGCGGCATCGGGGACGATTTCCAGCAGCGTGACGCCAGCGGCCACCACCCCGCCCGGCGTCTGCGTCACTAGCCCCTGCACCCTTCCCGCAACCGGCGCATAAAGCCTTGTCCCGGCGAGGCTTCGGTCAACGCGCGCCAGCTCGCTGGCCAGCGCGTGCAGGCGGCGGTCGGTCTCCAGTTGCTCGGCCAGCGTGCGCTCCACGAACTGGGCGATGACGGTCTCGCGGCGCGCGGCCAGGGTCGCCAGTTCGGCGTCACCCGCCTGCAGGCTGCCACGCGCCGTCTCCAGCGCGTCCACCGCGGCCAGGCGTTCCCGCTCGCGGGCCATCCACTGCACCCGCGGCAGCATGCCGCGTTGCTGCAAGGCCGCCAGCGCCGCGGTTTCTTCGCTCAACAGTGCCGCCGTGCGCGACAAACCCGGCAGACGCGCGGTGCTCGCGGCCAGCAGGGCACGCTTCTGCCGCGCCTCTTCTTCCAGGCCCGCGAGCGCGGTCTGGTAGGCCGTCCACTGCGCGTGAAAGCGGGCCACCACATCGCCGTCCTCGTCGGGTGACGACACCCCGAGCCCCACGGGCAGACGGCAGGCGGCACGCTGGCTACAGGCCAACACGGCGGCTCGGGCCGCCTGCGCGCCCGTGAGCTGCTGCCGCTCTGCCGCCAGACGGTGCCTGTCGGCGAGCAGCACACTGTCATCCAGCGCGAGCAGCAGCTGCCGCTGCGCCACCCGCTGCCCTTCAATCACATGCACCGCGACCACGGTGGCTGGCTCGCTGACCTGCATCGCCCGGTTATGCCCCGCAACCACCACCCGCCCCGGCGCCTGCACCACAATGTCGAGCCGTGCCCACCAGGCCCACGCCAGCACCAGCGCGCACAGCAGGCAAATTGCCCACAGCGCCCGTCGGCCGCCCAAGCTGAACGGGGTGGCCAACAGCGCCTCGGCGGCGGGCAGGAACTCGCGGAGTTCAGCCGCGACAACGCGCCCGGACGCGCGCTTGTCAGCGGTCACGCCGCCATCCCGTGGGCGCCGCGCAGCTGCAGCGCCCAGAGCTGCGCATAGCGCCCGCCGCGGCGCAGGAGTTCGGCATGCGTGCCCTGCTCGACCAGCCGGCCGTCTGCCATCACGACAATCTGGTCGGCGCGACACACGGCGCTCAGGCGATGGGCGATGATCAGCACCGTACGCCCCCGTGCCAGCTGCAGGAGCCGGCTGGTAAAGGCGGCTTCGGTTTCCACATCCAGCGCGGACGTCGCCTCGTCCAGCACCAGCAGGCGGGGCGCGGTGACCAAGGCCCGGGCCAGCGCCAGCCGCTGCCGTTGGCCGCCGGATAAATCGGTCCCCTGTTCACCGAGCAGCGTGTCGTAGCCCTGTGGCAACTGCAGGATGAACTCGTGCGCACCGGCCAGCCGCGCGGCGAGTTCGATTTGTGCCTGCGCCAGCCCGGGCGCCGCCAGCGCGATATTGGCCGCGACCGAGCGCCTGAACAGTCGGGCGTCCTGCGGCACCACGCCAATCTGCCGGCGCAAGGCCTGCGGGTTAAAATGTGCGAGGTCGGTCTCGTCCAGCAGGATGCGACCCCGCTGCGGCGCATACAGCCGTTGCAGCAGGCTGGCCAGCGTGCTTTTACCGGAACCCGAGGCTCCAACCACCCCCAGCACCGTGCCCGGCGCAAGTTCGAGGCTGAGGTCTTCAAGCACATCCGGCCCCTGCGGGCGATAGCGAAAGCTCACCCCCTCAAACCTGATCCGCCCGCCCAGCGTCGGGCTGGCGGCGCTCGCCGACGGCGCTGGCTCGGGCAGGGCTTGCAGAATCCCGTCGAGCCGGCGCAAGGACACCCGCAGCTGCTGAAACTCCTGCCAGCATTGGGCCAAGCGCAACACCGGCTGGGTCAGCCGCGCGGCCACCAGATTGAAGCCCACCAGTTCACCTACCGTCAGCCCGCCGGCCATGACCATGCGGGCGCCCAGCCACAGCGTGATCAGGGTGCCCACCTTTTGCAGCAGGCCGCTGATCTGGGCGAGCAGACTGGCGGCCCACTGCAGCCGCTGACCGGCGATGGTGGCGGCGACTTGCAGTTCGTCCCAGCGGCGCAGTTCGCTCTGCTCGCAGGCCGCCGCCTTGAGCGTGGCGTAGCTGTTCACGGCCTCCACCAGAAACGACTGCGCATCGGCCTGCCGGTCGTAGCGCGTTTCAAGCAGGGCTCTCAAGGGCGGTGCGCTGAACGCGACCAGAGCGGCCTGTACCAGCACGGCCACCAGGACCACCGCAGCGAGCGTCGCCTGCCAGGCCAGCAGCAGCGCTAACGCGCCCAGCGCAAAGATCAGGTCCAGGGCCAGCGTTAGCGCCGGGCCGGTGAGAAACGTCCGCAGCTGCTCAAGCTCGCGCACCGCCGCTACCGTGTCGCCGGTGCGGCGCGTCTGGAACCAGGCGAGCGGCAGGTGAAACAAATGGCGGAGCACTTGGCCGGACCACAGCACGTCCAGGCGCCCTGCGGTATGCGTCAACAAACTGCTGCGTAAGCCGGCCAGCAGCGCCTCGGACACGCAGACCAGCAGCAGGCCCAGACACAGCACGTCGAGGGTGGTCTGTTGTTGATGCACCAGCACCTTGTCGATCACGACCTGAAAAAAGAGCGGCGTCAGCAGGCCAAGCAGCTGGAGGAAAAAACTGGCCCCCAGCACGCCGAGCAAGGCCTGCCGATGGGCGAGCAGGGCTGGCCAGAACCAGCCCGCGCGCCCGCCGTCGTCGCGCGTGCCCCGCCCCAGCAGCAGGAGCTCGCCGGTCCACGCCGCGAGAAACTCATCAGCCCGCAACACCCGCGGGGGCTGACCTGGCGCCTGCACCAGCGCCTCAGCACCCCGCCATCCCGCGAGCAGCAGCAAGCGGCCGTCCTGCATGGCAGCCAGCACGGGCAAGGGCAGTTCGGCGAGGGTTGGCGGCGCGGCGCGCAGCGTACGCGCACGCAGGCCGAGTTGACGGGCCGCGCTGGCCAGCGTTGCCAGCGTCAGCGGATGGGGTTGATGCGCCAGTTGCGTGGCCAGCGCGTCGGGCGCCAGCGCTATGCCAAGCGCACGCGCCAGCAGCAGGAGGGCCGTAGGCCCGGCATCAGGCGAGATGGCAGCAGGCGACATGCGCGTGGTGGTCCTTGTCGTTCAAGAACCACCAGCCTGCCTGTGCCGGCCGGTGCTACGGGGACCGGAGCCGACCGGCTGCCGAGGCGCAGGAGGAACTCCCGGTCGCGGCGGGACGTATGTCCCATAACGACCGGCAGAAAGCCCGGCGGCTGCGGGCTACCAGACGAGCGGCATGCCGAACTCGCGCTCGAAACGGGCGGCAAACTCCATGCGCGTGAAGCGATGATTCTGGGTGCCGGCGTGTTCGATTTTGATCGCGCCCATGAGTGAGGCAATCCGCCCGGTAACCGCCCAGTCCAGCCGATTCAGGAGACCGTAGAGCAGGCCCGCACGATAAGCGTCGCCGCAGCCCGTGGGGTCGCGCAGCTGGGCAGGCTTGGCGGCCGGAATATCCAGCGTGCCGTGGCTGCGGTAAAGGATTGAGCCTTCGCCGCCCCGGGTCACCACCAGCGCCTGCACGTGCTGGGCAATTTCGGCCAGCGTCCAGCCGGTGCGCTCCTGCATCAACTCCGACTCGTAGTCGTTCACCGTGACGTAGGTCGCCTGCATGATGAACTGCTTGAGGTCGTCGCCGTTGAACATCGGCAGGCCCTGACCCGGATCGAAAATGAAGGGGATCCCCGCCTCTACAAACTGGCGGGCGTGCTCAATCATGCTCTGCCGGCCGTCCGGGGCTACGATGCCCAGCGTCACGCCCGCGGCATCGCGCACCTCGTTGAGATGCGCCTGCTCCATCGCGCCGGGATGGAACGCGGTGATCTGGTTGTCGTCGAGATCGGTGGTGATGAAGGCCTGCGCGGTCATGGTGTTCTCGACCACGCGCACGTGCTGGCGATTGATGCCGCAGGTATCCATCCACTGCGCATAGGGCGCGAAATCGATGCCCACCGCGCCCATCGGGATGGGCTCGCCGCCCAGCAGTTTCAGGTTGTACGCGATATTGCCCGCACAGCCGCCAAATTCGCGGCGCAACTGCGGCACCAGGAACGACACATTCAGGATGTGGATCTTGTCCGGCAGGATGTGATTCTTGAACTGGTCCTGGAAGACCATGATGTTGTCGAACGCAAAAGAGCCGCAAATGAGCGCGGACATGGCAAACCCTTTGGTGAGGAGGCAGGGCCCGCATGGTGCCCTAGCGGACTGGACGGCGCCACCCGCCGGGCTTCTCCCTCGATGCGGCTAGGCCTGCGGCAAGCCGTCGAGCAGCGCGCGCGCTTCGCGCAGAAAGCCCAGCTGCTGCCCTTCTTCGTACTGCGCGTAGACCTGCTGGAGGCGCGCGGCCGCATCGGCGGCGGCCGGGCAGCGCGGCGCGAGACGCACCAGCGAACTGGCGATTCGCAATTGGGCGAGACGGTTGTGCTGCGCTTCGGCGACGCCCCAGGCCTGCCGCAGAATCATCTCCGCCTCCGTCACTTGACCAGCAGCGGCGGCGACCTCACCGCGCAAGCGCTGCACTTCGGCTTCCAGCCAGCGTTCGCTGACGCTGCGCTGGGACAGCACGGGATCGCTGAGCGTGCGCTGCACCTCATCCGGTCGTCCCGCGTGGAGCCACACGTTGGCCTGTACCACCAAAAACAAATGCATACCGATGGTGGCGCCGCTGGCTCGCCACTGCGCGAGCACGGCTTCCAGATCGGTGATGCCTTCGGCAACGCCGCGCCGTGCCCTGGCCCAGTGACGCACGACCTGTCCGGCCACTTCGAGGTAGGTGAAGCCGCGCTCGCGCGCCAGCTCAATCAAGCGCTCCGCCCAGTGTTCGGCGCTATCGATTTCGGTCAGGAAATGCTGGTTCCACATCGCCGCACCGTAGGCAAACACGCGGCTGAAGGGGTGGTCGATTGCTTCGGCCCGCGCAACCGCTTGCCGGATTTGGGCCTGCGCCTGCTCGGGATAGCCGAGGAATCCCAGCGCCCAGCCCAGAATGCCCCGGTTCGCGACGTCTGGATCCTGCCCGAACTGCGCCACCAGCCCGGCGTGGGCCGCCGAATCAAACAGGGCAACGGCTTCTTCCATGTAGTGTCGGGCGGCGATGAAATCGCCCATCCAATAGGCGTTGTTGCCCAGCAGCCGGTTGGCTTCCAGCAACAGTGCCGATTCACCCGACTGGCGCGCGAGCTCGATCAGTTGCTGGCCGATACGGGCAGCTTCCTGCATCTCTCCCTGACCCTGCCGGTACTGCCACAGCCCGCGCAGGGCGCGGAATAGCTGCGCGTGGTCACCCACCTGATTGCAAAGTTCGGTGGCGCGCGCGTAGGCCGCCTGCACTTCCGGCGCGGCGTAGCTGCGTGCGACCACCGCCGCCGTGCCCAGCGCAAGCTGCAGCTGCAGTTCACGACGGGCCAGCGCGTCGTCGGTCGGCAACTGGCCCAACAGGCCTATCGCTTCGCGGTAGAAGTGAATGGCTTCTTCGTTGGCATAGGCTGCGACCGCGCGGTCGCCGGCTTGGCTGTAGTAGTCGATGGCTTTAAGCCAGGCGGCCTGCTCGGGCGGGCTATCCTCGCCCGCCTTGCGCCAGTGGTGGGCAAGCACCGGATACCAGCTGGCCAGATCGTCCGCGTGGGTCTGTTCCAACCAGCCCGCCACCGCCCGATGCAGCGTGCGTCGCTGCGAGAACAGCATGAGGTTATAGGCGGCGTCTTTGATGAGGGTGCTGCGGAAGCGATGCGCGCTGTCGATTTCCGGATTACGGCTGGCGCCGCCGCGCCCCAGCGCCGGCGTCATGTCGCGGGTTCCCAGCGCGTCGAGATGGGCCGCGAGGTCGGCTTCGGCGATCGCCACCGGGTAGATTTCGCGCAGCGCGTGGCGGCTGAAGACCCGACCGATCACGCTGGCAACTTTGAGCGTGAGCTGTTCCGGCGCCGGCAGGCGATCGATGCTGGCCGTCACCACGCCTTCCACGGTGCCCGGCAGCTGCCAGTCGCGAGGCTCACCTGCCTCGGCCGCAATGAAGACTTCACGGCCGCGAACTTCGATGAGGCCGGCCTCGCGCAGGGCCGTAGCCAGGGTTTCGCTGTAATAGGGATTGCCGTCGGCCCGCTCGGCAATCAACGCCACCACCGCCGCCGGCAGGTGGTCGACGGCCAGATGTTCGCAAAGCACCCGCTCCACACCGGCGCGTTCCAGCGGCTGTAACAGCAGGCGCTCGCTGCCGGTGAGTTCCAGAAATTTTTCGATTTCTGGCGCCATGACCGGTCGGCTAGCCAGCGCGAGCAGCACGCGGGGCATGGCCTGCCAGACATGCAACAGCAGCGCCCAGGAGGCGGAATCAAACCATTGCGCGTCGTGCAGGGCGAGCAGCACGGGTGCGCGCGTGCTTGCGTGCTCCAACAGCCGCGCGATCAGCGCTTGCAGGGCGTCGGCGCGGGCGCGTCCGGTCAATTTGGCGGTGGTCTCGTTGTCGGGCCAGTCGCACGCGAAGACTACCCCCAGCAAGGGCGCCAAGTTGCTTTCCTCGCCCAGGCTGGCGAGCAGCGCATCGGGCACGGTGTCGGAGGCGGGCGTGTCACCGCCCAGCAGCCATTCGAGCAGCAGCGGGCGCCACAGGTGATAGGGCGTGTTGCTGTCGATTGCATCCGCCGCGGCAGAGAGCACGGTCAGGCCTTCGCGCGCGGCCTCCGCCGCCAACTCGTCGATGAGCGCAGAACTGCCCATGCCCGGCTCGCCCTGCACCAGCACGGCCCGCCGCACGGCGTCGTGACAATCCCGCAGCATGCTCAGCAGTTGGGTCCGCTCGGCGTCGCGGCCGACCAGCCGCCGTCCCGAGGCGACCGCGGCGCGCGTGGTCGACAGCCGCCGACCGGGCCGGAACACGGCGACCGGTTCGGCCTTGCCTTTGAGTTTCATGGGTGCCAACGCCACGCAGTCCACGCGCGCACCGGCCGCCTGCGCGGTCGGGGCATCACACAAAATGCCCCCCGCTGCGGCGACCATCAGGCGTGCGGCCAGATTCACCACGTCACCCATCACGGTGTATTCGCGGCGCAGGTCGCTGCCCACGGCGCCACAAAACGCCATGCCGGTGGTCACGCCTACCGAGGAGCGGAAACCCAGTTCGGTCAGGCTGTCTTGCATCATCTGCGCCGCGCGCAGCCCGCGCTCGGGGTCGTCTTCATGTGCCAACGGGGGCAGGCCCAGCACGGCAATCAGCGAGGCGCCTTTATCGTCCACGCTGATTTTGTTGATGCTGCCTTCAAAGCGATACAGCGCGGTTTGCAGGGCGCGCATGGATTCCTGCGCACGCTCAAGTGGCGTTTCGTAGGTGAAATCGGGCAGGTTGATAAACACCACCGTCACCATCCGCAACTCGGCCAGCCAGTCGGACTGGCCGGCGTCCAGCCGGGCGCGAATGGCACCGGGGATGAAGCGCCGCAGGGCGTCAGCGGTATCGGGACCGGGCTGGATACGGGGCAGCGCGACCGGTGGCGGTGCTTGCAGTGCGCGCAGGCGCACCACGCCCTGCCCGAGCACCTCGCCGTCGCCGGCCTGCGCCAGCAGCGCCCAGGCCTCGGGCGAGAGCACCAGATCGCCGGGCACGGCCTGACCGTTGGCGATCCCCACCTGGCTTAAGGGGCTGCCGGCCACCAGCAATTCCCAGCGATTGAAGACGCCGCCCAGCTGCAGCGCTGCAACCTGACCAGCGCCGACCGCCACCTTCAGCGACAAACGCACGTCCTCACCGACCTCGAAGTCGTTCAGACGGGCCTGAATGCGTTGCGCGACGCTCGCCACCGTTAAGGCCAGCGCCGGCAGTTGCGCCGGATCCTGCGCTGGCCAGAGGGCCAGCAGGGCATCGCCCGCGAATTTGACGGTGTCGCCGCCGGCTTCGGAAATGAACTGGATGAGTTCGCCGAAGTAGGTGCTGAGGTAACGGGTGAGGTCTTCTGCCCCCGAGGGGCCGCGCGCGGCGAGGCGCTCGGTCAGCGCGGTAAAGCCGGAAATATCGGCAAACAGGGCCAGCGCCGGGAAAGCCTCTGCGCTCGGTTCATCCACTGCGGTGAGGCCCGCGTTGAACCGCCGGATTACCAGCGCGGGCACATAGCTGGCGAGCGTCTGCAGGCTGCTGTTAGTCATGCGCGCAGCGTTACTTAAAGCGGGCGCGCCCGCCAGTGTGTTGGCTCATTCGCCAGCCTCGGGCGAGGGGAGATGGCGAGGCCGATCGGCTTCGCTGCGGTTACGGCCGCCCTGCTTGGCGCGGTAAAGCGCGGCGTCAGCGCGGGCAAGCAGGTCGGCCGGTGCCTTGTCCTCTTCAAAATTGAGACTCGCGACGCCCAGACTGATGGTCACAATTCCGTTCGCATTGCGGGGGTGGGGTAACTGCTGGGCCATCACCATCAGGCGCAACAGTTCTGCGACCTGCAGGGCACCGTTGATGTCGGTGTCGGGCAGGATGAGGGCAAACTCCTCGCCGCCGTAGCGAAGCGCGACATCTTCCGGACGCCGCGCGCTTTCCTTGATCACCCGGCCTATCGTGCGCAAGCAGGCATCGCCCGCCGGATGACCCAGCGCATCGTTGTAGCCCTTGAAATGATCAACATCGAGCATCACCACGGAGAAGCACTGGCGGGAGCGCTGGGCCGTTGCCCACACCCGCTCCAGCGTCTGGTCGAAGGCCCGCCGATTGCCAAGTCCGGTCAGGTGATCCTGCAACATCATCGCTTCGAGTTGCTGATTGGCGGCGGCGAGTTCGCTGGTGCGCACCGCGACCATCTCGGCAAGTTCGCGATTGCGTCCCTCCAGCGCGGCCCGCTGCTGCTGTCGACGCTGGCGGTCTTCGGCAAGCACGCCGTAGCCCAGCATGCCGAGCAGCAGCATCAGCACGCCGGAGATCCATTGCAGAGGGCCCAGCATCGAGCCCAGAGCGGCGCGATTGAGCGCGCCGCTGAGCTTGTAAAGGACGGTGGCATCCAGGGCGGGGATGGGGGCCATGAGATAGGTGTCGTCGCCCAGCGTTTCCGCCACCAGACCGTGCGGGCTGGCCCGGGCGAGGATCGGGGCGTACTCGGCGGGAATCTTCTCCCCCTGCCCCGGCATGGCGACGTCTTTCAGCAGCAGATCGCCACCTTTCGTGACCACGTAAAGCGGCAACAGACCGCGACTGCCGACCTGCGACTTCACCACCAGGGCAGAGAAAAGCTCGCTCAACAGCAGGTCGTGGCCCACCGTGCCGGCCCACACCCCGTCCTCAAAATAGGGCGCCACCACGCTGACCATCCAGGCGCCAGCCACCGCATCGAAGGCTGCCCGCGTCCAGCGGGGTTGCCGGTCCGGATTTTGCGTTGGGTCCGCAAGCTGAACCCAGTCAGTCTGCCGGTAATCCGTGTCACGGCCGGCGTTGAACACAAAATTGGGCGCATCGGGATAGAAAATGACTTCGCCGTTGGTCAAGGGCAGCACCCAGGCATCGACCAGACGCTGGCTGTAACTCACTTGCCCGAAGAGATTGGTCAGCCGCCAGGCCCGCAGGAAATGCTGACGAGTCCGCTCGTCCAGATTCACCGCCGCCGGGATCCAGATGCCGGCTTCCTTGCTGGCGTCAAACGACCCGCGCCGACTGCGGCGAACGCCATCGTCATTGACCTCGATGAGCGCATCCAGCGAGCCGGGTTCCAGGGCCAGGTCGCCCGCACTAAACGACATCAAGCCCGCAAAACGTCGGGCGCTTTCCTCCGCAAACTTCAGGTCTGCGTCCAGATGCCCGAGCGTGGCCAGCACCGCCTGACTGCTGGCATAAAGTTGCTGCTCCTCCAGAAATCGCGTGAAGATTTTCTGCTGGTAGACCAGCGAAGCCACCATCAGCGCAGCGAGCAACAGCACCACCAAGTGCAGACGACGCGGCACGAGTTCGCTAAACCGGATATTCGCCTTCAATGGCATGCACTGTTCCTGACCACGCGCCCACGATTAACCTGCCAGACTTATGGAATCTAACGACTCGACCGTTGGAATGCCACCGTGAACCGGCCGGCGGACCAGGTCATCTACCGACTCACCGTGTAGCGCAGGGTTCCCGCGCTGCCGGGCTTCCTATGAATTCAGCAGCGGTGCCAGAAAGCGCCCCGTGTAGGACGCCGGGTCCGCCGCCACTTGCTCGGGCGTGCCAACCACCACCAGACGCCCACCGCCGGTGCCCCCTTCGGGACCTAAATCAATCACCCAGTCGGCGGTTTTGATGACGTCCAGATTGTGCTCAATGACCACGATGGTATTGCCGTGGTCACGCAGCCGATGGAGCACTTTCAGCAGTTGTTCGATGTCGAAAAAGTGCAGGCCCGTGGTGGGCTCATCGAGGATGTAAAGCGTTTTGCCAGTGTCGCGCTTGGACAGTTCACGGGCGAGTTTCACCCGTTGCGCCTCGCCGCCAGAGAGCGTGGTGGCGTTCTGGCCCAGCCGGATATAGGACAGGCCCACTTCCATCAGCATCCGCAGTTTGGGCGCGATGCTCGGGACGGCGGCGAAAAACTCATTGGCCTCTTCCACCGTCATATCCAGCACTTCGCTGATGCTGCGCCCCTTGTAGAGGATTTCCAGCGTTTCACGGTTATAGCGCTTGCCTTTGCACACATCGCAGGCCACGTACACATCGGGCAGGAAGTGCATTTCGACCTTGATGACGCCATCGCCCTCGCAGGCCTCGCAGCGGCCGCCCTTGACGTTGAAGCTGAAGCGACCGGGCTGATAGCCACGAGCCCGCGCTTCGGGCACGGCGGAAAAAAGATCGCGAATTGGCGTGAACAACTGCGTGTAGGTCGCGGGATTGGAGCGTGGCGTGCGGCCAATCGGGCTTTGGTCGATGTCGACCACTTTGTCGAAATGTTCCAGCCCTTCGAAGCGATCAAACGGCGCGGGCTCAAGCCCGGCGCCATTCAACTCCCGCGCGGCGAGGTGAAACAAGGTGTCATTCACCAGCGTGGACTTGCCCGAGCCCGACACGCCGGTCACGCACACCATCAGCCCCACCGGAAAGGCCACGTCGACGCCGCGCAGATTGTTGCCGCGAGCCCCGAAGAGACGGAGTGCGCGCTCGGGATCGGGCTGATGTCGCTGCGCCGGCACCTTGATGCCGCGGCGGCGGGACAGATACTGCCCGGTGAGTGACTCCGGATGGGCAGCGACCTCGGCCGGCGTGCCCTGCGCCACCACGCGCCCGCCGTGGACTCCCGCGCCGGGGCCAATATCGACCACATGGTCGGCGGTGAGGATGGCGTCTTCGTCGTGCTCGACGACGATCACGGTGTTACCCAGATCGCGGAGGTGACGCAGCGTGCCAAGCAAGCGTTCGTTGTCGCGCTGATGAAGACCGATCGAGGGCTCGTCCAACACGTACATCACGCCCACCAGCCCGGCGCCAATCTGGCTCGCCAGGCGAATGCGCTGCGCTTCGCCCCCCGAGAGCGTGTCGGCGCTGCGGTCCAGCGCGAGGTAATCCAGACCGACGTTGACCAGAAACTGCAGCCGCAGATTTACTTCCTTGACGATACGCGCGGCAATTTCGCCCCGGCTGCCATCAAGCGTCAGTCCGCTGAAAAACGCCTGCGCGCCGGCGATTGGCAGGCGCGTGAGTTCGTACAGCGGGCGTCCGCCCACGAACACGTGGCGCGCCGCACGATTAAGCCGCGAGCCTTTGCATTCCGGGCAGGGGCTGTTGCTCTGGAACTTGGCCAGCTCCTCGCGGACCACGCTGGAGTCGGTTTCGCGATAGCGCCGCTCCATGTTGGGCAGCACGCCCTCGAACGGATGCTTGCGCGTGTAGCTGCGCCCGCCGGAGCTTAGATAAACGAAAGGCAGTTCCTCGTTGCCGCTGCCGTGCAGAATGGCTTTGCGGGTCGCTGCCGGCAGGTCCTGATACGGGGTATCGATCTCGAACTTGTAATGCTTGGCCAGCGCCGTGATGAGCTGGAAGTAGTAGGCATTGCGCCGGTCCCAGCCGTGGATGGCGCCGGCCGGGAGCGACAAGGAGGGACGGCTAACCACCCGCTCCGGATCAAAGAACTGGATGATCCCCAAGCCGTCGCAGCGGGTGCAGGCGCCACTGGGGTTGTTGAAGGAAAAGAGGCGCGGCTCTAACTCGTTGATGCTGTAACCGCAACGCGGACAGGCAAAGCGCGAGGAGAACAGCAATTCAGCGCGTCCGGGCTCATCAATGAACTGGACGCGCGCCACGCCTTCGCCGAGCTTCAGCGCCATTTCGAACGATTCAGCGAGCCGGCTTTGCAAGTCGCCGCCGATCTTCAGGCGGTCAACCACCACATCGATGTCGTGTTTCTTGTTGAGTTCCAGCGTCGGCGGATCGTCGAGCATGACCACTTCGCCGTCGACCATCGCGCGCACGAAACCTTGTTGCGCCAACTGCTGGAACAGTCCCTGATGCTCGCCCTTGCGGGCTTTCACCACCGGCGCCAGCACCATCACGCGGGTACCTTCGGGCAGCGCCAGCACCTGATCCACCATTTGGGACACGGCTTGCGCGGCGAGTACTTCGTCGTGGTCAGGGCAGCGCGGTTCACCAACGCGCGCGAACAGCAGGCGCAGGTAGTCGTAAATCTCGGTGATGGTGCCGACGGTGGACCGCGGGTTGTGCGAAGTCGATTTCTGCTCGATGGAAATCGCCGGTGAGAGCCCTTCGATGTGGTCGATATCGGGCTTTTCCATGACCGACAGGAACTGCCGGGCGTAGGCCGACAAGGACTCCACGTAGCGTCGCTGTCCTTCGGCATAGATGGTATCGAAGGCGAGCGAAGACTTGCCCGAGCCCGACAGCCCCGTGATCACAATCAGTTTGTCGCGCGGAAGGTCGAGGTCGACGTTTTTCAGATTGTGGGTGCGCGCGCCGCGCAGGCGGATGTGATCCATAGGACGGCGGGGAATTCTCGCTGGCTTGCGGAAAGGTCGAACGGCTAATATACGGGGATTCCCCGCGCACCGGCAAAACGAATTTATCTGTGAATAGAGCCGACCCGATGACCCGCACCGAATTGCGGACGGCCCTCGCGCTGGCGGCGGTTTTCTTCATGCGCATGCTTGGCCTGTTCATGGTGGTTCCGGTGCTGGGACGCTATGTCCGGGAGTTCGAGGGCGCCACCCCGCAGCTCATCGGCCTCGCGCTGGGGGTTTACGGCCTGACGCAGGCCAGCCTGCAAATTCCCTTTGGCCTGTGGTCGGACCGCATCGGGCGCAAACCGGTCATTACAGCCGGCCTGCTGGTGTTCGTCGTCGGCAGCGCGCTGGCGGCGCTGGCGGCAGCCTCCTCGCACATCTGGGGCGTGATTGCCGGCCGTGCCGTTCAGGGCGCGGGCGCGGTCTCCGGCGCCACGCTCGCGCTGGCCGCCGACCTCACCCGCCCCGAACAACGCACCAAGACCATGGCCGTCATCGGCATCTGCATTGGACTCGCCTTCTCGGTCGCCTTTGTGCTGGGCCCGCTGCTGGATGCGCGAGTGGGTCTGGCCGGCGTTTTCATCGCCAGTGGCACGTTGGGTCTGGCGGCGCTGGGGCTGCTGTGGGCGCTGGTCCCCGACCCGTTGCCGCAGGCGGCCAGCAGCGACGAGGGCACCGCTGCTGCGCCTTCGGCTGACTCGCGCAGCGAGCTGTTGCGCCTGCAATTGGGCGTGCTCTGTCTGCACATGAGCCTGACCGCGAGCTTTGTATCGATTCCGGTGGTGCTGAGTCAGGAACTTGCGCTGCCGGTCGCTCAGGACTGGCAGATTTACCTGCCGGCCCTGCTGCTTTCCATGCTCGGGATGGGGCCCCTGATAGCGCTGGCACGGCGTCCGGGCTGGGGTGAGCGGGTGTTTTCGGCGGCTATTCTGTGTCTGGTGCTGGCCGAACTGCTGCTCTGGCAGGTGCCGGCCCGGCTGCTGCCGCTGGGCTGCGCCCTGACGCTGTTCTTTGTGGGCTTCAATTTTCTGGAAGCCTCCCTGCCCAGCAGGATTTCCCGCGCTGCCCCCGTCGCCCGGAAAGGGGCCGCGCTCGGGACCTACTCGTCGGGCCAATTTATCGGGATGTTTCTGGGCGGTGCCCTGGGCGGTCTGGTCGCGACACATGCCGGCTCGCGCGGCGTCTTCGCCGCCGTGGCGCTGCTGTGTACCGGCTGGCTGATGCTCAGCTTGCGGCGTCGCGCCGACGACCTGCCGACGCCCGCCCAGGCCTGAGCCGCGCAGGGCTCGGTCCCCAAGGTCACGCTTAACGGGGCTTCCGGGCGTGGATTAGAATCCACGCCAGCGCGCATGGACGTGCGCCCCACTCTACCCACGAAAAAATGGAGAAACGAACATGGCTCGCGGCTTGAACAAGGTAATGCTGATCGGAAACCTGGGCGCTGACCCCGAGGTGCGCTACACCGCAGGCGGGTCTGCCATCGCCAACATCCGGCTGGCCACCGCCGAATCCTGGCGGGACAAGGAATCCGGTGATATGCAGGAACGTACCGAATGGCATCGCGTGGCGTTCTTCGGGCGTCTGGCCGAAATTGCGGCGGAGTACCTGAAAAAAGGCTCACAGGTCTACGTTGAAGGCAGCATCCGGACCCGCAAATGGAACGACAAGGACGGCACCGAACGCTACTCGACCGAAATCGTGGCCAACGAAATGCAGATGCTGGGCGGGCGTGCTGGTAGCGGCGGTGGCGGCTACGAGGGCGGCTCTGCCCCGCGTGGCGGCGGCGGTGGCGGCTACGAGGGCGGCTCTGCCCCGCGTGGCGGCGGCGGTGGCGGCTATGAAGGCGGTTCCGCGCCGCGCGGCGGCTACGATGCGCCGGCCGGTGGACGCAGCGGCGGCGGTAACGCCGGCGGTGGCCGCTCTGGTGGACGCGATGCGGGCGGCCCGCCGCCCGACTTTGACGACGATATTCCGTTCTAGGCCGCGCGCCGGTTTAGAGCGCGAGCAGCGTGATGCTGGGCGAGTTGATTTCCGGATCGGCGTGAAATCCTCGCACCAGCACGATGAACTGGCCGCTGGCGGCCAGCCCAAGCTGTTGCGCCACCTGTCGCGCCACCGCATTGGGGTGCGCGGCACCGGCTGATTGGTCGTAGATCGGAATCGCACCCCACAACAGCTGCAGCCGGCGGCAGATCAAGGGGTCAGCCGAAATGGCGATCACTGGCGCATCCGGGCGCGCGGCGCAGATCGTCGACGCCGTCATCCCGCGCGAAGAAATCAGCACCACCGCCCGCGCGCTGATGTCGACCACCAGTTGCGCCGCGGCGCTGGCGACCGCATCACCGGCGCTTAAGTGACCGTGCCCCCCGGTATGCGCCTGCGCGCCGCTCGGTCGGGTATGAAACTGGTAAGACTCGGTCTGCCGGATAATGCGGCTCATGATTTCGACCGTTTCCACCGCAAACGCGCCCACGGCAGTTTCGCCGGAGAGCATGACCGCATCCGCCCCGCTTGCCACCGCATTGGACACATCGGTGACTTCTGCCCGGGTCGGGCGCGCGGCTGAAATCATCGACTCCAGCATCTGCGTCGCCACAATCACGGGCTTGTCGTAAAGCCGCGCCGTGTTGACCAGCTGCGCTTGCGCCAACGGCACCTGCTCGGGCGGCAACTCCACCCCCAGATCGCCCCGCGCGACCATGATCCCGTCGGCCACCTGCAGAATCTCGACGCTGTTTTCCAAGGCCTCCGGCTTCTCGATTTTGGCGATGATCCAGGGTCTGGCATCGCCGCTTTCAATGACCGCGCGCAGCGACTCGACGTCGGCAGCGGTGCGCACGAAAGACAAAGCGATGAAGTCCACCTGCTGGCCGAGCGCGAAGTGCGCGTCCTCAATGTCCTTGGCGGTGAGCGATGGCGCGGAGACGTTTACGCCCGGCAGATTAATGCCCTTATGGTCGCCGATCGGACCGCCCTGCACGACCCGGCACTGAACCTCGGTGCCCGTCACCGTCAGCACCGTCAGCTCTGCGGCGCCATCGTTGAGCAGGATGCGGTCGCCCGGACGGACGTCTTCGGCCAGACCGGCGTACTGGGAAGGAATGAGGCTTGCGGAGCCGGGTACGTCACGCACCGTGACGGTCACTGCCTCATCGCGCACCAGGGTCACTGGCCCATCGGGGAATTTACCGGTGCGGATTTTAGGCCCGCACAGGTCGGCCAGAATGGCAGTGTAGGTGCCAAGCGCGGCAGCCTGCTCTCGGATCACCGCGATGGCCGCCGCGTGTTCGCTGTGCTTGCCGTGCGACATATTCACGCGGAACACATCAACTCCGGCCTGGATCAGGGCCCGCACCTGCGCCGGCGAGCGGGAGCTCGGCCCCACCGTCGCCACAATTTTGGTCCGACGGTGTTTCAGCAGGTCGAAGCGCGTCACGATTGTCATGGCAGTTCCCCCGGAGACAAAACTCGCTGGGCGCCACGATACCCGTTTTAGCCCGGCTTGGTGCTCCGGCGTGAGCCGCCTCCTTTGGGCTGCCTGAACACCTGTGCGACGACCTCGTCGAAGTGGCTGACGAAGCTCACCCGCATCCCGCGCGTGATGTAGTCCGGCAATTCGGCGAAGTCGCGTTCGTTGGCTGCCGGCAAGAGCACCGACTTCAGTCCCACGCGCCGCGCCGCGATGAGTTTTTCGCGAATCCCGCCGACCGGCAGCACGCGCCCGGTCAAGGTCAGCTCACCGGTCATGGCCACTGCGCTGTGCAGCGGCTCGTTGCGCGCCAGCGACAAGAGCGCGCTGGCCATGGTGATGCCGGCGCTCGGGCCGTCTTTGGGCGTTGCGCCTTCGGGCACGTGCAGATGGACGTAGGCTTCGTCAAAAAAGCCCGGATCCCCGTGATAATCCGCCAGATTCGCCGCGACGTAGCTGTAGGCGATTTCGGCCGATTCGCGCATCACATCACCCAGTTGGCCGGTCAACCTGAAGCCCCGGTTTTTGGTGTGCACGCGAGTGGCTTCGACTTCCAGCGTCGCGCCGCCCATCGCGGTCCAGGCGAGCCCGGTGACGACCCCCACACCGCGCTGCGGCTGTTCGGGACGGAAGATCGGCTGGCCCAGCAGCTCGCGCAGCGCATCCTCGGTCACGCGAGTTTTGGTCTGCGGATCGTCCAACACCTTGAGCGCCACCTTGCGCGCCACACGGTTCAACTGCTTCTCCAGATTCCGCACACCGGCCTCGCGCGCATAGCCATCGATCAGCGCGCGCAGGCTGGCATCCGGAACCACCAGCTGCGCCGGCTTGAGGCCCGCGCGACGGCGCACCTTGGGCAGCAGATGCTTCTTCGCGATGGCGATTTTTTCTTCCGTCACATAGCCCGCCAGCCGGATAACCTCCATCCGATCCAGCAGCGGCCGCGGAATGCTGTCGAGCTGGTTTGCGGTACACACGAACAGCACCCGCGAGAGGTCAAAGCGCAGGTCCAGATAGTGGTCGAGGAAGCTCGCGTTCTGCTCGGGATCCAGCACCTCCAGCAGGGCCGAGGCGGGGTCGCCGTGATACGACGCGCCGATCTTGTCGATTTCATCGAGCATGATGACCGGGTTGGCGGTACCGACTTCGCGCAGCGCCTGAACGAACTTGCCGGGCATCGCCCCGATGTAGGTCCGACGGTGGCCCTTGATTTCGGCTTCATCCCGCATGCCGCCCACGCTGAAGCGATAGAACTTCCGGCCCAGTGCGTCGGCGATCGAACGGCCGATGGAGGTCTTGCCAACCCCGGGCGGCCCGACCAGCAGCAGTATCGAGCCCGCCACCTGCCCGGTAAGCGCGCCGACACCGAGAAATTCAATGATGCGTTCCTTGACGTCCGCAAGACCCTCGTGGTCTGCCGCCAGCACTCGGCGGGCGCGCGGGATATCAATCTGGTCGTCGGTGTATTTGCCCCAGGGCAATGCGGTAAGCGCGTCCAGATAATTACGCGTACCTGCGTACTCCGGCGAGCCGGTTTCCAGCAGCGAAAATTTGCGAATTTCATCGTCGATTTTCTGCTGCGCGGCCGCTGGCACCACGCAGTCGGCGAGGCGCCCGCGGAACGTCTCGATCTCAAGCGACTTGTCGTCTTTTGAGAGGCCCAGTTGCTGCTGGATTTCCTTCAGCTGCTCGCGCAGGAAAAACTGGCGCTGATTTTCGCTGACGCGCTCTTCGACTTTCTGGCGGATCTCGCTCTGCAGTCCCACGACTTCCACTTCACGCTGCAGCAGAAGCATGGCTTTCTCCATCCGGCGCAACAGCGGGACCGCCTCCAGCACTTCCTGCAATTCTTCGGCGGCGGCGCTGGTCAACGCCGCGGCGAAGTCGGCCAGCGGCGAAGGATCGTCGGGACTGAACCGGTCCAGATAGGCCTTCACGTTCTCGCGATAGAACGGATTGAGCGGCAGCAATTCCTTGATTTTTGCGATCACCGCCAAGGCGTAGGCGCGCACTTCCTGCGGATTTTCCAGTGGCGGTTCGGGGTATTCGACATCCGCCACGAAGGGTGCTTTGTCGGACGCAAAATCGACGATACGAAACCGCTGCAGGCCTTCTGCCACGAACTGGATCTGTCCATCGCCGCGCACCGGATGATGCATCCTCACCACGGTCCCGATTCGTCTGAAATCCGCCGGCTGCGGCAGGTCACGGTCCGGGGTGTTGGCGTAAACCAGCCCGACCAGATGGTGCGGTGTATTGCCTACGCGCTCGATGGTTTCGCGCCAGAGCGACTCTGGCAGGACCAGCGGCATGGATTGCGCCGGCAGAAAAGGGCGCGCCGGCAACGGCAGCAGCAACAATTTGCCCGGCAGGGTGTCGCGCAGTCTCGCGGGAACCTGCAGCACGGGCCCACTGGTCACGCCTGTCGCTTCAGAATCGGGGGATGTCATCGGTGTCCTCAGCGCTCGCGCCGATTGCGCGTACCACCGCAAATGCGGCCCCCGGGCAGAATTTCAAGCGCCCGACTGCGCGGCACCAGCGATTGCTGATAAGGCATCCAGTGTGGCGGTGGCGCTATCGAAGCGCTCGGCAGGCAGTTTCGCCAACAGCCGCTCCAGCACTGGCTGAAATGCCGCCAGCCTTTGCGGCAGCTGTGGCAGGGGTGCATGGAGATGCAGCGCCAGCGCTTTTTTGGGGGTGAGCGCGATGTATGGTTTCCGGCCCGTCAGCATCTCGAAGAACACCACACCAGCGCTGTAGAGGTCGGTCCGGCAATTCAGGGTTTCGCCGCGCAATTGCTCCGGGCTGCAATAGCCGGCCGTGCCGTGCGCGTGCAACCAGACGGGCTCATCGTGCGTCGCTTGCAGTTGCCGGGAAAGACCAAAGTCGACGAGCACCAGTTCATCAGCCCGACGAAACAACAGGTTTCCGGGCTTTAGATCGCAGTGGACGATGCCCTGCCTGTGAACGGCCTGCAGGGCCTGCAAAAGTTGCCGCATGAACATGACGGCCTGTGCGGTATCGAGGCCGGCTTCGATGCGCTGCTTGAGGTCACCGCCCCCGAGGAACTCCATCGCAAGCCAGGCGTAGTGGCGGGTGCAGCCGTGCGCGAAGTAGCGCGCCACATGTGGACTGGTGGTCGCGGCCAGCAGGGATGCTTCACGGATAAACGCGACCAGCACCTCGGGATGCGCGTCCTGGTCGAGATCTACAAGTTTCAGCACCGTGAGCTCGCGGGTGCCGGCTTGCTCGGCGAGATAAACCCGTGAAAACGCGCCCTGGCCGATCAGTCGCTGGAAACGGTAGCCCGCGCCATCACGGCCCGGCAGCGGCCCCAGTGCGGCAATCCCCTGGAGGATGGCCGCATCCAGCGTGAGGCTGGCGCGCGCAGCATCGTCGCGCTGTTGGCCGTCGAGCGCGCGAATGATTCGCCGCAAGCGAGGAACGGTGAGTTCTTGTGGCGCCAGCAGGCCGCGCGCGCCGCGGACGCGAGCCCGGGCGGCGTAGCGCTTTTCCTTGTCAGCGGTGAGTACATACGCCACCGGAAACGTGGCTTCCTGAAACAAGCGTTCAAGCCAGTCCAGCGCACTGCGACCATCGCCCGGCCGCTGCGCGATGAGCAACAAATCGTAGAGTCCCCAATTGAACCCGGGCGGAGGCGGCCCGAGTTGCTCGGCATCGTATTCTGTGACTTCAACCAGCGGGTCGGCGCTCGCCAGCAGGCGCCGGCTTGCTGCCAGCGCGGCACGCGAGGCATCGATGATGATGGCTTTCATGTCAGGCTTCCTTGCGCGTTCAGGCGCGCACTACACCCGCACGGGAGCCGGCTGACAAGCCTGACAAATCCACAAAAAAGAAGGGCTGCACAAGGCAGCCCTAAATACGCTGGAGACAGGTTGCCCTGTCTTACTCACCCACGGAGTTCATGGCTGTGTGGCAGGCGCGCGAGCAGGGCGCGGCCCTTGCGGGTCACGTAGCCTTCCTCGCTAACGAAACCACCATCGATTGCCGCGCGCAGCAGGCCGGTTCCACCATCGCGGGGCAGGTACACGCCGCCATCGCCGTAGCGATGGTTAAGCAAATGCGCGATAGCGGTCTCGGTCGAAGTCACGGGCCAACCTGTTCAGCCTAATCTGGAAAGAAGTCCAGATTTCTTAGGTCCTTAGGTTAGTCAAGTGATTAATGATGTCAAGATAAATTTATAAAATATTGATTATCTTGAAATATGAGGCCTTGAAAGATAGTCGTGGCTGGCCATTTCAGTGAGTCGGCTGACGGTTCTCCGAAAGGCTGCCGCCAACCGTGCACCCCGATAAAGACCGGCCGGCTCGGCGGCCGCCGACAACAGCACCTTGACGCTGCGGTCGTAGAGTTCGTCCAGCAAATTGATGAAGCGGCGGGCTGCGTCGTTATCGTCCTCGCCCATCACCGGCACCGCGCTGAGCAGCACGGTGTGGAAGCAGCGCCCGATTTCGATGTAATCGAGCGTGCTTCTGGGGCCGCCGCAGAGCGTTGTGAAATCGAACCACACCACGCCGTCGGTATGCGCGCGGACGGGTAATTCGCGCCCCTCGATGCGCAGATGGTCGGCCACGATCGGCGCCTCGTGCGTCAAGGCCGAGAAGCGCTCGGCCAGCGCCTGCTCGCTCTGCGTGTCGGCGGGCACGTAGTACGTCGCCGCCTGCGTCAGTGTGCGCAGCCGATAGTCGGTGTCGCCGCCCAATTCGACCACCTCAAGCCGGGATTTCAGCAAGGCAATGGCTGGCAGAAAGCGCTCCCGCTGCAAGCCACCGCGATAGAGCTGGTCGGGGTGTTCGTTGGACGTGGTGATCAGCACCACGCCCAGATCGAGCAAGGCGCGCAGCAGCCTCGCCAGCAGCATCGCGTCGGTGATATCGGTGACGTGAAACTCGTCGAGACACAGCACCTTGTAGCGCTGTGCCCACTGCCGGGCGACGGTCTGCAGCGGGTCGGCAATGCCGTCGAGCGCACGCAGCTCGGCATGCACCTCGCGCATGAAGGAATGGAAATGCTGGCGGCGGCGCAGGCTCGCCGGCAGGCTCTCGCAGAAAATATCGACCAGCATGGTTTTACCGCGCCCGACCGAGCCCCACAGGTAGAGTCCGGGCACGGTCGCGGAAGATGTCCGCGTGCGCCAGCGCCGCCACCAACCGCCGCTGACGGGTGCTGTGCCAAGCGCGGCGTGAATGCGATCAAACTGCGTCACCGCTGCCAGCTGCGCGGGGTCTTCCTGCAGATCGTGACGCTGGAGGCGTTCGCGGTAGCGCGCCCCGGGCGAAGATTCGAGGCTCAAGCGCAGACTCCCCTGATGGCGGGAGCGCAAAGATAGAACGGTTTCAAATCAGAAAATCCTGCTGGGCCAGCACGCCCGGTTAGTCGCCAAGCTGAGGTTTGGAGTCTGTCTCCTGCCAGTCGGGGGGCTGCAAGGAGCGCGTATGCTAGGCGCCATTTTACGAACTCGGCCACGATGTCGCGACCTCGCTTAAGCATTCGCCGCAAACTGCTAGGGCTACTCGCCCTGTTTTCGCTGTGCCCGCTGCTCATGTTGGCCTACTTCGACCATCGGGCCTTCGACCGTTTCGGAGCCAGCCTGGCCGCAGAATGGGGTGCGTCGTTAAGTGCGCAGGCGCGCCGCAGCCTCGCGGCTCAGGCCGACACGGGGGCGCTCCTGCTTACTCATGCGGTCGATCGGCTGGCGTACGCCGCGCAGGCGCAGGCGCGATTGGTCGCGCGTGAACTGGTAAATCAACCTGCTTCGCCGGCCGCTGGGGAAAGCGGTCGCAAGCCTGCGCCAAGTGCCGTCGCCGCAGCAGACGCCGAGCGAGCCAATGAGGCCGCCCGCTTGCAGGCAGTAGCGGGCGAGTTGGCTGCGCTTCGGGAGGCACTCGGACTTGACGACACTCTGCAGGAGGTTCGGCTCAGCGGCGGGCTACGGGTGCAGTTTCCAGCCAGTCAGCGCGAATTTCCCAGGCGTGCGGGCATACCGGCCGACCTCGACGCGCCCTCCTTCGAGCTCGTCGCTAGCGCAGACACGCCGTGGCTGGTGGTCACGCGCCCGCTCCTCGCGCAAACCGGGGAAAATCTTGGAACTAGCGCGCTCGCAACGCCGCTGTCCAGTCTGCTCGGCGCGGCGCAGCCAGCCGCGATGGACACCACGCTCGGTCATGCGCTGCTGGTACAAGCGACGGGTTCGGGCCTTGCCGTCTTAGCGGGCGATACGCCGATACTGCGGCAGGCCACACCGGGGCAAATCCAGACCTTGCGGCGCGAGCTGGCCACCGGGGAAAGTGGCCAACGGCTGTTGCGCCTTGGTGAAAGCGAGGCGTTTTGTCTCTACCGTCCGCTGCCTTCGTCACTGGGCCATGTGCTGTGGCTGGCGCCTGCCAACGCGGCGACAAGCACCGCGCGGGCAGCGGCCAACTATGCGCTTGCGAGTGCACGCCGTCAGGGCGATGCGGTTATCCCCATGATCCTCACCGCCGGGCTCGTGGTCGCGCTGGTCGCCGCCTATGCGGCGCGGAGCGTCACCCAACCCGTATCGCAACTCAAACGCGTGATGGAGGCCGTAGCAGGCGGCGACTTCGCGGCCAGAGTCCGCATTGATACCGGCGACGAACTGGAAGGTCTGGGTCACACGTTCAACCGCATGATCCCGCAACTTGCCGAGGAAGCCAGATTGCAACAATCGATGCTGCTGGCACGGGAAGTTCAGCAGCGGATGCTGCCCGCTAACGCCCCCGCATTCCCCGGTGTGGAAGTCGCCGGGCTATCCCGCTACTGCGAACAAACCGGCGGCGATTATTTCGACTATCTCGACGGCCGCCCCCTCGGCCGACAGATGCTGGGCGTGGCCATCGGCGATGTGGCTGGCCACGGGGTTCCAGCCGCCCTGCTGATGACCACGGCGCGCGCGCTGCTGCACGGCCTGCTGGCCGCCGGGGTGCCGCCTGCGCAGATCCTGCAGCAGCTCAATCTACAACTCTCGGCCGATGTCAGGCCCGGGCATTTCATGACCTTGTTGTATCTGCTCGTCGATGTAGACCGGCAGCAACTGGTCTGGGCCAGCGCCGGGCATGAGCCCGCGCTGTGGTGGCATGCCGAAACCGGCGAAGTCACGCTCCTGAATGGCGAGGATATTCCGCTGGGCGTGGATGCCGGCTGGCAGTTCAAGGGATTTGCGGAAGCGCCCTATCAGCCCGGCGACGCCTTGCTACTCGTCACCGACGGCCTGTGTGAAACCCGCAACCCGGCAGGGGACGCATTCGGACGTCAGCGGCTAAGCGAACTCTTTTGTGCGGTTGGCGCCGGGTCTGCAGACAGTATTGCCAGCAGCGTGCTTGGCGCGGTCGATGACTTCATGGGCGGTGGCGCGGCGCACGATGACCAGACCATTGTGGTCGTCCGTCTGACGCACACGCAGTCTGGCTAATCCTGGGCTTGGGCGAACAAATCGAGTTGCGGGCCGAGCTTGGGCGGCTCGAACAACTGGGTGATCAGGCGATGGTCGCTCCGATTGAGTCCTTGCTCCCGGGATGCGCGCTGGAACCGCGCCTTGATCAACTGCGCCAGCGCGCCAGTGCCGGTCAGCCGCGTGCCGAACGCCGCGTCGCTGGTCTTGCCGGCGCGCAAATCCCGCAACAGCGACAGCACACGCGGCGCGCGCAGCGGAAAGTGGTTCTCCAGCCATTCGCAAAACAGTGGCTCGACCTCGCGCGGGAGGCGTAACAGGACATAGCCCGCGTAGACGGCCCCGTGCTCGGCAGCGGCGGCCAGCACCGCTTCCATTTCGTGGTCGTTAATCGCTGGAATGACCGGCGCGAACATGACGCCCGTAGGCACGCCCGCCTCAGACAGGGTCTGGATGGTTTTAAGGCGTCGCCGGGGCGCCGCAGCCCGCGGCTCCATGCGGCGCGCGAGCCCGGCATCCAGCGTTGTAACCGACAGATAGACCTGCACCAGACCGCGCTTCGCCATGGGGGCCAACAGGTCCAGGTCCCGCTCGACCAATGCCGATTTGGTCACGATCGTGACCGGGTGTTTGGTCTCCGCCAGTACCTCGAGGATCTCGCGGGTCACGCGCAGTCGCCGTTCCAGCGGCTGATAGGCATCGGTATTACCGCCCAGCGCAATCGGGCTGCAGCGATAAGCCGGCGCGGCCAGTTGCTCGCGTAAGCGGGCGGCGGCGCCCGCCTTCGCAAACAGCCGGCTCTCGAAGTCGAGCCCGGGCGAAAGATCGACGTAAGCGTGCGCCGGACGCGCGTAACAGTAGATGCAGCCGTGCTCACATCCGCGGTAGGGGTTGATCGACTGCTCGAAGGGGATGTCGGGCGACCGGTTGGTGTTGATGATGGCGCGTGGGTGTTCCCAGGTCAGCGTTGTCCGCAAGGGCGGCGCCGGCTCGACGCCCTCGGGCCATCCATCGTCAACACTTTCCCGCACCGTCTCCAGATAGCGGGGATCCGGCTGCGACAGGGCGCCTCGACCCTTGGGAGGGAAAGACCGGCTCATAAGGACTGCTCCGTGCGAAAAGCGCTCGGTTCGACGCGCGACGAACCGCAGGGCTATGATTTCACATCAAGGCAAAGATACATGCAGCATTTTCCCGACGCGTCACCAAATTCAGCCCGGCACTTCTCGCCCGGAGCGTTCGACCTGCGGGACAACTGCGGTTCGTCCGGCGCGGATTAACCGGATGAGCGCGCGCTCGCCCCAGCCACAGACAGCACCCTCAGGCAGCCGGCTGCAGGCGCTTATCTTCGACGTTGATGGCACGCTCGCGGATACCGAAGAAATCCATCGGCAGGCGTTTAACGCCACTTTTGAGGCGCAGGGTCTAGGCTGGTGCTGGAGCCCTGCCGAATATCGCAGCCTGCTGGCTATTTCGGGCGGGCGGGAACGCATCACGCGCTATGCGGCCGAGCATCCTCCGACCAAGCAGGGCAAGGGCTTGAGCTCGACCGATATTGCCGCAATCCATCGGCTGAAGACGGCCCGCTACGCGGCGCTGCTTGAAGCGGGGCGCATACCCCTGCGACCGGGCGTTACGCGCCTGCTGAGCGAGGCGCGCGACCAGGGCATTCGGCTGGCAATCGCCACCAGCAGTGCGCGGAGCAACCTCGAAACCCTGCTTGATTTGAATCTCACCCCGGGCTGGCGAGGCTGGTTTGAGGTGGTTGAAAGCAACGACACCACTGTCGAAAAAAAGCCGTCTCCGGCCGTCTATCAGGCAGTGCTACGCGGACTTGGGCTCGACGCGACCGCCTGCATCGCGGTGGAAGACACCCTGAACGGGCTACTTGCCGCCCGTGCTGCCGGGCTGTGCACGGTGATCACCACGCATCGCTATACGCAGGAAGACCGCTTCCCCGGCGCGGCGCTGGTGGTCGAGGGACTCGGCGAACCAACGTTACCGCCGCGCGTCAGCCTGGGGAGTCTGGGCAGCGAGACCTGCGTGAACCTCGAGGTATTGCGCGCGCTCCTCACGTACACCACCGCAGCATCGGACCACTAAACCTTACTTAATCACCATCATCGCGGTCCGATTGCCGCGCATGACACCCAGCAGCAGTTGGCCCTTGTTACGGCCAACCATGGCCACAAAGCTCTGCACGTCGAGCACTTCTTCTCGATTGACCGACAGGATGATGTCGCCGGCGCGCAGTCCAGCCTTGAAGGCTGGCGTGCCGCTTGCCACCCGGGTGACGACCACGCCATCGATACGTCCGAAGGCCGGTGAATCCTCATCCAGATCGGCCACGCTGACACCCGCCAATCGCGGATTACGCACGCCACCGGATGCGCCAGCAGCGGCGGGTTCGCGCGAGCCGACGCGGGCGCGCACGCTCAGCGGCTTGCTGTCGCGCAGGATGTTTAGTTCAACCGGGTCGCCGACCCGCATCAGTCCGATGTGATTCCGCAAATCCGCCGCATCCCGAACCCGTCGGCCATTCACCGCAGTGACCACATCACCCGCGCGCAAGCCTGCTTGCGCGGCCGGTGAGTCGGCCAGGATATTTACCAGCACCGCGCCGTTATGGCCCTCCAGCCCGAAGGCCGCAGCGAGGTCCGGGTCGAGGTTCTGCATTTCAGCGCCAAGATAGCCGCGGCTGATCTCCCCGTACTTGACCAACTGTTCCATCACCTGCTCAGCCATGTTCATCGGAATGGCGAAGCCGATGCCGATATTGCCGCCGCTCTGCGAGTAGATCGCGGTGTTGATCCCCACCAGTTCGCCGCGCAAATTGACCAGCGCGCCGCCCGAATTGCCAGGGTTAATGGAGGCATCGGTCTGAATCAGGTCTTCATAGCCGGTAATGCCGAGCCCGCTACGGGCCAGCGCGCTCACGATGCCGGAGGTCACCGTCTGGCCCAAGCCGAAGGGGTTGCCGATCGCCACCACGAAATCCCCAACCCGCAGGCGATCGGAATCGGCCAGCGGCAGACCGATAAGTCCGCTCGCCTTGATCTGGATAACGGCCACGTCGGTTTCTGGGTCGCTGCCAACGAGTTTGGCCGAAAAGCGACGCCCGTCTGTCAGCCGCACGCTGATCTGGTCGGCGTTGGCGATCACGTGATTGTTGGTCAGCACCAAACCCCGCGCGGCGTCCACGATGACGCCCGAACCGAGGCTTTGCGTCTTCCGTTCGCGTGGCGCGTCCGGCACGTTGAAAAAGCGCCGGAAGAAGGGGTCATTCATCAGCGGGTTGGACTTTAGCTCGACGTGTCCCTCGGTCGAAATATTCACCACCGCCGGCGTAACCTTTTCCAGCATCGGCGCAAGGCTGGGGACGGGAATCCCCTCGACCGCGCGCGGCAGATCCGCTCTCGCCTTGGGCGTAACCACGCTGATCAGCGCGATGCTCATCGCGAGAAACGCCAGCCTGTGAGCAGCGGCGCGAAACCTTGGGTAGCAAAACTTCATGTCATTCCGTTCAGATTCTTGAGGCGACGGTTTTCATCACCATCGCCTGGATTCGCATTAATCCTCGTACAGTTGCCGGCAGAGCTCGCGCGCCCATCGATGCCGCCCGCGAGGCATGGCGCGCTTCGTCACGCCGCATCTGCAGCAGGATTGCGCGCGACTTGCGGTCGGCCACCGGTAGTTTGCCCAGATGCTCGTCAAGGTGGGCGACGACCTGCTTTTCGGTTTCCTCAAGGAAACCAAGGCTTACGCTGTCACCGGCGGCGGCCGAGGCCAGCCCAAGCACATACGCGCCCGCGAACCAGACGCCGTTGAGATGACTGGGAGAGGCCTGCAGCTCATCCAGACGCTGGGCACACCAACGGAGATGAGTGCGCTCTTCCTGCGCGGCGTTTTCCAACATCTGGCGGGTGGCCTCAGCCCGGGCGAGTGAGGCCTGCGCCAAATAAAGCGCCTGCGCGCAGATTTCACCGGTATGATTCACCCGCATGAGTCTGGCGGACTCGGCGTTTGCCTTGCCCGCTAGCACACTGTCGGCAATGGCCACCGCGGGCGAGGGGACATCTGCCCCTGACGACTCCGGTGCGTCGGCCCTGAGCAAGCCATCCAGAGCCATAATCAGGCGGTCGGTGAGGCGATATTTACGCTGTGCCATCAGTCGCTTGACTCCAGCCCTCGAGGGCTTGTTCAAACATCAATCAAAACAGGCGGATAGACAGTCCCTTTTCGTTGACATCAAAAAGGGTCATCCGTAACATTGCCGCTCTTTTCGAGCGGGCGCAATCATGAAGACGTTTACGGCTACCCCATCAACCATCACGCGTGACTGGTTTGTCATCGATGCCACCGACAAAGTGCTCGGTCGCCTCGCCACCGGCATCGCCAGCAGACTGCGCGGCAAGCACAAGCCGATCTTCACCCCGCACATGGACACCGGCGACTACATCATCGTGGTCAACGTGGACAAAATCCGCGTGACCGGTGCCAAGACCTCAGACAAGTTCTACTACGACCATTCCGGCTACCCGGGTGGTATGAAGCAGATTTCCTTCGAGAAACTGCAGCAGAAAGCGCCGGGCTCGGCGCTGCAACGCGCGGTCAAAGGCATGTTGCCGAAAGGCCCTCTGGGTCGCGCGATGGCGCGCAAGCTCAAAATTTACGCTGGTGCCACGCACGAGCACGCCGCCCAACAGCCCCAACCTCTGGAACTGTAAGTCACTATGGCTACCGAGACCTACTACAGCACTGGCCGCCGCAAAAGCTCCACCGCCCGCGTCTTCATGGCGCGCGGAAGTGGCAACATCAAAATCAACGGTCGCAGTCTGGACGAATACTTCGGCCGCGAAACCTCCCGCATGATCGTGCGCCAGCCGCTGGTCGCCTCTGCGCTGGAGCACAGCTTCGACATCAATGCCTCGGTCGTGGGCGGCGGTATTTCCGGCCAGGCCGGCGCCTTGCGTCTTGGCATTACCCGCGCGCTCATGGCCTACGATGAAACCCTGCGTCGGCCGCTGCGGGCCGCTGGTTTCGTGACGCGTGATGCGCGTGAAGTGGAACGTAAGAAAGTTGGCCTGCGGAAGGCGCGCAAGCGTCCGCAGTACAGCAAGCGCTAAAGCCTCTTCGTGCCGCCCTTCTGGGGCGGCCTGTGGCAGGAGTGTCGAGGCTCCTGCCAAACAGATGGAGAGCACGCGCGAATTGGGCTACCCTCTTCGCGTTTTCGGCCCTACTGGGGGATCGTCTAACGGTAGGACAACGGACTCTGACTCCGTCAGTCTAGGTTCGAATCCTAGTCCCCCAGCCACTCTTTCCGCGCGCCATTACGCCACCCCGCAGGGAGGCTTATTCGCGATGAATTCTGAACAATTCATACCATGCCGCTCAGGTCCCCCTGCCGCACGGCGCACGGCCATCTCAGCCTGTCTCTTTCTTATGAGCCTCGCCGGACTTACTGCCTGCAGCAAGTTCAATCAGCCGTCCCAACCGTGCCCCGAGATTTCAGCGGCGGCATTTGAATCGGCGTTGTCGGCCGGCGAAACGCGCGGCGAGATTGAAATCTCCGGCAACGGGCTGGTGAGTTCACAGTTTGGTGGCAGCCTTAAGACCTGTCGGAAGGATAAGACCGCGCTCGGCGGCGAGATCTGCCGGCGCAGCCGGGACCTGGTGGTTCGCTACACGACGGTCGACCGGGGCGTCTTCTTTGTCAGGGTTCCATCAGGCCGATGGCACAAATTCGACGCGAGATATCACCCAGGCGCCTGCACCCTGCTGCCGTGATCGCTTACTGGCGCAGCTTGAACCGCTGAATCTTGCCGGTCGCGGTCTTCGGCAATTCCGTCACAAATTCGATCCAGCGCGGGTATTTATGCGGCGCAAGCTGAGATTTCACATGCGCCCTTAGTCCATCCGCCAGCGCTTGGTGGCCGCTCTGCCCGGCCTGTAGCACCACAAACGCCTTAGGCTTGGTCAGTCCGTCATCGTCCTCAGCGCCAACCACCGCAGATTCCAATACCGCGTCGTGCGAGCAGAGCGCAGCTTCGACCTCAAACGGCGACACGTACTGACCGCTTACTTTCATCATGTCGTCCGAGCGACCGCCGTACACAAAATAGCCATCAGGATCGACGCTGTATTTATCCCCCGCGCGCGTCCACTCACCGACAAAGGTCTCTCGCGAGCGCTCGCGATTATTCCAGTACATCTGCGCGCTGGTCGGCCCCGCAATCTGTAACTCGCCCAGCTCGCCAGGTGCCACCTCATGGCCATCGTCACCGATCAGACGAACGCGATAGCCCGGCACCGGCTTGCCGGTCGTTCCGTAGCGGACTTCTCCGGGTCGGTTCGACAGGAAGATGTGCAACATTTCGGTTGAACCGATGCCATCCAGCACATCGACCCCGTAACGCTCGGCGAAGCGCCGCCCGACATCAGCCGGTAAGGCCTCCCCGGCACTCGTGCATACGCGTAGCGCGAGTTGCTCACGCAAAGGCTTTTCGGGGTAGGCCAGCATGGCCGCGTAAAGCGTGGGCACGCCGCAGAACACGGTCGGTTTGTATTCGCTCAGGCGGCGGAACACGGCTTCCGGCGTCGGGCGCTCGGCCATCAGCACGGTGGTGGCGCCGATGGCCAATGGAAAACTCAGCGCGTTACCAAGACCATACGCAAAGAACAGCTTGGCGGCCGAGAAAACGAGGTCGTCTTCGCGCAAACCCAGCGTTTGTCGCGCATAGAGCTCGGCCGTTTGAATCATGCTCGCGTGCAGATGCACGGTGCCCTTGGGCGTACCGGTCGAGCCCGAAGAATAAAGCCAGAAGCAGGCGTCATCGGCAGTGGTGGCGGCGGCCTCGAACAGCGTCGACGCGCTTGCCATTAGGCGCCCAAGCTCGGGGCCAGCCGCCGTCTCTTCACCGGCCACGACAACGTGTTGCAAATGCGGTAACGCGGCCAGCATCGGCGCCACCGTTGGCAACAGCGGCGCAGCGATCACCAGCGCCCGGGCCCGACTGTCTCGCAACATGAATTCATAGTCGCGCGGCGTGAGCAGCGTATTGGCCGCAATGGGCACGATCCCCGCCTTGATCGCCCCCAGAAACACCGCGGGAAAATCGATGCCGTCGTAAAGCAGCAGCATCACGCGCTCTTCGGCCCGCAAACCCAGCGCCGTCAGCGCGTTGGCAGCCTGATTCACCCGCGCGGCGAGTTCGCCGTAGGTGTAGCTCCCCCGGTCGTCAATGTACGCCAGCTTGTCGGCGCGACCGGCCACGAGGTTGCGCTCGATTAAATCGAAGGCGGCGTTGTAATCGCGTGGAACGACGAGCTTTAGCCCATCGTCAGTCTCAAGAAAGGAAGAAAGTGTGGGCATGAATCGCTGCGCTTTCGAACTCGCAAGATGATTACTGCGCGGGCGCTGTCGAATCACCCTCAAAGGCCTGCGCCAACCAGGCCATCGCCCATTCGGCGGTGGCTTCTTCCGGCATCGTACCGGAGGACGCGTCGTGATTGAGAATCTCGCCCACTCGCGCCGCGCCTAACTTGCTCAAAGCGTTGTCGAAGCGCCGCCCCGCAAAGCAGAACGTCTGGGCGTGCGAGCTGTCACCGAGCGAGACGATGCCGTAGCGCACGCCGCTCAGCGCCGGCTTGTCGCGAATCAGGGTCTCGTAGACGCCGCGCGCGTTGTCGGGCACGTCACCCTGACCATAGGTCGAGATACACAACAGATACGTCTGCCCTGGCACGAACACTGTAGCGTCCAGCCCGTCCATGGGTTTGACCTCGGCCGCGATTTCCAGAGCCTGCGCGCGGAACGCAGATTCCTCGGCGCAGTACTGCGCGTTGCCGGTCGTGGTGCCTACAAGAATCGTGAGCGCGCGTGTCATGGAAAGCCTTTATGCCCGGGTTGTGGTGCGGTTCGAAGTTGCACTATATTGCCGACTCACAGAGACACTCGCAATATAATTCATGAAACCAATCGGCTTGCTTCGTAGCGCTGAGCCCGCGGCAGACGACGGTCTGCTCGAGGTGCTGGGGCTGCGCCTGCGCGAAGCACGCGCCGGCCGAGGCATGACGCGCAAGCTCCTCGCCCTGCACTCGCAGGTCTCGGAACGCTACCTTGCGCAACTTGAAGCCGGTCAGGCCAACCCGTCGGTGCTGGTGTTACAAAAACTGGCCGAGGCTCTGGGCCTTCCTATTGTCAGCCTGTTGCACGAGGCGCCCGCAGAAACCGAACAAACCACACTGCTGCTCCGACTGCTCCGCAGCCAGAGCGAGGGACAACTGCGCGAACTCCGCAAAAAACTTGCTGCCGAACTGGGCCGGGCCGACGAGCACCGTCGATCGCGGATCGCCCTCACCGGCCTGCGCGGCGCCGGCAAATCATCGCTGGGCAAACGACTCGCTAAAAAGCTGGGCTGTCCGTTTGTGGAGCTCGACAAAGCAATCGAGAAAGCCGCCGGCATGCCGCTTTCCGAAGTATTCCTGCTCAACGGTCAGGCCGGCTACAGACGCCTGGAACGGCGCTGCCTTGAACAAATACTGGAGCGCGAGGCGCGCTGCGTCATCGCCACGGGCGGGAGCATCGTGACCGAACCCGCCACCTACGATCTCCTGCTTAGCAGCTGCCTGTGCGTCTGGCTGCAGGCTGCGCCGGAAGAACACATGGCACGCGTCGTCGCCCAGGGCGATACCCGCCCGATGGCCGGCAACGCTGCGGCCATGGAAGACCTGAAACGCATTCTCGACGCCCGCGCGCAGCTGTACGCGCAGGCCGACTGCACCGTCGAAACCACTGGCCTTGATCTCGAGCGCAGTTACCAGCTGCTGGTCGAGACCATCACCCAGACCGCTTAATTTCCGAGGCTTTGCAATGTCCGACACCGCTAATCAGACGCTCCACGTGACCTATGACCGTAACCCGGCGCAATACCAGCACTGGAAAGTGCGCTACGACGGCGAAGTCGCAACCCTGTCGATGGATGTCAACGAAGACAGCGGCATTGCGCCCGGCTACAAGCTGAAACTCAATTCCTACGATCTGGGCGTAGATATCGAGCTGTACGACGCGCTTCAACGCGTGCGCTTCGAACATCCGGAAGTGAAGGTCGTGGTTATGACCAGCGCGAAGGAGCGCATGTTCTGCTCGGGCGCCAACATCTACATGCTGGGCAAATCCAGCCACGCGTGGAAAGTAAATTTCTGCAAATTCACCAACGAAACCCGCAACGGCATTGAAGATTCGAGCGCCGATGGCCTCAAGTTTCTGGCGGCGGTAAACGGCACGGTGGCCGGCGGCGGATATGAGCTTGCGCTTGCCTGCGACGAAATCCTGATGGTCGACGACCGATCTTCCACCGTGAGCCTGCCTGAAGTGCCTTTGCTCGGCGTGCTGCCCGGCACCGGCGGACTGACCCGCGTGACCGACAAGCGCCGCGTGCGGCGCGATTTGGCAGACGTCTTCTCCACCACGACCGAAGGCGTACGCGCCGAGCGCGCGCGACAGTGGGGGCTGGTGGACCACATCGCCAAGCCTGCCCAGTTCGCTGACGCCGTTGCCGCCCGGGTGGCCGCGCTGGCGGCGCAGAGCACGCGCCCTGGCGCTGGCGTCGGGATTGCGCTGACGCCACTCACCAGAAGCGCCGACGAATCCGGCTTGCACTACCGCTACGTCGATGTAGCCTTGAACCGCGCGGCGCGCACCGCCACGCTCACCCTGCGCGCACCAGACGAGGCGCCGCCGGCGTCACTCGCCGACATTCACGCCCAAGGCGCAGACTGGTGGCCGCTCGCGCTGGCGCGCGAACTTGATGACGCGATCCTGATGCTGCGGACTAACGACCTTGAAGTCGGCGCGTGGCTCTTGCGCACCAGCGGCAATCCGGCACACGTGCTGGCCGCCGATGCGAGCCTGCTGGCGCACGCCGGCGACTGGCTGGTGAAGGAAACGCTGGGGCTGCTCCGCCGCACCTTCGCCCGTCTGGACGTCTCTTCCCGCACGATGTTCGCGCTGATTGATCGCGACGCCTGCTTTGCCGGCACCTTGGCCGAACTCGCCTTTGCCGCGGACCGCAGTTTTATGCTGAGTCTGCCGGACGAGCCTGCAAGCGCGCCGACCCTCACGCTGTCGGCGATGAACTTCGGGCCGCTGCCGATGGTGAACCATCAGACCCGACTCCTGACCCGCTTCTGCGGCGATGCCACCCCGCTGGCGGACATTCAGGCGGTCGTCGGCGAAGCGCTGAACGCCGACCGCGCGATCGCGCTGGGTCTGGTGACCTACGCGCCCGACGACATCGACTGGGACGATGAGGTCCGACTGGCAATCGAAGAACGCGCCAGCCTTTCGCCCGATGCCCTGACCGGTATGGAAGCCTCCTTGCGTTTTCCCGGTCAGGAAACCATGGAAACCCGCATTTTTGGCCGGCTATCCGCCTGGCAGAACTGGATCTTCATCCGCCCCAACGCGGTTGGCGAGCAGGGCGCGCTGAAGGTGTTTGGCAGCGGCAGCAAAGCCCAATTCAACTGGGAGCGCGTATAAGCCGCAGCCCCGGAATGTTTTCATTTCAACGCCCTAAGTGACCTAACCCTTCGCGAGGAAGCCCGCATGTCCAGCGTCAATCTTTCCGACCGCATTCCCAACAACGTGAACCTGTCGAACGACCGCACGCTACAGCGCGCGCTCGAACACTGGCAGCCGCGCTTCCTCAACTGGTGGGACGAAATGGGCCCCAAGGAGTTTGCGCAGAACGACGTCTATCTCCGCACGGCAGTCGGGGTGGATGCCGAAGGCTGGGCCAGCTACGGCTACGTGAAGATGCCCGACTATCGCTGGGGCATCTTTCTGGCCGACGCCGATCCGGAGCGCAAGATCGGGTTTGGCGATTTCATGGGCCAGCCCGTGTGGCAACAGGTGCCGGGCGAATTCCGCTCGCAGTTCCGGCGCCTCATCGTCACCCAAGGGGACACCGAACCCGCCTCGGTCGAACAGCAGCACCTGCTGGGTCGGGTCTGCCCGTCGCTGTACGACTTGCGCAATCTGTTTCAGGTCAACGTAGAAGAAGGCCGTCACCTGTGGGCAATGGTGTACCTGCTCCACGCCTACTTCGGTCGCGACGGCCGCGAAGAGGCAGAAGAGCTGCTGGCGCGCCACTCGGGCGACGTCGACAAGCCCCGGATTCTCGGCACCTTCAACGAACCGATCGACGACTGGCTGTCCTTCTTCTGCTTCACCTACTTCACCGATCGCGATGGCAAGTATCAGCTGAAAAGTCTGGCCGAATCGGCCTTCGACCCGCTTGCCCGAACCTGCCGCTTCATGCTGACCGAAGAGGCGCATCACATGTTCGTCGGCGAAACGGGACTCGGTCGGGTCATTCGCCGCACCTTGGAAGTCATGAAGGAAACCGGTTCCGACGATCCGGCGGTCATCCGTCAGGCGGGCGCCATGGACCTGCCGCTGATTCAGCGCTACATCAATTTCTGGTTCACCTCGTCGCTGGATCTTTTCGGCTCCGAGGTCTCGTCGAACGCGGCGTCGAGCTTCGCAAACGGCATCAAGGGACGTCCGGACGAGAGCCTCTACAGCGACCATCTTGCGCTGAACGACATGTTCGAGCTGGCCGTACCGGTCGGCGACGACGGTCAGGGCACCGAATCCATCCCCATGCGCAACGCCATGAACGAAGTGGCGCGCGTCGCCTACGTGAAAGACTGCGGCATGGGGCTGAAGCGCTGGAACATGATGATTCAGCGCGCGGGCCATGAGATCGAACTCACCCTGCCCTCCACCCGCTTCAATCGCGGCATCGGCGCGTGGGCGAATGTGCCTACCGATCCTACCGGCCGCCGGATCAGCGCCGAGGCTTACGCCCAGGGCCTGAGCACTTGGCTGCCGACGGAGGCTGACCGGGCCCACGTCCGCAGCCTCATGCAGCGCGTGGTCGAGCCGGGCAAAATTGCCGGCTGGCTAGCGCCGCCGGATCGGGGCATCAACAACCAGCCCTCGGCCTACGAGTACGTGAAGCTCTAAGCCCGGCGGCGGGCCTGGCGCCCGCGCACTCCGACGGCGCCTGTTCCTCGTTCAGCGGGGTTCAGGCGCCCCGGGCTGGTGCCATTCGGCGCGACCCTCAAGCGCGCTCATTTTGCGTCTTTGCGCATCGCACAATGGCTGGGTAAGCTCACCACATCGCGTTCACCGGACGGAGCCTGCCCGTGTCTATTCACGTCGCGTTGAATCATGTTTCCCGCTACGCCTACGACCGGCTGGTCCATCTGGGGCCCCAGATTTTGCGCCTGCGCCCGGCGCCTCATTGCCGCACGCGGATCCTCAGCTACTCGCTAAAAATTTCCCCGGAACCGCATTTCATCCACTGGCAGCAGGACCCGCAGGCCAACTACCTCGCGCGCATCGTCTTTCCCGAACGCACCCGCGAGTTGCGCGTGGAGGTGGACCTGATCTGCGAAATGGCGGTGCTCAATCCCTTCGATTTCTTTCTGGAGCCGAGCGCCGAGAAGTTCCCCTTCGCCTACGATGCGACCGCCCTGAAGGAACTCGCGCCATATCTCATTACGCTGCCTGCCGGACCGCGCTTGCAGGCCCTGCTCGACAGCATCGAGCGCACGCCTACCCCCACGGTCGATTTCATCGTGGCGTTAAATCAGCGCCTGCAAACTGAAATCAGCTATTTGATCCGGCTTGAGCCCGGCGTGCAGACACCGGAAGAAACGCTCACCCGCGCGGCTGGCTCCTGTCGGGATTCAAGCTGGCTGTTGGTGCAAATGTGCCGTCACCTCGGGCTCGCCGCGCGTTTTGTGTCTGGCTACCTGCTGCAGCTGGTCCCGGACGTCAAACCGCTGGAAGGCCCAAGCGGGCCGGCGACCGATTTCACCGATCTTCACGCCTGGTGCGAAGTGTATTTGCCAGGCGCGGGCTGGATTGGACTGGATCCGACTTCCGGGCTGCTGGCCGGCGAAGGGCATATTCCGCTGGCCTGCTCGCCCGACCCGCAGTCGGCCGCGCCGATTTCCGGCAGCGTCGACGCCTGCGAAGTCGAGTTCTCGCACAGCATGCGGATCGAGCGCACCTATGAAGCGCCGCGTGTCACCAAACCTTACAGTGCCGCGCAGTGGGCGGCGCTGCAGCGCTTGGGTCAGACGGTGGATCAGGCACTCGCTGCGGGCGACGTGCGCCTGACGCAGGGCGGCGAACCCACCTTTGTCTCGGTAACCGATCAGGACGCGCCGGAGTGGAACACGGAAGCCATGGGCCCGAGCAAGCGCGGTCTGGGCGGCGAACTGCTGGCCAAGCTCCGCGCGCGCTACGCCCCCGAGGGGCTGGTCCATCTCGGCCAGGGCAAGTGGTATCCGGGCGAGCAGTTGCCGCGCTGGTCGCTCAATTTGTACTGGCGCGCAGACCAGCAGCCAATGTGGCAGAACCCCCGCCTGCTGGCCGCCGAAGGCGCAGATCATGGCTCGCACAGCGCGCAGGGCGCGCGCTTCCTCGGCGAAGTGGCGGACCGGCTGGCACTGGCGTCGGAGCAGGTTTTTCCAGCCTTTGAGGACGTCTGGTACTACCTCTGGCGCGAGCGTCGACTGCCGTCCAACGTCGACCCGCTGCATTCAGAACTGCATGATCCCATCGAACGGGCACGGCTGCGGCGCATCTTCGATCAAGGGCTGGCGCGGGTCGTTGGCCACGTCTTGCCGATCTCCCGCGATGCCAGCGGCTGGCGCAGCGGTTCGTGGTTCCTGCGCGACGAGCGCTGCTACCTCATCCCCGGCGATTCCCCGCTGGGGCTGCGCCTGCCGCTGGATTCGCTCCCGTGGAGCGCGCCCGGCGACCGCGATCCTCTATTCATGCGCGACCCGAGCCTGCCGCAGCAACCGCTGCCCGCGTGGCGGGATTACCGCGAGCAGGCCAGCGGACGCCGTGCGCCGCAGGTGCAGCGGCCGTCTGGCCTGAACACCGCCGACGGCCTCGCGCCCACGCTGCACCAGTCAGCCACGGGCCTCGTGCGAACCGCGCTTTGCGCCGAGGCCCGCGACGGCCGCCTGCATCTTTTCATGCCGCCACTGGCACGGCTGGAAGACTATCTGGAACTGCTCGGTGTAATTGAAGCCACCGCCGAGGCGCAGGACGTGCCCGTTGTGATCGAAGGCTATGAGCCGCCGCGGGACGCCCGGCTACGCCTGCTGCGGGTAACGCCGGACCCCGGGGTGCTGGAGGTCAACGTGCATCCGGTCGAGTCCTGGGACGCGCTGGTCGAACAAACCGAGTTCCTCTACGAAGCCGCCCATCAAACGCGCCTCGGCAGCGAGAAGTTCATGCTCGACGGCCGGCACACCGGCACCGGCGGCGGGAATCATTTTGTGCTGGGTGGTGCCACGCCCAAGGACTCGCCTTTTTTGCGACGACCCGACCTGTTGGCCAGCATGCTCGCCTACTGGCACAACCACCCGGCGCTGTCCTATCTCTTCAGCGGGCTGTTCATCGGGCCCACCAGTCAGGCGCCGCGGGTGGACGAGGCGCGCCATGAGTCGGTCTACGAACTCGAAGTGGCCATGCGCGAAATGGCGCGACTGGAAGCTAGCGGCAATCCCCCGCCGCCGTGGCTGGTCGATCGCCTGTTTCGCAATCTGCTGATCGACGTCACCGGCAATACGCATCGTGCCGAGTTCTGCATCGACAAGCTTTTTGCGCCGGAAAGCGTCACCGGCCGCCTCGGCCTGCTCGAGCTCCGTGCCTTTGAAATGCCGCCGCATGCGCGGATGAGCCTCGCTCAGCAATTACTCATGCGCGCGCTGGTGGCGCGCTTCTGGGCACAGCCCTACCGGCCCGGCACGCTCAAGCGCTGGGGCACCGAACTACACGACCGCTTCATGCTGCCGCACTTCGTGGAAACCGATTTGCAGGATGTGCTGCAGGAACTGCGCGAGGCCGGTTATGGCTTCGATCCGGCCTGGTTCGCGCCGCATCTGGAGTTTCGTTTCCCACGCATCGGCGATTTCGCCGCGCGCGATGTGGCGGTCGAACTGCGCAGCGCGCTCGAACCCTGGCATGTGATGGGCGAAGAAGGCGGCCCCGGCGGTACGGCGCGCTATGTGGATTCTTCGCTGGAGCGACTTCAGGTGAAAGTGCGCGGGCTGGTCGACGAGCGACACGTCCTGACCTGCAACGGCTACGCCCTGCCCTTGCACCCCACGGGGACCAACGGCGAGTTCGTGGCCGGCGTGCGCTATCGCGCCTGGCAGCCGCCATCGTGTCTGCAGCCGACCATCGGCGTGCACGCGCCGCTGACTTTCGATCTGATAGACACCTGGCAATCGCGCTCGCTGGGCGGCTGCCAGTACCACGTGGCACATCCCGGCGGTCGCAACTACACCAGCTTTCCGGTCAATGCGTTTGAAGCAGAAGCGCGGCGCCTCGCCCGCTTCTTTCGACGCGGACACACCCCGGGCAGCGTGGACGCCGCGCCGGTACAGCGCAGCGCCTACTATCCGTTCACGCTGGATCTGCGTCGTCCGCGTGGCTAGAGTCGGGCCTGTCCCGCCCAGCGTGTTGGCCCATGCAGCCTGACCTTCTCGCCAATCCGGCACCCACCGCCGCGCGTTACGACGAACTGCTGGCCGGACCCGGCACGCCGCGCCCGCACTGGGCCCGCTTTCACGCCGAGCTGCAGGGCACCACCGGCACGGCGCTGGCTGACCGCATCGAACTGGTCGAGCGCGCCATTCGCGACAGCGGCGTGACCTACAACGTCTACGCCGACCCGCAGGGCCTTGACCGCCCCTGGGATCTCGACGTGCTGCCCCTCATCCTGCCGGCCGACGAATGGGACGGTATTGCGGCCGGGATCATGCAGCGCGCCGAGCTCTTGAACAGCGTGCTGGCCGACTTGTACGGCGCCGCGCGGCTGCTGCACGAAGGTCAGCTGCCGCCGGGGCTGATCCTTGGCCACAGCGGTTTTCTGCGCGCCGCCTGCGGCACGCGCCCGCCGGGCGGCATCTTCCTGCATAGCTACGCGGCGGACCTGGCTCGCTCACCGGATGGTCGCTGGTGGGTACTGGCCGACCGGACGCAGGCGCCGTCGGGCGCCGGTTACGCGCTGGAAAACCGGCTGCTGGTGGCGCGGCTGTTTCCCGAACTGTTCCGCGAGCTGCACGTTGCGCGAATCAGTCAGCACTTCAACACCCTGCGCGAATCACTGCTGCACTATGCCCCGGCCGGCGACGGCCAACCGCTGGCCGTGGTCCTGACGCCAGGTCCGTACAACGAAACCTATTTCGAACACGGCTTTCTCGCCCGCTACATGGGGTTCCCCCTGGTCGAGGGCGGCGATCTTGTGGTGCGGGACGGCTGCCTGTGGCTCAAAACCATCGAAGGCCTGCAGCGCGTCCACACGGTGCTGCGACGACAGGACGACAGCTTCTGCGATCCGCTGGAACTGCGGGCAGATTCCGCGCTCGGCGTGCCCGGACTGATGGAATGCGCGCGACGCGGCACGGTGCTGGTCGCCAATGCGCTGGGGTCGGGCGTGCTCGAGTCTGGCGCCCTGCTCGGCTATCTCCCGGCGCTCTGCCAGCGCCTGCGGGGCGAGGAACTGCGGTTGCCGTCGATCGCCACCTGGTGGTGTGGCGAACCCGCCGCGCAGGCCTCCGCGCTCGCCCGTATCGACGAACTGGTGTTCAAGCCGACCGACCCCGTACGCGGCTTCGAGCCCGTGTTTGGTCCGGAACTGTCACGCACGGAACGCGCCGCTTTTGCCGAGCAGGTTCGCGCCGATCCGGGGCGCTACGTCGCGCAGGAACTGGTCCGTGTCTCACAGGCGCCCACCCTGACACCCCGACGACCGGATGTGCTCGGCACGCGCCCGATCGGCCTGCGCGTGTTCGCGGTCGCCACCCCGCAGGGCTATCAGGTGATGCCCGGCGGCCTGACGCGGGTGGCTGCCGAAGCCGACCCTTACGTGGTGTCGATGCAGCGCGGTGGCAGCGCCAAGGACACCTGGGTGCTATCGCGCGCGGGAGCGGCCACCGTGGCCGCGCCCCTGCCCGCCACGCCCCGCATCACGGCCACGCCACAGGTGCGGCGGCAGGTGATCATCGCTTCGCGCGTGGTGGAGAACCTCTTCTGGTACGGACGCTACGCCGAGCGTTGCGACCAGTTGGCGCGCCTGCTCCGCATTGGCCTGAATGCGGCGATCGATAGCGAAGCGACCGAGGCCGCAGTGGCCCGCGTGGCCGCAGCCATGGGGCTGCCGATCGACCGCGAGCAGCCGGCACTCGCCTGGTCTGATGCGGCCACCCAGGATACCGATGCGTTTGGCTTGCCCAGCCAGCTCCGGCAGCTCAATCAGGTGGCCTTCAGCCTGCGCGAGCGCATGTCGCTCGATAACTGGCAGGCGGTCAATCGACTGGTGCAGGACCCGGTGTTGGGTCGACGCGTTTCGCTGACCGAAACCCTGCTCTGGATCGACCGCGCGGTCTCCGCGCTGATGTCGCTGTCCGGCTTCGCGCTGGACGGCATGACCCGCGACTCGGGCTGGCGCTTTCTCTCAATCGGTCGGCGCCTCGAACGGCTGTCGACCAGCGCGACCTGGCTGATGCTGGCGTTGGACAAGCCGGGCGAAAGCCTGGGCTGGTTGTTGGAACTGGCGGACTCCAGCGTCACCTACCGCGCGCGCTACACCAGCCAGCCGGCGTGGCCCTCGGTGCTCGAATTGCTGCTGTATGACGAGGAAAACCCGCGCGCCCTGATGTTCCAGCTGCGGGGGATTCGCGACTATCTTCGCAAGACCGCGCACCTGCTGAACGCCGACTACGCGGCGCCCTGGAGCACGCTCATCGACGAAACAGAGGCGCTGGCGCTGGCGCCCGGGCTCTCCTCGGCCCTCGCCCCGCAGCTGCGCAAGCTGCATCAATACGCTTGCCAGTTCAGCGACACCCTGACTCAGGATGTCTTCAACCATCTCAATAGCAGCGCCCAGGCTCTGGTCGCCCGATGAGCGCATCGGTCCGCTATCGGGTGGTGCACGTCACCGAGTATCAGTATTCGGAGGCCATCGCGAGCGCGCGGCATCTGGCCCACCTCTCACCGCGGACAACGCCCTGGCAGCGCGTCGCGCACCATCGGCTGGCGATTGACCCAAATCCCGTGGAATACGCCGAAGACTTGGACTATTTCGGCAACCCCATCGTGCGCTTTGCGATGGGCGCGGCGCACCAGCGGCTGGTGGTGGTCGCGGAATCTGAACTCAGCGTGCAGCCGCGGGCGGCTGAATGGTCGAGCCGGCTGGACTGGTCGCAAGCGCGACCGGCGTCGGCAAACGCCACGCTCGAGGTCCAGCAGTTCACGCTGGCCTCACCCTGCGTGCCCTTGCTGCCAGAAGCCACCGCCTTTGCGCGCGAATCCCTGCGTCCGGGCCGCCCGGTGATTGAGGGCCTGCTGCACCTGAGCAGACGAATCCAGCAAAGTTTTATCTACGACCCGCAGGCCACTTCGGTCTCGGCCTCGGTGGACGACCTGCTCCGCAGCGGCCGGGGCGTGTGTCAGGACTTCACGCACTTCATGCTGAGTGGGCTGCGGGGGCTGGGCCTCGCGGCCTGTTACATGAGCGGCTATGTGGCGCCGCTGGGTGAAGCCGGCGCCAATCAGGGTGCAGGCGCCTCTCACGCCTGGGTCGCGGTATTCGTGCCCGGCTGCGGTTGGGTCGGCTGTGATCCGACCAACGGCAAGTTGGCCGACGACGAGTTCATCACGTTGGCCTGGGGACGCGACTTCGGTGACGTGACGCCGCTACGCGGCGTGATCCTCGCGCGCGGTCCGCAGCAGTTGCGCGTCAGCGTGCAGGTGGAGCGTCTGCTGCCCGGCCGCGAGGCTTGACGCCAAGGCGGTCGATTGCGATAAAGCGGCTACCTTGGCGCGCTGCAAAAACGCTCGCGCCCCCCCTTAAACCGGAGATTCCGCTATGTCCGACGGCGCATTCAAACTCGGCGTGCTCAAACTGGGCTGCATCGGCGCAGCGCCGCTGCTCGACCTGCTGCTGGATGAGCGCGCGGACCGCGAAGACATCGACACCCGCGCCTGGACCTGCGGCGCCAAGCTCGATCCGCAATCCTGTCAGGGCCCGACCGAAGGGCTGTTGGCGTGGCAACCGCAGTTGGTCATTCTGGTTAGCCCCAACGCCGCCCTGCCGGGCCCTGCGGCTGCCCGCAAAGCTATCGCCGCCGCCGGGATTCCGCTGGTGGTGCTGTCTGACGGCCCGTCGAAAAAAGCCTTCTTCAAGAAAAACGAAGAGGGCAAACAGGTCATGAACGTTCCCGAAGGACAGGGCTTCATGATTTTCCCGGCGGATTCCATGATTGGCGCGCGACGCGAATTTCTCGACCCGACCGAAATGAGCCTCTTCAACGCCGACGTCATCAAGGTGCTGGCGGCGAGCGGCGTGCTGCGACTGGTGCAGACCACGCTCGACGGGCTGATCGACGCCCTTCGCGCCGGCACCCCGCCCAGCTACCCGACCCTGACCGTCACCGCCGACAAGGCGGTCACTGCCGGCGGCTTCGGCAACCCGTATGCGGCCGCCAAGGCCTATGCGGCGCTGAGTCTGGCGGAGACCGTGTCCGCCGTGACGGCGGACGGCTGCTTCAAGGAACAAGACCCGGCGCGCTACGTCACCATGGTGGCCGCCGGCCACGAAATGATGCGCGCGGCAGCGCGACTGGCGGATGAAGCCCGCGAGCTTGAAAAGGCCGCCGACAGCCTGCTGCGCACGCCGCACGCCGCCGCCGGCGGGGTGCTGCGTAAAACCCGTCTGGACGCCAAGCCCGGCTGATCCCGATGACCTATTGCATTGGGATCGCGCTCGATAAGGGGCTAGTTTTCTGCTCGGACTCCCGCACCAACGCGGGCATCGATCAGGTCAGCACCTACAGCAAGATGCACGTGTTCGGCCGCGACGGTGAGCGTCGTTTTGTGCTGTTGTCGGCCGGCAATCTGGCCACCACGCAAGCCGTGGTGCACGAACTGGAGCACGACATTCGCCAGCAGGCCGACCCCAACCTGCTGTCGGTGAATTCGCTGGCCGAGGCAGCCGACTACATCGGCGAAGTGAGCGTGAAACGGCAGGCCAAGTTTCGTGAAGGCGGGCTGAGCAGCTTCGACCCCAAGGTGACCTTCATTCTCGGTGGCCAACTGCGCGGCGAGCCTGCCGGCATTTTCCTGATTTACCCCGAAGGCAATCACATCACGACCTCGCGGGATCATCCCTTCCTGCAAATCGGCGAGAGCAAATACGGCAAGCCGATTCTCGACCGGGTCATCACCGCCGGGACCAGCATTGATGACGCCGCCAAGTGCGCGATCGTGTCGATGGATTCCACCCTGCGCAGTAACCTGAGCGTCGGCCCGCCGATCGAACTCCGGGTGTATGAGACCGACACCCTGACCGCCGGACGCTACCTTAAATTTGGCGACGACGACGCCTACCTGCGAGCGCTGGCCAAAGGCTGGAACCAGAAGTTGATAGAGGCCTTCACCACCCTGCCGGAAATCGACTGGGCGCGCTGACCAAGCGAGCGCCTAGTCGCGCAAGGCGAACCAGGTATTGACGACTTTCTCGTGCAGGTAGCCCAGTTCGACCTGCAGTTCGTCGATGAACTCGTGCAGACCGCTGCCCAGCAAAACCTCCGGGTTAGCGCGCACCAGATGTTGCAGTACGCGGCGGTTAGCCTGCAGGGCCAGCCGGTTGTGCGGCAATTTGCCCAGCGCGTGCTCCAGTTCGTCGACGCACCAGCTGATCGCATGCGGGAAGCTGTTGTCATGGAGCAGGAAGCGCACCACGTCCGGCCCGTTCACGCGCTCACGCACCTGTTGTCGATACATCTGATAGGCGCTGAGCGAGAGCAGCACGTTCATCCACAGAATGTTCTCGTGCGCTGCGACCGCGTTGCTGCCCAGCGCGCGCCGCGCGAGGCCAGCGCCCACGTCGACAATGCGGGAGGTCATGTCTGCCCGCTCCAGCGTCGCCCCAAGCATCAGGAACTGGAAGGGCTCCCGGTGGCTCATGGTGTTGTGGAGCATGCCGGCGAACTGCTGGCTCTTGAGCACGATGCCGTCGAGATAGGCCTGCCGACTCTTGCGGGCAATGCCGCTTTCAGCGGTGTCCTGCGCCGACCAGTAGAGGTCGTTAATCAGTTCCCAGGACTCTGACGGGATGACCTCGCGCACAGTGCGGGCGTTCTCGCGCGCTGCCCGCAGCGACGACACTAACGAGCCCGCGTTGTGCTCGTCAGCCATCACCCAGCGAATGACCTGACGTTCCGAGACGCTGCTGTGACGCTCGCGGAAACTCTCTGCAGCGGCCAGCAGTTCGAGCAGCGATTCCCACAGCACGCCGGCCGAGCTGGGCAGATCGAGCAGCAGGTTGTTGTTGACCATCACGAGGCGCGCGGTGTTCTCCGCCCGCTCGATGTAGCGGCCCAGCCAGTAAAGACGTTCGGCGACGCGTGAAAGCATGGGTCAGTCCGCCACGATCCAGGTGTCCTTGCTGCCCCCGCCTTGCGAGGAGTTGACCACCAGCGAGCCGCGTCGCATGGCGACCCGGGTCAGGCCGCCGGCAGTCGTATAGTGCCGCGCGCCCTGCAGGCTGAACGGCCGCAGGTCGATGTGGCAGGGGGCAAGTTCGCGCCCCAGGATGGTGGGCGTGGTCGACAGCGAGAGCGTCGGCTGCGCGACGTAATTGCGCGGATTGGCCTGAATCAGCTTCGCAAATTGGTCCCGCGTGGCGCGACTCGCCGCCGGCCCAATCATGATCCCGTAACCGCCGGACTCGTTGGCCGGCTTCACCACCAGCTTGTCGAGATTGGCCAGCACATGCTGGCGCTGCTTGGGGTCGAAGCAGAGGTAGGTCGGCACATTGGGCAGGATGGCATCCTCACCCAGATAGTATTTGATCATCGCCGGCACGTAGGCGTAGACGACCTTGTCGTCGGCCACACCGGTACCCGGCGCGTTGGCAATCGCGACGCGGCCTTTACGCCAGGCCCGCATCAGTCCCGCCACCCCCAACATGGAGTCGGGGCGGAAGGCTTCGGGGTCGAGGAACGCATCGTCAATCCGGCGATAGATGACGTCGACCCGCGCCAGCCCGCGAATGGTCCGCATGTACACGCAGTCGTCCGCACCGATGACGAGGTCGCCGCCTTCCACCAGTTCTGCGCCCATCTGCTGGGCCAGAAAAGCGTGCTCGAAATAAGCGGAGTTAAAGATGCCGGGCGTCAGCACCACGATTTCAGGGTCGTCCTGCGCGCGGGGCGAGAGTGAGGCCAGGGTGTCGAACAACTGCGCGGGATATTCATCGATCGGCCCGATATTGCAGGCCTCGAAGAGTTCCGGAAACACCCGCTTGGTGATGCGCCGGTTCTCCAGCATGTAGGACACGCCGGACGGCACCCGCAGGTTGTCTTCCAGCACGTAGACCTTGCCGTCCTTGTCGCGCACCAGATCGCTGCCGCAGATATGCGCCCACACGCCGTGCAAGGGCCGCATGCCCGCGCATTGCTCGCGGAAGTTGCCGGCGTCCATCACGACATCGCGCGGCACCACGCCGTCGCGAAAAATGCGCTGTTCGTTGTAGACGTCGTCGATGAAGTGATTGAGCGCCGCGAGTCGCTGGCGCAGACCCGTTTCGATCCGGGCCCATTCGGTCGCCCGCAGGATGCGCGGGATGATGTCGTAGGGCCATTGGCGATCGAGATTGGCGCCTTCGCTGTAGACGGTGAAGGTGATGCCCATGGCGCGTATGGCCTGCTCGGCGGCCTTCTTGCGGTGGAGCAGTTCTTCACCGCCCAGTTCCCGCAAATGCTTGAGCAAGGAACCAGCGCCAGGTCGCGCTCGCCCACCGCCAGCGACCAGTTCGTCGCAGGCCGTTCCCTTAACGTACTCGCGCCAGTTGATCTCCATCATGGCTCGAGCATAAATGCTGCAAAGCGGTATGACAACGGTCAGCCCCGCAAGCTGGTCGCGACCTCGCGAGCCCGCGCGCCCAGCATCATCAGATCCACACCGCAGGCGAGCAGGCTGAAGCCGCGCGTCATCCAGTGCCGAACCGACTCCGGGCCAACGCCGAAGTAGCCCAGCGGCAAACCGGCACGCAAAGTCGCTTCACGCACCCGTTCGATCGCGGCGACGACCGCAGGATGCTCGACCTGCCCCGGCAGATTCATGCTGAGCGAGAGATCAAACGGCCCGATAAAAATGGCGTCGACGCCGGGCACCGCCACGATGTCATCAATCGCTGCCACGGCGTCGATGTGTTCGGCCTGCACGATCACCGCCGTATCTTCGTTGGCCCGGGCCACATAATCGGCAATGCCGTAGCCGTACCCAAGCGCCCGCGACGGCCCCACGCCGCGCAAACCGGCCGGCGGATATTTCGCGCGATGAACCGCCAGCGCCGCCGCCTCCGGCGTGTTGACCTGCGGCACGATAATGCCCGCCGCGCCAGCATCCAGCGCCTGCTTGATGAAGGCTTCGTCATTGCAGGGCACGCGGACCGCGCAAGGCACGGCGCCCGCGGCAATCAACATCCGTTGCACGCCAGCGGGCGACAGCGGGGAATGCTCGGCGTCGATGAACAACCAGTCGAAGCCGGACGCTGCCAATACTTCGACCACTTCGGGCGACTCGATCGCCACGATCGTGCCGACCAGCGATTCGCCTTTGCGCAAACGCGCGCGAAAACTTTCAGACACCAATGAACTCCTTGAGCGCTGTTGGCTGCCCGTTAGGGCGCCTCAACTGCCAACCTTGAATTTATGCGACCAGGCCTGACCCTTGGAGTCGACGACGTCGGCCTTCAGTTCACCCGTCGTCGAGGGTTTGAAAAAGAAGCGGAAGCTCGGGTCTTCGCTGATCGCAATCCCTGTTTCCGCTTCCATAATCAGGCGCTCATCCAGATAAATCTTCAGCGACTTCACGTAGTGCGCAGGGCGAATGAGCTGGGTCTTCTGATCTTTCTGCATGCCGGTCACGTTGGGATGGCTGAGCATCAGTTGGCCGACCAGCGTGTGGTCGGCATTCACCTCGCCCAGCGTGCGGAAGTTCATGCTGCCCATGCGCCCCAGCGCCGCCTTGAAGTCCGACCCTAGCGGGGCCGAACAGCCGCCCTGCGCTTTCACGTAGTTCACCGCCATATGCGTTTCACCCGTGTTGAGCACCGCCAGCGCGCGCACGTTGGTGTATTCGTTAATGCGCAGGCGTAGCGCGAGATCCGCCCGCCCCATCTCGGGCGTCAGGGTAAACACACCGGCGAGCGGCTCGGGATTGTTATCGACGATGACGTAAATCTTTTGGATATAGCGCGCCGCGCTCTGCGGAAACTGCGCCTTGATGGTCACCGGCGTGAAGGCGGCATCCTCGGCGCGATAAGGCGTGCTGAGTTCGATGACCGTGCGGTCCTCGATGATCGGGGTCGCGGCAAAATATTTGGGCTTGAGGAAGGTTTGCCAGACATCGACCGGCGACTGGCTCGCTGCGGCCGCGGTGAGCGCCGTGCCCCAGAGTCCAAGCAGGACGATGGCGCGACAGATGGCCGGAACTCGCAACATGATGAATCCTCCTGAGCTTGAGGCGGCGGGCCAGGTGGCGTTAACGCTGGCAGCAAGCCTAACCCAAAACGGTCGCTAGCCGCTGTCCGCTCTCGCGCTCAGAAATGCTGATAGCCGCTGCGATCAAACGCGAGGGCCGTCCCGTCCTCGGCCAGCAACTGCAGCCCGCTCCCTTCGCGCACAACGCCGATGCAGGTCAGCGCGCAATCCAGTTCGCGTGCCAGTGGCGGCAGCTTGGCGCTTTGGGCAGGCAGCAGCGTGAAACACAGTTCGTAGTCATCGCCGCCGGTGGCGGCGAGACGCAGCGCGGTGGCGGCATCGAAACAGGCCAGCAGGCCGGCCGAGTGCGGCAACACCGCCGCGCGCAGGCAGATCTGCACCTCGCTGGCCGATGCCAGATGGCCGGCATCGGCGAGCAGGCCGTCAGAGACATCAATGCAGCTGCTTGCTAACCCGCGCAGAGCCCGCCCCAGCGCGAGACGGGGCGTGGGCTGCAGGAAGCGCTGGCGCAGGAAGGCCTGCGGACTATCAGCAGGCGCGGGATCCGCCAGTAGCTGCAGGCCGGCGGCCGCATCCCCCAGCGTGCCCGAGACGTACACCAGATCGCCCACCCGGGCGCCGTTGCGCTGTAGCGCCTGCCCGGCCGGCACGCTGCCCATCGCTTGCAAGGAAACCGTCAAAGGCCCGCGCGTGGTATCGCCGCCAACCAGCGCGACCTGCCAGGGGCGCAAGACCGCCGCCAGTCCTTCGGCAAACGCGCTTAACCACTCCGGATCAGCCTGCGGCAAGGTCAACGCCAGCGTTGCCCAGCGCGGCTCGGCCCCCATCGCCGCAAGGTCGCTGAGATTGGTCGCGCCTGCGCGCCAGCCGATGTCGAACGGGCTACAGTCGAGCGGAAAGTGGACGCCTGCCACCAGCGTGTCGACGCAGGCAACAAGTTCGTGACCAGAAGGAAGCAGCAAGACGGCGGCATCGTCACCAATACCGATCGCCACGTCATCACGCCCGCCGTCCAGCGGACGAAATACGCGTTCGATTAGCTCGAATTCGGTCATCGGCCGGGCTCAGCGTCCGGTCATGCCTTCAACTTCGATTTTGCGGATGCGGCGCGCCAGCTTGTCGAGCACGCCATTGACGTAGCGATGGGCTTCATCGGCACCGAACATCTTGCACAGCTCGATGCCTTCGTTCACCACCACCCGCCAGGGAATGTGCGGGCTGTGCAGCAGCTCGTAGACCCCGAGCAACAGCACACTGCGTTCGACTGGGCCGATGCGTTCCCATGGCCGATCGATTGCGGTCTCGAGCTCGGCACGCAACGCCGGCTCAAGGCGCACAATCTCGCGCGTCAGGGTCGAGAAGTATTCAAGGTCGGCGCTTTCCACTTCACGGTCGCGCAGAAACTCGGCGACGATGGTTTCCGGCGCCTCGCCGGACAAATGCCATTGATACAGCGCCTGCACCGCGCAACGCCGCGCCCTGACCCGGGCAAAACTGGGAGAGGCCACCGGCTCAGGCCTCGTTCATCGCGCAGGGGCTGCTCACAAGGATCGCAGCAACGAAACCATTTCGATTGCGGTCACGGCCGCCTCGGCGCCCTTGTTGCCCGACTTGGCACCCGCGCGATCGATCGCCTGCTCGATGGTGTCGACGGTGAGCACGCCAAAAATGACCGGCACGCCGGTCTCGGTCGCCACCCCGGCAAGCCCACTGGCGCAGGAGCCCGCCACGTACTCGAAGTGCGCGGTGGCGCCGCGAATGACGGCTCCCAGCGCAATCACCGCGTCGAACTTGCCGCTCGCGGCCATTTTCTTCGCCACCACCGGCATTTCGTAGGCGCCCGGCACGCGCACGATGGTGATGGCCGACTCTGGCAGGCCGTGCCGGCGCAGCGTCTCGACGCAGCCCCGTTCCAGCGGCTCGACGATAAAGCTGTTGAAACGTCCGGCGATGATGCCAATGCGCACGCCCGACTCGGGGTTCACAGCGCCTTCAACCACAGTGATGCCGCTCATAGCAGTCCCCTCTTTCAGCTGACGTATTCGACGACTTCGAGCCCGAAGCCCGACAGCGCATGGTAACGGCGGGGATTACTCATCACCCGCATTTTGCGCACGCCCTGATCGGCAAGGATCTGCGCGCCCAGACCAATCTGCCGCCAATCGGGCAGGCTCTTCTGGGACTTGCCGGACAGCGCGTCGGTCACCTCAACATTGCCCTTGGCGTAGTGCATGACCTGACGAATGAGTTCTTCGTTGCCCACCTGATTGCTCAACACCACCACCACGCCCTCATTGGCCTCTGCCACGCGGCGCAAGGCATCGCGCAGCGGCCAGCCGGCGTCGGGGCGGATGCTCGCGGTGAGGTCCTCAAACGGGTTGTAGATGTGTACGCGAACCAGCGTCGGGCGCTCGGGCTGGATATTGCCCCGGGCCATCGCGAGGTGCAGGTCGCCGTGCATACGGTCGCGGTAAACGGTGAGATGGAACTCGCCGAACTCGGTCGGCAGCACTGCTTCGGCGGCGCGCTCCACGGTTTTCTCGTTCTCAATCCGGAAGCGGATGAGGTCGGCGATGGTGCCAATTTTGAGCTGGTGCTGGGCCGCGATCTTTTCCAGATCCGGGCGCCGCGCCATGGTGCCGTCGTCGTTCAGAATCTCGACGATCACGGCCGCCGCTTCGAGTCCCGCGATATGCGCAAGGTCGCAGCCCGCTTCGGTGTGACCGGCGCGCGTCAACACGCCGCCGGATTGCGCCATCAACGGAAAAATATGCCCCGGCTGCACGATGTCAGAGGGTTTGGCGCCGGGCGCCACCGCCACCTGGATGGTCCGCGCGCGATCGGCCGCCGAAATGCCGGTCGTGACGCCTTCGGCTGCTTCGATCGACATCGTGAAGTTCGTGCGGTGGGTGTAGCGGGTGTCCTGCACCATCAGCGGCAGGTTCAGCTGCTGACAACGCGCCTCGCTGAGCGTGAGGCAGATCAGTCCGCGCCCGTAACGGGCCATGAAGTTCACGTGCTCAGCGGTGCAGTGGCTGGCCGCCAGAAGGAAGTCGCCTTCATTCTCGCGGTCTTCGTCGTCCATGATGATGACCATGCGCCCGAGGCGAATGTCTTCGATGATTTCCTCGATGGAGTTGAGATTCATCGCTGTTCCAGGCTTAGTGCCGATTGCGTACCGGGTTGGAGAAAAAGCGCGGGAGGGTCCCGGCTCAGGAGGCGAGCGGTCCCGCTGGCGGCGCGTAGGCGCCCCCCGTCTGTGCCGCAGGGGCGTCCTGACCGTGCAGGCGCTCGAGATAGCGGGCCACCAAATCAATTTCGAGATTGACCCGGCTTCCCGCTTGCAGCGCGCCGAGCGTAGTACGCTCCAGCGTGTGCGGGATGATCATCAGTTCGAATTCCACTCCGTCGACGGCATTGACCGTCAGGCTGACGCCTTCAACGGCAATCGAACCTTTCATGGCGATGTAGCGGGCCAGCTCGGCCGGCGCCGCGATGCGAAACTTTACGTATTGCTCGAGTGCGGTGCGCTCGCGCACTTCCCCAACGCCGTCGACGTGGCCGCTCACCAGATGCCCGCCGAGTCGGTCCGACAGCCGCAGGGCCTTTTCAAGATTGACCTGATCGCCCGGGCGTTTGCCGCCGAGGCTGGTGCGGGCGAGGGTTTCTGGAGAGACGTCGGCTTCGAACCGATCGGGCCCCAACGCAACGGCCGTCAGGCAGGGCCCGGACACCGCGATGCTGTCGCCCAAGGCGACGTCGCTGGTGTCGAGGTCGGGCGCGACGATCGTGAGGCGTACGGCGTCGCCCTGCTGCACCAAGGACTCGATGCGCCCTAGGGTCTGAATGATTCCGGTAAACATCCGGGCAATATCGATTATGAGCCGGGCAGCGTCAAGCCAAGCGCAGCCTCGGCGACGAGGCGCAGGTCCTCGCCGATGGGCTGCGTTTCGACGATTCGCCAGCGACTCGCCTCGTGCAGGGCCTTAAGTTCAGGCAGGGCAAAGGCGCTCTGCGCAGCACCGCCCAGCAGCATCGGCGCGAGATACAGCACCAGCTCATCGACCACCCCGGCCGCGACCAGCGCGCCCGCGAGTACCGGACCGGCCTCGACCAGCAGATTGTTGATTTCGCGCGCGCCGAGTTGGGACAGCACGTGCAGGATTTCATCCTCAGCGCTCACACCGGCCAGGGTCGCAAGCTCAGCGCCAGCGTCCCGCAGCGCCGCTGCCGCCGGGCCTTCGACCTGCCGGGTGAAGACCACACAACGGCCGGCTTCCTGCAGCACTCGCGCTTGCGGCGACAGGCGCAGCTGGCGATCCATGATCACGCGCAGCGGCTGCCGGCCGCCCAGATCGAAACGCTCATCGCGCACGGTAAGCCGCGGATCGTCCGCCAGCACCGTGCCGATGCCGGTCAGGATGGCGCAACTCTGCGCGCGCCAGCGCTGCACGTCGGCGCGCGCGGCTGGGCCGGTAATCCACTGGCTGACGCCGTTGGCGAGCGCGACCTTGCCGTCGAGACTCATGCCCAGCTTTAACGTGACGAAGGGTCGACCGTGGGCGTGACGGTGGTGAAACCCGCGGTTCAAACGGCGCGCCTCATCGGCCATTACCCCGCCGGTAACCGCAATGCCGGCAGCTTCGAGTTGGCGCACACCACCGCCAGCCACCCGAGGATTGCTGTCGCCATCGGCATAGACCACGCGCGCCACGCCGGCCTCGATGAGCCCGTCGGTACAGGGTGGCGTGCGGCCGTGATGGCAACAGGGTTCCAGCGTGACGTAGGCGGTCGCACCGCGGGCCGCACCGGCGGCAGCGGCCAACGCGACGCGTTCGGCATGCGGACCGCCGGCGTGATGATGAAAGCCCTCGCCCACAACTTGGCCGTCGCGCACCAGCACGCAGCCCACCCGAGGATTCGGTGTAGTGGAATACAGGCCCTCGGCCGCCAGTTGCAGCGCGCGCCGCATAAAGGCGGCGTCTTCTGGCAGCGTGACGCTCATGCGCGCGGGCGGCGTCAGCTGCGGTCCGGCGCCTTGTCCGGACGCTCGGCGGGAATCAGCGCCAGCTGCTGTTCGCGCACGCCGGGCGGCAAATCGTTTTCCAGCCGCTCGATTTCTTCGAGAAACGCCTTCACGTCCTCGAAGCTGCGATAGACCGACGCAAAGCGGACGTAGGCCACCTGGTCGAGTCCGCGGAGCGCCTCCATCACGAGTTCGCCGACCCGGCGGGATTCGATTTCGCGGTCGCCGCTTTCGCGCACGCGGCGCCGGATGCGGTCCAGCGCGGCCTCTACCCGTTCCATGGGCACCGGCCGCTTTTCGAGCGCCTTGACGATCCCGCGCCGGAGTTTTTCATCGCTGAAAGTCTCGCGCCGGCCGTCGCTTTTAATCACCTTGGGCAAATTGAGCTCGGCGGTTTCGTAGGTCGTAAACCGCGCCTTGCAGGACATGCACTCACGGCGGCGCCGGATCTGATCGCCTTCGCCCAGCAGGCGGGAATCGATGACCCGGGTGTCGTCGTGGGTGCAAAAAGGGCAATGCACGGGCCGCTATGCTCCGTGGCCTGCGTATACCGGGAACTGGCGACAGAGTTCGCGCACCTGTTCACGCACCCGCAGGATGACCGACTGGTCGTCCATGTGGTCCATCACTTCGCACATCCAGCGGGCCACGGTGCGCACCTCGTCTTCGCGGAAGCCGCGGGTGGTCACCGCCGGGGTCCCGATGCGGATGCCACTGGTGACGAACGGCGACTGTTTGTCGTTGGGCACGGCGTTTTTGTTGACCGTGATGAACGCCTGACCGAGCGCCGCGTCCGCCGCTTTCCCCGTGTACCCCTTGGCGCTCAGGTCGAGCAGGAAGAGATGGTTGTCGGTGCCGCCGGACACCACGTCGTAGCCACAGGAGAGGAAGGTCTCGGCCATCGCACGCGCGTTGCGCAGGACCTGTTCCTGATAGGCCCGGAACTCGGGCGCGAGGGCTTCCTTGAACGCCACCGCTTTGGCCGCAATGACGTGCATCAGCGGGCCGCCCTGCGTGCCCGGGAAGACGGCCGAATTGACCTTCTTCTCCAGTTCCTCATTGCCCTTGCCGAGGATGATCCCGGAGCGCGGGCCGCGCAGCGTCTTGTGGGTGGTGGAGGTGGTCATATCGGCCAGCGCCACCGGGCTGGGGTACAGGCCCACCGCCACCAGACCGGCCACATGCGCCATGTCCGAGACCAGATACGCACCCACCTCGTCGGCGATTTCCCGGAACTTGGCCCAGTCGATGATCCGCGAGTAGGCCGAGAAGCCGGTCATGATCATCCGTGGGCGGTGTTCGCGAGCCAGCCGCGCCACCTCGCTGTAGTCGATAAGGCCGGTCACCGGATCCAGACCGTACTGCACGGCGCGGTAGGTCCGCCCCGAGAAATTCACTGCCGCGCCATGCGTCAGATGGCCGCCATGGGCGAGACTCATGCCGAGCACACAGTCACCTGCGTTCAGCATGGCCAAATAAACGGCGCCGTTGGCCTGCGAGCCGGAGTGCGGCTGGACGTTGGCATAGGCGGCGCCAAACAGGGTCTTGGCGCGGTCGATGGCGAGTTGTTCGACCACATCGACGTATTCGCAACCGCCGTAGTAGCGCTTGCCGGGATAACCCTCGGCGTATTTGTTGGTCAGCACCGACCCCTGCGCTTCGAGCACGCGCGGGCTGGCGTGGTTCTCCGACGCGATGAGTTCGATGTGGTCTTCTTGCCGCTGGCTTTCGTTGGCCAGAGCGGCGGCGAGTTCAGGATCAAAGGCCTGAATGCACATGTCTTTTGAGAACACGGGTGGCATTCCTCCGTGGGTGAGTAGGGGCAGGACCTCCTCAGCGGAGGGCCTGTCGGGATTGTGCGCCTTACGGGCAGCGTGGGCGCGTAGCCCCTGGACGCTGCGCAACCGGCGGGGCTTCAACAGCGCACCGGCTCAGACAGTGCCGGGACTGCGGGCGCGGCGTTGCAGTGCATTATCCGGGAAGGTCGCCCGCTACTCAACGAAACCGGGCGCGAGCTGCGCGCCGCAGTCTGAGGCCGGCACTGAAGCCATCCCGCCCTGCGGCCGCTAGCGCCAGAGTGGCCGCGCCGCTCGCGCGGGCGGACTCCGCCAGACCTCACATCAACCCAGCACGGCAGATTGCTCGAGAACATCCCTTTTGGCTTCGACTCCGGACACCACCAACCGTCGCATGAGCGACGAGGGCGAGCAGTCGCCCACCGCCCGCTTCGAGCTGGTCAATCGCGACCGCCTGCAGCGGGTGCTGGCGTGTCTGGGCCCGCGGCAGGAAGCCCTCGTCCGCAGCTTGCCGCTGCTGTTTCACGTCAATCATCCCTTGCTGCCGGGTTATGCGGGACTCGATGCGCCCTGCGGCGTCAGCGACTACAGCCCCGACCGCAGCACGCTGGCCGCAACCCGCCAGCTCGCGCGCAACTTCGCCTACGAGCAGCGCATGTTTCGCAGCTTCGCCGTGCTGGGGCTCTACCTGATGGGCAGTCCGGGCACCATCGCCCACACCCGGGAGAGCGACTTTGACCTGTGGCTGGTACACGACCCCGGCCTCGCGCCTGAAGCGGTCCAGCAGCTTCAGGAGAAGGCCAGCAGGATTGAGCACTTCGCCGCCCAGCTGGGGCTTGAAGTGCACTTCTTTGTGTTCGATGCCGAGACCTTTCGGCGCGGCGCGACGCTGGAAATGTCGGCCGAAAGCAGCGGCAGTTCGCAGCATTATCTGCTGCTCGACGAGTTCTATCGGTCCAGTATTTTGCTCGCCGGGCTGATGCCCATGTGGTGGGCGGTGCCACCGGATCAGGACCATCGCTACAGCGACTACGTCGCCGAGGCCCTGCACAGCCGCAAGCTGCAGGCGCAGCGCTTTGTCGATTTTGGCGGCCTTGAGGAAATCCCTGCGGGCGAGTTTTTCGGCGCTACGGTGTGGCAGCTCTACAAGAGCATCGAGTCGCCGTTCAAATCGGTGCTGAAGCTGCTGTTAATGGAAGCCTACACCGCCAACTTCCCCGATACCGCGCAGCTGCTCAGCCATCGCTACAAGCGCGCGCTGATGCAAAACGACGTCACGCTAGACCAGCTCGACCCCTACGTCGCGCTTTACCGGCGGGTGGAAGACTACCTCCGACAGAGCGACGACGAGGTGCGGCTGCGCGTGCTGCGTCGCGCGCTCTATCTCAAAGCGGCCGAAGCCCTGAGCGCCCCGGCCGATGCCCGCTCGCCGGTCTGGCGCCGAAGCCTGGTGCAGCAGCTGGTCGACGAATGGGGTTGGGGTAAATTTGAAATCCTGCATCTCGATCAGCGTCCGCAATGGCGGCTGGAGAACGCGCAGGAAGAGCGCCGCGATCTGGTCAAGGCGCTGCAGAAAAGTTATTCCGCACTGTCTGATTTCGCGCGCCTGCACGGCGACAACCGCATCACCGAAGCCGACCTCGGGGTGCTCGGCCGCAAGCTCTACGCGGCCTTCGACCGCAAGCCAAACAAGCTGGAACTGCTCACGCGCGGCCTGTGCGCAGCGCCCGAGGAGCCCGAACTCTCGCTGCACCAGCTGACGTTTGAAAAAGCCGGAACGCAGTGGGTGCTGTACAAGGGAGGCGTGACGCTGGACGACCTGAACGGCAAGACCCCGCTCTATCGAGCGCCCTCCCAGCTTGAAGTCCTGTCCTGGTGCTTCTTCAACCGACTGAACAGCCCGCAGACCATCTGGCATTGCTTCGTGGGCGGCCGACGGCAGCCGGCCAGCACCCTCCGTCGTCTGCTGGAAACCCTGGAACAACGCTATCCGGAACGCAGCGTCAGTACTGGTGACAGCCAGGCGCTGAGTCTGCCGCCGCGGGTCTTGAGCGCCAGCTTCTTTGTGAATTTCAGCGGCGATACCCCATCGGCATCCGGCCCCGACCGCGGTGTGATCGCCAGCAACCGGACCGACGCGTTCCAGTTTGGCGGACGTCGGGTCAATCTGGTGAAAAGCGTCGGGCTGGTGCTGGAGACCAGTTGGGAAGAGCTGTTCAGCTTTCATTTCGAGGGTGACGCCAGCCCGCTACAAGCCGCCTGCGAATACCTCAACCGGCTTGGCGCCAGCAGCCCGCAAATCGACCCCGCGCCGCGCGTGTATTGCTTCGACCCCGACTACGGCCCGCTCATCGCGCAGCGCATGACCCGCTTCCTGCAGGAACTCACCGCCGCGCGCGAGGACGTAAACGACACGCTTAGCAGCGTGGTCGCGGTGCGGCTGGGCGAAAAGATTTTTGACCTCACGCTGGAAGACAGTGGGACGCACTACCGGGCCCACGAAAATCTGGCGTCACTGATCAAGGTGCTGGGCGAACCCGTCAGCGGATTCAAGCGCGTGAGATTTGATCAGGCCTGCGCCCCGGATGCGCCATTTCACTGCATCTACCCGCTAAACGAACTAGGCACGTTGCAGATTTTTGGCCTGCTGCGCACCGACCGCCTCGATGTCTTCGTGCTGGGCACCGACGGGAGTCTCGTTGGCTTCGTCCATCAGGACACCGATGTACAAACTTTTTTCAGCCACTTGCGGCAGTTTTTCGAAAGCGCCCATACGCATGCCGCGGGCTTTGAAGAGGCCGCCGAGCGAGCGCCGCTGGCGCTGCGTTTTGCCCTGTTGCAACGGCGCGCCCCCGGCGAATTCACGGTGCAGCCGGTGGTACCGTCCACCTCGGCCCGCCGTCAATTCCTGCCCCTGCGGCTGTTTGTGGATCTGGACGAGGCCGCCAATACGAGCTTTGTGGCCTATCTCGACGATCGGGAGTTTTCTTCCGCCGAGCACGGGCCGGGCCTGTTCGCTGCGATCGCCGGCGCCGTGCAGTCGCTGCGGGGCAGCGGCGGCAAATATCCGGTGTTCATTACCGATCTGGAACTCTCCGACCGCCTGCTGCGCGCCCGCGAACTGGAGCACCGCCCGCTGCTCGAAGTGCTGCGGCAGAAGCTGCGGATTGAGCGCAAGCTCTCGCAGGCCTTGCTTGCACTGGGGGGGACTGGCGCCTCATAAGCGACGCCGCAGCGGTTACAATCGCGCCGGTTCAGACTAAAGGCGCACCGTCCCCATGACTTCTACCGACTCCCTGCTTGCCCGCGCCGAAAGCCTGCTCGTGCGCCTCGAAGCCCTGCTCCCGCCACCCCGCCCCGCCGCGCTCGACGACGGCATCGCCTGGCGCTGGCGCAAACGAAATCAGCAGGGCTGGCTGGACCCCATCACGCGCTTCAGCAGCATCAGCCTCGACGACCTGCAGCACATCGACGAACCCCGCGCCGAACTCGAGCGCAATACCCGCCAGTTTCTGGCCGGGCTGCCCGCCAATAACGCGCTGCTGTGGGGGCCCCGCGGCACCGGCAAGTCCTCGCTGGTCAAGGCGCTGCTCAACACCTATGCCAAGGATGGACTCCGCCTCGTCGAGGTCGAACGTCAGGATCTGATCGACCTGCCCGAAATCGTCGACACGCTGGCCGACCGGACCGGACGGTTCATCGTGTTCTGTGACGATCTGGCGTTTGATGAACACGACCAGACCTATCGCGCGCTGAAAACAGTGCTCGACGGCTCCGTGCTCGGTGCCCCCGACAACCTGCTGATCTACGCGACCTCAAACCGGCGCCATCTGGTGCCCGAACGCCAGCGCGACAATCAGGACGCGCGCTACGACGAAGACGGCGAAGTGCATCAGAGCGAAGCGGTCGAAGAAAAAATCTCGCTCTCCGAACGCTTCGGCCTGTGGCTGTCGTTTCATCAGTTCAATCAGGCGCGGTATCTGGACATCGTCGTGCACTGGCTGAAGCAGCTGGGTGTTGCCGAACCCGAAAGCGCCGAAGCCCGTCACGCAGCGCTGCAATGGGCGCTGCTGCACGGCTCGCGCAGCGGTCGCTCGGCCCAGCAGTTTGCGCGCGACTGGGCGGGCCGACAGGCGCTGTCCCGGACATCCCGATAAACCCGCGGCGCGGTCGCGCGGCAATCCGCGCCGGACGAGGGATTAACTTTTTCGCCGTGGAGGCTCTATGAGACGTTTTGCAATTATCGGTGGCAGCGGACTGGACCAGCTGGAAGCGCTTAGCGTGCGCGCACGCCGCCAGGTCATGACCCCTTGGGGAGCGCCCTCGGCGCCCCTCTGCGAGGGCACGTTCGCGGGCTCGCCGGTGGTGTTTCTGCCGCGGCACGGTGAAGCGCACAGCCTGCCGCCGCACCGAATCAACTACCGCGCGAACGTGGCGGCGCTGCGCGATGCCGGCATTACCGACATCCTCGCGGTAACGGCGGTCGGCGGCATCGGGCCCGAAGCCGGGCCGGGCGTGATGGTCGTGCCCGACCAGATCATCGATTACACCTACGGCCGCGAGCACACGTTTTACGACGGCATGGGCGCAGCGGTCGACCATGTCGACTTCACGCAGCCCTACAGCGAAGACCTGCGCCAGTTGCTCCTGACCGGGGCAGCGCGCGCGGGTCACCCGGCCGTCAGCGGCGGCGTCTATGGCGCCACGCAGGGACCGCGGCTCGAGTCCGCTGCCGAAATCGCCCGCATGGCCCGCGACGGCTGCACGCTGGTCGGCATGACCGGCATGCCGGAAGCCACGCTGGCCCGTGAAGCCGGCCTGGGCTACGCCACGCTCTCGCTGGTGGTGAACTGGGCGGCGGGCGTGGGCGGTGGCGAGACGGTCTCGCTGGAAGAAATCATGGGCCATCTGCGCGAAGGCATGGGCCGCGTGCTGGCCGTGGTCGGCGCGACGCTGGCGCTGGGACTCAGTCCGCAGGACCCGGGTTAGCGGCCGCGGTTGGCGGTGCGGGCGACGCGTCAGCCGCGTCGCCGTCCGGCGTCACCTGCACCAGCAGACCCAGCAGGGCGTGGTCGATGTAGCGCAGTTCTTGCGGACGGAGGTTCTGGTTGGGACTCACCTTCACCTGCTGGTCGCCGACCTGCACCAGAAAATTTCCTGACAGCCGGATCTCGGCGGCGCCGGCCTCCCGCAGTTGCAGGCTGCCCTCCAGCGCGGGCATTACGCCCTCCGCCGGCGGCTCGGACTGCAAATAGATCGGTCCGGCGGCGCGGGCGGGTTGCCGCCAGGCCGTGTGCAACAACACCTCGTAAGCGCCCGCGCGGCGAAGCGCCGTGCTGACCGCCGCCAGCCGCAGTTCGCGCTTGGGCAGCGCGGTGAAAAAGCCCGCCTCGCCGCTGTCTGGCGCGGGCTGCAGCGCCGTGGCGCTGGCAAAATCCGGCGTGCCGGTGGTCGGCGGCCAGCGCGCCGGGTCCATGGCCTCGGTGTAGCGGAACAGAATCAGTTCGACGGTCACCGGCCCGTCGGCGCGCGCCACCCCGCCGAGCAGGCAACAGCCCAGCAGCAGCCAGCGGCCCAGCCCCCTCACGCCAGCCGCTCCAGCAGCGACTCAAGCTCACGAAAGCGCGCCTCGTCATCCGCCAGATCCTTGCGCAGGCGCAGCTTGTCCTGTCCATCCAGACGATAGTGACGGTCGGACTGGATCAGCTTGATCACTTTCAAAGGCTCCACCTCCGCCTGTGGTCGGAACTCGAACAGCCCGCCCTGTCTGGAAATATCCACCCGCCGCATGCCCAGCGCATCCGCGCGGAGTTTGAGCGAGGTCTGCCGGAACAGATTGTGAACCGGCTGCGTGCACGGGCCTAGCCGGTCGACGAGTTCTTCCTTGAGGAGTTGCAGTTCGTGGTCATCGGCCGCGGTCGCAATGCGCTTGTACAAGACCAGTCGCGCGTGCACGTCGGGCAGATAATCTTCCGGCAGCAAGGCCGGCAGATGGAGATCGGCTTCGCAGGCTCGCGCGCTCAGGCTTTCCAGATCCGGCTGACGGCCGGATTTAAGCGCCGAAACCGCCCGGTTCAGCAATTCGCTGTAGAGCCCGAAACCAATTTCCTGGATTTGTCCGCTCTGATCCTCGCCCAGGATTTCACCGGCACCGCGGATTTCCATGTCGTGGGTCGCCAGCGTGAAGCCAATGCCCAGATCTTCCAGCGACTCGATGGCTTCCAGTCGCTTCACCGCATCGGCCGTCATCGACTTGCGCGGCGGCACGATGAGATAGGCATAGGCCCGATGATGCGAGCGCCCGACCCGTCCCCGCAGCTGATAGAGCTGGGCCAGACCGAAGCGGTCCGCGCGATAGATGATCATGGTGTTGGCGTTGGGCACGTCGATGCCGGTTTCGATGATGGTGGTACACACCAGCACATTGCAGCGACGGTGATAGAAATCGAGCATCACCTGCTCGAGCTCCTTCTCGCGCATCTGACCGTGCGCGTGGCGCACCCGCGCCTGCGGCACCAGCGCGGCCAGCTCTCCGGCAATTTTCTCGATGGTGTCGACATCGTTGTAGACGAAATACACCTGCCCGCCGCGCGCCAGTTCACGCATCAGCGCCTCGCGGATCAGTTCATCGGACCATTCGTGGATGAAGGTCTGCACCGCCAGACGCTTGGACGGCGCGGTCGCGATGACCGACAGCTCTCGCGTACCCGACAGCGCCATATTTAGCGTGCGTGGAATGGGGGTGGCGGTGAGGGTGAGGATGTCGACCTCCGCGCGCAGCGCCTTGAACTGCTCTTTCTGCCGCACGCCGAAGCGGTGCTCCTCGTCGATGATGACCAGTCCCAGATTCTTGAACTGCACCTCGCGGCCCAGCAGCTTGTGGGTGCCGACCACGATGTCGACCGTCCCCGCCGCGAGTTCGGCCAGCGTACTGCGCATCTCGCCGGAATCGCGGAAACGCGAGAGCTGCCCGATGCGCACCGGCCAGTCGGCAAAGCGATCGCGGAAGGTCTGATAGTGCTGCTGCGCGAGCAACGTGGTGGGCACCAGCACCGCCACCTGCCGGCCGCCGCTGACCGCGATCCACGCCGCGCGCATCGCGACTTCCGTTTTGCCGAAGCCGACGTCGCCGCAGATCAAGCGGTCCATGGGCTGCGGCTTTTGCATATCCGCCGTCACGGCTTCGATCGCCGCCAGCTGGTCGGGCGTTTCCTCGAAGGGGAAGCCCTGCTCGAAGGCCAGATAGCCTTCCCGGTCCAGATCGAAAGCGTGCCCGCGGCGTGCGGCCCGGCGCGCATGGATTTCCAGCAGCTCGGCGGCCACATCGCGAATGCGTTCGGCCGCCTTGCGGCGCGCCTTGTCCCACTGCCCGCTGCCCAGCTTGTGCAGCGGCGCGCGGTCCGGATCCATGCCGGTGTAACGGCTGATCAGCGCGAGCGAAGACACCGGCACATATAGCTTGTCGCCGTCGGCATATTCCAGCTTGATGAATTCGTTGCTGACGTCGCCCATCGCCAGCACTTCGAGCCCGAGATAGCGGCCCACGCCGTACTGCTCGTGCACCACCGCCGCGCCAATCCGCAGTTCGGCCAGATTGCGCACCACCGCGTCCTGATCGACGGTGCTGCGGCGTCGACGTCGGCGCTGCGCGGCGCGTTCGCCGAACAGCTGGCTTTCGGTGACGATGGTCAGCAGCGGCTCGGCAATCTCCACGCCCTCGGCCAACGGGCCGACGGTCAGCGCCACGGTCGCATCGCCCGCGACAAACTCGGCCCAGTCCTGCACCGGCTTCAGCGGCAAACCATGCGCCCGGAACAGTTCGATCATGGTTTCGCGACGGCCGTTCGATTCCGCCACGAACAGCACGCGACCGCTGTGGCGGCTCAGGAACTCGTCGACCGCCAGCAGCGGCGTGCGTGCGCGCGAATCGATCGGCAGACGCGCACCGGGCTGCGTGCCAAAGACCACCGCGCGTGCGCGCTGGTCCCATTCCGGCGGATCAAGCTGAATGCGTGCATAGCCGGCCAGCGCCTGCGCCAGTTCGGCCGCGTCCAGAAACAGGCGCGCGGGCGGCAACAGCGGACGCTCAACGTCGTGGCGCAATTGCTCGTAGCGCTCGTCTACGGTCCGACGAAATGACTCGCCGGCCTCGCTTGCTGCACCGTCGATCATGATCAGGCTATTCGCCGGCAGATAGTCGAATAGCGTCGAGACGCCGTCGAAAAACAGCGGCAGGTAGTACTCGATGCCGGCGGGCGCCATCCCGTCGCTGATGTCCTCAAACACCGGGCTGGCGGTCGGCTTGCCTTCAAAGGCCAAGCGCCAGTTGCGACGGAAGGTGCTGATGCCCTCTGCGGACAGGGGCACTTCGCGCGCGGGCAGAATGCGGATTTTCTCGATCGCTTCGGTAGACCGCTGGGTCTCGGGGTCGAAGCGCCGCAGGGCTTCGATTTCGTCGCCGAAGAGATCAATGCGGAACGGGGCGTCTTCGCCCATCGGGAAAACGTCGACCAGGGAGCCGCGAATGGCAAAGTCGCCGTGGTCCATCACCTGCGGCACGCTGCGGTAACCGGCCTCCTGCAGCTGTCGGCGAAAGGCGTCGCGATCCAGCGTCTGCCCGGTGGTCAGCAGAAAGCTCTGCCCCTGCAACCAGGTCCGCGGCGGCAGGCGATGGAGCAAGGAGGCCATCGATACGATCAGGATGCCACGCCGCAAGGTGGGCAGGCTCGAGAGGGTTGCGATCCGGTCGGAGATGATGTCCTGATAAGGACTGAACCGGTCGTAGGGCAGAGTCTCCCAGTCCGGCAGGTGATATTTCGGCAAATCCGGCGCAAAAAACGGAATTTCAGCGTCCAGCTGGGCGGCGCTCTGGGAGTCGGCACAGACCACCAGCGCAAAGCCGCCAGAAGCTTCAACGCTGCGTGCAATGGCCAGCGCGCGCGCCGCGCCGTGCAAGCGCGACCAGCGGGTCAGCCCGGGTTTGAGGGGCGGCAGCATTGGCTGCAGCGGGCTTTGCCGACTCAGGTCGTCCATAGGGTCATTACTCGGAGGGCTAAGGGATCAGACGGCAGGGGCGGCGGCAATCTCGGCAGCGATTGCGCCGAGGGCCAAACGCGGCTCGGCAGCGCGGGTGATGGGACGACCAATGACGAGGTAATCGCCGCCCGCCGCCCGCGCGGCGGCAGGGGTCGCGATGCGCTGCTGGTCATCCTGCGCGCTGCCCGCCGGTCGTACCCCCGGGGTGACGGTGAGGAAGCCGGCGCCACAGGCGGCCTTGACCAGCGCGATTTCCTGCGGCGAGCAGACCACGCCGTCCAATCCTGCGGCGGCGGCAAGCTGGGCCAGACGCACGACCTGCGCGGCGGGCGACGCCGCAACACCGACTTCATTCAGTTGGACCGCGTCGAGACTGGTCAGCACCGTGACCGCCACCAGCAGTGGGCGCGCCGGTCCGTCGCCGAGCGCGGCGCGTGCGGCTTCCAGCATTTCACGCCCGCCGCTCGCGTGGACATTGACCATCCACACCCCAAGATCGGCGGCAGCCCGACAGGCGGCAGCAACCGTGTTGGGAATATCGTGAAACTTGAGATCGAGAAACACCCGCAGCCCGCGCTCATGCAAGGCGCGGCAAATCGCCGGACCTTCGCGCGTGAACAACTCTTTTCCAACTTTCACCGCGCAGCCCGTCCCGCGCAGCTGGTCAGCAAACGCCAGCGCCTCGCGACCGTCGGCAAAATCCAGCGCCACGATAATCGTGCGCTCCGCATCTACGCTCATCTGTTACTCGCCCTCAATACCGTGGATGGGTTTGACGGTGCTCCATGACTTGCAGCCCGGACACTGCCAGTGGAGCGCACGGCCGGCGAAGCCGCACTGCCCGCATTTATAGGTAGGTTTTCCCGCGATAAGGCGAGTGGCCGTTTCTTTCAGCACCTGGAGATCTTCGCGACTTTCGTCGGTTGCGGCGCCAAGCACGTAGTCGATGAAGCGATCGATGCCGCGAATGGTCGGCCGGATTTTCAGCTCGTGGACGATGTAACGCTTGGCTTCATCGGTACCGTCCTGCTCCGCCAGCAGTTCGCCCAGCGCCAGCGTGGCTGACACCCCGGCCCGCAGCCCGGCGAGCCGCGTCAGGTATTCGCGGAAATCGTCCGGACGTTCCAGCGCGCGGTAGCACTTGGTCAGCCGCGGCAGCATCTCCGGCAAGAATTCGATGTCCTGCAGTTCGACCCGTTTGAGGTGCTGGAGCGCGCGCTCAAAATCGCGGCCGGCCACCGCCAGATCCGCACTCAGCAGACTTGCGCGCACGCTGCGGCGGTCGACCAGCAGGGCCTTGTCGAGTAAATCCGCCGCTTCGTCGCGCGCGCCGCGGTCCAGCAACTCCTGCGCCTGTTCACAGTAGAAGTGCGCGCGCTCGGTCGCGCGGTTTTCACCGCTGACCGTCTCCAGCCGGCTGCTGTATTCCAGCGCCTTCGCCCAGTCCTGTTCCTGCTGATAAATATCGATGAGATGACGCAGCGCCTGCGGCTGATACATGCCGATGTCGAGCAGTTCGAGAAACAGGTTTTCGGCGCGGTCAAATAGACCGGAACGCATGTAGTCGAGACCCAGCTCCAGCAGCGCGAGGCCGCGCTGGCGCAGGTCCAGCGTCGAACGGGCCACCAGATTTTGGTGAATGCGGATCGCGCGGTCGACCTCGCCTCGCCGCCGGAACAGATTGCCCAGCGCGAGATGCGTTTCTACCGTTTCGCTTTCCACGTCCAGCGCCTTGACGAAGACCTCGATGGCCTTGTCCGGGCGGTCATGCAGCAGGTAGTTCAGGCCCAGAAAATAATCGGTCGCGACCTGCGTCGACTGCTCGCGTCTGCGCGCCAGCTGGGCCAGTTCGCGGCGCCCCAGAATCCAGCCCGACACTGCCGCAATCGGTAACAAGAGGACGGTGAAGAAGAACAGCCACTCAAGCACCATCGGCCGGCTCCGACGGACGCACCGCGGGCGGCGCAGCGCGGGCTTGCTGGCGGAGTTCACGCTCCACGCCGTGCAGACGTCGCCCCAGCCGCCAACGTCCCGGCAGCATGGCGAGTACGCCCAGCAGCGCGCCCAGCGCGAGACTCAACACAAGCAAGAGGGACAGCGGCAGCGTCCAGCGCCCGAGGTAGAGATCGAGCGTGACGGGAGAAGGATTGCGCAGCTGCAGGAGCAGCCCGCTCAGCAAGCAAATGAGGACAATGACGGAGTAGAAAAACTTGCGCACTGCCCGTGCCTCTCGCTGGGTAGTGACGGCGCCGGCCGTTGGACCCGGCTCAATCGTCGTCGTCGTCGTAATCGTCGTCGTTGTAGCCCGCAGCCCGACGGCTTTCGCGAACCGCCTGCAGGGTGGCTTCGTCCAGCGCGTTCACGCGCTCACGCAGTTCCTTGCCTGGCTTGAAATGCGGCACATGCTTACCGGGCAGGGAAACCGGGTCGCCGGACTTGGGGTTACGCCCCACGCGCGGCGGTCGGTAATGCAGCGAAAAACTGCCGAAGCCCCTGATTTCGATACGTTGACCGGTGGCCAACGTCTGCGCCATGTGCTCGAGCATGGTTTTCACCGCAAGTTCGACATCGCGGTAGCCCAGCTGCGCCTGTTTGCGAACCAGAATTTCGATCAGTTCCGACTTGGTCATTCTTGTTCTCGGCGTTACGGCGGCAGCCCGTGGGTATACGCCACGGGCTGCCGATAGGCCTTCTCTTCGCAGGACTTACCGTTCGAGCTGCTCTTTGAGCAGGTCGCCCAGTCGGGTCCGCGGACCATCGTTGTCGGCGCTGTATTCTTCCAGCGCAGTGGCCTCGTCCTCGTTTTCCTTGGCCTTGATGGAGAGGTTGATAACTCGCCGCTTGCGGTCGACGCCGATAATCATGGCTTCGATCTCTTCGTTCTCACGCAGCACCTTGCGGGCGTCGTCGACCTGGTCGCGCGAGATTTCGCTGGCGCGAATAACGCCTTCGATGCCGTCGCCCAGATTGATGGTGGCGGACTTGGCATCCACCGCCACGATGAGACCGGTGACCACCGCGCCCTTGGCGTTGGCCGCCAGGTAGCCGGAGAACGGATCCTGCGCCATCTGCTTCACGCCCAGCGAAATACGCTCGCGTTCGGCGTCGACGGCCAGCACCACGGTTTCGAGTTCATCACCCTTCTTGTAGTTGCGCACCGCTTCTTCGCCCGGGATATCCCAGGAGAGATCCGACAGGTGCACCAGACCGTCGATGCCACCGTCGAGGCCCACGAAGATGCCGAAGTCGGTAATCGACTTGATGACACCGACCACGCGGTCGTTCTTGTTGTGGGTGGCGGCGAACTCTTCCCACGGATTGGACTTGCACTGCTTCATGCCGAGCGAGATGCGGCGACGGTCTTCGTCGATATCCAGCACCATGACTTCGACTTCCTGCGACAGGTGAACCACCTTCGAGGGATGCACGTTCTTGTTGGTCCAGTCCATTTCGGAGACGTGCACCAGACCTTCGACGCCGGGCTCGATTTCGACGAAGCAGCCGTAGTCAGCGATGTTGGTGACGGTACCGAACAGGCGGGTGCCTTCCGGGTAGCGGCGGGAAATATCGACCCACGGGTCTTCGCCCAGCTGCTTCAGGCCCAGCGAGACGCGGGTGCGCTCGCGGTCGAACTTGAGCACCTTGACCTGGATTTCCTGGCCAATCGCCACCACTTCGGACGGGTGCTTGACGCGACGCCATGCCATATCGGTGATGTGCAGCAGGCCGTCGATGCCGCCGAGGTCGATGAACGCGCCGTAGTCGGTGAGGTTCTTGACCAGACCCTTGGTGACCGCGCCTTCGGTGAGGCTCTCGAACAGGGCTTCGCGCTCGGCAGAGTTTTCGCTTTCGACCACCGCGCGGCGGGAGACCACCACGTTGTTGCGCTTGCGGTCGACTTTGACGACCTTGAATTCAAGCGGCTTGCCTTCGAGGTAGCTGGTATCGCGCACCGGGCGCACGTCGACCAGCGAGCCGGGGAGGAAGGCACGGATAGATTCGATGTCGACGGTAAAACCGCCTTTGACCTTGTCGCTGATGATGCCGGTGACGCTCTGGCCGGCTTCGCAGGCTTTTTCGAGTTCGTCCCAGGCTTTGGCGCGCTTGGCCTTGTCGCGCGACAGACGGGTTTCGCCGTTGCCATCTTCGACGGTGTCGAGAGCCACATCGACTTCATCGCCGACGCTGACTTCGAGCTCACCTTTAGGATTACGGAACTGCTCGGCCGGAATTACACCTTCCGACTTCAGTCCTGCATTAACGACGACGAAATCCGCGCGGATTTCAATGACGCGGCCCTTGACGATGGTGCCCGGGCGCATCTTTGCGGCGACTTGGCTGCTTTCAAACAGCTCGGCAAAACTCTCCGACATATTTACCTGACTTTGTATGTTGCGACGGGGATACGGTGCGTCCGGTGAGACCCGGAGAAAGCGCCCGCACTTGACCCGACGTTTGGGTTAAGGGTTAAAGAATACTCATCCGCCGCGTCAGGCCAGCCCCTGCTCGCGCAGTAGCTGCCTTACACGGTCTTCCACTTCGGTAATCCCGAGTTCAGTGGTATCGAGGATGATGGCGTCGGGAGCGGGTGCGAGCGGCGCGATAGCGCGCTGCTGATCCCGTTGATCGCGGCGGCGGATGTCCTCAAGGAGCGGGGCGAGGTTAACACCCATCCCCTTATCGCTCAACTGCTTATATCGCCTCGCGGCGCGCGCCTCGGGGCTGGCGGTGAGAAAAATTTTGAGTCTGGCGTCGGGAAAAACTACCGTTCCCATGTCGCGACCGTCAGCGACGAGCCCGGGCGCCTGACGGAAATCGCGCTGGCGCTGCAGCAGTGCCTGACGCACCGCCGGCAGGGCCGCGACGATGGAGGCGTCGGTGCCGGCGGCTTCGGTGCGCAATTCGGCCGCCACGTCGGCGCCGTCCAGCAGCGGACGGAACTCACCGTCCAGGATGGTGAACGTCACGGGTAAGCGCGCGGCGGCGGCGGCCACCGCCGGCTCGTCGTCCAGCGCCAGACCCAGCCGGCGTGCGCGCAGGCCAACCAGTCGATATAAGGCCCCGCTATCCAGAAAATGCCAGCCCAGCGTGGCGGCGAGCCAGGCGCAGAGCGTGCCCTTGCCAGTACCGCTGGGCCCGTCGACGGTCACTACCGGCGCGGCGCTGCTCACAGCCGCAGTCCGGCAGCCCGCGCCAGTGGCGCAAACGTGGGAAAAGAGGTCGCGATGGTGGCAGCCCCGTCGATGACCATCGGCCCGCTTGCCCGCAGGGCCGCGATCGCGAAAGACATCGCAATCCGGTGGTCGCCGTGGCTGTCCACCCGGGTGCCGGAGAGCGCGCCACCGTGAATTTCAATGCCGTCATCAAAGGTCTCGACCTGAATGCCAGCGGCGCTGAGCCCCGCGGCCATGGTCGCAATGCGGTCGCTTTCCTTGTGCCGCAGCTCCTCCGCCCCCCGCACCCGCGTCACGCCGCGCGCGCAGGCGGCGGCAATGAACAGGATTGGGAACTCGTCGATTGCGAGCGGCACCAGCGCCGGGTCGACCTCAATGCCCCGCAAGTCTGCAGCGCTGACCCTGAGATCCGCGACCGGCTCGCCGCCGATGCTGCGCGGGTTGAGGCGCTCAATCCGCGCCCCCATCGCCTCCAGAATACTCAGCACGCCGGTGCGGGTCGGGTTAACGCCGACATTGGAGAGCAGCAGTTCACTGCCCGGTGCAATGCTGGCGCCGACGATAAAAAACGCCGCCGAGGACAAATCGGCCGGGACTGTGATCGGGCAGGCGGTGAGGCACTGCCCGCCGCGCAAGGCGACCCGCGGGCCGTCCACCCTGACCTCAACGCCGCAGCCGGTGAGCATGCGTTCGGTGTGATCGCGCGTCGGCGCCGGTTCAATCACCACCGTTTCGCCCTCGGCAAAAAGTCCGGCCAACAGCACGGCAGACTTGACCTGGGCGCTGGCCACCGGCATCTCGAACGTGATGGCCTTGAGCGGATGTCCGCTTTCAATCACGAGCGGCGGCGTGCCGTTGGCGGCGGTGTGAATGTGCGCGCCCATGCGACCCAGCGGTTCGGTGACGCGGCGCATGGGTCGGCGGCGCAGGGAATCGTCCCCGCTCAGCGTCGCCGGAATGCCGTGACCGGCGAGAATGCCGGACAAGAGGCGGATCGAGGTGCCGGAATTGCCCATGTCGAGTTCGGCCGTCGGCGCCCGCAGACCACGCAGGCCGCGACCGTGTACCCGCAGCAGGCGGCCGCCCTCGAGTTCCTCAATTTCGATGCCCATCGCGCGGAACGCGCCCATGGTCGAGCGCACGTCTTCGCCGAGCAGACAGTCGCGAACCTCGGTCACGCCGTGAGCAAGGGCGCCTAGCATCACTGAGCGATGCGAGATGGACTTGTCGCCTGGCACCTGGACCGCACCGTGCAGCGCGCCGCCCGGCGCGACCGTCAATTGTCCCGCCTCGCTCATGTTCGGATGCTCCTTGAGAGATAGTCGTCGCGCGCCGTCTTGGCCCGACTGAAGGCCTGTTCAAGCGCGACGGCATCGCGCGCTTCCAGCGCCTGTCGGAGCTGGCCCAGACTGGTTTCAAAATGGCCGATCATGGCCAGCAGGGCCGGCGCGTTGTTGAGCGCGATGTCGCGCCACATCGGCGGATTGCTCGAGGCAATCCGGGTGAAATCGCGGAAACCGCCCGCGGCATAGTCCATCACGCTGACCGGGGTATCGAGGTCAAGCAGGCAGTTCACCATCGCATAGGCCAGCACATGCGGCAGGTGACTGGTCGCCGCCAGCACCTGATCGTGCAGCGTGGCGTCCATGCAGAGCACCTCGGCGCCGGTGGCCTCCCACATCGCCACCACGCTGGCCAGCGCCGCCGCCGACTGCTCCGGCAGGGGCGTGAGGATGACCCGGTGCCGTTGATAGAGTTGCGCGTTGGCGGCTTCGACGCCGCTTTTTTCGGCGCCCGCGATGGGATGTCCGGGCACAAAGCGCGGCAGCGCCGAAGGCGCCAATGCTTGCCTTGCCGCCTCAATCACACAGGCTTTGGCGCTGCCCACATCGGTGACGATGGCGTCTGCTCTCAGGCTGGGCGCAATGCGCTGGAGGATTTCGCCGGTCGCGCCCAGCGTGACGGCGACCACCACCATGTCGGCGCCGACCACCGCCTGCGCCGGATCGTGAAAAGCCTCGTCGATAACGCCGAGTTCGATCGCGCGTGCCAGGTTACCGGCGTCGCGGCCACAGCCCACGACCCGCCGCACCAAGCCGGCCTCGCGCAAGGCACGCGCCAGCGAGCCGCCGATCAGGCCGACGCCAATAATGCACAAAGTATCAATCATCAACGGTAAAACTCTGGCGAACCGTGCCTTAGAGCACGGCGTGAGGATAGGAACCCAGCACCCTCAGCATGCTGGTGCGTTCGGCGACCCGGGCCAGCGCGCGCGCCACGTGGGGCTCGCTTTGGTGACCCTCGATGTCGACAAAAAACACGTATTCCCAGCGCCCCTGCGGCTGGGGCCGGGATTCGATCCGGCTGAGGCTGATCTGCTCGCAGGCAAAGGCTTCAAGGATTTCATGCAGCGCGCCCGGCCGATTGGGCGTGACGAACAGCAAGGAGGTACGGTCGACCCCGCTGGGTGGCACTTCCAGCCGGCCCAGCACCAGAAACCGCGTGGTGTTGCTGGGGTTATCTTCGATGTTGCGGGCGAGAATCGGCAACTCGTACAGACCGGCCGCCATTTCGCCGGCAATCGCCGCCGCGTGCGGCAGTTCGATCACTTGCCGCGCCGCCTCGGCGTTACTGCTGGCGGGGATTTGTTCGGCGCCCGGACAGTGCGCGTCCAGCCAGTGTCGACACTGCGCCAGCGCCTGCGGATGCGCCCTGATTTCGGTCAGTTGCGACAGATCGCTGGCCTTGCTCAGCAACTGGTGATGGACTTCCAGCAGCACCTCGCCGCAAATCAGCAGGCTGGCATCGCGCAGACAGTCGAGCGTCTGATTGACCGAGCCTTCCTGCGAGTTCTCGATCGGCACGACGCCGAAATCGGCAGTCTTGCTGGTGACCGTCCGGATGACCTCGGGAATCGACGCACAGGCGGCCAGCGTGGCAGCGCCGCCAAAATGCTTGCGCGCCGCGGTGTGGGTGTAGGTACCGGCCGGCCCGAAATAGGCCACCGTAATGGGCTGCTCCAGCGCGAGACAACCGGACATGACTTCGCGAATCAGGCGAGCGACTTCGTCGTCGCCCAAGGGCCCCTGATTCAGGGCTTTGATGTTGCGCAGGACCTGGGCTTCGCGCTCCGGTCGGTAGAGATCGGTGCCCAGCCCGGCTTCGCGCTTGATATGAGCGACCTTGAGCGCGCAGGCCGCGCGCTCGTTCAGCAGGCGCAGCAGTTCGCGGTCAATGCGGTCTATGTCGTCGCGGACGGCCTTCAGGGCTTCCTGTTCGCTCATGACCGCCCGGCCGTTCCTTGCTGGACGCCGTTACTCGTCGGCCGGCGGCTCGACAACCGCATCGGGCGCGGTCGTACCCGCTTCCGCGTCGGCCTCTACGCCTTCGGTCGTCTCGCCGGTATCGGCGACCGGTTCCACGCTGACGAGCAATTCCCCGTCGCTGAGACTGATGAGCCGCACGCCCTGCGTGTTGCGGCCGATGACCGACACTTCGCTGACCGGCGTGCGCACCAGGGTGCCGCCGTCGCTGATCAGCATGATGTGGTCCTCTGGCGCGACCGCCACGGCGGCAATCACATTGCCGTTGCGCGAGGTCGTTTGCATGGCGATAACGCCCTGACCGCCGCGGCCGTGCTTCGGAAAATCTTCGACCGGCGTGCGCTTGCCGTAGCCGTTGGCGGTAGCCACCAGCACTTGCCGTTCAGGATCGACCGGAATGAGTGCGATGAGGGTTTGCCCTTCGCCGAGACGAATGCCGCGCACGCCGTGCGCGTTGCGCCCCATGGGCCGCACTTCGGCTTCTTCGAACCGCACCGCCTTGCCAGCCGAGCTGAACAGCATGATGTCGCGCGCACCGTCGGTCAGCGCGACGCCGACCAGGCTGTCGCCCTCGGTGAGGTCGACCGCGATGATGCCGGACGGACGGGGATGCGAGTAATCGCGCAGCGGCGTTTTCTTGACCGTACCAAAACGCGTCGCCATGAAGACAAAGCGGTCATCCACAAATTCTTTCACCGGCAGCATGGCGGTGATGCGTTCGCCTTCGACCAGCGGCAGCAAGTTGACCAATGGGCGGCCGCGCGCGGTGCGGCTAGCCTGCGGCACTTTATAGACCTTGATCCAGTAGATGCGACCGCGGTTCGAGAAGCACAGCAGGGTGTCGTGGCTGTTGGCGACAAACAAGCGCTCGATAAAGTCTTCTTCCCGCATCGACGCGGCCGCGACGCCGCGGCCACCCCGATGCTGGGCGCGATACACCGACAAGGCCTGGCTCTTGATGTAGCCGTGATGCGAGAGCGTCACCACCATCGTTTCGTGCGCGATCAGGTCTTCGGTCGAGAGGTCTTCGTGGTTGATTTCAATCCGTGTGCGCCGCGGGTCGGCGTATTGCTCGCGGATTTCGCTCAGTTCGTCGCGAATGACCTGCATCAAGCGCTCGGGCCGGGCCAGAATGTCCAGCAGGTCGTCGATACGCGCCAGCAGCTCGCGGTATTCGTCGAGAATCTTGTCTTGCTCGAGCGCCGTCAGGCGCTGCAGGCGCATGTCGAGAATCTCGCGCGCCTGTCGCTCGGACAGGCGATAGCCCTCCGGTTTGAGCCCGCATTCGGGCGGCAAATCTTCAGGTAGCGAAGCCTGCGAGCCCGCGCGCTCCAGCATTTCGAGCACGATGCCCGGCGGCCAGAAGCGGGCGGTCAGCGCGGTGCGCGCTTCGGCCGGGGTCGGCGAGGCCTTGATGGTGGCGATGATCTCGTCGATGTTGGCCAGCGCAACCGCAAAGCCTTCCAGAATATGCGCACGTTCGCGGGCCTTGCGCAGATCGAATAAGGTCCGCCGGGTCACCACTTCGCGGCGGTGGCTGAGGAAGCATTCCAGCAGGCTGCGGAGATCCAGCGTCTTCGGTTGGCCGTCGACCAGCGCCACCATATTGATGTGGTAGGCCGACTCCATGCGGGTCTGCTGGTAGAGGTTGTTGAGCAACACCTCGGCCGATTCACCGCGCTTGAGTTCCAGCACCATGCGCATACCGTCCTTGTCGGACTCATCGCGCAGCTCGCGGATGCCGGCAATGCGTTTGTCGCGCACCAGTTCGGCAATCTTCTCGATCAATGTGGCCTTGTTGACCTGATAGGGCAGCTCGGTGACGACAATTGAGGGCGAATCGCTGTCGGGATTCTCGATCTCGGCCTTCGCGCGCACGTGGATCGTGCCGCGGCCGGTGCGATAGGCATCGCGGATCCCCGCGGCGCCGTTGATGATGCCGGCAGTCGGAAAATCCGGGCCGGGCACGATCCGCACAAGGGCATCAAAGTCGAGCTCTGGATCGTCGATGAGCGCAATACAGGCATCCACCACTTCGCCGATGTTGTGCGGCGGAATCTTGGTGGCCATGCCGACCGCGATGCCATCGGAGCCGTTGATCAGCAGATTGGGGATGCGCGCCGGCAGAACCGTGGGTTCGAGTTCCTTGCCGTCGTAGTTGGGCGCGAAATCGACCGTTTCGCGGTCGATATCAGCCAGGAGTTCGGAGGCGATGCGGTCGAGGCGGCACTCCGTATAACGCATGGCAGCCGCCGCGTCGCCGTCAATCGAGCCGAAGTTGCCCTGACCGTCGACCAGCGTGTAGCGCAGGGAGAAATCCTGCGCCATGCGCACCAGCGTGTCGTAAATCGCGTTATCGCCGTGCGGATGGAATTTACCCATCACGTCGCCGACCACGCGGGCGCACTTCACATAGGGCCGGTTCCAGGCGATGTTCGCCTCATGCATGGCGAACAGCACCCGGCGATGGACGGGCTTCAGCCCGTCGCGCGCGTCCGGCAAGGCGCGTCCCACGATTACGCTCATGGCGTAATCCATGTAGGACTGACGCATTTCGTCTTCGATATTTACCGGCAGAAGCTGGCGCGCGAAGTCAACCATCAAGCACTTTATAAGTTCTTAAATTTGAAGAAAAAGACGACTCCCCAATCCGGGCCGGAGTGTAACACGCGAAGTGCCGTGGCTTAAGCCCGGATTACAGACTCAATCGGCGGCCGCGAGCAGGCGGGCCAGCGTTTCGCGATTAGGCCGCTCCAGGACGCCGATTTCAGTGACCAGCGCATCCACCAAATGGGCAGGCGTCACGTCGAATACGGGGTTGAATGCGGTCACTGCGGCGGGCGCATAGCGTTGTCCGCCGATGTGGGTGATCTCCTCCCCCGCCCGTTCCTCAATTTCAATATCGTCACCGCTGGCGGTGGCGAGGTCGATCGTCGACCGCGGCGCCACCACCATCACGCGCGCCCCGTGAGCGCGCGCGGCGATCGCAAGCCCGTAGGTGCCAATTTTGTTCGCCACATCGCCGTTCGCCGCCACGCGGTCGGCGCCAACGATGACCCAGCTCACGCCCCGGGTCCGCATGACGTGGGCCGCGCTGCCGTCGGTAATGAGTTGCACCGGTACCCCCGAGCGGGAGAGCTCCCAGGAGGTCAGTCGCGCACCCTGCAGCCAGGGCCGGGTCTCGGTGGCAAACACGCGTGCGATGCGGCCTGCGGCATGCGCATCGCGAATCACGCCCAGCGCCGTGCCGTGCCCGGCGGTCGCGAGCGCCCCTGCATTACAGTGCGTCATGACGGTTGCGTTGGCGTCGATCAGGGCGGCGCCCAGCTGCCCCATCCGGTGATTGGCGGCGAGGTCGGCCTCATGCAGCCGCCGCGCCTCGCCCAGCATGGCGGCCTGCGGCGCGCCCGTCAGACCGGCCGCAAAGCGCTCCATCAGATCGATGGCCCAAGCCAGATTGACGGCGGTCGGCCGCGCGTGCCGCAGAGCCTGCACGTCGGCCTGCCACTGACTGCGCCAGTCGGCGCCGGCAGACCGCCAGGCCGCCTCCGCCGCGAACACCATGCCGTAGGCGCCGGCGATGCCGATGGCCGGCGCGCCGCGCACCACCATCTCGCGAATGGCCGTGACGACACCGGCCACATCGGTGTAATGCAGCCAGCGCTCTTCGCCCGGCAGGCGTCGTTGATCAAGCAGCACGAGGGCCTCGTCCTGCCAGTAAAGGGGGGTGATGGTCTCGTGGTTCACAGGGCGCGGCTCTGCTGCGTTTGAAAACCCGTATGGTACCTTACGGTCAGCCTCAGCCATGCGGTCGGCGAAGCCTGTTCGCCGACCGCACCAACCGTCCGGAAACAGAACCGTGCAGCCAGTCGATCAACTCATCCATGCCCGCTGGATCATTCCGGTCGAGCCCGCCAAAGAAGTGCTAACCGACCACAGTCTGGTGGTGCACGACGGGCGCATCCTTGCCCTGCTGCCGCGCGCCGTCGCGTGTCGTCAGTACACGGCGGAGGTCGAGGTCGAACTGCCCACCCACGCGCTGCTGCCCGGCTTCGTCAACGCCCACTGCCACGCGGCCATGTCGCTGCTGCGAGGCATCGCCGATGACCTGCCGCTGAAGACCTGGCTGGAGGAGCACATCTGGCCCGCCGAAGCCCGCTGGGCCGATCGCGAGTTCGTGCGCGACGGCAGCCGGCTGGCCGCCGCGGAAATGCTGCTGGGCGGTACCACCTGTTTCAACGACATGTATTTCTTCCCCGACGAAACGGCAGCGGCCGCCGCCGAGGCCGGCATCCGCGCGGTCGTCGGCATGATCGTCATCGGCTTCCCAACCGCCTGGGCGCGCAGCACGCGGGAGTATTTCGTCAACGGTCAGGCGGTACATGACCGCTATCGCGGCCACCCGCTGATTCGCACCAGCTTCGCGCCGCATGCGCCCTACACGGTGGACGACGCCGCGCTGACCGAGGTTGCGACGCTGGCCGAAGAACTCGACCTGCCGATCCACATGCACATCCACGAAACGGCCTTTGAGGTCAGCAGTGCTGAAACGGCGAGCGGCGAACGTCCGCTGGCCCGTCTGGCGCGACTTGGACTGGTGTCAAACCGGCTGGTCGCGGTTCACATGACCCAGCTCACCGAGGCCGAAATTGCCGCCGCCGCGCTGGCCGGCATCAGCGTCGTGCATTGCCCGGAATCCAATCTGAAACTGGCCAGCGGCTTCTGCCCGCTGGGCCGGCTAAGCGCGGCGGGCGTCAACTGCGCCATCGGCACCGACGGCGCGGCCAGCAATAACGATTTGGACATGCTGGGTGAATTGCGTAGCGCGGCCCTGCTGGCCAAGGCCGTCGCCGGTGACCCTTGCGTGGTTCCCGCGCATGAAGCCCTGCAGATGGCCACCCTCAACGGCGCGCGGGCCCTCGGGCTTGAGCAGGACATCGGCTCGCTCATCGCAGGCAAACAGGCCGACCTGATGGCGATCGATCTGGGCGGGATGCGGGCGCAACCCGTCTACGATCCGATTTCGCAAATTGTCTACGCCGGCCATCGCGACCAGATTACCGATGTCTGGGTGGGCGGGCGCCGCGTGGTGCGTGAGCGTCAGCTCCTCACCCTGAACGAGCGCGAACTGGCTGAAACCGCCGAACGTTGGCGGGCGAAAATCGCTGAGGGCTAGTCGCTTTCGGGCGTCGCCGGACCGCGCAGGCGGTCCCAGCGATTGACGATGGTGCAGAAAAGGTCGGCCGTCTTCTCGGCGTCATAGACCGCCGAATGCGCTTCTTCTTCCTGCCAGCCAAGCCCGGCCGCCGCCACCGCGCGTGAGAGCACCGTTTGGCCCAAGGCCACGCCGGCCAGTGAAGCGGTATCAAACGTGCTGAAGGCGTGGAACGGATTGCGCTTGGTCTTGCAGCGATCCACCGCGGCCTTCAGAAAAGACAAATCAAACGCCGGGTTGTGTCCGACCAGAATCGCACGCGAGCAGCCGTGCTCCTGCACCTGCTGGCGCACTTTCTCGAAGATGTTTTCCAGCGCGTGCGCTTCGCTGACGGCCAAGCGGAACGGATGCCAAGGGTCGATCTTGTTGAAGCGCAGAGCGGCCTCTTCCAGTCGCGCCCCCTCAAAGGGTTTGACGTGATGGGCGATGGTTGCCTTGCGCCGCCAGCCGGCCTCGGGGTCGACTTCGACCAGCACGGCGGCAATTTCCAGCAGCGCATCGGTCACGCAATTGAAACCACCGGTTTCGATGTCGACGACCACGGGCAGGAAACCACGAAAACGTTGGGCGAGAGGAGATTTCTGCACAGACTTGCGCTCGCCGGTTGCGAAAGGGGCCGGCATTCTAGCAGGCAGTCGCCGCCGTATCGGAAGGGGTTGCGGGTTTTCGTAATTGCGCCGCATGGGCGCGGCCCTTAAGGTAGCGCCGACCGCGCCCCTCAACTCCCTGTCGAAGATGCCCATGTCTGCTAACGATGACCTGCCCTTGTCCGATCTGACCGCCGTCTCGCCGCTGGACGGCCGCTATGCCCGCACGAGCGCGGCGCTCCGCCCCTACTGCAGCGAGTTCGGCCTGATCCGCTATCGCGTGCTGGTGGAGGTGCGCTGGCTGCAGTTTCTGGCCAATGAGGCGCGCCTGCCCGAACTAGCGCCGTTCACGGCCGACGAACAAGCGCTGCTCGACGGCATCGTCAGCCAGTTTGACCTTGAAAGCGCGCGTCAGGTGAAGGCGATCGAACGCACCACCAATCACGATGTGAAGGCCGTCGAGTACTTCCTGCGCGACCGCTGCCTTGCCAGCCCGACGCTCGGCCGGGCAATTCCTTTCCTGCACTTCGCGTGCACCTCGGAAGACATCAACAATCTGTCCTATGCGTTGATGCTGAGCGAACTGCGCCGCGACCTGCTGCTCCCCGCCATTGCTGGGGTCACGGACGCCCTCGCAGCGCTGGCGCACGAACACGCCGCCGTGCCGATGCTGGCCCGCACGCACGGTCAGGCGGCGACGCCCACCACCATGGGTAAGGAGTTGGCGAACGTGGCCTATCGCCTGCGCCGCCAGCAGCAACAACTCGCCGGCTGCGAGATTCTTGGCAAGCTGAACGGCGCGGTCGGCAACTACAACGCGCATCTGGCGGCCTATCCCGCGCTCGACTGGGCAAGCTTGAACGCAGACTTCGTCGCCAGCCTGGGCCTCGCCTGGAACCCCTACACCACCCAGATCGAGCCGCACGACTGGATTGCCGAATACTTTGCTGCGCTGGCCAGACTCAACACCGTGCTCATCGATTTCTGCCGCGATACCTGGGGCTATGTGTCGCTTGGCTACTTTCGCCAGCGCCGGGTGGAGAACGAGGTGGGCTCTTCCACCATGCCGCACAAGGTCAACCCCATCGACTTCGAAAACGCTGAAGGCAACTTCGGCATGGCCAACGCCGTGCTGGAACATCTGGGCGCGAAGCTGCCCATTTCCCGCTGGCAACGCGACCTGACCGACTCCACCGTCTTACGCAATCTGGGCGTGGGCGCCGGCCACACGCTGCTGGCGCTGGCCTCGCTCAGCCGCGGCATTGGCAAGCTCGAACTGGACGCCGCGCGGCTCGCGGCAGATCTTGACGAGGCCTGGGAAGTTCTCGCCGAACCCATCCAGACCGTGATGCGCCGCTACGGCATTGCAGATTCCTACGAAGCCCTTAAAGCGCTGACCCGCGGCAAGCGCATCGACCGCGACAGCCTGCAGGCCTTCATTGCGACGCTGGCTATTCCCGCTGAAGAGCGCACCCGGCTGCAGGCGATGACGCCTGCCAGCTACATCGGGGCGGCGGCGGGGCTGGCGCGCGACATCTGATCGGGTGGCGATGGAAACGTCGCCGGAAGACCTGACGCTCGGCATTAGCGCCGGCCCCTTCGAGCTGGCGCGCAGCGACGCCCTGGCCGCGACCGTGTTGCAACTCGCCGGCCAGTCGCGGCGAAGCATCGATATCGTCAGCCGCCATCTCGACCCCGTGCTATTCGATCAAGGGGCTTTCATTCAGGCGGTCAAAAGACTCGTCCTTGGCAGCCGGCGCGCCGAAGTGCGGCTGCTCTTGCTCGACCCCGGGCCGGTCGCGCGGCGCGGACACCGTCTGCTGGAGCTCGCCCAGTTCCTGTCTGACTTCATCCACGTGCGCGTGCCTTCGCCGGTGCATCGTGAGTTCAACGAGGCCTGGCTGGTGGCGGATGCAACCGGTTATGTCTACCGCCCTATGAGCGACCGCTTCGAGGCCACCGTCGATTTCAACGACCGTCATCAGGCCAGCCAGCTGGTTGCCCGGTTTAACGAGATTTGGGAGCGGGCGCAGCCCGACCCCAATCAGCGGCGACTGTCGCTGTGAAGCGGCTGCTGCGCACGTTGGTCTGGCTGCTGCTTGCCGGCGGCGCACTGGCGGCTTTGGCGCGGGAGCCGCAGCTTGAAATCATCCCGCTGCAGCACCGCTTAGTGCGCGATGTACTGCCGCTGTTGCAGCCGCTGCTGGCGCCCGAAGGCACCCTCACCGGCGAGGGCAGCCAGCTCATCGTCCGCACCACCCCGGAGAATCTGGCGACGCTGAAAACCGCGATCTCAGCGCTGGACGTGGCGCCGGTCAGGCTGCGGGTCACGGTCAGCCAGTCGCGCCGCGATGAGCGCGCCGGGGTCGGGCGCGTGCAGTTTGAAACGACCGGCAATGCGGCGGCGCCGGGTGGGCAAGCGCTGCCTCCCGATCACTACAGCACGCGGACCACCGACGGCCTGCAACTACTGCAGACGGTGCTGACGATGGATGGGCAGCCAGCGCTCATCGAGCTCGGCCAGACCAGCGCCCAGCCCGTCATCCTGGGCTACGTGGTTACGCCGTCCGGACCGGGCGTCAGCCTTGGTCTCGACCAGCAGACGACCCGCTCCGGCTTCTATCTCACGCCCAGCCTGCACGGTGAAACGGTGGAAATTGCGCTGGCGGCGCGACTGGCAACCGCCGACGATCAGGCCCAGTCGGGCCAGCGCCATCAGCAGAGCCAAACCACCGTGCGTGGACGTTTGGGCGAATGGATCGCCGCCGGCGGCAGCCTCAGCACGGGAGCAAGCGGCCGGCATGACGGCTTCGGTGGGGGTCCCGATGACGGCAGCAGCGATTATCAGCTGTGGGTTCGTGTCGAACGCGCGCCCTGAATCCGCATCGGCCGCAAAGCGGCCCGCGTGAGCGTGTAAACTGCGGCCCTCGCGCTTCACGGCGCCCGCCATCATCTGAATAGCACCCCTATGAGCACGCCCAACGCCACCACCGTTTGTTTTTTTCTGGGCGGTGCCGCCCACTCGGCCTTCCGGCTAGCGCGCGTCGGCGCGCAGCTGGCCGCGATCGATGCGGCGCTCGAGCCACTCGCCAGCCACTGGGTGTACGAAGTCAGTAGCACCGCACCGCTGACTGCAGACGCTAAAGCCCGCCTCGGCACCCTGCTTGATGCGCAGGAAGTCAGCGCGGTGCCGGCGGCGCCGGCGCTGATTTACGTTACCCCCCGCGTTGGCACCCGCTCGCCGTGGTCGAGCAAGGCAACGGATATTGCCCGGCACTGCGGTCTGGTCGAGGTGGAACGGGTCGAGCGCGGCGTGCGCTGGGAACTCGGCGGTCTGCATGCCGGGCAACGCGCCGCGGCCGCTGCCCTGCTGCACGATCGCATGACGGAAAGCGTGCGCGAGGCCCTCGGCGAGGCGACGCCGGGCGCGGCGCCGACGCCCGGCGCGCTGGGCCATATTTCCCTGCTACGCGACGGTCGGGCGGCGCTGGTGGCCGCGAACGCCGCGCTGGGGCTGGCGCTCGCCGAGGATGAAATCGATTACCTCGAAGCCCGGTATCGCGAACTGCAGCGCGACCCGGCAGACGCCGAGCTCATGATGTTCGCGCAGGCCAATTCCGAGCACTGCCGGCACAAGATTTTCAACGCGCAGTGGGCCATCGACGGACAACCGCAGGCGCTTAGCCTGTTCCAGCACATCCGGGCCACCCACAACGCGCATCCGAACGACGTCCTCTCGGCCTACAGCGACAACGCCGCCGTCACCCGCGGCTACCGGGGTCGCCGCCTGCGCGTCGATCCGCTGAGCCGCGTCTATGTCGACGAGGAAGAGGACATTCACCTGCTGATGAAGGTGGAGACACACAACCACCCGACCGGTATTTCGCCCTATGCGGGCGCTGCCACCGGCGCCGGCGGTGAAATCCGCGACGAGGGCGCGACCGGCCGCGGCGCCAAACCCAAGGCCGGCCTCACCGGCTTCTCGGTGTCGCATCTGCGCCTGCCGCAACTGGCTGAGCCCTGGGAAGCCGCGCGGCCGTTCAATCCCGCGCTGGCACCCGCGCTGCAAATCATGCTGGAAGCCCCGATCGGGGCGGCGGCGTTCAATAACGAGTTCGGACGTCCGGCGCTGGCCGGCTACTTCCGGACCTTCGAGCATCAGGAACAAACGCCTCAGGGCATCGCCCGCTACGGCTATGACAAGCCGCTGATGCTGGCGGGCGGCATCGGCAACATCCGCGCCGGCCATGTACGCAAGGAAGTGCTGCCGCCGGGTGCGCAGATTGTCGTGCTGGGCGGCCCCGCCATGTTGATCGGGCTGGGCGGCGGCGCGGCGTCTTCGCAGCGCGCCGGGACCAGCGATGCCGACCTCGATTTTGCCTCGGTCCAGCGTGACAACGCCGAAATGGAGCGGCGCGTGCAGGAAGTCATCGACGCCTGCTGGGCGCTGGGAGATGACAACCCGGTGCTGTCGATCCACGACGTGGGCGCCGGCGGACTGTCCAATGCGATCCCGGAGCTGCTGAACGACAGCGGCCGCGGCGGCGATCTGGCCTTGCGCGCCATCCACTCGGCAGATCCCGCGATGTCCCCGCTGGAAATCTGGTGCAACGAGGCGCAGGAGCGCTATGTGCTCGGCATCGCGCCCGAGTCGGTGGCCATGCTCGAAGCCCTGTGCGCGCGCGAACGCTGCCCGATGGCGGTGGTCGGCACGGCTACCGAAGCGCGCCATCTGCGGCTATGGGACAGCCTGCGGCAAGAGGCGGTGATCGACCTGCCGATGGACCTCATCTTTGGCAAACCGCCGCGCATGTTCCGCGACGTCCGGCGCGTCGCTGAAACCCGTCAGGCGCTGCGCCTCGGGCCCTCACTGCCGGAGGCCGTCCGGCGCGTCCTGCGCTTCCCGGCGGTGGCCGACAAACGCTTCCTTATCACCATCGGCGACCGCACGGTGGGCGGCATGACGGTGCGCGATCAGATGGTGGGTCCCTGGCAGGTACCGGTGGCCGATTGTGCGGTCACCGCGCTCGACTACGAGGGCTTTGCCGGCGAAGCCTTCGCGCTCGGCGAGCGCAGCCCACTGGCCTTGCTGGACGCCGCGGCCTCCGCCCGCATGGCCATCGGCGAGGCGCTGACCAATCTGATCGCCGCCCGTGTGCGGCGGATGGAAGACGTGGTGCTGTCCGCCAACTGGATGGCCGCCGCCGGCCATCCCGGCGAAGACGCGAGGCTATACGCGGCGGTCGAAGCTGCCAGCCAGCTGTGTCTTGCGCTCGGCATTTGCGTGCCGGTCGGCAAGGATTCCATGTCCATGAAAACCGCCTGGCGCGACGCCGCGGGCAGCCACGCGGTGTCCTCCCCGGTTTCGCTGGTGTGTACCGCGTTTGCCCCCGTCACCGACGTGCGCTGCTCGCTGACCCCGCAACTTCGGCTGGACCGCGGCGAGACCCGTCTGTTGCTGGTCGACCTTGCCGGCGGCGCGCAGCGGCTCGGCGGCTCGGTGCTGGCGCAGGTCTGCGGCGAATTGGGCGACGCAGCGCCCGACCTTGACCAGCCGGCGCGCCTGCGCGAGGCCTTCGAGGTCCTGCAACTGCTGAACGAAACGGGCTATCTGCTGGCCTGCCACGACCGCGCCGACGGCGGTCTGCTGACCACCTTGTGTGAAATGGCCTTCGCCGCGCGCTGTGGCCTGGCACTCGACCTGACCGCGCTGGGGCAGGCGCCCTTGCCGGCGCTGTTCAACGAAGAGCTGGGCGTGGTTATTCAAGTCGAAGCCGCCACGCTGGAAACGGTGCTCGCCCAATTTGCGCAACAGCCAGCGCTTGCCGGCTGCGTCCACGTGCTGGGCGCGCCGATTGCCACGCCGCGCATACGCCTCAGCAGCACCGGCGCGCAGTGGCTGGACGAAGATCTCTACGATTTGCTCGCCGCCTGGTCCGCGCCCTCGCACGAAATGCAGCGGCTGCGCGACAACCCGGACTGTGCGCGCGAAGAGCTGGCGCAGATTCTCGACCCCGCGGTGACCGGCCTGTTCCATCGACCACCGGCAACGCCAGCGACGGCGCCAGGCCTGCTCGGCAAGGCATCGCCCCGCGTCGCCATCCTGCGCGAGCAGGGCGTGAACGGGCAGCGCGAAATGGCCGCCGCGTTCCGCCGCGCCGGTTTCGAAGCGGTGGATGTCCACATGTCTGAACTGGCGGCCGGCCACCGTACGCTTGAAGGCTTCGCCGGGCTGGTCGCCTGCGGCGGCTTTTCCTACGGCGACGTGCTGGGCGCCGGCAGCGGCTGGGCGCGCTCAATCCTGTTCAATCCGCGCACACGGGACCTCTTCAGCGAATTCTTCAACCGCGCCGACACATTCACGCTCGGCGTGTGCAACGGCTGCCAGATGCTCTCGCAACTCAAGACCCTGATTCCCGGCGCTGGCGCCTGGCCGCGCTTTTTGCGTAATCGCTCGGAGCAGTTTGAAGCGCGACTGGTGATGGCCGAAGTCCTGCCCTCGCCCTCGCTGTTCTTCGACGGTCTCGCGGGCATGATGGCGCCGCTGGTGGTCTCGCACGGCGAGGGCCGAGTCGATGAACTCGCGACCGACGCGCGGCAGTGCCTGCGCTATGTCGACCATCAGGGCCAACCGACGATGCTTTATCCGCAGAATCCCAACGGATCGCCCGCGGGCGTTACCGGCTTCACCACCGACGATGGCCGAGCCACGATTCTGATGCCGCATCCCGAGCGGATTTTCCTGCGCCATCAATCCTCATGGTCGCCGGCGTCGGTGACCGGGGCCGAAGGACCGTGGTTCGAGATGTTCCGCAATGCCCGGCGGCGCCTCGGCTAGGCGCGGCATGGGACGCTACGGATCGGTTAGACTCCGAGCGCCGTAACCGAATGTTTGAGGCCGCAGGAGCTTGCCCATGATTACTGCCCTTGTCCTCGTCGATCTCCAGAACGACTACTTCGCGGACGGGGCGATGCCGCTGGTCGGGATGGAGGCGGCCGCCCGTCAGGCAGCGCGGGCGCTGGCCCACGCCCGACAGAAGGGCTGGTCGGTCATCCACATTCAGCATCACTCGGTGCGCCCCGGTGCGACGTTCTTCATTCCCGGTACGCCCGGGGCTGAACATCACGGCTCGGTGGCACCGGCCAGCGACGAGGCGGTGGTCGTCAAACACTTCCCCAACGCCTTTCGCGACAGTTCACTGGCCGCCGTGCTTGGCGTCGATGACGTCAGTCATCTCGTGATCTGCGGCGCCATGAGCCACATGTGCATCGACGCCACGACCCGGGCGGCCTACGATGCAGGCTTCCACTGCACGGTTCTCAGCGACGCCTGCGCCACGCGCGATCTGGCCTACGACGGCGAAATCGTTCCCGCAGCCCAGGTCCACGCGGCGTTTATGGCCGCGCTGGCCACACCGTACGCCAAGGTCACCTCGACCGACGCCCTGCTGGGCGAATAATCCACCCGGTTTCATCGTCAGGTTCGGAGTGTGCGCAGATGTCCGACAGGAACCGCCCGAGGCCGCCGGCCAGCGCCATAAGCCCCGCCCCGCTCGACGATGAGGCCGCATTCCGCGCCGCCTTCGCCGGCGTGCGGCCGCTGCGCACCGACACCATCGATTTACGTCCGCCGGCGCCGCCGCCGGTGCCTACCCAGTCACACCGCGACCAGCGCTCGGTGCTGGACGAAATGATGCTGCTCGACCCGGGTGAAGGAGAGATGGAGACCGGCGACGAGCTGATCTTCAAACGCGAGGGCGTGCAGAACAGCGTGATGCGCAAGCTCCGCCGCGGCCAGTTTTCGATTCAGGGTCATCTGGATCTGCACGGGCTGACCACCCCCGAAGCCAAGCGCGCGCTGGCCGGCTTCCTCGTTGACTGCGTGCAGCGTGAATGGCGCTGCGTGCGCATCGTCCACGGCAAGGGCCTTCGTTCACCCGGTCAGGTGCCCGTACTTAAACCCAAGGTCAGCCACTGGCTGGCGCAGCGGGAAGAAGTCATGGCCTTCATTTCGACGCCCGCCACGGACGGTGGTACCGGCGCCATTTACGTACTGCTGAAAGCCCGCCGCTAGCGCGCCATGCCGCTCACTGACTCTCGCTTCGAGCGTCTGGTGCTGCAGACACCGGACGGCGCGCGCGCCGAGGTCTCGGCCCACGGGGCGCAGGTGCTCCACTGGCAAACGGCGACCGATCCAGACAACCGGCTGTATCTCAGTCCGCTGGCGCAGTACCGCCCGGAGCAGGCGATTCGCGGCGGAATCCCGGTGCTCTTTCCGCAGTTTGGTTTATTCGGGACGCTGCCGAAGCACGGTCTGGTCCGTACCAGACACTGGCAGCCAGCGCCGCGCAATACCCCGTCAAGTCTCCGCCTCACCCTGACCGACGACGCCGCATCGCGTGCGTGCTGGCCGCACGCTTTTCGCCTGACGCTCAGCGTCAGCCTTAGCGCGCAAGCGCTGGAAGTCGGCCTGGAAGTCGTCAATACCGGCGCGGCGGCGTTCAGCTTCACGGTCGGGCTGCACAGCTATCTCGCGGTGAATAATCTGCAGCAACTGCGCCTGCATGGCTTGTCCGGTCTCGATTATCTGGACGCCGCAAGCGGGCTCGCGCAGCGGCGTGATACGGCAGACGCGCTGGCCGTGAACGGGGAAATCGATCGGGTGTATGTCGGTGCCCGCGCACCGCTATCCCTGCGCGATGCCGGACGTGACACCGCGATCTCGCAGACGGGTTTCACGGACGTGGTGGTGTGGAATCCCGGCCCGCAGGCGACGCTGGCCGACCTGCCGCAGGCCGCCTATCAGGACATGCTTTGCGTGGAGGCGGCGGTCATCGCGCAACCGGTGGTCCTGCTGCCCGGCGCGCGCTGGCAGGGCGCGCAACGCCTTGAGGCTATGGCGCCTGCGTCCTGATGCGGACGCCGGCCCGCTAGCTGTCGATCAGCACGACCGCAGCGGCGGCAATGCCTTCCTCTCGCCCGGCAAAGCCCATCTTTTCGGTGGTGGTGGCTTTGACGCTGACCGCCGCCACCGGCAGGCCCAGATCCTCAGCGATGCGCTCGCGCATCAGCGCGACGTGCGGTGCAATTTTCGGCCGCTCGGCAATGATGGTGCCGTCGATATTGACGATCCGGTAGCCCATCTCGGCAATCAGTGCCGCCGTCCGGCGCAGCAGAATCCGGCTGTCGATGCCTTTGAACTCGCCGCTGGTGTCCGGAAAATGCTTGCCGATGTCACCCAGCGCGGCCGCGCCAAGCAGCGCGTCGCACAGTGCGTGCAAGAGCACATCGCCATCCGAGTGCGCGGCCAGGCCGCGCGTATGCGGCACTTTCACGCCGCCCAGCATCACGAAGTCGCCGTCCCGAAAACAATGGGCGTCGAAACCCTGACCGATACGCATCATGCAGTTCCCTGGCCCGACGCCAGCGCCTGCAGGTACCACGCTGCAAGCGGCAGATCTTCGGGCCGCGTAATTTTGAGGTTGTCGCTGTGGCCTTCGACCATCACCGGGGTGTGGCCGGCCAGTTCGATGGCCTGTGCTTCGTCGGTCACCAGACGGCCCGCCGCCAGCGCTTCGCGCAGCGCAGCGCGTAAGAGGCCAACACGGAACATCTGCGGGGTCAGCGCATGCCACAGGCTGGCCCGGTCGACGGTTTGCTCGATCTCGCCCGTCACCGCACAACGTTTGAGGGTATCGCGCACCGGCACGCCCAGAATGCCGCCGACGGGGTGCGCATAGAGTTGGTCAATGAGCTTCGCCAGATCGGCCGGCCGCAGGCAGGGTCGTGCCGCGTCGTGCACCAGCGCCCAGTCCTCATCCGCCGCCGGCAGGGCCTCGAGCCCGTTGAGCACCGAGTGGCAACGCTCCGCGCCGCCCGCCGCGATCTGCACACGCGGTGCCAGCGGGGCGACGATTGCCCGCCCCAGCTCATCCCCCGCCGCCATTGCCACCACCACCCCGGCGATCCGGGGTTCGTCCAGCAAACGGCGCAGGGTGTGTTCAAGAATGCTGGCGCCAGCCAGTTGCAGATACTGCTTGGGCAACTCGCTGCCCATGCGCGCACCGCGGCCACCGGCCGGCACCACCGCCCACAGTCGGCCGCTCACGGGATCGCTTTCTCCGAAACGGGCGTGGCGGGCTCGATCATCTGAAAGAAAATCTCATTATGGCGCACCATGCCCATCTCGCTACGCGCCAGTTCTTCGATGGCGTCCAGACCCTCTTTGAGGTCCATCACTTCCGCCGCCAGACCGCGATTACGGGCCGCAAACTCGGCGTTGCTGGCGCTTTGCGCGGCGATCTGGTCGCGCACTTCCTGCACATCGAGGCGCCCACCGCGACCGAACCATAGCCCGTACTGCAAGGCGGCCAGTACCAGCACCAGGGACCACAGCAGGCGACGGATGCCGCGGGTCATCAGGCGAGGTTGTAGAACGCCGCGCGCCCCGGGTAGCTCGCACGTGCGCCGAGTTCACGTTCGATCACCAGCAGGCGGTTGTATTTGGCCACGCGGTCGGAACGCGACAGCGAGCCGGTCTTGATTTGTCCGGTGCTCTTGCCCACCGCGATGTCGGCGATGGTGGTGTCTTCGGTTTCGCCCGAGCGATGCGAGACGACGGCCGTGTACTTCGCGGCGCGGGCCATCTCGATAGCCTCGAAAGTCTCGGTCAAGGTGCCAATCTGGTTGACCTTGATAAGGATCGAGTTGGCCACTTTCTGCTTGATGCCGTCGGCCAGAATGGCGGAGTTGGTGACGAACAGGTCGTCGCCCACCAGCTGTACGCGGTCACCTACGGCACGGGTCAAGAGGCCCCAGCCTTCCCAGTCGTTCTGGTCCATACCGTCTTCAATGGACAGAATGGGATAGTCGCGCGCCCAGCTGGCCAGGAGATCGCTCATCTGCGCGCTGCTGAGGCGTCGACCTTCGGATTCCAGGTGGTAGTAGCCGTCCTTGTAGAACTCGGAACTCGCCACGTCCAGGCCCAGCATGATTTCGCTGCCGAGCTTGAAACCCGCTTTGCCTATGGCCTCTGCGATGAGGTCCAGCGCCGCCTGATTGGACGGCAGATCCGGCGCAAAGCCGCCTTCATCACCCACCGTGGTGCCCGCACCGCGGCCGGCCAGCACGGATTTCAGCGCGTGGAAAATCTCTGCGCCGTAGCGCATGGCTTCGGCAAAGGAGGTCGCGCCTACCGGCAAAATCATGAACTCCTGAAAGTCCACGTTGTTACTGGCGTGTGCCCCGCCGTTGATGATGTTCATCATCGGCACCGGCAGCTGGAACTGCTCGCGCTCGCCCCGCCCCAGCAGGGCGTAGAGCGGGATGCCGGCTTCGTTGGCGGCGGCGTGGGCGGCGGCCATCGACACGGCGAGCGTGGCGTTAGCGCCTAGCCGCGCCTTGTTGGGCGTGCCGTCCAGCGCAATCATCGCGCGGTCGAGCCCGACCTGATCCGCCACCTCGCGCCCGCGCACGGCGGCGGCAATTTCCTGATTGATGTGGCCTACGGCCTTCAGCACCCCTTTGCCCAGATAGCGTTTGGGATCCTTGTCGCGCAGCTCCAGCGCCTCACGCTCGCCGGTCGAGGCGCCGGACGGCACCGCGGCCGACCCGCGTGCGCCGCTGGCGGTGGTGACTTCGGCCCACACGGTGGGATTGCCGCGCGAGTCGATGACTTCCTGCGCGATGATGTGAGTAATCTCGGACATGGTTTTTCCTCGCGATACGGGCCGCTGGCCGGCCTGTCAGTTGAAACGGATCTGCGCCGGCCTCAGGCCTGCATCGCCCCGCTGCGTTTGGCGATGGCATCGAGTTCGCGCAAGGTGGTGAGCAGTTCGCGCATGCGGCCAAGTGGCCAGGCGTTGGGGCCGTCGGACAGCGCACGGTCGGGATCGGGATGGGTCTCCATGAAGATCCCGGCCACGCCCACGGCCGCTGCGGCGCGCGCCAACGCCGGCACAAACTCGCGCTGACCGCCGGAACTACCACCCTGCCCGCCCGGCATCTGCACGGAGTGCGTGGCGTCGAAAACCACCGGGGCGCCGGTCTCGCGCATCACCACCAGTGAGCGCATATCGGAAACCAGATAGTTGTAGCCGAAGCTCGCGCCGCGCTCGCAGACCATGATGGCGTCGTTGCCCGAGGCACGCGCCTTGGTCACCACGTGCTGCATGTCCCAGGGGGCCAGAAACTGGCCTTTCTTGATATTGACCGGCTTGCCCTGACTGGCGACGGCCTGGATGAAATTGGTTTGGCGGCAGAGAAACGCAGGCGTCTGCAGCACGTCGACCACCGCGGCGACTTCCGCCAGCGGCGTGTCTTCGTGCACGTCGGTCAGCACCGGCAGACCGAGTTGCTGCTTCACCTTCTCGAGAATGGCGAGCCCCTGCTCCAGCCCCGGCCCGCGGAAGCTGTTGAGCGAGGTGCGATTGGCCTTGTCGAACGAGGCCTTGAACACATAGGGAATGCCAAGCTCGCGGGTCAGTTCCCGCAATTGCCCGGCAACGTCCAGCACCAGCCCTTCAGACTCAATAACGCAGGGACCGGCAATCAGGAAAAACGGCCGATCGCCGCCGACCTCGAAATCAGCCAGCCGCATCATGGGCTCCGGCGGTCTGCTGCTTGTAGGCCAGCGCCGCCCGCACGAAAGCCGTAAACAGCGGATGTCCGTCGCGCGGGGTCGAGGTGAACTCCGGATGGAACTGGCAGCCCACAAACCACGGATGCGCCGGGATTTCGATGATTTCCACCAGATTGCCGTCCATCGAGCGACCGGCGACGCGCAGGCCGGCGGCTTCCAGATCCATCTGGTAGGTGTTGTTGAACTCATAGCGATGCCGATGCCGCTCGACGATGGTTTCGGTGCCGTAGGCGCGGGCCACGATGCTGTCGCCTGCCAGTCGGCACTGCTGCCCGCCAAGGCGCATGGTGCCGCCCTTGTCGCTGGTTTCATCGCGCCGGTGCACGGCGCCGTCTGACGCCATCCACTCGGTGATCAGGGCGATCACCGGATGCGGCGTGTGGCGGTTGAACTCGGTGCTGTGCGCATCGGCAAGGCCGGCGCAATGCCGGGCAAACTCAATCACCGCCACCTGCATCCCGAGGCAGATGCCAAGGTAGGGGATGTTGTGCTCACGGGCGTAACGCGCCGCGATGATCTTGCCTTCGATGCCGCGCTCGCCGAAGCCGCCCGGCACCAGAATGGCGTCCATGTGTTCGAGCCCGGCCGGGCCGTCGCGGTCGATGACTTCGGAGTCGACGTACCGGATGTTGACCTTGGTGTGGCTATGAATGCCCGCGTGGATGAGCGCCTCGGACAGCGACTTGTAGGACTCGGTCAGGTGGACGTATTTACCCACCATCGCGATGTTGACCGAAGTCCGCGCGCCGGTGAGCGCGTCAACGACGGCGGCCCATTCGCCCAGATCTGCCGGCGGCGCTTCGATGCCCAATTTTTCGACCACGATGGCATCCAGCCCCTGCTCGTGCAGCATGGCCGGAATGCGGTAGATGGTGTCGGCATCCATCGCCGAGATGACCGCGCGTTCCTCGACGTTGGTAAACAGCGCGATTTTGCGCCGCTCTGACGGCGGCACCGCGCGGTCGCTACGGCAGATGAGGATATCGGGCTGTATGCCGATGGAGCGCAGTTCTTTCACCGAATGCTGCGTGGGCTTGGTTTTCACTTCGCCCGCAGAGGCGATGTAAGGCACGAGCGTGAGGTGGATGAACAGCGTGTTGCGGCTTCCCAGTTCCACCCGCATCTGGCGGATGGCTTCGAGAAACGGGAGCGATTCGATGTCGCCCACCGTGCCGCCAATTTCAACCAGTGCCACCTCGGCATCGCCGGCGCCCTGCTTGATGCGCGCCTTGATTTCGTCGGTGATGTGCGGGATGACCTGCACGGTCGCGCCCAGATACTCGCCGCGCCGCTCCTTGCGGATCACGCTTTCGTAGATGCGACCGGTGGTGTAATTGCTGTTGGCGCTGGTACGACAGCGCACAAAGCGTTCGTAATGCCCCAGGTCCAGATCGGTTTCCGCACCGTCTTCGGTGACGAAGACCTCACCGTGCTGGAACGGACTCATGGTCCCGGGGTCGACGTTGATGTAGGGGTCGAGCTTGGTGAGCGAAACGGCCAGCCCGCGGGTCTCGAGGATAGTTCCAAGCGACGCAGCGGCGATGCCTTTGCCCAGCGAAGAAACGACGCCACCCGTGATGAAGATGTAGCGCGTCATTGGCAATTCAAGGTTGGGTGAGTCCGTTTTTGTCAGCGTTGAGAGCGATGCTTAGGGGCGCGTCTGGCGACTCGCTGCCGCTCTTGTGACAGGGCCGCAAGCTACCAGATAGAGGGGCCTTACTCAATCGCCACGACAGGCATCAGACGGTCCGGGCGAGCGGCACCAGAAAGCGCGGGCGTGCGCGGAAACAGGGCAAAGCCGGGTGCTAGAATGCGCATCCCGCGTGTGGCCTGAGGCAAGGCACCGCCGGTCATCAGGAGCAGGAAGTGATGTCAGACATAGCAATCGCGCAGCAGGCCCACAAGCGGCCCATCCTTGAACTGGCCGCCGACCGATACGGTATTGGCCCCGAACACCTCGAACCCTACGGGCACTACAAGGCGAAGCTGTCGCTGGATTACCTGCAAACCCTGAACGACCACCCCGACGGCCAGCTGATTCTGGTCACCGCGATCAGTCCCACCCCTGCCGGCGAAGGCAAGACCACCACCACCGTCGGCCTCGGCGACGCCATGAACCGCCTCGGCCACCGCACCATCATCTGCCTGCGCGAGCCGTCGCTGGGGCCCTGTTTCGGGGTCAAGGGCGGCGCCGCCGGCGGCGGTTACGCGCAGGTGGTGCCGATGGAAGACATCAACCTGCACTTCACCGGCGACTTCCACGCCATCGGCGCCGCTCACAACCTGCTGGCGGCGATGCTCGACAACCACATCAATCATGGCAACGCGCTCAACATCGACCCCCGGCTCATCAGCTGGAAGCGGGTGGTGGATATGAACGACCGCGCGCTGCGGCGGATCGTGGTCGGCCTCGGCGGCACCGCCAACGGCTATGTGCGAGAGGATGGCTTCGACATCACGGTGGCCTCCGAAGTCATGGCCATTTTCTGTCTGGCCACTTCCCTGACCGATCTCAAGCAGCGGCTCGGCGAGATTGTGGTGGGCTACACCACCGGCACGCGCCAGCCGGTGCGGGCCCGCGACCTCAAAGCCCACGGCGCGATGGCCGCGCTGCTCAAAGATGCCATCAAGCCCAATCTGGTCCAGACGCTGGAAAACAATCTGGCCTTCGTCCACGGCGGCCCGTTTGCCAACATCGCCCACGGCTGCAACAGCGTGTCGGCAACCCGCGCGGCCTTGAAGCTGGCGGATTTTGTGGTGACGGAGGCGGGCTTCGGCGCAGATCTTGGCGCCGAGAAATTCATCGACATTAAGTGCCGCAAGGCGGGACTCAAGCCGCGCGCCGCGGTGCTGGTCGCCACCGCCCGCGCGCTGAAATATCACGGCGGTGCGGCGCGCGACGCGCTGGGGCGCGAAGACCTCGCCGCGCTGGAGCGCGGTCTGGTTAATCTGGAGCGTCACTACCGGAATATCACCGGCGAATACGGCCTGCCCTGCGTGGTGTGTATCAATCACTTCACCGCCGACACCCCGGCTGAGATCGCGCTGATTGAAGCGCGGGTGGCGAGCCTCGGCGGCCGCGCGGTGCTGGCCCGGCACTGGGCCGAAGGCGGCGCCGGCGCCGAAGCGCTGGCGGCGGCGGTGGTCGAAACCATCGCGGCCAATACCGCGCCCCATCGCATGGTGTACGAAGACCAGTTGCCGCTGTGGGACAAAATCAACGCCGTGGCGACCCGCATCTACGGCGCCGCCGGAATCAGCGCCGACGCCAAGGTCCGCGCCCAGATCAACGAACTGAACGCCGAGTGGGGTCATTTGCCGGTATGCATGGCCAAGACACAGATGTCGTTTTCCACCGATCCGACCGCACTCGGCGCCCCCAGCGGGCACACGGTCAATCTGCGCGAGGTGCGGCTGGCGGCGGGTGCGGGTTTTGTGGTGGTTATCGCAGGCGATTTGATGACCATGCCCGGCCTGCCCAAAGTGCCGGCGGCGGAACACATCGACGTCGATGCCCAGGGCAATATCAGCGGACTGTTCTAGGCGCTGCGGCAGCCGGGCCGAATGAGGCCGGGCACCGTCTGGCTAAGGTAATTTGCGGCCGCGCCAAACAGCGGCCCAGCAAGCCGGGAGGAAGATAAATGGCACTGCAACGCACGCAAACCGGCGCCGGTCACCTGAGCAGCCTGCTGTGGGTGGCCATTGCCATCCTGGGCGCTTCGGCCGTCGGCGGCATCGCGCTCTCGCGCGGCGAGACCATCAACAGCCTGTGGTTTATCGTCGCTGCGCTGTGCGTCTACGCGATCGCCTACCGCTTCTACAGCCTGTTTATCGCGAGCAAGGTGCTGCTGCTCGATCCCACCCGTGCCACGCCGGCCGAACGCCTGAGCGACGGCCGCGATTTCGTCCCCACCAATCGCTGGATTGTCTTCGGCCATCATTTCGCCGCCATTGCCGGTCCGGGCCCGCTAATCGGCCCGACGCTCGCCGCGCAGTTTGGCTATCTGCCCGGCACGCTGTGGATTCTGATCGGCGGCGTACTGGGCGGCTGCGTGCAGGATTTCGTGATCCTCTTTTTCTCGATTCGTCGCAACGGCCGCTCGCTGGGACAAATGGCCCGTGAAGAACTGGGCCCGGTCGGCGGCGCGGCGGCAACGCTTGGCGTGATGACGATCATGATCATCCTGATCGCCGTGTTGGGGCTGGTGGTGGTCAACGCCATGAAGCACAGCCCCTGGGCCACCTCGACCGTCGCCGCCACCATCCCGATTGCCGTGCTGGTGGGCGTGTATCTGCGCCATCTGCGCCCCGGCCGCGTGCTTGAAGCCTCCGTGCTGGGCGTCGTCTTGCTGCTATTGGCCGTGGTGGGCGGTGGCTACGTCGACCATCATCCCCTGTGGCGCACCTGGTTTGACTACGACGCCTCGCCGCTCGCGCTCATGATCATCGCCTACGGTTTTGCTGCCGCGGTGCTGCCGGTGTGGCTGCTGCTCGCGCCGCGCGACTATCTGTCGACGTTCATGAAGCTTGGCACCATCATCGCGCTGGCGCTGGCGATCGTGATCCTGCGGCCGGTGATGCATATGCCGGCCCTCACCCCGTTCATCGACGGCACGGGCCCGATCTTTTCGGGTCCCCTGTTTCCGTTTGTCTTCATCACCATCGCCTGCGGCGCGATTTCCGGCTTTCACTCGCTGATTTCCTCGGGCACCACGCCGAAACTCATCGCCAACGAGGCTGACGCGCGGATGATTGGCTACGGCGGCATGCTGATGGAAAGCTTCGTGGCGGTGATGGCCATGATCGCCGCCTGCGTGCTGGAGCCCGGCGTGTATTTCGCTATCAACAGCCCGGCCGGCGTGGTGGGTGCCGAACCTGCCGCCGCGGTCGCCACCATCAGCAGTTGGGGCTTTCCGGTCACGGTCGAGCAGATGAGCGCGCTGGCGAAGGAGATGGGCGAAAGCACGCTCTTCGCCCGCACCGGCGGCGCGCCCTCGCTGGCGGTCGGCATGGCCAATATCTTCTCCAGCCTGTCCGGCGGCAGCCTGCTCGCGCTGTGGTATCACTTTGCGATCATGTTCGAGGCCTTGTTCATCCTGACCACCCTGGACGCCGGCACCCGCGTCGCGCGCTTCATGCTGCAGGACATGCTGGGCAACTTCTCGCCGCGACTCGGCCGCACCAGCTGGTATCCGGGCGTGCTGTTGACCAGCGCTATCGTGGTCGGCGCCTGGGGCTATTTCCTCTATCAGGGCACGCGCGACCCGCTGGGCGGCATCAACAGCATGTGGCCGCTGTTTGGCATCGCCAACCAGATGCTGGCCGCGATTGCGCTCTGCGTGGCCACCAGCATCCTCTTCAAGTCGCGCGGACCACGCGCGGCGCTGATCACCGGGTTGCCGCTGCTGTGGCTGCTCGCCGTCACGTCGACCGCAGCGACGCTGAAAATTTTCAGCCCCTTGCCGCGGGTCGGCTTCCTTGCCCACGCCGCCGATCTGGAAAGCAAGCTCGCCGCCGGCCAGTTGGCGGGCCCGCTGCTGGCGCAGGCGCCCCGGCTGATCTTCAACGACTACCTGAACGCCGGTCTGACCCTGCTGTTTCTTGCCATCGCCTGGGTGGTGGTGTTTGAGACCGGACGCATTTGCCTGCGGGTGCACCGTGGCGCGCACGCGCCACCGCTGTCGGAAGTGCCCTATCAGGCGACGGCGCTGGGCCGATGAAAGCGCTGCGGCGGCTCCGCGGCTGGCTGCACGCCACGCTGGGACAGTGTGTGCATCAGTTCAACGGTGGCGCGGCTTACGAGCACTATCTCGCCCACTGGCGCGCACATCACCCGGAAGGAACGCCACTCAGCGCAGACGAATTCCATCGTCGTGAACAGGATCGGCGCTGGAACGGGGTGCGGCGCTGCTGCTAGACCGCGCCGCCCCGACGGACTGATTCAAGGCGGTGGTGGCGGTGGCGGGGCTTCGGCCTTGCCCTGATCGCCCTGCAAGCGAGCCAGCGGCCGCGAAATGTCCATGTACAACACATAGCCTTTCTTGGTCTTCGGATCCGTGACGTCGATGACGTCACAGGCCGTACCATCGCTGCACAGCTGACCGTGCTGGCCTTCGAACTTGAAGCCGAACATGGAAAGGTAGAAAAGCTCTTCGTCGATCGAAATGACCGGACAGGGTTTAGCCTCGTCCTGTCCTTCGCCGGGCCCGCAAATCGATTTGCCAATGCCCTGCGCCACTTCGTCGTGAAATTTTGCCTTGTCCGCCTGGCCATTCTTGTCGAACACCCGCGCCGCGCCGAGATGCGCGAAAGGATTCAGCGGATCCTCCGCCAGCCAGGCGTCAACCCGGCTGGCAGCGACATCAAACTTCGACTCCGACAGCGCTTTTTGGACCGCACGGCGGTGCTCAAGCATGGTCGGCCGGTTCGGCGCGTAAGCCGGCGTGCCTGCATAGGCAAAGCGCAGGGCCCGGAAATCGACTGTCGTATCGCCGCCCTGCAGGCGCTGGTAGAGGCTGGCGTAGTCCTCGGTCGCCAGCGCCGGCATTGTCGCCAGCGTGGCCCATAGCGCACACAGCACGGGACGAAGAAAGTGGGCAGGCATCGGTAATTCCTTGTGGTTCAGGGCGCGGGCAAAAGCTGCACGCTGCCAGAAACGGTGATGGAAAGCGTTTGCACGCCGGGGGCGAGCGGCGCTGCGGGGGCCGCGTCTGCCATGGCGGCGGCGCGAAACATGATGGGCGGCTGCGCACCACCGCCGAGTCCGCCGACCTCAAGACCAATCAGCGTGTAGCCGCTGCGGCCCAGCGCCTTCACCACGCCGTCGGCACGCTGCCGGAAGCGGGCGATCGCGGCGGCGGTCAGGCTGTCCTCAGCGGCCGCACGCGCCTCGGCCGACACCGCATAGTCCACCGATTCAACCGCCAGCTTCTCCTGCAAGCGCGCCACCAGTTCACCGAGCGCACGAGGCTCGCGGGCTTCCAGCCGCAGACTCTGACGGACCCGCCAGCTACGAATGGCGTTGTGTTCGTTCATCACGGGATAGGTGCTGTATTGCCCGGTGCTGACGGCGACCGCAGGCAGCTTGGCGGCCTCGGCGAGTGCCCAGGTGATCGCGGCGTTGACCGCAGCGCCCGGCGCAGTCTGGCTGGGCCCCTCCTGCTCCACGAACAGCGTGGTGATGATTTGGTCGTTCGCCACGCGCTGTTCGGCGCTTGCCGAGAGCTGGATGCGATCCGAGCCCAGTGCATCGGCGCCGGCGGCCGTCATGCCCAACAGGCCCGCGACTAGAACGAGCAAACGCCAGACTGATTTCATGTGCCTTGCCCCTCTTCTTCCTGCAGTTGTCGTGCGGTTGTACGCAGGGTGTCCCAGGCTGCCGCCACGTGGCTGGCTTCGGTCGCGGCCTGACCGACACACAAGCGCAGCACATGCTGGCCGCGCAAAGCCGTATGGGAGATGAACAGCCGGCCCTCGGCATTCACGCGCGCCTGCAGACGCCGCGTGAAGTCGTCGCCCGCGCGATGACGAAAGCAGACCAGATTCAGCGACACCGGCGTGACCAGTTCAAACGCCGGATCGGCGGCGACCCAGCGACCAAACGCCTGCGCCAGCGTCAGGTGTTCACGCAGCAGCGCACGCAGCCCGGCCAGCCCGAAGCCGCGCAGCACGAACCACAGTTTGAGCGCGCGGAATCGTCGCCCCAGCGGCACCTGCCAGTCGCGGTAATCGAACACCTCGCCGGCCTCGCTGGCCTCGTTGCGCAGGTATTCGGGCGTAATGCTGAGCGCGCTGGTCAGGTCACGGCGGCGGGCCACGTAAAAACAGCTGCAATCGAAATTGGTCAGCAACCACTTGTGCGGGTTGAAGCAGTAGCTGTCGGCGAGTTCAAGGCCATCGAAAATGGCGCGCGCCTCGGGCAGCAGTCCCGCGCTGCCGGCCATCGCGGCGTCGACGTGCAGCCAAAGTCCTTCAGCGCGGCAGATTTCACCTATCGCCCGCAGCGGGTCGCAGGCCAGTGAGGAGGTCGTGCCGACGGTGGCGCATACAAAAAACGGCGTGAGTCCGCGAGCGCGGTCTTCCCGAATCGCGCTCGCCAAGGCCGCCGGGTCCAGCGCATAGCGCTCGTCCACCGCGAGCTTGCGCAAATTGGCGCGCCCAATCCCCGCCAGCATCACCGCCTTGTCCAGCGATGAATGGGCCTGCGAGGAGGTGTAGGCCACCAGCCCGCCCTGATAGCCCGACTCGTTACTGCGACCACCGGTGGCGCGTTCACGCGCGGCAATGAGCGCGCAGAGCACCGCGCCGGAAGCCGAGTCCTGCAGCACCCCGCCACCCGCGCCACCGGCACGGAACGCCGCCGGCAACGCGCAGGCCTCGGCCAGCCAGTCGAGCATGCGGGTTTCAACTTCGGTACACGCCGGACTGGTCTGCCACAACATGCCCTGCACGCCCAGCGCCGCGCTCAGCAAATCGGCGAGCATCGACGGCCCGGAGGCGTTGGCCGGGAAGTAGGCGAAGAAGTTGGGCGACTGCCAGTGGGTGAGCCCCGGCACGACGATGCGGTCAAGATCGGCCAGTACGGCGTCGAAGGCTTCCGGGAGTTCGGGGGCGCTGGCGGGTAAGGCGGAGAAGACGTCCCCGGGCGCCACGCGGGATAAGACCGTGAGCGTCGGAAGTCGCGCGTAGTAGCGGGTAATCCAGTCGACGAGCGCGAGCAGTTGGGCGCGGAAGGGTTCGGGATCGAAAGCCTGAGGTCGCCCGTTCATGGCTGGTGCAGCGCCGGCGGCCACGCGAGGTAGCCGCCGGTGCCTGATGCCTTACAGGTTGGCGAGGACGTGCTCGGCCGCGCTGACCTTGAACTCCATCGGCGCTTCAACGAACACGTTGCTGACCACGCCGTTGTCGACCACCAGCGCGAAGCGCTGGCCGCGGGTGCCCATGCCGAAACCGCTGGCATCCAGTTCCAGGCCCAGCGCCTTGGTGTACGCGCAGTTGCCGTCGGCCAGCATGGTGACTTTGCCTTCGGCGCCGGCGTGCTTGCCCCAGGCGCCCATGACGAAGGTGTCGTTGACGGCGACGCAGGCGATGGTGTCGACGCCCTTGGCCTTCAGCTGGTCAGCCAGTTCCAGATAGCCCGGCAGGTGCTTGGCGGAGCAGGTCGGCGTGAACGCGCCGGGCACCGAGAACAGCACAACTTTCTTGCCGGCGAAAAGCTCGTCCGAAGAAATGGAGCCCGGCCCCTTGTCGGTCATGTGGCCGAACGAACCTGCGGGCATTTTGTCGCCGATTTTGATGGTCATAAAATTCCTCCTGTCATGCTGTGTTTAACCAAGGCCGCATTCTGCCACCGCAGACTGCGGCGGCGATAGCGGTCTGCTCAGATCACGGGATCGGGCAGCGGCTGGCCGTTGAAAAAGGCGTCCAGATTGGCGAGGACGCGCAGGCCCATGGCGGTGCGGGTTTCTGCCGTCGCGCTGCCCAGATGGGGCAGCAGCACGACGTTTTCCATTTGCATCAAGGCGGCCGGCACCGCTGGCTCGGCGCTATACACATCAAGCCCCGCGCCTTTGATACGCCCGTCGCGCAAGGCTGCGATCAAGGCCGCTTCATCCACCACCTCGCCCCGCGCGGTGTTGATGAGAAATGCCTGCGGCGGCATCAGCGCGAGGCGCTCGGCGTTTAACAGGTGGCGGGTCTCCGCACCGCCCGGACAGTGCAGGGACACAAAATCGCTGGCCGCCAGCAAGGCCTCCAGCGACGCGGCGGGCGCGGCCCCGCAGGCCGTGGCCACCGCCGGTTCGACCGGTCGCGGGGTGTGAAACAGCACCCGCATGCCGAAGCCAAAATGCGCGCGCCGGGCAACGGCCTCGGCAATCCGGCCAAATCCGATGAGCCCCAGCGTCTTGCCCGTCACCCGCGAGCCCATGAGCTGCGTCGGCCGCCAGCCGTCCCAGCGCCCTGCGCGGACTTCCCGTTCGCCCTCACCGGCCCGACGCGCCAGCATCAGCATCAGCGTCAGCGTGAGGTCCGCGGTGCAGTCGGTCAGCACGCCGGGCGTGTTGCTCACTTTAAGTCCGGCCTGCGCCGCAGCCGCGAGGTCGATGTGATTGAAGCCGACGCCATAGTTAGCGATGAGTTTGGCGCGGCAATCGCCGACGCCAAGCACGCTGGCGTCGAGGCGGTCTGTCACCGTGGGACATAGCGCATCGGCATCGCGTAGCGCCGCGCGCAGGGCCTCGGCGTCGAAGGCCTCATCGCTCGCGTTGAAGACGGCGTCAAAACGCGCCGCCAACGCGGCCTCGACCGCCGCCGGCCAGCGCCGCGTCAGGACCACCCGCGGTTTCTTCATCCGGCTTAGCCCGCGGCGGGGTGCGTCTCGCGCAGATAGGCCTGCGCCGCCGCCACCCCGCTGCCCAGATTGATCTCGACGCCCGCATCCCGCAGGGCCATTTCGGTGCCGCACAGCGCGCCGAGCAGCATCAGTTCGTTCAGGTCCCCCAGATGCCCGATGCGGAAAACCTTGCCCGCCACGTCGGCCAGCCCCATACCGAGCGACAAGTTGTAGCGCTCGTAGGCGAGATTCACCACGGTATTGCTGTCGATGCCTTCAGGCACCACCACCGCCGTGACGGTCGGCGAATATTGCGCCGGGTCGCGCGCGCAGAGCGACAGGCCCCAGGCCTTGACCGCGCGGCGGGTCGCTTCGGCGTAGCGCTGATGGCGGGCATACACCTGCGGCAAGCCCTCTTCCAGCAGCATGTTGACCGACTCGCGCAGGCCGTGGATCAGCGTCATCGCCGGGGTATACGGGAACCAGCCGCCGGCGTTCGATTTCAGCATGTCATCGAAATCAAAGTAGTAGCGCTTCAATTGCGCGGTGCTGCGCGCGGCCAGCGCTTTCTGGCTGGCACAGACGATGGCCAGACCGGTCGGCAGCATGAAGCCTTTTTGCGAGCCGGCGACGGCCAGATCCACGCCCCATTCGTCCATCCGAAAATCGATGCAGCCGATGGCGCTCACGCCGTCGACATAGAGCAGCGCCGGGTGCTTCAGCTCGTCCAGAATCGCCCGCACGGCGGCAATGCTGCTGGTGACGCCGGTGGCGGTTTCGTTATGCGTGACCAGCACCGCCTTGATGGTATGCGCCTCATCGGCAGCGAGGATTTCGCGGTAGCGCGCCAGCGGCACGCCCTCGCCCCAGGTAACCCGCTCGATGTGCGTCTCCAGACCAAGGCGTTTGCACAGTTCGCCCCACAGGTGGCTGAACTGCCCGAAGCGGGCCTGCAACACGCGGTCGCCGGGTGAGAGCGTGTTGGTGATCGCCGCTTCCCAGCCGCCGGTGCCCGAGGCGGAGAAAATGAAAACTTTGCCATCGCGGGTGCCAAAGACCGTTTTCAGATCTTCAAACAGCGACAGGACGGTCTGCGGATAGTCGGCGCGGCGATGGTCTTCGAGCGGCACGTCCATCGCCCGGCGAATCCGCTCGGGGATGTTGGTCGGTCCGGGAATGAACAAAAAATTGCGGCCTGGCATGCGGGATCTCCGGAGCTGTTGGTTACGGTTAATCGACCGCTGAGCAAGGCAGGCGGCTACTAACGACGGGAAAGCGATGTGGCGGTCACCGACAGCCGCCTACGGGCCGCGCGACTCTACACGGGCCGCAACGGGCGCGACGATGATCCGGCGCGGCGCCCTCAGGCGTCGAGGGCGCGCTGCAGATCGCGACGCAAATCGGCCGTCGCTTCCAGCCCGACCGACAGGCGAATCAGGCCTTCGCCGATGCCCATCTCCGCCCGCTGCGCCGGCTGCAAGCGACCGTGGGTGGTCGTTGCCGGATGGGTCACGATGCTGCGGGTGTCGCCCAGATTCGCCGTGATGGAAAACAGCTGTAAGCGATCGATGACCCGCCAGGCTTCCTCGCGCCCGCCCTTGATCGCGAACGACAGCACGCCGCCGAAGGCCGACTGCTGGCGCGCGGCCAAGGCGTGCTGAGGATGGTCGGCCAGCCCCGGATAAAACACCCGCGCGACCCGTTCGTGCTGCTGCAGAAACGCGGCCAACTCGGCCGCGCTGCGGCTATGGGCATCCATGCGCAACTGCAGGGTTTCGAGGCCTTTCAGAAACACCCAGGCGTTGAACGGGCTCATCGTCGGCCCGGCGGTGCGCAAGAACGGAAAGAACTTTTGCTCGACCAGCGCGGCCGGCGCGACGATGGCGCCGCCGACACAGCGGCCTTGGCCGTCGAGATACTTGGTTGCGGAGTGCGTCACGATGTCGGCGCCCAGCGCCAGCGGCCGCTGCAGGGCCGGCGTGCAGAAACAGTTGTCGACCACGCAGAGCGCACCGGCCGCGTGGGCCAGCGCGGACAGCGCCGCGATGTCCGAGACCTCGGTCAGCGGATTGGAGGGCGTTTCCAGAAACAGCAGGCGCGTGTTCGGCCGCATGGCGGCTGCCCAGGCGGCGTTGTCGGTCGGGTCGACAAACGTGGTGTCGATGCCGAACTTGGCAAACATGGTGAAGAGGCTGACGGTGGTGCCAAACACGCTGCGCGAGCACACCACATGGTCGCCCTGCGCGAGCAGCGCCAGCACCGTGGTCAGGATTGCGCTCATGCCAGAGGACGTCGCGATACAAGCTTCACCGCCCTCCATCGCCGCCAGCCGCTGCTCGAAGGCGCGCACCGTGGGGTTGGTAAAGCGCGAATACACGTTACCCGGCTCGGTGCCAGCGAAGCGCGCCGCCGCCTGCGCGGCGTTGTCGAAACAGAAGCTCGAGGTGAGGTAAATCGGCGGGCTGTTTTCGTATTCAGCGCCCGGTTCAACGCCGGCTCGACAGCCCAGCGTGGCGAGGGCAAGTTCCCCCGCAAAATCGTCGTTCATCATGCGTTCTCAGCCCGCGTCGGCGGCGGCGCCAGCGGAGGTATGGAGGTCCTGGAGAGAATTGCTGACCGCCGCCCGCTTGGCTTTGGCCTCGTCGGAGCGCAGCGATTCCACGTGATTGAGATAGCCCACGCTGACATCGCCGGTGACGTAGCGTCCGTCGAAACAGGACAGGTCGAAGTGCTCGATGCGGGGGTTGCCCTTGCGGGCGCATTCCACCAGGTCGCTGAGGTCCTGATAAATCAGTTTGTCCGCTCCCAGCAGCGTACAGACTTCATCCACGCTACGGCCGTGCGCAACCAGCTCCTCGCCGGTCGGCATGTCGATGCCGTAGACGTTGGGAAAGCACACCGGCGGCGCGGCCGAGGCCATGTACACCCGTCGCGCGCCCGACTCACGCGCCATCTGGATGATCTGGCTTGAGGTCGTCCCGCGCACGATGGAGTCGTCCACCAGCAACACATTGCGGCCCGAAAATTCCAGATCGATGGCGTTCAGTTTCTGACGCACGGATTTTCGCCGCATCGCCTGCCCCGGCATGATGAACGTGCGCGGGATGTAGCGGTTCTTGATGAAGCCCTCGCGATAATCCACCCCCAGCCCGTGGGCCAGTTCCATCGCGGCGGTGCGCGCGGTGTCGGGGATCGGAATGACGACGTCAATGTCATGGTCGGGCCATTCACGGCGAATCTTGCTCGCCAGCGCTTCGCCCATCCGCATCCGCGCGCGGTGGACCGACACGCCGTCGATGATGGAATCGGGCCGGGCCAGATACACCAGTTCAAAAATGCACGGGGACAGTTGTGGCCGCACCGCGCACTGTCTGGAAAAAATCTCGCCGGATTCGCTGATAAACACCGCTTCACCGGGCGCGATGTCCCGCTCAAGCTCAAAGCCCAGCACGTCGATCGCAACCGATTCCGAGGCCAGCATGTATTCGCGGCCGTCCGGTGTTTCGCGGCTGCCGAACACGATCGGCCGAATGCCGTAGGGGTCGCGGAAGCCGATGATGCCCACGCCGGTGATCATCGCCACCACCGCGTAGCCACCGCTACAGCGCAAATGCAGTTTGGCCACCGCGTCGAAAATATCGTCCGGCCCAATGCTGACCTTGCCGAGGGCTTGCAGCTCCGCGGCCAGCACGTTGAGCAGGACTTCTGAATCGGAGTCGGTATTCACATGCCGCAATCCGTTCTGGAACAGCTCGTCTTTCAGGGTTTCGGTATTCGTGAGGTTGCCGTTGTGCGCCAGCACGATGCCGTAGGGCGAGTTCACGTAGAACGGCTGCGCCTCGGCGGTGGAGCTTTCGCCAGCGGTGGGGTAGCGCACGTGGCCGACCCCCATCAGGCCCTTGAGTTTCAGCATGTGACGGGTGTGGAACACATCCCGCACCAGCCCTTCGGATTTGCGCAGATACAGCCGGCCATCCTCGCAGGTGACGATACCGGCGGCGTCCTGACCGCGGTGCTGGAGCACCGTCAGGGCGTCGTAAATCGCTTGATTGACCGCTGTCTTGCCGACGATGCCGACGATGCCACACATGTTGGGTTGTGCCTCTGAATCTATCTGACGCCGGGGGCTGCATCGTAACCGAAGTGCCCGGCGAATTCTGGCAGCAGCAGCCCGGTCAGCCACTGCGCGAAGACCGCGAGTTGCGGCAGCAGCAGCGACTCCCGCCACCAGGGCTCGGCCGGTAAGGGAGTCAGGCCTGCCAGCAGCACCAGTACCAGCACAATGGCCATGCCGCGCAAGGCACCGAACAGCATGCCCAGTAGCTTGTCGGTATCGCCGAGACCCGCGCCCCGCACCAAGCGGTTGATGATCATGTTGAGCACCCCGAAGCCGATCAGGCCACCGAGCAGGATCGCGATGAAGGCAATGGCAATCCGCGCGGCATCCTGCGGAATGATCCGAACCAGCAGCGCGCCGAAAGGATTGCAGTAGGTAAAGGCCAGCCAGAAGGACACCACCCACGCCAGCAGCGACAGGATTTCCTTTACCAGTCCCCGAATAAGGCTCAGCAGGGCCGAGCCGCCAATCAGGCCGAGGATGACAAAATCAGCGGTATTCACAGCGCGCGCCGCTTACTCGCGGACCAGAATGCCCCGGAGATCGGGGGATTTGGCCAACTTGTTGCGCAGGTCGAGCGCCGCCTCATAGCCATCGACCGGGCCGGCGCGAACCCGGAACGACACGCCTTTGGCGTCCTTGATCTGCACCATGTGTGCCTGAGTGCCCAGGGCACTCAGGCGGCGCACCAGCAAGTCCGCATTGCTGCGACTGGAGAAGCTGCCGAGTTGCACCGCCCAGCGTTCTCCTTTGGAGGTCTCCACCGACGGGCTGGGAACAGCCGCTGGCGCCGGCGCCAGCTTGGGCGCCGCTGGCACCGGCGCCGCAACGCGAGGGGCGGGCGGTGGCGGCGGCGGACGGGTGATCTGCGCTGGCGGCGGTGTGGGCGCGGTATCCGGCTCAGGCACCACGCTGTCGGCGACGGATTCGAGCGTCGCGGGTTCGGCGTCAAGGCCCTGCTCAACCTCGGTCGTCAGCCCGTATGGCAGCGGCGGCACGGTTGCGGGCATTTCATCTGCGGGCATTGGCGCCATGTCGTTGACGGTCTGCGGTCGCGGCCGGTAGCCGCCGTCCAGCAGCATCGGCACGACGATCACGGCGGCCGCCACCAGCACCGCAGCGCCGACCAGTCGTTGCTTCAAGGGTGCTTCCATCAGGACTTGGCCGCCGGCACAGGTAGTTCGATCAAGCGCAAGACTTCCCCCACGGTGACAAACGAGCCCACGACCAGCACCCGCTCGCCAGGCTGGGCCTCAGCCAGCGCCGCAGCCCAGGCCGCAGCCACCGAATCATGCGCGCGGGCCGGCGCCTTGATCTGGAGCTGTCGCAAGGTCTCCAGCAATTCGCTCGCCCGCGCCCCGCGCGCGGCTTCGACGGTCGCCAGGTGCCAGCAATCTACCCGTGTCGCCAAGGTGCGCATGACGCTGAGATGGTCTTTGGTTTTCAGCATGCCCAACACCACATGGGTGCGTGGGCAGGCCGGCAGGGCGTCAAGATTGGCGACAAAGGCCGCCACTGCCTGCGCGTTATGGGCGACGTCGAGAATCGTCTCCACCGCGCCCGGCAATCGCTGAAAGCGACCGCGCAGACTAACGGCGTCTAGCCCTTGGGCGATTTGGGCCGGCGTGATCGCATGCGCGGCTTGCAGCAAGTCGATGACTTTCAACACGCCCGCGGCATTGCGCAACTGATAGGCGCCCATCAGCGCCGGGCGCGGGAGGTCTTCCAGCACCACCTCGCCCGACCACCAGGTCCAGCCGGCCTCGGAGGGCTGAAAATGGTAGTCCACGCCGAGGAGCGCCAGCCCCGCGCCCAGCGACGCGGCGCAGTCCAGCAGGCTTTGCGGTACCGCCGGGTCGGAACACACCGCTGGCGTCCCCCGGCGCATGATGCCGGCCTTCTCGCGGGCAATCGCCTCGCGGGTATGGCCCAGCCATTCCACGTGATCGATGTCGAGCGTGGCGATTACAGCGACCGTCGGATCGATGATGTTGACGGCGTCGAGCCGCCCGCCCATGCCCACTTCCAGAATCACAAGTTCAAGGCCCGCGCGGGCAAAAATCACCAGCGCGGCCAGCGTGCCGAACTCAAAGAACGTGAGCGGGGTGTCCGCGCGGGCAGCCTCCACCTGCTCGAAGGCCGCGCAGATGGTGTCGTCATCCACCGGCATCCCGTTCAGCTTGATGCGCTCGTTGTAGCGGAGCAGATGCGGCGAGGTGTAGGTCCCGACCCGATAGCCCGCCAGCCGGTAGATCGAGTCGAGCATCGCGACCGTCGAGCCCTTGCCGTTGGTGCCGGCGACGGTGATAACGGTGGCGGTGGGTGATAGCAGGCCGAGGCGCGCGGCGACCGCGCGGCAGCGCTCCAGCCCCAGTTCGATCTCCGTCGGGTGCAGCGATTCCTGCCAACGCAGCCAGTCGCCCAGCGTGCGCCGCACGCCGGGCGCCAAATCAGCGGGCAGCAGCGACATTCAGGCCGGCGTCTGCGCAGCGACCGGTTCAGCGCGGCCAGTGGCCGCAGCGTGGGTAAGAATGCTCAGCAGGCGGCCCAACTGCGGGCGCAATTCGCGGCGGTCGGCGATGAGATCAATGGCCCCGTGTTCGAGCAGAAACTCGCTGCGCTGAAAGCCCTCCGGCAGGATTTGGCGGACCGTCTGTTCAATCACCCGCGGACCGGCGAAGCCAATCAAAGCCCCCGGCTCGGCCACGATGACATCGCCCAGCATCGCCACGCTGGCGGACACGCCGCCGGTGGTCGGGTCGGTCAAGACCGACACGTAGGGCAAACGATGGGCGCGCAGTTCGGCCAGCGCCGCGCTGGTTTTCGCCATCTGCATCAGCGAAACCAGCGCTTCCTGCATGCGGGCGCCACCGCTCGCGCAAAAACACACGAAAGGCGCGCGCTCGTCGATGGCGCGGCGCACCCCGCGCACGAAGCGCTCACCCACCACCGAGCCCATGGAGCCGGCCATGAAGCCAAACTCGAAAGCCGCGGCCACCACGCTCATGCCCATCAATTGCCCGGCCATGACCACCAACGCGTCGGTCTCACCGGTTTCTTTCTGGGCCGCGCTCAGCCGGTCGCGATAGCGCTTGGAATCTTTGAACTTGAGGAAATCGAGCGGGGTGACGCTCGCGCCGACCTCCTGCCCCGAATCCGCATCCAGAAATTGTTTAAGGCGAGTGCGGGCAGAGACCCGCAGGTGATGGTCGCATTTCACGCAGACGCTGAGGTTGCGTTCGAGTTCGGCGCGGTAGAGCACCGATTTGCAGGCTGGACATGAGGTCCAGACCCCTTCCGGCACCGCCTTTTTACTCGCGCCTTCGGTGCGAATTCGGGAGGGCAACAGTCGCTTGAACCAGTCCACTTGCAATCTCCAGCCGGCGACCGTCAGGCGGCGGCGCGGGTTTCGTCCATCGCCACACGCAGGCCATGAACAAAGTGCTCGAGCGCGTCTGCGCCGCCCTTGGTGTCGACCGCCTGCTCGATGATTTCGACCAGCGCGCTGCCAACGATGACGGCATCGGCGTTTTTCGCCACGGCGGCGGCCGAGGCCGGCGTGCGCACGCCGAAGCCCACGCCGATCGGCAAGCCGGTCGCAGTTTTGAGATCAGACACACGCGCGGAGATTTCGGTCACCTCCACCGCCTTGTCGCCGGTCACGCCTTTGACCGAAACGTAGTACACAAAGCCGTTGGCAAAGCGTCGGACCGCTTCGACGCGCGAGGGCGAAGAGGTCGGCGCCAGCAGAAAGATTTGCGACAGGCCTGCAGCGCGCACTGCCTGATGCAGATGCCCCGCTTCTTCCGGCGGCAAGTCCACCGTCAGCACGCCATCGGCGCCCACCGCCGCCGCCGCGCGGGCGAAATCTTCGTAGCCCATGCGCTCCACCGGATTCAGATAGCCCATCAGCACCACGGGCGTGCGCTGGTCGGTCTGGCGAAAGGCTTCGACCAGCGCGAGCACCTTGCGCAGATTCATGCCGTTAGCCAACGCCCGCTCGCTCGCGCGCTGAATGGTGGGGCCATCGGCCATGGGGTCGGAGAACGGCACGCCGAGTTCGATGACGTCAGCGCCGCCGCGCACCAGCGCGTGCATAAACGCAAGCGTCGCCTCAGGCGCGGGATCGCCGGCGGTGATGAAAGTCACCAGCCCGCTGCGACCGGCGGCGGCCAGCGCGGCGAAGCGCGCTTCGATGCGGTTTACAGCGCTCATAGGGTGATGCCCTCCCGGGTAGCGACGGTCGGGATGTCCTTGTCACCGCGCCCCGACAGATTGACCACCAGGATGTGGTCCTTGGGCAGAGTCGGCGCAATTTTAATGACGTGTGCCAGCGCGTGGCTCGATTCCAGCGCCGGGATGATGCCCTCCATGCGGGTCAACGCATGAAAGCCTTGCAGGGCCTCGTCGTCGGTCACCGCCACATAGCTGGCGCGTCCGGAATCTTTAAGCCAGGCATGCTCGGGACCGACGCCGGGGTAATCGAGCCCGGCAGAAATCGAGTGGGTTTCGATGATCTGACCGTCCTCATCCTGCATCAGATAGGTACGGTTGCCGTGCAATACGCCGGGGATGCCCGCCGACAGCGGGGCCGAGTGGCGGCCGGTTTCCACCCCGTCGCCGCCCGCCTCAACGCCAATGAGCTTAACGCTGGTATCGGCGAGGAAGGGATGGAAAATGCCCATCGCGTTCGAGCCGCCGCCCACGCAGGCGACCACGCTGTCCGGCAGGCGTCCGAGTTTGGCCAGACACTGCTCGCGGGTCTCGCGGCCGATGACGGACTGAAAATCTCGCACCATGGCCGGATAGGGATGCGGGCCGGCGACCGTGCCGATGATGTAGAAGGTGTCGTCGACGTTGCTGACCCAGTCGCGCAGCGCTTCGTTGAGCGCGTCTTTCAGCGTCTTTGAGCCCGAGGTCACGGGCATGACTTCGGCGCCCAGCAGTTTCATGCGGAAGACGTTCAACGACTGCCGCTGGATATCGTGGGCGCCCATGTACACCCGGCAGCTCATGCCGAAACGCGCGGCGATGGTGGCCGTTGCCACCCCGTGCTGGCCCGCGCCGGTTTCGGCAATGATGCGTCGCTTGCCCATCCGGCGGGCGACCAGCGCCTGCCCGATGGTGTTGTTGATCTTGTGCGCGCCGGTGTGATTGAGGTCTTCCCGCTTCAGATAGATCTGTGCGCCGCCCAGTTCGCGGGACCAGCGTTCAGCGTGATAGAGCGGCGAGGGCCGGCCCACGAATTCGGCCAAATCGCGCTCGAACTCGGCGATGAAGGCCGGATCGGCCAAACATTCCCGATAAGCGGCTTCAAGCTCCGCCAGCGGCGCCATCAGGGTTTCGGCAACGAATTTGCCGCCGTAGGGCCCGAAATGGCCGAACTCGTCGGGCAGCTGCGTCAGCACGCTGGCTGCGGTCGTTTCAATCTCAGTGCTCGCATTCAACTGTATTTACCTCTGCGACAAACGCACGCATTTTGGCCGGGTCTTTGACCCCTTTGGCTTGTTCAATCCCGCCACTGACATCGACAGCGAAGGGCCTTGTGGCACAGATGGCGCGCGCCACGTTGGCGCTGTCCAGGCCGCCCGCCAGAATTATCGGTCTGGCGCACTCGCGCGGGACGAGTTGCCAGTCAAACGCCTGTCCTGTCCCGCCCGCCAACACCGGATGCCAGGTGTCGAGCAAGAGGCCGGCAGCGCCGCCATAGTGCGCGGCCGCCTGCTCTACCGAATCCCGATCGCGAACCCGCACCGCCTTCAGGTAGGACGCCCCGTAGGCGTCGCAGTAGTCGGGCGACTCTTCGCCATGAAACTGTACGAGCGTCAGCCCCGTTTGGTCGACAATTTCGCGAACCTTCGTCAACGGCTGGTCAACGAAGAGACCCACGGCGCTCACAAAAGCCGGCAGCGCACGAATAATCTCCCGCGCGGCGGCGGGCTCGATATTGCGCGGGCTGGGGGCATGGAACACAAAGCCCAGCGCATCCACGCCCAGCGAGACGGCGAACGCCGCATCCGACATCCGGGTGATCCCGCAAAATTTGATGCGCGTGCGCAGTTTCATGAGCTTGACCATTCCGCCGGCAGCGCATCGCCGCCTTTTCACGGCACTGCCGCATTATCGCGATTTAGGGCGCCGATGGGTATGCCCTACCAGAGCTCGAGGTCTGGTGTTTCCAAGTCGGGCAGATCAAAGCAGGACGGATAGGCGGGCGCGAGAAAGTACAGGCCTGCGGCCGGTGCCGTCATCGCGGCGGCCCGCCGGTCGCGCGCGGCCAGCACCTCGGCGGCCCAGCCCGGTTCGCGCTCGCCGGCGCCGATCTTGAGCAAGACCCCCACGATATTGCGAACCATGTGCTGCAGAAAGGCATTGGCCGTGATGTCCACCGACACCAGTTCGCCACGGCGGCTGATCGCCAGACGGTGCACGGTGCGGCGAGGATGGGCCGACTGGCAGCCTGCGGCGCGAAACGAAGAGAAATCATGGGCGCCGACCAGATGGGCAGCGGCGGCGTTCATCCGTGCAATGTCGAGCGAGCGATGCTCCCAGGCGATTCGGCCATGCCAGAGGCCCGCGCGGCTGGCGCGGTTGAGCAGCAGGTAACGGTAGCTGCGCGACTCGGCGGAGAAGCGCGCATTGAAGTCCTGACCGACCGGCTGGGCCCATCGAATGCTGACGGCGCGCGGCAGGTGCGTGTTGGTGCCCAGCGTCCAGGCCCGGAGCGGGCGCTCGCGGGAGGTATCAAAGTGCACGACCTGACAGAGCGCATGTACCCCGGCATCGGTGCGCCCGGCACACTGCACGGCAATCGCCTCGTCGGCGACCTTAGAAAGTGCGGCCTCCACCACCGACTGCACGCCGACGCCATCAGCCTGAGTCTGCCAGCCACAAAACGCTGAGCCGTCGTACTCGATGCCCAGCGCCATGCGTCTCTTCACGCCATTTGGCGAAGGCAAGCTCACGGCGTGCGAGCTATCAACCAATCTGGGCGAGCAGCCGTCCTGCTTCTTCCTGCTGCGCGATCGATCCTTCCTTCGCGGCCTCCTCAAGAATGCCGCGCGCGGCCTGATGCTCGCCAAGTTCAATGTAGGCCTTGGCCAAATCAAGCTTCGAATCGACTTCATCGAATGACGACTGGCCAGACACATCGTGCCCTGTCGCCTCCGCCATGTGTCCGCCGTCCATCGTGATGTCGAGGTCGAGCGAATTGGTGTCGACATCTGCCAGGTCGAAGTCGATTTCCAGATCTTCGGGACTCACCTGTCCGAAATCCGGGCTGGAGAGGTCTAGTCCCAGTTCGCTGCCGTCCGGCAACTCGGCCATGTCTTCCAGCGCCGCCAGCGACGCTTCGAGTTCGGCGGAGAGGTTCTCAAGCGCGGTTTGATCCAACGCGCCTTCGGTCAGGTCTTCCGTCTGCGGCTCGCGGCTGACCTCGACCTCGCCCGTTTCATCCAGCGACAGATCGAAATCGACGTCGCTCGCGGGCCGTTCGAGGGTCATCGACTGGCCGTCATCGAAGGCGTCGGCGGGAAGCGCCGTCGCAGGTTCTTCGGCGCCCAGCAAATCCAGATCGAGGCTGAAGTCCTGCGCGATCAATTCGCTGGTCCCGCTATCTGCTGCGGGCAGCAGGTCTCTCAGTTCGCTGGTGGCGTCGACCAGATCGGCGCCGCCGCTGAGCGCGCCGATGTCGAAATCAAGGTCATCGCCTGCGGTCGGTGCCGGCCCCAGATCGAGCGGGCCGCTCGTGACGTCGAGATTCAGATCGCTCAGGTCGCCGATGTCGAAATCGACTTCTTTTTCGGGTTCGGGCGCGAATGCGCTGGCGAGACCACCGCCAGAGGCGGTGTTGGCCAGTCCCTCGGCGAGCGTGTTGCTTGCGTTGGCAGTACCCGGGTCAAACACATCGCCCGTGGAGTTCAAATCGAGTAGCCGCGACAGGTCGCTATCACCACCGGAGGGGCCACCCGTCAGGTCGACCATTTCGTGATCGGCGGGCGCCGCCGCTGCCTCGGCGGAGATAAAACCGGCGAGGGTCAGCTTTTCAACGGTGGCGGTGAGGTCAAGCACGTGGTCCTGATCGTTCGCGTCTTCGCCGCTGGTGAGGTCGATCATGCCGCGCATGGTGGGGTCGCTGGTTTCATCCAGCGGCGCGCCCTCGGCGCCGGCGGCATCCGCAAACAATCCAACCTGTGTGCTTTCGATGGCGTCAGCGTTCGCACCCGATGAGATATCCACCACGGTTGCTGCCGCCGCGACAGCGGCGGGTGCGGCGCCACTGAACAGCGGTCGTTTCGGCGACATCGCGTTCCACATCGCGAGCGCGCTTTGCCACATCGGATCGGATTCGCCGACCAGGCTCAGGAACTCGTGCGCCGCCGCTTCGTAGGCCGGCAGATTTCCCGATGAATAGAAGATTTCGAGCAGGCGCAACCTGAAGCGTGGGTCGAGCGGGGATTCGGCGATGACCTTGCGAACCAGCTCCTCCGCCTGGTCGAAGCGCTCGTAGGCCAGGTAGACGTTGACCTCCTCCAGCGGATCGGTGACCAGCGCGTCGGCGCTGGCCTCGATGGTCCGATCAAAACGGTCGAGGGCTTCACTACGCGGATGGGTATCGCTGAGGTCACGCAGGTCAGGAACGACGGTTTTTGCCGCGGGTTTAGCGGCCTCATCCGACGCGGGCGCGGCGGCCTCGTCGCTCGCGACGGCGACCGCAGCCGTCACGATGGCGGGCACGCCGGTGGCGACTTCGGCCTTGGACGCCTTGCGACCAAACATTCTGGCCAGCGCCAGACCGCCCAAGGCCAGCAAGGAAGCCAGCACGCCCAGGACGGTGATTGCGCCACCAGGCACGGCTTCGCGCAGCGGCGCCGGCACCAGAGCGTCGAGCGGGCCTTCAGGCGCCGGCGCCGGTATCTCCGGGGCGGGCACCGGCGGCTTCGGCGGAGGCGGGGTCGCCGCGACCGGCGGGGTACTCGTTGCCGGTGCAGCCGCGGGCGTCTCCGCCGCGGCGACCGGAGTCCCGGTTTCCGCTGCCGGTGGTGTGACCGGAGGTGTTTCCTCAGCGGCGGTCGTCGGTGATGTCCCCGGCGACGGCATTGGCGTACCGGCCTGCGCGGCCTGCAGACGGGCCAGTTCGTCGTCTTTCATCTGCACCTGGCGCTGCAGGAGGTCGATGATGTCCTCAGCTTCGTCGAGACGGGCTTTGAGTTCGCGGGTTTCCGCGCTCTCCGTTGCCGCTTTTTCCTGTCCCAGGGCGCCTTCGGTGGGGCTGGTCGCCGGGGCGGCTGTGGCGGCGGTCTGGGGCGCTGGATTGACGATTTCGAGCTTGGCGTCGCGCTGCTCGCTGGCCGGCGCAGCGGCCGGTGCCTCGACTGCGGAGCGCGCTTGCTGGGCAATCGGGCGAGTTGCACTGCCCTGACGATAGTCCTGCCACAGCTGGTTTTGTCTGGCTAACTCGGTACTGGCTTCTTGCCGTGAAAGGGCCGCGAATTCAGCGGCCGTTGGCATGTTCAACTGGGCGCCGCGTTTCAGGACATTGATGTTGCCGGTGGGGAAGGCCGCAGGATTGGCGCGCAGGAGCGCGATCATCATCTGCTGCACCGTCACCTCGGCCGGTTTCGCGCGCTGCGCCAGTTTCCACAGCGTGTCGCCGGACTGTACCGCGCCCAGAGAGCCTGCTGGCGGGGTCACGGGAGCTGCCGGCGGTCGCGCGGCGGTGGGGGTCGCGCTACGAGGGGCTTCAACGGGCGCGGCGACCGGCTTGGGTTTCGGCGGCGGCGTGGCGGTGCTCGGTGCGGCGCGGCGATTGGGGTCGTACAACGGCGGGTCGAGAAGAACCGTGTACTCCCGCAGCATCTTGCCGTCGGCCCAGTTGAGCTCAAGCAGGAAATCGAGATAGGGCTCGCGCACGGCGTCCTTGGTGTAGACCCGGATGTAGTCGTTCCCTTTGTCGTTAGTGACGACTTCGAAGTGCAGGGACAAGAGGACCGCGCTACGCAGAATGCCCGCGCGCTCGAATTGCTGGGTGTCCGCCAGCTTGATGGTCAGGGTGTCGAAGTCGGTCGGTTTCGCGCCAAGAATCTCGATGCGGCCTTCAAACGGCTGATTGAGCGCAGAGCCGGTTTTTAGCGTGCCGAGGCCCAGCGCAGGCGCGACTGCGGGAAACATCAGGGAGATAGCCAGAGCGATCGCTCTTTTCCGAAGCATGTCCTATTTCCTCAGTCGCGATCGCTCGCAGACAGCATGGCGGGCGGCTAGCGCTTGGGTCCATGCCAAGATTTCGCTGGCGCCTATCTACGATAAAACTTTAGGTCGCAAAGTTAAAGCTGACTTGTAAGTCTCTTTTGACGGTTTTTCGGCCAGTTGTACGGGCTTCCAATGCTGACAAATGAGCAAAATTCCGCGCGTGCGCGACTCCTCTGCAGGCCCATCCGGCAGGCACAGTCAGGCCGTGGCTTAACCTGTCTTTGCTTTCCAAAACAGGTCATCGGCCGTGATTGGAAAACCTTGGGGCCTGCAGGCTCACAGGGCGGCAACCACCTGCTCGCCCATTTCCCGCGTGCCCAGCACGGTGGTACCGGGGCGCTGGATGTCTGCCGTGCGATAGCCCGCCGCCAGCACCTTCGACACCGCCTGTTCCACCCGCGCCGCGTGCGCGGGTTCGTTAAGCGAGTAGCGCAACATCATGGCGACCGAAAGGATGGTTGCCAGCGGATTAGCCAAATTACGGCCGGCGATGTCTGGCGCCGAGCCATGGATAGGCTCATACATGCCCTTGCCGTTGGCGTCGAGCGATGCCGACGGCAGCATGCCGATGGAGCCGGTCAGCATGGAGGCAAGGTCGGACAGGATGTCGCCAAAGATATTGCCGGTGACGAGGACATCGAACTGCTTCGGCGCGCGTACCAGCTGCATCGCAGCGTTATCCACGTACATATGGCTGAGCGCAACGTCGGGATATTCCTTGCCCACTTCGGTCACCACCTCGCGCCAGAGCTCGGTGGTTTCAAGCACGTTGGCTTTGTCGACCGAACACAGCCGGCGATTTCTCTGCATGGCGGTGCGAAACGCCGCATGCGCAATGCGCCGAATTTCCGCCTCGCTGTAGATCATGGTGTTACGCCCGACCCGGCTGCCGTCGGCCAGGGTTTCGATGCCGCGCGGCTGGCCGAAATAAATATCGCCGGTCAGTTCCCGCACGATCATGATATCGAGCCCATCGACCACTTCCGGCTTGAGGGCAGAGGCCTCGGCCAGCGCGCTGAACAGCGCAGCGGGGCGCAAATTGCAGAACAGGTCCAGTCCGGAGCGCAGGGCGAGCAGCCCGCGCTCGGGGCGCTTGGCCCGCTCGATCTGGTCCCATTTGGGTCCGCCCACGGCGCCCAGCAGAATGGCATCGGCCGCGCGCGCCGCATTGAGGGTTACGGCCGGCAGCGGCTCGCCGTACGCGTCGAACGCACAGCCACCCATCAGGGCTTCTTCAGATTCGTAGGCCAGGCCGTAGCGATCGCGCAGTGCGTCCAGTACCGCGGCCGCGGCGCCAACGATTTCGGGGCCAATCCCATCGCCGTTGATGAGCAGGATTTTGTGCGTCATCGGTCAGAATCACCGTCAAAAACAGGGTTGGCGAGAATAACCGAAAGCCCCTGCACACGGTACCGATGGCACCTCGTGCGCTCGCCTCTATACTAGCGGCCCACCCAGCCCCGACCGATGCCAGCCATGAATCCCGGACTCGCCAGACTTCAACCCTATCCCTTCGAGCGGCTGGCCGGATTGCGCGCAGGCCTGGTGCCCAACCCGGCGCTGCGTCCGATCAATCTGTCGATTGGTGAACCCCAGCATCCCACGCCGCAATTGGTGCTCGATGCTCTGGTCGGCGCGCTTGGCGGCACCGCCAAATACCCGGCCACCAAAGGCTCCGATGAACTGCGCGAGGCCATCGCGCGCTGGCTCGAGCGGCGCTTTCAGCTCACGGCCGGCGGGGTCTCTGCGGAGCACATGGTGCTGCCGGCCAACGGCACGCGCGAAGCCCTGTTTGCGATAGCCCAGTGCCTGATCGACCGCCAGCCGGCCAAGTCGCTGGTCGCGATGCCCAATCCCTTCTATCAAATCTACGAAGGCGCGGCGCTGCTGGCCGGCGGAGAACCCTGGTATCTGCCCTGCCCGGCCGAGCGCGGCTTCCTGCCCGATTTCGCCCGCGTGCCGGCTGCAATCTGGGACCAGTGTCGATTGGTCTATGTGTGCTCACCTGCCAATCCGTCCGGCGCGGTGATGAGCATCGCCGACTACGCCGAACTGCTGACGCTGGCCGACCGCCATGACTTCACGGTGGTCTCCGACGAATGCTATTCGGAGCTTTATCTCGATGAGGCCCAGCCACCCTGCGGCCTGCTGCAGGCCGCTTGGTCGCTGGGGCGCACGGACTTCAGGCGCTGTCTCGTCATGCACAGCCTGTCCAAGCGCTCCAACGCGCCGGGCTTGCGCTCTGGCTTCATCGCCGGCGACGCCGGCCTGTTACGCGAGTTTCTGCGGTATCGCACCTACCACGGCGCGGCCATGCCGCTGCACGTGCAGGCCGCCAGCATTGCGGCATGGAACGACGAAACGCACGTCATCAATAACCGCGCGCTGTACCGGGCCAAGTTTGAGGCGGTCACCCCCCTGATTGCGGAAGTCGCCGATGTCAGCGCGCCGGCCGGCGGCTTTTACCTCTGGCCGCGCTTTGAGGCCGATGACGCGGCGCTCTGCCGTCGGCTGCTGGCCGAGTGCAACGTACTGACCCTGCCCGGCAGCTTCCTCGCGCGCGACAGCGGCGACGGCAATCCCGGCGCCGGACGTTTGCGCCTCGCGCTGGTGGCGTCGCTTGAAGAATGCGTAGAAGCGGCACAGCGCCTGCGCACCACCCTTTTATCCACCTGATAACCCGGAACCCCCTCCCATGGAAGCACTCGCCCGCCTCATCGAACAGGCTTTTGAAGACCGCGCCACCCTCTCCCCGGCCTCCGCCCCCGACACGATCCGGGCAGCGGTGGACGAAACCCTGGGCCTGCTCGACACCGGCAAGCTCCGCGTCGCCGAGAAAAAAGACGGCGTCTGGGTTGCGAACGAGTGGGCGAAGAAAGCGGTGTTGCTGAGCTTTCGCCTGAATGACAACGTGGTGATGGACGGCGGTCATACGCAGTACTTCGACAAGGTGCCCAGCAAGTTTGCGGGTCTTGGCGAGGCCGACTTCCGCCAGATTGGCGCCCGCATCGTGCCGCCGGCGATTGCGCGTCGGGGCAGTTATATCGCGCCCAACGTCATCCTGATGCCGAGCTACGTGAACATCGGCGCCTATGTCGACAGCGGCACCATGGTCGACACCTGGGCGACCGTGGGTTCCTGCGCCCAGATCGGCAAGAACGTGCATTTGTCCGGCGGCGTCGGCATCGGCGGCGTGCTGGAGCCGCTGCAGGCCTCGCCAACCATCATCGAAGACAACTGCTTTATCGGCGCGCGCTCGGAAGTGGTGGAAGGCGTGGTGGTGGGTGAAGGCTCGGTGATTTCGATGGGCGTGTTCATCGGCCAAAGCACCAAGATTTACGACCGCACGACGGGCAAGATCACGCAGGGCCACGTGCCGCCCGGCTCGGTGGTGGTGTCAGGCAGTCTGCCGGCAGCCGACGGCAGCCACAGCCTGTACTGCGCGGTGATCGTTAAGCGGGTCGACGCCCAGACGCGGGCCAAAACCAGCATCAACGAGCTGTTGCGGGACGACTAAGCCGCTTGCGTCTTAAGGTGCGGGCGCGCTCAGGGAAGCGCGCACCGCATCGGCCAGTTCGGCCACGAGTGTCTCGACCAACGCGGTTTCGCGGCCCTCGACCATCACGCGGATCACCGGTTCGGTCCCGGAAGGACGCAGCAAGACGCGCCCTTCGCCGTTCAGACGGTTTTCCACGTCGGCAACCGCCGCATGAACGGCCGGTGGAAACCCGCCTTCAGCGCGGCGCGGCAGTCTCACATTCACCAGCTTTTGCGGAAACATCTGCATGCCGGCGGTGAGCACGCTCAGCGGCACGTTGCGCGTCAGCATGGCTTCCAGCACCTGCAGGGCCGAAATGATGCCGTCGCCGGTGGTCGTCAGGTCCAGACAGATAATGTGGCCGGAGGACTCGCCGCCCAGCGTCCAGCCATTGGCATTCAGCATTTCCAGCACATAGCGGTCGCCCACGCTGGCCCGATGAAAGGCCAGCCCGCAGTCGCGTAGTGCGAGTTCCAGACCAAAATTACTCATCTGCGTCCCGACCACCGCGCCAGCCAGCCGGCCTAGCGCCAGCCGGTGCCGCGCGATGATGTAGGTCAGCTGGTCGCCGTCGAGCACATTGCCCAGCTCATCGACCATGATCAGACGGTCGCCGTCGCCATCGAGCGCGATGCCGACATCGGCCCCTGCGGCAAGCACCGCCTCCCGCAGCGCTGCCGGCGCGGTGGCGCCCACCCGATCATTGATGTTGAAGCCGTCAGGTGCATTGCCAATCGCAACCACCCGCGCACCCAGTTCTTCGAGCACTTCGGGCGCGATGTGATAGGTCGCACCGTGCGCGCAGTCGACCACCACTTTCAGTCCAGTCAGATCGAGCTGGCTGGCGAACGTGCTTTTACAGAACTCGATGTAACGTCCGGCGGCATCCCGCACGCGATGCGCCTTGCCGAGTTCACGTGAGGTGACGGTCTCGAACGGCTTGTCGAGTTCACGCTCAATCTCGAGTTCGATTTCGTCCGGCAACTTGGCGCCGCTGGCGGAAAAGAACTTGATGCCGTTGTCGTCGAAAGGATTATGCGAGGCACTGATCACGATGCCAGCCTGCGCGTGAAACGTCCGCGTGAGGTAGGCGATGCCTGGCGTCGGCATGGGTCCCAACAGGTGGATGTCGACGCCTGCGGCTGAAAGGCCGGCTTCCAGCGCAGACTCGAACATGTAGCCGGAAACCCGCGTGTCCTTGCCAATCAGCACCTTCGGTTTACCGCGCGCGCCGCGGGCCAGCACCCGTCCGGCCGCCCAGCCCAGCTTCATCACGAAGTCCGGCGTGATCGGGGGCACGCCGACGCGGCCGCGCACCCCGTCGGTACCAAAATATTTACGCTCGTTGCTAGCGCTCATGGGCAGGCCTGAAAAGCGGTTCGGGAGGAGGCGAGGCTGGCGCACTGCTACGCGCCAGCGTCACGATCAAGGCTAGTGCGAACTCGCCGGACCGCCGATCGGTGCGTCGGGTCCAGAGGACGCGGAGCCTTCGGGCGGCGTCGGTACGGCATTCGGGCTACCGCGATCATCATCGTCCCAGTTCTGGGGAACGCGGGCCGGGCGGCCCTCCATGATGTCGCCGATCTGATCGCTATCCAGCGTCTCGAAGCGAATGAGGGCCTCGGCCATCAGATGCAGCTTCTCGAAGTTATCCGCCAAAATCTGCTTCGAGCGCTCGTAGTTACGGTCCACGATGTGCCGCACTTCCTCGTCAATCAGCTGCGCCGTGTCGTCAGACATCAGCTTGTGCTGGGTGACCGAACGTCCCAGAAACACCTCACCTTCGTCGTCGCTGTAGACCATGGGGCCGAGACGGTCGGACAGGCCCCAGCGGGTGACCATGTTGCGGGCGATCTCGGTCACGCGTTCGATGTCGTTCGACGCGCCGGTGGTCACCGCTTCCTTGCCGAACACCAGTTCCTCGGCAATACGACCGCCAAAGAGGCTGGAGATCTGGCTTTCCAGACGTTCCTTGCTGTAGCTGAGGCGGTCTTCCTCCGGCAGGAACATGGTCACGCCCAGCGCGCGGCCGCGGGGAATAATCGTGACTTTGTAGACCGGATCATGGGACGGCACGAGCCGCCCCACAATGGCGTGACCGGCTTCGTGGTAGGCGGTTAGCTTCTTCTCTTTCTCGCCCATCACCATCGAACGCCGCTCGGCGCCCATCATGATCTTGTCCTTCGCCCGCTCGAACTCGTCCATGCCGACCAGGCGCTTGTTGCTGCGCGCAGCGAACAGCGCCGCTTCGTTCACCAGATTCGCCAGATCGGCGCCAGAGAAGCCCGGCGTGCCGCGCGCCAGCAGCGCCGGCTTCACGTCGTCGCCCAGCGGCACTTTGCGCATGTGGACTTTGAGGATCTGCTCGCGACCTCGGATGTCCGGCAGTGGCACCACCACCTGACGGTCGAAGCGACCGGGTCGCAACAGCGCCGGGTCAAGGACGTCGGGTCGGTTAGTGGCCGCGATGATGATCACGCCCTCGTTGCCTTCAAAGCCGTCCATTTCCACCAGCAGCTGGTTCAGCGTTTGTTCGCGCTCGTCATGCCCGCCGCCCAGTCCGGCGCCGCGGTGGCGCCCAACGGCGTCGATTTCGTCGATGAAGATGATGCAGGGCGCATGTTTCTTGGCCTGCTCAAACATGTCGCGCACCCGCGAAGCGCCGACGCCAACAAACATTTCCACGAAATCTGAACCGGAAATCGTGAAGAACGGCACCTTCGCTTCGCCGGCGATCGCTTTCGCCAGCAGGGTTTTACCCGTGCCCGGCGAACCGACCATCAACACCCCGCGCGGAATCTTGCCGCCCAGCTTCTGGAATTTGCCCGGGTCGCGCAGGAAGTCGACCAGTTCTTTAACTTCTTCCTTCGCCTCTTCCACGCCCGCGACGTCGTTAAACGTTACCCGCACCTGATCTTCGCCCAGCATGCGCGCGCGGCTCTTGCCAAAGGACATGGCCCCACGGCCCCCTGCCCCACCCTGCATTTGACGCATGAGGTAGATCCAGACCGCGATGAGCAGCAGGAATGGGAACCAGGAAATGAAAATCTGCATCAGCAGGCCCTGCCGATCCGGCGGCTGGGCATCGATGCGCACGTTGTTATCCAGCAACAGGCCGATGAGTGCGCCGTTGTTCGTTTCCGGGCTGTAGGTGTAGAGCTTGGCGCCGTCCTGCGTTTCGAACTCGATGGTCGGCCCATCGAGCAGGGTCCGGGACACCTGTCCGCTTTTCACCGAGCCGATGAACTCGGAATACCCGACCGCCCGCGACGTGCCGGCACGGGGCGTGAAGTTCTGGAACACCAGCATCAGTACCAGTGCGATGATGCCCCAGAGGGCGAGGTTTCTGGCCATTTTGTCCATCCGTTCCGGGGCACCCGCCAAACCGCGGGTCGCCGTATTTGATAGCTGCTGTGGGGACCGTCCAGACCTAGTCTAGCCGCGGAACCCACCTGCGACCACATAGAATTCCCGCGAGGCTTGTCGCGAGGCGGCCGGCTTGCGCCGGTTAATCCGCTCAAACTGTTTACGCATCCCGAGCACAAAGCGGTCACTGTCGGCGTGCTGAAACATTTTAATCAGCAGGCTACCGCCCGGCTTGAGAAAGCGATGCGCTGTCTCCAACGCCACCTCCGCCAACTCCACCGACCGCGCTTCATCGGTATCGCGGATACCGGTTAAGTTGGGGGCCATATCGGATAACACAAGGTCGACCCGACGCGCTTCCAACAGTTCCGCAATGCGCGCGAGGGTTTCTTCTTCCCGACAGTCGCCAAGCAGGAATTTGACCCCGCTCAGCGGCGTCATCGGCAGGATGTCGACCGCCACCACCAGGCCTTTGGCGCCGACCGCAGGCCCCACGATCTGCGACCAGCCGCCGGGGCTTGACCCCAGATCAAGCACGACGCCGCCGGGCCGTAGCAGCCGGTCACGGTCAAGTAGTTCGGTCAGTTTGAATGCGGCGCGCGAGCGCAGGCCCTGCTTCTCGCGGGCCTTGACGAACGGATCGCTCACCTGCGTCTGGTACCAGCGGCTGGAAGACCCCCGTTTGCTCATGCGGGCCCCGGCGCCGACGCGCGCGGTCTAGAGGTACTGGACGGCGAGGATTTCGTATTCAACGGCACCACTTGGGACCTGCACGGTCACCGTGTCGCCTTCCGTTTTGCCAATCACACCGCGCGCCAGCGGCGAGTTGATGGAGATGAGACCCAGTTTAATGTCAGCCTCATCTTCGCCAACGATGCGATAGGTAACCTCACTGTCGTTGCTCAGGTTGAGCAACTGCACCGTGGCCCCGAACACCACCCGGCCCTGTGCGTTGACCTTGGTGACGTCGATGATTTCGGCGTTGCCGAGTTTGCCTTCGATTTCGGCAATCCGGCCTTCCGCGAAACTTTGCTGTTCCCGCGCCGCGTGGTACTCGGCGTTCTCTTTCAGATCGCCCAGCGCACGCGCCTCGGCAATGGCATTGATGATGCGCGGACGATCCACCGTTTTCAGGCGGTGCAATTCCTCGCGCAGGCGCTGCGCGCCTTCGGCAGTCATCGGGGACTTGTTCATTGCACCACCTCCTCATGAAGCGTCTGCAATCGACGAACCTGTTCCTCGCCCGTTTCGGCCAGCGCCATGACGGCGGCGGTCGCACCGGCCATGGTCGTGGTGTAGGCAATCTTGTGCTGCAGGGCGCTGCGACGGATCGCGAAGGAATCGGCAATCGCCTGCTCACCTTCGGTGGTGTTGATAATGAAATCAATCGCGCCGTTCTTGATCATGTCGCCAATGTGCGGCTGGCCTTCCAGCACCTTGTTGACCGGCTCGCAGGCCACGCCCGCGGCTTTGAGGGCCCGCGCGGTGCCACGGGTGGCCACAATCCGGAAACCGATGGCCGAGAGTTGATGTGCCAACACCACCGCCTGCGGCTTGTCGGCCTCCCGCACGCTGACGAAAGCGGTGCCGCCGGCCGGTAGCGTCATCCCCGCCGCCTGCTGCGATTTGGCAAAGGCTTCACCGAAGGTGGCGCCAACGCCCATGACTTCGCCGGTGGACTTCATTTCGGGCCCGAGCAAGGGGTCGACGCCCTGAAACTTCACAAAGGGGAACACGGCTTCCTTCACCGAGAAGTAACCGGGCGTCGGCACGCCGTTGGGCGCGAGATCGGACAGGCGCTGCCCGACCATGCACAGCGCCGCCTGCCAGGCCAGCGAGGCACCGGTGGCTTTGGACACAAACGGCACGGTGCGCGACGCGCGCGGATTCACTTCCAGCACAAAAATCTTGCCGTCCTGAATCGCAAACTGAGTGTTCATCAGGCCGATCACGCCCAGCCCGCGGGCCATCAGCACCACCTGACGGCGGATTTCATCCTGCAGTTCGACGGTCAGGGTGTGCGGCGGCAAGGCGCAGGCCGAGTCGCCCGAGTGAATCCCGGCCTGTTCGATGTGCTCCATGATGCCGCCGACGATTACGTCGTGGCCGTCGCTGAGGGCGTCAACATCGACCTCGATCGCATGGTCGAGGAAATGATCGAGCAACACCGGAGAATCGTTGGACACCGCGACCGCACGCCGCATGTAGGTGCTGAGCGCTTCTTCGTTATAGACGATTTCCATCGCCCGACCGCCGAGCACGTAGGAGGGACGCACCACCAGCGGGTAGCCAATCTCGGCGGCTGCCAACAGCGCTTCCTCGGTGGATCGCGCGGTGCGGTTGGGCGGCTGCAAGAGGCCGATTTGCGAGAGGAAACCCTGAAAGCGCTCGCGGTCTTCCGCCAAATCGATGGAGTCCGGGCTGGTGCCGATGATCGGCACGCCGGCCGCCGCCAGCGCCCGTGCGAGCTTTAAGGGGGTTTGCCCGCCGAACTGCACGATTACGCCAAACGGCTTTTCGACCTCGACGATTTCCAGCACGTCTTCCAGCGTCAGCGGCTCGAAGTAGAGCCGGTCGGAGGTGTCGTAGTCGGTAGACACCGTTTCCGGATTGCAGTTGACCATGATCGATTCAAAACCGGCGTGCTTCATGGCGTAAGCCGCCTGCACGCAGCAGTAGTCGAACTCGATGCCTTGACCAATCCGGTTGGGGCCGCCGCCAAGAATCATGACTTTCTTGCGGTCGGTCGGCGCAGCTTCGCATTCTTCTTCGTAGGTCGAATAGAGATACGCGGTGGTGGCGGCGAATTCGGCCGCGCAGGAATCAACGCGTTTGAATACCGGCCGCACGCCAGCGGCGTGACGGCGGGCGCGCAGCGTCGCCTCATCAACCTGACACAGACGCGCGAGGCGCGCATCCGCAAAGCCCTTGCGTTTGAGTTGGCGCAGCCGGGCGGCGTCAAGGCTATCAACGCCACCGGTGCGCACGGCCTGCTCTTCGCGCAGCAGGTCTTCAATCTGGGCCAGAAACCAGGGGTCGATTTTGGTCAGGTCGTGGACTTCCTCCAGCGACATGCCGTGACGGAAGGCGTCGCCGACAAACCAGATCCGCTCGGAGCCGGCGACGGTCAGTTCGCGAATCAGCTTGGCCTGGTCGACTTTCTCATCGGCGCGGAAGCGCTCATCAAGGCCGGTGGCGCCGGTTTCAAGCCCGCGTAGCGCTTTCTGAAAGCTTTCCTGAAAGGTCCGGCCAATGGCCATGACCTCGCCCACCGATTTCATCTGGGTGGTCAGGCGATCGTGCGCCTGCGGGAATTTCTCGAAGGTAAAGCGCGGGATTTTGGTGACCACGTAGTCGATGGTCGGCTCGAAGGAGGCGGGCGTCGCACCGCCGGTGATTTCGTTAGCGAGTTCGTCCAGCGTGTAGCCCACGGCGAGGCGCGCCGCGACTTTCGCGATCGGGAAGCCGGTGGCCTTGGATGCCAGCGCCGAGGAACGCGACACCCGCGGATTCATTTCGATCACGACCATCTCGCCGTTGAGCGGGTTGATCGCAAACTGCACGTTGGAGCCGCCGGTTTCCACGCCGATTTCGCGCAACACCGCGATAGAGGCGTTGCGCAGCAGCTGGTATTCCTTGTCGGTCAGGGTTTGCGCCGGGGCGACGGTGATCGAATCCCCGGTGTGGATGCCCATGGGGTCCAGGTTTTCGATCGCGCAGATGATGATGCAGTTGTCCTTGCGGTCGCGGACCACTTCCATCTCGTACTCTTTCCAACCCAGCACGGACTCTTCGATCAGGACTTCATGGGTCGGCGAGGCATCCAGCCCGCGGGTGCAAATTTCGGCGAATTCCTCGCGATTGAACGCGATGCCGCCACCGGTGCCGCCCAAGGTGAAGGACGGGCGAATGACGGTGGGGAAGCCGAGAACTGCCTGATGCCGTTCGGCTTCTTCCAGCGTGTGCGCCACCAGCGAGCGAGGCGATGCCAGACCGATGCGGGTCATGGCTTCGCGGAATTTCTCGCGGTCTTCGGCCATTTCAATCGCGCGTTCGGACGCGCCAATCAGCTGCACGCCATATTTGGCCAGCACGCCTTCACGCGCCAGATCGAGCGCGCAGTTCAGCGCCGTCTGTCCGCCCATCGTGGGCAGGATGGCGTCGGGGCGCTCTTTCTCGATGATTTTTTCTACCGTCTGCCAACGCACGGGCTCGATGTAGGTGGCGTCGGCCGTGTCCGGGTCGGTCATGATGGTGGCGGGGTTCGAGTTCACCAGCACGATCCGGTAACCGTCCTTACGGAGCGCCTTGCAGGCCTGAGTGCCGGAATAGTCGAACTCGCAGGCCTGACCGATGACGATCGGGCCGGCGCCAATGACGAGGATGGATTTTATGTCGGTCCGTTTGGGCATGGCTTACTTGTGACCGCTGGGTCAGGGGCTGCGATGACGACGCATGGATTCGATGAACTGATCAAACAGGTAGCCGATGTCGTGCGGACCGGGACTGGCCTCTGGATGACCCTGAAAGCCGAATGCCGGCACGCGAGCGTGCGCGATACCCTGCAGCGAGCCGTCGAACAGCGAACGATGGGTGGCGACCAGAATGTCGGGCAGCGTGGCTTCGTCGACCGCAAAACCGTGGTTCTGGCTGGTAATTGCGACCTGCCCGGTGCGCAGATCCTGCACGGGATGGTTCGCGCCGTGGTGACCGAACTTCATCTTCACCGTGCGTGCGCCGCTGGCGAGCCCCAACAGCTGGTGACCGAGGCAGATGCCGAACATCGGCAAGCCCGAACCTAACAGTTCGCGAATGGCGGCGATGGCGTAGTCGCAAGCCGACGGATCGCCCGGGCCGTTGGACAGAAAAACCCCGTCGGGCTTCAAGGCCAGACATTCGCTGGCGCTGGCCGTGGCCGGCAGCACGTGAATATCGCAGCCGCGGTCGGCCAACATGCGCAGGATGTTGCGTTTTACGCCGTAATCGAACGCGACCACGCGCCATTGGCCGTCGCCTGAGGGCTGGCGATGCTGGTTGCCGGCAAGTTGCCAGGACCCTTCGCGCCACACGTAGGGCGTGCGGGTGGTGACGCGTTGGGCAAGGTCGGCGCCATTCAGGCCGGGGAACGCCCGGGCCCGGGCCAGCGCCTCCTCCGCCGTGACCTGCGGGCCAGCGGCGATGCAGCCGTTCTGGGCGCCCTTGTCGCGGAGCAGTCGGGTCAGGCGGCGAGTATCGATTTCGGCGATGGCGACCAGGCCTTCAGCCTGCGCATAATCGGTCAGGCTCATGCTTGAGCGCCAACTGCTGGCCACCATTGAAGAATCGCGGATGATGAGGCCGGCGGCGTGTACTTTGCCGGACTCGTCATCGAGCGGATTGGTCCCAACGTTTCCGATATGCGGATAGGTCAGGGTCACGAGTTGCTGGTCGTAAGACGGATCGGTCAGGATTTCCTGATAGCCGGTCATCGCCGTATTGAATACGACTTCCCCGACGGCATAGCCGTGGGCACCGATCGACAGGCCGTGAAAGACCGTGCCATCAGCCAGCGCTAGGATCGCTTGGGTGGTCACTTGGGCATTTCTGACATAAAAAAAGGGAACGACCGACCGGCGGTTCCCATGCTTGAATTGAGCGGGATTGTACGCGACGCCGGCGGGCTTCGGAAAGCACCGCGACGCCTCTGGCCATAACAAAAAGGACGCCGATGGACGTACGGCTCAGTATCAGCATCGCCGAGGGGGAGGCCCAGAGCCATAGCCTCAGCGACGGCAATCGAACCCTGCCCATCATTCTCGTGCGCTGGCGCGGGGTGATCGGGGCGTTTCTCAACAACTGCCCGCACGCCGGCGTGCGACTGGACTGGCAGGCCTCCTCGTTTTTTGACCGCGACCACGAAAACCTGCAGTGCGCGCTGCATGGCGCGCTGTTCGAGCCGGGTTCGGGGCGCTGTGTGGCCGGCCCTTGCCGCGGTTCGCGCCTCGTGCGGCTGGTCTGTCAGGTAGAGGCGGACGGTCAGTTGCTGTTCACAGACGTGGAAAGAATCCCGAACCGGGCGTTCCAGACCAGATTCTGATTGCCCGCTCAGTGCCCGGTGCCTGCCCGGGCCAGGCTGCTCGCCTGCCGGTTTATCCGCTGCGCGATCGCCACCGCCACTTCCAGCGCCCGCTTGCCGTCTTCACCGGTCACGGCCGGATCGTGGCCGCGGCCCACGGCGTTAACGAACGAGCTGATCTCGTCCATCAGGGCGTCGCTACGCACCAGATTTTGGGTGTGCAGCGGCACATCGCGCGCAGCAGCGGGTTCACCATCCGCCTGCCGGGCGCCGCTCAGCAGCGCGTGGTTGGCAAAATCGATCGCCAGCCAGCTGTCGGGCTGGAGCACCTTCATGGCCCGCACCGTCTCCAGATGCACCCGGCTCGCCGCCAGCTCAGCCACGCAACCCGAGGCAAAGCGCAGCGTTACATCGGCAATATCAATGCTGTCGGTGACCACCGCGCGACCGGTGGCCTCGATGCTGACCAGCGGGCTGTCGACCAGGCTGAGCACGATATCGATGTCGTGGATCATCATGTCGAGCACCACGTCGACTTCGGTGCCGCGCTCCTTGTAGCGCGCCATCCGGCGCGCCTCGATGTGGATTGGGGCGGTTACCAGAGGACGGAGCGCCAGCACCGCCGGATTGAAGCGCTCCAGATGACCGACCTGAAAGACCAGCCGGCGAGCCTGCGCGAGGGCGATTAGCGCCTCGGCTTCGGCGACGTGCTCGGTCACGGGCTTTTCCACCAGCACGTGAACCCCGGCTTCAAGGGCATCACGGGCGATGGCGAAATGGGTGGCGGGCGGCGTGACGATCGACACGACGTCGACCTTGGTCAGCAGTTCGCGGTAGTCCGTGGTGCCCATGACGCCGCACTTGGCGGCCACCGCCGCGACCCGTTCGGCGTCCGTATCGGCCACCCCGACGAGTGCTACCCCGGGCAGGGCGAGATATTTTTGGGCGTGGAAATTGCCGAGATAGCCGACGCCGATCACGGCTGCGCGCAGTGTGCTCATGAGATGGGGGCTCCCGGGAAACGAAGCAGCCGGGTCACCTTAACAATGCGGGCTGGTCTTGGCTACGCGCCCGGTCCGTGCAGGACCTACCAGCCGCCAATATCGGAAATGGCATTCGGTAAGGTGGGTTCGGCGTAGACCACCTGTCCGGAATGCCGCAAGCGGGCCAGCGCCTGCGCCGCCGCCGGCCCTTGCCGCCCGGGATTGATAGCGATTGTGTATACGCCCCGGTCGGTGGGCCCTTCGACGAGTTCCGCGCCGACCGACAGCAACAAGGCCCGCAGCTGGCCTTCCGTAATATCGTTGTAGAACACCAACCGCGCCATCAGGGGACGCGCGTCGTTGCCGAGGACCGGGGCCTGCTGCATTTTGCTCAAGCCCATATTGCGCAACCACGACGTATTCGCTTCGGCATGTCGGGACGTGGCGTTGGTCAGGCCGAACACCAGCACCAGCACGGCGGCGGCCGCCCAGGGCAGCGGGCGGCGGGCACGGCGCGGCAGTTCAATTTTGGCGTGGAGTCGGCGCAGGGCGTCTTCGCAGCGGCTGTCGACCGCTGGCGCGCGGATGTGGCGGGCCAGCAGTTCGAGTTGCGCTACGTCCTGACGACAGGCCGAGCACAGCCCGAGGTGCCCACGTACCAGTTGTCGCTCCTCAGCCGACAAGGTGCCGTTGACCCACCAGGGCAACAGTTGGGCGCAGCGCTCGTGACGCGCGTCGAAGGGAATGATGGTGGCGGACTCTGGTGTCTTCATGGCGTGTCCTCCGGTCTCAGGCCTTGCGGCCCAGGCAGGCGGCCAGCAGCAGGCGCAGTTTCGCCCGTGCATGGAACATCCGGGTTTTAACCGTGTTCACCGGACAGCCGACGATTTCCGCGGCCTCTTCGTAGGAGTAGTCGAGCAAAAAAGTGAGTTCAACCACGCTGCGATGCGCCGGCGTCAGCCGCTGGAGGGCGGCATCCAGATGACGCGACAGCTGGGCCGCGTCCAGTTCCGCCAGCGGATCCTGCTCGTCGACCACTTCAGGCGCGTCGTCCAGCGAATCGGCCACGCTCCTCCGCTCGCGCTCCAGCCGTTTCAGGGCCTTCTTGTAGGCAATGCCAAAAATCCAGGTCGATACCCGCGACCGCCCGCCAAAAGCGGCGCTACTGGTCCACACGGCATACATGGTGTCGTTGACGACTTCTTCGGCCAGTTCCCGGCGTTTGAGCATCCGGGTGAGAAAATCCATCAGGCGCCCGTAATAGTGCCGGTAGAGGCTATCGAAAGCCGCACGTTCCCCGCCGGTAATGCGGTCGATCAGGGCGAGGTCGCGCGCGTCGGCCGATGCCGGGCTGAGCGCGGGCAAGGTGTCGAGTGCGGCGTGGTCCATCGATCCCTCCTTTCTCCCCGTTACGCCCTGAGGTGTCTACTGGATGAGTTCCGCGCTCGTGCCCGGCAGTTCACGCTGTTTCCGCTATTTCTCGCGCAGGCCCAGCACGTCCTGCATGTCGTAGAGTCCAGGACCGCGTGCCGCCAGCCAGCGGGCGGCCCGTAGCGCCCCGCCGGCAAACGTGGCGCGACTCTGCGCGCGATGGGTAATTTCCACCCGCTCGCCCGCCCCGACAAACATCACCGTGTGGTCGCCCACAATTTCGCCCGCGCGCACCGTGGCAAAACCGATGGTTTTGCGGTCCCGCGCCCCCGTAATGCCCTGACGGCCATAGACCGCGCAGTCCTTGAGGTCGCGCCCCAGCACGTCGGCCACCACCTCGCCCATCCGCACCGCGGTGCCGGACGGCGCATCCAGCTTGTGCCGATGGTGGGCTTCGACAATTTCGACATCGACCTCGTCGCCCAGTACCTGTGCCGCCAGTTCCAGCAGCTTGAAACAGAGGTTGACGCCCACGCTCATGTTCGGTGCAAACACCACCCCAATCTGTCCCGCCGCAGCCTCGATCAAAGCCCGCTTGTCGCCGAAGCCGGTGGTCCCGATGACGATCCGCCGACCGCTGGCCACGCAATCTTCCAGATGCGCCAGCGTGGCCTCGATGGTGGTGAAATCGATCAGGACGTCAAAGTCGGTCGTGCGGAGTTCGCTGTCGGCCGCGACGCCGACTCCCAGCGCGCTACCGCCGGCGAGCAGGCCAATGTCCTGCCCCAGAAACGGCGAGCCCGGCGCCTCAAACCCCGCGACCAGCGAAAGTTCGGGCTCGGCGCGGGCCAGTTCAACCAGCGTGCGTCCCATGCGTCCAGCGACGCCGGCAATTGCAATTTTTGGCATCTGGGCTCCAGCGCTCAGGGAAACTTCATGTCGTCAAAAAACTTTTTCACCCCGTCCAGCCAGGAACTGGCGCGGGGGCTGTGCTTGCCGTTTTCGCCGGCCAGCGATTCGCCAAATTCGCGCAGCAGGTCTTTTTGCTGTCGGGTGAGATTTACCGGCGTCTCGATGGTCACGCGGCAAATCAGATCGCCGGTGGCACTGCTACGCACCGAACGCACGCCCTTGCCGCGCAGCCTGAACATCTTGCCGCTCTGGGTTTCGGCCGGAATCTTCAGCATCACGCGCCCGTCCAGCGTGGGCACTTCAAGTTCGCCGCCGAGCGCGGCCGTCACGAAGTTGATGGGCACTTCGGATTTCAGGTCGTTACCGTCACGCACGAAAATCTGATGATCACGAACCACCACATTCACGTAGAGGTCGCCCGGCGGACCGCCGTTCTGCCCGGCTTCGCCTTCACCGGACAGGCGAATGCGGTCACCGGTGTCGACGCCCGCCGGCACCTTGACCGAAATGGTCTTGTGCCCGCGCGACTTGCCGCTCCCGCCGCAGCTGCCGCAGGGATCGCGCACGGTCTTGCCGCGCCCGCGACAGTTGGGGCAAGTCTGCTGGACGGAGAAAAAGCCTTGTTGCATCCGCACCTGTCCGAGCCCGTTACAGGTGCTGCAGGTTTCAGGCGCGGATTTGGAACGACTGCCGTGACCGTCGCAGGTCTCGCAATGCACGAGAGTCGGGATCCGGATCTTGACCTCATTGCCGCGGACCGCTTCTTCCAGCGACATCTCAAGGTCATAGCGCAGATC